>Ga0228536_1000110_pt1 | contig 207780 bp, 201 predicted proteins | sample SJ1Smetagenome_FD_168611 | JGI IMG/M metagenome (GOLD analysis project Ga0228536, IMG submission 168611) | Enriched culture of PCE-dechlorinating microbial communities from Ithaca, New York, USA - SJ1.S | ecosystem: Engineered > Modeled > Simulated communities (microbial... > Unclassified...
TCGGGGTCAGGATGCCGCCCAGTCCGGCTCCACCGGCCCGGACCCTCTCGGCCAGCGTTCCCTGGGGTACCAGGATGCATTCCAGTTTATCCTCTTCCACATCGGTGTTCATCCGCTGGGCGACTTCTGGGTTGAGGCCCACGTGGGAAGCGATCAGCTTCTTCACCTGGCCGTTGGAGATGAGTTTTCCCACTCCCCGGCCCGGCACTCCGGCGTCGTTGCAGATAATCGTCAGGTGACGGACATTTTTCCGCACCAGGGCATCGATGAGGATTTCCGGTGTCCCGCAGGCCATGAAGCCTCCCACCATGACGCTGTCTCCGTCTTTGATCTTTGCCACCGCTTCATCGGCGGTCATCAGTTTATTTCTCAATTCGATACCTCATATACATTACAGACTTAAAATTTTCTTTACATCTTCCGGTGTTGCTATCGGCCGCTCCATAGCTTTTGCAATCCTTACAACCCGATCCACCAGCATAGCGTTCGTCGCCGGTATACCCGGTTGATATTCGATAACATCCTCCAACCCTGTCCGAACATGTCCGCCTAGCGCAATAGCCATGGATATAAGCGATACATGAATTTTCCCTACCGCCGTTACACTCCATGTTGAACCAGGAGGAAGGCTTTCAACCATATACATCAGGTTTTTGGGAGTTCCTTCGATGGATCCAGGAACATTCAGTACCAGGTTAAAATGAAGAGGACCTTTTAGGATGCCTCTTTTCATCAAATATTTCGCATTGGAAATCATGGCCAAATCAAAGGCTTCGATTTCAGGCTTTATGTTGTTTTCGAGCATTTTAAGGGCGAGCGCTTCCACTAGTTCCGGAGAATTGGAGTTCACCGAGCTCGGAAAATTGGATGATCCCGTTGCCAGGCTTGCCATTTGAACGTTTAAGTCCAGCATCTGGCCTCTCCATTCCACCGTATTTTCTCCGCCTCTGGCACCCGTTGATAATTGGCGGATGATATTGACGTTTTCATCATCCAATCTCTCAATCACTTTTTTAAATAAAGCCCTGTCGCTGGTTGGCTTTCCTTCTGAATCTCTTACGTGGATATGGGCTACTGAAGCTCCCAGTTCAGAACACTGTTTGATATCCTTTACGATTTCATCAACGGTAACAGGCGTACTGGAGTTTAATTCCTTAGTCGGCACATTACCGGTATGGGCAATCGTAATAATTAATTTTTCCATGTTTTTTACACCTCATTTTTTACAATACTTCATCACAGGTACGCTTAATCGCTTCCTCTAACCCATCATATAGCTCATCGACCTGCTCTTTTGTGATATTGATCGGGGGAGTCAGCTGGGTATGGTCGCCTCGCAGTCCATCTGCTGAGCCGCCACCAGGATACGGCGATAGCCCCAAATCCAGGCAATGGTTGTTTATTCTTGAATTGATTTTCATCTTAGGATCAAATGGTTCTTTTGTTTTCTGATCCTTTACAAATTCAACGCCAATCATCAATCCTTTTCCCCGAACATCTCCAACGATTGGATATTTATATAAAGATTGTAGTTTTTCAAGCAGGTAGTCTCCCTGAACAGCTGCATTTTCAACATATTTTTCTCTTTCCATTATCTGGATGACTTTTGCTGCAATACCAGCCGATAAGGGATTTCCCGCATAGGTATGTCCATGGTGAAAACTACCCGACCCATTGATCATAATCGCATTGAACACCTCGTCGCTGGCAATAGCCGCTCCGATTGGGGTATACCCGCAACTCATGCCTTTTGCTGTGCACATGATATCCGGCACGGCATCTCCAAAATGCTCAATGGCCATTTTCTTCCCGGTTCTTCCAAATCCTGCCATAACCTCATCGTCAATCCAAAGAATATCATATTTGCTGCATATTTCCCGAATCATGGTAAAATAAATCGGATCCGGATGGACCCCTGGAGCGGCAGATCCAACAACCGGCTCGCTGATGAAGGCCATAATATTTTCCGGTCCCTGCCGCAGAATCTCAGATTCTAAAGCCTCTGCACACTTTATACTAGTTTCCTTTAGCGTTTCGCATCCCCATTCATTTCTATAGTGATAAAACTGGGGCACTTTTGGGAACTGAGCTAAAATGGGATCAAACATTTTTTTCCGTCCGGTTATACCAGTCATGGCCAGCGCTCCCATAGTATTCCCGTGGAAGGAGGTCCATTTTGATATGACTTTCCATTTGGAGCTTTTCCCCCCATCTCGTTCAACGAAATACTGGCGCGCAAGCTTCAGGGCCGTTTCCGTCGCTTCAGACCCACCGGATACAAAATATACATGATTCAGGTCACCAGGTGTCCACTCCGCTGTTTTACCAGCACATTCTTCAATGGTATCGACGGTCCACCTGGACAAATGGGTGAAGGCGATCCGTTCCATCAATTCCTTTGTATAGGCTGCTATTTCTTTATTTCCATGCCCAATATTGGCAACAGCCGAGCCGGAGCACGCATCTAAGTAGCGTTTTCCATTTTCATCATAAAGATATACCCCTTCCCCTCTTTCGATTTTCGGATATGCCCAGTTTTGATTTCTATAGAATACATTATTTAGTGGAGCTTTTTTCGTATTCATTTCATTTCCTTTCTTGAAAATAAAAATCCAGCATAACTGATCATTCTCATGTTATACTGGATTTCATTTGTTATTTAAGCTAGGTTTTCTATACTTACACAAATAAAGCAGTGTTTTGTATTAAATTAATGATATAAGTGTATTATTTGAACCTTTGATTTTATTTCTGCATTCCGGCATACTTTTCATAAATCAATTTTAAAGCCACACAAACAGCCTTTTGAGAAGCCCCAAAATATCTTTGCCTAATTTTGTCAGCCAAAGGTTCTATTGCATTTTCATTGATATTATATCCTACGATCAATTGCTTTAAAAAGGCCTTAGATTCTTCAGTCAACAAGGTAATCGACACATCTTCTATCAATCCGCTTTCTGGATCAATAATCAAACCGATATCTACTGCCTTATACAATTCACCCGAAGGCATGTCCGTTGGCAGTTTGGCATGTGCGCTCAGATAAATACTGCTATTGCTATACTGTTTCATCTTTATCTACCTCCTACCAACTAAATTGTAAACCATTTTGCCTTTTTCGTAAAGTGTGAATTTACCATCCAGCCGGGAGAAGCCCGAACGCTCCAATTATAGCATAGATAGCTGTCCCGACATACATGATGAGAATGATGCTTTGAATCGGCCATGATGCCAGTCTGCCACAATTCCAGGCTGGCTCCATATCTCCCCGTTTACGAGCTCCCCGAACCATCAGTATGGGCATGATGGCCATAATGGCAGCAGCAAAGGTCCCCGAAAAATAAATTGCATCCACAAATCCCACTAAACCACTTAATGTCAAGAATAAAGGAACTGCTATTATGATTATAAAGATAGGTAATCTTGTCTTAACATCGGTATCCGACTTTAATTTGAAAAAGTCAACTGTACTGGTTAATAAAGTTTCGGATATGGGCCAGAAGGAAGTCAACATTGCAACAAGCGCATAAATATTTGCTGTAACAAAAGCCCAAGTCCCAAGGGCACTTCCCCACGCAATGGTTGCTACTTGGGTGATATCTTCAGCAGGAGCAATTGCAAACACCCCAAGCGGTATTAATGTTAATAAGCTTCCGGTAATCACCATTCCAACAATAATCGCAGGGGCTAATTTTTTAGGATCGTGGGAAAGTCCTCTTGCTAAATCCGGAACTAAGTATTGACCGATGTAACTAAATGCCGCAATATTGAAAACTGGAATCGCATAGGTCCAATTGGAAATAAACAGCCTTGACATATCGGCATCTTTACTGATTAAAGATGCTGCGGTTAGAACTACAACCAGAATGACCATACCGGCACTCATATATTTACTAGCCATTCCCACCGCTTTAAGGCCGAACCAAAGAACTAAAGCCGCAGGAACAAGGAACATAAGAGTTCCAACCCAATTGGGCACTCCCAGCAGTCCGTTAAGAATGCTTCCACTTCCGTTAAAATAAGCAATCAGGCAGCTTACCGAATTAATTGCTACCGCAAGAAATATAAAAAATTTGCCGCCCTTTCCAACATATTTTTCCGCTAAACCCGGAAGCTGCATAAGAGTCCTGGTTCGCAAGGCAGTTTCTGCAACATATAACATCGAAAACGTAGTTAATATGCCCGAAACAATAAGCCAAAATGTAATCACCGGAAATCCCGCCAGTCTCGCACCATATGCCGTTCCTAGACTGCCCGATCCAATACCGCAACCCACAATAATCCAAATTACTTCTGCAGTTGTCAGTTTTTTAATTTTTAAAGCACCTTCCTGAAAAACACTTGTGCTTTCAATTCCGCCAGATTGATCGTTTGTAATCATACTGCACCTCCATGCAATGAATAATTTAAAATTTTAATATTTTTGCACAGCTTCCATTGAAAAGGTATCTTCTTTGAAATCATTAAGATATGGGAGAACACTTCTGGTCTGAATGACTTCATTAAGATCAATATCACAGTAAAGTATTTCCTCTTCCTCAGGTGAAGCAATCGCCCGAACGATTCCGTTAGGTCCAACCACTTGCGATTTACCGCAGGCCCCATCCCCAACAGGATTGGATCCCGCCGTAAAGAATACGTTGAATAATGCGTTACCTGCAAGGTCCACATCCCATCGTCTTTCAGCCGGAATACTCCATACTGCGGGAATAAATACCAGTTCGGCTCCTTTTAATGCCATAATTCTTGCCGGTTCAGGGAACTCAATGTCATAACAAATCATAATACCGATTTTCCCAAGGGGTGTATCATAAACTGGGAATTTATCGCCCTCCCTGAATTTATTCTTTTCTACTCCCCAGGCATTTACTTTTCTCATATTCCCGATAGTAGTACCTTTATCATCGATAAATACTGCAGAATTATACATTCGGCCCGGGATATCGACGGATTCAGCGTAACCAGCAATGATATAAATCCCTCGCTCTTTCGCAATTTTACATAGGGTTTGGACAAATGGTCCGTCTACTGGTTCTGCCAGCTCCTGAAGTACTGGAGATTCAACATGATAACCGGTATAAGCAAGCTCCGGAAGGCAAATTAAATTAGCACCATTATCTGCGGCTTCATGAATCATCCTAATTATTTTTTTCAAATTAGCGGCAGTATCCGCTTGCTCAACTTTCATTTGGCCGATAGCAATTTTAATTATACGATTTTTTGACATAATATTATCCTCCAAAAAAAAACCAACAAATGAATCGCACGGATGCGTTTCTTTGTTGGGTTCTACCTGCTTCTGTAAAACATCTTTTCATGTTTTACCGCAAATAAAGCAACTTATTATTTTTTGTCCCGCTCTAATAGCTATTCATCGAATGGTTGTTACATCTCACCTGCCTTTCATGCCATTGCTGAACTGCTTAATGCAATTCTAACAGAAACACAAAAAAAACAAACATATCTTTATGCTTGCTAGGTTTTGTTTGTTTGTAAAAACATCGGCTGGAGGTTTCACACAAACAAAGTAACAACGCTTCGGCTACCGCCTTATTTGTTTCGATAATATCACACATATTTTAAAAGAGCAAGTTATTTTATTCAGATCGTGAAATTTTTACTTTTCTAATTTTTCCACAATGGGCCAATCTGCCCCAGCCCAGTCCAGTTCACGGAGTCTGTCCACCGGCAGCCACTGAAAGTCAATGTGCTCCAGCAGGGCAAACCTGGGCTCCTCCACCGGGCAGAGGAATGCATGCATTTCAATCTTAAAGTCCGGATAGGTGTGGTGGACAGTCATGAAATGCTCCATGGAGTCCGGTATGATCTCCATATCCATTTCTTCCATCAATTCACGCATCAACGCCTCCTTCGGATTTTCTTCCGCCTCAATCTTACCTCCCGGAAATTCATATTTGTAGGAAATATAATCAAACTTTCCCTTTCCCCGCTGGACACATAATATTTTATCCTCAGACTGAATGATCCCGGCAGATACTCGAATTTCTTTCATTCTTGTCCCTCGCTTCGCTTATAATTTCCATAACAGCATATCATATTACCATCAAAAATACTGCTCCCTTTTTGGAAAGCAGCATTTCGATAGTTTCATTGTTCAATTTTTAATGTGACGCTCTTTTTCTTACTTCTGATAGATGATCATTCCGTCCATGATGGTCATTTCCACCTGAGCCTTCCGAATTTCCTCCGGAGTAACGGTGAACAGATTCCGGTCCACCACCACCACATCGGCGAATTTTCCTTTTTCCAGGGTCCCCAGTTCATCCTCCCGGCCGATGCCGTAGGCAGAACCATAGGTATACCCTTTGATCACTTCTGCTACCGTCAGCTTTTCAGAAGGATTCCATCCTCCTTCCGGCAGTCCGTCATCGTGGAGACGGGTCACACCCCGATGAATTTCATAAAAAGGATTGTTGTCCACTACCGGGCAGTCGCTGCCGATGGCCAGCACGCCGGCCTGTTCCAGCAGGGTTTTAAAAGGCCAGGTTGTGGCAGCCAGTTCTTCTCCCAGGGCTGTCCGGTATTCTTCTCCTTCCCAGGTGGGCAGGAGCCCCAAGTGTTCCGGCTGAACAGAAGGGATCAGCCCCAGTTCCCGGAACCGAGGCCGGTCATCGGGATGGATCAGTTCCACATGCTCAATGGCGTGGCGGACATCCTTCTTGCCATATTTTTTCATCGCCTCTTCATAGCAATCGATGGTAAATCGTATCGCCCGGTCACCGATGGCATGAATCTTGATCCAAAGGCCCCGTTTATGGCCTTCCAGGATTCCTTCCCGAATCCGCTCCAGTTCAGACAGTTGCGTTCCCCTGTTTCCGGGGGCATCTGCATAGTCCTCTAAAAGAAGGGCGGTGTGGGTCGTGATGACCCCATCCACAAACTGTTTCAGCATATGGGCCCGGACCTTTTCACCCTGGTATTTTTTACTGTTTTCCAAAGCTTCATCCAGATCTCCCAACAGGTTCGCTGCTGCCGTGATGCGGATGGATAGTTCTCCAGACTCTTCCATAGCCGAATAGACTTCCAGAGAGCCCAGATTCCGCCCGAAGTAGGGCTGGACATCCACCACGGAGGTGATGCCAAGAGGTGCTGCTTCTGCCATGTATTTCCGAAGGAAGGTCTTTTCCTGTTTCTCGGTAAAATTCAGGGCGTGGGCAGCAACGGGAGCGATGGCAGACTCGTAGAGGAATCCAGAAGGTTCCCCCTTCTCATTTCTGGATATCTCGCCGCCGAAGGGGTCCGGCGTATCCTTTGTGACTCCGGCAATTTCCAGGGCCTTGCTGTTGACCCAGGCACCGTGGGCTTCTGCATTGAGAAGGAATACGGGGCGATCCGGAAACCAGCGGTCCAGAGTTTCCTTTACTGGCAGCTCCTTCACATCCCAATAAACATGGTACCAGTTGAATCCGAAGACCCAACCCTCCGTGGGATTGGCTTCTTCAAACTCCTTCAGCATCCGGGCCGCTTCTTCTTCTGATTTAGCAGAACCCAGATTCACATAGGTCTTATACATCCCTGCTAAGATCAAGTGGGTGTGGCTGTCGTGGAAGGCTGGCATGACCAGTTTGTCCTGGTATTCAAAGAGCTTGGCATCCGGTGTTATATACTGCTCCGCTTCCGAAGTCGGTCCCACAGCAAGGATCCGGTTGCCCTCCATGGCCACAAAGCCTTCATAGGGTGCATCCGACACGCTGTCGAATAAGGCGTTGCTTTTGATGACGATTCTATTGCTCATGTTTTTTTCCCTTTCCGATTCTTACATTAAAATTCCTGCAATAAGATAGGCAGCTGCGGTAACGATGATAGCAGGAAGAATCATGGGCAGGGCTGTTCTGGCATAATCGATGTTTTTGATTTTAGCCAGTCCGCAGGTCAATGTCACCGAGTCCCCATAGAAACAGGTAGAACTTCCGGCTGCGGCTCCCGCGATAACCGCTCCAATAGTCAGGTACATGTTGGCGCCTAAGGAATCAGCAAGGGGCACCATGATTGGGAAGCAAACAGCTGCCATGCCCCAGAAGCTTCCTGTTACAAATCCCAGCACCAGCAGAACGATAAAGGCGATCAGGGGGAGGAAGCTGGCATTAATCAGAGGAGATACCAGGTCAATAACGTAAGGGGCAAGTCCCAGGGCATCGTTGGCATTCTGCAGGACAAAAGCACTGATAACGATGGCGGTTACCACGAACATCTCCTGGAATCCTGTCCAGATAGAATCAAAGGCTTCTCCGAATTTAAGGAGCTTCTGAGGGATATACAGGATCAGGGATACGGCGATTCCCACAAGAAGTCCATAGGTCAGTTCCTGGGTATACAGGGTGATTCCAATCAGAAGAACCATAGGAACCAAGAAGTTCCAGACGCTGGTAACCGGTTTTTCTTCTTCATCCGGGCTGTCCATCAGAGCATCCGGCATAACCGCGGCCGTCTTTTCCGCTCTTTCTTCCGCCAGCTTCATGGGGCCGAAAGGCTTGATGATCCGCAGCTGGTAAAGCAGTACAAAAAGCAGGGATATCCAGGCATAGAACATAAAGGGAACCGACTTGACTACAGCATCGATTCCATTGCCCGGCAGCATGCCCAGGGCTTCGATCTGGCTTCCCATAAAAACACCCCAGAGGGAAAGGGGAACCAGGATACAAGTGGCACAGGCCACCATATTGATGGCAAAGGCGAACATTTCCCGGGACATCCGATTCTCATCGGCGATGGTCCGGCTGGCGACTCCTGCGCCCAGGATGCTGAAATAGTTATCCAGGAACAGGACGATCCCCATGGCCCAGGCCAAAATCCCGGTTTTCTTTTTATTGGTGGCAAACCGGAGTCCGAGTCTCGTAAATCCGGATATAGCGTTGGAGGCCTCCAGCAATTTGATGAAAATGCCGAAGAGGCCAAAAATGATAATGAAGTACGCCGATTCGCCCAGTTCCAGATAAAGGGAATCCAGATAAGAAAAGACGAAGTTCGGGCCATCCAGGATGAAGAATCCAATCAGGGTTCCGATAATCAAGGGTTCTAAGGCTCTTTTGGTGATAATGGCGGTAACGATGACGGCCGTTACCGGCAATAAACTAAGTATGCCATAGTTTGCAACTGCATCCATTCAAATTCCTCCTTATTATTCTATCTTATTCAGAAATATGAAGTTTCAGGATTTCCTGATAGGAATCCACTCTTCGGTCCCGATGGAACTGAAGGATATCCCTGGCTCTTTTGATTTCATCCAGATCCAACTCTGCGACGATCAGGTCTTCTTCATTTCTCTTTCCTTCTGCTATGACATTTCCCCAGGGATCGGACACGAATCCTCTGCCGTAAAATTCCATATGGCCGCTTCCGTCGGTGGCGTCTTCCCTTCCAACCCGGTTGCAGGCGCAGACGTAGAAATTGTTGTGGATTCCGTGGCCCCGGATGGCATCTACCCAGGTCTGAGAGGTATCCAGATCCGGATTGTCCGGTTCGGATCCAATTGCAGAGGGATAGAACACAAAATCCGCTCCCTTGAGGGCCAAGATTCTGGTCGGTTCCGGGAACCACTCATCCCAGCAGATCAGCACACCAAAGGTGCCGTATTTGGAACGGAATACCAGGTAAGGGGAATCTCCCGGGGTAAAGTAATATTTCTCAATATACTGGGGTCCTTCGGGAATATGGTGTTTCCGGTAATTTCCCAGGAAAGAACCGTCCGCGTCAAATACTGCCGCAGAATTGAAATAAACCCCATCCATGGCATATTCATAATAACAGCTGACGATGACCATATCCAGCTCCTTTGCCAGCTTCTGCATGTGCTGATTGGTGGGCCCGTCAACCGGTTCGGCCCAGTCGTACTTCGTATAGTCGATGATCTGAGCGAAATACTGTCCATTGAATAATTCCTGAGTACAGACGATCTTGGCTCCCTTTGCCGCTAAAGCCCGGATTTGTTCCTCCGCCTTCATCAGGTTTTTCTGTCGATCCGGATCACAGGCAAACTGGGTCATACCGATAACAACTTTTCCTTTGTTCATTTCATAATCCTCCGTTTTCCATAGGGTAGCTCCCTGGAGCTATTATACAAAATTATAATTTGCAATTCCCGTGCCATTATTCTTAAGAGAAAAATCATTGAAATTTGTAGATAAACAAAGTGGAGACGGGGATTTTATGTCAGTTTAAACTGACATCCGAAAGTTTTTCTCCGCGAGTTCTACTTAAATTTCGTCGTTTAGCCCAGAAAAAAAAGGAAAAAGACGGTGTCATTATAAAACGACACCGTCTTTTTATACTTACAATTTTCACTGCAATTGTCTATATTTTCTGAAATTTGTTTTTTATTCAATCCCCAGTCGCTTCATTTTCTGATATAGCAAAGGCCTGGCTATCTGGAGATATTCGGCTGCTTTCGTTTTGTTGTTTCCGAATTTTTCCAGGGTGCTGATAATCAGCTCCCGTTCCGCCTTGTTTCGGACCAGCTCTATGGGATTTTCAAAGGGATGGCTGGTGATAAGGTTCTTGATCTTTTCGTCACTCCAGTTCTCACCCAGTTTGAAGTCTTCCGGCTGGAGAATCGGTCCTTTGGCGTAGTTCATGGCCCGCTCCACCACGTTGTGCAATTCACGGATATTGCCAGGCCAATGATACCCCTTCATTGCCTGAATGGCTTCCGGAGCAACACCAGATACGCTCAATCCCAAAGAATCATTCAGTTCTTCCATCATGTGCAGGATTAATTCCTCCAAATCCTCCAGCCTTTCCCGGAGAGGCGGAATACGGATTTCAATGACCTGCAGCCGGTAAAAGAGATCCCCTCTGAAATGGCCCTGACGAACCAGTTCTTTCAGATCCTCATTGGTAGCGGCAATAACGCGAACGTCCACTGGGCGGCTGATGCTGCTGCCAATTCGGTCCACTTCCTTTTCCTGAAGAACCCGAAGAAGTTTTGGCTGAATGCTGAGAGGCATCTGATTGATCTCATCGATAAAAATCGTACCCTTATCCGCCTGTTCAAACCGCCCTTGCTTCCCTTCCTTCAGGGCTCCGGTAAAAGACCCTTTTTCATATCCGAATAATTCGGACTCCACCAGGTTCTCCGGAATAGCCGCGGAATTGACCTTGACCAACCGGCTTTTCCTTCGATTGCTGAGGTTATGGATAGCATGAGCCACCAGCTCCTTGCCGGTTCCCGTCTCCCCGGTTATGATAACCGTAGAATTGGTCTTGGCCGCTGAAATGATCTCCTCCTTGAGGCGAAGAATGGCCTGCGAGTTTCCCGCAATATTATTGATGGAATACTTGGAACCCTCCAGTTTGAGGATTTCTTTTTTCAGATGCTTGAGCTCCTCATCAAGGAACCGGCTGTAGCCATCGGAAAGATCGTATAAGAATTGAGAATCCTGGGTGGCATCGTACTCCAAAAGTCCGACCTTCTGGCCATCCTTGAACAAGGGGACCTGGATGGTAATGCCGATTCCCAGATAGGAACTGTAAAATTCCAGAGAAATGTCATCCTTGGCCAGGCCGCTGATCATCTTGGAATTGGGAAAGACGTCCAGGATATGCTTTCCAAGAATTTCCTGCCTTTCCATAGAAAAATATCCGGCGCACTGGTCGTTGACATAGACCACCGTGCCGTCCATGTTAATGACCACCACCCCGGGAATATTTTCCAGATAGAACTCCACATCCTTTTCGGTCAGCTTAAACATTCTAAATTATCTCCCGACTGCAGGTTGGCCTGCGAACCCAAACAGTTTCTTCAAGTGAGGCATCAGGAAATGGATAACGGGGCCCATTATGACCAAACTGATGATCGTCCCTATGCCATAAATGGCCCCAAGCAAAAATCCCATCAGAAAGCAAAGGAAGTCATTGGCAATTTTAAGATATCGGAATTTCCATCCAAATTTTTCTGCCAGGATAATTGGCAGAATCTCCCCTGCCCCCATGCCGAAATCCGGAGAAACATAGGTAGCAATACCAAGGGATACAATCAAGGCCCCAAGCAACAAAAAGAACAGACTGCTCATAAAACCCGGATTATCCGGAAGTATCCCCATTAAGATTGGCTTCCAGAGATCCACTGCAATGCCACTGGCAAAGGCGGAAAGTAAGGTTCCGAGTCCAATTTTCTTCTTGTTGAGGATAAAACCAAGAGAGATAAAAAATATATTTGTAATAACCTGTGCCGTACCAAAACTGAAGGTTCCCAAACGATTTATGCCCAGATATACGCCCATGACGCCAGTGGTGAAGGGATCTGCTCCGATGTCTGCATATACCATCAGATTAATCCCACATCCTACAAACACCATGCCCAGCAGCACAACCAATGATTTCTTGATAATTTCTCTTGTTTTTGTCATTATTAACCCCACTTTCCACCTGTAAGTATACACGCAACGATGGACACTTTTCAAGGCTTAGTGTACAATATATCCGGAGGATGAACCATGAACCGACACTATCTGATGATCATGGCCGCAGCATCCCTGTGGGGGTCCATCGGCATATTTATAAAGAATCTTACAGTTGCAGGCTTTTCCCCTATGCAGCTGGTTACTTTCCGGACGCTGATCAGCATGACGCTGATTTTTCTGTTTTTATTGTGGAAAGCCCCTGAAAAAATGAAGATCCGCTGGCAGGACAGCTGGATGTTTATCGGTACCGGCCTCTTCAGTTTCGTGTTCTTCAACTATTTTTACTTTATTTCCGTCCAGCGAAACGGATTGTCAGTAGCTTCCGTGCTGCTCTATACGGCTCCCGTATTCGTATTCCTTCTTTCCGTCCTGCTGTTCCGGGAACGGGTAAGCACTCTGAAAGTGATTACCCTGATCCTTGCCGTCATAGGCTGCCTGCTGGTTTCCGGTGCACTGGAAAGGGATGCGGGCACGATGGATCTTTTCGGCATCCTGGCCGGCGTCCTTTCCGGTCTTGGTTACGGGCTATACAGCATCTTCGGTAAATTTGCCCTGGCTCGGTACGAACCGGTGACGATCACCTTTTATACCTTTCTTTTTGGCACCCTTGGGGCCTTTCCCCTTGCCGATATGGGCCAGGTGCCTGGCCTGATAGACAGTTTCCCCGTATTGGTCAACATCCTGATCCTGGCAGTCCTGATCACCATCCTGCCTTTCACCCTGTATACCCTGGGGCTGGCTGGCACCGAACCCTCCAAAGCTTCGGTCCTGGCTACCGTGGAACCTCTGGTGGCCACTTTCTTTGGCATGCTCCTCTATCAGGAATCACTGGGGCTTTTAAAAATTTTCGGCATTCTTTCCGTCATTGGAGCCGCCCTGATCATCAACCTGCAGCCAGCAGAAAGGAGAACGGATCATGCATGATGCCTATAAAAATTCCATCGGTTCTCTTCTGATCAAAAGATACGATCAGGGACAAATATCCTCTTTGACCGATTCCCTGGGGAAAGAATCTTCCATGATGGTCAAGCTCTCTGAAGGGCGTCAAATAACCGTAGCCTGTACTCCCATCCATCTGGAAGAGCTGAAGGCCGGCATCCTCTATTCCCAATCCCCTCCCTTACCTCTGTTATACGCTGAATTTCCCGAGGAAGCCCCGGATTATGGCAGAATCCTGGAGGAGCAGAAGAAATTTTCCAATAGGTCGGATCTGTTCATTAAGACTGGCAGCGTCCACAGCGGACAGCTGATGGATCTGGATTATACCCCAATTTTTTTTACCGAGGATATGGGGCGTCACAACGTGCTGGACAAACTGATCGGTTACGGCTTGTTGCACCAAATCGACCTATCCCAGGTCTGGCTCATGATCAGTTCCAGAATGCCCATGGAGCTTGTGGTAAAAGCCCAACTGGCTGGTATTCGGAGAATATGCTGCATTTCTGCGCCCACTCAGGAAGCCGTTGAATTTGCCAGAGAAAAGAAGATCGTCCTTCTTGGAATGTTCCGGGGAACCCGGTTCAATATTTATTCCTCTTCAGATATGGAGTAACCTATGGATCACCTTAATACTGCCGTCATTCTGGCCGGAGGCAAGAGCACCCGAATGGATTTCGATAAACAGACCATCCTGATTCAGGGGCAAATGATGCCCTTGTTCATCGCGGACCAACTGGAAGGCATTTTCAAAAACCGAATCATTATCTCCAACCGTACGGAGCTTTACCCGGCGGATATGGAGTATCCGGTGATTCCGGACCTGATACGGGATCGGGGGCCTAAGGGCGGAATCTTCTCCGGTCTGACCACCTCAATGGGCGATTATGTCTATTTCACCGGATGCGACATGCCCTTCGTCAATCCCGGCTTTATCATTTATATGAAATCCCTGATTCAGGGCTCCCTTTCTACGGATACGGGCATTGTCCCCAAAGTAGTCCTGGCCCGAAAAAAGGGTTATCCGGAGCCTCTCAATGCTTTTTACAGCAAAGACCTGCTTCCGGAGATCCGGCGCCAGCTGGAAGAAGGCAACAATAAAATTTCCGCCCTTTACCGGGAAGGGGAAACCCTGATGATCGAAGAAGAAATCTGGAGACAATTCGATCCCAGGGGTCTGATGTTCATCAATCTAAACACCGCTTCCGATTATGAGGAGTTATATGAAAGCACACGCCATTATTCCGATTTTCATCCCCCATTCCGGCTGCAGAAATGACTGTGTCTTCTGTAACCAGAGGAAGATTACTGCCAGAACCCTGCCGCCCACCCCGGAACAGGTCCGGGAAACTGCAGAACAATACTTGTCCACCCTGGAGTCCCGTTCCCTGCCCATGGTGGAAATCGCCTTTTACGGAGGAAGCTTTACCGGCCTTACTCTGGAGGAGCAAAGGTCCTATCTTTCCATCGCAGCGGGATACAAACAGGCCGGAAGAGTACAAAAGATTCACCTTTCCACCCGGCCCGACTATATCAATCCTGATATTCTGGACAATCTCAAAGAATGGGGAGTGGATACGGTGGAGCTAGGGGTTCAGTCCTTTGATGAAAAGGTCCTCCGCCTGGCCAATCGGGGTCACGATGCTGCCCGGGTATATGAGAGTGCCCGGCTGCTCCATGAATACGGTTTTGAGCTGGGCATCCAGCTGATGGCAGGCCTGCCCGGGGACACCCTGGAAAAGGACATTTTTTCTGCCAATGAGCTGGTTTCTCTAAAGCCCTCCATCGCCCGGATTTACCCCACTGTCGTCCTGCCGGATACGGAGCTGCACCGGATGACCCTGTCCGGAGAGTATACCCCCCTTTCCCTGGAGGATGCTGTCCATCGAGCGAAAGGGATGGTAAAAATCATCGGAAATGCCGGCATCAATATCATCCGGATTGGCCTGAAAAGCTCAGAGCTCATTCATTCTGGAGAAGGAACCACTCTGATGGGAGAAACTTATCATCCTGCCTTTCGTCAGTTGGTGGAAGGAGAACTGGCCCGGGAATCCCTGGAGAAACAGCTGGAAGATCGCTGGCCTGGGAGGGAAAACCTACCAGACCGGATTCTCTTCGCTTCTTCTCCGGAATCTTTTTCCAATCTGATCGGCCATCAGAAAAAGAACAAGAAATATTTTGCAGAGACGGTTCCTTGTGTTAAAATAGAATACGTTATAGATTCCACCCTGGAAAAAAATCAATACACCATTAAGGAGGATATAGAAAATGAAAGCAGTCGTAACCGTCATCGGTAAGGATATGGTGGGCATCCTGGCTAAGGTCAGCACCACCTGTGCAGAAGCCAATGCCAATGTCATCGAGGTGACCCAGTCTGTCCTGCAGGAATATTTCTGTATGGTCATGCTGATCGACATCACCCAAATGAATTGTGATATCGAAGGCCTTCGGAAGCGTCTGGAAGAGAACGTACCTTCCATGACCGTCCATGTCATGCATGAAGATATTTTCAATTCCATGCATCGAATTTAAGGAGGGCCCCCATGCTGAATATGAGTGATATCATGGAAACCATCACCATGATACAAGACGAAAACCTGGACATACGGACCATTACCATGGGGATCTCCCTCATCGATTGCTGCGACAGCGATATCGACCGGTCCTGTGAAAAGGTATATTCGAAAATTCACCGGTATGCCAAAGACCTGGTCAAGACCGGGGAAGACATTGAAAAACAATATGGCATTCCTATCGTTAATAAGCGGATATCCGTCACCCCCATCTCCATTCTGGCGGGAGTCTCCGGAGGTGATCCGGTCAAATACGCGAAAACCCTGGACCGGGTGGCCAAGGACGTAGGAGTTAATTTCATCGGGGGATATTCCGCACTGGTTCAGAAAGGCTTCGCTCCGGGGGACAAAGAACTGATCGAGTCCATCCCCAGAGCCCTGGCAGAAACCGACTTTGTCTGTTCTTCCGTGAACATCGGCTCAACAAGGGCCGGTATCAATATGGATGCAGTCCGGCTCATGGGAGAAATCGTCATCCAGGCAGCTGAAGCCACCAAGGATCACCAGTGCATCGGTGCTGCCAAGCTCGTTGTATTCTGCAACGCCGTGGAGGACAATCCCTTTATGGCTGGTGCCTTCCACGGCACAGGGGAAGCGGACTGTGTCCTGAACGTAGGAGTTTCCGGCCCGGGGGTAGTTCGGGCCGCTCTGTCAAAAATGCCGGCCGACGCCCCACTGGATCAGGTGGCCGAAGTCATTAAAAAAACAGCCTTTAAAATTACCCGAATGGGCCAGTTAGTGGGAGCAGAAGCTTCCAGCCGCCTGGGAGTTCCTTTTGGCATCATCGATTTGTCCCTGGCTCCTACTCCTGCAGTTGGGGATTCCGTAGCTCATATTCTGGAAGAAATCGGTCTTGAAATGTGCGGTGGTCATGGAACCACAGCAGCATTGGCCATGCTCAACGATGCCGTTAAAAAGGGCGGCGTCATGGCAACCTCCAATGTAGGCGGACTGTCGGGGGCATTTATACCGGTAACAGAAGATGCCGGGATGATCGCTGCTGCCCGGGCCGGGGTACTGACCATGGAAAAACTGGAAGCCATGACTGCAGTCTGTTCCGTAGGGCTGGATATGATCGTCATTCCGGGAGATACCCCAGCCGCTGTCATTTCCGGAATCATCGCCGACGAAGCAGCCATCGGCATGATCAATTCCAAGACCACGGCTGTACGGGTCATCCCGGCCATTGGCCTGGAGGATGGAGAAGAGCTGGACTTCGGAGGCCTTCTGGGCAATGGTCCGGTGATGAAACTGAATCCCATGTCCCCGGCGAAGATGATCCAGCGAGGAGGCCGGATACCGGCACCCCTCCAAAGTCTCAAAAATTAAAAGAATCCCGGATGTCGCTGTCAAGAGCGGCGTCCGGGTTTTTTATTTATCTGATCAATTTTTTTAATTTTTTTCGTTTTTTTGATGTATTTATAAGGGGTTTCCTTCATCCAACTCTGCCGCAAACTTCAGCAGCTGCTGGCAAGCCAATTTCTGAGCATAACTGGAAACCGCCAGCTTCAGAATCGTATCGGAAAGCTCATCCCGATCCATATCACCGTGAAGGGAATCTGAAACCTTTGTAAAAGCACCATCCACTTCCAGAATGAATTTCTTATAGAAATCTTCTATTTCCTGGTCTTCCAGCTGATCCTTGAGCAGGGCATCGGTTTCCGAAACGGACAGAATCTGTTTGAAAACACAAATAGCAGTCAGGTAAGCCACGTGGCTCCTTTTGTATTTTTTCCCTTTAGCCCGGGGAAGTATCCCCTTCTTAATGTAATTGTTCACCATAGAAGCGGTCAGTTTGCCATCCTCGTCGAGTCCCAGCTGCTGCTGCTTCATGAGGCTGAGGATCTGATCCATATAAAGCTCCATATCCGGAATGGATTCCCATCCGGAGGGCCGCCCTTCCTTTAGGCTTTTCTTTAATTCCAGTACATTCATGTTGCACCTCAATCCTTATTTCAGGGGTTTCTTTTTCTTGCTTCCCAGGAGACGTTCATTGGTGTAATTGCTTATATCCCGGTAAAAAGCAGTCTCTGTAGGCATATTTCGCTTTCGCAGCTTATGCCTCGTCCATCGGCCGATATAGTGGTAAATGATGGCAAAGATCGGAATCCCAACCAGCATCCCAACAAAACCAAAGAGACCCGCTCCAAAGAGAATCGCGAAGATGACCCAGAAGCTTGGAATCCCTGTTGAGTCCCCCAGGATTTTGGGGCCGATCACGTTGCCGTCCAGCTGTTGCAGGATCAGGATAAAAATCACGAAGTAGATAGCCTGTATAGGACTTTCCAGCAAGATGATGATGGTGGATGGGATCGCACCGATAAAGGGGCCGAAAAAGGGAATGATATTGGTCACTCCGATGATGACGCTGATCAATACGTTATAGGGCATTCCCATGATGGAGATAACGATGAAGCAAATCACTCCGATGATTGCAGAATCAATGATTTTTCCATTGATGAATCCGCTGAAGGTTCGGTTGATGAACTTCATTTCTCCGATCAGCTGCTCTGCCTGCTCTTTGCTCCAGTTGGCGTAGAAGAACTTTTTGCCTTGGGCTGCATAGGTATCCTTACCGTTCAGGAAATAGACGCTGATGATAAGACCGATGAGAAAGTTTTTCATGACCACCAGGGCACTGAGGACGCCCACAGAGACCCCTTCCACCACTTCTGACATGGAGGGGACCACATTTTCCATGATCCAGGCAGACAGGTTGTCTACCACGTTGTTATTGATAAATTCAACAGTTCGGTCGGACAGGTTGAAATTATCGATGAGCCAGACCATCAGCACATCCGCATTATTGGGGAAGGTATCAATGATCTTCATGATGCTCATCATCATTTGGGGAATGACCATCATGATCAATCCGCTGATAATGGCAATGCTCAAAACAAGACTGAGAATAGTGGAAATGCACTTGGAAAATCGTATCAGGTTCCGTTTGTTAAAAATCAAAGGGGCAAAAAGTTTCACCCCGGCCCGGACAAAAAAGTTGTATATCGGTGTCAGCAGATAGGCCATGACAAAACCGTAAATGAAGGGAGTCAGGATATTTCGAATCAGAATCAGCGTTTCCAGCAGCCCCTCCGACCGGTGAAGCATGAAAAAAAAGATGATACAGGCTGATATCGTCAGAAAGGCCGTCATTCCCCATTTGATATATTCATTTTCCGTCTTCAGTCTCATCCTGCCCTCCTGGCCCTTATTCGATTTCATCCTCATTATACTATAGTCTACCAGATTATAAAATAGGTTTATTTTATAATGTAGTCTTGGAATCCATCTGTATATTCCAGCGTCCCGTCTTCCAGAACGAATATGGCTTCTACCCCATCTATGGTCTCGATTTTAGCCTTGGCCGCCTCAAGGGGTAGGATATAAGCCATGGTAGAAAGGCCATCAGCCAGGCCGGAATCCGCCGTCAGGATCGTGACGGAAACATAATGGTCTGCCGGCATCAGGGTCGCTGGGTCAATGATATGATGATAGCGGACTCCGTCCACCACATAGTACCGCTGATAATTGCCACTGGTCACCAGGGACTGGTCGGTCAATCTGACGGTATGAAGAACTCCCCGGGTTCCGTCATCCTTGACCCCTACGTTCCACGGAGTGGACTCATGGTCCTTGTAACCGATGGATCTTACATTTCCTCCCAGGCTGATAAGCAGCGAATCAGCACCTTTATCTTCAATCAGGGACTGGGTCACCCTTTCCACGGCATAACCCTTGGCTATGGCCCCCACATCCAGGCTCATCTCCGGATCTTCCAGAAAAACCGTTCCTGCTTCCTGGTCAATGATCACCTGATGGATATCCGTATGGAGATTGGCTTTCTGGAGCATTTCCATGGGGGGGACTTCCGCATCCTCCGGATTATAGGTGCCCATATCCCGATAATCATGCCATATTTCCAAAACGCTGCCAAAGGCTACATTCACCTTTCCATCGGTAAGCTCATATATTTCTTTCGAATAAACCAATAAATCTATTATTTTCTGATCAACCTTCACCGGTTGGATTCCCGCCATATCATTGACGGTTTTCAGGTTGTTGATTCCATCGTAATCATTATACCGGTCAAAAAGCTGATGATAAATCTTCGTTTCATCATAAATGAAGTTGACCAGTTCTTCAAATTCCTGTTTATCCTCATAATAGCCCACAATAGTGGACTGGGTATCAAAGAGGTCCAGGAAGGTTGCTTCATACCGCTTTAGTTCATTTTCTGTTTTTCCGCAAGCGGAAAATAATCCTGCCATAAGTAGCAGGATTGCTGCAATCATCCATATGGTTGACTTGTATCTCTTCACTGATGTTTCCTCTCAAAAAAGTCAGGGGCAGAAAACCTTCCACCCCTAACCAATTGTGACCTTATAATCTTATTTTGCTGTTGCAGCAGCGGAAGCAACGCAAGCCAGGAATCCATCCACGCCTACGGTTACCTGAGATGCCAGTTCTTCGTCAGCGGGAGCATCTTCTTCATTTACAGCGATGCCGGCAACTTCATCAGCAGTCATGCCAGTGATGTATGCAGCAAAAGCAGCTGCCTGAGTGTTCCACTCAGCTCCGATTCCGGAGTTGCCCTTCATGCCATACTCGTCACCTAGTTCGTTCTTTGTTACGAATACTTTGTCCAGAGCAGTGGTCAGTTTACCAGTGTTGTCAAAGTTGATGTTGCACTGGGATCCGTCGATGATTGCGCTGGTGATGACACCATCAGCATTGAAGCTGGCCAGAGTGAAAGTGGAATAAGCCTGAGCCAGACCTTCTGCATCAGCAGTAGCATCCTTGGATTTTGCAATGTTGGTAGTGATTCCCAGACCCAGGGTATCCCCTTCCATAGCGCCCATTTCAGTAGCACTGTTTACTGCCTTTTCGATAGCAGCAACATATCCGCCGATTTTAATGGTAACTTCGGAAGCCAGTTCTTCATCGGTAGGCATAGTGGTTTCGTCTACAGCGATGGCTTTCACTTCTTCCAGAGTCTTTCCTTCTACATAAGCAGCAAAGTCAACGATCTGCTCGCTCCACTCTTTGCCTAAGGAAGAAACTTTGCCCATGCCGTAATCGGTTCCCAGTTCAATTTTGGTAGGAACGATGGTATCCAGCGGGGTAGTGATTTTTCCAGTAGCATCAAAGTTTACCTTTGTCTGAACTGCATCGATGACGCACTTGACGATGACGCCATTTTCATCTACCAAAACGCCGACAACAGTTGAATCCGCCTGAGCGTTACCAGCCTCTTCACCAGCATCAGTGGATTTTGCGATGGAATTAACCACAGCAAATCCGGTTTTCAGAGCAGCACCTTCGGACGGTTCAGGAGTTGGTTCTTCTGCAGCAGGTGAGCCACAGCCAACAGCCAGCAATGCAATCAGCATTACGGCAATTACGCTTAAAAATCTCTTCATGTTCTCCTCCATAAATACTTTGCTTTCGCTAATTTTTATTATTAAACCCAACCCGTTTAAAGGCAGGTCTAATAACGTTCAATAGTACCGATGTGACGATTCCTGCCAGCACTCCGGTCACGAGGAGAACCGGCATGAAGTACATCAGGTACAAATTGGTATATACAATAGAGACCGCTAACAGCTGGCCGATGTTATGGAATACAGCTCCTGCGATGCTTAAGATCAGGTAGGATACTTTTTCCCGGAACAGGACCATCAGTAGGATCATTATTGTCAATGATAGGATGCCGCCGGTAAGACTGAGCACGCTGGCGATCCATCCTCTGGTAGCAAAGACGAAAACCGCCTTCAGTACCGCGACCATATAGGCCGATTCTTTCCCAACAAAGAATAGTACATACATTACAGCAATGTTGGATAGGCCGAATTTAACTCCGGGTACCGCTATAGGAAGCGGAGGCAGGGAGTTTTCAATAATGGATAAGATTATCGCAATGGCGAAAAATAAGGAGGTCAATACCAGTTTATGCGTTTTGTCCATTATATTACCACTTCATTTTCATCATAGCCGTCTTCTCCCAGTGGAACGATTTTCAGGATCAGCTGGTTGGGCAGGCAGGCGGCACTCTGACCGGGAACCCGGATCCTGCCGGTTTCCACACACACCTGATCAGGGCAGTCGGAATGTTCAAATTCAATGGAACCATCCTCATGGAGATGGAATACCACCGCCGGCCTTTGTTCCACAGAAAATGTCATATCCTTTCCCTCATCAAGGGGTACGGTGCGAATTAACTGGTTTCCCAGATAAATCTCTGCAACCGCTCCGTCTTTGCTGGCCGTCAGGGTGTTGTATAAAAATATACCCCCGGCGACGGCAATAACAACGGTAATGATGATTATATCAGTTTTTTTGAAAAATTTCATTTTTTTATTCCATGGTAGGCCTTGTCGAGAATCAGGCGGAGTTCCTTCCGCTTGCCCTCATCAATAGATAGGTTCCCTATGATATCCGATGCCTTTTTATAATAGGTGCCGGATATTTTCCGAGTGTACCCGATTCCGTCGTATTGGAAAACCAGCCGGATCAATTCTTCGGTAGCCATCTGATGGCTTTCCAAACGGTTCTTCAGGTCCGGGCTTTCCTTCATGGCATAGATTACCGGTAAAGTAACGACCCCTGCTTCCATATCCCGGCCTACCGGCTTCATGGCTTCCTCCCTGGAAGCTTCAAAGTCGATGCAGTCATCAGATAGTTGGAAAATCATGCCGATATACCTTCCCAGCTTGCCATACTGATGCTCCTGGTCTTTGCCTTCTCCGGAGAAAATTCCTCCGGCCAGGAAAGCACCCTCAAAGAGAGCAGCTGTTTTCCCCCGGATGATCTTCAGGTATCCCATGGTGGACAGGTTCAGATTCCCGTTATTGGCATACTGGTCCATTTCCCCCAGGCAGACCCGGGATACAAAGGAGGGGAGATCATATTCCGTATAGTCTTCCCTATTTTTAATCCGGCTGGTCAGCCGAAGGGATAGGCTCAGAAGATAATCACCGCATATGACCGCCTTTTTCTTCCCAAACCGCTTCTGGAGCGTTTCCTGGCCTCGTCTTAGATCCGAATCATCGATCACGTCATCGTGGACCAGGGTAGCCAGATGCAAAAGTTCAATGGCTGCCCCCATGGTAACCGCATTTTCGTGAATTTTATCTTCCCGATTCAGAGCGGAAACCAGAAGGCCCCGTGCCCGGATATATTTACCCTGGGATCTGGCCAGATGGCTGGTATAGTCCCGGATGACCCGGGGAGCCTTCAATAATGAGGTTTCCACCAGGGCCCTCGTCTGTTCCAGAGCTTCCTCCAAGGAATAGTACAGGACCTCTGAAGGAACAGACTGTTGATTAATCATTATATAAGTACCACTTTCTGCCGAATTTGGTTCTGGACCACTTATCCTTCAGAACGGGCATTGCATAGTAATCCAGACCCAGCGTGCTCCCGCCGCCGATAAGAACCGCAATGGCAGCAAATACCATCCAGAAGGTAGTCAGGTACAGGCCGGTGGTCATCATGAACATGGCCTGCAGCACGATAGAGAATCCGGCTGCCAGGAAAGTGAATAAACCACCGATCAAGGCCAGGCCGATCAGGATTTCTGCTACGACGATGAAGGACTGCATAAATACCTGCATGGAATCGCTGGCCAGGATAAAGGTGTCTACAAACCAGTTCATCAGCGGCATATCTAGTTTTAACGCATAGTCTGCCATGGTGGCAACGTCCAAATCTTTTCCGGACACGAAAATCACCCGAATGAAGTCCAGGAAGTTGAAATTGATGATTTCCACACCGGCGGACACTACCGCTTCTACCCCGCCTTCACCGGTGGCAACGGTTACGGCGTCTGCCGCCTGTCCAGTAGCGGCACTGACCGTATCGATCAGCTGGAAACCGTTGGAGGATGAAGTAGCCCAGGATTCGGCTTCACCGCCTGCTCCCGGATTGGTGATGCTGTTATACCAGGCCTGGGCACCACCAAAGAAATTTTCCAGCTTCGGTTCTGACATCCAGCCTTCCAGGTATTTCTTGATTCCTTCGAAGACCCAGACACAGCCCAGCCAAACCCTTAAGGGCATCAGCAGGAAGCTGGGAGTCCGGTTGGAGAAATGTCCACCCACAAAGCTTCGCTTATTTCTGATGGTAAAGAATTCATGACGCACATAGCTGAATACTTTGTTCCAGCCCAGCACCTGCATGAAATAGATGATGTTGATGAAATGCTTGGACAGCATAGCCAGGAAAGATGGCAAATTCATCATCATGTTGGGTAGTCCAACCCGGGCCACACCATATCGTCCGCCGATGCAGACCATGACGCCGTGGAAGGACGGCTTATAGATCTCCATGGACCCGCCATTGATAGCTGCTGCCAAGTTATGGGCAACAGTAGACGCACTGTGTTCACAGTTTTCTACCATCTGTGGTACGGGTGTTTCTTCCCCCTCCGGAATGTAGAACATGTTGTCGCCGGCAATATAAACATCTTCCCGGTCAACGGATCTCAGGAACTGGTCCGTCTTGATTCGGCCACGGCCTACAGAAGCCAGCTCTTTTGCTGCATCATTGGTGATGTCGGCGCTTTCGATTCCGGCAGCCCAAATTACGGTACCCGCTTCTTTGCGCTGTACTTCTTCCCCTATTTTCAGGTCGATGTATTCGTCGCCGATTTCAACGACACCGGTTCCGAACATCGTCTTAACGTTCATTTTATTGAGCCGCTTTTCTACCTTGGCAGAAAGCTTTTCCGGCAGGATCGGAACCGCTCTGGGCAAAATGTCCACGTTGATCATGGAAACCTGTTCCATGGGAATTTCGTGCTTCTTGCAGAGAATCGGAGCATACTCAGCCAGTTCTCCGACCATTTCCACTCCGGTAAAGCCGGCACCCACTACATAGAAAGTCAGCATTCTCTTCTTTTCTTCCAGATCGGTAATCAAGGCAGCTTTTCGGAAGGTGTTTTCGATTCTTTCCTTTAATAAAACTGCGTCATCATAGGACCATAAGTTGAAGGCATGCTCTGCAGCTCCTTTCACACCAAAGTAGGTGGGTTTGGATCCGGCTGCCATCACCAGATAATCGTATTCATAGGAATCCACGGTTCCCTTCACCTGTTTCCCGTCGAAATCAATGGACTCCACCGTATCCAGGACTACATCCACATTTCGTCCGGAAAAGACCTTTTCCAGGCTGATCTTGATGCTGTCTTCGTCCACCCGGTTGGCGGCCACTTCATGAAGCTCGGTCAGCATCGTGTGGTAGGGATTTCGGTCGATGATGGTAATCTGGACCTCTTCCCGTTTTTTAAACTTCTTAGCCAGCTTTTTGGCTGTCAGGATTCCGGCATATCCTGCTCCGATAATTACAATTTTTTTCATTCTTTGCTCCTTTATTTAACAAACGGGTTGCAAAATAGCCTTTATTGTTAAAAATATACCCAAGTTTTTTTCCTTTATCAGGTCAACCGAGAAAAAACTTTTAAGCAAGGAAAAACCATTTTCCAATATCTCATAGCGTTTTACTAGGGAATGATGCGAAAAAAAAACCTTTTAAAGTGCGTACGAATTAAATTTTACCACTATGTATAATAGTTGTCAATCCAAAAAAAATATCTGGATAAATTCTTGTCAATATCTCTCTTGCCTTGTCGATTTTGGGGTTAATGGATTGCCCAAAAGACACAAATTTACATTTTCTTTGGTTATATACCCTGGAAGCTGGGTAATAAATGAACATAACAGGCTATCATTCAATAACAACAATCTTGGAGGAAATGAGTATGTCAAACGTAAAATTTTTTGTATGTAAACACTGCGGAAATATGGTAGAAATGGTTCAGGATTCCGGAGTTCCGATGATCTGCTGCGGAGAAGCCATGAACGAAATCGTGGCCAACACCGTTGATGCCAGCCAGGAAAAGCATGTACCGGTAGTAAAAGTCGATGGCAACAAGGTTTCTGTTGAGGTTGGTTCAGTTCCCCATCCCATGGAACCGGAACACTACATCACCTTCATTTATCTGGAAACCAGCAAGGGCGCACAGAAAAAGTTCCTGAAACCGGGAGAAGCCGCCAAAGCAGATTTCCTGATGGAAGGAGAGGAAGCCGTTGCTGTATATGAATACTGCAACCTCCATGGCCTCTGGAAGACCACGCTTTAGCCAGGAAACGTTCTGAGAAGCAATCCTTCTGAATCTGAAATAGTATAAAACTAAAAGAGAAGCCCTCTCAAAGGATTATGGAATCCCAGAGATAAGGCTTCTTTTTTCATTGAACAGTACCCACGTATGTCAGACCTTTCAGCGTCGGTTCTTCAGGATCCCGGATAAAGACAAATTCCCTTCCCTGATATTCAGAAGCAATATAAATATGAGCCAGGGCAATCCCCATATCAACCGGAACCCAACGACCGGAAACCAATTTTTCCAGCGGGCTCAGTTTTTTTCGGTAAACCCGGAGCTCACCCTGAACCGATTCGAAAAACCAGGGTTGTCCGTTGACAGCAGAGGGTGCCAGACGAGCCGCCTCAATCTTTTCATCCCAACCATTGCTTATTTCATCCAGAGGCTTCCTTTTAAATCCTTGGGGATCCCGATAGGGAGGATAGGCGGTCTTACCGAAACCAATAGCAATCCGGTAATCCGGACTTCGATCCTTCTCTTCTCCCGGCTTGGCCGCACCCAGCCAGCAGGCGCCGATGCCGATGCTGGACAAAAATAAATCCAACTGCTGAAAGATAAATCCGATATTCATCATGGATTCATCGGAGCCATCCCCATAAATCAGAAGATAATAAGGCGCTTTCAGGGGCAGCAGCTTTCGGACCTCCCGGACGATCCGATACCGAAAATGTTGTTCAGGGAACAGATGCCTGGCTCTTTTTAAAAACTCTTCAATATCTTCCAATTCCTTGTCAGTCATGGGTTCTTCGGTGAAAACCCGGGTGGATTTTCTCCGGAAAATATAATCATACAATTCCTTCATCATTTCTACCCCCTTTGCTGTTATTTTTTGTCGATTTATGTATTTTCGGGTCGAGTCATATCTATTTATCCCATATAGTGAAATGGTATGATTTTATTATAAAGAAAAAAAGGAGGATATGCAAATGGCAATGAAAACCGGCGCTCAGTACATTGAAAGCCTTCGAAAGTTAAACCTGAACCTTTATATGTTCGGTGAAAAGGTGGAATCCCCGGTAGACCATCCAATCATCATCCCATCCATGAATGCGGTTGCCATGACCTATGACTTGGCTCTGGACCCGCTCCATGAGGATTTAATGACCGTCACCTCATCTCTGACAGGGGAAAAAATCAATCTGTTCAATCATGTTTTCAGTTCAAATAAGGATCTGGTCCAAAAGGTCAAGCGACAGAGGATGCTGGGCCAGAAAATGGCCTGCTGCTTCCAGCGATGCGTTGGGCAGGATTCCTTCAATGCGGTCTATGCCACTTCCTTCGAGATCGATCAAGCCTACGGTACCGATTATCAGAAAAACTTCATTGAGTATCTTAAATATGTTCAGACCGAGGACCTTGTGGTAGACGGGGCTATGACTGATGTCAAAGGAGATCGGGGTCTTTCTCCCAGCAATCAGGTGGATCCGGACCTTTACCTCCGAGTTGTGGAAAGGCGGGAAGACGGCATCGTGGTCAATGGCTGCAAAGCCCATCAAACGGGAATCGTCAATTCCCACGAAGTGCTGGTCATGCCCACCGTTGCTATGAAGCCGGAGGACAGGGATTATGCTGTCTGCTTTTCCGTCCCCTCCGACACACCGGGAATCACCCTGATTTACGGCCGTCAGTCCTGCGATACCAGGAAAATGGAAGCGGGGGATATCGATGTGGGCAACAGTCAGTTCGGAGGTCATGAAGCCCTTATCATTTTCGACCATGTTTTTGTACCAAAGGATCGGATTTTCCTCAACGGAGAAACCGACTTCGTCGGCATGCTGGTGGAACGGTTCAGCGGTCATCACAGACCCAGTTATGCCTGCAAGGCTGGCGTTGGAGATGTCCTGATTGGTGCTGCAGCTCTTGCTGCTGATTACAACGGAGTGCCCAAAGCTTCCCACATCAAGGATAAGCTGATTGAAATGACCCATTTAAACGAGAACATCTACGCTACGGCGCTTGCCTGCTCCTATGAAGGTTTTGAAACCCCCTCCGGTGCCTATCTGATTGACCTGCTGCTGGCTAACGTCTGCAAGCAGAACGTTACCCGCTTCCCCTATGAAATAGCCCGTCTGGCAGAGGATATTGCCGGTGGCCTGATGGTAACCCAACCCTCTGAAAAAGATCTGCGCAACCCGGAAATAGGCCCCTACATAGAGAAATACCTGAAAGGGGTGGATTCCGTTCCAACGGAACACAGGATGCGGATCATGAGGCTGATTGAAAATCTTACCCTTGGCACCGGGGCTGTCGGATATCGAACTGAATCCATGCACGGGGCTGGTTCCCCTCAGGCTCAGCGGGTCATGATCAATCGATTCGCCAATCTGGATTACAAAAAGAAACTGGCAAAGAATATTGCCAAAATACCCGATTGATTTCCAAAAAACCAATACATTCAATAAGAGTCAATTTGTGACTGCCTAATAAAACATCCGGGGGAGCCCCATTGCTCCTCCCGGATGTTTTATTCCCATATCCTACCGCCCGATCTCCTGGATAATCCTGTCCGGAATAGGAAATTCGGGACTGCCTGCCGCACCAGCTGCCACTTCGTATTTGTCAAAGCAGATTACCAGTCGTCCCTGATCATCAATATAAAAATCCTGATCCGGACGAATCTCTTTAAAGTTCCAGTCGTCCGTTTCTTCTTCCAGCCAGAACATTCCTCCCTCTTCCCGGTTTTGCCTGTCCATTTCCTGCCGGATATAGGCGCTGATGGTTTGAACATATTCAGAACCCTCGCTGAACAGGCTTTCCAGGGAAATCAGTTTTCCGGTCTTTTTATCAATGTTGTAAAAGCTATGAACCGTTGAACTGGATCCGGCTGCCTGGAACAAGTAAATATCCAGGGCTAAAATGTCCTCGTTGTCGGTTTTGATCTGATAGTTGTACTCCAGCCCCATATGGACTGTTTCATCACCAAATTCCTTCTTCAGCTCCCGAACATCTTCTTCAAAAGCCCGAATGACTGCCTCCCCGTTTTCCCGGAATATACGGTTCAGTTCCTCTTCCATTTCCGGATCCAGGAGGCCTTCAATCTGGGGAACCTCCACTTTTGCTTCATAACCATCGTCCCTGAATTCATATTTTGAGAAGGTGACGATTCGGACCAGCCCCTGGAGACCGGGAACCTCAGCAACCGCATAGGCAAGTCCGGAACTCATATTCAGGCTGATCACCCCGGCTATCAAAAATAGTGCCAGAGAAGCAGCCATCCGCTGCATCCACAGAGCCCGTTTCCTTCTTTTTAGTGTAACCTGAATCCTCTTTTTCAATTCCTCAGAAGCATGAATATTCTCATATTCTTCCTTCATATTTTTAAATTCCTTCACCATTCCGATTATCCTCCATTTCCAGGCGCAATATCCGCAGCGCCTTGTATAGCCTGGTCTTTACTGTATTTTCGTTAATATCCAGAAGCTCTGCGATATCCCGTATCTTCATATCCTCCAGGAAACGAAGAACGATGATGTTTCTCAGCTCCACCGGAAGAACTTCGGTCATCGATTCAAAGTCCTTAATCGGTTCAGGAAGACCGGGAGGAATGATATATTCCAGCTCCTCTTCTCCCATAAAGCAGACCTTGCTCCGGGATCGATGGTTCTCATTGGCCGAATTGATGATGATCCGATAAAACCAGCTTTTCATCCGGGTAACATCCCTTAACTGTCCTATTGATTTTAAGGCCTTGAGAACGCTTTCACCAACAACGTCCTCCACCTCCTCCCTATTTTTTGTATAGGAATAGGCAAATCGATATGCACTATCCAAATTTTCAATAATAAATTGCTCCAGCAGCTGCCTTTTACTCATTGTTGCCTCCTCTCTTCTGTATGTAAGATGATTACAGGGACGAAAAAGTTTTAGGAATTTAAAAAATCTGCAGCGGTATTGCTGCAGATCCATTTACTAATCCAGAAAAGTATGGAATCCTACATCTCGGATAAATACTGTTTCAAGGCGGTTACCGCATTTTCCACATGCTGCCCCACCGGAAGATCCGGTACGCTTACCACCTGAATATGACATTTATTTAAGGGCAGCAGAATTTTAAGAGCATGGCTGGATCCGATGGCCTCTGCCATTTTAGGCGAAAGTTCCCCCATCATGGCATTGGCATTGATGATGCCAACGGGACCCAGGATAATATCTACATGATTCATATTATGAATGATAGCGTTTTCGCCGGTAGCACCTTCATCCGCACCTGCCCGGAGCATTTGGCCGGTTGCAATGGAGTTGGTACCCAAAGCAATAAGAAGGTATCCCCTCAGCTCCTTATCTCCCTTGATCCGTTCCACCAGTGCCTTTCCGATGCCACCACCCTGGCCGTCGATTACTGCTATGACCATGCTAAGACTCTCCTTCCATTTCCTGTCCTTCTGCTATTACTCGATTCCTTCCGGCGGCCTTAGCCCTATACAGGGCCCGGTCTGCCCTCTTTTTTACCATCATCCCATTCCGGTCTTCTTCCAGACGATAGAGAGAAACCCCAATGCTGATGGTCAGGGCCAGCTCCTTATCCTCTTTTCGGAAACAATGGTCTTCCACCGCGTTCCGGAGCCTTTCAGCTACTCGGATTCCTTCAGGCAGTCCAACACCCGGAAGGATTCCCATAAATTCTTCTCCGCCGTATCGCCCTATCATTTCCCCGGTCCGAGTCATACCCTTCAGTACGCTGCCCAGTTCTGTCAGAACCCAGTCTCCAAAGTCATGTCCATATCGATCGTTCACTCGCTTGAACCAATCAACGTCGATGATCAGAAGGGCAAAGGCCTTTCCGTCTTCCTCCGCCCGCCTGATGGCAGCCTCCAGCATTTCTTCCAATCCCCTCCGGTTCTGAAGACCCGTCAGGAAATCACACTTGGCATCCATCTGCACCAATTGATTGACCAGATGCAGTTCCTGATTCTTCTTTTCCAGAGCCTGAACCAAGTGTCGATTATCGGCTAGGGTCAGATTCTGACGCATCAGCAAGAGGACCATAACCAGGACAAACAGCCAAGGCCCGGGACGGTTCAGTTCCGAGTCCAGAAGAAAGTTGGTGACTACCAGGATCATAAGCCCATAAGATAAGTATATCAGAAAATGGTTTTCCTTTGAAGGATGGGTATCCTTAGAATCTTCAACAGAAATTTTGTTCTGCTCTGTAATTCGGAACACGGCTGAAAGTCCGATAAGCTGAAGAGATATCATCCAGCACAAGTCTGCCAGACCACCGGAAACAAAAGCATCCTGCCCGTTCATCAGCATATAATAAGTATCCGTTAAAAAAAACAAAACAGCACCAGCTATTAATGGCCCATAACGGCTCCCCCGCTTTAAGGAAGCCTTCCCAAACAGAAACAATACCCCGAACAGAAGGGCCAGGTCCGTTACCGGGTAACTCACCGATATAAAGATGGCCATGGGAGAAACGATTTCCTCTCTGAAAATCGGCTCAATGAGATATCGGATGCTGAGTATAGCTGCCAGCAGTACCACTAAAAGAATATCCAGCAGGAAACGAAACCCGATGAATTTATTAAAATTGGAGTAAAATTCAAATACTAATCCAATGATGAGTATAATGGGAAAAAGAAGGTAAAAGAAATCCGGCAAACCCGGGAAAGGAGCTTCCCTTCCCAGCACCAACTCGTAGAAAATCCATGTGGATTCTCCGATGGTATAGGAACAATGGGCTTTAAGCAACAGCTTCCAAAAGGTTTTTTCCCATCCTTCCGACAGGCGGATTGCCTGTATATAAGGAATAATCGGGGCCAGGTAGCCGATCAGAGAAATCAGATTTGCACCTATAATCCAAAGAGGACGGTTTTGCTGGAATAAAAGGAACCAGAAAAGGAACACGCTGCCAGATAACAGCATGAAACGAATATAACCCTCTTTAGTCCTTAGTTGCTTCAGCATTTCTCACCAAAAAAATAACAAAATAATAGTTTACCGTGATACTAGTTATATCGGATTTTGGTGAAAATTGCAAGTTCATTCTATATGTCAACCCATATTATTATTCAGTTGACATATATTCTTTGTTAACTTATAATAATTTTTAGTTGACAATTTACGAATCACCATCGAAAAGGAGAAGAACCATGACCAGTACGAAAACCCGTTCCATGACTATGATAGCCTTGTTTACCGCCTTAACCTGCATCCTGGGTCCTCTTTCCATACCCCTGCCCTTCTCACCTGTGCCCATAAGTTTTACGAATCTGGCCATTTATTTCACCGTTTACCTTTGCGGAATGAAAAAAGGGACCATCAGTTACCTATTGTATATGATGATCGGATTTGTCGGGGTGCCCGTATTTTCAAGTTTTACTGCAGGCCCGGCCAAATTGCTGGGGCCCACCGGCGGATATTTGATTGGTTTTATCTTTCTAGCCTTGATAGCCGGATATTTTACAGACCGGTTTGATGGCCGAATCGGTCCTTTTTTGGCAGGAATGGTCATCGGAACCCTGGTTCTCTATCTGTTCGGGACAGCGTGGCTGGCTTATCAGGCGGGAATGACTTTTGAAGCAGCACTATTTGCCGGAGTAATCCCCTATATTCCGGGGGATCTGATTAAAATTGGCCTTGCTGCTTCCATCGCTCCCATTCTCCGGCGACGACTGTTAAAAGCAGGCTATCTCTCCGATTCCCGAGCTCGTTCATAGTAATAATCCCATTCAAAATTACAATCCTTGCACCGATACAGTCCTGATGCGGTAAAACCCGCCGAGCAACAAGCAGCTACCGCTTTTCCTTCCAGAATCTCCTTCCGGACATCCGGGTCGGCAGCCATGCTGGGAGGAACTACCCGGGCAACATTGGATGAGCCGCATCGATAACATTTTCTTTCCATTTCATCCTTCCTTTCTTACTGGTTTTATGGAATCAGGAGAAAATAGGAGTTTTTCAGATAATCCTGATCGTAATCCAGTGCTAATCGGTATAAAAATCGTTTGATGGAGGTGGGTGATCCCCCCTCCTTTTCTAATTTTTCCATCATAGCCAGGAATCTTTTTTTCTCTCTATCCGAAGCCTTCTGTTTAAAATATCCCCACACATGGAGCAAGGCATTGATGGAATTGCCCACCGTAATGACTTCCTTCAGACCCCCATCCAGAATCCGGTAAAAATCCAGTACCGGGTAAGCGCTTTTATCTTTGAGCAAGTTCCGAATCGACTGATAGCCCAGGGGGCTGGATTCCAGAAGGGAGTATTTATAGCGGCTCCATTCTTCTTCCAGTTTCTTGATGTCCCCCGGATTCCGGATACCGTTGATGCATTTGACGGCGGAAAGGTTCTTGTCCTTAACTTCCAGCATGATGTCCGGTTTTAGGCCTTCCAGCCCATAAAAAAAGGTGGAAAAGTCGTCCAGGTTGATGGTGGAAGAATGAGATCCGGGACGTTTCCCCGGGTCCTGCTGGGAATAGTGGATCTTTTGAACCCCATCCCGGGATTTCCAGGTTTCTCCTGCCAAGGCGATCCATTCTAGTTCCTTCCTTTCTCTGGAAGGCGGAAGGACCTGATGGTGAAGGTTGTCAAATACCACTGGAACCCCCACCTGCCCGGCCAGATCCATTACTTGATCGATGGGATAAGAACGATCATCGTTCTCAATCACCAAACGGGATAAGATAGACGGGTCCAGGGAAGAAGCTGTCCGGGCAAACCGTTTTTTTGCTTCCTTCCGGTCTCCATAAACACCACCAACGTGAAGGATGATCTTATGTTCTTTACCAGTCACAAGACAATCCAGTACCCGATTGTGGTATTCCAAATCCAGAACAGCCCGTTCCACCACTCCCTGATCTTCGGAGTTGAGGACGGTATACTGACCAGGATGCATGGATACCCGCATGGAAGCTCCAGCGATTTTTTTTCCAATCCTTTGGAAATCATCAGCAAAAATCTCCCACCAGGGAAGGGAATTGACCGGGCTGGAACCAAAGGGAATCAAATCGGAACTGATTCGAAACATCTGGATTCCCATCCCTATATTATAATCAATGATCCGCTCCAGGGAGGCCAGATTGGAGCCAATTAATTCTATTAGCCGTTCTTCCCCGGCCTTATCCTGACGGCAGGTTTTCATGACCGTGTCCGGCACTCCCAGGGTAAGGCATGCGTAACCGATTTTGATCCCCATGTCAACCTTTCTTTTCTGCTTCTTCCAACCGATGGCTCAGCTCCGCCAAGGGTCGATGACAGTATTTGCAGTTTGCAGGAGCTATTTCTTCCCACAACTCATCTTCAGTCTTGCCCTTGGTTAAATAATCCCGCAGGATTTTCCCATCTTTCATTTCAATGATCCGGTCTGATTTCTCTGCGATATGCCGATCGTGGGTGACGATGAGAAAGGCCATTTTAAGGTCCCGATTGATCTGCCTAAGCAGGTCATAAACCTGCTCCGTCGTGTCGGAATCCAGATTTCCGGTAGGCTCATCCGCCAGAACCAGGTCCGGTTCATTAATCAGTGACCGGGCAATGGACACCCGTTGTTGCTGTCCACCGGACAGGTTATTGGCCAGATTGTTCATCCGCTCTTTCAGGCCAACGATTTCCAGCAGTTCTTTGGCCCTCTCCTGCCGTTCCAGGGTAACCTTACCGTTGTTGATCCAGGTAGGCAGCAGAACATTTTCAAGGGCCGTGAATTCCGGTAGCAGGTGATGAGACTGAAAGATGAATCCAATGTTTTGATTCCGAAACTCAGCCAATTCCCGTTCATCCATGGAGCTGAATTCCCGGTCTTTAAAGTATAGTTTTCCTGAAGTAGGCTTATCCAATGCCCCCAGCATATTCAGCAAGGTGCTCTTTCCGCATCCTGAGGGTCCAATAATACTGGCAAATTCACTTTTATTCAAGGCTAGATTGACTTCATTCAAAGCTCGGGTCCGGATAACCGTCCCGTATTCTTTCACCAGATTTTCTCCGAATAGTAATCGCTCATCCATTTTTAATCGCCTCCATTGGATTCAGGTTGGCCGAACTTCTGGCCGGAATCACCGATGCTATCGTGCTGGCTCCGATGGCGATCAGACCAACCATCACAACACTCATCGGCTTGATGGCAATATCAAAGCTGGACTCTCCTGTGTTAAAGAATTGAAAGGACTGAATCAACAAAACCCCAATCAGACTCCCGGAAAAAGCACCGATGACTCCAAGGATCAAGCCCTGAAGCAGAAAGATCTTGCTAGCACTCTCTCTGGCGGCTCCCATGGCTTTCAAAATTCCGATTTCCTTGGACTTCTGAACCACGGAAACCGCCAGTACGCTGGAAATCCCCAGGGTAACCGCCAATATGACAAAAAATTGAATGGTATAGGAAGAACTGCTCTGACTGGCCAGAGCACTTAATAAAGATGCGTTTTGCCCCTTCCAGTCGCTGATCTTCACACTCCCAAAGCGGCGGGTCCAGTCCTCCGCAACCACATCGGCTAAAAAGGGATCTTCCAATTGAGTTTCTACAAAGGAGACGCTGCTGCCCAGGCCAAAAAGCTTCTGAGCCCGTGGCAAATCAGCAAACACCAGAGCCTCGTTCAAAGCTTCATTTTCCAAATCAAAAATCCCGATGACCAGCATTTGTACCGCTTCCCCATTGGGGAGCAGCAGACTGATGGACCCTCCCGGTGAAACACCCATCTCTTTGGCAAGGTCCGTACCAATCAAAAGGCCGTTGCCGGACAGTTCACCGGTTCCCTGAAGAATCCTGGCGCTGATGTCATAGATTTGGTCCGCATCCTCCAGCTGGATTCCCTTGATTTGGACGGAGAAGCTTTTCCCGGAACTGCGGATCAGCCCGGTTCCCTGTACCGCCGGGGAAACCGCCGTAACCCTGGGATCCTGACGAATCTCCCCGGTTAAAATCTCCCAGTTATTGATTCCTTTGTTCAAATTATTATAATTCCCGCGAAGGAGATTATCCCCCTCCCCAGATTGATTCAGCAGCGCAGTAATCCGATCGTCGCCGGAGGACAAGGTTATATGGGAACTGTTGCCAATCGTCCGGTCCACCAGACTATCCTGAAGGCTGGTAATAAGGGAGCCCAAAAAAATCTGAACCGATACGCCGATAGCGATTCCCAAAAGAATGAAAAGGGTCTGAGCCTTGCCGCTTTTTAAAAAGCGAAGGGCTATTTTCAACTCATAACTCAAGATGCATCAGCTCCTTTTCCCAGGCGGACCTGTGCCCCATCCTCCAAATCGGTTGTGGGAAGCAGAATCCGGTCTCCCTCCTTCAGGCCCTTTTTCAGCAGGACGGAACCCCCGGGACCTGTTCGAAATTCAATGAAAGTCTCTTTTACTGTACCACCTTCATAGAGAAATACCGTACCCTTATCCGTCAGGTATTGCTTTGGAATTGCCAAGGCCGCTTCTTCTTCTAATAAAGTTATCTCGATGTTTACCGTCAGATTGGAGGCATTGAAATCCAGTTCATCGAGGACAAGAATCGTAATCGGGAAAGTCCCGGTATTTTTATTGACTTTAGGGCTGATGGATTCCAGCTTCCCGGAAATGACAGACTCGGTTCCCTCCACGCGGATGGAAGCCTCCATTCCTTCCTGAAGGAAAAGAAGATATTGTTCATCCAATTCTGCAGTAACGATTTTCTTCCCGGATTCGGCCACATCCATCAGAATATCCCCCGGACTTACCGTGTCTCCCAGCTGAACATAGCTTTTAAGGATAATCGTTTCCCCTTCGGCCCGTATGTTATAATCCCCTTCTTTGATTGCCGTACTGTCGTAAAGGGCTTTGGCATTATCCATCCGATATTTCAGAGATTCCCGCTTCGATCCCCCCGGCGCTAAAGTTTCAATTCTTAATTTTTCCGAATTCCATTGGGTTTCTGCCGTCTTGAGAGCGTTTTGATAATCTATATAGGCATTTTGAGAAATAGCCCCTTCTGCCAATAGGACTCTGGCGTCTTGCTCATCCTTCCTGGCCCGTTCCAGATTCCGGGTAAGTCGCTCCAATTCCTGCAGAGCAGCGGGATAATCATACTCAATCACCCCATTATACTGTTCCCTGGCATCCAAATAACCGGACTCTTTCTGGGCAAGGAGAAAAGCCTGGTCCGGATCGTAGATTGAGAGCAATAAGCTCCCCTCCGGAAGGATTTCTCCATCTTTTCCACCCAGGGATTGAACTGTGCCAGAGACCTTTGCAATTAGGGAGGTTTCTCCTTCAAGGCCCATCTGACCCACTGCCAGCACCTTCTCCCCATAAGGCCTTTCCTTCAGTTCCAGATAGGAATAACCCTCTTCCCCTTTCGGGATCAGAAAAAAAGCAAGGGTTACCACAATCAAGGCGGCCAAAGTTATCCAGGATTTTTTTCGTGACCAGTTTAATTTGCTTTTCCATTCTTGTAGTTTCATAGATGTTTCCTCGCTAGTATTCGTTTACAATGGATACTATTTCGACAAATTTAATTGCATTACCTATACCCTATGAAACAAATGTATAAGCAGAGCCTGGTGGCTTAGTCACAATTATTTTCACTGGCAAAAAAAAGGAAAGCGGCTGCATGCGCGACAGCCGCTTTCCCCCTCACAAGTCGGATGACAATACTATTTAAGCATCATCGATGATAACTGCAAATTTATTCGGAAGCTTTACCAGATTCCTTCAGCTCCTCTTTTTTCATCAGCCCGGGAGGCGTGGTCTTGTTCGCCAATCCGGCCGGAGTAACTTCGTTTTCTTCTTCCTCTTCCGTGTCATGATCCGGTCGATCCTTGCTGTTGACTAATCCTGGAGGAGTAGCTTTATCGACCACTCCAGGAGTAGTTGTCTTATCTTCCTTTTCTGCCTGGCGATTTTCCTTGATTTGGGCCATGATGTCCTTCACCGGTTTATCTATCCAATACTCAACAGCAGCTTTGGTAGAATACTCTTCCCCCATCGACTCATAACTTCTATCCAACTTCTGAATCAGATTCAGCTTGCCCGGTGTGATTTCCATTTTTAGTTCCTCACTGAGGCGGGCAGCTTCCAGAACTCTCTCTTCTCCGATGCCGATGACGGGTCCGTCCTCTTCATCCAGGTCTACTTTTTTGGCGGTCTCTTCAAAGATGATTTGTTCCAGGCGATTCTGAATCCCTTCGATCAGCTGCTCTTCCTTATCGGCAGATTTTGCGCTGACACCAATGACAATTCCATCTTCGTACCAGTTGTCTTCATTCAGGTACCCTTGCCTCTTGAGAGCTTTTATTGTATTATTCAATACCTTTTCAACGTCCTCACCATCCCAGTCAATTATTTCCAGAACGGGTTTGCCATCTTCATCCGAAGCAATGGCATCGATGACGTCACCAAAGGTGTTCACCGTGTAAACAATAGAAGGATTCACATCCACAGACACCTCCGCTACCGGATTGTTATAGGCATAGGCCGTTCCGCCACCGGCTGTAATCAGAACTGCTGCTGCAATTCCAGCCACCAGGTTTCTTGTCCTGCTTTTCATTTTCATGATATTCATCTCCCCGATCTCAATAGACTGACCGATTTCATATCCCCTGTTCCGGATATAACGGACCATTCCATCTTCTGACATGGCAACTGCCTGCTTTCGATCGGTCTCCATGATAATTGCTTTCATCCGTCAATCCTCCTTTATCATACTGCGAACATAGGGACGCAGGCAGGGGTATTCTCCACTAAGGATTTCAACCACTGCTATTATATATTTTCGGTGCCTCTCCATGATTTTCCGGGGTACCCCTGTATTTTTTTCCAAAATTTTCAGGGGAAGGGCTTTTTTTTCAGTCATTTCATTTAAAAGAATCTCTGATCCCCGGATGGCAGAAATAACTTTCCGGCAGGATTCTCTGGTTTTTTCCGATTTGGGGGATTGGTCGGGCAGATCTCGAAACCGGACACCATAGGGAGCCATCACAACAGAAAGCTTTTGGATTTCTTCTGCTGCATCGCTGATACCATTTACGCCTCCAGCAAGGGGGATTCCTTCTCCAGCATTTGTTGAGTCCATTTGCCGTGTGATATCTTCTGGATCCATGGGAATGAAACGCTGGTTTTTTTCTTCCTTCCGTATCCAGTCGATGATCCGTCGGTCCATGACCAAACGGGAGAAGGGCAGAAACCTGCCCTTCTCCGGCGTATAGCTATGTACGGCTTCGACAAAAGCTTCCAGAGCGACCAGTTCTTCTTCGCTCCCCGCTTCCACATGACGACTCAGGATTTTTCCTGCTGCGGCCCTGATAAAGGCCATCTCCTGCATTAGAAACGCCTCCAGCACTTCTTCTCTTTCTTTCGCCTCCAGGGCGATTTGATCAACCGGCCGATTCCGATTTAGATCATCGGGTGATAAATGTGCCATTCCGGATCTCCTCAAATGCCTGATTCAGTTCTTCTCGGGTATTCATAACAATCGGGCCTCCCCATGCAATGGGTTCACGAAGGGGAGTTCCTGCAAACAGCAAAAATCGAACCCCTTCCGTTCCCGCTTCCACTAGAACTTCTTCTCCTTCTGTCAGGAGCAGGGCACTGCGGTTTTCACGAAGGGTGGATTCGTCATCCCCGACAATTGCGTTCCCTTCCACCAGATATAAAAACACGGTATCCTCTGTATTTACTGGCAGTTTCCAGACCGCTCCCGGTTCCAGTTTAACATCCAGGAAGGTCATCGCCACGTAATCCCCCTGAGCAGCTCCTTCTTTACCATCGTAAATCCCTGAAATCACCCGGACTTCTCCGCCGTTTTTCTGAATCAGCGGCACCATATCCCCCCGTATGTCCCTGTACTGAGGGTGGGTCATCTTATCCTTTTTGGGCAGGTTGAGCCAAAGCTGGACACCAAGCATCCGATCTGCCGGCTGAGGCATCTCTTGGTGCAGGATTCCCCGACCGGCGGTCATCCATTGACATCCTCCATCCAAAATGCTTCCAGAGTTACCAATACTGTCCCCATGTTCGATGTCTCCCTGAATCAGATAGGTTACCGTCTCAATGCCCCGATGGGGATGCCAGGGAAATCCCTTTATGTAGTCTTCCGGATCTCTTGAATCAAAGGCATCTAACATTAAAAAGGGATCGAAATCATAAACAGTCGCATTACCAATAACCCGAACTAGCTTAACGCCGGCACCATCATACTGCACGCTGCCTGTAACAACTTTTTTCACTGCTCGTTTCATTCAAATCCTCCTAACTAAACCTGGAGTATCGTATTATTTCCATTTTACTACAAAAAACAGAAAAAAACACCCCGGTATTCCGGGGTGCTGCTCCGATAAGGCCCTATTCTTTTTTACATTCAGGAATGACCAGTACCGGTTTTTCTGCATGATGCAGAACCTTGTTGGTCACGCTTCCCAGAAGGTTGCGGTAAAGGGCGGAACCGATTCCGTGGGACCCCATGATGACAAAATCCACATCAGTCTGATTAATCGCACTGATGATTTCGTCTGCAACGATTCCATGGATGATCATCATGGAAACCTTGTCCTTCTTATCCCCGAAGGAGTCGATGTAGGACTGAAGCATTTCTTCAGCCTGGCCCTTTTCCTTTGCTACATAGGGATCTTCAGTTGTATTGGGTTTCGGAACTGTGGTGCTGAATCTCTGGGCTGCGATACGAATACCAACTACATACAGAAGTACGATTTCTGCACCGAAGGCATCCATAAACTTCCTGCCCTCGTCAATGGCCCTCTTGGCGCAATCGGATGAATCTACAGGAATTAGAATTTTTTTCATTGGTAACACCCTCCTTATCTATACAACGGTTACATCAATGATACCTGAAAAAAGGGATAATCCCTCTATCAATTCGAGGAAAAGTTACAACAGTTTTTTCTTTAATTCGACATGCTTCTACCGAGCCGGTATGATTTCTGTCCAATATCCATCTGGATCACAGATAAAGTATATACCCATACCCTGATTCTCATAACAGATGCATCCCATCTCCTGATGCCGGGCGTGGGCTGCTTCAAAATCATCGGTTCGGAAGGCTACATGAAACTCATTGTCGCCTAGATTATAGGGTCCTTCTTTATCCCTCAGCCATGTCAGCTCCAACTGATGCTCCGACTCTTCGTTGGCCAAAAATACAATAATATAAGAACCGTCCGACGCCTCTTTTCGCCGGACTTCCTTCAGGTTCAGTGCACTTTCGTAAAATTCCAGGGAGCGGTCCAGGTTAAAAACATTGATATTATTATGAACAAATTTGAATTTCATAGCCTTTACCTCCGTTTATCAAATCAGCTTATAAATTATATATACCTCTTTTTTTACGGATATCACCTTCCGTCGAAGTAAATCAATCTTACACTTTGTCGAAAACAATACCTATTTGTCAATACACGCTGATTGTACCCGCCAAATCCTAGCAGTATACTAGGATTGTAAAATATTGTTTTTTGCTGATGGCTAATATGCTGAAGCAAACAAAGGAGGTTGTTAATTTGAAAAAGATACTGGCTTATACTCTTGTGCTCCTGCTCATTGCCACTGCCTTTGCATTTGCCCCAATGATTCCTCCTGAAATCGATGCCGTGTCTGCAGCGACACCCTGGGTAGAAGAGACACCCACTACGCCTGCAACCCCATCCACACCGACTGCTCCTGTATCCACAGTATCTGCTCCGGCCGGTTCTGCCTTCCACATCGTTGTCAGCGGAGATACGATGTTCAAGATTGCCGCCAAATACGGAATGACCCTGGACCAGCTACTGACCTTGAATCCTCAAGTAACCAACCGAGACCTGATCTTTGTAGGCCAAAAGATTGCCATTAAAGCCGGAACCACAGGGGCCACCGGGTCTGCAACCAGTTCTATGTCCACCCAGGTTTACGAAGGCATGGGCTATAAAGTCACCTTCCGAAATGGTCCTGGAGCTGATGATGAAGGAGTACCGGTTTACAGCTTCAACATCGCCATGGCCAGAGCCACTTTTGACGCTCAGGGAAGGATTCTGGACGTGTATATTGATGGTTATGAAGTAGCCACCCCCAATTATGACGGTGCCTCCATGCCCCATTTCTCCGGCTGGCCGGATACCGAGGGCTATAATGTAACGAATCATGACACAGGAAAAGTTACCGGATTATCGGAAAACACCAAAGAATCCGCTGCTGCTGAAGTAAACGCCTGGCTGACCAAAAGACAAAGGGGAGATTCCTATCACATGAATCCTGCCAACGAATGGTGGAAACAGATGGACTTCTTCCAAGGATTCTTTAAAGGCAAGACGGTAGCAGAATTGGAAACCTGGTTTGCTAAAAATACCACAGCCGCCGGAAGACCAATCAAAATCACTACCACCAATGCCGACGATCTGGCAAAACTGGAAAAACTGACCGATGCAGAAAAAGCTCAACTTGCTGAAGTCGTTGCCGGAGCTACCATGTCTGTTCGGGATTCTCATGGAGATTTCCTGGGTGCAGTCGGGGAAGCTTACAAAAACAGAAAGCCCGTTACCATTACCGTGAAATAATCAATTCATTCAAAAGGGTTTATTATGAATAAAGCACGTTCTCCGCTCAGGAGGACGTGCTTTTTTACAGAAACAAAAGGGGGGTATTGACATGAATGGCTGGTTCAATCGACGACTGAGGCTTATTCTTACTGATGGAAAAATCCTTTTCGAACCGCTTGGTGAAGATATTCTTCATCGGTTTATCGGAGGCAGAGGCATCAATGACTGGATTCTCTACAACGAGGTTCCGGCTGAGGCGGATCCCTTAGGGCCGGACAACGTGGTCTGTTTTGGCTGTGGACCCCTGACAGGAACCAATATGCCTATGAATTCCCGCTGTCACGTCAGCACCATCGGTCCCCATAGCAATATGCTGGGAGATGGGAACGGCGGCAGTCTCTTTCCCTATCGGATGAAGCAAAGCGGCATTGATCAGATTGTCATCTCCGGTCAATCGGACTCACCGGTCTATTTGTGGATCGATGACGGGAAGGCTCAATTGTTGGATGCATCGGCCCTATGGGGTCTGGATACCTGGCAATGTACCGATGCCTTGAAAGCAATCCATGGAACGGATATCGGCGTAGCCGCCATCGGCCAGGCGGGAGAAAACCTGGTGCGTTTTGCCAGCGTCATTTTCGATAAGTACAGTTCTGCAGCCCGAGGCGCCGGCGCCGTTTTGGGTTCTAAAAAGTTAAAAGCCATCGCTGTCCGGGGTACTATGGAAATCCCGGTTCACGATCCCCGAGAATTAAAGGGGCTGGCTCATATGGACCGTAATTTTTTCTTTACCGATCCTTTCCAGAAAGAGGTGGTCCGGGTTATCGGCACCCATCACGGGCTGGCTAATTGGTTTCCCGGTTGGCACAACAATGCTTCCTACCTGGAGGCAGAAGAAGTTCCGGAGAGCCTCCAGGCTCCTTCCTGGAAAAAATATGAGCTTCATCGGACCGGATGCCACACCTGCCCTGCCATCTGCAAGGATGTTTACCGGATTCCGGAAGGAGAATATAAGGGGGAAGTAGGTTCCGCCATGGAGTACGAGGGAATCCACTGTCTTGGAATCAACTGTGGCATCACGGACCCCTCTGCTGTCATGGTTATGCAGAATCTCTCCGATAAATACGGCATGTGTGTTATCCCCCTGGGCAATTGCCTGGCCATCGCCAAAGACCTTTTCAACAAGGGTTATCTGAACAAGGAAGACACAGGAGGCTTAGATCTTTCCTGGGAAAATACGGAGGACCAGATCCGGCTTATCCATCAGACTGCCTTTCAGGAAGGTTTTGGAGCCGTTATTGCGGAAGGGGAAACGGGAATGAACCGGATTCTGGGAAAGACTTGCAGCGATCTGAACGATCAGGTGAAGGGAACCGGCAGGGGAAATTTCCCGCCAGGAATCTTTTCCCTGGCCCATGCCACCTCTACCCGTGGAGCTGATCACCTTCGGGGCCGAAGCTGGACCTTCGGCGAAAACGATGGAGAACTGTTCCAAAGACTGTTGGAACAAGGATATCTCCCCGCAGACGAGGTGGAGCGGCTGATTGTCAGCGAAGATGCCTGCGCCCTTTCCGACTGCATCGGAAGGTGCAAGGGCTCTGTCAACTCCTGGGTCAATGCCGTACCCCTGGTCTGGAAATATCCTCTATACGAAGGGCTTTCCAAGGTCCTGAATGCGGTCACCGGCCATCCCTTCCCTCCGGATGAGCTGATTGAAATCGGCAAACGGGTCTATCTATTGGAAATCGCCCTCAACAACCAGCGAGGCATCCGGCGAGAAGACTGGCGGCTGGTCCAGCGCCCTGAGCTGAAGGATACAGAGGAGGGTGCAAGGCAACGGGAAGAATTTCGAGTCCTTTTGGATCGATATCTGATCCTTCGGGAGTGTGATCTGACCCAGGCGATTCCAAATCCGGAAGCACTCAAAAAATATCATCTGCTGTGATGAAAGGCCCCCGGATCATCATCCGAGGGCCTTATTATGATGGTTGAGTATTTCAAAAATGATTATTTGGAAGGTTCAACCACAATATAGGGCTGGAGCTGGTAAGGCTTCGGGACTACAGCCCGGTCGGACCACATATAGAACCATCGCTCTGCCGGATAATAGTAATATCCATCCTGCCAGTGATCGGATGTGTCATAGGGATCTGCAAATATAATCATATCATCTCCGATCCCCGGTGTACCATTGGTATCATAGCCGATAATGGCCTGCCAGTGACCATCCCAGTCTGCCCACTCTACCAGGATGGGCCGGTCGGCTTTCAGGTGGCCCGTAACCCATTTGACAAAATAGGAATCCTTTGCATCCTCAACCCAATTTTCCGTATTCGGGTCGTTATCAGAAGCATAAAGAGCTACGGAATTGAATTTGCCTGGCAGATTTCCCCATTCAACCCAGGGTACGCTCTTGTCCCCTTCCCGAATCAGCTCATTGGCCTTGTAGTCTTTCACATAACTGGTTTCCACGATATCAAATCCGTCGATGCTTTCAAAAAATCGGACGATGTCATCCACAGAGGTACCGTATTCGGGGAAATTGTTGGCGCTTCCCGGCTGGGAACCAGGTGTTTCAAAATCCACACCGGCGTTAGACTTCACCGCAATGTCCCATTCCGTATAATCCGAAACACCAAAGTGTTCCAGAACCATCAGGGTTGCTGCATTGCCGCAGGACCATTCAGAAGTCTGCTGAAAAGTTTTAAAATTGCTGATGATGGTCAGGTCCCCATCGGATTTCATGTTGTAAAAGTCCGGATTCACATAATACTTGGAGTCGGGATGATCGCCACCGTTGTCGTAAGCATCGGCACCGCCATACTCATCAATGTCTCCTTTAATCGGAATAGTCACCGGTTTTGCTTTTCCGTCTGCCTCACCCGAAACATCACCGGAAACAATGAGTTTCTGATTCACAAAGATCAAATCCCGGTTGGCGATGTTGTTCCATTTCACCAGCTGGTCAACAGTCACCTGATACTCCCTAGCAATCTTGCCTAAAGTATCTCCGGATTTCACCGTATACTCCGCTGCGAAGGCCGTACTGGTGCCCAGGGCCAGAATCAAAATCAGGGCAAGGATCAGTATTTTTTTACCTTTCATGTCTTTCCCTCCTACCTAACAGCAATGGCTATCTATATAAAGCGGGATTCCGCTCTATAGCTCTTCTGGTTTTTCACCGGTCAGACCAAAGGTTTCATTCAGCAGTTTCCGGACGTCCGGAGACAGAAATGCGGGAAGGGTGGGCCCCAAATGGATATTCTTCACCCCTAAGGAAAGCAGGGCCAGTAAAACGATGACTGCCTTTTGCTCATACCAGGCGATGTTGTAAATGATGGGAAGGTCGTTGATATCGGAAAGCCCCAGCAGTTCTTTCAGTTTCAGGGCTATCAGGGCCAGAGAGTAAGAATCGTTGCACTGGCCGGCATCCAGAACCCTGGGAATGCTCCCGATGCTCCCCAGGTTCAGCTTATTGTAGCGGTACTTGGCGCATCCTGCCGTCAGGATCACAGTATCCTGGGGGAGCCGTTTCCCATAGGCGGTATAGTACTCCCTAGTACTTTCATCATACTCCTCTTTCTCCCCTTTGTTAACCGAAAAATATTCGCTGGCCTTTGATCGTCCGTCACAGCCGGCCATAACCACAAATTGCTTCACTGCCCCGCTTCGTATAGCCTCCAGAATGGGCTCCGCCAGACGGAAAACCTGGTCATGAGCAAAACCTCCGACGATGTGGCCGGTTTCCAGTTCAATAGGCGGGGGAAGTTGTTTCGCCATTTCAATGATTGGAGAGAAATCCTTTTTCCCCTCCTCATCTGCTTCGATATGAAGGCACCCCGGATACCCGGATGCTCCGGTTGTAAAGATCCGGCTTCGCACCTCCTCGCTTTCCGGAGGAACGATGCAGTTGGTGGTAAACAGGATGGGTCCGTTGAAATATTCAAAATCTGTGAGCTGCCGCCACCAGGCACCGCCATAGTTTCCAGCAAAATGGGAATACCTTTTAAAGGCAGGATAATAATGGGCCGGGAGCATCTCGCTATGGGTATAAACATCGACACCGGCTCCTTTGGTCTGCTCCAGCAGCTGCAATAGATCGGAAAGATCGTGGCCGGATACCAGAATTCCCGGATTGTTTCGAACTCCCAGATCCACTTCTGTGATTTCCGGATGGCCAAAGGCGCTGGTATTGGCTTCATCCAGCAGTGCCATAGCCCGGACTCCATATTCGCCGGTCTTCATAGTCAAAGCCACAAGCTCCTCCAGTGTCAGTTCCTCCTTCAGTCCGGCTGCCAATGCCCTATGGATAAATCCATATATCTCCGGATCTTCCTTGCCAAGATTTGCAGCATGATGAACATAGGCGGCCATGCCCTTCAAGCCGTAGGTAATCAACTGTTGGAAGGATCGGATATTCGCATCCCGGGTTGAAAGAACCCCCACGTAGGAAGCCTTGAATTGCATTTCTTCCAGGGATTTTGCCTGAAAGACAGCCGCATCCGGAAGTTCAGGCAGATCCGATTCCTTAAGACCTCCGCGAAGCTGATCCCGAAGAAGCATCATTTTTCGGATTTCTTCTTCCATCCGGGATTCATCGAAATTGGCATTGGTAATGGTCATGAAAAGTCCCCGGCAGACCTCCCGGTTCACTCCCTGAATCTCCCAAGGGTTAAGGTCGCCTGCTTCTACAATTGCCCCGATTCCCCTCATGGTATAGATCAGCAGGTCCATCAGTTGGGCCAGATCCTCCGTTTTTCCGCAAACCCCGCCATATTCACAGCCGCTGCCCCGGGCAGTTTCCTGACATTGGAAACAAAACATACTCATCGGCAAACCCTCTCTTTCTTTCATCATAATACGATGATACCACATTCGCAATTCATTTCTGGTTGCTTGTGCAACGAATCCATCTTTTGTCAGGATTTGGTGAAAATTTGATGAGTTTTCGCCGGAAGGTCTTTTAACTTTTTTATTCTATGGTATAAATATTTTAGAATTCATAAGGAGGTATAGGACCATGAAATACGAAGACTATTACGAACCGGACCAGCCATACATCCATTTTCAGGAGAATCCGGCTCCGAAAGAAAAAAAGAGCCAGGGGTATGGACTAAAGATAATCTCTCTTCTGCTGATCCTGTTGCTCAGTGTCGGGGCTGGCTTCGGGGGAGGCTTGGCGGCCCTGTATTACGGCCAGGATCTGCTTCCATCAGGGAGCGGCAACAGCCCCATTCAGATTACGGGAAGCGACTCCATCAATACGGCAGAAGCCATCGCGGAAAAAGTCATACCCTCTGTGGTAGGAATCAGCACCACATCAAGGATTACCTATCAGAGCTGGTTCGGAACTCAGCAGGGCATCTCCCAGGGATCCGGAACCGGCATCATCGTTGATGAGCAGGGCTACATCCTTACCAACTCCCATGTGGTAGGAGATGGCAATGCTGATGAAATCCTGGTACAGCTTTACGATGGACGGGAAGTCAAAGGAACCGTCTTATGGAATGACCGGAGCATCGATTTGGCCATTGTGAAGATTCAGGCCACGGGCTTGACCGCTGCTGAGCTGGGGGATTCGGAAGAGGTCCGGATCGGTTCCTATGCTGCAGCCATCGGCAATCCCCTTGGCATGGCATTCGACCGAAGTGTTACCCAGGGAATCATCAGCGGATTGGACCGGACCATCACTGTATCCGATGGCCAAACCCAGACCACCATGGAGGGATTGATGCAAACGGACGCTTCCATCAACTCGGGCAACAGCGGCGGCCCCTTGCTCAACAGCCGGGGTCAGGTAATCGGCATCAACTCTGCCAAGGCCCAGACCGGGGAAGGATTGGGATTTGCCATCCCCATCAACACCGCCAAGCCCATTATTGATGAAATTAAAACCAAAGGAGAGTTTAACCGATCCTATCTGGGAATCCGGGGAATCAGTGTGGAGGACTTTAACCAGTCCTACCCGGAAAACAAGCTCTCCGCTGAAAGCGGTGTCTTCGTCGTTCAGATTTACATGGACTCTCCGGCAGCAAAGGCCGGCATGAAGGAACAAGATATCATTTCCCAGTTGGACGGAAAGGATGTTAAAACCATGACTCAACTGATTACCGGGCTATACGCCCACCGGCCCGGGGATACCATCCCCATCACCATCATCCGTGATGGGAAAACGTTGGAGATCTCGGTAACCCTAGAAGAAATGGTAGAAGCGACAGAATAAACACAATGCAAAGATGGATTTTTTATAAAAAACTGGTGCCGAAGAGGTTCCCCCTTTGACACCAGTTTTTTCAACACATTAAAGGAGCCTTTACTTCTTATTACTCCTTCCGCCCACCTGTCACAGACAACGCAGCCGCAATGACTCCAAAGAGAATTCCGGCGATGGGCCAGATAATCCAGGTAAACCCCCAGTTGAAAGTCAGGAAACTCCAAGCCAGGTAAATCAGGGTGACGCAGGGCCAGTAAATGGCGGCCACCACCTGGATCCTCTTATCCTTTTTCCTGTCCGGTGCATATTCTTCCTTTTGCAGCAGTACCTTCCGGCCGTCGGACCGAATTCCCGTAAAGACAAATAAAAATACGCCGATTGCTACAAACCCTAACAGTAGTCCGACTGCTCCAATCTGAACCATTTCCTGATATACTAGCGGAGCGAAAGCCGATGCGGCAAAGAGGGGCAGAACGGACAGAATGCACAGAACGACTCCGATGGTGATTCGGACAGCGTCTCCAGGCCGGGCCCGGTTTTCTTCTTCCAGGACAAAAGCCTCCGCCCTCTTCTCCAATAAGAACGCTTCTTTTTTTAAATATTCGTAGGGAGTTCCCTTCATCCCGGTTAGGATCATCAGGGCAACCCCAAAGGCCACTAGTACAAAAAGGATTCCCAGTCCCGCAAAGGCGGCCTGGTCTTCAGCAATTGACAGAAGCCCCTGTTCCTGCATCCCGGTAATCAGGATCAGCATGATGGGGGAACAGATACAGAGAAAAATTCCAAGGGCGATCCGGACAGAGGCCGAATGACAGTATTCCAGGTATTCTCTGGCCTGCTCCAAAGTGACCCGAACCAATTCTGGTTTGGGCCCCATCTCCTTTGTATTATCCAATCCCAGTTCTGCCAGGACTTCTTCCAGGCTTCCGAACTCAGAGATCACAATGCCGATGGCTTCATGATCCGGTTTTCCGGAAGCTTTCAGCTCATTGTACTTATCCTCCATCATCACGGCCAGCTCAGCTTTGGCTTTTCGAACATCTTCCGTATCCGGCAGACCCATGAACATATTCTCCAAATAATTCTTAATGATTTCCATTCCTAATCCTCCTTCCGGTCTCTGACAAATAAATCGATGACCGATCGGGTCAGATACCATTCTTCACATTTTTCCCGGTAATATTCCAGCCCATCTTGAGTAATCCGGTAGTAAGTCCGTTTCTTTCCAGTAGTTTCGTCACTATAGAAAGACTCGATATACCCGTTTTTTTCCAGCCGGCTGAATGCCGAGTAGAGGGTCGTTTCCTTGATGACATACCGGCCTTCGGATATTTCCCGGATCCTCCTGGAGATTTCATATCCATAGGATGGCTCTTCCAGCAGCAGAAAGAGAATCATCGTATCGTTGTACCCCCTTATAACATCACTGCTGATCATGGCTTCACCTCCTCCTTTGTATACTACGACTGTAGTAGTATATCTGTCGTAGTATAATATATCCCTCTGCAGAGTGCTTGTCAATACCCCAACTAAAAAAAAGAAGCCCTGATTATTTCAAGGCTTCCCCATATTCCTACAATACCATTCCAGAGCCAACAATCAAAGCTGTTCTTATTATTGGCGCCAACAATCAAAGCTGTTCTTATTATTGGCTTAATTTCTGCTTCAGGTATTTTTCCACATCCTCCAGGGGTATGTCCAGAGAAACGGCCAGCTCTTCGTGCAACAGCCGTTTTGCTTCTTTGGAAATGCCGATGTCCCGAGGGGATACCTTTTTATTCGTACCCATTCCCTGTTTCTTTTTCAGATACACCTGGCGGATCAAATCCAGCCATTCCAGGCAGGATCCGGAGCAAAGGCTTTCGTTGTACTCGGCAAACCGACTACGGTCATTATCATTCCAGACCGGCTCCGTGGATGCGATCTCCTCCAGATAGGCCAGAATCTGAGCTTTGCTGGCCACTGGCCGAATGTTGACCTTCTCATTGCCTACCGGAACTTTTAAGACAGCACTGCAGTTTTTAAACACCGGCTGCAAAACATAATAAGCTGCCTCTTTTTTGTCCAGAACCGCTTCCTTGCTGATTCCCTTCAGCTGGCAGACACCTGTCTTCCCATACATCAAAAAATCACCAATTTCAAACATTTGATTCCCTCCGAATTCTCTATAAAGCACACCATATGAAAAACGCGGGTCTGACAACTGGAATGTCGTTATCAAAACTACGCGTTGTATGTATAGTATACCATATTCTTCGGGGATTTGTAAGCAAAATTGTGGATTCTTCCCTGAACTTTCCTTTGTATCCAATCGACATATTTGATATGATAGAAGAAAGATAAATATGCCCTTTTTTTCGAGAAAACCTTAAAGGAGGTCTGTAAAATGAACAAAGTGATCCATGCCGCCAATGAATATAAATCCCACATAACTCTGGTGGATATCGGCCTGCTCAAACTGTGCCTCATGTCTCTGGGAGTTTTGCTGGGCATCGCTGTTCCCAAGGGCCACAAGAAAAAAGCGGCCGCCGGTGCAAGCATTGCCTTTGCCTTCACCTACGCACCGCTGATGACAAAATTTTTGACCATCGTCCTGAAACAGTCCGATGAGGAAAAATAAGATTCATTGCCCGCCGATGAATTTCACCACTGTATTTTTTCAAAGGTCCATCCCGCCAGTTCGCTGAGGGAGGGATGAATGATCATGGAATCGGTAATCAGCTCGTATCCCTTTATAGAGTCGTTATTCATCAGATAGACAAATGGCTGAACCAATGCTGCTGCCTGGGGTCCTGCAATATGGACACCCAGGATTTTTTTATCCTCCCCTACGATCATCTTGACGAATCCGTTGTCCGGATCCCCTTCCCTGTGGCCCATAGCCCGACCAGCTACCACTTCAGAATAATAATTCTTCGCGGTCTGATAAGGAACGCCTTTTTTCTTCAGTTCTGCTTCCGTGGCTCCTACCCGGGCAACTTGAGGATGGGTGAAAACAGCCCAGGGCACTGCATCATAACTGGCGGCTTTACGCTCCAGTCCGCTGAAGAGGTTGTGGGACAGGACCAACGCTTCGTGGTTGGCCTTATGGCGAAGCTGGAATTTTCCGTTGATATCTCCAATGGCGTAAACTCCCTCTCTGGAAGTTTCCAGAAATCCATTGGTTTCAATCCACCCCTGGTTATCCGTCCGGATACCGGCTTTCTCAGGAGCAAGCAGATCCGTGGTGGACTGAGTCCCCATAGCAACCAGGATTTCCTCTGCTGACAGTTCCTGCTTTTCTCCGGTTACTCGATTTTCCACCACTACCACTTTTACTCCATCCTTCTTAATTGCTGATAGAGCAACTGTATCGGTCAGTACCCGGATTCCGTCCCGGGCAAACCGGTCCTGAACAAAAGAGGACACCTCATCCTCTTCCTGCTTCAAAATTCTTCCGCTTCTGGCTACTAAAGTCACTTCGGTTCCCATGGCTGAAAAGATATGGGCAAATTCGGCGCTGATGGCTCCGCTGCCCAGGATGATCAAGCTCTTCCATGGATGATCCGGATATTTTTTTCCAAAAAAAGTTTCAGAAGTCAAATATCCAGTCTCCTCTAATCCAGGGATTCCCGGCACGAAGCTCCTGGCTCCTGTGGCGATGACGATTTTTTCGCCCCGAATAAAATCCGGCTCCCGGCGGTCTCCGTAATCTACCCGAATAGTATGACTATCTTCAAAAGAAGCGGTCCCCTTATATACCGTGAGCCCGGGAATCTGATTCAGGCTGTCTTCTATCTGAATATGAAAATCGATCTGCTCCCAGACCCTTTCTGAAATTTTCTTCCAGTCCGGCACCGGCTTTGTACTGGCCACGCCGAAGCGTTCCGAATCCTGGGATTCCCGGATAAAATCGGCCGGATAGACCAGCATCTTGGAGGGAATGCAACCCTTGGTCAGACAGGTGCCTCCCATTTTACCCCGTTCAATAACAGCGCAGGAGAGTCCATTTTTCAAGCCTTCTTCCATAACCATGAGTCCGGCTCCGCTCCCAATAATAATCAGATCATATTCTCTCATATCTTCCCTCCATATCAGCTGACGATGTGATTGCTATCCTACCAATACCACCAATCTGGGTTTTCCAATCAGCAAAAAAGCCGGATTCTGAGAATCCGGCTGCATGACAAAACTATATTTTATTGTGCAGTACCTTCAGCTGCTGGTTCCGGCGCGTTATATCGTTCCATGATGGCCGCGACTTCTGCTCTGGTTGCCTGATTCTGAGGCCCGAAGGTTCCGTCGGGATATCCGCCCATGTACTTCTTCAGGGCAGCGAACATAACCCCGTCTCCAGCCCAGGAACTGATTTTATCCAGATCTTTGTACTGAAGCTGAATGGCCCAGGCCCCCTGAGGTCCCTGACCCATATGGGTGCTGTAGTTCATCAGCATGACCGCCATCTGTTCCCGGGTGATCGGAGCATTGGGCTCAAAATTGTCGCCGGTTCCCCGGGCAATGTTGTTCTCGGCCGCCCAGGCTACATATCCGCCATACCAAGTGCCAATCGCCACATCATCAAATCCGGATTCCGTATACTTGGCAATGTCCGCTTCACTATTCCTGCCCAGTACGGTGACGAACATAGCTCTCGTCATAGTTCCGTTGGGCTGGAAGGAATTTTCCGACACCCCGGTAAAGAGCTTGGACTGATAGACGGCAGCAATCTGCTTTTCAGCCCAATGGGAAAGGGCGTCCCGGAAAGGTGTCAGCATCACATCAAATCGGCCCTGAGCCTTTACGTAGTTGCTGCCTACCGTTCCCCCAAGAGCCTTGCTGATGTATTTTTCCAAGGCTTCATCCAGGGCTCCGAACTCCCCGGTCTTTGGATATTTGGCAAACATGGTGTAGCCGTCTCCTCCAACATAGGTGAAGTCATTGGTGGCCATGGTATAGGTTTTCACCAGATCCAGAGGTTCGCCGTTGATCATGACATTTTTCACCCGATCCGTCGTCAGATAGGTATGAACCTCGTAATCCATTCCCGCAACCTGGGGCAGGCCGCCGCTGGCCGCTGGCAGGGATTTGGTCCCGTGCTGAAGGGCTGCCAGTATATCCGCCCCTGTGATATCAAAGGTTACCACTGTATTGCCAAAGGGGAAGACAGAATTGATATCGCCATAGGTAATATCGCCAATTTCCAGGGAAGTACGGATTCCTCCCCCATTGGTCAGGGCTACATCCGCTCCCGAAACATATTTCAGAGCATCGGCCGCCAGGTCTCCCAGGTTGGTTTCTTTAGTTCGGACTCCCGGGTCCCGACTGCCATCCAGATGGACAGAGGTCTTTGCCACCACTTCATCCAACAGTGGTTGAATGGCGGCTTTCTTTTCGTCTATCAACCCTTTCACCGTGGCATCATCCTTTGCTTCTGTGATCAGGGAAGCAGTAATGCTATTACCATCGATGCCGATCATACCAATGGCCTTGAACTGATTTCCGGTCTGGGCTAACAGAACGTTGTCACCGTCCTTGTCCTTAACCATCAGGCCCTTCTCATAGGAAGTATGGCTGTGTCCATCAATAAAGATGTCCACATCAGTCAGCTGGGCAATCAGATCCGTGGAGCGATAGGGCTCACTTTCTTCGTCCACACCCAAGTGACCCAGGATGATGATGTAGTCGGTTTCATTAACCAGCTTATCCACTTCCTGCTGAACCATGGCTGCCATGTCAGCCTCATTGAACTGGTATCCCGCCACATTCAGGGGGTTGGTCTTGGTGGCGGTTTCCGGTGTGGATACACCAATAATGCCTATTTCCTTGTCCCCGGCCTGGTAAACCTTTGAAGCAGTGAAAACCGGCTTCTTATCTTTATCCGTGAAGTTGGCCGACAGGAGGTCAAAATTCATTTTATTCTTTAGTTCAATCAACCTTGCTGTTCCGAAATTGAAATCATGATTTCCCGGCGTCATAGCTGTATAGCCCACCGCATTCATGATTTCCACGATGCTTTCACCCCGGGAAAGATTGGCAACCGGGTATCCGTGCAAGGCATCTCCGGCATCCAGCACCATTACCTGGGATCCTTCCGCCGTATAAAAGTCCTTCCAGCCCTTCACCGAAGCAAATCCCAGATCTGCCGAAACATTGCTGTGGGTGTCGTTGGTATGGAGGATCACAATAGGTGCCGCCGGAGCCGTTTCTCCGAAGGCCGTGGTGAACTGAACCGAGAAAAGCATCAGAACAGCCACAAGAATACTAAGCTTCTTTAGATTTCTTCTCATTCCTTCTCATCTTCCTTTCTTACTATATAAAGGTTCATCGGATAACGGGTTCATTCATTTCCATTATATCCTTCTTCCGGAATCCCGATTGTCCCCCTCTGTTCCCAATATGCCTTTTAATTCGATTATTTTCGACAAACAAAAAAGCAACGAACAAGAAACCTTCCCGCTCGTTGCCTATAAAAGATGCAATGATTATTTTATTCAGCTACCTCTTTGCTGGCACGCTTGTAGGCATATTCCAGCAGTACTTCCCTGTTGACGATTACCCGTTCACAGGTCCCTTTACAGATTTCTCCAAAAGAATCATGGCCGGTAAAATCCAGGAATACCCGGTCGTCTTCCACCTTTGTGACCATCAGCTTGATGGTAATCAGACTGTTGGTGAGGGAGGGGCTTTCATGGGTGATTTCTGCGTTCTTCCCAACCGTAATAAATGCTTCCGGCAAAAGCGGGTCCAGCAGACCGCTGGAGGCTTCTATAACCATTCGGAATAAGGCGGGGGTGGAAACCAGATAGTCCATGATTCCTACCGAATCACCAGCCGGGATAGCATCGTCGAAGGTAGCCTCCTTTTGATAGGTAGTAATAAGGCCTGGTCTGATTTTGTGTTCAATCATGTCTTCCATCTCCTTTCTCATTTTTTTCATTTTACCACAACCTTCGCGAAAAAAAAGGGGTTCCGAAGGATTTCTCTGAAAACGAGCCATGTATTCTGTATCCAATTGTCGAATTTCTGACAGTAGGAATCGAAAACTGCCGGAAGATTCAATCCCATAGGCTGCTAAATGGGGTAAAACAGTAAATGTAAGGAGGTGGTTGAGATGCAGGATAAAGCATTGCAGACCTTCGTGCTATTGTCTTCCTATGTGGCAGCACTAGTTTTGCTCATCATTTACATCAAGCCGATTATTCAATGGATCATTGATTTCATTGATATATTTGACCCTTTTTTTGTAGGCATTATCATAGCCTTCATTTTAAACAGGCCTTGTATGTTTCTGGAGAAAATCTTCTCCGACCATCTGCTTCCTAATGGGAGCAACGCTTTGATCCGGACCTTATCCATATTTATCCTGTATATCATTACCTCCGGCCTTTTGGTCCTTATCTTCAGTTACTTGATTCCTGCCTTAATCAGCAGCATTCAGGATCTTCTGAAGAATCTTGATACTTACTCGGACAACTTGCAATCTTTGATAAATAAGATTGCTTACTTCTTCGGATTCAAAAAAAGCTTTGACATGTCCGATATGCTTGCCTGGACCGGAGCTTATGCTGATAACCTGGCTCGTAATATGATTGACCTGATGGCCCATATCATCAATTTAACTTCAGAAGGCATGTCCCTCATCGGAAGATTTTTCTTTTCCATCTTATTTTCTGTCTACCTACTGAAGGGAAAGGAAAAACTCATAGACCAGGGGAAGAAGTTCTTTGCCCATTATCTTCCCACAAAATCATATAATAAGTGTTCTGAAATCCTTCTGGTGATTACAAATGTCTTCGGTCACTACTTTATTGGCCAAATTATTGAAGCTTCGATCCTATGTGCTCTCTGCTTCCTGGGAATGGTAATCTTCGGTTTTGGATACCCGGTTCTGATCAGTGCCCTAATCGGGGTTACTTCTCTGGTTCCCATGGTCGGCCCCTATATCGGAGGAATCATCGCATTCCGGATCCTGGTGATGATCGATCCCATTCAAGCCGTCTGGTTCGTGATTTTTATCATTCTTTTGCAGCAACTGGAAGGATACTTTATTTATCCAAGAATTGTGGGAAAAGCCATTGGCCTTCAGGGTATTTGGGTCCTGCTGTCCATCATGGCTGGCGCCAGTCTGGGTGGAGTCACAGGCATTGTTATTGCTGTCCCCTCTGCCGCTGTCATCTATACGATGATAAAACGTGACATTGCCAAGGAGAAGCCTTCCCTTTAGACTGCATCCGGATTATTGGCAATAAATCCGAAGGGCATCCCGAAGGAACTCCGCTCCCCCCCTTGCAATATCCTCGTAATATTTTCTGAATCGTTCATCTTCCACGTACATGTCTGCCAATTCCAAATGGGCTTCTATCGAATAGCTGGGCCAGGAACAGCTAAGCCATTCTTTGTGAAGTCGACAGGCGGCTTGAGCCCTTTCACCGGCTGGATCCCCTTCTTTTATAGCTTCTCGAAGAGCCTCGTTCATCTGCTCGGAAAGGTTCTGCATCCGGGCATACTGTTCCTGGGTCAGCCCCATTAGTTTATTATTGCTGACGTCCACGGTTTCATCTCCGTACCTTTCACGAACTTCCTGGCCGTATTGTTCTTCATTGTTCTGAATCAATTTCTCTTTAAATCCTTCAAATCGTTCCTTATCCGTCATGGTTCCTTCTCCCTTCGCCGCTGCAATGGTTTTTTCCACGGTAATAATCAGGCGATCCAGCCGCGCTTGTTTCTCCATCAGAGCCTTCAGATGAATCTCAAGCAATGCTGTATCATCATAGTCAGAGGAATCCAGAATTTTCCGTATTTCCTCCAACGGCACTTCCATTTCCCGGTAAAAGAGAATTTGCTGAAGTCTGGCGATCTCGGCTCCCCCGTAAATACGATATCCTCCGGTACTGATTCTGGAGGGCTTCAACAGACCCAGTTCATCGTAATAACGTAAAGTTCGGGTGCTAATCCCTGCCAATTGAGCCAATTTATTGATGGTGTATTCCATATTCATCTCCCATTGCCGTGCAATAACTCTGAGAATAGAATAAACCTTAACGTAACGTTAAAGTCAACCATTTTTTGCAATAAAAAAGGAGACTAAACGCCTCCCTCTTAGTTATGCTTCTATTATCGTGTCTTCTTCGGACTCCGCCCTGTTTACTTTTGCTTCACTGACAGAAAGAACAAGAAGCTCCGGATTGATTTCCGGTACAATACCCGCCGGGTAAGGAATGTCTCCGACGAACACATTATCTCCTGCATTCAACTTGCTTCCGTCTATGTCCAGGGTGTTTGGTATATCCTGAGGCATCCCTTTAACCGGAATAGCATCCATCTGATGGACCAAAAGCAGTTTTCTGAATTCCAGGGAGTCCCGTCCCTCTACCCGGACCGGCACGGTAGCCTTTACTTCTTCCGATAACTTAATCTGCTGAAAATCCACATGCACATACTCCCGGGTGATGGGGTCCACCTGAATATCCTTGACCATGGCATCAAAGATTTTGCCTTTTTCTTCTTCCAGTTTAAATAGGGCAAATCGGCCGTGACGGGTCAGTCCTTTTTTCAGTTCATCCCGTCGGATGACCACCGCAACGGATGGCTGGCCCTTCCCGAAGACGTTACCGGGAACCAATCCTTCCTTTCGCAATCGTTTATTGGCTTTACTGCCTTCTGTTTCTCTCAGGCTGATTTTTAAAATTGCTGATTCCATTTAAGAAATACCTCCTTCTCTGTCGAATATGTAATATCTTACCTTTTTATCATACCACTATCCAACAGAAAAGACAAGTCAAAATGGCCGTTTTCCGGAGAGCCAGCCCTTTTCTTCCCAGTGATTCCGGTCTTTCGGGTTCCAGTCGTTCTTTTCCTCCATGCCCACCATCATCCGGAAGAAAATGCTTCGGAAAACGGGATTCGGGATTCGTTCGATATCCCGTACCGACTTATATATCCGTTGGGCAGCGGCCTCAGCCTCCTGCCCTATTTTTGTCTTCTTATCCTTGGAAACATCCTGCCACCCCATGGCTGCTACTCTATCTGAGGAAACAAATATTTTTTTCACTCCCCAAAACTTCATGCTGTTCTTCATGGTCTTTGTTGTATGGCCCAGCCCGGCACCGGCAGTCGTAGAAACAATCAGCCCGACCTTCCGGAACATGGCGGGATCCGGCCGATGGCTCATCCACAGATAGCAAAGATGATCCAGCAGTGCTTTCATCTGACCGGTGACATCCATACCATACACCGGGGAGGTCAGTACGATCAGGTCTGCATAATGCCAGGTACTGCCCTGGTGACCGATTCCGTGAATGATGGCTATCTTCATATACATTCCACTCCTTAAAGTAAAAGGCAGCCTGGGTAACATGATGGCCTCCCAGGCTGCCTTTTTGGTGGAGAATAGGGGGATCGAACCCCTGACCTCCGCATTGCGAACGCGGCGCGCTCCCAGCTGCGCTAATTCCCCGTGTTTACGGGTCGATTATAGCACAGTAGGCGATGCAGTACAATATACGCCCTTCTCATTTTTCAAATTTTTACCAATCCGAATATTCTAGATGATAAAAGGAATCAGATAAATAATGGCGACCAGAATCAACCCGATTATAACCACATTGCGCCATATTTTAAACTCTCGGTCCATTTTTACTTTTTCCCCGGGGGAAGGCTTTTCAACTGCCAACACAAAGGCATCAATATCTTCGGTTTTATCATCCCTATAAATGCGGCGACAGATAAAATATATCGCCAATCCCAGGATGCACCAGATAACCCCTGTCCAGAAGGCCTCCGAGTCCAGCTGGGTCATCATGATGATATAGATGATGGCAGAAATCGGCGCACCGATCAGGATGCCAGGCGCTTTGTAAGGGCGATTGAGCTCCGGATGTTTTTTACGAAGCCCAAAGGCTGCCGTAATTCCGATTACATAATAAAACAAGTCCGCGAATAAACTCAAGGATGCGATGTAAATCATCGAGTTGGTGGTAATCAGGAATATAGTCAGCAGGCCCAGGGTCAGAATCGCAATGTAGGGTGTCTGGAATTTCGGATGAACTTTCCCAAAAATACGGGGCATTGCACCATCTCTGGCCATGGTAAATAAATACCGGGGAGGAACAGCTACACTGGCATTGATGGTGGAAAAATCTCCTCCAAAGGCAATGCCTGCTGACAGCATGATCAACGGGAATCCAAGAATCCCTGCAATAGCCATGGCATCCGCATAGGGAGCTGCCGCCCCGGCAATCACATCTAATTGATCAGTTGGGACGATTCCGAGAAGAAACCACTGAAACAGGGCATTAACCACAAAAACGATAAAGGGGGCTAAAAAAAGAGCTCTGGGTATATTGATCTGAGGATATTTGATTTCTTCTCCCATGGCACAGCAAGTTTCAAAACCGGCAAAGCACCACCACACTAAGGCCACTGCACCGATAAAACTTCCCGTTGACAGGTCGATGAAATCCGGCATCTGAACAAAGTTCGGCATATTGACGTTGGGGATCATCATGATGAACCAAATGATGGCCACTCCCCAAAAGAAAAACATAAATCCATTCTGAAGCCGACCGGTCATTTCAACACCTCGTATGTTCAGGATGATAAAGGCCAGTACAGCCACGCCGGCAATCACTACATCCGAAACCGGCAAGTTGATTCCAAGGGCTCTGAAAAAAGTCTTGAAGTAGAAGCTGAAAGCCAGAGCTTCTCCACTGGTAACTGCTACCAAGGATATGATGAAGTTCCATCCGGCCAGCATGCCCAAGGGTCTGCCCAGTCCAAGGGAAGCATATTTATAGGTTCCGCCCGCATAGGGCAGGGCTGCTCCCATTTCTGCATAGAGCAGCGCCGGGTATACGCTGATCACCATAGCCACCAACGTTGCCAGGATGACGGTTGATCCCAGCATCCCTACCACATTGGCCCCTACCGTAAACAGTCCTACGCCAATGACGGTACCCACTGTGATCGTCACCGCTTCCCGCATGCCGAAGCTGCGCTTTAATGTAACATTTCTGTTTTCCATGTAAAATCTCCTTCTTTGAAAAATAATATGATTTCGTTCCTTGCTATTAGGTTCTTGCTATTTGCCAAAAGTTGAATCACTTTATTGTTTTTTCAGTGTGATGCAATAAAGCAAAAGGGCAAGAAGAAACTGCATCATCCAAATGAACGGTGCAGGTTGTTAATAGTATATCATGAACTAGATTGAAATTCCAGCATCTGAATCGGAAAACTCCAATCAAGGATTCAGATAAACGGTATTGCTGCTGCCATGCCAGACAAAATCATAGTGAAATGCTGTAAATACCCCACGGAGGGGAATATAAATCCTTCCCTCCCTGATAACAGCCATCGTGTCCAGCAGTTCCTCCTTCCCGTTGATGAAAATCCGTTTTTCTCCGATTTTAAGACTAACGGTTATGTCATCTTTAATGACGGTGACTTGTCTTTGCTCCTCATCAAACTGTACCGCAGCGCCTATAGTTTCAAGGGATTTTCGAAGGGGAATCATAATCCGGTTGTTCTCATCGATAAAAGGAACCCCATAACCTTCTTCCTGCCAAAACACCAGTTCTCGTTTATTCAGAATCACCGTAATATATCCCTTTAAACCTACTTTATCCAGCACACCCACTCTGCTTTGAAGGTCATGAATCATTGATAGGATGCTGGTTTGGTCATGAGTATCCTCGTTCACATCAAAAAGCATGACCCCTCCCGCCTTTTTCATTGCAATGATTGTTTTTTCCCGCAGGGTGTTGATACTATTATAATGGGATTCCAATGGAGTCGTGTTCATGTAGTCAGCATAGGCCTGTTCCGGATCTTCGTTAACGATATGCCGATACTGTTTCCAGCTGGGTCTTGCATAAAGGGGCATTCCTAAAACGATCTTATCCGAAGGGACTCCTCGGTTCCTCCAATAATTGATGGAAGCTTCCCCAAACCAAAGGGGACTATGTTCTCCATTATTCATATCATAAGCCATTACATTTATGAAGTGGAAGCTGCTCAGACAGGTATCCGTCATCAGCTTGGATACCTCCGGTCCCGCAGTCGTTGACCATGCGCCATTGAGGGCTGCCGTCAGATCCTTTCCATCCTGATCAAGGGCTCTCTTCAATTCGGTGACTAATTTTTCATAATTACTGATGGAGTCTTTTGTCGGGTGTTCCCAGTCCAGTTCCAAACCATCCAGGTTGTATTCCTTTATCAACAGTCTAATGTTGCGGATCAGCCGAGCTCTTTTCTCCTCCGAAGCAGCCAATGACTCAAAAATTGTTACCAACGGTTTTCCTTGGTAGGACCAACCGCCAAGAGCAATATAAACTTTTGCTCCATCACGGTGGGCCTTGGAAACAATGGCCGTAAGCTGATCTGGTTTTTTCAGGGCAACCAAATTTCCATCACCGTCCGGAATCAGAAAGGCATAAACGATGTGAGTCATCTTATCCGTCTGTAATTGTTCAATCGGTTCATCAAACAAGTCGCCGGAGTAGTATCCTACAACCTTAAAAGCCTTATCAATCGTTTCCTCTTTGTAAATGGATATCGTCCCATCGCTTGCTTTATGCAGATAAGAAGGGATACATTCTACGGTTCCGAACCACATTCCCGCTGTCCCGATTTCTGGTTTCCACTCCTGGTATAGATCGAACAGTCCAAAGTCCATATACTGATCATCGGATTTCAAGGTGGATACCTGAATATTGGCTATTTTCGAATGGGATATCCTGGAAACACAATTACTGCCATCAAAGGGTTTGGACATAGCCATAGCGGTTACCGCCTTTACGGAGCAACTTTCAAAATCATTTGCCGCAGACCTTTTTCTGATAACTTCATTTCCATCCAGCTCAATTACCAGATCGCTTTGATTGTCCGTAACTTTTTCTCTATAGAACTTTAAATGATGGATTGAGCCTTGTTCCAGGGCAATTTGGTTGCCCCATTTCCATTCATTTCCCTGGCGGATAAAGGCGGTCCACTTGTTATAATCCGGATGATTTTTATCTTCAATAAACTGGAACCCCCCTTCTGCATTTCCAACGTCATTTTTCCAATCAAAGCCAAAATAGAGGTAAGGGCAATCCCCTTTTTCTGCAAGGGAAACATAAGGCAGGGTCACTTCTGCCTGAATTCCATCAAAACCTATAAAGGACAATTGCTGACGGGAGAATATACCGGTTGTTCCTCCATTGATCATATTTGGAGTAGCTTTAGACAGGGTTTCCTTAGCAGCTGGGGCCGGAACGGTTTCCGCAGAGGCGGATATCATTCCATTGGAAGCAAGCATGGCAGCAATTATTAAAATTGGTATGATTCTTTTCATGATATAAACTCCTTTTGCCTAAATAGTTCTGCATTATTATTTAAAGGATCGTCCGTATAATCTATTACCATTCTATACCAAACAAAAGGAGGGTGGAAGGAAATCACTTGAAGCTTATGAATTATTTAATCAATTTAACGAGAAGTGCGACACCTCTTTCTTTTTCGTTGGTGCCGGCGCTTGCTCCTCCGCTCATTTCTTTCGCATCGCTACAAGACAAAAAAACAAAAGACAAGGCGTAAACCTTGTCTTTTGTTTTTGGTGCAGGCAAGAGGACTCGAACCTCCATGAAGTAACCCTCACACGGACCTGAACCGTGCGCGTCTGCCAATTCCGCCATGCCTGCATGGCTGGCCGTTTGTGGTTTCACAATTTGGCCGATGAAAAGAGTATAACACAAGGAGGTGGGTGTTTCAAGGATTAATTTCAAAAAAACAAACTTTTTTTCAGGGGCCTTTTTTCTCCTTTTTTTAAGGGGAGGAGAGGAGGGAAAGGCCTCACACTCCACGTTGTTTGGCGGACGCCCTGACAAACTCCAGAAACAGAGGATGGGGCCGGTTGGGTCTGGACCGAAATTCCGGGTGATACTGGACAGCCACAAACCAGGGGTGATCTTCCACTTCCACGGCTTCTACCAGTCTCCCGTCCGGAGAAAGGCCGGACAGCTTCATGCCTCCAGAAAGAAAGGCTTCCCGATATTGATTGTTGAACTCATAGCGATGGCGGTGTCTTTCAGAGATTTTCAGAGTGCCGTAGGCTTCTGCCATCAGGCTCCCCTCTTGGATGATGCAGGGATAGGCGCCAAGCCTCATGGTCCCCCCCTTATCCCTAATATCGGCCTGATCCGGCATGATGTCGATGACCGGGTAAGGGGTTTCTGCATCAAACTCGGTCGAATTGGCGCCCGACAGACCCAGTACATTTCTGGCAAATTCCGTGACTGCCATCTGCATACCCAGGCAGATCCCGAAGAAGGGAATCTGTTTCTCCCGGGCGTATCGAATCGCCATAAGCTTCCCTTCACTGCCCCGGGTCCCAAATCCTCCAGGAACTAAAATGCCGTCACAACCGTCAAGGAGGCATTCCGGTTCTCCCTGTTCCAGATCTTCCGAATCGATCCAGCGGATCTCCACCTTCAAATGATCCGGTATACCTCCGTGATGCAGTGCCTCGATGACAGAAAGATAGGCGTCGTGGAGCTTGATGTACTTGCCGACAAGGCCAACGGTCACTGCCCTCTCCGACGTCTTAATGGATTGGACCATCCCCTCCCATTCAGCCAGATCCGGCTCACCGCATTCCAGTTTCAGCTTCCTGCAGACCTGAAGGCCCAAACCCTGACTTTCCAACATCAAGGGGGCTTCATATAAAGTATCCACGTTGATGTTGTCGATGACCCCTTCTTTTTCCACATTGCAGAACATAGCGATTTTATCCTTCATATCCTGCTCCAGCCCCTGCTCGCTTCTGCACACCAGAATATCCGGCTGAATTCCCACAGAAAGCAGTTCTTTCACGGAGTGCTGGGTCGGTTTGGATTTGTATTCCATAGAACCCGGAATCAAGGGAATCAGGGTGACATGAATGAACAGGCAGTTTTCCCTTCCCTTTTCCATGGATATCTGGCGAATGGCTTCCAGGAAGGGCTGGCTCTCCATATCCCCTACCGTGCCGCCGATTTCGACCAGGGTGACTTCAGCATCGGCTGTGTCGGCCGCCTGATAGATTCGATTTTTTATTTCATCGGTTATGTGGGGGATTACCTGGACCGTCTGACCCAGGTATTCTCCCTTTCTCTCTTTGTTCAGTACCGTCCAGTACACTTTCCCGGTGGTGACATTGCTGTCCTTATTCAGATTTTCATCGATGAATCGTTCATAATGGCCCAGATCCAGGTCCGACTCCGTGCCGTCTTCTGTGACGAAAACCTCCCCATGCTGAAAGGGGCTCATGGTGCCCGGATCAATATTGATGTAGGGATCCAGCTTCTGCATGGTGATTCGGATTCCCCGGGATTTCAGCAGCCTTCCAAGGGAAGCAGCAGTGATTCCCTTCCCCAGTCCAGATACGACGCCACCGGTCACAAATACATATTTTCTTTCCATCGGAATTCCCTCCTAATACTTCATGAGGTAACGATCCAGTTCCCACTGGGATACTGCTCTGGAATACTCATTCCATTCATAGCTGCCCAGCCCGATGATTCTCTCAAAGGCGTGGGGGCCAAGAGCCTCTTTCATCAATTGGCTGGACTTCAGCTCGGCGATGGCTTCTTTCAGATTTGTTGGCAGACTGGCGATTTTTCTCTCTTTTAATTCTTCCCGGCAGAGTTGGTAGACATTTTTTGCTATCGGTTCCGGAGGAGTCATTTTCTGATTAATGCCGTCCAATCCCGCTTTCAGCACAGCTGCCAGCGCCAGGTAGGGATTGCAGGACGGGTCTGGATTCCTCAGCTCAATTCTTGTGGATTTCCCTCTCTTTGCCGGAATCCGAATCAGGGGGCTTCGGTTGGATGCGGACCAGGCGATGGACACGGGCGCTTCATAACCAGGAACCAGCCTTTTATAGGAGTTGACGGTGGGGTTGGTCAGGGCGGCAAAGGACCGGGCGTGATGGATCAAGCCCCCTAGGAACTGATAGGCTGTCTCCGACAGCTGCAGTTCCCCTTCCGGATCATAAAAAGCGTTTTCTCCTGTCATCGTGGAAAGGGACATGTTGGTGTGCATTCCGGATCCATTGATGCCAAATCTGGGTTTGGCCATGAAGGTGGCATGAAGGCCGTGCTTCTGGGCAATGATTCGTACCACCATTTTAAATGTCATGATGTTGTCCGCTGTAGTCAGGGCATCCTCGTACTTAAAATCGATTTCGTGCTGGCCCGGAGCCACCTCATGGTGGGATGCCTCAATGGCAAAACCCATTTCGCGGAGGGCTATGGTCATTTCCTTCCGGGCGTTTCCTCCCAGGTCCACTGGCGCCAGATCAAAGTAGCCGGCATCATCATGGGTTTCCAGAGTGGGCATGCCCCGATGGTCCGTCTGGAAGAGGAAAAATTCACATTCCGGCCCTACATTCAGAATATATCCCTTTGCGGCTGCTTCTTCAAGGGTTTTTTTCAGAATATACCGGGGGCAGCCTTCGAAGGGGCTTCCGTCCGGTTTCAGCACGTCACAGATGAACCGGCCTTCCCGAGACCCTTCCGTCCATGGGAAAACCTGGAAGGTGGAAAAATCAGGGGCCAGGCACATGTCCGATTCTTCTATTCTCACAAATCCATCAATGGAGGAGCCATCAAACATGATTTCATTGTTCAGGGCTTTCTCCAGTTCACTGGCAGGGATGGAAACGTTTTTCATGGTTCCGGCAATATCGGTAAACTGGAGATGAATCAGCTCCAATCCCAGTTCTTCCACTTTTTTCATCATTTCCTTTTTTTCTATTTCTCTTTCTCTCATTTCACCCATCTCCTTTTCTTAAATACCACTAGCCCCATAATTAGATAACACTCTTGCAGACGGATCCGACACCCGGCATCCCTCCCATTCCTGGTTTGGCATCCAGAAATCGGGAATCATCGTCCCTTGACCCGGGTAATATTTTTCGAAAATTTCCCGGTACATCAGGCTTTCTTTGGTAAAGGGTTTTCCGTGACTATAGCGCAGCCGTTTTTCTTCATACTCCTGGTCGGTATAGGTCCTTTCTGCCAATGCTTTTAAATCATCCACCATCGAATGGCCCACTGCATCGCTGAAAGCTGCTTTCTCCCTGTATAGAAGCGGGAGAGGAAGCCAGTCTCCCTCAAAAGCCCGCCGAAGCAAATACTTGCCATGACCATGGCTGTTCATCTTTAAGGCCGGATCGATAGACAATATGTAGGAGGCAAAATCCAAATCCCCAAAGGGTACCCGGGCCTCCATGGAGTGAACGGAGATGCAGCGATCCGCCCGAAGCACATCGTAAGCATGGAGTTCCTTCACCCTTTTGATGGATTCCTGCTGGAAGGCTTCCGGATCCGGAGCGAAGTCGGTATATTTATAGCCGAACAGTTCATCGGAGATTTCCCCCGTCAGCAGAACCTTGATGTCGGCGATTTCCCGAATCCCTTTGCAGATCAGATACATACCGATGCTGGCCCGTATGGTAGTAATATCGAAGGTGCCCAGAATCCGAATCACCTCTTCCAGGGATTCCAGAACCTCCTCGGTGGTCATGATGATCTCTCTGTGGTGACTCCCGATATGATCCGCCACCTGCTTGGCATACTTCAGGTCAATGGCATCCTTCTCCATACCGATGGAAAAGGTGGGTATGGGTTTTTTAAGAAGCTTGGCTGCAATAGCGCATACCAGACTGCTGTCCAGCCCGCCGCTTAACAGGAATCCTACCGGCACATCGGCATCCAGCCTTTTTTCAACTGCTTCGATCAATCTCTCCCGGATGCCCTGACAAATAACATCCAGATCCGTTTCCTCCATCCGGGGAACCGTTGTGATGTCCCTGTAACAGACAAAGGTTCCGTCTTTATAGTAGTGGCCTGGCGGGAAAGGGCGGATGTCCCGGCAGAAACCAATCAGGTTTGCCGGCTCACTGGCAAAGACGATCGAACCATCTTCGGCATAGCCATAATACAAGGGGCGGATTCCGATGGGATCTCGGGCTGCTATCAAGAAATCCGCTTCAGCATCGTAGAGAATAAGAGCGAACTCCGCATCCAGCATCCCGAACATCTCCGTTCCGAATTTTTGATAGAGGGGCAGCAGCACTTCACAATCGGAATCACTGACAAAGGACGTCCCGGCTAATTCCTTTTTCTTCAGACCTCTAAAATTATAGATTTCGCCGTTACAGACGACGCTGGTCCCATTTGGCAATGCAAATGGCTGCATCCCTTCCTCATGAAGCCCCATAATGGAGAGGCGGTGGAAGCATAGAAACCAGGGACCGGTTTCCAAGCACCTGGTCCTGTCCGGACCGCGGGAAGCGGTTTTGGAAAACCCTTCCATTGCTTTTGACAATTCCACACTTTTTCTGCGGAAACCCATGATCGAACACATAAAAAACACCTCCTGAATTAAAAAAAGAGCAACTTTTCGCCTAAATCAATAGGACGAATCGTTGCTCACTAATCCGCGGTGCCACCTATTTTACTGCCTCAACAAGCAGTCCCTTTCAGAGCTCAAGCAAGCTCCTGCGGACTGACGGGCCGCGGCCGGCTCCCCTACTGCCCCAAATGGAGGTTCAGTTTGCTGCTCCGGAGTGTTATTCTTATAGGCTCTTGTACAGGGTTCCCACTATCTCCTGCTCACTGGGACAGAATTCCGAATAAGACCTTGTCTCCATCAACGCATTTAGTATTTGGTTATAGTGGTATATTAATGGCGTTTTTGTTATTTGTCAACATTAATTTTTCATTATTTCGTATTTTTTTGTTTTTTCCAACAAACGCCATCCCACCTCTTATTATTTATAATGCAACAGCTCATGGGCCTTCATTCCTTTCAGCAAACTGCCGTACAACCCATCCGTCGTTGGATTCTCACTGGAAATCTTCACATTGGACATCCGATCCGCCTCATACATGCCGTCCGCTCTTTCCTCCTTCGCCCAATGCTCCGCAAAGGGCTGTCCAGCTCCGCAGATGCATCCGCCCGGACACGCCATCACTTCCACAAAGTCATACTGACAGTCTCCGGATCGGATGGCTTGTATCAGCCTTTCTGCGTTTGCCAGTCCGCTGACGATGGCGATTTTAATTTCCTTTTCTTTATAGGGAATGACCGCTTCCTTGACCCCATCAAACCCTCGCACTCCTGTAAATGCAATGGCCTTGATGTACTGTTTGGATTCTTCCCTGAGGGCATAGCGCATCACCGCTTCTGTTACGCCTCCGGTTACACCAAAGATGACTCCTGCTCCACTGGCTATCCCGAAGGGCATGTCTACCGCTTCTGGAAGGATATTGGAAAATCGGATTCCGGATTCCCGAATCATGTTAGCTAATTCTTGAGTCGTGATGCAGTAATCGATGGTTTGTTCATCCCCAAAACGGAACTCTTCTCTAGTCGCTTCATGTTTTTTTGCCGTACACGGCATGATGGCCACCACCTTTGTCTTGATTCCTTTTTTCTTTGGTCCTGACAACCGTACATTCTCCTTGAGGACGGATCCGAAAATCTGCATCGGTGATTTGCAGCTGGATAAGTGGCCCAGCATATCCGGATGATTGTTTTCTGCATATTTGAACCAGGCTGGGCAGCACGAGGTAAACAACGGCAGTTTTTCTCCAGTTTCAAACCGCCCTAAAAATTCTTTTGCTTCCTCCACGACCGTCAAATCCGCTCCTGTTGCAGTATCATAGACCTCATCAAACCCCATCCGCTTTAAAGCCGTAACGATTTTGCCCATTACATTGCTCCCCAGGGGCAAACCGAACTCATCCCCAAGGGCCACACGCACAGCCGGAGCGATCTGTGCCATCATGACCACGTGTTCATCATTGAGATCCTCCCACACTTTCCGGGTATCATCTTTGACAACAATCGCTCCCGTCGGACAGACCGCGGAGCATTGCCCACAATTAACGCAGTTGGTTTCGGCAATCGGCATATCAAACGCCGGGATGATCTCCATTTTGGAGCCTCGATAGCTAAAGTCGATCGCTCCAACATTCTGAATCTCCGAACACATACGAACACAATCTCCACAAAGAATACACTTATTCTTGTCTCTGACGATCGATTTTGATGAATTATCCTTGGCATCGCCGCTTCTCAGGTTTTCAAAGCGAACTTCCCGAAGCCCGAACCTGCTTGCAAATTCCTGCAGCTTGCATTTATTATTTTTTTCACAGGTCGTGCAATCCCTGCAATGATCCGCAAGCATCAGTTCCAGGATCATCTTCCGATACTGCTGCAATTTGGGGGTATTGGTCCGAAGTTCCATCCCCGATCTGGGCGGAGTCGAGCAGGAAGTGAACACGTCACCATGTTTGTCCTCGACCACGCACATCCTGCAGGCCCCATAAACCGAAAGGTCCGAGTAATAACAAAAGGTCGGCATATCGATTCCCACTTTGCGGATAATATCCAGCACATTCTTTTCTCCTTCGATGGGTGCCGGTATTCCATCTATGGTAATATATTTCCTATTCATCTCTACGCCTCCTTTATTGCACCGAAACTGCAGCTGCTAATGCACGCTCCACATTTAATGCAAGCTGCCTGATCGATAACAAATGGTTCCTTTACCTTCCCACGAATCGCTTCCACCGGACAGACCCGGGCACATTTCGTACATCCTTTGCAAAGGTCCGCTTCAATATAAATGGTTTTTAATGCCTGGCAAACCTTGGCCGGGCACCTTTTTTCCAAGATATGGGCTTCATATTCTTCACGGAAATACTTCAGCGTAGAGACCACCGGGCCTGCCGCCGTTTTCCCAAGTCCGCAAAGAGCCGTAGCAGTAATCGTAGTCGCCAGTTCTTCCAGCAGATCCAAATCCTCCATCCTGCCTTTCCCCTGAACGATCCGTTCCAGAATTTCCAGCATTCTTCGGGTACCCTCCCGGCAGGGTACGCATTTTCCACAAGATTCGTTTTGAGTAAAATTCATGAAAAACCGGGCTACTTCTACCATGCACGTATCTTCATCCATGACAACCAGTCCGCCGGACCCAATCATAGCTCCGACTTTTTTCAAGCTGTCAAAATCCAAGGGGAGATCCAGATGCTCAGAGGTCAGGCATCCACCAGAAGGGCCACCGATCTGAACAGCTTTAAAGGCTTTACCATCTCTTACTCCACCACCGATGTCGAAGATGATTTTTTTCAACTCTGTGCCCATCGGCACCTCAATCAATCCCGTGTTAACAATGTTTCCAGTTAAGGCAAAGGCCTTAGTTCCCGGGCTTTTTTCCGTTCCGTAGGATCGGTACCAATCCGCCCCGTTCTTAATGATCATTGGCACATTAGCAAAGGTTTCAACATTATTGAGAAGCGTTGGCTTCCCATAAAGCCCTTGTTCAACCGTTCTGGGGGGCTTCACCCGTGGCATCCCCCGATCCCCTTCTATCGATATCGTCAACGCGCTTCCTTCTCCGCATACAAAGGCGCCTGCACCACGAACAATCTTTATATCAAAAGAAAATTCTGTTCCCAGAATATGATTCCCTAGAATTCCAATTTTTTTGGCTTCCTCAATGGCTTTTTTCAGTCGTTTGACCGCCAACGGATATTCTGCACGAACATATACATATCCTTCTGCCGCACCCGATGCAATCCCGGCAATGATCATTCCTTCCAGCATTTTATGAGGGTCGCCCTCCATGATGCTACGGTCCATGAAAGCCCCCGGGTCCCCTTCATCCCCATTGCACACCACATATTTGGTCTCTTCTTTCTGGAGCCTCACCTGGCTCCATTTCCTTCCCGCCGGGAACCCCCCACCTCCCCGTCCCCTCAGGGAAGCGTCATAGATAATCTTGATGATATCTTCACCGGACAATTCAAAAAGGCATTTCTCCAAAGCTTCATATCCGCCATAGGCGATATATTCTTCCACCGATTCTGCATCGATTTGACCGCAATCCTCCAGAACCACACGTTTCTGATGACTGTAAAAAGGGATTTCATCTTGCTTCGGATAGCTTTTTCCATCTTTGCTATAAATGAGGCGGTCCACGATTTCATCCCGAAGGATAGATTTCTCCACAATATCTTCGCAATCATCCACCGACACACGGAGATACAACAGCTCCGAAGGCTCGATTCGAAGCAAGGGCCCCATCTCGCAAAATCCATGGCATCCGCTTTGCTTGAGCCCGACTCGTTCTTCTTCTGACTCATATGTCAGCTCCAATTGGCACGGAATATTTTTTTCTTCAAGCAGTACTTTCAACCGTTCATATATTTCCAGAGAGCCCCCGGCAACACAGCCGGTACCGGCACACACGTATATTTTCTTTTTTTGGCCAGCCAAGTTTTTCAAATATCGCTGCCTTTCCATTTGCAACACTTCTCTGCTATTGATTATCACGATTCCGCTCCTTCCTCAATTCATTCAGCAGCTCTACCGTCTTTTCCGGAGTCATAGCTGCATAAACTTTATCATTAACCGTTATAACCGGTGCCAAGCCACAAGCTCCAAGGCAAGAGACGGTTTCTACCGTGAATCCCAGGTCATCTGTCGTATGCTTTTCATGATTCAGTCCCAGCTCTTTTCTTAAGGCCTCCAAGATCGGAATGGATTTACGCACATGACAGGCAGTCCCATCGCATATTTTAATGATATACTCCCCTTTGGGAGTCAGAGAAAAATTTTCGTAAAAAGTAGCAACGCCAAAAATCTTAGCCAGGCTGACCTTCAGTTTTTCCGAAAGATAAGGGAAAATTTCTTCGGGAAGATATCGATATTCTTCCTGGATATCCTGAAGAATCGATACAATCGGGGGTTTTTCTCCAGGATATTTGGCAATGATTTCATTCAATTTCTCATAGGAAAATGGTTTTGACATAAAACGGCCTCCTCATAGACGCAACCTTACAACTCTGTATTCGTTAATTGTTTAACATCTAAATCATACGGTTTTTTATCCGTTTTTTCAAGGTACTATCTTGCTGAATATCAGACCGCATGGGTTAAAACCAATATTTTTAGACTTTTCACTTGTTTCCCAATTGTTATTTGGTTGATTTACCATTATGTTTTAAATTGTTTTCAATCCGTTTTAAATCTAAAAAAATTACATATTCTTTTTTAATGATATTTTTTTAACATTTATTGCATCCCCCAATCAATCCAATCGTATTCCAAAGGATAATTCGAACCATGGCAATGAAAAAGGGGGACCTGTTTTTAACAAGTCCCCCTTTTTCATTCTCTTAAATCTTTTAATTTTTAGAACGTGCTAGCTGCCCGCTAAATTTCCGATATTGCTTTTATGAAGAACTCCCAGAATCTCTGTAGCGATGACAAGGACACATATTCACCAGGGGTGTGCATATCTCTGATATCCGGGCCGATAGCTACCATATCCAGTTTTCTCTCAACTTTTCCCCCAAATACTCCGCATTCCAGTCCAGCATGCAGGATTTGTTTGCTGGCCTTATACCCGGTCATTTTTTCATAAACACTGATCAGGTGGGATGTAATCGGGGAATCCGGGTCATACTCCCACTCTGGGCAATCCGAAAGAACGGAAGTCGATCCACCTACAAATTGAGCCAGTTGAACAATTTTCTGATAGGAATTGTGATAAGCACTTTCAAAGGAACTCCTGGTCAGGGTTTCTACCAACACCCGATTACCCTCTGTACGAACCACATCCATTCCAACTGATGATTCTACCAACTCCGGAAACTCCGGGTTCATCTTCAATACTCCATTCTCCGCCATGGACAAATAATGCAGGATCCGTTCCGTTGATCGATGCGACATTGGATTGGATACAGCCTGACCCTGTTCTTGCCACTCACCGATCTCAATCTTCAAATCGGGTTCCGATGCCCGGTATTCTTTTCGCAGAGCCTCTTCCATTTTTTCCGTGAGTAACGTTGCTTTTTCCAAATCCTTTTCGAAAATCAGCATCATGGCTTCAGATTCTCTGGGTATAGCATTATATTTCATGCCACCTTGAACGGAAATCAAATCCACATCTATTTCTTTTTTTATTTCCAGAATGGTCCGAACAAGCAACTTGATGGCATTAGCCCGACCACGATGTATATCTTCACCAGAATGGCCGCCCTTTAACCCTTTGACCTCTAGCTTTACCAATTGCTTCGTTTGGCATACCAGTTCTCTTTCCACCGGTATTTCTGTCAGCACACCAGGCCCTCCGGCACATCCGACGATAAAGATTCCTTCATCGCTGCCATCCAGATTAATGAAAACACTTCCACGAAGGAGCCTTGTATCAAAATTTTCCGCCCCTGTCATGCCACGTTCTTCATCGCTGGTAAGAAGGACCTCCAGCGGAGGATGAGACACTGACTCATCAGTCAGAATAGCCAGCGCCACTGCCATGCCAATTCCATTGTCCGCCCCCAGGGTAGTATCTTCAGCATAAAGCTTGTCACCCTCTATTCGAAGCTTAATCGGATCTTTGGAAAAATCGTGGACAACTCCTTTATTTTTTTCGCAGACCATATCCGTATGGGCTTGCAAAATCACCCCAGGTCTGTCTTTTTTGCCGGGTGAAGCTTCTTTTCTTATCAGCACGTTGTGATACTCATCACGCACTACTTCAAATCCATTCTTTTGAGCAAATTCAATCAGATAATCGGCAATTTGCTCTTCCTTGCCCGATTCTCTGGGTATATTACTAACTTCCTGAAAATACTTCAGGACTTTCTTGGGTTCAATATTATCCAGCCAATTATTCATATTCACCTCCTAATTTCTTTTTTAAATACCCAGCATGGTCGCTGCTACAATGACGGCTATGGTTATAAAAGCAATAAACAGGAGGAATTTCCAGGTAAACTTAATCCAGACTCCATAGGGTGTCCTTGTCAATGTCAGAACTCCCATCAGCAATCCGCAAGTTGGCGCAATCAAGGCCATCATGGAGTTTGCCGCTGCATAAGCAATGACAACTATTTCTCTGCCTACATTGGCGAAGTCTGCCAGGGGAGCCATAATACCCATAGATAGGGTTGCCAGACCAGAGCTCGAAGGAATGAAGAAGGATAAGGCCAAATATATAACGTATGTCATTGCCGAGAACAACGCAGAAGAGGTATTCAGCAACAGGTTTTCCCCGGCATGAAGAATGGTATCCGTTATCCTGGCATCGCTCATGATAACTGCAACCCCTCTGGCCACACCGATGATTACCGCTACCCCGAGCAGGTCCTTTGCTCCATTGATGAATGTTTCAATGAAATCTTCTTCACTGATTCCTGCAATTACAGCTATTACGATGGAGGCCGCCAGGAAAATTCCTGCCAATTCACCAAACCACCACCACATAGTGGGCCAAAGGGTGATTCCTAAATCTTCCCAGGGAAGCACACCCCACATCATGATCAGGAATGATCCTAAAAATACGAGCAGAATCAATTTTCTCTTAGATGTCAGCTCTGGAAGGTTGTCCAGACCCGCACTTTCTTTAAGGAAGAATTTTTTATTATCTTCTGCCATATCATAAACCAATGATTTTTCCGGATTTTTCCGGATCTTTTCAGCATAATGCATTGTGAATATAACGCCGGCAGGGATATAGATTGCTAGTAAAATTAATCGGATAACAATGCCGTCTCCGATGGATATCCCCGCAAATCGACTTGCGATGGCTACAGCGAAAGGATTCGCTACCGAACCCATAACACCTAGTGCTGCTCCAATTTTAATGACACTGAGGCAGGTCAGTGTATCATACCCTGCGGAAAGGAAGATAGGCATCAAAACCAAGAAGAACGGGAGCGTCTCTTCTTCTATTCCAAAGGCAGCCCCAGCAAGGGCAAAGATGGTCATGAGAATGGGTACAAGCAGTTTTTCCCGGCCTTTCAGTTTTAACACTACATGGCCAATTCCCGCATCCATAGCGCCCGTTTTCATCACAATGGCCAAGAAACCACCAATTACCAGTGTGTACAGTATGATATCAACTGCATCCATGAATCCATAGATTGGTGCCAGAATGATACTTCCCAGCCCCTGGGGATTGGATTCTACTGTATGATAAGTGCCCGCGATAGGCTGTAGCTTAGCGGCATCCGGATCAACATATTCGTAGGCTCCGCCTGGTAGGATGTACGATAACAGTGCGACTAAGATAATGATTGCGATGATGATCGAGAATGAAGATGGCATCCGCAGCTTTCTTTTCTTTTCCATAAATAACCTCCTCTTAGGTACCAAAGGTACTTCAATGACTATTGATTACTAATAAAGCAATTACTGTGCCAATCTTTCAAATCTCCACAAGTTTATTCAAAATCCTGTTGTTCCAATGGTTTCCAGCGAAGAAAATAACTCGCTCATCGATAGAGCGAGTTAAGAGAATTGCATCGAGTTGTTTTCGACTTATCAAAGAAGAAGCCCACCCTTTATTGAGTCGTTTTCAACTTAATTGTATTAATAATCAAGCATGCGAGTTGTTTTCAACTTATCGAATCCCTCCCGTTATAGGTTGTCAGCCAGTTTCGCAATCGCCGTTGCATAGATTTCAGTCATTTTATATAAATTATCTAAATCGATGTATTCATTAACACGATGCCAAGCCATGCTCTCCCCGGGGAAAATGGCACCAAAAGCCGCCACATTAGGAATTACCTTGGAATAACTGCCACTACCACTAAAAATCGGTTCACTAGTGTCTCCGGTAACATCCCTATAAGCTTCCAGCAACACAGAAATCAAAAAATGCTCTTTGGGGAAATAGATTGGATCCCAAAAGGAATTTTCCGTCCTGGCAAATCCATTCATGGTGAACTGATCGTGAAGAGTGCGAGACACCGCAATAAAGTCGCAGGTAACCGGATACCGGAAATCCAACCTGACCACCATTTCTCCCCGATCAAAGTTAATCGTCCCTAGGTTTAGGGTCAGCTTCCCGGAAAATTCGTCCTCCCAGGCTATGCCCAGACTTTGGCCGTAAAGCTCAAAGCCTATCTTATCATCAAGGAAAGAAAGCATATTCTGTACGTCTCCCCCCAATGTTCCAAGGGAAGACAGAAATTGGATCATTGGAGAAATTGCATTGATTCCCATCTCAAGAGCCATACTATGGGTCTCAACACCCGCGGCCTCCAGGATAACACCACCCTCTGTCATTCGAGCCGTCATATTATGGCGATTCTCTTTTGCAAAGCGGCTCAATTCCTTAACCAGCCTGCTTTTTTCATCCGTTTTTATAAAAGCCTCGCAGTGGCCAGGAACTGTATTTTCCGAAGTGCCTCCACGTAGATAGATCAGCGCATCCGATCCATTTTGAGAAAAATTCCCCTGGAATTCCATCATTGATAGTCCCTTTTCAGCAAAGACCACCGGGAACTGACCATCCAGGGTAAAACCGGCAATCGGCGGTTTTTCCATTTCAAGATAATGAGCCATGTCTTCATAATACCGTTCCTCATCGGTACCGATAATCAGGCGAATTTTTTTCCTGGATGGTATCCCGCTTTCTTTAAACAGGAGAAGAGCATAGAGGGCAGCAATCAGAGGGCCTTTATTGTCCATAGAACCTCTCCCATAAATACGGTTATTAATTATTTTACCTTCAAACGGCGGAACTGCCCACATTTCTCCTTCAGGACAGGTGTCCACATGAGAGAGGATACCAATGTATAAATCTCCTTCCCCATATTCTGCATACCCACAATAACCGTCCAAGTTCCTGACACGAAATCCCATTTCTTCCGCCCGGGTCAGAACATAATCCAGAGCTTCCTTCATGCCCAGTCCAAAGGGCATACCCGGCGAACCTTTTTCTCTTGTGCTTCTGATCCGGATCAAGTTAACCACATCCTGGACAATATTCTCTTTATAGTCTTCAATTCTGTTCTTTAAATCCATGGCTGCTCCTGTACCCAATATTGAGATTCCAAACATAGTGTGATAAAATCATTACCATCATTATATCAAATTCATCTTACTTGCATAGATTTTTTTGGAGGCCGTCATGGAAAAAAAGGATTCCTTGCAATTTCAAATATTGGACTCTATGGAAAACATGGTTAGCCTATACGATCAGTCGGGGAATCTCCTCTACTGCAACCTGGCATTTGCTCAACAATTCTCTATTGCAGAAATCCCTGAATCAGGGATTCCGCACAACCAAATTTTCCCCAGTTCCGAAGAGAAAAAGACTATTCTTCATGAATTCCTGGGAGCCCCAAAGGACTTGGGCAAACCGGAAAAAAGAATTTATGGGAATGTGTCAACTACTCTTTCAACATTCCGGAACAAGGAAGGTGAACTCTTTTATCTGGAAGTCCTTACCGAAAATCAAGAAAGGTTGTCAGAAGGAAAACCTTCAGAGGAAACTGGCAACGATCAAAACCAAATGATTGCCGGAGACAGCGCCATGTCAGGTATCATGGAAACGATTCGACGAATCTCTCAATTTGATTCTACCATTCTGATCAGCGGCGAATCCGGAACCGGAAAAAGTATGCTGGCTAAGTTCATTCACCAGTCCAGTCGCCGAAGCGGTAGTCCCTTTATAACAATCAATTGTGCCACCATACCAGAAAATCTCATAGAATCAGAGTTGTTTGGCTATGTTGCAGGGGCATTTACCGGTGCACAGTCCAAGGGAAAGCAGGGAATGGTTGAACAGGCTCACAAAGGCACTTTATTTTTAGACGAAATAGGATTGCTGCCTCTGAACCTGCAATCAAAATTTCTCCAACTCATCCAAGATAAAACCTACATACCGGTTGGTGGAGTCAAAAGCCGTCAGGCAGACATTCGAATTATTTCCGCAACCAACCTGAACCTGAAGGAGCAGATAACAAAGAATCTATTTCGGGAGGATCTATATTATCGGCTAAGGGTTATCGAAATGCATATGCCGCCGCTTCGAGACAGACCCGATGCTTTGGAACCCATGGTCCGGTACTTTTTAGGGCAATTGAATCAAAAGTATAATCAGAAGAAGAGCATATCCAAGGAGGCCATTGATTTATTAAGAAAAAGGCCATGGCACGGCAACGTACGGGAACTCCAGTATTTAATAGAATTGTTATTTGTCACCAGCCCGAACTTATCCATTACACCTGCGGACATTGCTTCATCAGTGGATGGGGTCCAGCAGGATTCTATACCATTAGAGGAAGTTCTTCCAAAACTAGACAGGAAAATAGAATCGATAGAAAAAGAACTGATAAACCGGGCTTATTCCAGTGGAGGCAGTTCCTATAAGGCTGCAGAAATATTGGGTATCAGCCAGACACGAGCATCAAAATTGATTAGAAAATATATCACTGGAAAATAAAAGAACCAAAAGGCAATCAAAGGGCCTTTCGATTCTTTTATTTACTTATCCTTTTCCATTTCTTTCAAGTTCTGCTCTTTTCTTTCTTCTTGCGTCAGCATCTTGCTTTTCGATACCAGAGTCTTACAGTGATCACAGAAGTATCCCACCGTACCGCAGCTTCCTAGCTTTTCCAATTCCCCCAAACAATCAGGGCAGTATTTCTTGGGTTCCATAAAGCACTCCTTTCCGCTATTCATCCCATTATCCCTTTTTCATTTATTCCGCACACCTTTCGCTCGTTGCATTTTTCATCAGCAAGACCAGTGCCAGAATAATTAATACATTAAACGCAGGAAACAGTAAAATTTCGATCGTGCTCATAGGCACGCCGCTCCATTTCATGCTGATCATCATGACTGACAGGGCCGTCAACATAGCCGCCCCCTTGACGATGATGGCCGAAGATAGGAGATATCCGGCCGGCCGGCCTTTCAGCAACAAAATCCCTCCTGTTATTGCCGCCGGCACGACAAACCCCAGATCCATTCCCTGAATGACCAGGGTAGTGTAATGATCCAGCCCTATGGGTGGTACTCCACTGACCATGGATGCAACAATTTTCCCCAGCCAAAGCATCCCTATTCCTCCGCCGATCAGGAACAACACACCGGATAAAAAGCGGATTGGCAATTCCTTTTTAAAATGACTTTTTATCTCTGGATAATCATACCCCTTCAGGTTCAGAATCAACCCCGCCAGACTGCCGGACATTAAAAGAACATAGACCAGGAATAGGTTGTTATATGTCCATAAAAATGTGTAGGACATGTACGTATAAAGGAAATACCCCAGCATTCCGGTAACCATGAGCCGTCCCCGGAAGGAACCCAACCCTTGAAAATAGGCAGAAAGCAGTAAAAGGGGAACTCCTAAAATCAGCGTTACCAGGTCTGAAGCTTTTCCCTGAGCCACATAGGAGACCGAATCATTCCGATAGATTCCCTGTCCTACAATCTGCACCCACTCTCCTCCCACAGATTTAAAGTTCCAGGGTCCATCCCCGTCGCCGGAGAAAAGTCCAGCCAGAGCAGCCGCTGCCGCCATCAGGCTGATAGACACAATAAGCAGAAAAAACCGTTTCTCTTCTTTTTTTACTTCCTTCATTCCCTTATACCCTCAACTTCCACGGTAAGCTCCAGCGACGATAAATTTTCCTGAACCCCGGCGAGGGTTCTTCTGGTTCCGGCCAAATCCTCCAGGTCCAGATTTCGGAAAACCGCTGACATAAATTGATCTCCCCGGGGTCTGGTGGATTCCCAAAACCCTTCGCTTCCTTCAGCCAAGCGAAGCCGGGTCACACGGCCATCCCGGCCATCCTTTTCCATGACAAGAAGACCCTTTTCCTGAAGTTTCAGTGCCATCTGCTTTACATTCTGATGGGAGCTGCCCATAGCTGTTGCAGCCTGTTTTATAGTAGGCGGACCATCGAACAGGTTCTGCACCACCACCGCCAACATCCACTGCTTAGCCGTCAGTCCGAATTTCTTCAGCTCTCTTTCCAGCATGGTGTCCAGCCGATTTGCCGTCACCAGCAAGGCTCCAAAAATATACGTGGTGTCCATCATTTCCTCATCTCTGCCCATACTCTTCTCCTCAAAATAAATCCATAAAAAAAGATAATACATTACCTTATTAAGTAATATATTACCTTTTTGCCGAACTGTCAATATTTTTATACAGCTTCTTTTATGATTGAACCATTTTTTTTACTTTGCCCACAAACTGTCTCAATTCTCCTTCTTTATCATCCGTATATGCGGAGGTGATTCGGTCATCTCCGGTCATGATAATATCCAGAGAAAACTGGTTTTTAGCCCGCTCCGGCAACAGCACATCCTTGACCTGATGGAGAGAAATATACGTAAACACTCCCGAGTAGGAATCCGCTTCCTTGTGCTTGCTCAGGGTTTCCGTAATAATGATGATCTCCTTATCACTGAGAATCAAAATATGACTTGGTGCGATCCGGTTGTCGATAACCCGGTAAAACCGGTTCTTAATGCTGTCCTGGTACAGGGTAAAAAGAACTTTTTCTCCCTTAATCACACTTCGATTGGAATAATTGAAGAATTTCAGGTTGTCCGGATACAGATCCATGAACTCCTCTTGATTATTGAACTCTTGCTCCGACATGTGATTGACTCGCCTGCGAAGGGTATTGATGAGGGGAAGCACCTTCTTTTCATCTACGCTATTATACAGAATCATGTGGCTCTTACGTTCCCCGTCGATCATTCCGCTGATCAGAATCCAGGATTCCAGTAAAATCCTGCCATTTTGGACATAATTAATCTGGCCATGGGGGAATATCCAGCTTTGAACACCTTCATCATCCTGCTCCAGAATCAAAAGCCGATCTTCAAAATCTGCAACAATCTTGTCCGGGCACGTCTCCTCACCCCATTGGCAAGCAGGGATATAAAGGGTTTCAGGAAAAGCCATCCCTCCTTTCAATTCTCCGGCAAAGGAGGCCTGTAAGGGTGTAGGCAATTCCGAAACCTGTTTAATGATACTTGGTGATGGTTGTCTGTTAATCATAACAAATCCCTCCTTTTCCTATCGGACTACAAGGATGGGCTTTTCTCCATAATGAAGGACTTTATTCGTGACGCTGCCCAATAAGTTGCGATGAATACCGGAACCGATGCCATGGGAGCCCATGACGACGAAGTCCACATCGCTGGTATTGATATACTCGATAATCTCATCCGCTACAGATCCCTGAAGAATAACTGTCTCCACCCGATCCTTCATCGCACCGAAGGCTTCTCTGGACTGAACAAGCAGATCCTCTGCATGGGTTTTTTCTTCTTCCAGAATGCTGAACATGATTTCCGGTTCCGGTATGGTCGGATTATACCAGTAGGTGGAAATCCTCACACTGACAACATACAGCAGAACAATCTGGCTGCCAAAAGCTTCTGCCAGCTCTTTGGCCTGATTTAAAGCTCTTTTGGAATGCTCCGAAGCATCCAGGGGTACCAATATCTTCTTCATTGCTGCACCTCCTTAATACAAACCTCAAATTACCGCCTTTTATTCATTATATTCCACCTTATCGACGAAGTCAAAATTATCTCCAAAAACTAATCGGGCCCCTTTCTCATTTCCTGTCATGTTTTTACTTGAAATACGGGTCGAAGAATGATAGATTTTTCTATATCGGAGGATTTTATGAACAAATATCTTTATATTTCCATTGGAGGAGCTGCGGGGGCCGTAATAAGGCATTGGGCAGAAGGATTGACACTACTCGGTTATAGAGGGGACTTCCCTCTGAATACCTTCATGATCAACATTTCAGGAAGCTTTATTCTGGCTCTTTTCCTGACCATAGCTTTTGAAGTGATGGAGATTGACGGGGATCTTCGCATCGGCATATCGACCGGTTTCCTGGGAGCCTTTACAACATTTTCAGCCCTTTGTAAGGAATCGGTCCTACTGATGGAAAGCAGCAGAACGCTCTTAGCATCTATTTACATTTCCAGCTCCCTCTTTTTCGGATTCGGAGCTGCCTTTCTCGGAATCATTCTGGCCAGAAAGGTTGTGTACAAGTCCCTGGTTCTGCCCTTCAAAAAAATAGCCCCCGAACCGGACGAGGAAGGGAGCAAATGAGAATGGAATACCTATTGATTGCCATTGGAGGTTCTTTGGGAAGCTTATCAAGATTTTTGGTTTCAAAAAGTATTGCGGAAAAGTATACCGGAGCCTATCCTCTTGGTACTTTTACCATCAATCTGGCCGGGGCTTTTTTACTGGGAGTGATTACAGCTTTTCACGTAAACTTTTCCATATATGCTTTTATCGCCATCGGATTTTTAGGATCATTCACAACTTTCTCCACCTTTATGTTCGAAAGTTTTAGTCTCTTTCAATCTGGAGAAAAGAAAAATGCCATCCTTTACCTCATGATATCCATGGGCTTGGGGATAGCTGGTTATTTTTCCGGCTACTGCCTGATTACCGCTCTCTAGAAGAATAAGGAGGTTCAATATGACTCTGAGCAAAAAATGTAAAATTTTAAAGATCTACATCAGCGAAGACTCTAAGTATAAGGGGCACAATCTTTACCACGCTCTGGTTCAAAAGCTCGGCGAAGCAGGGATGGCAGGGGTAACCGTGACCAGAGGCATCGAAGGATTCGGTCACGAAAAACGACTGCACAGTTCCAGGTTGATTGACATCTCTCTGAAGCTTCCTGTTATTGTTGAAGCAATCGATACTCTTGATAAAATCGAATCCGTCCTGCCCCTTGTTACTGAAATGGTAAACGAAGGGCTGGTATTGGTCACGGATGTGACCGTCATTAAATATGGCAGCGAACTCACTTTATAATAAAAAACGGGAGGCGGAAATAATCCAACTCCCGTTTTCTATATTTTCAAAGGATATTAAGCCCCGTAAATCCGATTGATATCCTGAACGAAGACCAGACCGTTCCCCGGCTGTTCCAAATGGAGCTGATCCCGGATGGTAGCAACGATATCATCCGCCCGACTCTTCTCCACTACGATGAGGATGATTTCCTTCTCCGGTTCGATTTCCATGGCAAACACCTTACTGGTTTCGTGTATCCCGGCACCCCGGCCGTTAATAATGGTCACACAGACCGCACCAGTTTTATTGGCAATTTCCACTGCCTTTTCTGCTTTTCCCCGTTCAACAATGACGGTCATCAGACTATACATTTTTTTATCCTCACTTATATCTGAATTTTGAGAGCTGCCAATACAATTTCTGGTACCGATTACTTTGGTAACGCCGGTGGTGAACACCAGCCCCGGGTACCCTTCTTCTTCTTCAAAACGGGTGATCAGCTTCCGAAAAGTTTCTTTGACCCGGTTGCTGTCCGCCAGCATCAGGACCACATCCCTCTTTTCATCGGCCAGACCAAAAAGATCCAACAGCGGGTGCCTCTCAACCATTCGTCGTCCCGGCAAGATGGTCCTTCCGCCCACGCCACAGTCTTTTGAGGCCATCACCAATCTATGTCCAAATCCTTCGTCGACGATTCCCCAGATCAGTTCGATGTCGAGAAGTTCAAGTTTGCATTCCATTTTCTTCAAGTCCTCCCTTTCTGGACTTCACTTTAAAAATCAATCCTAATATTTCCAGCGCTATAATCGGTGCCAAAGCCACCATGGCAATCATTCCAAAGCCATCCACCAATACATTAGCTCCTTCCGCTCCGGAGGCAGCCCCCTGGATGAAGGCTAAAATAAAGGTAGCCGTCATAGGCCCTGACGCAACTCCGCCCGAGTCAAATCCCATACCCACAAAAATCTTGGGGGTGACGAACATCAATCCGATGGCGATTATATAACCGGGAAGCAGGTAATGCCATAACTGGATTTCCGGCACCAGCACCCGGATCATCGACAAAGCCACCGCCACACCTACTCCTAAAGATAAGGTCCCCAGCACTACTTTTCGACGGACATAACCACCGGTAACCTCTTCGATCTGGGTAGTCAGAACGTGGACCGCCGGTTCTGCCAGGACAGTCACCAGCCCCAATACAAAGCCTATAAGGATAAGATACATGTTTCCGTCCAGACTTGCAATAGCAAAACCAAGACTGCTTCCCACTTTCATGAATCCGGCGTTAACTCCAACCAAGAAGAGGACCAATCCCATAAAGGTAAAGAATAAACCAATCAGTATCCGTGCTACAGCCCTTTTAGATTGGCGAAAGGTCGTCTTCTGAAAAATCAGAAATAAAATCAAGATTGGCGACAGCGCCAGGATGATTTCCAGGCTGATCAGCTGCAGTTTATCCATAAATGGATGCATCAGGCTTTCGTTAACAGGGCTGCTGGTTTCAAGACTGCCAGTCAAACTGCTGGTATCAATCAGAAGGCTCGTAATCAATACGGCGATGACGGCCCCGCCAGATGCAATAGCCACCAAACCAAAGCTGTCCTTTTCATTGGCTTTAGTGTCCTTTTTCAGAATCGATACACCTACTGCCAAGGCAAGAATGAAGGGAACGGTAAGCGCTCCCGTTGTGGCACCGGAAGCATCAAAGGCAATAGCCAGAAATTCTCGGCTTGTAAAAAAGGATAAGACCAAAATTACAGAATATAGGATAAACAGCAGTTTGTATAACGGGAAGTTGTATAGAATTCGGACCAGACCGATGGACAGCATCACAGCTATACCTACTGAAACGATGAGAACCAAACTCCACTTGGTGATGGCTCCTCCAGTTACCAGGGAAACCTGACCCGCCAGAATATGCAGATCCGGCTCCGCTATGGAAATAATAAATCCCAGAATGATTCCGGCCAGACCGACGATCCATATTTTCCCGGATTTTGTCATAGCAGAACCCATCAGTTTACCAATTGGGGTGATGCCTATTTCTACTCCGATCAGGAAAATAGAAAGGCCGAAAATGATCATAATCGATCCAATGATAAATCGGACAAGAGAAACATTGTCCAGGGGTGCCAGGGTAAAATGAAGGGCTAATACAATGAAGACGATGGGAAGCACTGCGTAAAGCACCTCTTTAACCTGATGAGCGAATACTTTCAAATAGTCATCCCTCCCTTATCTGAGTTTGTTTCAACTAACATTTTAATTATATCAAAAAAGCAACTAACAATCAAATAGAAATACCGGAAGCCTGGCTTCCGGTATAGATGGTTTCATTGATTTTACATTGTTTTGAGTTGTTTTATAACAGCCCTGCATTAGTAAGAAAATCTGTGGCGACAGCCTCGACGGACTCCCCTTCTACGTCCACTCGGTAGTTCAGCTCTGTCATGGTAGCATCATCCACCAGCCCTGCCAGCATGTCAAGAACCCCCTCCAATTCAGGGAACTGCTCCAGAGTCTCATTCTTTACAATAGGGGCCACGTAATAGGGAGGGAAAAAGCCTTTATCGTCTTCCAGGATTTTCAGGTTATACTGAATGATCTGACCGTCGGTGGCAAAGGCATCCGTAACATCCATATCTCCGTTGCCGATTGCCTGATATTTTAAAGCAACCTGCATCTTTTTCGGTTCTCCTTTGAATTTCATGTCATAGGCGTCCACCAGTCCCTCAAAACCATCCTGACGGTTGAAGAATTCGTGCTCTGCGCCGAAGATCAATCCTTCGGATACTGCCGCCAAGTCACTGAAAGTTTCCACGCCGTACTCCTCTACTACCTCTTGAGTAACAGCCAGGGTATAGGTATTATTAAGTCCCAGGGGGCTCAACCATTTGATATTGAATTGTTTATTAAACTCCTCTGCAACCACCCGGTAGGCTTCCTCCGAGTCGGTGATGACGTCCATCTTCAACTGAGCAGTCAGTCCCGTTCCCGTATATTCAGGGTATATGTCGATGTCCCCATTTTTTATCGCTTCAAAACAGACAAAGGTTCCTCCCATATTCAGTTTGCGAACCACTTCAATGTCTGTATTGTTTTCAATCAGTTGTGCAAACATCTCTCCCAGTATAATATTTTCCGAAAAATCTTTAGACCCGATGACGACGCTTTTCTTTTCTCCCCCGCATCCGGACAGAGCCAGGGTCATTACTAACAGAGCTGCGAACATAATCATTATTTTCTTTTTCATCATTTCCTCCTAAATACCAGTTAACTTCTTTTCAAATCGATTCATCAGATGGTCAAATACCAAGGCCATCAGAACAACCGGAATGGCGCCTGTAAGAATCAGTTCCATGCTGTTGGTCTGAATGCCCCGGTATACAGGAAATCCCAGTCCTCCGGCACCGATGAGCACCCCCATTACCGCTATGGAGAGGGAGTTGACCACAGAAATCCGAATACCCGAAAATATCAGGGGAAAGGATAAGGGAATCTCCACTTTCACCAGACGCTGCAACCGGCTCATACCCATTCCCTTTGCTGCATCCTTCAGATGGTTTTCTACTCCGGTCAGCCCGATATGAGTATTTCTTACAATAGGCATCAGGGCGTACAGCACCAATCCAGCAATGATGGTTGGATTACCAAGTCCGAAGAAAATCATCAGCAAGGCTAATAGTGCCAGAGACGGAATGGTTTGGATGATTTCCACCAGCCACAGGATCCCTTGCTCTGCCCATTTGAACCAATAGGCAATGACCCCAAGCAGTATTCCGATCACCACGGCAATAGCAGTGGCAATCAGAACGATCACAAGGTGCTCTAAGATGTAATTGGTCAGGTTATTCATGAGTTCACCCCCTTTAGTCCTCTTGGGATGATTCCCCTCTGAAGCCCGCCAATCAATAGATTGAACACGATCGCCATTAACGCTGAGGGCACCGCACCAGCCAAGATGTAATTGGTGTTGTAAGTGGACAATCCAGTCCAGATGAGATCCCCAAGCCCTCCGGCTCCAATGAGTCCGGCCAGGGTAGCCCAGCTAATGATATAGACCGTGGATATCCGTATTCCACCAATGATGGTGGGGGTTGCAATGGGCAACTCCACTTTAAAGAGTCGCTGCATACTGGTCATCCCGATCCCTCTGGCCGCTTCCACGTAACCTGGATTGATTTCTGTAATCCCGGTATAGGTGTTTCGTAAAATCGGCAGGATGGCATACAGGCTCAGGACAATCAGTGCCGGCTTGGTTCCGATACCCCAAAAGATCAAGGCAATCCCCAGCATGACCAACCCTGGTATGGTCTGAATCGTCCCTGCCAAAGCCAGGACCGGTGCTGCCATTTTGCGATGACGGGAAAGGATGATACCTACAGGTACTGCAACGACCATCCCAATAGCCACTGCCCAGAACACCAGATTCAGATGCTGAAAGAGGCTGCCCATGATTTCCTGTTGGTTGAGCTGGATAAATTGCGAAAAACTCATACCGCATCCCCTCCCCACAAGGTCTCACCCATGGCTTTCGCCATACTGGTCTTCGTAATGAGTCCGGCTACCGTCTGATCTTCTTTCAGAACAATCACGTAACCAGTGGGGGACTCCATCAGCAGTTCAAAAGCCGACTGGGCCGGATCAGAAACCTGAACGACGGGAGCTTCCATGGTTAATAGTCCGCCAATCTGTGTCCCGGCTTTTCCGGCGGATTTAATCCGCTCGATAGAAATGGTGCCTGCGTAGGTTTCATCGTCATTGATAACGATCAGAGAATTGACATCCCTGTTTCGCATCAGTTCCACCGACTGAAGGGTCTGCATCTCCCGGTGAACCTTCAGGACCCGGCTTCTCATAACATCCGATGCAAGCAACACCGCTCCGTTGTTGAGGTGTTTGCCGAGGAAACTCTTAACCAAGGGGCTGGCCGGATTCTGCAGCATTTCCTCCGGGGATGCCATCTGGACGATTTCCCCCTGATCCATAAAGATGATGACATCTGCCATTCGAAGGGCTTCATCCATATCATGGGTGACAAAAACGATAGTCTTTTTCAATTTTTTCTGCAGCTTTTTTACTTCTTCCTGAAGGCTGTCCCGGGTGAGGGGGTCCAGGGCTCCGAAGGGTTCATCCATCAGCACGATGGGAGGAGAAGCAGCCAATGCGCGAAGAACACCGATTCGCTGTTGCTGACCTCCGGACAATTCGGAAGGATACTTATGGGCATTCTCTTCATAGGGCATGGACACCAGATTGAGCAAATCTTTCACCCTTTGCTGCCATTCTTCCTTTGGTACCTTCAATAATTTGGGCACCACCGCAATGTTCTGCTCCACCGTCATGTTGGGAAAAAGGCCAATCTGCTGAATGACATATCCAATCTTTCTTCGCAACTCCATCGGATTTTCCTTCATGATGTCCCGGTCCTCTACGTAAATTTTACCTCCATCCGGCTCAATCAGCCGGTTGATGGATTTTAACGTGGTGGTCTTCCCACATCCGCTGGGGCCGATAAGGACCACAAAGTCCCCTTGGTTGATCTCAAAACTGAGTTTATTCAATATGGTCTTCTTGCCATATTTTTTTGTAACGTCTTCAAATCTGATCAATTAAATTCCCCCTTTTTGTAAAGCAACACACTAATTATACAATCAAGTTGTTACTTTTGTCAATAAAAAATGCCTGCTCTTGTCCACAGGCATCTTAAAAAACCGGATTATAGTCCTTGTTAAGCATCCACTGCTGGAGGATCCACCGGATACAGAAAACGCAGCACCCGTTCCAAACAATCGTCGTCACCGATAAAATACAGGATATCCTTTTCTTCCAATGTTGCATAGGGCCCCGGGGAAATTAAAATCTGGCCTTTGCGGCGGATTGCTATTACCGTAGCAGAAGTATTGTGCCAAAAATTCAAATCCATGATGGACCGGTTGAGATAGGAGCAGTTCCCTTCAATCAGAACTTCAAAAGGCACAAAAGGGTTTATGGATCGGTATCGGTCTGTTTTGCCGATCAGTTCGGAAAGATAATCACTGAAGCTTTCCATTTCTTTCTTCTGACGGTCAATGCTGCGAAGGATCTTTTGTTTCAGGCTGTTAATCGTTTCAATGTCCTGAAATTGTCGAACAAAAGCTCTGGCATTTTCGGACGAGACGATTTCAACTCCGCTGCCCTTTTCAGCCTCGACAATATTCAGATCAGCCAGAACACAGACTGCCCGCCGGGCGGTTTCCGGTGAAACCCCATATTGACTGGCAATATAGGAACGAGCATAAATTTTATCCCCTTCCTTATATTTCCCTTCAACGATTTTTGAAGCCAGGTCTGCTGCAATCTGCTGATACTTTGGAATGCTTACCTTTATTTCGTCCATGATCCGGTACACTCCCTTTCACTTTCCATAATCTTGTGAAGCAGCCCATGAAGCAAGCGCCCCTCATCAGCGGAGATGTCCAGGCATCCGGCCATCTTCAAAGGCACCTCAGCAGCCTTTTCCTGCAGCCGCCAGCCTGGATCCGTCACTTCCACGATTAGCATTCGCTCGTCCTGAGCACTCCTGCTCCGCCTTACCAGTCCCTGCCCTTCCAGTTTTTTCAGCAACGGCGTCAGGGTCCCCGAGTCCAGCCAAAGTATTTCTCCCAGTTGATTGACCGAAAGGGAATCCTTTTCCCAAAGGGCCAGCATAACGATGTATTGGGTATAAGTCAGCCCCAACGGATCCAGCAAAGGTTTATATTTCCTTGTTATGATCCGGGAGGCTGCATACAAAGGAAAGCACAGTTGGTTTTCCAATTTCAGTTGTTCAAATTCCATATCTTGTCCTTCACCCCTCATCGGGTTCATACTAAAGCAATTTCTCAATAGAAGGAGCAATCATTTCCGGTTTAAAAGTGGGCGCAAACCGGGCAACGACCTTACCTTCCCGGTCCACCAGGAATTTGGTGAAATTCCACTTGATGTTATTGCCCGTAACCGTCTGGGCCAGTTCCTTCAGAACCTTTTTAAATGAGTTGGATTCTTCATCCTCTGCTTCATCCACCGGTTGATTCTTCAGGAAAGTGTACAAGGGAGATTCGTTCTTTCCATTGACTTCAATCTTGGAAAATCTGGGGAAAGTCGTTCCGTATGTCAGAGTGCAGAAACTGGATATTTCTTCATCCGTTCCCGGGGCTTGATTCAGAAATTGATTGCAAGGGAAATCGAGGACCTCCAATCCCTGATCCTTATATTTCTTATAGAGGGCTTCCAGGCCTTCATACTGGGGCGTAAACCCGCAACCAGTTGCGGTATTGACGATCAGCAGTACCTTACCCCGGTATTCCTCCAAAGAAACTTCATTCTGCTCAATGTTTTTTACTTTATAATCATAAATACTCATATTACACCATTCCTTTCAGACATAGAAAACAATTATATTTTTTACAATTTAATTGTATCAAATATAATTGTTGCTGTCAACAGCCACCTGCAGTACCTATAGAACCTGCTCAATCAAGGCACGAACGCATGCCGGATGAAACTGGGTGCCGGAGCATCGAAGCAGTTCTTCGATTGCTTCTTCCCTGGACAGGGATTTTCGGTATGTTCGATAACTGATCATCGCATCATAAGCATCTGCCACGCTGATGATGCAGGCCTTCAGCGGAATTTCATCTCCTGTCAGGCCTTTGGGGTATCCTTTACCATCCAACCGCTCGTGATGGGCCAGCACGTATTCGGACAGCTCTGAAAGGCTGTTCACTGTACTGAGGATCCGATATCCGATTTCAGGATGCTTCTGTATTTCTATGCGCTCCTCCGGCACCAGAGAGCCTTCTTTGTTCAGCACTGTTTCCGGGATCCCAATTTTTCCAATGTCATGAAGGAGGCCCACCATGCGAAGTTGTTGCACATCGTCCTCCGGCAGCTCCATGGCCCTGCCTATTTTTTCGCAAAGCTCTGATACCCGGCGGGAATGCTCTTCTTCCCGTTTATTCTTTTCATGGAGAGTGGTTACGATTGCTTCAATGGTTTTTCCGTGGACACCAGGGCTCTCATAAGTTTTACGGCTGTACATAGCATCTTCTGCTTTTTTAATCATCTCTGCCATACTGTCTTCAGGCAGATGCTTTGTTCCATATCCAAAGGACACGGATACATCGAGGGCGCCTATCCGGATTTGAGCTATTTCAGTTTTAATTCCCCGTATCAGCACCTCACCGTCATGTTCATTCTTTTGGGCCAGAAGGATGCCGAATTCGTCGCCGCCAAGCCGGCAAACAAATCCGTCAGCGACACACTTACGAAGAGACTCCGCCACAAGCCGAATGATTTTATCACCGGTAGCATGACCAAAGGCATCATTTACCAGCTTGATTCCGTTAATGTCACCGATGATAAAAGTCAGCGGCAGATTTTCGGGAACATCCAGCCTCTCTAGTTCTTCTTCGAAATAATGGCGGTTATACAAGTCTGTCAGCAAGTCATGTTCCGCCATATAACGAAGTTGTTTTTCAGCCTCCACCCTCTTTGTCGAATCATTCAGAATAACCGCCAGCTGTCCTTCTTTCGGGCGGAAGGCAATTAATTCATAAAACCGATCACTTCTTGCTTGGGAAGATTCATACCGAATTGGGGTTCCATTTATGGCGGTGTTTTGAAGTTTCATTAAATTTTCCGGCTTTATATTCGGAAATAAGGACCCAAAGCTCTTGCCAATAATCTCTTCCCGTCGAAGCCCTATCATTGCTTCATGGCTGTCATTCACATCTATCAGGGTATATTCCTCTACCGATGCCCCTGGCTTCCCTTCATATAGGGCCATACCAAGCTGCATCTGCTGAATCAAAGTCCGATATTTAGCTTCACTGCGAAAGGTTTCGCTTTCCCGCTCATGAAGTTTCTCATATTGCCTGGCAATCAGCAAATAAAGAATCCCTCCTGTGACGAGAACATAAATCCAGCCTTTGTAGGTATTAACAATTCGAAGGGCATCCAAATCCGTTACAAAGGCCGAAACCAGCCGGTCAGAAAAATAGATCCAAAAAAATCCCATGGCTAAATAAAGCAATGGGATTTTGATGATTTCTTTCGTGGTTATTCGCTTTTTCTGACCTTCTGACATGTAGCACCTCACTGGAAATAGCATTCAACTTCAGTCGGCTGTTCCGGCAAAAAATGTTCTAATATTTTCCGGCACGGTGTATTCCTTCACCGGTTTTACCAAGCTTTCCGGGGCATATACCCCTTTCAGAAGAGCATCTACCAGGAAGCCCACCGGCGGAACCTCATACCGGTTACCGTCATACTCCCAGACTCTGCAGTTCACATCATCCCCGCAGATTTCTCCGCAGGAGGTACAGGAGTTTTCCTGAACAGAAGCAGCAATATCTCTGCCGTTTATCCGAATGGTAGGGGAAGAGGTAAAGCGATATTCTTCCGCCATCTGAACAGATTCTATTTTAATTTTTCTCAAAACCGGTTTCAAGCCAGCGGCAGAAAAAAGTTCGGCTACCTTCCGAATCGCTTCTGAGAGTACCTCATCCGTCCCACAGCATCGGTCACAGGTTTCCAAATCCAGATATAAAAAATCAATCAAAATGTCTTTCTTCTGTTCATCCCCACAGCAGCCCTCGTGCTGTCCACAACAGCTGCCGCCGGATCCGCATCCGCAATTTTCACTCATCCCTTTGCCCTCCCGCTATTTTTGTATTATTATACAGGAATCTACCCTTATTGTCTAGACAACGTCATAGCCCTGGTCTTCAATAGCTGTGACGATTTCTTCCATGGGTGTTCCCCCATCCTGCCAGGTAAAGGCTACGGTTTTTGCTTCCAGGCTGACTTGAACCTCATTGACACCCGGCAGGGCGTCCAAAGTCTCTGTTATCGCTTTCACACAGTGCTGACAGGACATACCGTCTACTTTCATTACAATTCTTTCCATCATTTTTCTCCTTTTCTCATCTCTGGTCGGAACCGCTTCAACCGAAGGGCATTGGTCAGAACCGAAACAGAACTTAGCGACATCGCTGCTGCTGCAAAAATCGGGTTCAGAAGAGGACCTCCGAACAGATGAAGAAGTCCGGCAGCAATGGGAATACCAATGACGTTATAGCCAAAGGCCCAAAACAGGTTCTGCCGAATATTTCTCATGGTGCTCCTGCTTAACTGTATGGCCGTGGCTACCCCCGTCAGTTCATTTCTCATCAGGACGATATCGGCGGATTCCATTGCCACGTCTGTGCCGGAACCAATAGCGATTCCCACATCTGCTTTAGCCAGGGCCGGTGCATCGTTGATGCCGTCCCCCACCATGGCTACCTTTTTCCCTTCTGAAAGAAGTTGTCCCACCACTTCTGCCTTATCCCCCGGCAGAACCTCTGCTTCAATCCGGCTGATGCCCAGTTGACTTCCAATGGCCTCTGCAGTCTTCCGATTATCCCCTGTGAGCATGACGACTTCCAGTCCCATATCCCGAAGTCGATCGACGGCTTCATGGCTGGATGCCTTAATGGTGTCCGCAACTGCGATGATTCCGGCAGGTTTGCCATCCACAGCCATCACCATTGGTGTTTTGCCTTCCCCGGAAAGTTGATCATATTGCAGCTCCAGTCCTTTCATGGAAATAAAGTTCTGCTCCATCATCCGGGGGTTTCCCAGCAGAACCTGATGCCCATCCATCTGCCCCCGAATCCCCATGCCCGGCTCTGCCATAAATTCTGTGACTAGCGGAAGGATAATGTTTCTAGCCTCTGCTTCCTTCAGAATGGCTTCAGCCAAGGGGTGCTCCGAACCGGATTCGGCACCGGCAGCCCAGGCCAGAATCTGATTATCTTCGTACTCCGGGGTGCTGAGAATATCTGTGACCACCGGTTTTCCTTCTGTTATGGTTCCCGTCTTATCCAGCACCACTGTATTGATCTTATGGGCCGTTTCCAAGGCTTCCCCACTCTTCACCAAAATACCCAGATCCGCGCCCCGGCCCGTCCCCACCATAATCGCCGTAGGGGTTGCCAATCCAAGAGCACAGGGGCAGGCAATAACAAGAACAGCAATGAAGATCTTCATGGAAAAGACAAAGGATTCCCCTGAAACAAACCACAGCAGTGCGGCAATCAGACCGATCAGGAAAACAATCGGGACGAAATAACCGGAAATGATGTCGGCCAGCCGGGCAATGGGGGCTTTTGAACCCTGGGCTTCTTCCACAAGCCGTATGATCTGGGCCAGAGCCGTTTCATCTCCTACCTTGGAAGCCCGAAATACAAAGGTCCCATTTTTATTCATGCTGGCAGCGTACACCGGACTCCCGGGGCCTTTTTCCACCGGTATGCTTTCCCCGGTCAGCATGGACTCGTCCACCGAGCTGGAACCCTCTTCTACGATACCGTCCACCGGCAGTTTTTCTCCCGGCTTGACCCGAATCAAGTGACCGATTTCCACCTCTTCTGCCGGTATGACGTATTCCTTCCCGTCCCGGGTTACTGTTGCGGTTTTAGGGGCCAGCCCCATCAGCTTTTTAATGGCCTCCGAGGTTCTTCCCTTGGACACCGCTTCCAGGGATTTCCCCAGCAGAATCAGGGTGATGATCACTCCAGCCGTTTCCAGATACAGGTCGTGGGCTGCCATCCTATCGCCGTTAGCAATCTGATAGATGGAGTACAGGCTGTATAAAATGGCAGCAGAAGTTCCCATGGCAATCAAAGAGTCCATGTTGGGGCTTCTCATCCAAATAGCCCGAAATCCCACGATATAGAACCGGTATCCGGCTATGACGATGGGGATGGTCAGGCCCAGAAGAACCAGGGCGTAAGTCAGAGGCTGGTGCATGGGATCCATCCAGCCTGGGATTGGTAATTGTATGCCCGGGATCATAGGGCCCATAGCAAAATATAAGAGAGGTACAGCAAAAATAGCCGAGATTCGGAATCGATTCCATAGGTCAGCTGCCGCTTTTTCCTTCTTCGCTTTGTCCTCATCGGTGATGGTACTTTTAAGTATCACCTCTGCCCCATAGCCGGTTTTTATGATTTTATCGATGACATCCTGAAGGCTGACCTTGGAGGGATCATAATCCAGTGCCGCTTTCTCCGTTGCCAGATTTACGGAAACATGTTCCAGGCCATCGGTTTTCGATAGTACCTTTTCTATCCGGGCCGAGCAGGCTGCACAGGTCATGCCACTGATTTTCAAATTTAATTTTTCCACAGTCTCCCTCCTTTCATTTCATCATCCTGCCGATAGTTCCCATTAATTCATCAATGATTTCTTCTCTTCCATCCTGAATATCCCGGACCACGCATCCACGGATATGGCTTTCCAGGATCATTTTTCCAACAGAATCCAAGGCAGCCTGAACAGCCGAAATCTGGTTCAGGATGTCGTCGCAATAAGCATCCTTTTCCACCATACTCCGGATTCCACGAATCTGTCCTTCCGCCCGATTGAGCCGGGAAACCAGTTTGTTTTTATATTCTTCCTCTCGAATTGTTTCCATGATATTTTCTTCCTCCTGACATTTAATATACCCCCTACCCGTATATTGAAACGTAAAAAAACAGAGCTCTTTTTACAGGCTCTGCTTTTGGTCGACAGGTATCCGTATGGTGAACCGGCTTCCTTCTCCCATTCGGGACTCTGCCAGGATGGATCCGCCGATCTGCTTCAGATTCTGGGCTGCCACATAAAGGCCGATGCCCTCTCCTTCCACTTCATCATTGCCTCTTTCCCGGTAATAGGCATCAAAAATCCGTTCCAGGTTTTCTGCAAGGATCCCTCGGCCGGTATCGGCAACCACGATTTCCAGCAGGGGAGCCTCCTTGGAATCAAGAACTTGGTAATCAATGGTTACTGCTCCACCGGAATCCGTATATTTATACCCGTTGGTGATTAAATTATAAATGCTCTGACTTAGTTTGTATCGGTCTGTCACAACCCATATTTTCGGGTCCTGTTGCCAGGTAAAACGAATTCCCTTCAAATCGAATTGAGCCTTCAGACCTTCGGCCACCAGGCGGATCAATCCGGAAATTTCCAGATTCTCCATTTGGACCTTTTCCAGCTCCCCCTCTGCATCAATCATATTGCTCATGTTTCGGATGATTTCATTGAGGTTCTCAATCTGAATCTGACACTTCTGCAATTCTTCATCAGTAACGTTGATAACCCCGTCCCGGAATCCTTCCAGATGGGTGCTGAGGATGGTCAGAGGCGTCCGGGTTTGATGAACCAGTTCGTCGATCAGTTTCTTCCGGCTGGTCTTTTTCAGTTTCAGATTCCGATGGAGAGTCTCCAGGCTTTCCTGAACAACCCGGATCTCCCGCACCTTGGAACGGACCTTCTCTGTGTTTTTACCCAGGTCCATATCGATGGCCATATCCGCGGTTGACATGATATCCCGACTCATCCGCCGGCTGATCCAATAGCCAAGGAGGAGGGCAAAGGGAACCAAAATCCCTAGGGTGATGACACTGTTTACCACAAGGGAGCTTTGGAAGCTCTTGATTTCAAAGGAATCCGCCAGAGTGCCCTGCCTTATGATGTTCAGTTCTCCCAGAACTTTTCCATCTTTGATAACCGGAGCATTGTCAATCTCCGTCAGGTTATCGGTCTGACCCAGATTTCTCATCATATGTCCTCCCATCATCCCCCGCTGGCTGCGGGAAACATCTGCAAGGACAACCCCCTCACTGTCTATCAACTGAATTCCCACGATTGGACCGGACAAATGAGCCTGGAGCAATATGACCAGCTGACGAGCATTGTAGTCCGGAGTCGTCAAGGTCTCTTCCGCCACCTGAAGGATCTGCCGGGCATGCTCCTGATAGTTTTCGTTGTAATAACTGACAAAATACCGGTTCATCAGCGCACTGAGAACAAAAGAATTCAAAAGAACCGAAATGACCACGGTCACGATCAGGATGATCATCCATTGCTTTTTAATGGTCATCGCAGGCCCCTCCAAATACATATCCCGCACCATAGCGGGTTTTCAGATATACCGGGTTTTTAGGATCCTCCTCGATTTTCTGCCGTATCCGCTTAATATAGCTGTCAATGTTCCGATCGTACCCTTCATAATCGGTGCCATAAGCCATTTCTATCAGCTGTTCCCGGGTCAGTACCTGTCCCCGGTTCCGAAACAAGGCTTCTAAAAGCCCATATTCTGCTGAAGTTAAAGGGATCTCAGTCTGGTCCTTATATAAAGTCCTGCTTCCGGTATGCAGAGAGATTCTTCCGCATTGGTAAATCAGTTCTTCTCCTTCTCCATAGATCCGCTTCAGCAGGCGCTTTGCCCGAAGAATCAGTTCCTTGGGGCTGAAGGGCTTCAGTACATAGTCATCCGCTCCAATCCGAAATCCCTTCAGTCTGTCGACCTCTTCCTGACGGGCGGTCAGCATGATCACCGGCACCTCTGATATCCTCCGGATTTCTGTAAGCACCTCAAACCCGTCGATTCCGGGCATCATCACATCCAGGATTACCAAGTGTACTTGCTCCCGGTTAAAAAGTTCCAGTGCCTGAAAGCCGTCTTCGGCTTCCAGGCACTCAAAACCTTCTTTCAGAATATATTTGGATACGATCTCCCGAATCTCCTTCTGGTCTTCCACCAGCATGATCCTATACAAAGTGTATCCTCCTTTTCTTACTTTTGACGGATGATCTGCTTTCTGCGCAGGTATTCCTCTTCGTCGATTTCTCCTTTGATGTAGCGCATATTCAGACTTTCCATCACCTCATCCGACATTCTGTCATGGTGATTTGGCTTTTTTTTCATCACATACACGGTGATCAGGACGGCTATGGCAATCAGAACCAGGCTCAATAAAAACCCGCCGTGGAAACCGAAAAAGCCTCCCGGCCCACCGCACCAATCCGCAACACCATTATATCCTCTTCCGAACATCATTTCAATTACCCCCTTCAGACAATAGGTTTCAATATCCTTACAAAGGAAGAATACCAGTCAATTATGACTGAATTATGGCAATTTCATTTTTATTGTTGTATAATAGGAAAAGTTGTTATTGAAACCGGTTTTATTGTATGGTGAATTATGAAAAAAGAGCTCTTAGTTAATCTGAATAATCTTCTGCTCTCTCTATCTGAGGTAGTAGATTACATCAATCCCTCTGTGGATCAGCATCAATACCGCACTGCTTACATAGCCCTGGAAATGGCGAAAGCATGCAGGTCGGATATGGATATACAGGAAAAAATATTTTCCGCCGCTTTGCTCCACGATATTGGAGCAATCACGGTAGAAGAAAAGATCGATCTCCACGGCTTTGAATCGGTAGATCCGCAGGTTCATGCCATGAAGGGTGCAGTCCTGCTGGAGCAGGTACCCTGGCTGAGCCCCTTGTCCGAGATCGTCGCTTACCATCACCGGGAGTGGAAGGATTGGGACCGGCCGATTCAGGATCCAATCGTATTTGGATCTCAGGTCATCCTATTGGCTGATTGTGTTGAACGGATGGTGGATCGAAGCCGGTATATTCTCCACCAAAGTCCTCACATCATTCAGGAGGTCAGCAAACTATCCGGTACGGTCCTGCACCCGGAAATCCTCCGGTGCTTCCTCTCTATTGCTGAAAGAGAGGAATTCTGGCTGGATTTGGTGTCATCCCGCCTTTACTCTCTTCTCCTGAGCAATGGACCCTTCAGTAACATACAGATTGGTCTGGATGATGTTGCCCTGATATCCGAACTATATAAGGATTTGATCGACTTTAAGTCCCGGTATACCGCCGCTCACACCAGCGGAGTATCTGAATGCGCGGTTCTGATGGCAGATTATTTCGGTATGGCTGAAATCGACCTGAAGTCCATGCGTATCGCTGGAAATTTTCATGATGTGGGCAAACTGGTCATTCCCAATTCTATTTTAGAAAAACCAGGCCGGCTGACCAAAGAAGAATATGACATTATTCGTTGTCATACTTATTACACGTATTATACCCTGACCTCCATCGGCGGCCTCCAGCGAATCGCCGAATGGGCGGCCTACCATCACGAAAAGCTGGATGGCAGCGGCTACCCCTTTCACCTGGGTCGACACGAGATAGGAACTGGTTCCCGCATCATGGCGGTGGCTGATATATTTACCGCTATCTCAGAGGATCGGCCATACCGGCAAGGGATGGATAAAAACGGCATCTATCAGGTTTTCCGGACCATGGTTGGGGAGGAAGCTCTGGACAAGCGGATTGTCGACCTTCTCTTTGACAACTACGAATCCATCAACGACCATGTGAAGGAGAAACAGACCATTGCCCTGGAATTCTATCAGAATAAGTTTCAGACCTTTCATCATCGGCTGAAAAATTATCCCAGCATATAAAAAAATGAGCATCTCTCGTTGGGATGCTCATTTTTCGACTCATTCCTTTTTAATTCCGACTTATCTTCCCTATCCTCGGAATCCATTTCCTCTCTGGCCGTCATTTCCCTTTCCCTGAGGCTCTCCGTTGCCGCCGCCCCTCTCAAAAGCTTTCAGATGATGTTCCGAGGCGGTCTGCAGTCTTTCGAAGGCCAGTTCCACATCTGCAGGCAAATCCTGCTCCAGAAATTTCTCGTACATGGTAATATTGTATTCTTCTGCAGTCACACCAATCTGAAATATTTCTTCCAAAGAGGATGGCAGAATCACTCGGTCTGATGCATCGTTGACTGGTACCGGCACATCGTACTTTTCAAAGAGAGGAAGGAGCAGGGCAATATGCCGGTCCTCCGCCTTAGCGATGTTGGAAAAAGGTCTTGTCACATCAAATTCTTCCATGATAGCCGCGTATTCAGCCTTAGCCAAATATTCGTCCTCTATAGCATATTCCAACATTTCTTCCAGCGTATAGTCCCGGTCTTCCGTAGCTGCCGCTGCACCAAAAGGTTCTTCTCCCGCCATGGCTGTACTGGTGGACACCAGCAAGGCCAGCGAGAGCACTGCTCCCGTCCATAATCCTGATTTCTTTTTCATTTTTTTCACTCTGCCTTTCTATTAAACTCTCATAATCTTTCGAAACCAACTTTGTTTCTTGAACTAAATATACGGGAAAAATATGGCAGTAATATGACCGGCAGTATATAATTAAATAAAAATTATAAAGAAAGGAAAAGCTTGAAATTCTATTATAGAATTTATCATGCAGAAGAGCTATGAAACCTTATTATGAAACCTCCGTTCCGGATTTTAAAATCCGATTCGCTGTGGAGGAGGATACTCCGTTGATTCTGAAATTCATCCGGGATCTGGCGGATTACGAAGGACTCCTTTCCGAGGTGGTGGCCACGGAAGAGATTTTGAAAGAGTCCCTTTTTGAAAGAAAACAGGCGGAGGTCATCATTGGAGAGTACCAAGGCCGACCGGTGGGTTTTGCCCTGTTCTTCCATAATTTTTCCACCTTCCTGGGTAAGGCCAATCTTTATCTGGAAGATCTGTTCGTCCTGCCGGAAATGCGTGGCAAGGGCTTCGGAAAAATCCTGCTGGCCTTTTTGGGCAAAATCGCTGTGGACCGGAACTGTGGCCGCTTGGATTGGTGGTGCCTGGACTGGAACACCTCCTCCATCGATTTTTACAAAGAAATGGGCGCCGTTCCCATGAGCGACTGGACAGTTTTTCGGCAAGAAGGAGAAAATCTGAAGAAACTGGCAGACATGGTTTGATCAAAACCATTGAATTTTCAACATTTTATTCCGTTCTTAACATTCCAAAAATACTCCTTGACATTCCATTATAGGGGAAGCCTTATACTTATGGTAAAGAGTCAATGGATGGTTGAATTCATGAAAGGACGGAAAAATATGCACGACTTGGATCTTGTTATGACCGATCGCTTGAATCGTTTAAAAGAAGCGTATCTGAAAGTGACCCCCAGCATTGCCATTAACCGAGCCCTGGCTTTTACGGAAATCATCAAGGCCTATCCGGATCTTCCGGCAAACCTCAAACGGGCAAAAGGATTCCGCCGGGCCTGCGAGACAGCCCCCATGCTGATTCAGGAGGGGGAGCTGATCGTCGGCCACCCTTGCGGAAAGCCAAGGGCCGGATCCTTTTCACCCGATACCGCCTGGAGCTGGGTAAAAGAAGAACTGGATGAAATCAGCACCCGCCCCCAGGATCCTTATTACATCAGCGAAGAAGACAAAAAAATCATGAGAGAAGAACTCTTTCCCTTTTGGGAAGGAAAATCTCTGGCAGAAGCCTGCGAGACGGAGCTCCGGAAAGCCGGCATCTGGGAATACGGGGCAGAAGCTGCCATCACCGACCTGACTTACCACGTTACCAGCGGCGGGGGAGATTCCAGCCCAGGCTACGATATCATCCTTTTCGAAAAGGGTATTCTCGGTGTTTTAGAAGAGGCAGAGCAGCACTTGGCTGACATCGATGATTCCACGGAAAACCAGGAAGAAAAACAGGCATTTTACCAGGCTAGCATCGAAGTTTGCCAGGGCATCCTGACTTATGCCCAAAGGCTCTCCGAGTATGCTGCTCTTCTGGCCGCTCAAGAAAAAGAGCCTATCCGAAAAAAGGAATTGGAAACAATAGCCGAAGTGAACAAGAAGGTTCCGGCTAATCCTCCGGAGACTTTTCAGGAAGCCCTTCAGGCAGTATGGACCATTCAATCCCTGTTCCTCTTAGAGGAAAACCAGTGCAGCACTTCCCTTGGCCGGGTCGACCAGTATATGCTTCCCCATTTTCGAAGAGAGTTGGAGTCCGGTTCTCTTACGGAACAGCAGGCCTTCGAACTGATGGGCTGCTTTATGCTGAAATGCTCGGAAATGATTTGGTATACTCCAGGAGCAACGGCCAAATATTTCGCCGGTTATATGCCCTTTATCAATATGTGCGTCGGTGGCCTCCACCGGGATGGTGGGGATGGTACCAATGAGCTGACCTACCTGATCATGGACGCTGTCCGTCTGGTGAAAGTATATCAGCCTACCTTAGCCTGCCGTATCCACAACCTATCTCCTCAAAAGTATCTGGAAAAGATCGTGGATCTGATTCAGGCCGGAGGAGGCATGCCAGCCTGTCATTTCGATGATGCCCATATCCGGATGATGCTGCGCAAAGGCTATAGCTTCGAAGATGCCCGAGATTACAGCCTGATGGGCTGTGTAGAACCTCAGAAAAGCGGCAAGATCCATCAGTGGACCGCCGGTGGGTTTACTCAGTGGCCGATTACCATTGACATGGCTATGAACCAGGGCGTGCTGCGATCCTATGGAGACAAACAATGGCTGGACACCGGCAGTTTGGAAGATTTTCATTCCTTTGAGGATTTTGAAGCAGCCGTCAAAAAGCAGTTGGATTATTTGATTGATATGAACTGCCGGGGAACGGTCATCATTCAGGAGGTCTTCCGGGATGTCAACCCAACCCCCTATATGTCTCTCTTTATTGATGGCTGTATGGACAAAGGAAAAGATGTGACCGCCGGGGGGGCTGTCCTGTACGAAGGACCGGGGACCATCTTTGCCGGCCTGGCCACCTATGTGGACAGCATGGCCGCAATAAAAAAATTAGTTTACGACGACAAAAAATATACCTTGGCTGACATTAAAAAAGCCATGGATGCCAACTGGGAGGGATACGAGCAGATTCACAAGGATTGCCTTAAGGCTCCCAAATACGGCAACGATGATGATGTTGCGGATCAGATTGCCAAGGAGATCATCGACTATACCGAAAGGAAGATGAATTCTTATCAATCTCTCTATGCCCGCCAGATCCACGGCACCCTTTCCCAGTCCTTCAATACCCCCCTTGGGGAAATGGTAGGGGCCACCCCCGACGGAAGATCCGCTTACGCTCCCTTGTCGGATGCCATGAGCCCTTCTCAGGGAGCCGATGCCAAAGGTCCCACCTCCGTCATTAAGTCCGTATCCAAGCTGAATGTGGAATCCATGAGTCTGGGGATGGCTCACAATTTCAAAATCAGCGAAGGCTTCCTGGACAAGCCGGAAGGACGTAACGCCCTCATTGGCCTCTTACGAACCGCCTCCATCATGGGAAATGGCCAGATGCAGTTCAACTGTGTCGACAATGCTACCCTGATTGATGCCCAGGAGCACCCGGAATTTCATCGGGATCTGATCGTCCGGGTAGCCGGATACTGCGCCTTCTTTGTGGAACTCTGTAAAGAGGTGCAGGATGAAATCATCAGTCGAACGGTCCTTGGCTGAGAATAAACTTTGCCCTTCTCTATTTTTATAAAACCGGCAGTGGATGGAATAATGACCCTATCCACTGCCGGTTTGTTTAACTAATTGCCAATTCCATTTACAGATAATCGATCTCCAGATCCTGGGCCCCTTCCCACAAAACTTTCTCCCCCAGCTTATCCAGGTTTTCCAATCCTTCTGTAATGGTTAAAAAGTGATTGCCGGCCAACTGTCCGACCTGGCTGGCAAATAGGCATCGGCCATAGGCCAGGATGATTTCCATTTCACTGATTCCACCAGGATACAAGAGAAACTCTCCTTTGGACGGGTGGCTGGTGTGGTTCTCATAATCCAATCCCAGCCGTGTTTCTCCATAGGGAATCCACATACCCTGACCGCTCCAGCGGACGTGAATGAATTTTTCCTTTAAAGGCAGCATTCCCTTAAAAACCTTACAGGTTTCCGGTGCTTCCTCCTCCAGAAGAGTTCCTGTAAACTCATAGCCTCCCGCTTTGATCTTCAGTTTTGTCATATCTCTTTCCTTTCTACTACTAGTGTTTCTAATGCTTCAATTACCAGGGAGTCATATTGAGTCCCAACTAAACTCTTCAATTCTTCAATTGCCTCTTTCGGCTTTCTGGTCAGCTTATAGCTTCTCTCCGCCGTCATAGCTTCATAACTGTCCGCTACTGCCAGGATTCTGGATAGCAAGGGGATTTCTTCACCCCGGAGTCCGGCAGGATATCCATTTCCATCCAGACGCTCATGATGGGACAATACTATTTCAGCAAGGGGTGCATAATCATCCACCGCCTTCAGGATTTGATACCCTACATCCGAATGGCGCCGGACCTGCTCCAGTTCCAGGTAATTCAGGCTGCCGGGCTTGTTCAGGATGGCCGGATCCAGAATGATTTTACCCACATCATGGAGGCTGGCAGCCAGTTCCAGCCGGGTAACCTCTTGAGCGGAAAGGCCCATCTTTTGTCCAATAGCCCGACTTATTCGGGCTACCCTCTCCAGATGCTGATGCTCCCGTCCATAATGCTCTTCAATATTTTGAAGGATGCGCTTGATGACCCGAATCTTCATATTTTTACTGGTGATCAGCTTATCCTTGTACATGGCACTATCTGCCTGTTTACGAATATCTTCCATCCCCTGGGAAGGATGGTTTTTTGTCCCAATACCCATGGCCAGGGAAACCTCGGAATTATCAACAAAGGCGTTATCCGCCAGTCTCAAAATCCGGCTTTTTACCGCTTCTGCCTGAACCTTGCTGGTTTTAGGAAGCAAAAGCATAAATTCGTCTCCGCCGATTCGGCATACAATATCATCGGAACGGCAAGCTTCCTTCAAAATTTTTGCGGTTTTTTTCAATAGCCGGTCGCCGGTCTCGTGGCCAAAAGCATCGTTGGTCAGCTTGAGGCCGTTCACATCCACGGCAACAAGAGAAAACGGAAAGTTCCGACGGGTATCCATCCGGGTCATGGCATCTTCCATATACCGAACGTTATACAACCCGGTCAGGTAATCGTGAAAGCTCAGATATTCAGCTTCCTGCAATAGCCGTAGTTTGTCCGTCACATCCCGGGCGGAAGCATAAACCACGTCCTGATAGGGATGGGATTTCCACTCCAGGGAACAGTAACTTCCATCCTTGCAGCGGATTCGGTTGATGAAGCTGTGGACTTCTTCCTCCTCAGCCAGTTTTTCCAATATGGTTTTACTGGACTGGATATCTTCTGGGTGGATGAATTCGATGATATTTCGCCCCACAGAATCCGAAAGCTCATAGCCCAGAGTCGTTTGCCAGGCCCTGTTCAGTTTCAGCAGAGTCCCGTCCTTGGAGGAGATGACCATTATGTCCAGGGATACCGAAAAAAAACGATTCAGCTCTTCCACCTGTTGTCGGAGAGAGTCCAATGCTTTTTTCAGCTCCGTAATGTCCCTGGCATAACCGGCATAACCGATTACTTGTTCTTGATTATCCATTACAGGAGCTGCCGCGATCTCAAACCAGCGCCAGGATCCATCGGAATGCCGAAGCCGGATATCTGAAATTTGCTGACCACCCTTGTGCTTCCGAACCCGCTCCAGAAATCCCACAACCCGGTTCAAATCTCCTTCATGCAAAAATGAATGGAAGGGTTCCCCCAGTACAGCTTCCACTGATTGGCCCAGAAGCGTATTCCATGCCTGGGATACATATTTAATTTTACCAACCAGGTCGATCCGATAAATAATATCAAAGCTGGTCTCTAAAAGAACTCGATAACTCTCTTCCCGCTCCCGGATACTAATCTCCAGTTCCTTGCTTTCGGTAATATCGATATGGGTGCCCGTCATAATCAATGGCTGACCGTCTTCGGTCCACGCTGTGACCTTGCCCCGGTCCATTACCCAGATCCAACGGCCGTCCTTGTGCTTCATCCGGCATTCGATGGCATAGTACTCCTGATCCCCCGTCAGCACCTTTTGGACCTCTTGGTCGGAAAGAATCAGATCTTCGTGATGGGCCAGGTTTTTCCAAGTATGGATGCCAATGGGGGATAATTCTTCCCGGGTATAGCCGACAATTTCCAGATATCGGTCATCGTAAGTAGTTTCTCCCGTTTGAACATTCCACTCCCAGGTACCTGCATTGGTACCCTTCAGCACATTTTCCAGTTTGGTGGTTTTTTCCTGAAGGGCCTTTTCCAGCCCGTGCTTTTCCAGGACCAAGGCTACCTGATCCCCATAAATCTCAAGGATTCTGGTGTCGGGGACAGGGTCCTCTTCCCCTAGAAACAGGGTGAAATCCCCCAGATATTTATCTCCCTTTTGAATTTTCAGAATCAACAGAGCTCCAAGACGGAAACTGTTCTGAATTTTTTCTGCGGCAGCTTCCGGCAAGGCCAACCTGGTCAGGTCCATCAGCCGGTCAATCACTGTCAGGGAGCTGCCACTGACCAAGGCCGATTTATGTGGATCTTCACTCCATATAAACTTTTCAATTTGGAAACCCAGCAATTCCTCTGCCAGGGCCAGGTCTTTCCGGTCACCAGCGAAAGCTACCGTACGGAAGCTTCGGGAATCCGGCTCAAAGAGATTCATGGCGGCGTATCGGCAACCGGAAAGCTCCATGGCATCCTTTGTCATCTGCTGATAGGATAAGTCCTTCCCCACATGTTCGTGGAGGTGCTCAATCATGGAAACCACCTTAAAGAGGCTTCTATTCAGTTCATTTTCTGAAAGTTTTTTTCGATCTGGCATAAGCGGCAGTACCTCTTTTATTGGAAGATGGGTATTTGGATTTATTATACCATATCTGCATTAAAATTTCGATTCTTCCTGCAAAAATTCAAAACGGCAGGGGTATGAAACCCTGCCGGTCTGAAAACGTTTATTATTATATAATCTTATCTTGTCTGGAACAAATTAAATGGAGAGAGGTTGTTCTTATTTTACGTCCTTTGCAGCAGCGGGAACGCTGGGAATGATGCTTTCCACTTCAGCATGGGGACGAGGGATTACGTGAACAGAAATCAGCTCGCCGACTCTCTGAGCAGCAGCAGCACCAGCATCGGTAGCAGCTTTAACAGCACCAACGTCTCCTCTTACCATTACGGTAACCAGACCGCCGCCAACGTGTTCTTTACCAACCAGGTAAACGTTTGCAGCCTTGACCATGGCGTCAGCAGCTTCGATGGATCCAACTAAACCCTTTGTTTCGATCATTCCTAATGCATCATATTTCATCTTTTTTTCCTCCTGAAAATTTTATTTTTTTATGGTGATTTTTGATAACGAATTCATGTTCATGGCATTTGCTTCTTCAATGTCCAGATGACATTCCAAAGCGGATGTATTATTGGCCCGGACAGCGACATTCTTGTAGATGCCGCCTCTTTCTCCCGAGAACTCGATGTCCACGATCTGTCCATCCCGAACTCCAAGTCTCTGAGCGTCTTCCAGGGTCATATGGATGTGTCGCAGGGCGACGATGGCGCCTTCCTTCAGCTGAACCGAGCCCTTCGGCCCGATGATGGTAAGTCCCGGAGAACCTGCCAGATCGCCGGAAATCCGGATCACGGAAGGGATCCCCAGTTTGATGCAGTCCCCAGTCAGGATTTCAACCTGGCTCTGAGGTCTGACCGGTCCCAGAATCCTGACCTTTTCAATGGCGCCTTTGGGTCCGCAGATGGTTACCGTTTCTTTGCAGGCAAACTGGCCTGGCTGGGAAAGGTCTTTCATCTGGGACAGCTGACAATCGCAACCGAAGAGGGTTTCCAGATCCTGCTTTGAAAGATGGACGTGCCGGTTGGATATGCCTACCGGAATCTCATCTCCTGCTGGCTGCTTCTGGGCGGTCATCCCGGCTTTATTGGCCTGAATGGCTTCCTCCAGCAGCTTCAGCATGGCTTCATATTTATCCATTAAGCTTCCCCTCCTTCATTGCACCAACCAGCTCGTTGATCAGCTTCAGAAGCTTTTCATTATCGGCGCTGACTGCCGGTGCAGATGAAGCGGTCGTTCCGCAGCTGTTGACTGCTGGAACGGAACCAGGTGCCATCATGGCCAGTTCCGGATAGTTGAATTCCGGATCGCTGGTGGCCAGGGTGCTGCAGTCTTTGATTCCGAAGGCAACCCTTTTGATATTGATCAAATGAAGGGGGCTGACGTTTTCGGAAACTGAGCTTCCTCCCCAGGTACCGCACCCCAGTGTAAAGGATGGGACCAGTCCGGTGCTGGCTCCGGTAGCACCCTGGGTGCTTCCGGTGTTGACCAGAATTCTGGAAGAGGGCTTAGCCGCGAATTTCATGACCATATCCCGATCTTCCGTATGGATGCTCATGGAGTGGCCAATACCATTCTGGAGCAGAGCGATGCAAAGTTCGCATGCTTCATGCCAATCCTTGGCGGTATAGAAAGCCAGAACCGATGTCAGTTTTTCATAGGAAAGGGGATATTCCGGCCCCACACCCTGCTGTTCTCCGATCAGGACTTTGACACCTTCTGGAATGCAGATGCCTGCGGCTTCCGCAATGACCTGGGGGGATCGTCCAACGAATTTGGCATTCATGTCATGGGTTCCCGGTTTGAAAAGCAGACCGCAGACCTTCTTTGTCTCTTCCGGACTCATGAAATATCCACCTTGCTGTTTAAGTTCCGCTACAACCGCTTCCCGGTTGCACTGTTCTACGATGATGGACTGCTCCGATGCGCAGATGGTTCCATAATCGAAGGTCTTGCTGGCCAGGATATTGGATACCGCTTTTTTCACATCTGCAGTCTTCTCAATATAAGCGGGGCAATTGCCTGCTCCTACCCCCAGAGCCGGTTTACCGGCGCTGTAGGATGCCCGTACCATTCCCGGGCCTCCGGTGGCGATGATCATGGCTACTTCTTTTGCCTTCATCAATGCATTGGTAGCATCAATAGTCGGCATGGAGATGCATCCGATGATATTTGCCGGAGCTCCTGCTGCTATGGCGGCCTCATTCATCAGCATGGCAGCCTTCATGGTACATTTGGCTGCAGACGGATGGGGAGAGAACACGATAGCATTACGAGCTTTGATGGCAATCATGGATTTAAAGATCGCCGTGGAGGTGGGGTTTGTGGAAGGGACGATGCCCATCAACAGTCCCACCGGAGTGGCGATATCGATCACCTGTGCTGCCTTGTCTTCTGAAATCACTCCGATTGTTTTCATATCTTTGATCGCGTTGTACAGAAGTTTGGAAGCCAGGTGGTTTTTATAGGTTTTATCTTCAACCTTACCGAATCCGGTTTCTTCTACAGCCATTTTTGCCAGCATGACAGCATTTTCTGATGCAACTCTGGCCATATTCTGCAGGATCCGGTCAATCTGCTCTTCTGTGTACTCTGCAATTTGTTCGGTTGCTATCTTTCCCAGTCGTGCCAGATTTCTTACTTCCTGTACGGAACGTAAATCATAATCAAAATTTTCCAAGTAGTGATTCCTCCTTTCTTGTTTCTATTTGCTTTTCCGATTAGTCGGTCTTTTTCCCGTAGTATTTCTTAAATTCTTCCAACAGGATTTTCTTGTCTGCCTTGGAGACCAGCCGTCCTGCTATTCCGAAATCTTTATATTCCCGGGCTAAGGTACGGAGCTTAATCACCTTGCATTGCTGTAATTCCTTCATTACAGCCCGTACTCCCTTTTCAGCGGCCATCCGGTCCACGGCATCCTTGGTCAATGGAATTGTTTCCACGTCTGCCGGGATTTCCACGACTTCTGAAGTTTCTGTGGTTTCTGGAGTTTCTACGGCTTCCACTACTTCCGGCTGGCTTATAGGTTCATTGTCCGTTGCAGCCACCCGGTCTTTGTATGGTGTACTGCAGATCACTAGGTCATCCAGTTCCCCATGGGGGCGGGGAATCACATGCTCTGAGATCAGCAATCCCATATTCAGTTGTCTTACTGCAGCAGCTCCGGCATCCACTGCGGCTTTCACCGCTGATACTTCTCCGGTTACCGCCACCGTTACCAGTCCTCCGCCTACCAGCGTCTTCTCCAAAAGAGCGACGTCAGCAGCCTTCAGCATGGCATCGGCGCTTTCCACCGCCGCGATCAGACCTCTTGTTTCAATCAGCCCAAGTGCCTGCATATCCTGATCCTCCTTAGCTTTTTACCGTTATTAATAGGTTGCGTAGAATGCCTTCATCCGGTTCGGAGAACCGAAGGTTACCTTGGCACCCTTGGGGAAGAACAGGGAGTCTCCCGGGTTTGCAGTATAAACGGTTCCGTTGACACCGACAGTCAGCGTCCCTTCTACCACATGGTAGAGTTCCTCACAGGCTACATCCCAGTCAAAATTACATTTTTCGATGGTAATGAATCCTGCATTCATGGATGACCCGTCACCGGAATTGATGATTTCCTGGTAAAAGACCTTGTCTTCCGGATTGCCGGTATCCAGGACCTCATACTTAACGGAGTTTCCTCGAACCAGCTTCAGACCACAGGGATCTGTTTCGGACTGATAGGGCTTGTCCTGGATGGAGTCAAATACTCCCTGGAGCATCCCCTTGTCCATGAGGGCCTTCAGTACTGTGTAGATCGTGTTGCTGTCGATTCCCGCTGCCGGATTAGCTGCTGCAGTCGGGGCTGCTGTGCAAGTTCCGGTACCACAGGTGATTTCGATGCCGGCGGCCTTGGCCATATCCTTAGCCGACGGAGTTACGATGGTACAGGCATCTACGTACAGAACCTTCTGTCCACTCTTCTGAAGAACTTCAATGTCTTTTCCACAAATCAATTTCTTCATTCCTTCACCTCCTTTCAACTTCCTGAAAAAAATGAATGATTTCCATATTTGTATTTCTTATATATTTGGATTGGCCGAATATATCAGAACAAGGATGGTATGATTCTCTCCGATGGAGAAGGGATGACTTCTGCATTGACCAGAAGGCCCTTTTCTTCGGATATGTTCTTTCCGGCTTCTACTCCGGTCTGAACGGCTGCCACATCACCGGTGAAGGTGAAATAGGCTTTCCCTCCGATCCCGTTGCCCAGTCGGATCTCCAGAGGCTGAAGATCGGCGGATTTCAGGATGGCGTCTGCCGCGATGATCATGGTGGACAGGGAGAAGGATTCCATGATACCCAGGGCGCTCATTTTGTCCGGCATGGTGGTTCCGGTAATGGCCGGGAACACCGAAGGATGAACATTGGGTATGATGATGGAGTCTACATAGTATTCTCCTGCTTCCTTTTCTCCTGTCGCCACGGATGCTTCCACGGCTGCCACGTCTCCATGGACGATGGCGATATATTTTCCCGGGCAGACCGAGCTGGCTGTGACGATCTCCACATCGGAAATCTTGACCATCTGGTCTGCTGCATAGATTCCCCGGGCGATGCTGATAAATTCAACCATGCCGATTGCATTGGCCATGCTAGTCCCTCCTTATGGTAATTGCTGCACTGCCGATTTCCGTTACGGTTCCGTCAATGCTTGCATGAATGGCTGCTCCCAGGCTTCCCTCGGGAATGGATCCAATCATCTGACCGGCTTCCACCCGCTGCCCCACTGTTACGATGGGTTTTGCCGGAGCTCCTACATGCTGGACCAGGGCAATGCTGACCTGATCGGGAACAACGGTTTTTTCCGACATAGGTGCCGGTTTATCGTAGGGGTACAGTCCTAGTCTGGCTACCAGGCGCTTGCTGGGCAAAAGCCTGAATTTCCGGACTTCTCTGGGCTGCAATTCTCCCGTTTTGCATTCGTATCGGATCCCTTTATCCACCAGCTGCTGCCTTACGAACATATTGGCCGCCCGGGGATATAACCCCACAGGGCAGGCAAACAACTCGCAAAGATTGCACTGGCAGCAGAGCATGGCCATTTCCTGAGTTTTATCCGGGTCTATTCCGTATCCCACCACTCGCATCATCTTATGGGGCTGAAGGTCATGACCCAGCAGATATCTGGGGCACAGATCCGTACACATGCGACACTGTTCACAGGTGGCCCGGTTGATTCTTCGGGACTGGTCCACGGTCATGGACTTTCTTCGGATCAGGTCGTGCTGCTTTTTGAGGATGACCAGACCCTTGGTTTTCTTCGTGACGAATCCGGAAAGATCTTTCATAATCGGACCCATCATGGGGCCGCCGTCGATGACCGAATATCCCTGAAAATCCTCAATCCCGCTGAGCTTCAGCACATCGATGATGGGGGTTCCCACCGGAACCTTTACGGTCAGCTTCTCCGGAACGTCTCCGGTTATGGTGACATACTTCTCGGTGACCGGAAGGCCTTTCGTGGCATGGTAGATGTTCAGGGCAGTTTCCGAGTTGACTACGACGCATCCCACCTGGATGGGGATTCCGGCTTCCGGAACCACTCGGCCAGTCAATTCATAAACCAGCACCTGTTCATCTCCTGCCGGATAGACATCCTTCAGGGCCTGTACTCTTATATAGCTTCCCAGGTTCAGTGCCTGGATTCTTTCATTCAGATGGCGGATCACATCCTTGTGCTTTTCCTTGATGCCGATGATGGCTTCCTTTGATTCCACCAGTCGTCCGGCTGCTTCAAAACCCAGCAGGATCTCATCCGCGAACACTTCCATCAGCTGCTGATCCACCCGCAGGAGTGGTTCGCATTCTGCTGCGTTCATCAGCAGGAACTCCGCTTTGGATGCCAGTTTGACGTGGGTAGGAAACCCTGCTCCCCCTGCGCCGATGACTCCTGCATCCTTGATCATTTCCAGTAAATTCATTGTTTCCTCCCAATCAGCCGAAGGTGCAGTCTTCATCAATGATCCCTACTACGACGGCGTCGACGGGGATGTTGTCATCTCCCAGCATTCTTCTGGCGGAGGAACCCTGACAAACGATGACCCGATCACCGATGCCGGCACTGATGATATCTACGACGATCATCCGTTCACCGGCGCTGTTGCCTCCGATCACTTCTGCCAGCATCAGCTTATATCCGTTGAGGGATTCGGCCTTTCTGGTGGCCCAGACGTTGTCGATGAGTTTTGCGGTAATCATATGTCCAACCCTTCCTTCGATTTATCCCGGATTTCCTTCAGAGCAGCTTCCACCGAAGCGGTATCGCCGAAGATGGCAATCAGGATCATGTTCTGGGGACAGCTTCCCCGGACGTCAGCAACGGTCACTCCTACTGCTTTTTCTGCAATATCAGCAGCCACGATCATTTCAATCATCTTTCCCTGAACCAAACCGATAGCATCGGCGTTCATTACTTCCGGATCTGCCTTGACTCCCAGTCTGTGCATCAGGATGTCAACGGCGCCCTTTGAAGGGGACTTGATTATTCTGTAATCCATATACTTCACTCCTAACTGATGCTCTCATCCTTACATCCCAGGGCAATCCCCAGGGGAGTCACAAACATGGGGTTCTTCGGTTTGTGGGTATAGATGCCAGTTCTGTTCTGGATGATTTCTTCGATTCCAATGAGGCAGGCCGTTCCCCCTACCAGAGAGATTTCCCGGACGTCATAGCCCTCGATGTGCTGGTTGATGATGGCCGAAACCTTTTCAACTACCGGCTTCAGCACTGGAAGCAGCTCCTTGTGGTTCTTTTCATTTCGCTTATACTTCTCAGCATCCGCAAATGGCATTTTGTAAGCTCCGGATACCACCAGAGAGAAATGGGTTCCTCCCGTTGGCTCATCCGCAATATAGACGACTTTGCCGTCCTTCAGAATGGAAATTCCGGTGGTTCCGCCACCGATATCCACTACGGCGCCGTTTTCGATTTTCAGAACTTCATTGGCTGCGGTCGGTTCGTCCATCAGGCAGGTCAGTTCGAAGCCGGCAGCCTGAACCACATTTTTAATGGCCCCCGAATCCAGTTCGTCGGTTCCAGGCGGAATGGCCGCTGCGGCATACAGGAGTTCCGTCCCCAGCTTGTCCTCCAGTTCCTTTTTCAACTCACGGACAATATTGACAGCTCCGATATAGTCCACTACCATACCGTCCCGGACCACGTCCGCGTATCGATAGGTTCCGGCTACCGGATTCCGGTTTTCGTCCAGTACTGCCAGCACCACGCAGGCAGTTCCCAGATCCACCCCGGTATAGTAAACCGAAGATTTATTCCGGACCGGGTTTTCGATGACATCTTCAAATTCTTCTACTAACCGGTCACAATAGTCAAATGTTATGTTTGTCTCAGACATGTTTCTCCTCCAAATGCGGCGCAGATCATCCGGTTCAGGGTGTTGACCATCTGATGGATCCTGGAGATCAGTTCCTCCGCCGCAGCGCCTTCCGCTTCTCCGGAAGACAGCAGTTCCAGTGCCATGACCTCCAGCTCCTGGAGCTGGTTTCTCAGGTGATGGAGCCGGACGATTTCTTTTCCCTTGGGAGCCTGGAGATGAAATTCATTGATTTCAAAACACTCTCCCAGGTCCTGGCTGAAGTTTTCATTTTTAATGCCAGTGCATTCCATGCAGCACAGGTTGGTGGCCTTGCTCCATTCCGGGCTCAGGCTCTTAAGGCTGGTTAACTGTCGGGAGAGTACTGCAAGCTCCTGAGCACCCGCCGGGTTTTCTTCGATGGCTGCTGACAGGGATTCCAGAAAGCTGCCGTGTATGCTTCTCATCCGGGCCTGCAGCCTCCGGATAGGCAGGCTTGCTTCTTTGCCGGCGGACAGGCTTTTGCCTTTCACCGGAACCATCTTGATTTTATGGCTTTCCTGGCTGTACATATCAATACCCCGATCCACCAGGAACTGGCGGGCTCCCGGGGTCAGCCGGGTCCCCTCTTTTGGGGTATAGGTGGTAAAAGGAGCTGTTTTGTAGAGATCGCGGAGATCGTCTTCTGTAATGAATATCATTCCTGGCTCTCCTTTTCCTTTCTTTCTCCGAATAGGGCTTCCTTCAGTTCTGCCAGTCCGGCTCCATCAGGGAAGCTGATTTTATAGTAGGGTTCAGAAACCCCGATCTGTTTCAGTTGGCTGATGCATTCCTCTTCGTTTTCCGGTGCCAGATCGCTTTTTGTTATCACCCCAAGAACCGGGCAGCGGAATACTTTGGCAAATCCCGGGGAATAAACGGGGATGCATCGGGACTGGTCTACCACGATCAATACATGGGAAGCGTCTTGGGCTGCAGCGATGATGTGTTTGTACATCCAGGCGTTTTCGATATAAGAACCGGGTACATCAATGGTGTTCTTCCCATAAATCATATCAGCGGTTCGCCGGATCTTCCCCTGCTCTTCATTGAGCGCCTGAACCAGAGTGGTTTTCCCGCTCCGTCCCGGTCCGATGACCATGATCCGTTTCTTTCTCATGTCTTGGTCACGCAGGCTACTTCAAAGCCCAGCATGCTCTGCAGAGTATCATTGACGGCATTCAGAGCAGTTTCCACGCTCTGGACATCTCCTGTAATCACCACGGAGCCGGTAAAACGGTCCAGAAAACCGATTTCCACATTTGCCGTCTTGGTGGCGATATCTGCAGCTATGATGGCGGTTTCGTAAGGGGTCAGGGTCAGGATGCCGATGGCTCCCTGATCATCAATACCCAACCGCTCATAGATATCCGGCATGGGAGAGGCGATGACGTGGGCGATGGTCACCTGTTTGCCCGGTACGGATTCCTGTATGATGCGGTCCGTCGCTTTATCACCAAATACGATCATGATTCTCTGCCTTTCTTGTATATCCGAAGGCTTTCGGGATACCTTTAGTGGTGTATCACCGTAGCCGGGAAGTCATATTCTTTCAGCCAGCCTTCCATCCTGTCCAGTTCTTCCTGACTCAGGCTGGGATCACCCTCGATGGGATAGCACATCCCCAGCTGGTTGTATTTATTGACGCCAAACTTGTGGTAAGGCAGCAGGTCGATTCCCTTAAAATTCTTACAATCCTTATAGGGCATCAGGAAGCGGATGATGGCGTCGATTTCTTCCTTGCTGTCGTTGATCCCCTTCAGCAGGGGCATCCGAATCCGGACATTGTATCGCCGGTTCAGCAGTTCCTTCAGGTTTTCCTGAATCTGTTCATTTCGGACCCCGGTCAGCTGGAAATGCCGATCCGGATCCATATGCTTGATGTCAAAGAGAAATAAGTCAACGAATTCAGCCACCTTCAGGATGGTATCCAGCCGGGCATACCCGGAAGTTTCAATGGCTGTATTAATCCCAGCATTTTTGCAGGCCATCAGCAGGCTGGTTGCCGCCTCAGGCTGCATCAGCACTTCGCCGCCTCCCAGTGTAACACCACCGCCGGAGGTTTCATAGAACATTCGGTCCTGCTCGATTTCTTCCAGCAGGTCGGAAATGGTTCGCTGTTCTCCAATGATGGACAGGGCTCCCTGAGGACAGGCTTCCTCACACCGTTTGCATCCAATGCAGTCGATGGTCCAGTCTACCTCATGCTCTCCCGTGGCCGGATTGATGGAATGGATTCCTACCGGACAAACCGGTACGCAGGCTCCGCAATCAACGCACAGAGTTCTTTTGTACATGACCTGCTGCTTTTTTTCCAGGCCTTCCGGGTTGGAGCACCATTTGCATCGCAATGGACATCCTTTGAAAAAAACGATGGTTCTGATTCCCGGGCCGTCATACATATTGTATTTCTGTACACTGGTAATCAGTGCTTTTCTCTCGATGACATTGTTTTTTGAATTGTCCATTTTCTCCGCTCTCCTGTCTGATCGGCTGTTCTGATAGGGATTGGGCGGCTTTCCCGCCCATCCCCGAGGGGATGGGCGATCAGGCTGCCAATTTATTGTATTTCTTAAATTTTATACCTTTGTCAGCATGGTTCTGCTGATGATCTCGTCCTGTACATCCTTGCAGAGCTCCGTGAAGAAGGCACTGTATCCGGCTACCCGAACGATCAGATCCCGGAACTGTTCCGGATTTTGCTGGGCAGCGATCATCGTTTCGTTGTCCAGATAGTTGAACTGCATTTCTCCGTTGCCCATGATGGAAGCGGTTCGGAGCAGGGTGATGATTCCCTCTTCTCCTTCCGGTGTATCCAGCAGACCGGACATCAGTTTAAAGTTGTGTACCATACCGATGTTCATGCTGTCCACAGCCATTTTGGAAATGGACTTGATGATGGCGGTGGGTCCCTTCACGTCAGCACCCTGGGAGGGGCTGATACCATCGGACAGCGGCATCCATGCCGGTCTTCCGTTTGCGGATGCACCTGTCAGCTGGCCAAAAGGTGTATTATTAGAGATGGACAGAGTTCCGTGGCTCAAAACAGAGTAAAGAGTCTTGAACGTTCTGTGATACTGTTCCGTAAAGTTGACCAGGTCTGCTGCGATTTCATCCGCAAAGTCCTCATCATTTCCGAATTTCGGAGCGTTGAGACAGTCTGCCTTAATCTGGTCGTATCCAACGAAGTCAGCCTTAAGAGCTTCATTCAGCTGTTTTAATGTATATTTCTTATCTACGTATACCAGTTTCTTGATGGCAGCCATGGCGTCGGTGTAGGTGGCCAGTCCGGACCATACCACGCCAGGTCCGAAGTTGTACATCGCTCCACCGGAGGAAACGTCCCGGCCATTTTCCATACAGCCTTCGTACATGATGGACATCAGCGGCTTGGGTGCCAGTTCCCGGTGAACACGCTGGGAAATGACGGTAGCCACGCTGGTCCACTTGGTGATCCACTTAATCTGCTCTTTAACCGCAGCATCAAATTCCTCGTAGGTCTTGAACTGATCCAGGTCTCCCAGATCCGGAGTGACCTGCTTGCCATACCAGAGGGGGACACCATGGTTCAGTACCAGCTCGATGCAGATGGGCCACTGAGTATACGCTGTTGAGGTCCACTGATACAGCCTTCCGGATTTCTGCGGTTCTACGCAGCCCATCAGACAGTAATCCCGGGCATCTTCCATGGATACGCCCTTGGCCAGCATCATCTTGATATGAGCATCGTCGAAGTGGCAAGCCGGGAATCCCATTCCGGACCGGATGACATCCACGATCTTCTTCAGGTATTTCTGAGGAGACTTGTTGTGGATTCGGGTAGCCAGGGAGGGCTGGTAAATCTTAACGTGCCGTACAGCATCCATCAGCAGGTAGGTCAGATCATTGGTAGCATCCTTCCCTTCTCTGGTAACGCCGCCAACGCACATGTTGACGAAAGGCTGGTATCCGGCGAAGAACTTGGATGCTCCTTCGCTGGTGACCCACATCATTTCGGACAGCTTGATCAGCATGGCGCCTGCCAGTTCAAAGGCCTGGAAGTCGTTCATACGGCCTTCTTTTTTGTCTGCTTCGTAGAAGGGGTACAGGTATTGGTCGGCTCGTCCGATGGACATCCCTGTCTGGTTCTCTTCCACTACCAGCAGGGACTCGATGGTCCACATGGACTGGATGGCTTCCCAGAAGGTTCTGGGCTTATGAGCCGGAACCCAGGCATTGACTTCGGAAATCTTCTGAAGCTCTGCCTTTCTCTGAGGATTGGTTTCCTTGGCTGCCAGCTGAGCTGCATACTCAGACATTCTTCTAGCATAAATCATGACACCTTCGGTGGTATCGATGACGGATTTGTAAAAGTAGATTTTATCGATGTCATCCGGATTTGCGTAATCCAGCTTTTCCAGATGATCCTTTGCTTCCTGCTGAATGTCCAGCATGCCCTTTTGCATCAGGATCACATCGTAACCCGGATTGGAGTCTCCACCACCGTTGGTAGCATGATAGGAACAGTCTGAAACGAAGGATTCTCCGGACATTTCCCACACACCGGCTTCCCGGTACTGGTCTTCACACATTTCATCAACAGATTTGCCCTGCCAGAAGGGGAACAGTTCTTCCTTCATGATTTTCTTATCTTCTTCGGAAATGTAGAAGGGATCCTGAGGCCGTGTTCCGATGGTTTCCAGCTCATCCTGCATCCATCTCCAGGCGATATCCGGGGAGAAAGCTCCTGCTCTAGGTGCTCCATTGGGTGCCCCAACGATCAGTTCATGGTCCTGAATGACCAGGGGAGCGGTTTCACAGCAGTATTTAAAGCACTTCGCCCGAAGAACGATCTTAGGCATACCGGGATTTTCTTTGGTGATCTTGGTAATGGCTTTGGCCCGGTAGGTGGTGATGGCCGGTTTGTGGGTCATATACTGGGCTTTCAGTTTGGAAAGTCTCTCTGTGATTCCGTCGGGAACGCCGTCGGTGGGTCCTGCAATGGGCGTACAGGAAGCAGGTGCTTCTTCCTTGCCGATTTCCTGGGACACGCTCTCAAACATTTTGATGAGGGATGCTCGTTCTTCCGGGGACATGTTCTGGGTGGCTTCTGCCAATTTGTTTGAAAATTCTCGAATATCCAACTCTCTTACCTCTCAATCTTTCTTTTTCTAGTTTATGGAATCCTTCAGCACACTTAGCAATGTCTGTATGTCTTTCAGGTTGTATTCTGGCAATGTGGCGGGATCATGGCACATAGTACAGGCAGTCCCGTTAAATTTTTTCATATCCTCTTTGGTCGGTTTGACCCCTTCTGGTCTCGACTGGGTCAGTTGAGGGCTTCCCATCATTTCCAGTGTGAATTCTTCCGTAGTCCGCACACCGTATCCGACTTTCCTCACATAAATCAGATTCATGGGGGATACATTGTCTGTGGTTATACCGATTCCCTGAGAACCGCTTCCCAATGTCATGGAGGGGAAGAGATTGCTGGTGGCACCCATGCTGCCGAAGGTGGCCGGTGTATTGACCAGCACCCGTCCGACGGGCTTTTTCAGGGCAAACTGGCGGATGACCTCTTCGTCTCTGGAGTGAATGACCAGACTGTGGCCGTTCTTTTCCGTAATCAGCAGCTCAATACACTTTTCACAGGCATGCATCCAGTCGTCTTCAATGTAATAAGCTACCACCGGGCAGAGTTTTTCCCAGGAATAGGGGTTGATTTCAGAAACATACTTCTGTTCAGAAACCAGAATGGTGGTTCCTTCCGGAACCTGGAATCCACCTTTTTTAGCCAGGAAACAGGCATTCTTTCCCACCATTTCCGGATGGGTGCTTCCGTCCTTGCTGAAAAGGACTTTAGCCAGGGATTCCTCTTCCTGAAGGCTCATGAAGTAGGCACCGGCATTCTTCAGCTCCTGTTTCACTTCGTCTGCAATGCACCGGTCTACGACGATGGATTGCTCGGAAGCGGAAACCACTCCGTTATCAAAGGTCTTGCTGAGGACGATATCCCGGGCTGCCTTTCGGATGTCTGCTGTTCGCTCGATGAAGGCCGGACCGTTTCCGGAGCCCCCGTAGATTACCGGCTTTCCGGAATCCTTGGCCGGCTGCAGCATTCCCGGTACTCCCGTGTTAAGGATCAGATTGGTTCGTTCATGGTTGATCAGCTCCAGGGTTCCGCTGTGGGTCACCGTGTGCAGATAGGTCAGGGCTCCCTCCGGAAGTCCAGCCCGAAGTGCCGCTGCAATCATGATGTCCAGGGCTTTGCCGATAGTATGCTTCGCTCGGGGATGAGGGGAGAAGATGATGGCATTGCCGGATTTGATAGCAATCATAGCCTTGTAAATGGTGGTGGAAACCGGGCTGGTGGCCGGGCAGAGAGCAACAATGACTCCCACCGGAACCCCCACATCCATAGTCTTTTTCTGGGCATCCTGCCGGATGATTCCCACGCAGTTCATCCCTCTGAGATTTGCCTTCAGGTATTGGCAGACAAATCGATTCTTAACAAATTTGTCCTCCCATCTGCCATAATCCGTTTCCTCACTGGACATCACGGCCAGGTCCTTAGCATGTTTTTCAATTTCCTCGGCCATGTGCTCCACTATCGCATCCAGTTTTTCCTGCGGAAAGGCAGCCAGGATTTTCTGAGCCTCACGGGCATTTTCCGCAAGGATCCGGGCTTCTTGGATGGAGAGCAAGTCATTATCGATAATATTCATTTCTGACTCTCCTTTTCATTACATTTCAGGTTTAGGCAAGCAGCAGATCCAGGTTATATCGGGCGATGATCTTAGCCAGATCCGGGTGAGGTCGTGCAATGACTACGGAGCTGTACACTTCTGCTCCCATATCTTCTACAGCTTTAATTCCGGCTTTGACAGCGGTGTTGCAGGCTCCAACGTCTCCCTTAACCAGAACGGAGATGTATCCGGAGGCCACGTTTTCATAACCGATCAGTTCTACGTCTGCAGCCTTGCACATGGCATCGGCAGCTTCCAGTACAAAGACCAGTCCAAAAGTTTCAATCAGGCCTAATGCTTCTAATCTTTCCATTTGATAGTTCCTTCCTTTCAACAGGTCTATTTGTCGATGTCATGTACAGAAACGATATCGCCTACTCCTCTGATGGGTCTTGGCATTACGTTGCTGGCGGTTAATTTTCCAATAGCTGCGGCAGCTTCAGCTCCGGCTTCAACAGCGGAACGAACAGCAGCAACGTCTCCCTTTACCATAATGGTGACCAGGGTAGAACCTACATTTTCGTAAGAAATCAGTTCGACATCAGCTGCTTTCAGCATTTTGTCCGCTGCTTCGATAGCGGGAACCATTCCTACTGTTTCAACAAGGCCCAGGGCTTGTTCTCCATAGTATCTCACGTTTGTACCTCCTCCGTGACGGGATATGGGGTCTGAGGAGCGTATGCCCCTCAGACCCGCTTAACAGATCTTAAATATTAGTCTTTGATGTAGCTGTTGATGGTAGCAGCGCCTTCAGCGTGGGCCCGGTAATAGACCCGAAGTTCGCCTTTGTCGTCCATATCATATCGGGTTTCTTCCAACAGTCCGTTGGCTTCTCCCGTCATGATGGATTCGATGACAGCCTTTTTATTTAAAGCTTTGAAGCTGCCGTATTCCCCCTTCAGGGCTTCGATGACATCGTCAGCGCAAGCTTCTTTCACAGTTGTAAAATGCTTCAGGATTGCATAGTTCAGTGGTTTCATATCCTTACGCCTCCTTTTTCTTCAGCAGATCTAACGGGTTCATGGCGATCATCAGGATACCGAATACCATGACAACGGCAGCGACCCAGGCGATCGGAGGAATGGTCCAGCCATCCTGACCCAGTACAACACCCAGAATCAGCCATAAGAAGAAGGGTCCCCAGAAGGAGTAGGCTCCGTTACAAGCCATACCCAGGGCAGCACCGCACATGCTGTTTCCTTTGTACCACAGGCTGTAAGCAAATACAGCGAAGAATCCGCTGACTACGAACCAAGGCATTGCTGCAGCATCCGTAACCGCATCGATGAAAAGGTCTGTAGAAAGACCGAATCCACCGCCAGCCAGGATAGCGAAAATAGGAACCAGGATGATCAGGTTGGCTAATCCGGAAGTAGTCTGACGGATGGTGATACCGATTTCATAGTCGATCATGGAAGTACCGTAACCGGCTACGCAGCCTTCCAGTCCCCAGCCAAAAGCGGCAATGAATGCGATCAGGATTCCCAGAAGCAGTCCTGCCGGAGCATCCCCGCCAAGACCGGTACTGCCGATCATGAAGCTGGCCAGGAAGCAGATGGCGATACCTGTCATCATTCGGGGAGTCAGTTTCTGCTTGAAGAGGATTCGTGCCAGGATGGCGCCGATAGCCGGGCACAGGGCCGTAATCGGAATAACGATGGAACCAGCCATCTGAAGGGCTACTACATAGGCGGTACTGGAGATCGGTCCTCCAACCAGAGCAGCCAAAATCATCATGCGGCCGGGCTTAGTCTTCAGAGTTCGGAAGAAGTCGCCCAGCTTTCCCTTGAAAGCAGCGATGCCCATGCACCAGATACCGCTGATGGTATCATTGATGGCACTTCCCAGGGCTCCTACCATGTAGGTAATGACAAAGGCGGACAGCATGGCCTCATTGGGGCCGTACCAATCTGCCCAGACGCCTTTGGACATACCGAGCATGAGGAAAGTGGAATAAAGTCCGTAAAACATACCGGAAAGAATGGCTACGGTTATGCCCTTCTTGAAAAATTTAGATGAGAGCTTTTTTTTGGCAGCTACTACGTTGGCTGCACCTGTTACTTCGTTCATAAACAAAATTTCCCTTCTCTTTTATTTATAAAATTTATGATAGCCTTCGGAAAATTGGCTAACGACCCTCCTTTCCTATCATTTTTTGGGTATAGATTTACTAAATCAACAAAATATTGTCTGAACCGATATTCGCTTCAAGTATACTTCCTTCCCCATAGGACAATGTCAACCCAAAAATTTAAGTTTTTTTTCGCCTTCCTTTGTCGGAGGCTTTTATTTTGACACACCACAACTTAGTGATTAATTGTCAGAAAGTTTCGGCAATTTGATCTGACGGCCATTCCAGCATCAACCCCCTATTACCAACGCTATTCGGGATTATTTCTGCAAATGAAAATGCCATGCTTCCGGAGCATGGCATAACAAAATGCATCTTATTTTGTATTCTATTTTCTGACAATTATATCCTTTTCCTGCAAAAAACCTTCCCCCTTAGGGAAGGCTTTTTAGATGTTATATTTTACTGACCTTAATCATGATCTCCGTAACGAACTGATCCGGGTTTTTCGTGGTCCAGTAGTCGGTTACATACCGTTCCAGGGACTCCTCGCCGCATTGATATCCGTGGCACTCTGCCCAGCGGATGATTTTTTCATAGGTTTCTCCCAGGTTGTCATGGCTGCCGATGTGGTAACAGGATGCCACCATATGACCTCCCAATCGGATGGTATTCTGATCCTCCAGGGGGCAGATGGCCCGCTGAACCATCCGGACTCTTTTGGTGCTCCCCTCCATCCGCTCTTTCAAGGAAGGAAAGTTGATCATCACCGGACCGGTAATGGCATTATTGATGCTTTCAATGAAGTTGGTAAAATCAATATTGATGACCGACTCCATGTAGTTGAATTCAAAATCCTGCTCCAGAAAGCAATATTCGCCGTTTTCCATATATTTGACCGATACTTCCGTAACCTTATTGTCGATGACCAGCTCCGCCTCCAGGATCAGATCGTACCAATCCTTAACGGAGGTATAGCTTTGAAAGACCTGTTTTTCCAATTCCTTCAGTTCATCGATCTTGCGGCGGAATTGCTTTTCGAAAACAGAATAGGTGGTCCCTTCCAACAGTTCCCTCATTTCTTCCAGCTTGAAGCCCATCTGTTTGTAATATTTGATGATGGGTACTGAAAGGAGGGTTTTTCTGGTATAGTAACGGTAATTGTTATCATCGCTGACCTTGTCCGGTGAAATCAAGCCGATCTTATCATAAAACCGCAGGGTTTTTTTCGAAACGTTGCATATTCTGCTTACTTCTCCGATGGAGTAGTAATGTTCTTTTTTCTCTTCGACCAAACTCGTCACCCCCTTTGACATTAATCCAATATTACCCTAAGGGCACCCCCGGTGTCAAGAGGCGGCCGGCGTTCCAAAAACCCGAAAAGCCCGGAGGGCTCCGGACTCATCAGGTTTGTATATTTTAAGTGTAGTTGTACGCAATTGTTATCGGAGGGTGGTTCCTTTATAGGCGGCTTCGTAAACCCCTATCACATCCTCCAGGGTGGGAGCTGCCGGATTGGTTTCCATGCAGACATCCTGCAAGGCTTTTTCAGCCATTTCCCTAAAATCTTCCGGCTTCACACCGGCTTCCTTCAGGTTGGCAGGAATCCCGATTTCCTTGTTGAGACGGGCAATATATCCGGCGAACTTCTCTCCGGCGATCTCCGGACTGAAGTTGCCATGGAACAGCTTCAGCTCCCTGCCAATTTCTCCGTACAGGTCACAGCCCTTGGCCGCGTTGTACCGGATGCAGGAAGGCAGCAGCATGGCATTGCTTACCCCATGGGGAAGGTGATAGGTTGCACCCAGCTGATGGGCCATGGCATGGACGATTCCCAGACCTGCATTAGAAAAAGCCATTCCGGCCAGGTACTGGGCATAAGCCATTCCGTCCCGGGCTTCCACATTATCTCCTTGGTTGTAAGCCATCACCAGGTATTTGTCCACCAGCCGTATAGCTTCCATAGCCGTACAGCCGATGATGTAGTTTCGTTCTGTTGATACAAAGGCTTCTATGGCATGGGCCATGGCATCGATGCCGGTGGCAGCCGTAAGGCCTTTGGGCATGTCCATCATCAGGGTCGTGTCATCCACGGCGATATCCGGAATGATGATTTCATCCACGATGGGGGTTTTGGTCTGGTTCTCCGGATTGGTGATCACGGCGAACTTGGTCAGCTCACTCCCGGTGCCGGCGGTGGTATTGACCGCGGCCAGAATTACCTTATCCTTTTCGCACACGCCTCCCCGTACCAAAAGGTATTTGACTGCTTTGGCGCAATCGTGGGGGCTGCCTCCTCCGATAGAAATCAGAGCATTGCAGCGATTCTTTTTAAATTCAATGGCGGCTTCCGAGACCTGATCCGTCGTCGGGTCCGGCTTGACGCCGCTGTAGATAAAGGTCTCGATCCCGGACTCCTTCAGTACTTCAACCACCTTGGCCGTAACCTTGGAGCCTGCCATGAATTCATCGGTGACAATCAATCCCCTGTCCACCCGTTTTTTGATCAATGACCTGCCCAGCTCTTCCACAGCACTGAAACCAATCCAGGTCTCCCCAGGCATGAAAAAGCTGAAACGTTTAAAATTATGCATTTTCTGTCTCCTCTCGAATACCATCCTTTTGAACTTAATGAACAAGTTCCTGACTGTTGAATATCGGGGGCATCCCAGGTTCGACCCTATTTTGTTAAATTTTTAGCAAATTTATATATTATCATAATCAATCGAGATAGGATTGTCAACTGTTTATTGATATTTTTCTTCCAACTCCGCCAACATGTTCAGATAATGCTGCTGCAGGCCCTTTTCTTCCTGCTCCTTTTCAAAAACTGCCGAGCGCTGATCCACTTCCGCCAGGATCTCCGGTTTCAGGGAACGCTGGGCAAAGGGAAATACGACGTTGTTTTCTTTTTCAATATGACGGGAAAGAAGATTGGCATACCCCACAGCATTGGCAATCACATCCAGCCGGCTTTCTTCATCCCCTTCCCGGACCCGGGACAGGGCTGCCTTCAGCTCACTCATATAGAGTCTCCCAAGATCATGTTCCACCAGCATTCCGTGGGTTATCAGGTTTTTCCCCATCTGTCCCAATTCCTCCAGCATATGCTGAAACAGAAATTTTTCTTCCTTTCCGTGGTGAAGGCCGTCGGCATAATTGGCCACAAAATCGGCCATCTTAAGAAAATCTTCATGAATGATCTCCTCACCCTTCATCACTTTCATGCTGGCTTTACGGATTACCTGAAGCATCCGCAGGATGGCGTCATGCTCCTGTACTAAAATCTCTATTCCGTTCATATTAAACCTCCTTAGACAGGCTGGCCGTCACGTCATCCAGCTTTTTATATACAAATCCCGTATCGGTAATCAGCCCTTCCATAAAGGAATCCCTCATCTCATAGTAGCCGGCTACATCTGCCTGATTGGCTTCCCAATAGGGTGCATGGACACAGGCATTTCTCTTCCACACCATTCGGTCTTCCCCTTCTTCCAAAATGGAGGAGGCATGGTCACAGGGCATACCATCCAGCAAACTGTCAAACATCAGCTTATAGACTTCCTTGGCATTGGCCCCGGCCAGCTTGGGAGAAAGTTCCCTTCCCTTTCTTCGGAAGATTCCCCATAACTGTTCCCGATAGGAGAGGTCCAGGCTTTCCAATTTTTTTGCCGTGTAGGCCAGCTTGTTTTCTACTCTTGAAACCTGATCCTGCAGCCAGCCGTGGATGTTGGTGTGGTCGATGGCATCGGCCAGATTTCGCCTTTCTGCCGGCCCGAAGGCCTTTTCCAGTTCCTTCTCCAGTTCTGGGATATCTCCTTTACTGATTTTTACTGCCTCATCCACGATATCCTGCTGAATCTGAATTTTGTTGTACATCCAATGGTGGATCGGTCCTAAAAATGCGCTCATCGTCTATTCTCCTTTTATCCTTTTATCAGGGACCCTGACCGGATCCGGGTTGGTGTTTTTATCGATAATCCTATTATAAAGTAAAGAAACTCTTCGTTATGTAGCCATGGCTACAATTCGAAGATTTTTTCTGTGCTATAGTAGATTCATGATCAAAAGCAAACACCTTAATTGAAAATTGGAGGAACGAATATGGAAAGAGTAGAAAAAAATATGATTATCGGTCAGCTGCTGCAGGCAGATCCGGGGTTTGCCCCCATCCTGATGGAATCCGGTATGCATTGTCTAGGCTGCCCCTCATCTCAAATGGAATCCCTCTCCGATGCCTGTATGGTTCACGGAATTGATTCCGATACCCTGGTGGGCAAGCTGAACAGCTACCTGGATTCCAAAAAATAAACAGACAAAAAAGTCATAAATCCGATATAATGGTATTGTAGCCTCGGCTACAGTACCATTATTTTTTACAGGAGGACCTGCCAATGCTTCAACCGGAACACCAAAAGGTTTTCGCTCAGTGCCCCCTTTTTTCCGGGATCGATCCCGGGGACTACGAGTTTTTACTGAGCTGCATCAATTCCTATACCAAGACCTACCGGCCCGGAGAGTTCATCCTTTTGCCGGGAGATCAGGTCAACCATGTTGGGGTAGTCCTGTCAGGATCCATTGAAATTTCAAAGGAAAATCCGGCAGGTGCCAAACATATCCTTCATTTCCTGGGGCCATCCGGGATGTTCGGGGAAGGCATCGTCTGCACTTCCCACCGGATTTCACCTGTTGCTGTCCGGGTGAAGGAACCTTCCGTGATTTTGTTCATCCCCTACCAGCGGATCATCGTCTCCTGCGGGAACTCCTGCGGGTTCCACATCCGGCTGATCGAAAACATGATGACCATCCTGGGGGAAAAAAACATGGGTCTGACAGAAAAAATCGAACTTCTCATGCTAAAGGGCATGCGGGAAAAGCTGGCATCCTTTTTGCTCAGTGAGTTTCAAAAGGCCGGAAGTATCACTTTCCGTATTCTGCCCAACCGAAATGAGCTGGCCGAGTATCTCAATGTGTCCCGGCCCTCCATGAGCCGGGAGCTGGCCCGGATGAAGGAAGAGGGCCTCATTGATTATTATCAGAATTCCTTCCGGATCCTGAAACCGGAAGAAATGAAAAAATGCCTGCAATAGTATAAAGGCGGAAAGGAACCGATTCAATTGGTCCCTTTCCGCCTTTTTTAAACTTTCCGATTCCCCGTCGGAATCCTTACTCCGTCACCAGCCGTTTCTCACCCGCAAGGGCTTGGATAGCCTTGATATCCTGAGTGACTTCTACGACACCCAGGTATTCTCCCTGTTCATCCCGAACAGCAAAATACTGGATAAGTACATATTTATCACCCATTTTAATCCAGAAGTCTTCCTGGTCCTTCTTTCCATTTTTAAAATCCTCGACGATCTGTTCCACAATGTGAACACTGGCAGGAGGATGGCAGTTGGAAACGTTCCGCCCAATAATAGCCTTGGTCCTGGGGAAAATACGGTCTTTAGCCTGAGAAAAAAAGCGAACCGTGTCATCCTTGGCTACAAAGGTGATGTCAAAGGGCAGCGTGTTTAGCATATGGGTCAGCTCCTGGCCCTGGAAGAATCCGGTAGGCAGCTGAATCCGGTCATCGCCGGTTACAGTCTGGGGCCCGGCATCAGCGGATGGCAATGAAGCTACGGGGATAAATTCCGGTATATCTTTTACGATAAAACCAATTTCTCCGCTTTCATCGGCAATGGTCTTCCACTCTTCCGGAGTTACATTTTCCAGCAGCATGGGAATCAGGATATTTTCTTCTTTAAAAATCATATCATCGGCCTTGGTCAGAGCCTCCTCTGTCCTGACTCGGATTCCGGCAGGATCCTCCGCCTGATTTTCTGCATAAACCAGGGCATCTTTGATCATCTGACGGATCTCATCGTCTACCCCCCACATGACCTGAGGAGGGGCCGTAATCCCGGCTTTTTCCATATAGGGAAAGAAAAGATTTTCTTTTTTGGAATAATGGATGTCGATGGTCAGCAGCTTACGAAGACCATGCCGCAAGGCCTCCAGACCTTCTCTTTCCTCCAGCCTGTTCAAATGGGGCCGGACCTCTTCGTTCATAATCCGCTCCAGCTCCCGGTTCTCTCTCTTTAATACATTGAGGGGATGACCTGGTATGTCCGTCTGATCCTGCTCCTGGTGGATTTCTTCAATGCTTCCCTTAAAGACGGAGGCATGAACATCGCAGAGCCGCTGGACCTCTTCCACCGGCAGGCCTTCGGCAATCAGCGCCCCCTCTGCTTCAGAGATTTCCGAAGCGCTGACCCCGTCAAAGCTAGCTTCGAACAGAGCCTTTACTTCCTCTACCGTTTTCCCTTCATGAAGCTGACGAATGATCTCTTTGATGGTATTTTTCCTCATTTCTCGATTGTTGATATACTCGCTCATCTTGATCCTCCTTTTATCCTCTTCCCCGGAATTGTTTGCCGGCTTTAACCGATTACCTTAAATCCTTTGTCCTCCAAAGCTTTGCGGATCACATCCAAGTCAATTTTTTTCATGGCGGCCCCTTTGGGGATGGTCATGAAACGCCCGGCTGTCTGCAGCATGCCCGGTTTGGTAATATCCTGAAAACCCAGCTCCGCCATGATGTCCCGAATCTCCGGATACTGTTCATGAATTTGATAGATTGTCTGGTTCAGATCAATGGTTTTTTCCATTCCGATTACCCCATCTTCCTTCAGCACGGTCCTTATCTATTACTCTAATATCCATCCCAAAGCAAACAGCTGAAGGGCAATCCCTCCTGCTGCCGGTCTAATCATGACTTTCTCCAGTTCTTCCTGGGAAATTTCATATTTTTCCGTCAGTTTTGCGATTTCCTGTTCCAACTCCAGCTCCAGTTGGATCATCTGGGCTTCCAGGGTTTCCAGGGTTTCTTTGGACTGAGCGATGGCCTCTCCGCTCTTCATGGCTCTGGTGGTGCTCTTCACCGCCGTGCCGACTTTAGAAATGGATGTTGCGCTGATGGTTTTTTTCCCAAACAATGCCCCCAGAATGGCCGTTCCTGCCGATACCGCTGCCTCCATTTTTTTCTGGTTGGCCTGGGTGCTGCGGTTTTCCATGGTTTGGCGAGCCCGCATCAATCGGTTTTCAAGGGCCTGGAATTTGGTTTCATATTTCTTTTTCAGCTGCTCCACCTCATCATCCCGCTTTTCATGGGCCAGGTGCTGCAGTCGGATTCGGAAGTCCCGCTCCTCCTCCCTGACCGCTGAAATCTCTTTCAGGGAAGGACTCCGGAGGAGCTCCAGATTTCGGGTCGTCCTCAGGTACTGAAGAAGTAATTTCTCCCAGATTAAGTAATTCTTGGCCAGGGCTGCCGCCGAAGGCAAGGGAAGGAAGGGGATTCCTTCCATGGGCCCTTTATCCACTGATTCCGGGGCCAGATCCATGGGATCCGATCGGTTCCAGTCCACCGGAACCGGCCCATCCAGGATATCGGTCATCAGGGCTATCCGCTCTGAGGTGTTGATACCGTATTTGGCATTGCTGTACATGATTTCTGCCATTCCAAGAATTACGGGCCGGTAAGCCGGATTTGCCGATACACCCGGGCCCGGCAGATAGACCTGCTGAATCTTGGGATCCAGGATCGGCGGAGCATCGGAGGACACATCCGAAAAGCCTGCACCGGCTGATTCTCCGGGAGTGGGCACAGATGCCGTCCCTTCCGCTGGGCTAGAGACGGAACCCTCCGTTCCTTTTGGCAGGGATGCGATTTGCTCCCGGGTCAGGGGTCCCGCCAGATAGGACAGGGCAAACCGGGTGGTGAAGATCACCGGCTGGTCCTCATGAACCGTGTGCAGATAGAAGATTCTTTTACCAAGCCCGGACAGGATTTTTTCAATCTCCTTCCGGTTAAATCCGCCGCCGGCAGAAGCTCCCTCCAAACCGGAAATGACCCGTTCTTTATCCTGTTCTGTCTGGAGCCTACCGATGAACCAGGTACCCATATTGGACATGGCTTTGTAATCCAGATCCACCGGATTCTGGGTGGAGAGCACCAGTCCCAGGCCAAAGGCTCTGGCTTGTTTCAGCAAAGTCAGCAGGGGAGTTTTGGAAGGGGGATTGGCGGTGGGAGGCAGATAGCCGAAGAGTTCATCCATGTAGAGGAGGGCTCTCAGGCTTCCCGTACCGGACTGGCCCCTCATCCAGGAAATCAGTTCATTGAGGAGCATGGTGACAAAGAACATCCGCTCCCTGTCGGAAAGATGGGCAATAGAAAACACCGATACTCGGGGCTTTCCGTTCTCGTTGTAAAGAAAACGATCGATCTGCAGGGGCTCCCCTTCCATCCAAACCTTAAAACTGGGGGAAGCCAGCAGATTATTAAAAAGCATGGCCAATCCAAAACGTTCTTTGGACGGGAAAAAGCTTTCCATATCCATGACTCCGATTCGTTCCATAGGAGGATTCTGCAGGGCACCGATCATCTCTGCCATGGAGAGGCTTTTCCCCTGACTCCAGCTGGATTCCAGGATACTGGATACCAGGATGTGTTCCCGGCTGGTAAAAGGATCTCCGTTCCAGCCCACCAGGGTCAGCAGACTGGTAGCGGTTACCAGGATTTTTTCCCGGAATGCTTCCGAATCCCCCTGAACAGAGGTTGGAGGCGCAGCGAAAGACTGGAGCAGGGAAACAGGAATCCCGGCCGAGCCTCCCGGGGTATAAATCCGAACTTCTGCTGCATCCTTCAGTTTCTGAATCCTTTCCGGAGGCTGATCCCAACTGCTGAGCTGATCTTTCCAGAAGACGGCCTGCTGCTGGGCATATTCCTCAGGAGACAGGCCTTTGGTGGCTGCTTCCGTCCGGTTGATCCATGGAAGAAAATCCTCTCCCCGAAGCTGAGGGAAGGTCAGGGCCAAGTTTGCCATATCCCCTTTCGGATCGATGGCAATGACGGGAATATTGTCCAGAGCAGCTTCCTCGATCAAGCCGATTCCCAGCCCTGTTTTTCCGCTTCCTGTCATTCCGATGATGGCTGCATGGGTGGTCAGATCCTTGGATTTGTAGAGCACCGGCTGATCCGACTGCTTTCCGCTGTCCAGATCGTATTCCCTGCCCAAATAGAAGATTCCCAGTTTTTCGTAGTCCTGCATCCTGATTCCTCCTTGAAACACCAACAGCCGCTACTCGACGTAACGGCTTTCCATAGCTTTGATCCTGTTATATAATTCTTGGTTAACCGGCAGATCCAGGTGATGTTTTTCCGCCAATTTCAGTACCGTACCGGCGAAAAATTCCACTTCAGAAGGCCTCCTGGCCAGGCCGTCCTGGCGCATGGAAGGCATCCCCTCAGGAGACAGAGTATCAACCAGAGCTACATAGTATTCCAGGTCCTCCTCTGTAACGGGAATCCCCTCATACCGGCACAGCAGAATAACTTCCCTCATAGCCTCCTTCATCTGCTCCCGGGCAGGTCCTGGCTGCTGGATGGTGCCGTAGGTGCCTTCCCAAACCATGACCGTCTGATTGACCCCCACATTGAGCATGAACTTGCTCCAGATCCTGCGCCGAATATCCGGATCCCGCTCATAGGGAAGCTGGATTTCATCGAATAGGTGGCAAACCTCATCCAGCAGGGGGCCCTTTTCCGGCTCATCCTCCGGGACCCCGACCAACAGGTGGCCCATTTTTGTATAGGTCAGCTGATGGCCGATTTTCACTGCATCCATTCCCTGGGCTACGCAGTAAAGAACCCGCTCCTTTCCAAACCGCTCCCCCAGGATTTCCTCGCTGGAAATACCGTTGAGCAGGGAAAGGAGGATGGTTTCCTCCCCGATGTGGGGTGCCGCCGTCTCCATGGATTTCTCCAAATCCGTTGCTTTCACAGCAAAAATAACCAGATCTGCCGGCGGTGTCCCCCCCGGATCCCCCAATACCTGGAAATCCGTTTCTTCCCCGTTACAGGTGGGGGGCTGCTGGTTAAATCGGTGAAGCCGCGATTCGTCCATGATAAAATAAACGGAATCTTTGCCCAGTTTCTCCGTCATATGATGGCCATACAGGATGCCCAAGGCACCCATTCCCGAAATGCCAATCCGTTTGATACTCATAAAAATGCCTTTCCTGGTCAGTGGGGTCCGCCTATTTTACAGGCCACGTCCACTTCCTCCTGATTGCCGGATAATATATCGCCATACTTTTCCTGATTCCGCTCAAACCAGATATGGGCATAGGAGCAGGATGCTACCGCCTTACAGCCTTCCCTTCTCAGATATTCGGCCACTACCCTCATCATTTCATCGGCGATGCCCCGTCCCCGAAGGCTGGGGTTGACATAGGTATGGTCAATATTCAGATCCCCATTAGCCAACACCTCATAGGTTGCTTCCGCCATCAGCTCTCCTGTTTCGCTCAGGCTGTAAATTCTTCCTTCTTCAAATTTCCAATCCATGATCGTCCTCCTTGATTGCAATTAATAACATAACCCTATTATACCTCAAAAACCGGTATTTACCCAGATATTTCCAAGAAAAAAGGCCCCTGAGGGCCTCTGGACAGGAATATTGCTTATTATTCTTTAAGGGGGGCTTCTGGAGCATTGTTCCGGACCGATTCAATGCCCTTCAGGCAGCTGGCTTTCGATTTATAGGCTTCGCCGGTACCAACGATCTGACCGTTCTTCGCCTTCAGACGAAATCGGAAATCCCCTGCCTTATCCATATATAGCTCAAATTTCGGATGCTTTTCCGGGATATAGGCTTCAAGGGTCTGATCTTCAATAACCCCGTCCTTCGCATTGGCCCGTACACTTTCCACACCTTTCCGGCATGCCTGAATAGTAGAATACACCTGCGAACTGAGAATCACTTCACCGTTCCCGGCTTTCAGATCAAACTTCATTCCTGAAGAAGTTTCTCTTAACACAAATTTGCCTGACATAGGACCATCCTCCTTTGCTCCGCGTTGGTATCAGAAACGTACTCTCTGATTTCAATGTAGCACAGGAAAAAGCCCTTGTCATACGGGAATAGTCTTTTATTTCCCTCTATAATCCCACCTTTTCATCTAATTCGACAATTTTGTCGCAAATCCGTCCCAGCAAGGTCGGGTCATGGCTGACGACTAAAAGGCCAATGCTTCTTTCCCGGCATATTTGGGTGAGAAAATGCCAGATTCGGGCTTGAGTGATGGCATCCAGCATGGTGGTGATTTCATCCGCTATCAGGAATCGGGTTTCTGCCGTTATGGCCCGGGCGATGCAAAAGCGCTGAAGTTCTCCTCCGGAAAGTTCCCCCGGCCAACGGTCCATCCAATGGGCTCTGATTCCAAGTTCCTCCAGAATGGCCGGGTCCGGTTCCCCCGTCTCTTCCAGAATGTCCCTCATCCGCCACCGGGGGTTGACCGCCCTCTCCGGGTGCTGGGCAATGTATTGAACCGGATGGAATCCTTTAATCGGATAGACTCGGTCTTCCAGACTGATTCGGCCCCGATTGGGTTTTTCATAACCGGCAAGCAATCGTGCTATGGTTGTTTTGCCCCGTCCGGAAGGCCCGGAAAGGCCCAGGATTTCTCCGGATTCGATGGCCACGGAAAAATCCCGGATGACCCAGGGGCCTTTTTCGTAACGAAAAGAAAGATTCTCTCCTTGTAACCGCATCTTATTTCCTTTCTGGCTCACAAATATCAGCAAAGCCACCCGCAACAGTGAAAAACTCATTCTCAGGCAGGGCTCTCCACAAAGCTCTCGAATAAGGGTGAATCAAGCCTTCCCCCTTGCCGGAGAATTTATCCGCTTCCGCTATTTCCAGAGTAGCTCCTTCATTCATAACCGCTATGCGATCAGCAATGGAGCGGGCCGCCATCAGGTCATGGGTGATAAATAAAATGCTCCTTCCTTCATCAGCCAATTCCCTCAGATGTTTCAGAACCTTTTTCAAAGCATCGGGATGCAGCCCTGGTGTCGGTTCATCCGCAATGATCAACTGAGCTCCTCCGCTAATAGCGGTGGATATGAGCACCCGTCGGATCATACCCCCGGACAGTTGAAAAGGATACTTTTCCCCAGCCGTTGCCGGCAGGTGAAATCGTTGAAAAAGGCTTTCTTGAATGATTTTCCCCTTCCTTTTTTCTGCTGTATACCGTACCTGTTTTCCGACCTTCATCAGCGGATCAAGATAATTGACGGATTGGGGAATCAGGGTAATTTCTTTGCCACGAAGTCTTTTCTGTTCTTCCGGTATCAACCGGGTGCCTTTATAAATCATTTCACCAGTCTGGGTTGCATTGGGAGGCAGAATGCCCAAAATGCTGTGGGCCAGCAGGCTTTTTCCTGAGCCGCTGGATCCCACCACCGCCAAAACTTCACCCACTCGGATGTCAAGGGTTAAGTCCTTGATAGGATGGAAGATGCGCTGTCGCAGCCCTTTTTCATACTGAACAAAGGATACAGAAAGATTCCGCACTTCCAACAAAACCTCTTGCCGAGATGCTTGAATTTCTTTGCTCTCCATCGATTCTCCTTTTCTACAATTGACCCTGCTGAGGATCCGAAAGCATATGCAGGTTATCTCCGACCACATCGACCAGACGGATGACGATAAGCAGGGCTAATCCGGGAAAAACAGCCAGCCACCAATAACCGCCTGTAAGGTACCTCATGGATTCCGACAGGATGATCCCAATGGCCGGACGAGCCGGATCCAGCCCAAATCCCAGGAAAGTAATGGAAGCTTCATGGAGCACTGCGTGGGGAAACAAGAGTATCAATCCCACCATAAGCTGGGGCATCAGGTGGGGCAGCATATGTTTTCTGGCAACATAGAAGGAGCCCTTTCCGAACCGAATGGAAGCCTGAACATAAGGCATGCTTTTAAGCTGGAGCACCTCTGCGCGAATGATTCTGGTGAGGCTTGGCCAATGGGTCAGAGCAACACCGATGACGACTCCCCGAACGCCTCCCCCAAGAGCGAAGGAAATCAATATCAACAGAATCAGATGGGGAATTCCCAGAAACAGATCCGTCAGCCAGGAAATGAAAGCGTCCGTCCTTTGTCCAAATACGGCTGCGGAGACTCCCAGCACCAAGGCAATTAAGGTGCTGGCCAACGATGCAACTACACCAACCTTAACACTAAGGGCAAGTCCCTTGACGGTTCGCAAAAGCATATCCCTGCCCAACCAGTCTGTACCGAACCAATGGGCAAAGGAGGGGCTGAGGCCCTGCTGGGAAAAATCCGTCCTTAAATTTTCTCCGGAAACAAACACATCCACCAATAAGATCCCCATAATCAGAATCAAGGAGAAACCGGTATAGAGGAAGACCTTTTGCCGGCGATTAATCATGATTTCTCCTCCCTTCCTTAATACGAGGGTCAACAATGGAATAGATGATATCTGCAATGAAATTGCCTGCAAATACAAAAGCCGTGCTGATGATCACCAACCCAAGCAAGAGTGGAACATCTCCCCTCAACCCTGCTTGAACCGTCGCCTGTCCTAAGCCAGGATAGGAAAAAACCTGCTCTGCCAGAACTGCACCACCAAACAGCTCACTAAAGGATGCAAACTGCAGGGATATTGCAGGGAGAGCGATATTGCGGATCCCATGTCGCCATACGAGAGAAAAGCCCGCTTCTCCCCTTGCCCGTGCAAAAAGCACATAATCGCTGCTCAACACATCCAGCAGCTTCTGCCGGGTGTGAAGAGCAATATTGGCCACGCCGATGACGCTTAGGGTCAAAGCGGGCAGTATCAGATGATAAATTCTGTCCCAAAGGGTTACATCTCCCTTCAGCACGCCGGCTGGCACCCCCAATCCAATAGGAAACCAGCCCAACCCGACAGAAAATACCATCAAGATCAGCAGCCCCAGCCAAAAGGTGGGGGTCGAGGCCATGATCAGGCAATACAGCTTGATTCCCCGATCCAACAAGGTTCCCTGGTTCATCCCGGCCAATATTCCCAGGATAAAACCAAGGACCCCGGAGAGGATCCAGGCTGCACCCATTAGAAAAACCGAGGCGATGAAACGCTCCCCGATTACCTGCAAAACAGGTGCCCGGTATATGGAAGAGGTCCCGAAATCCCCCTGGATCAAATTGCTTCCCCACTTCAGAAATCGTGTTATCGGTGGCTGATCCAATCCCCAGTTTTCAGCAATCTGCTGCCTCTGTTCCTCCGAAACTCGAATCATGTCCGCCCCGATATAGGACTGGACCGGATCGATGGGGGAAAGGGAAACCAAAACAAAGGAAAGAATGCTGACTGCAATCAGCAGGGTCAGCATCCTCAGACCTTTCTTTCCCAAATACTTTAGTGAATTCATTACTCTACCCGTTTCCATTCCTGAACATTGGCGGTAAGGGGCCAGCCATGGCCATGGGGTTCAATACGGTTTTGTCCCAGATCCAATTTTTCCGAAACCAGGTACACATGCTCCAGGTTAACCAGCCAGGACCAGACTACATCTCCCCTGGAGCTGAATCCGGATTCCCCATCCCATTGAGCCTTTTTCCAGAACTCAAGAGCTTCTTCTTCCGTTGATGCTCTCAAAGCTGATTCCATATACCCATCTGCTGTTGGATTTTGATAATAGGTCGTGTTGTAATATCCGGTACCTGCTGTGGAACTATGATACAGATTGTACATTTCCAGAGGGTCATGGCTTCCCCATCCAAAAAGTACCGCGTCGGAGTACATCCGCGTTTCAATTTCATCCCAGCTGAGTCCTGCCAATTCGATCCGGATACCAAGGGGCGCCATCTGATCGGATACCGCCAGGGCCAGAGACTGGCGGATGCTGTCACCCGCAGGATAAACCAGGGTGAACTCGGCCTTGATTCCATCCTTCTCAAGAACTCCATCCTGGTCTTCATCCACCCATCCTGCTTCTGCCAGAATCGATGCTGCTTCGTCTATCCGGCCGTCTTCAAATACCGTGTCTTTGTTCCACCAGGGAAGCCCGTCACAGACGGAATACGCCTTGCTTCCGTACCCGAATAAAATTCCGTCAACCAGGGCTTGCCGGTCGACAGTAATATCAATAGCCTTACGAATGGCTAAATCCGATGTGACGTCATTCCCTACCGGAATACCGTCTGCTGTGAACTGTCCTGCTTTTGTGAAGGGGAACGATATTCCCCTGTTATCCACGGAAGATACTGCCAGTACTTTCATGCCCTCGACCTTCTGGGAAGCCAATTGAGGGGCGATGGATACAATATCTGCCTGTCCGGATTTTGCCGCTGCATAGGCAGCCTCTTCGCTCAGATACAGAAAAGTGAGTTTTTTGAAATAAGGTTTCGCCCCATAGTAGTTCTCATTCGACTCAACGATCAGCTGCTGCCCTTTATCCCATTGAACAAATTTATATGGGCCGGATCCGATAGGATTGGAAGCATAGTCTTTTCCATGAGCATGGGCCGGTACGATGCCCAGAGATGCTGCAATGCTGACAAAGGTTGACTGAGGTTCTTTCAAATCGATTGCCACCGTATATTCATCAATAGCTTTTATGGAATCCATGATGCTCAGATCCACAACGGATCCGCTGGATGCCGCCGTTTCATAGGTATAAATAACATCTTCCGCAGTAAGAGGTTCTCCGTCAGAAAACATGGCATCATCCCTCAGGTAAAAGGTCCAAGTCAGACCATCCTTGCTTACGTGGTACTCCGTAGCCAGATCTTCAATAATTTCCAGATTGTTATCCCTGGCCAGCAAAGTACTTTGGAACAAAGGGGATCCATACCTTCCCCATCCAGTGGTTGGATCAAAGCCGTCGTCCGGTTCTCCCCCTACCGCTAATATTAGTTCATCCCCCGGCCTTTCCCCCTGGCTATTTTCGGATCCACAGCCAATCAGAGAGAATATCAAGGTAAAAATCATAAATAAAACAAGTGCCTTCTTCATACGGTTCGTCATCTAAATGTCCTCCATGTTGTTTTTGAGCATAAAAAAACCACGAAAATATAGACCCGAAAGCTTCGGGCACTATAACCTTCATGGTTATCTTCATCCTGTATTATGATAAAGGTTTAACAGACTTTTGTAAAGGTCAAATTGAAAAATATATTAAAATATTTTCAATTCGGCAAACAATTCTTAATGAAAAGCAAAGAGTACCAATGCAATCAGAATCCCTAAGGTAAAAGCCAGGTAGGAATGACGCCGGCCCTTTTGCTGACCCTCCGGAAGCAGGTGGGAAGCGGACAGATAGATCAGCACCCCGGAAACGAATCCCAGACTGAGTCCTAATGCTCCTTCGCTCAACCGGCTGATCAACGGATAAGCCAGAAAAGCTCCCACCGGTGTTGTCAGAGCCGCTACCAGAAAGGCAAAGAAAAAGGCTTTCTTCGGCTTGATCCCTCCGGCAATCAATACAGAAAAGGTGATGACCCCTTCTGCAAATTCGTGGGCAACCAGACCTACGCCTGCCAGAATGCCAGTCATGGTGTTGACATTGAAGGTCACCGAATAGATGACTCCGTCTATAAAGGAGTGGATGCCGATTCCTTCCAGAGCCGTGATTCCAAAGGCCAGCTCTTCCTGATGGGTTCGATGCTGAATTAGTTTGTTACTGAAAAACATAAAGGCAAATCCTGCCAGGGCTGCCAATCCTGCCTCATGATGGGCTTCCACAGCCTCCGGGAATGCTGAAAGCAGCGGGGCTGCTATCAGGACACCGGCAGCAAAGCAAAGAAAGTAATCTTTATTCTTGATGGTCCATTCCTTATTTTTATAAATGAAGGTTATGCCGATGGTGTTCACCACCATGGCGGTAAAGGCAAAAATGGTAATCCAAGAAAAGGTGGTCAATGATGCCATAGGATTCTCCTTCATCTTTCAGAATGGATATATTTTACACCTTTTCACCAGTTTCGACAAGCCCGCAGGGCTAAAACCTTAGATTCAGCCGGACAAGCCGGTCTTGAACCTCCTGAATGATCCTTTTTTCTTCTTCCGCTGACTCCGCTTCAAAGGTCACAGAAAACCGCAGGTATTGGCCGGCATCGCTCCAGGGCACCACAGAAATCCCACCCTCTTCAATCAGGAAACGGGCTGCTGCTTCGGCTCCGTCAAAGGCAACCTCGCCGGCGCCGATTGGAGCCTTTGTATAAAGAAAGAAGGAACCTTTCGGCTTTGCTGCCTGAAATCCGGCTTCCTGCAGGGCTGGAACCAATAATTCGAACCGTCTTGAATATTTTTCAGCAATCTGATCAGTTATTTCCGGATGATCCAGGGCGTAAATGCCCGCCTTCTGAATAGCCCGGAACTGGCCGGAATCGGAATTGTCCTTTACGGTGCCATATGCTTTGATCATTTTTTCGTTTCCGGCAGCAAAGGCCAGCCTCCATCCGGTCATGTTGAAAGCCTTGGACAGGGAGTGGAGCTCGATGCCTACCTCTAAAGCTCCCGGAACGGAAAGAAAACTCAAGGGAACTTCTCCGTCATAGGTCAGGTGGGCATAGGCCGAGTCGGCAATGACCAGGATGCTATTCTCCTTGGCAAAATCCACCACCTTTTCATAGAACTCCCGGGTAGCCGTCTGTCCGGTGGGATTATTCGGATAATTAATATACAGCAGCTTGGCTTTTTTCAGGATTTCTCCTGGAATCTGCTGGAAGTCCGGGTAAAAATCATTTTCCAGGGTCAAGGGAAGATCGTAGACCTCTCCTCCCATATACCGGGTCCAGGTGGATAGGACCGGATACCCGGGCACTGTTGCCAGGGTAATGTCTCCCGGATTAATAAAGCAGGCCGGAAGCATAGCCAAGATCGGCTTGGATCCGATTCCATGAAGGATCTGGGTTTCCGGATTAATGCCAGCGACACCGTAAACCCTTTCCAGGTAACGGGATGCTGCCTGGTAAAACTCCGGGATGCCGTTATCCGCATAAAAACGATTCTCCGGTTTTTCCGCTTCTTCTGCCAGAATTCGGACAATATCCGAACCGGCAGGCTGATCCGGCTCTCCGACTCCCATATCGATCAGCTTTCTTTCCGGATTTTTTCTTCTGGCTTCTTCTTTAGCCTGCTTGATCATGGCAAATTTATAAATTTTCGTATCCTTGCCGAAGGACTGGCCTCCCAGCCGCTCCGCGATTCTATCGGTAACAAAATCCATACTGCTTATTCTCCTTTACGTTCCATCCCTCCGGGAATATATAGGGTTGCGAAATAATCCTCCGGGGTTTCTGCTCTCCGAATCAGACGGAATCCCCCGTCTGACTGAAGCAGGATCTCGGCAGACCGCAGCTTTCCGTTATAGTTGTATCCCATGGCATATCCGTGGGCACCGGTATCATGAATGATGATCCGATCTCCGGTTTTAATGGGGGGAAGTAACCGGTCCACGGCGAACTTGTCGTTGTTCTCACAAAGTCCGCCGGTTACATCCACTAATTCCGAAGCTTCCGATTCTTCTTTTCCCGCCACAGTAATGTGGTGATAAGACCCATACATAGCAGGCCTCATCAGGTTGGCAGCACAAGCATCCAACCCAATATAATGCTTATGGGTATTTTTCTCATGAAGCACGGTGGAAACCAAACATCCGTAAGGACCCAACGCATATCGTCCCAGTTCGGTATAGATCGCCACATCTCCTAGCCCTGCTGGTACCAGTATTTCGTCATAGGCTTTCCGAACTCCTTCGCCGATGGCTTTGATATCCGCCGGCTCCTGATCCGGACGATAAGGTATGCCGATCCCCCCGGACAGGTTGATAAAGGAAACTTGAGCTCCCGTTTCTTCCTTCAGTTCCACAGCCGTTTGAAACAGGATTGCCGCCAGCGCTGGATAGTACTCATTGCCTGCCGTGTTGCTGGCAAGAAATGCATGGATACCAAATTCTTTTACTCCTTTGCCCTTCAGGATCCGGAAACCTTCTGTCAGCTGCTGCCGGGTGAAACCATACTTGGCTTCTCCCGGAGTATCCATGATGGCGTTATTGATGGCAAAGCTTCCTCCCGGATTGAACCGGCAGCTGATGATCTCCGGCAATCCGGCCACTTCCTCCAGAAAATCGATGTGGGTAATGTCGTCCAGGTTGATGACAGCACCCATTTTTCTTGCCAGTCTAAAATCTTCTGCCGGTGTCACATTGGAAGAAAACATGATTTCTTCACCGGAAAATCCCACGGCATCTGCCATCATCAGTTCGGTCAGAGAGGAGCAGTCGGCTCCGAAGCCTTCTTCCCGTAAAATCCTCAGGATTTCAGGATTAGGGGTAGCCTTAACGGCAAAATATTCCTTAAACCCGGGATTCCAGGAAAAGGCTTCCTTCAGCTTCCGGGCGTTTTCCCGAATGCCCTTTTCATCATAGAGGTGAAAGGGGGTGGGATACTGCTGGATGATTTCTTCCAATTTTTCTTTAGTGACAAAGGTTTTCTTCATACGATCATCTCCTTCTGACTGGATGCCTCCAGCAACTTGATTTCATTTTTGAGGGAATCCTTGATCAGGTCGATCAGGTTCTTTTTCCGAGAATAGAGACAGGTGGAATCCTTGCCCCCATCGATGTCTCCAGTTAATACGTAAGTGGAATCCACGATCAGGCGGATCTGCCCCGGTCTGGATTCCCTCTGGTATAGGATGGTTTCCGGCAGATCCGTTTCCTGGTCCGTGAACAGAACTACCTTGAGCCCCTGCCTCCCTGCTGCCCGGAGTTCCTCTTCCAATTGCCGGATCACCGTTTGGTCCCCAGCCAGATAGATTCTCTCCCGGGCCCCTCTGATCATTTCCCTCATCTTATCCAGAATCAAATCGGCTCCCTTTATGGTGATATAACCTTCCGGCTCCTCCCGCCTCTTGGGTGCAGCCGCCAGGATCTGTTCTTTCAGTTCCTTCATCCGGCGGATGTGATTGCTGCAAAACTGTTCCGGTGGAACAGGGATGTATTTGACTGCACTGCCTTCCACCATATAGGCTGCCCCTTTATCCACCAGGGAAGCCAAGCCTGAATAGGCATTGGATCGGGATATGCCTGTTGCCTTGGCTGCTTCATAGCCGTTCTGTTCCCCTTCTTTCAAGAGCGTAATATAGAGTCCGGCTTCCTGCCGGGTCAAACCGAAATTGGTCAGCAGTTCAATCAATTCCATCCCATTCCTCCTTAAGCCATTTGATACATCCGCTATATAGTAGTATTATTTGGTACCACTATACCAAAACTGTCCCCCTCTGTCAATAAAAAAACTGCCTTGTCGGCAGCTCAAAGGGTTTGATATTGATATACTCAGATGATCTGGTTCACCAGAAGGATTTCTTTGATCCGCTTGACTGAATCCCGCAGCTCCAGCCCATCTGTTTCAACGGTCAGGTGGGCATATTTTTCGTAGAGGGGTACCCTTTCCCTGTAGAGATCCAAGAGGGTCTGTCCATCCTTAATGGTGATACCCCGCTCGTTCAGATCTCCAAGCCGCTTCTGGATCTCCTCATAGGGCAGCTTGATGTATAGGATTGTACCGATAGCACCCAGATGTTCCATAGCTTCCCGGCCGTACACAACACTTCCGCCGGTGGCGATGACCGTCCGTTCCGCCCGGATGGAAGCATTGACCAGATTTTCAATCCGGTCAAATCCCTGGATACCCTCCTCTTCAATGATCTGACTAAGGCGACGTCCTTCCTGTTCCTGGATCAGCAAGTCTGCATCCAAAAATCGGTATTCCAGAACCTTTGCCAGTACCACGCCAATGGTACTCTTGCCGCAGCCGGGCATACCGATCAGCACGATGTTGTTTTTCGTCATTTTCCTCTTTCCCTTTCTAAAATCGTTTCATTTAGTTTATCACGAACGGTACCGGATTTCCCAGATTTTTTTTGCTTTTTGACCCGCCGGTAGTATAATGGGGGTAACAACAACCACACTATGGTACCCTTCTTCTGGAGGTGAATTCCATGAACGAACTACCCGGTCTGACCAGTCAGGAAGCATCGTTGCGATTGACCCAATACGGGGAAAATCGGATCCCGGAGAAAAAGTACTCGCTGCTTTTGGTTATTTGGAACCAATTGCGGGGAATTTTCAATCTCCTTCTTCTTGCAGCCGCCGTCATCACCTTTGTCCTCAGCCAATATACGGACACGATTTTCATCGCCTTTTTCCTGTTCTTTGGAGTGTTCCTCAATGTGTACCAAGAGCACCGGGCTAAAATAGCCGCCGATAAACTGAAGGCTTTGCTCCAGCCCTCTATCCGGGTAATCCGGGACGGCCGAATCCAGGAAATCCTCTCCATCCATCTGGTCCCGGGGGACCTGGTGGTACTGGAATGCGGAGATTTGGTACCGGCAGACTGCCTAGTGGTTGAAAGCAGTGCTCTCTTCGCCGATGAAACCACCTTTACCGGCGAAAGCTATCCCGTGCCCAAGAGAAGTCGGAAGGAAGAAGGCCCCGAAGAGGAATCCCTCTTGTACCAGGGCACCATCATCACGGCAGGGAACGGGAAGGGCGAAGTGCTGAAAACCGGATCTTCTACCAGGCTTGCCGGACTGATGAAGTTTTCTTCTGCCCCAAAAGAACAGAGTCTTCTGAATCTGGGGATTTCGAAAATCAGCAGCTTTATTCTCAAGGCATCCTCCCTGACCCTGGCCGGAATCATTCTGGCAAATATGCTGATCAAGGGGCCGGAAGCCTCGTTCACCGATCTGTTAGTCTTTGCTATCGCCCTCTCAGTATCGGTTATACCGGAAGCCCTTCCTTTAGTGGTGACCTTTTCCCTATCCCGAGGGGCTCTGGAATTCGCCGAAAAAAAGGTGCTGGTCAAACGGTTGTCTTCCATTCAAGATTTGGGGTTGGTCAATCTTCTCTGCACGGATAAAACGGGGACTCTGACAGAAAATTCCCTTCATGTGGTCAGCATAAGACCAGTAGCAGCAACTTCTGATCAACTTTTGCTGGCCGGTCGCTTTGCTTCAACTCGGCTGGAAGTTAGCTACCCGGAACCCTTTGATGTGGCTTGCGATGAAGCCCTTTCTCCAGAACTAAGAACCTATCTGATTTCCAGCCAGTTGTTGGAGGAAGAGGCCTTCGATCCGAAGCTGCGAAGCAATGGTGCCCGTTGGAAAACACCAGAAGGAACCATTCTTCATGTCCGCAGGGGCAGCCCTGAAGCCATCGCATCCACCGGACTGAATATAAGTCCTGCCGATCAGGACTGGATTCATCTGGAAGAAGGCCGGGGACACCGAGTGCTGGCCCTTTCCAGAGATGAGGGAAACGCTCCAGTATTGGCCGGATATCTGTCCTTTTCGGACCGGCTTAAATCCACCGCGGCCCAAACGATTCAGGAAGCGGAAGGTTTGAATGTTCTGATTACCATCATCACCGGAGATTCTGCAGCTGTGGCGGAATCGGTGGCCAGGGAATCCGGATTGGTCCGGGAGGCTTCGGAAGTGATTCTTGCTGAAGACTTTTTTGAGCTGCCCCTTCCGGAACGGGAAAATCGGATCGGGGATATCCGGGTTTTTGCCAGAACGACTCCGGAACAAAAGCTGGAACTGATCCATATGCTGAAGAAAAAATACAACGTAGGTTACCTGGGAGAGGGCATCAACGATGCTCCAGCCCTCCGCTCTGCTCATGTCTCCATGGTGGTCCCTTCCGCTGCAGATATTGCCCGGGAAGCTTCCGACATCATCCTGCTGGATTCGGATCTTCAGGTCATCGTCCAGGGAATCCGAATGGGCCGAAGGATCCACGCCAACATTATGAAGTATATCCGAGGTACTTTAATTTCCAATTTCGGGAACTTTTATGCAGTAGCCATCGGGACCCTGCTGGTGACTTTTTTGCCCATGCTTCCCCGTCAGCTCCTCCTCCTCAATCTTCTGTCCGATTTTCCCATGATCAGTCTGGCCTTTGATAAGGTTTCCGAAGAGGAACTGGCAGAACCAAAGCAGGTTCATCCCCATGGCCTCTACACCACAATCATAACCCTGGGACTGGTCAGCACCGTCTTCGACTTTATCTTTTTCGCCTTATTTTTTCAGCGGGGTGCCAGTGTGCTCCAAACCAACTGGTTCATCGCCAGCGTCCTGACCGAATTGCTGCTGGTTTTTTCCATACGGTCGATGATGCCTGCCTGGAAATCCGGGGTCCCTTCCGGCATCCTGACAGGGCTCACCCTGATCAGCATGGCTGCCGCCATATTGCTGCCTTATATTCCAATGACTGCCGCCTTCTTCGGTTTTCAGCCACCAGTCCTTCAGGATCTTCTTCTTATTTTCCTGATGACCCTGCTTTACGGAATAAGTAATGAAATAGTAAAGAAACCATTGGCTAAATTCCTGGTAAAACACCAGACCCTATCCTGAACCATGAGGAGGAATCGACGATGAATGAAATGATGTGGCTCTATGCCGCCGGTTGGAGCGGGTTTGCAGGGCTGGCCCTGGTCGGAGGTGCTTTGGTTGGGTATCTGGTTCCACTGGGTCAGCGACTGGTAGCCGGAATCATGGCCTTTGGTAGCGGAGCACTGATTTCTGCCCTTTCCTTTGAATTGGTTGGAAAATCCTATGAATCCAGTGGATTCCTGGCTACCGGTATTGGTTTTTTTACAGGTGCTACTATTTACACCCTTGCCAATTTAGCTTTATCCCATAAGGGAGCAAAACATCGGAAGCGATCCAATATCAGCGGAAAACTGGATGAAATACAAACATCCAGCAATTCCCTGGCCATAGCCATTGGGGCATTGCTGGATGGTATTCCGGAGTCCATTGTCATCGGACTGAGCATAGCTCAAGGGGGCGTTGTCAGTTTCGTGACGGTAGCCGCCGTTCTGGTCTCCAACGTTCCCGAAGGACTTTCCAGCGCGGCCGGTTTAAAAAACGGCGGGGAAAAACTATCTTATGTCCTGCTGATCTGGGGAGGGATTGCCCTGACAACACCGGTATTCGGTGCTTTGGGTTACCTGTTTTTTTCCCAGTCATCGGCCCAAACCATCTCCATCATCACAGCCGCCGCAGCCGGAGCCATCCTGGCCATGATCGTGGATACGATGATACCGGAGGCCTTCGAAGAAACCCACAATTTTGCAGGTTTCATCACCATGTTAGGCTTTCTGGCAGCCTTTTTGATTGGAGATCTTTGAGTTTCTTTTGTTAGAGAGCAAGCTCCATAATTTCAGGGAAGCAGGAAACCTTAAACTGAGGGCATTCCAGGCACTTGCTTATTTTAGGCGACCCTTCTCGGGGGATGATCCCAAATCCGAAGGTCTTGAAAAAGTCGGGAACCTTTGCCACCAGCATCAGTCGCTTGGCTTCCTGCATCCGAGTTTCTTCCAGTAACACTTCCATCATCCGGGTGCCTATGTCCAAATGGCGGAAAGAAGGATCTACCGCAATGTCTCCTACGATATACTCCCCATCCCGCTTTTCCAGGACAATAGCTCCCATTCTCTTCCCATCCTCTTCAGAAATGGCTTCCCAGCATCGAATCAATCCCTCAGGAGGGAATTCGTCCAGTTCGACTTCCAAACCGTTTTCCTCAAACATCCTGGCTAATGCTTCGTATTCTTTCGTCTCCCTGATAACCATGATTTCCCCTCCTAATATCTATAGGGCGATATCCGCTGCTCCGATGGTACCCTGGAGGGATTCCAGGTAAGCATCCGATTCATAATAAGACTTCATTTCCTTCGCTTTTTCCAACCGTTCATCGTATCGGAATTCCTTAATGACGGATTCGTTGATGGGGTTGCTGATGAACTCTTCCAGATTGCCGATCATTTTATCGATCAGGCTGATATCGGTTTTCTGCTTATTCTTCAGCCGCTGCACATACCAATCACTGGCCAGGATAGTATCCTTCCGGAACAAATCCCGGATTTCCTCTGATCCCAGGTCTTTTCCCTCAAAATGGCCGTAGACCATGATGTGAAGCAGGGCTTTGATCGGTGGAATAGCTTCTTCCACGCTGCCGTCTTCAAAATAATGGGCGGCGGCTTTTTTATGTCCATTGGCGATATTCATCACCCCATCCACAAAGTCATCCAGGCCCTGGAGTTCCGGCTTCAGGATTTCTTCGCTGAAAATGCTCTGAGGTTCATCAAAAATCTTGCCCATGTACTTGTAACAGAATACATCGGTCATCCGATATCCCAGCCGGCTGGCAGGAACGATTACACCGTTGTGCTCAAAGTCCTCAATCTTTTCAAAGGACCCTTCTTCAATCAGTTTTTTCGGATCCCGCTCATGCTCCTTGAGTCGGGACCAAAGTTCCGGCACCAGCATGGAAATATCGTGATCAACCTTTACGTTGGCTCCGATATGGCCGGCAGGAGTCGTGTAAATGTTGTAATCTCCCAAAACATAGGATAGAAGGGCGTTATTCAGGTCATAAACCGGCAGCAGCATGTTGAAGGGAGCCTTGGTCAGGGCCCCTTCGGAACCAGCTCCGGTAGTGGACGGGGATTTTCCCGTCAGACTGCTGATAAAGTCCATAAACAGTTCCGGCATTTCCTGGTAATGAATCGGGTTGTATACGCTGAGGGGCGGAATCTTCTTCCCGTTTTCCATTCCCGGCGGATTGTTCCTTCGACCCGGCAGTATGGCGTTGACCGGCATCAGCACCGGATGATCAAGAGGAATCTTTCTTCCGAAGCGTTCTCCCACTTCAGCCAGCTGCATCTGGAGGGGATTCATGAAGTCCTTCCGATGCTCCAGGTATCTTGGATTTTTACTGGGCTTTCCGTCCACCAGTCGGGGCTCAGAGGATACCACGCAGTATTCGTCATCACCCTTCAGAAAATCTTCAATATGCTTCCGAACCGGTTCCGTGTAACGGATATAGCTCATGACGTCATCTTTGATTTCTTTCACCTCTTTTTTTGTCAGAGGCTGGAAGTTGGTGGCAAAAAGGTTGTCACTGGAAAGGTCCTTTTCTGCCTGCAGGTCGTATCCCTTAATAATCGCATCATCGGGCCGCTGGAAAAATCGGTATTCGCAGTTGGCTACAAATTTGTAGCTGGAATTGTGATAAGCCGGATTGATGTGCTCCAGCTGTTTAGCCGGTACCAGCACCGATGCCGTGATGTCATCTTCCATCTGAAGTTTTTCACTGGGCATAAAGTCCATTCGAAGTTTGAAGATTCTCCAGGCGTCGTTATCCTCGAAGCCTACTCGCAGATAACTGGGTCGAATGCTTCTGTTGTCAAACTTCAGTTCATGTCCCGGCTGACCGTTGATCACATCCACTGTAAAGTGGCTGCGCCAGTCTTCACCCCAGGAATACTGATAGAATCGTTTGACCATGAATACCAGGGCTTTGACATGATTCGGAATAGCCGATACATAGGCGTTGAATTCATCCGTATAAAGAGGGGAAGGTGTCAGCAGTTTGATAACCGATCCCAAGGTTCGGTCTACGGAAAGGATGGTTCGGGCAGGTCGGGTCCGATCCGGGCAGTCACGCCATCTCTTCCGATAATCATATTTGAGGATTTTTTCAACATAGTCCAAATCCTTCTTCAGATCGTTGACAAAATAGGTGCCATAGATGATGGAGTTGCTGATCGACTTGGAAATTTCAGATTTCCCGCCTCCTGAAACGGTACAGGGCTTATGGCAGAAGGTTCCGGTGGCTTCGGTGCTGATCAGTTTCCACAGGGGAGCTTCCGGATGCCTTTCAATGTGAAGCTTTTCTCCGTTGGGCAGGATGTAAAAATAATCCGGCAGCAGCTTAATGGACCGCAGTTTGTCCCGATACATCCAGGAAATCTCATTTCGGTGAAGATCAACCTTGATGTTTTCCGGCAGGTACAATACCTGCTTATTGACCTTGTCGATGCCATAATGGTCTTCCTGAAGATCCATGATGGATCCGTAGTTTTTAATTACTTCTTCAAAACTGTAGCCCTCTAGGCTGGCATCCTCCAGCGCGTTGTAATTCATGCCCAGATTCCGTTGCGGGTAAGCGATGGTTCCGCCGGCATGTTCCTCTTCAACATTACCGAAAAGGTTGGCTGCAAAACCGATTTGAGTTTTGATTTCTTTCTTGGAATACCCGAAATAGTTGTCTGCAATAAGGGTCACAGCTACGCCGCTCTTATCCCGGCAAGTCAGTTTAAAGGCGTTTCCTCCGTTATAAAGTTCTTCGTCCTTTTCATAGCACATCCCGTCCCGCTTCTGTCTTTCCGTTGCGGTTGAAATATGAGGAAGCCCCAGTTCCTTCTTGGTCATCTTGGACAGATGGGGGGCCAGGAGGATATAACCGGTATGGCCGGACCATTTTTCCAGATCCAGTCCCGAATCGTTCTTATGAAAGGTCGGATCCCCCATGTTACCAAAAACAGATTCCAGAAAATCCAGGTTGGAAACCAGCGCACCGGGGGCCATGAACAGGACCTCCATCCGCTTTTCTCCCTTCACTCCGGGAACCTTCGGAGAAACCAGGGGCTTGATCATCAGGGCTACGAAGGTTTTGGCCTGATCCTTCTGATTGATGGTAAAGGGCAGAGTCTTAAGCTCCTCCGGAGGATTGACAGCTGCAGCATAAAGCCTCCGGAAGGTTTCCTTCGGGACAGCCTTTTTGTCATTGGGAATGGGAAGCCCTCCTTCAACAATGTGGAAGGAACCCTCCGTAGTCCGCCGGTCGTTTCTGGGATTGTGAAGGACACCCTGCTTGATTCGGTAGCTGTTGATGTATTCGTTCTCAAAGGTGTTGCTATCCGGTGGCAGGGACATTTCTCTTGCAAGCCCGTAATGATCCAATGTCAGGTATTCGTCAATGCCCTCGGGCGGATTTTCTGAATCCGAAAAATAGCTTCGGAAGAATTGGTTGATCCGCTTGTGGATTCCCACCTGATTCACATCCACCATTCTGGTTTTTTCTTTGTAGTCTTTGATGATGTCATCAAAGAGGTCAATGAAATAGGTGGCACTGTCCTCTTCTTGTCCTGCAGGCCGGCAGATGGGCAGTCCCTTGGAAGCCAGCTTAAAGTTAATGTATTGGATCCGGTCCTCCCGGGTCGTGATCGGATCGATGTCCCCAAAATCGATTCCTAGTTTTTTACGTGTCGACATAATTTACCTCCTTTTGATTTTAATATTTTAATAAGTATACCTTCCCTTCCAGGCTATTGCAAGAAGGTTCTGCGGAATTGATACTTTTTTAACGATTCCTCCATCCTGCCCCATTTACCTTCTATCCCGATAGGCCCGGAATGCAGTGGGAACAGAGTATTTCTTTTCTAATTCTTCCCGGGAAACCCAGACCCAATCCTCCGGTCCAGTTTTGTTTGCTGTCCGAATCCGCCAGGCTGTCATCCCCCACTCCCGGTGACTAAATATATGGCGAGAAGCCGGAAGGGCTTCCATATCCAAAATAGTCACGCCCCACTTTTCAAGTAGCTTCCGGCATTCTTCTTCAGTCTGGTGCCCCTCCACATTGGGGAACTCCCAAAGTCCGGATAAAAGTCCGGTTTCTAGTCGCTTTCGAAGGGCCACTTCATTTCCATGCTCCAGAATCAATACCGTTTTTTTCTCCTGAATGCGCTTTTTCTTCTCCGCCTTTACCGGAATCTCCCGAATCAAATCCAGGTCCCGGGCCTTGCAATGGCGTGATACGGGACAGTTCACGCACAAAGGATCACCGTTAGGCAAGCAGATGGTCGCCCCCAGGTCCATCAGCGCCTGATTGAAATCTCCAGGGCGATCGTCAGGGATCCACTCCCGAATCAAGCCGGCAGCCCACTTTTTCGTGGCGGGGCTTCCAATATCTTCCTTGCTTCCCTCCAGTCGCAGTAATATCCGAAGAACATTGCCATCGACAGCCGGCACCGGTTTCGAAAAAGCGATGGAGGCGATAGCTCCTGCTGAATAGGTGCCGATGCCTGGTAATTTTTCCAGCAGCTCCGGGGTGTCCGGCACTCGGCCCTGGTATTCCTCCATCATCATCCCTGCAGCTTTTTTCAGGTTCCGGGCCCGATTGTAATACCCCAGACCCTGCCACAGCTTCAGGAGACGGTCTTCCGGTGCCGATGCCAGCTCCGGAACTCCTGGCAATTCCTCGATGAATCTTAGAAAATAGGGAATTACCGTATCCACCCGGGTCTGCTGCAGCATCATCTCTGAAATCCAGACCTTATAGGGTACCGGATCACTGCGCCAGGGGAGAACCCGGGCTTCCCGGTCATACCAGGACAGCAGAGTTTCTGAAAATCCTGTGTTCCGTCCTTCTTGCGTCATCATCATCTATGCCTTTCCTTCTCCGAAAAATCGTCCTATCTCAGTTTCTGCATTTTCGGGGGAGTCCGCTCCGTGAATCAGGTTTTTCGTCGTGGATCCGGCTAAATCTCCCCGAATCGTTCCAGGCAGGGCTTCCTCAAACCGGGTAGCACCCATCAGCATCCGAACCCCCCGGATCACATCCTTCCCCTCTATGATCATAGCCAGGACCGGTCCTGAGGTCATATATGCCTCCATCTCCGGATAAAAGGACTGATCCGCCACATGGCGATAATGTTCCCGCAGCAGGGCTGGATCCAGGTGCATGGTCTCCGCCTTCTGGATCCGGTAATTTTTTCCTTCCAATCGTTTGATAATCTCCCCGGCCAGCCCCCTCTGCAGGGCATCCGGTTTGAGCATGACAAAGGTTCTTTCCATTTTTGGATCGATTCCATAGCCTAAACCCATCTCTGCACCTCCTGTAGTCAGCAGTTAAAAAAGAATAATTTTCTTTCATTATATCATGAAGAATGAGAATTGTAGTTGCCTAAGCAACATAGTTATTTTATTAATTATTTCGTCTGTTTCCCCAATTTCCCCCTTTGATAACAGGGAAATAAAATGGTATGATAGGAAAAAGGAGGAATAAGCTATGGTAAAATATGTTTGTTCTATCTGCGGGTTTGTCTATGATGAATCCGTTGGCCATCCGGAATCCGGTCTGAACCCCGGTACTGGCTGGGAGCAGGTTCCCGGCGACTGGGTCTGCCCCATCTGCAAGGCTTCAAAAGGAGCTTTTAAATTGCAGGGCAGCGGCATCAGCAGTGATGAAACCGTTGATTTGGCCAATCTGGACGCCGAAGATCTCCGGGAATTAAGCCCGGCTGAGCTTAGCGCCCTGTTCTCCAATCTGGCCAAAGGCTGTGAAAAGCAGTATAGGCTGGAAGAAGCCGGTCTGTTTACCCGATTGGCTGAGTATTACAAAAGCAAGTCCGCCCCTTTCGAAGAAAGCACCTTCCCCGAACTGGAGAGATTACTTGAAGCAGATTTGGATACTGGCTTTACCGAGGCCAACCGAATTGCAGGAGCCGCCAAAGACCGGGGAGCCCTGCGAGCTCTCACCTGGGGTGAAAAGGTGTCCCGTATGCTGCTATCCCATATGGATGCCTATGGGGAAAAAGGGGACGCCCTGTTGAAAGACACCCGCATTTTTGTTTGTGAGATCTGTGGATTCGTCTACATCGGGGATGAGGCTCCCGAAATCTGCCCGGTATGTAAAGTACCCAGGCTCAAGATTCATCCGGTAGAAAGGAGGGAAAGCAATGCCAGCAATTAGAAACATCCGTCTTTGTACCAAAGATTGCCTTTGCCTCTATGTCTGCCCCACCGGTGCTACGGATACAGAAACCGGTCAGATTGACCCGGAAAGATGTCTGGAAGGATGCCGGGCATGTGTAGATGCATGTCCTTCCCACGCCATCTCCTTGGCTCCAGCTTCCTATCCCCCGCCACAGCCAAAGCGAAGCAGCGTTGTAAACATCATGTCTGCGCTGGCTGAAAGCAAAACCCGGCAGGAATTTTTCTGGGCTGAGCTGGCAGAGGATGCCGACACTCCGGCAGCTGCCCAGTTTGCCAAGGCCATGGAGGAATCCAATCGGATCATGGCAGAGGATCTCTTGCGAGAATCCGGGTTCCTGCTCCCTCAGGGCCCCGGCACCATAAAGTTGCTGAAACAATTAAAGCAAAAGGCGTTATGGGATGCCGAATTCCCTATGGATGAAGTTAATCGGCTGCTGGAATTGCTTCCGGCTGGCTCAAAGAATAAGGAGGAACTTATTATGCCAAAATATCGTTGCACCATTTGCGGTTATATCCATGAGGGCGAATTGACCGAGGGTTTTATCTGTCCCGTCTGCAAACAGCCCGCATCCAAATTCGTCCCGGTAGAAGAAGCTTCCGGAGAAACAAATAAGTACAAAGGGACCAAAACAGAGAAAAATCTGATGGAGGCTTTTGCTGGTGAAAGCCAGGCCAGAAATAAGTACACTTACTTTGCTTTCGTGGCTCAGAAAGAAGGCTATGAACAGCTGGCTGAAATTTTCCACAAAACTGCTCAGAACGAGCTGGAGCATGCTAAATTCTGGTTTGATGAACTGGGTCATTTGGGCACCACCACCGAAAACCTGCTGGCGGCTGCAGAAGGGGAGCATTATGAGTGGACCGACATGTATGACCGATTTGCCAAGGATGCCGATGCAGAAGGATTCCCTGCGCTGGCAGAACGTTTCCGAAAAGTAGCTGCTATCGAAAAGACCCACGAAGAACGTTACCGAGCTCTTCTGAAAAATGTTGAAATGCAGCAGGTCTTCGAAAAAGGTGATTCCGTCATCTGGGAATGCCGGGTCTGCGGCCACTTGGTCATGGGACCCAAGGCTCCTGAAGCCTGCCCGGTTTGCGGATTCCCGAAGAATTACTTCGAAGTCCGAAAAGAAAACTATTAGTAGGCAATGCCAACCATTTAAAAAAACAGGAAGCGGGCTACATGTCAACGGGTTCACTTCAGAGGTGCAAAAGTTAAAATAGCATCTAAAAACGCAATAAAAACAGACCAATTATATACAAATATAAATGGTCTGTTTTTATTTTTATTTGTGGGTTTTTAATTGATTAATTAAGATTTTAGCGTTTATTTTAGCAGTTATTTTAGTAGTAATAATAAATTTATTCTAATTGCTAAAATCACTGCTATTATTTGTGTTAATTATAAGTGAGTTTGCCAATTTTCTGGACTAATCTTCAAAAATGGTATATAATGGAATTAGAAAAAGAGTAAAGGAGATGTTGAAATGAAGCCAATTAAGCCCAGATTCAGCAATACTATTAAGCTTGAGATTCAAATTAGTGATGTTTCAAAGGAAATACTTAGTCAGTACGCAAAATACACAAAATATTCCGAGTCCGAAATCCTTGATACCCTAATTGGGGAAATAGCGATTGATGACGAAGACTTTGTGGAATGGCTCAGTAAGAGAAGAAATCAGAAGAAGATCAAGAAGAAGATACTGGGAAATGAAAATCAACAGTAATCAAGTAAAGGGGTGGTTGATTGTGGCTAAATCAAAGCCAATGAAGCGTCTTGCTAAAACCGAAGAAATCAAAATTGATTGTTCTGGGCCTTTCACTGATGACGAAATATCAGATAGAGACGATGAATATCCGATTCTTAGCAAAACACAATTTGCCAAGAAGTATAGAAAGCACGTATTCGTACCTGCAACTATAACAATTGATAAATGTGTACACCCCATCAATTTCAATTTTTGTGCAAACCCCTTCTGCAAGTGGTATGGACAGCCACAAGTAAAATACAATACACTCAAGCACCGACCATCCAGATATAAACTGATCAGTTCAATAAAAGGCGTTGGTGCTCGTCTGGATTGCAATCCTATTAACGATCCTTCACTTCCCGGGGAACCTCTCCCCCACGACTCCTACCTTGTTTCAAATTGGTCGGTCAGCGAAGAAATTAAACGACTTATTAGCATTAATACTGTTGTGCCAAGAACTGAGAAGTATGAGTTCCACCGCGACGGTTGCCTGGAATCGAACAAGAATCCATTTGAAAGCCCAGAAAAATTTTATAAACGGGGCAAGAGCACTTCTAATTCTCAAAAGTTTCAATGTCGTGAGTGCCGAAAGATTACTAACGTTCTCCCCACGGTTGCTGAGTGCTTTAACTATAACCAAAAAGAAAATAGCATCCTTCTTGATTTGATGAAGGACATTTTCGCCAGAACTCCAGTACGCAGAACCTGTGAAAAGTTGGGGATCGCTCCCAAAACCTACTATTCAAAGTTAGAAATAATCTACAGACGATGTTTAGAATTCCTTGAGTACAAGGAAACTGCTCAGCTCGCTAATATGCATTTCGATAGGATGTATTTGAATACGGATGCCTTGATCTACCATCTAAACAACGTCAGACGAAAGGGAAAAGGCGTCGGAAAGTCTTCGGACGGCGTTGATAAGAAACTTCCCACCTATATCATTTCAAGCGCTGATTCACTTTCTGGATATGTTTTTAGATCGGACGTCGGGTACGATTGGGAATTTGATTTCGAAAAACTACAAGAGGAGACGGCGAAATTTCACTGTGACCACAGTTTTGATTTTCTCAGAAAAAACGAACGCTATCGCTATCCTTTTTATCCACAGCCCCCGACTCAAAACGACGAGCAGGGATACGATGATTACCTTAGGGACCTGGAAGAGATACGGACTCGTGAAGACTACGTTAAGGGGTGCCATATAAAAACCACCTATACCGCCATAGCTCATTATTGGCTTTTAAGGCAGGCTTTAAGTGTTGACAAGTGGTATTTCTCAAGTGACGATGATGTGACCCTTCAGGGGGCAATTTTAAGGGCCTTTGTGGATGAAATTAAGTCCAAGGATTCCCATTATTTTGTTTGCCAATGCGACAAAAATATTACGCTTGAGGAAGCTGGTCGTCGATATTTTGATACAAGAAATTCGTTAGTAAATTGGTCAAAGTGCTTTGGATATGACAAACTTCCGGTCACTCAGCAAGCACGCCTTTGGTATGAAGACTTTCTAAATTTTTATGATCTATATGACTACGTCAATGTAAATGGGGTTGACTGTCCTATTCCGAAAAAGGATTTCTTTAAGAGCCCTCTTTCTACAAAGGATGAGGGATACCGCTGGATTAAGAGCATTACTGATACACGTGGCATTCCATCGGATGAGCTTGCTAAGGTGCTGGTCAATGTTGGGAATTGGGCGACGAATAATTACTACCAAGAACTGCACCGGAGGGTTTCTCTACTGGAAAGGCCGTTGACAACTGCCAGAGGAGATGGGAAAAGTTACATATATGCTAACTATAATCCGAAGTATGCTCAGCAGTTAGTAACCATATTCCGAACCTTGTATAATTTCTGTTGGAAGAGAAAAAAGGGCAAGAATCCTCAACGCCTCACTCCGGCTCAGCGTCTCGGAATTGCAGATAAGGCTTATGATTTAAAAGATATCCTTTACTTTAAATAAAAGGTTGTGTCACATCATATAGTTGATTTTTGAGTAGAACCGTATGCTTCCGTTTGAAAAAGCGAATAAAAGCACCATCCCATTTATAACAATGATGTGGTGCTTTTATTAAGATTATTGTTGGAAAGTTTAGTTAATTCCTATCATTAAATTTCAAATTATCTAATTCAATAATCGGAGAAAAAGGCGGTCAATAAGACCAACAGGTTCAGCACAGAGGCGTAAAACCAAAAATCGCGGGACTGTTTTAATTTTTCGTGTTTACACAAAACTTAAAACAGCCCCGTTTAATTCTACTATTTAATCAATATTATGTAAAATATTATTTACATAATAATTCAAATTCCAAATTTGAGTTATCACAATAAAAAAGCAGGCAAAACCTGCTTTTGATTGTATTATCTATTTATTAATTAAGCTGTGTTAGACGAAAATGTTATTTTATTAAACAATTCAAGTTGACAGTTACTCTGGCTGAGAAATCTCCTTTACAGTGTTAATCCCAATTGCATCGAATGTATAGATGGCTTTATTTACTGAGGGCTCTCCAAGATTAAGGTTCAGTTTAGGTATTTCAATTGAAACAATCTCCTGCAGAGCAGTTTTTTCATCAATTACGACCTTTTCAATTGCGTAAGTGCTTTTGTTGATCCAAATTGTCACTGGAATCGGTTGGTTTGAATATGCAAGTTTCGTAAATCCAGTTTGTAACTCTGGACGCTGTCCGTTGGTTAACTCATTTTTTAGATCTGTCATCGTAGGATTTGAAGAGCCTGCTACCATTCCTGATTTTATGTAGTTTTCTCTTAGATATCTCTGATATCCTTCCAATATTGTATCTGGAGTTATCGTTCCTTCAAATACATAGGTTTCCTTGTCATCTGTCAAATTAAATGAATTGATATTTGAACTCAGTAAATAGATGCCAGCCTCAAAATTTTTCCTATTTATATCAACCAGCATATCAATTGACGCTTTATCATTACTTGAATGTTTTTGCCAATCAGATAAAGTAGGTTCTGTTGATGTATCCTGCGGATTTCCGAATCTCAAATAGAGATCCAGTATGCCGTCGTGCTCTGATTGATACATTTCGGTAATTATTCTAAATGTCTGCCCGTCTACATTCAAGGTGGTTTTATCCGATTGAGAATATAATGTATATGGTTGAAGAATCTGTTTGACTTCGGCGACACTCTGAGTAGTAAGTATTTTATCTCCAATGGCAGTGGACTCATCGACAGTAAGCGTATATTCAAAACTACTTGCATCCGACACTTGAATTATTGAGCGATTAATGATGTCGGAAGAGGTCATTTTTTCTTCCTGGCTTCCGCATCCCGCCAACGAAAGGATCATTATACTGGTCAGAATATAAAACGCTATTTTTTTCATCTTACACCTCACACTTTCTTGTTAAAACCCAGCCTACAAATACGAATTTTTATGTGAATTGGGTTGTCCTCGGACAAAGTTTTAAGATACGCTTCCATCTTTTTAATGTTTGGCATCAGAGTTCTCCTTTGTGACCTTCAAAAGTTATTATATCACGCTCCAGCAAGAACTCCAATAAACAACATTCACGGGGTATGAAACTTTAACTGTGGGAAAGTTATATTTCCATATTTCTTTTAATATAATGGTAAAAACAAATATAATTTCTACTAAGGAAGGAGATTTAAAATGGGAAGTGATTCAAAAGAAGGTTGCTATGGTTGTGTGCATCATGCGTTCAATGGATCGTTTTATGGTGGCAATTCACTATCTTGTAATGCAAGCGGCTATCATTTCAACCCTACAAGGGGATATGAAAATAAACGCACCTGTATAAAATATGTGCCTATTGATTCAGATTGTGAAAAACATGATTTGGAAACCGAATGATTATTAATTTATAAAAAAGACGGATGAATCCGTCTTTTTTAATGCCATCAATTCCAGTAGACCACAGTTAAAATTGCTTTAAGGGCCACTTTTTTTATTCTATTTTGTAGTCTTAAAAAGCAAAATAGCATGCTATTTTGCATGCTATTTTAACTTTTGCACCTCTGAAGTGAACCCGTTGGCTACATGTCCGTTTCCTGTTTTTTCTTTCGGTTCTTGCGGATGGTCTGAACGGCATCATGAATCAACTCCAACACCAGCCCCCCCAATATCGCTCCGTAAATCGACGAGCTGACAGGATTTGATGTTATGGCGCAGGTGCCGCTAATGCAACCGATCTGAACATAATAGATGTATCCCAGTAAGGCACCGATCAATCCCCCAAGGGCAATTCTTTTAATCATTGGCTTTCTCCTTCCAAGAAGAGGTAGTGGAAATATTGTTCCGGATCGGCCAGAAAGTTTTTCGTCAGCTGCACATGCTCTGTTTCTTCATAATCCGTTTTTCTAAGGCCACCTTCATCTAACACATAGATTTCAGAACCAGGGTAGGCCATCAGTATCGGTGAATGGGTAGCGATGATAAACTGAGAATCCTTTTTTTCCAGCTCGTGCATCCGAGCCATTAAAGTCAGCAGCCTGGTTGGCGAAAGAGCCGCCTCCGGCTCATCCAGCAGGTAGAGTCCTTTTCCGGAAAATCGGTTAGCTACCAGAGCCAGAAAGCTTTCCCCATGAGACTGTTCATGCAATGACTTACCCCCATAAGAATCAATCAGTGGCACCGCTCCCTCCCGGTCCAGCCGGTCCACTTCGGTGGCCACGTTATAGAAGCTTTCCGCACGAAGGAAAAAACCATCCCTTGGCCGGATCACCCCTTTGATCAGAGTAATATATTGATGGAGATTGGAATGGCTCTCATGGGATGAAAAACAAAAATTACGGGTACCCCCCTCTGGATTGAAACCATAAGCTACAGCCATGGCCTCCAATAAGGTGGATTTCCCCGTACCGTTTTCTCCTACCAGAAAAATCACCCGACTGCCGAACTCCATTTCCTGCAAATGGCAAAACAAAGGAAGGCGGGACAGATAATCATCTATTCCCGCCAAATCCTTATTCTTTTTAATTCCTCGAATGTATAGCTCTTTCATTTCATCTATACCTTGCAGGGTTTGTTCTGCCCTACTACAGCAATGCCTCGATTAGGGAACTGGGAATCATGGTTTTCCCTTCTTCCAGTTTAACGATCATGGGCAATGCTTCCATCCGGTCCAAAGGCTGAATATCCCTGGTCATATGAGTATAGGTAAACTCCTTGCTCCCGATGGTGATCAGCAAAACCTTATCGTCTTTGATAATCTTAATCGGTTCTGTATGGGAAGTCCATACCACCTGATACCCTTTGGCTTCCGCTTCCGTTCTGAGGGAAACATACTTATCTGCCTCCTGGCCGGTGGTCATCAAGATTTCCGGAGCGTCGTATTCCACGATAAAGGCTACTGCTCCGGCTGTTTGGGGTGGAATGCTCATCGTCATAGGGGCCATGGCATCCACTACTGCGGTGATACTCGTGCCGACAGTGATATCCTTCAAGGACAGATCTTTGCCACTCTTTCCATCATATACGGGTAAGTTCTCTTTTATATGGAATACCATCCCCATATCGTCGTTATCAATGGAAACGGTCCATCCTTCTTTATTTTCCCGAATATCGGAAACGACTCCGGATACCTGGATATAATCCGGATCCTTCTTCAGGCCCTCCATTGTTCCGGCGAAAGCGGTCATTGTGCTCATCAACAATACCACCACCAATATCAAACTAGTCCATTTTAATTTCATTTTACTCTTCCTTTCTTTTTTTATCAAGCTTACAAGAGTAAGACTGCAAGGTAACAAAGAAAGTTCCATAAATGCAAAGAAAATTTATGTAATTGGGGAAACAATTCATACAAATTATAAAAAGCAGATGCTTTGTTGCTGCATCTGCTTTTCCTGTGGTGGGCGATACTGGGCTCGAACCAACGACTTCCACCTTGTCGAGGTGGCACTCTACCAACTGAGTTAATCGCCCCCGTTCCGGATTTGCTGCTGCATCTCCGGCACGAATTTAATTTTAGCACGAAACAGAGAAGGAGTCAATTTTAAATTGCCCTTTCTTTCAAAAAACCTCAGGAGAATCCCTTCACCCATTGATTATTGGCTTAAGGAGCAAAGGAATTCATCATTTCATCCATGTCCATGACCTGAACGCCTTCAGGAATTTCAAAGAGGCTGTCCTCCTGCTCTCCCATGGTGAAATTACGGAATTCTGCGGTGACCGTCTCTCCGTCAACGGTGGTCACAACTTTCAGGGGCATGCTGCCCTCTTCCCATATCCACATTTCACCCTTACCGCCTTCTACGGGCATTTCATAAACAAGACACTTCTTTCCCTCAAACTCATCCTTTCTGACGAAAATCATACTCTGATCATCGGCATCCGAAAGGTAGTCCTTTGGGGAGGTGTATTCCGTATCCGAGTTCTCCAGGGACAAGGCAATGGCCTGATTCATCTGAGGCTGCATCATATAAACGATCTGTTTATCCAGATCCACAATGGAGAGGATGGGGTCTCCTCCCTGGGGATTTTCCATCTCAGACCTCATCTTCTTTTCCTTGACCCACATTTTATGGGCTAAGGTAGACCCATCCGGCATGGTTACCACATAGTCATAGGAATACCCCTCCGAGCTGCTCAGGCCCTTGGCAATCAGCTCTTCTGCTGATGGTATTGAAGTCTCCGGCTCCGAAGCAGACTCACCTTCCTGCTCCGGGGGTTCGCCGGATTCGGACTCACTGTCTCCGCCGCCGGCGCATCCGCCCAGAATTACGATCAAACTAAGCAGAGCAATGAGAACACCATAAAATATCCTTCTGTTTTTTGTTTTCATGAAATTCATCCTCCCTTCATGATTTCCTTATTAAATCAAGTCTCATTGAAAAATCGGGCCAGCTGCCGGACATCTTCCAATAATTCCGGGTGCTTATCCGGTGGATATCGATCGGAATTTTTATAGCACACCGGCTTGCCCATCCTCCCTGCGTTCATCTCCTCCAGAAGTTCTCGGGCCGTGTCCAGCCCTTTGTCCATGGGTCGATCTCCCCCCTGAACCAGTAATATTCCACCTTTTTTCGCCTTCGGCACCGGCTTTTCCTTGCGGAAGACCCGGCCGCAAAAGTAGGTTTGCAGCCGGCTGGTCACCGACAAAAGGGGGCCTGATATTTCAGAAAAGAAGATAGGTGACGCAATCAGGATATTATCAGCTTCCTGGATTTGCTCATACAATTCCTGCATCCCGTCCTGAATGCTGCAGCCCGGATTTTTCCAGCAATAGCGGCAATCAATGCAGGGTCGAATATTTCCATCGTAGGCATGAATCACCCGATATTCCCCCTTCAAATGGGCAAGGAATTCCTGTTGTAAAAAAGCGGTGTCTCCATTTTTTCTGGGTGAACCATTTAAAATCAATGTTTTCATATCCATCTCTCCTTCATTGCCGCCCATCCAGTTTCTTCTGTGGAATCCGGCCTTGTCCGCCGAGCCATTCCAGGGTATCCCGGAGGGTGTCCCTCATATCTCTCGGTTGATATCCCAGGTCCCGGTCTGCCTTCTCGTGACTGAAAAGTCCATTGGAATTCAAGGTGTATATGGAATAGGAAGTGAACAGTGGCGGCGTACCTCTCCACTGATAATAGGCTTCGCAAAGGGGGGCCGCGGCTTTCAAAAACCATAGGGGCAGGGTGCGGCCGATTCGCTTTCCGTCTGTCAGGCTGCAGAGCAGTGCAAGAAGCTCCTGGACACTAAAATATCGGTTGGACAGGATATACCCTTCTCCAATCCTTCCTTTGTCGCAGGCGGCCAGGATTCCTTCTGCCACATCCCGGACGTCCACAAAATCATAGCCTCCGTCAATGGCAGCGGTCAGCCTTCCACTGCAATAGTCCGTCAGCAATGCGGTTGTATGGCCTCTGCCGTAGTCATAAGGACCGATGATTCCGGAGGGATGGACCACACAGGCCGGCAGCCCTCTGCTCCTGCAGGCATCCAGTACCGCTGCTGTGGCAATCGCCTTAGATTTGGCGTAATGGCCGATGACTCGATCCGGGCTGAAATCAGATATTTCCGTTATGACTTCTCCCTTGGGTTTTTCAGGAATAGCATGGACGGAACTGACATAGACCATCCTTTTGACCTTGCTGGCCAGGGCTTGCCCGATGACATTGCCCGTTCCCTCACCATTGACCCGATAAAGGGCTTCCGTATTTCGGGTAGAGATGGAAACGATACCGGCGCAATGAATGAGAATCTGATCCTGTCCCTTGGCATTGCTGAAAAATGGTGTCAGGCTGGCAGGGTTGCAGACATCTCCCCTAAAAACTTCCACCGGCCCTTCCGGCAAATGTCGTTCCTGGTCCATGGCCAGTATCCGGACCCGCTTCCCGGATTCTAAAAGCATTCGTACCACTGCGGTTCCCAGATGGCCGGCGCCTCCGGTAACCAGGTACATTTCCTCCATGGTTTCACCTTCTTTTTTTACTGTTCTTCACAAAATCCCGGGCGTTTTTAATCCCGCCAAAATCAGCGAACATGGTGCTGATTTTTTCTTTTTCGATCTGCCGGGAATTGAGGCCCTCATATCGATTCTCCTTCTGCAGCTTTTTATAGCTGGCCAGCCGCTCTTCCGAAAGAGTTCCTTCTTCGATAGCCCTTCGGACTTGGCATCCCGGCTCTGATTCATGAGTGCAATCCCGGAATCGGCACGCCAGTGCCAGATCCTCAATGTCCTGAAAAGTGGAGGATAGATCTCCTGATTCCAATCCGATTTCTCTCATTCCGGGGGTATCGATTACCGCTCCCCCCTCCGGTATCAGCATCAGATCCCGCCGGGTGGTGGTATGCCTTCCCTTATCGTCATCTTCCCGGATGTCTCCCACCTTGATCCACTCTTTGCCCAACAAATGATTGATCAGGGTTGATTTTCCCACACCGGAGGATCCCAGAAAAACTGCCGTGACTCCCGGCTTGATCAGCTCCCGGATTTCTTCAATTCCTTCATCCAGAAGGCTGGATGTAACAATTACCGGAACGCCGAAGGCAACGGACTGGATTTCTGCCAGCCGTTCTTCCAAGTCCTGACAAATATCCGCCTTGGTCAGAAGAATCACCGGTGCAGCTCCGCTGTCCCAGGCCAGGGCCAGATACCGCTCCAGCCGCCGCAGATTAAAATCCTTGTTGAGGGACATACAGAGAAAGACGATATCCATGTTGACCGCAACCACCTGCTGACCTTCGACCGTTCCCGCAGCCTTTCGCCGAAACAGGCTCTTCCGCTTGAGGATGCCGTGGATGATGCCGTTTCCCAAATCATCCGACTGGCGGTCCAGCAGGACGAAATCCCCCACTGCCGGTAATTCCCAGGCTTCCTCCGCTTGGTAACGAAGCTTTCCCGTTACTTCCGCCAGCAATTCCCCTTCTTCCAGCGCCACCCGATACAAGTCTTTATATTGGCTGATCACCCGACCCGGATAAAGGTCGGGAAACTTTTCTGCTTCTTCCAGGGTCTTTCGTGTAAACCCAAGCTGAACAAATCGATCCATCTTTTCTGTCTCCTTTTTCTATCTCCATTGTACTCCTCCTGCTTCGCTCCTACAACGAAAAAATGGAGAATGCCCATCCGGCACCAGCACCGAGCAAAACGATGGCCCAAGAAGGAGTCTTCCAGAAGACCAACAGGACGAAAAGGGCCATAGCCAGGACAAAATCTGCCGCTCCATGAATCGCCGTCGTCCATAGTGGATCATACAAGGCTGCTGCCAGTATCCCAACGACACAGGCATTGACCCCGATCAGGCCCGACTGGATCGTCGGATTTCTCCGCAGCCGATCCCAGTAGGGCATGACTCCCAGCACCAGCAGAAAAGAGGGCAGAAATATGGCGATCAGAGCAATGACCGCCCCAGGTATTCCGGCGATCTGAGCCCCCAGATAACTGGCAAAGGTGAATAGGGGGCCGGGAACGGCCTGCGCTGCTCCATATCCTGCCAGGAAGGACTCCTTGCTGATCAGTCCCTCCGGCACAAGCTCAAGCTCCAATAGGGGCAGGACCACATGACCTCCACCGAATACCAGAGATCCGGAACGATAGAAACTGTCTACCAAAACCAGGTAGATTTCCGGAAAGGTCCGTGCCAGCAGAGGCAGTCCTGCCAGCAATCCGAAGAAAAAGACTAAAAACAGAAATGCCTTGCTCCCCTTTTGCTCTTTGGGCTGAGTGAGAACCGTTCCGGCTGTTTTATCCCGGAAAAGGTAAACACCTAGCAACCCAGACAAGAGGATCAGAATCACCTGAGTAAAAGCCGTCGGTAAAAACAGGGTTATGCCGATGGTAACAGCTGCAATGGATGCGGTGTTTCTTTCATTAGCCAGTTTTCGTCCCATCGATAGAACTGAATGGGCCACAATAGCGACTGCTACCACCTTCAGCCCCTGGATCCATCCCAGGGTACCCCCGTCAAAATCCTTGAGGAATAAGGCAAACAGAGCCAAAGCCAGGGCTGATGGCAGAGTAAACCCAATCCAGGCTGCGATGGCGCCCATATAACCAGCTCGGATCTTTCCGATTCCGATGCCGATCTGACTGCTGGCCGGACCGGGGAGGAACTGGCACAAGGCCACCAGATCTGCGTAGCGGCCTTCATCGATCCACTTCTTCTTTTCTACATATTCCCGGTGAAAATATCCCAGATGGGCGATGGGCCCTCCAAAGGATGTCAGTCCCAGATAGGTGGACACCCGCAATACTTCTAACGCTTTATTCATAAGGCCTCTCTCCTTCCCCAGCTTCCGCTTCATTAACTTCTTTCTCTTCCAGCTCCCGGGTCAGTTCTTTCAGGTAGTTATGGGCTTCTCGAAGTTCTTCCTTGCCCAAATCCGTAATCGTATAATATCGGCGTATCTTTCCCTCCACATTTGCTTCAAAGCTGGTCAACAGCCCATCCTTTTCCAGACCGTGCAGGATGGGGTACAAAGTCCCAGGGCTCAGCCGATGGCCATGCTCCGATAACTCCTCCAGCATCCAGGTGCCGTAAAAGGGCTCCTTGTCGGCGTGATGAAGAATATGAAGGCAGACAAAGCCTTGAAACAATCTCTTTTGTATGATGCTTTTCATGTTGAATTCTCCTGGATAAATAAAATTCGAAATACGATATCGCATTTCGTTATCGTATTTCGAATATATCATGGCCTTGTTAGAGTGTCAAGCCGGATTCCAGGGCCAGTTCCCTAGCTTAGCGGGGCATTTTAGACAATTAATCGACTTTTGGGGGTAAAATGGTATAAAATCCTCCCTTCCTATTGCCATTTATTATGCATATTGCCTCAAATGGTTATTTCAAGGGAAAATCCTCGACTCTAAATCGAGGATTTCACCTCATGCTCAAATCCAACCAATTAGAATCCATTTACAATCCATTCTCAAAATAATTTTATACCAATATATTCGAAAAAAGGCCCCGATTGTCTAATTCAGGCTAATTCTGGGCCTTCTAGACCTTCCAACTTCCCAGGCGCAAGCGCTTCCCAGCTTCCAAAGCCATAAAAAAACTGCCCCTAAATTAGGGACAGTCCGTCAGGATCTACTATTTCTATGGATTTATTGGTGTGCTGGCAGATCAGGCCGCTGTCCTCCATGTCAGCCAGCCTTCGGCTGATGGTTTCCGGGGTGGTACCCAGGTAAGAGGCCAGATCTTTTTTACTCATGGGAAGGGTCACCCGGGACTTTTTCCCGGACTCCGAATAAAGATCCAGAAGATACAGGGCGATTCTAGTCTCAACCGTTTCCGCAGCGATGCGGGCAGTCTTTTTCTCAGACTCTTCCAGCCTCCTGGAAAACTCGCTCAGCATTCGCAGGGAAACGGAGGGATATTCCATCAGGATTTTCTGGAAGGAATCTCTCTTCAGGATGCACATTTCCGTTGGTTCCATAGCTTCTGCAAATTCCTCATGGAACGATTCCGAAAACAGGGCCAGTTCCCCCATGAAATCGCCCGGTTTCATGATTCTCAGCAGCTGTTCCTTTCCGGATTCGGACAACCGGAAAATCCGCACCCGCCCGCTGCCCAGGATATAGAGAGTATCCGAGGGGTCTCCGGCCCGATAAATGCTCTCCCCCTTACGAAAGGACCGGGTTGCAGCACCCTTTCGGATTTCTTCCATTTGTTCCGTTGGCAGATGATTAAAAATGGGGACCAGGGATACGCAGTTGCTCTGACCAGCGTTGCCGTGGCAGCCGCAGCTGCCGATTGTATTACTGGCTCCGTGGCAGCCACAGCTGCAGTCACATTCATGAGACATGGCATTTACCTCCTTCACTTCTAGGGAGCTGTCTGAAACCGAAAATCGAACATCGAAGCCGTCAAATTCCAGGCCATAGATTCGGTCCGGGTCCTTTTGGTACGCCGGTCTTGGGTCGTGGGAAAGGATCTCAAGGAGCAGGGCCCTTTTGCTTTCGGGAATAGCCTCCAGCAGGTGCTCCGGGAAAGAAACTTTTAACTTTAAATCAGTCAGATTTTCTGTATACCCCCCCATTGCATCTGGTCGGGAATCCGTATAGGGCAGGTACGGCTTGATGTCATATATTGGGGTGCCATCTGCCAGATCTGCTCCGGAAATGTGAAGAATCGGACCCAATTCGGGATGGACCTCAATCCGATCCAGTCGGACGCAGGACAAACCGATGCTGTTGGGCCGAAAGGGAGAACGGCTGGCGAATACCCCTACCCGCCGGCTGCCGCCGAATCGTGGTGGGCGGACCGTCGGCGATACCTTATGACCTGCCGCCTTTGAAAATTGCCATAATAACCATATATGGGAAAATTCCTCCAGCCCCCGAAAATAATCGGGGTGCCGGTATTCCGGCTCCATCAGGATCTGCCCTTTTAGTTCCTCAATCACGCCGCTCTGCCGGGGCACCCCAAACTTGGTCTTTAAGGGCGAGCGGATTCGCCCGATGGGCTTTATCGGATGGGCGCCATTCCCCATTGGATGAAGTTCATTTGCCAATCGATCCCCCTCCTTTCCCAGAACCAACCTTGGCCACCTTCAAAAATAGGGCGCCAAAAATCAGGAAAAGGAGGTATCCAAAGAATCCTCCTGTTGTATTGGTAATCAGGTCCGTTACGTCAAAGAGCCGGGGAATCCGGCCTCCCCACCAATTGCTGACCAACTGAGCCGTTTCAATAGTCAGGCTGAACAAAAAGGTCATCAGTACCGTGACGAAGAGCCCCCGCCCTTTAATGACCGGATACAGAAACCCAAAGGGGATCATCATGATCACATTCAGCAGGATTTCCCTTTCTGCCCCCCGATATCCGAGACTCAGGTCCCGGAAAGGGATCAGATTGATCGTGTGGGAAATGGAATCCCTTATCTCACCAAAGGGAGTGGCAAAAGGCATCAGAGTAACCATCAGGACCAACCCTACGTAAAGGTACATGATAAAATTCAGTTCCAAGTTGTGGGCCGGATTTTCCTTCCACCGCTTACGGAAAAAGAGAATATAAATCACGGCCAGCAAACAACTATTTAAAAGGTAATCCATAGTAATCATTCACTTTCTAAATTCAAACGTCGATAAAAGGATATCATATGCGAGTAAGAGTTGACAAGGAGCAAAAGATGGTTATATAGTACAAGTATTAGAATCCAAAACCAATTAATAGAAATCAACCTATTTACACTTAAAAGAGGGCCATCCATTGTATATTGCCAGACAGCCTATATTTAACAAAAATCTTCATGTTTATGGCTATGAGCTTCTCTATCGGCCATCGGACCGGGCTTTTGGCTTTTCCGGGGCCACCCAGCAGGGAGCAACAGCCTCCGTCCTTAGCGGACTTTTCGAAGTGGGCATTCAGCGGATTACCGGGGGGAAAAAAGCCTTCGTCAATTTCGACGCTTCCGTTCTGTTATCCGACAGCCTCCTCCTTATCGAACCGGATTCCCTGGTCATCGAGGTACTGGAGCATGTGGAATACGATGATGCTCTCCTGTCCCGGCTGATCGAACTCAAACAACTGGGTTATCAAATCGCCCTGGATGATTACATCAGCAACCATGATGATTACCCATTGTTTCCCATATCAGAAATCATCAAGTATGATTTTATGGAAACACCTCCCCATTCCATCGGTCAAAGCGTCCGTGAGGCCTTGTCCCGCAACAAGATTCTGCTGGCGGAAAAAGTAGAGACCCGGGAAGACTTTCGGATTGCCGTGGAAATGGGATTTTCCCTCTTCCAAGGGTATTTTTTCAGCAAACCTTCCATCATCGCCGGAGTACCAGATAAGAAAAATAACCACTTCATCCACCAGCAGGTTCTGAAACAACTTCAGGAAGAAAATCCTTCCTACGAAGAGCTGGAAAGAATCATCGGTACTGACGCAGAACTGTCCTATCGTGTCATGCGGGCAGCCGGCATTGGCAGCAAAGTCCGCACCCTGAAGAACGCCCTGGTAAAAATGGGTTTTCAAGAATTAGAGCGATGGATTTATGTGCTGATGCTACAGGATTTTTCCAAGGGCAAGCCTCGGGAGTTGATTCGTCTTTCTCTTGTCCGGTCCCGATTCGGGGAATTGATTGCCGCCGACAGCATTCTGGTCTCCCGAAAAAAAGAGATTGCCCTGATGTGTCTTTTTTCCATTTTGGACGCCATGCTTGACAGGCCCATGAACGAGGCCCTGGCTGAAATCGATGTCAGCCAGGACGTTCGGGAGCTGCTGATCCATCAGCGGGGGGAGCTGCGCCCCATTTATGACATTATCACCTGCTACGAAAAAGGAAATTGTAACCTGCTGCATCAATATTCTTATAGCCTGAATGTTAATGAATCCAAACTCTTTGATTGGTATATCGAGTCCATCCGATGGGCGGACAAGGTGCTGAAAATAATATTAACGGAGGACACACAATGAGAAGAAAAGATCGGGAAATTACGGAAACAACAAAGATCGATGAAATCATCCTTTCCTGTCAATGCTGCCGGCTGGGCTTTCGGGACGGGGAGCGGGTGTACATCGTTCCTCTGAACTTCGGCTATGCCAATGAGAACGGAAAGGCAATCTTCTATTTTCACGGCGCCAGAGAAGGTCGGAAAATCGATCTTATTGAAAAGAATAGATATGCGGCATTTGAGCTGGATACCAACCATCAGGTCAATGCCGATGAAGCAGCCTGTGATTTTTCCTTCCGATTCCGCAGTGTGATCGGGGAAGGTCCTGTATCCATGATCACGGACCCGGAGGAAAAAAAGAAAGCCCTGCTCTGCATCATGGACCATTACTCCGAAAAGAAGGATTGGGATTTCCCGGAAGCCATGCTGAATAATACCGCGGTTTTCCGGCTGGAAGCAGAAACTCTGGCCTGCAAAGAACACTTATAGACTCACCGGATGCCGTACTGCTGAAGTTTTCGGGTCACCGTAGAGGGATGAACTTTTAATGCCGCAGCAATGTCGGCATTTTTTTTATGCCGTTGAGCCATAGTACGCCAGATTGTCTCTTCATAAGCCTGCAAAAGTTCTTCCAGGGATTTGTCCTTACCTGCAATCCCCCAAGGGTCCGGCAAGGGCAGCCATTCATCCTCTTCCCGGTGAAGCTGCTGAAAATCTTCCAGTCTCAGCTCATTGCCGGGAGAAAGAATCATCAACCGTTCCATCAGGTTCCGAAGCTCCCGGATATTACCGTAAAAAGGCATAGCAGAAAGGGCATCCGAAAGCGTCCGATCCATCCCTTTGGCAGTTTGATATTCCTGGTTGAAATAGCTGAGGAAATATTCAATGAGAAGAGGAATGTCCTCCTTCCGCTGGCGGAGGGCCGGAATTCGGAGGGGAGCCATATTCAGCCGATGATACAGGTCTGAACGGAACTGCTTTTCCCGAATCAGCTCCAGAATATCCCGGTTCGTGGCTGCGATAAAGCGGATATCCAGCCGTATTGGCTGATTGCCTCCGATTCGCATAATCTCCTTTTCCTGGAGAACCCGGAGGATCTTGGACTGCATGGGATAAGGCATGTCCCCGATTTCATCTAAAAGGACCGTTCCCCCGTTGGCATGCTCCAGCAAGCCTTTTCGACCGTGGGCGGCGCCGCCGGTAAAGGAACCGGCTTCGTAGCCAAAGAGCTCGGATTCAAGAAGATTTTCCGGGATAGCACTACAGTTGATTCGAATAAAGGGCTGCTCCTTTCGGCTGCTTGCCTGGTGGATGAATTTAGCCACCAGCTCCTTGCCAGTTCCCGATTCTCCCAGGAGAAGTACCGTGATATCCGTCGGGGCCAGGCGCCTGGCCTGATCCATCACCCGACTCATTTCTTCGCTTTTATAAATGATGTAGTCTGTGGACCCTTCAGAGACCTGGCTGGCCCGGAGCTCCACCTTCTCAAAATGCTCCCAGCCTTTCTTCTTTTCTCGGGAAATCTCCTGATAAAGGCGATTCAGCTTTTCCATGCTGAACAGCTGGGACAGTACATACTTGACCTTGCCCTTCTCGTCAAAATAAGGGGTGCCCCGAACGATGACCCTCCGGTCCTTCAATTGCTGCTGAGCAACTACTTCTTTCTTTTCCTTCAGGGCCAGAATCGTTGTGGAATGGGGACCTAGGAGCCCTTCCTTCCTGGCCTCCTCAACGCTGGAGCCCACCATCTCTGCTCCCGGGATGCCGGTAATGCTTTCATAAATTTTATTGGTATAGACGTATTTTCCATCAGCATCTGCGATGATGCAGCCAATCCAGGAATTTTCCACGGTAAATTCCATCAGTTTCGGGTAATCCTCTGAATGGATCCCATTTCTCTCATCCCTGCCCATTTTCTCTTCTTTTTCTCCCCTCATCCAATTTGGTTTCCGTTTCATAGAAGTCGGCTCTTGATTTATTATTGCACTTACGCAATTTATTGTCAATTTGCAATTTATTGAAGCACTTTCAAATCCGAAAGCCAACCATTTCAGGAAATATCTTATGGCACAAATATTGCTATTATGTATTGTATGTAAATCATCAGCGTACACATACAAACCCATTAGTAAAAGTTGAAAGGGCTCCACTGCCCAAAAGGAAGGATGTACTATGAAATACGTTATGAATCACCAAGGAAAACCCCACCGAAAATTTTTCGAAGACATCTGTGCCATTCCTCATGGCTCCTATAACGAAAAGGGAATCTCTGATTACCTGGTACAGTTTGCCGAGGAACGGGGACTTTCCTGCTACCGGGACGAACTGTGGAATGTTCTGATCAAAAAAGCAGGTTCTCCCGGCTATGAAAAACATCCACCGGTGATGCTCCAGGCCCACACCGATATGGTCTGCGTGAAAAAGCCGGAATCCGACTTTAATTTTGAAACAGATCCCCTTCAGCTCTTCGTGGAGGACGGATGGTTACAGGCTAAGGATACCACCCTGGGCGCTGACTGTGGCCACGGAGTCGCCTATATGCTGGCTATCCTGGATGACCAGGAGCTGGCCCACCCTCCCCTAGAAGCCTTTTTCTCCGTTCAGGAAGAAGTAGGCATCGGTGGTCCCAAGTTCTTTGATTACTCCAAGGTCCAGGCAATGAAACTGATCAACTTTGACATCTTCGATGAGGGGCTTTCCTGGATTTCTACCACCTCGGTCAAAGGTGGAGACTTCCTTCGCAAGGTTGCCCTGGAACCCTCCATAAGGCCCATGTATCAGCTTCATGTGGGAGGTGGCACCGGAGGCCACGCCGCCCTGGATATCGGTAATGACCAGGCCAACGCGATCCGGATTGCTGCAAGGTTCCTCCGAAAAGTAATGAAAGAAATCCATATCAATCTGGCTTCCATTGATGGCGGCACTGCCCGTAACAACATCCCCGGCGAATGCCGAATCGTCTTCTCCTGCAACTCCTTTTTCGTGCAGCGTCTGAAGGAAATCGCGCAGGAACTGGAGCAGGAAATCAAAAGGGAATACGCCGGAACAGACCCAAATCTATATCTGAAATTCGACGAGGGCCCCTATTCCGAAAAAGTTCTGACCGATGCCAGTACCCGCTCCGTAGTTTCCTTCCTTCTCCAACTGCCCACCGGTGTACACATGCGCCGCTTCATGTCCAACGGCCTGGCCCTCATCGTTCCCAAAGGGCAGCCGGGGGACGGACTGGTGACCACTTCCCGGAACCTTGGGGTAGCCAAGCTGGCGGGGGACCAATTGACCGTCGGCTACATGTTCCGGAGCATGTTGGATTCCCAGATCACCGAAATGATGGATCAGACCATGCTTCTGGCGGAAGCCTTCGGCGCTTCCTGGGATCAGGTCTTTGACTACCGAGGCCATACCTACAGGGAATCGGATCCCCTTCACACCCTTTGGAACCAAGTTTATAAGGAAGCCACCGGCCAGGAAGTCCGGGGGGTAGCGGCTCACGTGGGTACCGATGTGGGTACCATCGTCCAGCACATACCGGGGATGGATGTGATGACCATCGGGCCTAACACCCTGGACATCCACAAACCGGGAGAACGGATGGAAGTTGCCTCCTTTGACCGGACCTATGATTATGTAAAAACCATTCTGTCCCGACTTTAATTGCGGCAAAATTGTGGTATAATGAGGAAAAAGGCAAGGGAGGAAAAGCCATGATTATTACCACAACCCCTTCCGTAGAAGGGAAAACCATTGTCAGTTATAAAGGAATCGTATTCGGAGAAGTCATCTCCGGCGTGGATTTCGTCAAAGACTTCGTCGCCGGGCTGTCCAACTTTTTCGGAGGAAGATCCGGAAGCTATGAAGGGGAACTGGCTGCTGCCAGAGAAGAAGCCCTTCGGGAGATGGAACAAAGGGCCCGCCAGCTGGGAGCCAACGCCATCATTGGTGTGGATATCGATTACGAAGTACTGGGACAAGGCAATATGCTGATGGTCACTACTTCAGGAACCGCCGTCGTGTTGGAATAAACGGAAACAGAAAAATAGCTCATAAAAAAGCAGCCAATGGCTGCTTTTTTGAGTTCGTCTTTTATAAATCGTAGTATAATCCCAACTCCGCAGGATGAGGAATCTTATTGATCCGGTCCGCCTCCTGCCTTTTGTTTCGAATCCAGGTATCGATCAGGACCTTGGAAAATACTCCGCCGCGGGTCAGGTATTCCTGATCCTTCTCCAGGGCATCCAGGGCTTCCCCCAAGGACGCCGGCAGGGCTTCCAGTTTCTTTTTATCCTCTTCATCCAGGTCATACAGATTGAAGTCATAGGGTCCCCATCCGTTTTCTGCCGGATCGATCTGGTTGATCATCCCGTCGATACCCGCCATCAGGATGGCCGCATAAGCGTAGTAGGGATTGCAGGTCCCGTCGGGGCTTCGGAGCTCGAAACGCCGGGATTCAGGGGACTTGGCATAAGCTGGAATCCGGATGACCGCACTTCGATTGGAGGTGGCATAGCCGATGGTCACCGGAGCTTCATAGCCGGGGACCAGCCTCTTGAAGGAATTGGTAGAAGGATTGGTAAAGGCGCAAAGAGACCGGGCATGCTTCAGGAGTCCCCCCATGAACCAGTGGGCTTCCCTGCTTAGTCCCGAGTACCCTGTCTCATCATGGAATACCGGTTTCCCATCCTTCATCAGGAGCATATGGACGTGGAGCCCGTTGCCGGCTTCCCCGAAAATGGGCTTTGGCATGAAGGTGGCTGTTTTACCGCTGGCTTTGGCTGCATTGCGGATTACATATTTGGTAATCATAGTCTTATCAGCCATTTCTGTCAGGTCCCCCAGTTCAACTTCAATTTCCAGCTGTCCCGGTCCACCCACTTCATGATGGTGATATTTGACTTTAATCCCCCACTCCTCCAGCAGCAGACACATTTGGCTTCGAAGATCCATAGACATGTCGTGGGGCGGGGTCACGTGGTAGCCCCCTTTCAAGGGAACGCTGTATCCCTGGTTATTGCCCAGCTTGTCGGCTGAGTTCCACTCAGCCTGAGCCGAATCGATTTCATAAGAAACCCGGTTGGGTCGGCATTCGTAACCGACATGATCAAACAGATGAAATTCGAACTCCGGTCCAACGATCATCCGGTCCGCGATTCCCTGTTCCCGCATGAATTCCTCGGCTCGCAGGGCCACATTCCTGGGGTACTGATCAAAGGGCTTGTTGTCCTCCCGACCGATGACGCACACATTTCCGGTCATGGTCAGGGTCGGAACTTCCGGGAAAGGATCGAGGTGGATGCTGGACAAGTCCGGAATGAACACCATATCGCTCTTATCCACCGGTGCATATCCATAATTGGAGCCGTCAAATCCGATGCCGTAAGTCAGGGTGTCTTCGTTCAGGCGCTGAACCGGTATGGTGATATGCCGCCACCGACCGTTTACATCCACCATTTTAAAATCAATCATGGCAATCCTGTTTTCCGTGCAATAACGCTGTACTTCTTCTACCGTCGTGAACATGGGCTGTCTCCTCCATACATATAAAAATTTTATTCGATGATAAGGGAAACGGGGCAATGGTCGGAACCCATCACCTCAGCATGGATTTCTGCGGCTTTCAGCCTATCCTTCAGGCTCGCCGAAACACAAAAGTAGTCAATGCGCCAACCAGCATTGTTCTGCCGGGCTTTGAACATGTAGGACCACCAGGTATAGGCTCCGGTCCGGTCCGGGTAAAAATATCGGAAGGTATCCACATATCCGGCCTCCAGAAGTCTGGTAAACTTCTCCCTCTCTTCATCGGAAAAGCCTGCATTCCTACGGTTGGTGGACGGATTCTTCAGGTCGATCTCCTGATGGGCCACATTCAGGTCCCCGCAGAAAACCAGCGGTTTTTTCTCTTCTAACTTTTTAAAATAGGCTAACAGATGATCTTCAAAGACCATTCGTTCATCCAGCCGGGCCAACTCCCGCTGTGAATTGGGAGAATAAATATTGACCAGATAATAGTCCGGATACTCCAGGGTGATGACCCGCCCTTCTTTATCAAAGGGATCCGATCCCATTCCGTAAGTGACACTAATAGGCTCGATTCTGGAAAACACCGCTGTTCCGGAGTAACCTTTCTTTTCTGCATAATGCCAATACTGTCGGTAGCCCTCCAACTCCATCTGAATCTGTCCTTCCTGCAGCTTAGATTCCTGAATACAGAAAATATCCGCATCTGCTTCCTCGAAAAAGTCCATAAATCCTTTGCTCATACAAGCCCGCAGGCCGTTAACGTTCCAGGATACCATTTTTGTCATAGGCTGATTTCCTCCTGCCTTCAATCCGAATCAAGCTCCGGCAAACAGGATCCACCCGGCCGCCACGATTCCTATGTCTGCACAAAAGTGCACAAAATAACTATTGAGAAAGGTCCTTTTCTTTTCATCCAGATAGTTGAACAGCAGACCACCCGCCATCAGTCCGGTCAGAGTCAGCATGAAAACCGCCGGTGTGAACCATCCGCTGATATTAGCCAAGTGATAGATGGCGAAGAAAAAGGCGCTTATCAGATGAGCCATCTTCCTCCCGTTCATTTTCAGAATTTCTAAAAAGAGGAAGCCTCGGAAAAAAACTTCTTCCAGCATGGCATTAAATACCGATAAATATAGGCCGTAATAGATAAAATTGTCTCTGGTAATTTCGTATTTCTCTTCAAAATCCTGGAGGATCTGTCCCTCGTCGATGTAGCCCCGAAGAGCCAGAAAAAGAAGAGGAATGATAAGAATCAAAGCCAGGCCTATGAACAGGGGGTAACGGGGGTTGGGGCCTGCCCGGAAATTCCGGATGGAACTGCTGATTACATCCCCGCTAAACCTACCTTTGTAAAAGACAAGAATCCCAGCCAACAAGCCGATTTTCACTGTGCTTTTCAAGATATAATTTACCTGCATCCACTGATCGATACCATATAGAAGGATGATGAAGGATACCGCTGCAAACAGTACAAAGGATAGCTTTCCTTTCATCAATCGTCACCCTCCGGCTTCAGCCATTCCGGCATGTCATCCGTGGGCTCTGATGGTGGCGGGGTACCCGGATCTGCTGGCGGCGCCGGTGGGGTTACCGGTTCAGGCCCGGGTATGGGAGGATCTCTTGGATCCGGCGGATTCACCACGCCGCCTTCACTGGTGATGCCGCCTCCGGTGATGGCGCCTTCGGTTACTTCCGGTGGTGGGGCTGTTGGCTGTTTTCTGATGTTATAGGTACCAAGGAGATAGTACTCCCCGTATTTTTTCTCCACATTGTCCGGAGCCGGATAGGTTCCCGTGGGAACTCCTTCCAGAACCCGCTTCATAATCGTGCTCCAGAGTTTGGCTGCAGCAGCAGAACCCTCGCTCAACTCCACATTGTAATCGTTCCCAATCCACAAAGCCGATGCGTACTGAGGGGTAAATCCTGAGAACCAGGAATCGTAGTTGTCAGTGGTGGTTCCGGTTTTTCCGGCCACCGGCTGGTTCGGAACCGTAGCCGAATGGGCAATCCCCCGGCTGACGGTGGTCCTTAATATGTCCGTCATGATAAAGGCGACTCCTTTATCCATGGCCTGATGACGGTAGCTTTCTTTTTCAATCAGTACATTGCCTTCTGCATCCAACACTTTTGTATAGGCAGAGGGGGCGATGTATTCTCCTCCATTAGGGAAAGCGCTATAGGCGGCAGTCATTTCCAAAGGAGATATTCCAACGGTCATCCCGCCCAGACCCAAGGCTGCCAGATTGTGATCATCGTTCTTCAAGCTGGTAACCCCCAGTCCTTCCAGAAAATCCAGGGATTTTCGGATACCGATGTCTTCCAGCACCTTGACGGCGTTCACGTTGATGGATTGCTCCACGCTGTTCCGCAGAGTCACATAGCCCCGGTATCCTTCATACCAGTTCTTAGGCCACAGCTTTCCTTCCACAAAGAATTCGGCATCCTCGATATAACTGCTGGCGGTCCACTGGGTTTTATCCTCCGGATCAAACTGAAGAGCCGGTCCGTATACGCCGATGGGCTTGATGGCCGATCCCGGCTGCCGAGGGCTCATTGCCCGGTTATAAAGCTTTCGTCCATTCAGGTTCCTGCCTCCCACCATGGCTTTGATCTGGCCCGTATGCCAATCGGAAATGACCATGGCTCCCTGGGGCTGGACCACGTCTTGTCGCAGGGCATATTGACCAGGCTCCAGAAAGATGCCGTTGTCTCCAAAATGTAAAAATTCCGGATGGTCGAACAAAAAGGATTCCTCGATGATCAGATTACCAGCATCATCCCGGCTCTTATATTTTTTACCGATGTTGATGGTGCCTCCGTTGTTGACATAGAACACGCCATCCGTGATGTGGTAAAGATTCTTGAACTCGATGGAATAATCAGTGCCGGAGGAAGTTTGGGTTTTATAAAAGTTCAGCCTTTTTCCAGCCAACAGGATCAGGTTCCCTTCCGGGTCTACCGTATATTCGGATGGACTCAGCAGAAAGTTTCCGTCACCGTCAAAGTAGGTGGCCCGATTATACAGGATGATCCTTCCTTCCGAATCCAGAATGTTACCGACCCGGTCTTTTTTGAGGTTGACGACCCGGGGAAAGTTGGTGTTCTTTTTAAACTCTTCAGAGGCAATATTCTGCATCTCTGTGTTCAGGGTGCTGAAAATCTTCAGCCCACCACCCTGAAGAAGACGGCTGGCCTCTGTGCCGTCGATGTTCAATTCTGTCATCAGATCTGCCCGGACCTGCTGCAGAAGGAAATCAATAAAATAGGAATTCACATCCTCCAGGACCAATTCTGCCGGATTCATGGCCGTTTTCATATCCACGGCTTTGGCTGCCTCCAGCTCATCCTGGGTGATCATGCCCTGCTCCAGCATCTGATCCAGAATCTGTCGCTGACGGTCTAAGAATCGATCATTAAAAAGAAGGGTATACAGGCTGGACCTTCGAACGATATTCGGATCATCCGCCGGAATCTCCGAAGAATCAAAACGCTTTAAAGGGGCAAATCCGGAAGGATTTTTAGGAATAGCCGCAATAGCAGCACATTCTTCCAGGGTCAATTCAGCGGCACTTTTAGAAAAATAAGACTTGGAAGCGGTTTCCACCCCATAGGAATTGAAACCTAAAAATATGGTATTCAGGTAGGCTTCCATAATCTCGTCCTTGTCCAGAGCCCGCTCCAACTGAATGGTATAATAGGCTTCCCGGAGTTTTCGGATCATGGTCCGTTCGTTGGTCAGGTATAGATTCCGGGCCAGCTGCTGGGTAATGGTGCTGGTTCCCTGGATTCGCTCTCCTTCAAAAAGGCTGTCCTTTAAGGCTCCCATCAGGCGGACATAGTTGAATCCGTTGTGCTCGTAGAAGGTCTTATCCTCAATGGCTACAAAGGCATTGACCAGATTATCCGGCATCTGCTCGATGGAGATGTTGGTTCGGTATTCCTCTGTTTCAATGGATTGAATTTTATTCCCATGGTCGTCTACAATCACGGAGGTTCTGGCTAAAAGATCATAAATGTTGTTTGGATCGATTTCCGGAGTGGTCCGAACAATATAGCTCAACAGGGTCAGACCGGCGATGCCCGTGACTAAAACTACCACGGCAAGAAAAACCAGAAGAATCTTCAGCAGAAGTCTCTTCTTATTCTTTACAGGCTTTTCTTTGGCATGTTTTGGTTCATGGGTTTCTTTTTGAGTCATACTTTTATCCTACATCAATACCCGGTTGATTCCGGGCTTATTTAAGGGTATTTCCTTGAACTGGAAAATCATAGCAAAAGGGACTGCATCATCCTTAATTTCAGATTCCAGGGAGCTGGATGGCTGATGGATGATCACCGAACGGGCTTCTGCTTCATCCCTGGCCAAAGACAGTAAATAGGGCAGCCCCTCCTGTCCAATGGTAGTTTCATAGACCACCAGGCTATCTCCTTCCTTCTGCAAAAGGGAATAGTACTTCCGGCCCCTCCATTCCAGCATCCAGGCTTCGCCGCCCGTGCGGAATAATTCTTCCAGAAAAAAATCATTCTGTTCTCTGGTGAGTCTCACCCAGTTGTCCCGGCAATAGGGCCCCTTTCTGTATAAATCCCAAAGTTCCTGGGTATTGGACGTTTTGCCGGCCTTCCAGGTTCCCTCTGAATCCAGGGATGGCAGGGATAAATAATCATCTATTTCCAGACGAATCGTTGTTTTATAAAAAACCGTTTCAAAACCCATCCTTTCATACCAGAGGAATAAGGATTCTCCTGCAGGAACCAGAAAAGCCGCCGAATAGCCCCGATCTTCTGCTACTCGTAAAGCTTCCCGGGTGATATCCCCGGCATATCCTTTTCCCCGGTACTCGGGTAACGTTCCGATGGCATAAAGATAAAGCAGGGGATGCTCCACCTCATCAACAACCATCAAATATGGGACCATATGAAGAGCCGCCGCAATCCGGCCGTCCTCTTCATAGAGCAAGGCATTCTCCCCCTTGAATATTTTTTCAAAAAAGGCATCCAAATAGGCTTCCTCTTCCTGAAACACATCCCGCCATAACGCCTTCAATTCAGGAATGTCTTTTTCTTCCGCCAATCGGATCATGGGGTTCCCTCCTTTTGTTCTTTCTATAGAATAACAGATTTATCCCCCTTCTTCTACCCGATATCGCTATATTTATCCCTTTCCTCTCCCTTTTTCTGTTAAATTTCATCATTTTTGGTTATACTTATCCTATTAAATCAAATAAAAGCAATAGGGAAAAAGGAGGAGACCGCTATGAAACTTTTTGAACCAATTCAAATAAAAAACCTGAGTCTGAAGAACCGGATCGCCATGGCCCCCATGTGTATGTATTGTGCTCCGGAAAACGGTATGGTCACCGATTGGCACCGGCTCCATTATGCTACCCGAGCAGTGGGGGGTGCCGGCCTGATTATGGTAGAGGCAACGGCAGTATCCCCAGAAGGGAGAATTTCTTCCCATGATCTTGGCATCTGGGATGACCGGCACACGGAAGGCCTTGCTTCCATCGTCGCAGCTGTCCACGAAAATGGAGCAAAAGTCGGGATACAGATCAGCCATGCCGGTCGGAAATGCGAAGCCGAGGGGCTGGAGATTGAAGCTCCCTCTCCGATTCCATACGATGAAAAAAGCCGAACACCCCGTGAAATGTCCATAGAAGACATTGCCGAGACCGTCGAGCAGTTCCGTGCAGCCGCCCATCGGGCCCATCAGGCTGGATTCGACCTGCTTCAGATTCATGCTGCCCATGGCTATCTGATCAATGAATTCCTCTCCCCCCTGACCAACCAGCGCCAGGATGAATACGGCGGAAGCCATGAAAACCGGGTTCGATTTCTGGACCAGATTTTAGAAGCAGTCCGTTCCGTCTGGCCGGAAGAAAAACCGTTGGAGGTCCGGGTCACTGCCGAAGACTATGCAGAAGGAGGCAATCAGCCGGAAGACTTGGCGATCATGCTGAACCTTGTCAAAGCAAGGGGAGTGGACTCCGTCAACATCAGCACCGGGGGCTTGCTTCCGGTAGTACCGAAAGCCTTCCCCGGCTATCAGGTTCCCCATGCAGAAATCATTAAAAAAGCCACCGGACTGCCCGTTGCAGCTGGCGGCCTGATAACGGAGCCTGCCTTGGCCGATTCGATTCTGGAGGATGGCAAAGCAGATTTGGTTTACCTGGGTCGAGAACTCCTGAGAAATCCCTACTGGCCTTTGCATGCTTCCCTGGAACTGGATGCAGACCAGGAATGGCCGGAGCAGTATAAGCGAGCTATTCCAAAGATAAAATAATTCCCGGAACTAATTAACGAGAAGCCGTCACGGGAGGTGCCCCATGTTGAAAAGAATCTTTCACAAAACCATCAGCAGTGTCTGGTTCAAGCCTGCGGTCATCAGCATGATCTCTTTTATCCTGGCCTTGCTGACCGGTGAATTTGACAGCGGTGGCTATGAAGAAATAAAAGGCTTTCTGCCTCCCTTCTTCCTGACCAGCCTGGAGCTTTCCCGAACTATTTTAGGAGTTCTGGCTGCTGCCCTGATGACCATGACCATCTTTACTTTTTCCACGACCATGGTGGTTCTGACCACTTATTCTTCCCAATATTCTCCCCGGGTCGTCAGCAACTTTCTTCAGGATGACCGGACCATGTCCACCCTGGGGTATTTCATGGGAGGCTTCATCTACACCATCATGGCCCTCTCCTATATGAGAAATACCATGTCGGACAATCTGATGATTTCTGCCATTTTTGGAGTAGGGCTGGTCATTTTCTGTCTGGTTCAATTTTTAAAATACATCAATCATGTGGCAGAATACATCCAGATGAATAACCTGATCCAGCGATTGACCCGGGAGTCCAAAGAAAATATTGATGCCTACCGCCAATTTGTAGATTCAGGTACTCGACATAAGAATCTCCCCGTGGATCTTTCCCAGAATCATCTCACACTCCCCTGCCCTAAAAGCGGCTATATCCAATCCCTGGACCATCACCGGCTGGAGTCTCTGGCTGCCCGCTACGAAGTGACCGTACTGATTCCAAAAATACCCGGTCAATACCTGCTGGAAGGCAGTCCCCTGATTGACGTCTATTTTGGCACCACTGAGAACCCTCAAGACTGGGAAAAACATCTGCCGGACTGCATCGACATCGGTAATCAAGCCACCGAAAAACAGGACTTTATCTTTTCCATGGTGAAAATTAATGAGATAGCGGTCCGGGCTTTGTCTCCGGGAATCAACGATCCGGATACGGCCATCCACTGCACCCGGATTCTGTCCGACCTGCTGGTTCTTATCGCAGTAATGGAAGATGGCTATTTATCCATTTCTTATCCGGATTCGGAAAAGCCTGCAGTCATCTATGAACTGGTGGATTTCGGCAAAGTCCTTCACGATGTCTATTACTCCATCATCCTTTACGGAAATGGAAACCTGTCCGTTCTTTCCGAGGTATACAAGGCTTTAAAAGCCATTGAATCGGGAGCAGCAGGAAAAAATAAAGAGTCGATTCAAGCGATGAAAGGATTTCTGCTCGCCCTTGCCGAAAAAAGCGATATGACGGAGTACGAAAAAGAACACCTTGCCAAAATTCTTTAACCTGGCAAGGTGTTTCGCTTAACGGGCGTAATCCATAAAGGTAATGTCCATAAATCTATTTGCTGAACCGGGCGAAAATCTCCTGAATCACCCGGATGGCTGCCCAGGAGGTAATGTCGTTGTTATCCAAGGGCGGAGATACTTCCACGATATCCATAGCTGCTACCGGCAGATCCCGGAGAATCAATCTCACCAGCTCCACCAGTTCCCGGGAAGATAAGCCTCCCGCTACCGGGGTGCCGGTTCCAGGAGCAAAGGCCGGGTCCAGCACATCGATGTCCAGGGTAAAATACAGGGCCTCATAATCTTTAAAGTGATTATAAATCCGCTGGTAAGCCTTCTCAAAGCCTTCCCGAAACACTTCTGTAGCCGTCACCACCTGGATTTCAGGATTTGCCTGAATAATGTCCAATTCTTCTCTTTCTGCTGCCCGGATTCCAAGAAAAAAAAGATCCTCCGGGTTGACGATTCCTTCAAGGGCACGTTTTTCCGTATTGGCATGGGACCACTTATGCCCATCAAAATAATCACACAAATCAAAATGGGCATCAAAGTGGAGGATGCCGATCTTTTTATGGCCACGCTCCTCCTGATGCTTTTTAAAAGCCCAGTGCAGGGGGATAGTCACTGAATGATCCCCTCCGATAAAGAGGCTGAATTTGCCGTGCTTCATCATCTGGTATGCCTGTTCGGATACCTTTTGAAAGGTTTCTTCCCAATCGTCGGTGATTTCCGAATCCCCAAAATCAAACATCAGACCCTCCGGTATCGGTAGGAAGGCGTCGCTGGCTTCCGGCATAAATTCGGAGCTCAGGTAGCGGATTCTTTCGGGAGCCATGGACGCCCCTTTTCCGAAACTGGTCCCTCCATCAAAGGGGATGCCTAAAATACAAACCCCAGCCTCCTCAGGTTTTTCTGCGGAAAGGCCAAGCCAATTCTTTTCATTATTCATCTGTCTATCCTACTCCCTTCCGAAAACTACAGTCCTATTCCTTCCCCGCTCTTTTGCCTGGTAAAGGGCCCGATCCGCCTGACTGATAAGCATATCAAAATCAAGGATATCTGCATTCAGCTCAGCAATGCCAATGCTGACCGTCAACTTCATCGAATGGTTCTCATGCCTAAATCCATAGGTTTCCACTTCAGCCCGCAGGCCTTCCGCTTTCTGAAGAGCAGTCTCCCCATCGGTGTAAAGCATAACTACGGCGAATTCTTCTCCTCCCATCCGACCCGTTATATCTGTGCCACGGAACTCATGGGCCATCATATCTGAAAATTCCTTTATAACCTGGTCTCCTGCGGAATGGCCATAGGTATCGTTGATACGCTTAAAGTGATCCAGGTCCATCATCAGAACAGTTAGTTTTTCTCCATATCTCACAGCCCGCTGAAAAGCTTCTTCCCCCAGTTCACGAAATCTCCTCCGATTATTGAGGCCACTGAGGCTATCCATATTAGCCATTACCACTAGTCGATTATTGAGCAGTTCTCTTTCGGTAACGTCCTCAAAAATGATCTGATATCCCAGGGTATCCTGTTGATTTCGGAAGGGCATACTTCGAATGCTGACCGAGCGCATCCCTTCCGGTGCTTCCAATTGAACGATCTGATCCTTCTGATTCGTAATGCTGTCCATCAGTTTTGGATGAGCTTCCAGAAGGGCTTCTAAATTGTCCTCTCGGATTTGAATGCCAAGCCATTGAAAAAAATGTTTACTGGATTCATTAAAATCCACTACTCGGTAAGACCGGTTGAGCAGTAGCAATCCCGAATCCATATCCCGGAAAACCCTCTCCCGGGCCAGGGCTTTGATATCCAGGAAATTGTACCGGGTAAGGGCGAGCAGAATCAGCAAAATACAAGGAGGCAAAATTAATGCCGTGTAGTCTACCCCAGTACCGCCCAAATCCGCCATAATTAAAATCAACGCTAAGTAGGGAAGAATCGATGCTATCAGAAAAAGCCGAAACTGAATCCTTTCACTGCCCCTGCTCTTTCGGTAGCGCTGAAAATAGAAGAAAGTACACAACGCCAAGGCAATAAAGGCATAAAACATTTGCACATAATAAAAGGGCCCTTTTGATAAAAGCAGAAAGGTATAACTTCCGGTTTGGTTCATCTGGACTTTGCTGTAATACAAGTGGTGAAAATCATTGGTAAACCGAAGAATAAAGGTTAGTACTGGTACAGCAAACACCAGTACTCCGCCCCATCCTTTTAACAGCCTTCCCCTCTCTGTATAGAGGATGCCCACTGCCAGCCACCAGGCTGGGAAAAAGGGAATGCCGAAATACTGAATCTTGTTCCAGAAAATCATATCTTCTATGGGAGAAACGTTGATTTCCAGCAGATACCCCAATAAGTATATCTGAATAGACAGGCAAAGTGCCCCCAAAGCCTTTGCATAACTTGATCTACCCCGCAGAAAAGCGTACACGAACATAAACGCAAGCAGCATCACTCCGGCAAAAAGATAGATACTGAGAAAATGTATCAGCATGAAGTCCCCTTTCAGCATTAGAATAAAAATATCATAACACTGATGGTTGCTGTTTTCAATAAACTTCCGGGGCATTCACTCGTATATTGTCGATCAGTCTTACAGTCCCGATTTTTACCGCTATACCGATTAAAACCTTGCCATTGATTGACTGTAATCGCCGGAAACTATCTGCCTCGACGATTTCAATATATTCCACAACGAAATCCTGGGAGTAGCCCATCATTCTTCGGAACATACCCTTGATTTTTTCGGGGGACTTTTCTCCATCCCGAATCATTTTTTCTGCAGCTTTCAGTCCATGATACAGAATACCAGCTCTGGTACGCTGCTCCCGACTCAGAAAAGCGTTTCTGCTGCTTTTAGCCAGTCCGTTCTCCTCCCGGACGGTAGGGCAGGAAATGATGTCAACGGGGATATTCAAGTCCGCTGTCATCTGTTTGATGATACCCAGCTGTTGGGCATCCTTTTCACCGAAATAGGCTCTATCTGGCTGGACCATATTGAAAAGCTTTGTTACAACGGTAGCCACTCCCTGGAAATGTCCCGGCCGGTGTTCTCCGCACATGATCCGGGTGATTTCCCCTTTCAGGGAAACAGCAGTCACAAAGCCTGCAGGATATATTTCCTGATTATCCGGCAGAAACAGGATATCGACTCCGCAATTTCTGCATTTCTTCTCATCTTCTTCCAGATCCCTTGGATATTTTCCCAAATCCTCTCCAGGCCCGAATTGAGCCGGGTTTACAAAGATGCTGGCAACAATCAATTCATTTTCTTTACCGGCAGTTTCAAAAAGGCTCAGATGGCCTTCATGGAGGCTCCCCATCGTTGGAACGAAGCCAATAGTTGTTTTGGTCTTTCGGTAGCTGGACAGCTGCTGTCTCAACTCCTGGACGGTGTAAACAATTTTCATTTTTTCTCCTTTTTCTGACGAAAGCCCTGATACTGAATATCAGGGCTTTCCAACGGGTATGGCTCATAATGATGCCATCCTGATATTGGAGATATTGTACTGAATCCGGCAGGGTCTTGTCAAGTAAATCAGGTCCCGGATTTAACCTTGATTTTTATTGCTATTTCCAGTTTTGTGGCCTGGATAGCCCCGACGGAAGTTTGGTATATTGGTCACCCTTCGCCGAATTGATCTGCATTTGTGTTAAAAAGTGGCATTTTGACAGGTCAGCACCTGCTAAATTCGCATCCCGAAGATCCGCTCCCAGAAACAAGCTCTCCCCCAGAGAACGCCTTGAAAAATCCGTACCAATCAGGACAGACATAGTAAAATCCCGATCATCAGACCCTTTCATAAACCCTTCTCCTTTTTTACGGATCACATCCTTCAATACTGGGTTCACCCGGCTGCGATAGGTTTCTATATTATAAGCCCCGGTTTCCTCTGGTACAAGCCCGGATATCACCTCATTCTCCTTGATTAATTTTCGGATTTCCGCCTTTGCTTCTTCTGCATCCGCCAGAGTTAAAGCTTCCAACAGAAACCATTTCATTTGATGAAGCTGAAACATCCCATGAAAGACCCGGAACATTTCTGTAGAGATTTCCGGGTTTTCCTTCCAATCCCCCCGGGAACGAAAAAGTTCCGTCACTTTCTGACCAGAACCAAAGCAGTCGTAGGCCATGCAGCCCTTAAGCCCCCGATCGTTAAGAGAATCATGAATCCGGCAGCAGAAGTCTTTTTCCAGATATTTGCAAGGAACGCCGGCAGCCTTATTCTCAGGAAATCCATCCATTTTGGCACAGTATAACGACACGCAGCAAAGGCCGGCGCAACTCCTGCAGTCGATTGTCAAGGAGTTTCTCTTCTCCGCCACCCATCCTCTAGTTTCTTTTTCAACCATTTAACTACCCTTCCATCCTGTAAAAAAACGTGCTATAATACTCCTCGTGTAATCGCAAAGTAATACCACAAATTTAGTATATTTCTAGTCGCATAAAGGACCTCCAAATGACAAACCAACAATCCCATTCTATGCAAAAAACCAGTGTGCGAGTAACTCTGGCTCTTTTTTCCTGTTTGCTCTGGGGCAGCGCCTTTCCGGCTATCAAGCTGGGATACAACCTCTTTCAAATCAATAGCACCGATATCGGAAGTCAAGCGCTCTTTGCTGGTACCCGTTTTTTTCTGGCCGGAGCCTTGATCTTTCTTCTGTTCAGCCTCAAAGAAGGCCGGATGCCCTTGCTGCGCAGAGATAATGCAGCGAAAGTGCTTGGCATCGGTGTCTTTCAAATAGCTCTCCAATATCTTCTCTTTTACATCGGTCTGGCTAACATCACCGGGACCCGGGGAGCCCTCATCAATGCCTGTCATGGCTTCATTACCATCATCGTTGCCCATTATCTGATCAAATCAGAGCCCATGAACTGGCAGAAAGTTGCCGGATGCATCATCGGATTTGTAGGAATCGCCGTGCTCAATATGGGAGGCGGCAGTACTTCTGTTACCTTATTGGGAGATGGTATGATCATCGCAGCAACCTTGATTTATGGCATCGGTTCTGTCTTCATTAAAATGATTTCCAAGGAAACCTCTGCCATGGTTATAACCGCCTACCAGCTGCTTTCCGGCGGCTTACTCCTGATGGTGGCCGGATTGCTGATGGGCGGGTCTGTACCGGCCATCACATGGGAGGGCATTGCCCTCTTCCTTTATCTGATTCTGATTTCAGCAGCTGCTTTCAGCATTTGGAACACCCTGATTCAGCATAACCCGATTGCAAAGATTGCTATCTTCGGCAGCAGCATTCCTGCCTTTGCCGCCATTTTATCCGCATTCCTCTTAGGAGAGGACATTCTGACCTGGCAGAACCTGGTGGCTCTGATCGGGGTCAGCGGCGGAATATTTCTGGTCAACTGGAAGATTGGCTCAGACGAAGGAGATATCATCTCCTAAAAAATCCAGTGCAAATTGGGCGTATAGGGCTGCCCCGAATTTCAGGGCATCTTCATCGAAATTAAACCGTTCATGATGGGGGAAGTAGATCGCTTCCTTTTCTTCATTCCGGTATCCTAAAAAGGCATAGATGCCGGGAGCGTGGTTGAAATAAAAGGGCATATCCTCCGATCCCATCAGACGCTTGATAGGCTGATTTCTGCCAGGTCCAAAGATTTTCGTGCAGCTATTGTCAGCAAGCCGGCACAATGCCTCATCATTATACAGACTGGGAGGACCCTCTTCAATAGTCACTTGGACCTTTATCTCATAAGCATCCCCGATTCCCTGTGCATGACGGCGGATTGCCTGGTGAACTGTTTCTCTGGCCTGGAGATCGAAATATCGCATAGAAATATCCAATTCTGTGTACTTGGCCACGATGTTGGCCTTTGTTCCGCCAGAAAACCGTCCAACCGACAAAACCACCGGCTCCTGGGCATCGATGGATTTGGTGATAATTCCCTGAAGATCCGCAACGAACAAGCAGGCAGGATGAATCGTATCCCTGGCTAGGTGGGGAGCAGAACCATGACCGGATACACCTTCAAAGCGTACCTTGATGATGTCGCAACCTGCCATCCGGTATCCCGGAGTGATATCCACATATCCAGTCTCAAGGCCGGGCATGCCATGCATGCCAAAGCAAGCGTCAACACCTTCCATTCCACCAACCTCAATAATTTTTCTGGCACCAGAAAAGGTTTCTTCCCCTTCCTGAAAAAAGAACCGGATTTCACCCGGAATGGAGTCTTTTCTTTCCGATAGAATACGGGCAGCACCTAAAAGCATGGCCGTATGGGCATCGTGACCGCAGGCGTGCATCACCCCTGGCACTCGGGACCGGAAAGGTACAGCAGTTTCTTCCACTATGGGCAGCCCGTCCATGTCAGCTCGAAGAGCAATGGTCCGACCCGGTTTCCCTCCCTTCAGCCTGGCAATCAAGGAAGTGTTTCCAGCCTTTTCATAAGGAATTCCCAGCAGATCCAGCTGCTCCATGATTTTTTCCTGAGTCCGGTATTCCTCTCCGCTGAGTTCGGGATTTTCGTGCAGATCCCTTCGGAATTGAATTATATATTGTTCCATTCTTTTCGCTTCCCGCAGCATATCATCCATGACATTTCTCCAATCTATAAGTTCCATCATTGAAACGTATTTTCACAGCATCAATGAATTTATTATACTACTTTTCTTTAATGATTTCATCTGCTGCTTCTCCTGCACAGAAAAACCCCGCCTTGTGAGCGGGGTCCTTCCCTTCTTTCATCTTTGATTTGCTTTACTTCAGTCCAGAATGTCCGCAATCCGCACCAGCATGGCTGCTGCTTCTGCTCTGGTAACCTTCTGTTCCGGATAAAAGTTTCCGTTGTTACCCATAATCACGCCCATGGTTCTTAAGGCGTGGATGGTTCCAAGGTCTTCAGCCGGGATGGCCTCCTGGTCCAGAAAAACCACAGTTCCGGCCGGAACATCCGCTGGTTCGATTCCAAGTGCCCTGGCCAGCATGATGGCAAATTGATATCGGTTCAGTTGAGCTTCATTGTAGTAGGGGGTCTGCAACATAATCCGAAGGGCATTTCTTTCCTGAAGCTGGGACTTGGCCCACTCCGGCATCCCTTCCCAATCAATAGCGCCCGGGGTGATGGTGCCTGCATCGATTCCTTCCAGGCAATTCATCAGCCTGGTCATCATAGCTACACCCTCGGGACCGGTTATATTGCCGTTAGGTCCAAATCTTCCATCCGGGTACCCCTGAACGAGTCCCCACTGACTTGCAGACTGCACTTGTTCTCTGGCCCAATGCTGTTCCATGTCCGGGAACAAGAGCCTGGACTGTTCCTGTTGCCTCATCCGTTCCTGCTTCAGAAGGATTGCTCCTTCTGTAACATGAAGACGGTCTCGCAGCTGAAGCCTTGCCTGTTCCTGATCCTGCAAGTTAACATGGGTCTGATCTCTGTCCCTTTGCTGAATCTGCTGCTGATCCTGAATAGGTGTGTCGCTTTGGGCGAAAACGAATCCTGGAATGGTCAGTACCATTAATGCTGCTATCAGCATCGTTAAAATTCTCTTTTTCATTTCTAAACACCTCCATTAACCATTTCACTGTTTTTATACATCATCCGTTAATTTCCTTTACCGGAACCACTGCTGCCATCGCTGCCATTTCCGCTATCCGGGTTAGAACCTTCGCTCTGGTCTTCTGGGCTGGAATTCTGACCAGACTCCCCTTTTTGGGCTTGACCATCTTCCGGTTTCAAAGCAGTTCCCGGATCATCATCACTCTTTTGCTCCTGGTTTTGGTAAGTTTGCTGAGCCGGAATTTGGCTATTTCCCGCCGGAGCTGGAGATTGGGACGGATTTCCCTTTTCTATTTTTTGCTGATTGGTTAATCCGCTACCGGTAAGACCCTCCAGCCCGGTTCCGGTAACATTCTCCATTTTAGTTCTTTGGCGATCCTGGATTCTGACTGGAATGAATTCCCCATTTCCAGCTACAACAGCATCCCACTGGTTTTCCTGCAGGCAGGATAGCGCTTCATCGGCGGCCCGATCCCTCATGATCTGCAGTTTTTCTTGCCGGCCTTTTAAAGCGTTGACAGAGATCACCGTTGATCCATCCGATGCAATAAACCCTTGGTTGCCAGCTTCCTCCACCAGTCCCCGGATTGCCAACTCCACCGGCATATGGAGTAAATTTTGAGATTCCACAAGATTGCGTCCCTCTTCATTGATTCCTTCTGCCCTTACTACTCGGCCGAAACTGTTGACACCTAGTTGAATGCTGGGATTGATTTCCAGGCCGATTCCATATACCGGCGTGAAATAGAATCCGATTCCTCCCAGGAGCAGCATCATCATAGCCGCAATGGATACCAGGGCAGCCCTTGGTCTCTTCATCGGAAGAACCCTTTTATTCTTATTTTCAAGGGCTGACAGAACTGCAGTCTTTGTTCTTTCTTTCAGGTCTTCATCCGCCTCGATTCGATCCATATAATTGATGAACTTGTCCATTTCTCCTTAGCCACCCATTTCCTTTCTCAGTTTTTCTTTGGCACGCCTGAGCTGTGAATATACCGTACTGGTATTTTGCCGGGTTATATCCCCGATCTCCGGAATCGTGTATCCTTCATAAAAGTGGAGATAAATCACCCATTTATATTTTGCCGGCAAAGCCATGACGTCTTCCAGAATATTTCTTTCTTCCTGGCTTTCATAGGGGATCTCAACTTCTTCATAAGTTTGAACCCTGCGGCTCCAGAAACTTCTCTTAAAATCTTTGCACTTATTGTAAGTCACCCGGCATAACCAGGCTTTTCGGTGCTGTTCATTCTGAAAGGTCTGATTCGTCAAAAAAACCTTTATGAATACCTCTTGAAAGACATCCTCCACATCCTGAGGGTTCTTGAGGTACAGGAAGCATATCCGGCGAACCAACTTTCCGTACTGATCGATTACGGCTGAGATTTCCTCCTCCGCTGCATACGGCTGAACCAACTTCCTTCACCTCCTTATACTATAAATACGATTCAACTTTCCCCATCCATTCATCCAGCAAAAAATATTTTTAAATTCCTATAAAAAAATGGAATAAAGAGGACCTTCCGGTTCTTATTCCATTTTATATTTCACCTATTAAATTATGAGGTTGATAGCCACACCCAGAAATAAGGTAATGGCCAGGCTTCCGGTCATCAGCATCAGATTTTTAACTGATAGGACAAAAGTCGTCTTTTTTTGTTGCTCCTGCATAAACAGCTGAATATTTTTCCACACCGGCAGAATCGTGATCAGAGCTAGTACCGAAACCAGGGGCAACACCCTCATAATCAGCAAAATCAGTATGCTTCCGTAAGCAAGGATGTAAAGCCATTGGAAGAGTTTCAGGGCCTTGGCCTTACCAATATAAAGAGGCAGCGTATATCGCCTGTTAACGATGTCATCTTCCATGTCGCAGATGTTATTGGCCAGCATGATGTTGGCAATGCACAGGATGGGGGTGACCGTCAGCAACGCCATCTGAATCACAAATAAAATATCAAAGCTGAAAATCAGCTGCCCATTATCAATGATCAGCCCAATTAGATCTGAATCCATTAGGTGGATATAGACGGCAAGAAATGGGATAACGAAGCCCATGACCCCACCGGAAAAAATCTCTCCAAAGGGGGTTCTGGAGATGGGGACTGGTCCAAAAGAATAAACTACCCCAATAGCAAAGGAAAAAATACCCAGCAATAAAACGATGATGGAGGTATTGAGGAAAAGGAATATTCCGAATACCACCGCTGACAAAAGAAGCAGGGCGATGATTCCTCGAACGGCCGATTCCTTCATGGAAAACCGCACGATGGCATTGTGCTCTTCATAACCGTAGCCGGTGGTCTTGATGGATTTCTTATAATCCATGTAATTGTTGATAGCCGTAGTAGCCATATCAAAGGTCAGCAGGGACAGGAACATGAATATAAAATTTCTGATAGAAAAAGTTTCATAGGCATAGAGTACGTATCCGGTCCCCAGCAACAAGGGCAACTGGCTGGCCAGTTTGGTCTGAATTTCAACTAGTTTTAAAAATGCTTTCATTTTTTACCTTTCTGCAATCACCAGCATCTCATAATCCTCTGTTTTAAGGGCATCTTCCCGGGAATAGGCCCCCAGGGCAGCGCCGAAGATGTCGATAGTTTTAAATCCCAATGATTTCAGGAGCCAGGTGATTTCGCTGGGCAGATAATACCGCTCATTGCAGAGCAACTCCCGCTCCTTTCCGTCATCATCGGTGAAGGTCGTCACATTCCGGTCCCGCATGGTCATCAGGTCAAAGGTTTCGCTCAGGTACCTGGCCCCTTCATCTTCCTCCCGGTCATGAAATTCATTGATGGAATGAAAAAGAGGAAATAGACCATTGAGAGTTGTAAAGATGAACTTGCCATGATCCGCCAATGCTTCGGAAGCATTTTTCAGAATCTCAAAATTCATTTCGTCGGTTTCCATCAAAGGGAACCCGCCCTCACAGAGCATGATGGCCACATCAAATTCCTTTTTGAAGGGAAGGTTTCTGGCATCCTGCCGGAGAAAAGGAATCGAAAGGCCTTCCTTTTCCGCTTTTTCCCTGGCCCTTTTCAGCTGACTTTCTGATAAGTCTATACCGGTCACCTGGTATCCCCGTTTGGTCAGTTCGATAGCATGGCGCCCGGTCCCGCAGCCGATGTCCAGGATTTTTTTCGATTGGTCGTGGTTCAGCTCCTTTTCAATGAAGTCGCATTCCCCCAGGGTTCCCTGAACAAATATCTCCTTATCGTATTGATTCCCGTAATTTTCAAAGAGTTCTTCATACCATTGTTTCATGTTTCTCTCCTTTCAGTCTGAATTCGTCAGAGACTCCAGTATTTCCCTCACCCGGGCCTCTTCCTTCACGCTGGTCAGCATAATCAGATAATCCTGTGCCTGAATCAAGGTATCCCCCCGTGGGATGATATCCTTTCCATCCCTTCTTACCGCAATCAGCAGACTGCTTTCCGGCAGTTCTATCTCCCGGACCATTTTGTTTTCCGCCAGCGCTCCGTGGTGCACAACGGTTTCTACAGTGATTCTTCTGCTGGAATCCTGTTCATCCATTGGCGCCTGCCGATCCCGCACCAGATTTTCAAGAAGGGATTCGTAAATGGGCTTACTTTTTAGCAGGTCCGCTGTGACATAGGATACGAGGGCCACAATTGCAATTGGCAGGAGGTGAGTGAAAGAACCGGTCATTTCGACTAAAAGCAAAATCCCTGTAATTGGTGCCCGGACGATGGCGGTAAACAATCCAGCCATGGCCAGCACGATCCAATAATCAAACAAAGCTGGATCCATGCCCGGAATAAACTCCATTCCTTTACCAAAAAGAGCACCGACGGTGGCGCCCAGAATCAGCAGTGGGAAGAAGATTCCTCCAGGTGCACCAGACCCGAAGCTGATCATAGAAAACAAAAATTTTGCCAGTAGAAGGAGCAGCAGGAAGGTTATGGTTGCTTCCGGCTTAAGCTCTGCAATCATCCGGTGACCGCTTCCCAGCACCAATGGAAAACTCAGCCCCAGGATGCCGGCCATAAAAAAGGGAATCAGCAATCTGGTCCGAGTGCTCAAGAATGGGATTTTCTTATAGATTTTTTGTGTAGCTAAAAGCACTTTATTGTAAAAAGCACCACAAACTCCTAATATTCCGCCCAGGAGAAAAAGAATCCAGTAATCCTCCAGAGGGATCAGCGTTTCCAGAGTAAATCGAAATATCGGGTCCATCCCGAAGATAACCCGGGAGGTGAAATCCGCTACGACTGCCGATGTCATCGTCGACAGGAGGATGACGGGGGAAAAATATCGGAAGATTTCCTCCAGGGCAAACATAGCTCCTGCCATAGGAGCGTTAAAAGCCGCTGCCAGTCCAGCACTGGCACCGCTGGCGATGAGAATTTTTCGCTCGGTTCTGGTAGATGAAAATCGATTTCCAACTCCCTGGGCTACACAAGCACCAAGCTGAATGGAGGGGCCCTCTCTTCCCAAAGATAAACCGCAAAAAAGGGCAAGGGCTCCACCTATAAATTTTGCCAGAAGAGTGCTGAGCCAATGATGGCGGAAATGACCGCGGATAATGCCGCTGACCTGGGGGATCCCACTGCCACTGATCATGGGAAATCGGGATACCAGATAGCCGGTCAGATAGCCGGCCCCCGCCAAAAGTAAAATGGCCAGGGGAATCAGGTTCAGATGTCCCCGAAGATAACTATAGGCCAGAAAAGACCATTCCTCCGCTTCCGTCAGGACAAAGCGGTACGTATTGACCACCGCTCCTGCCAGCAGTCCCACCAGGATGCTCTTCATCAAAATCGGGAGCTTTCCCGTATGCGGATTTATAACAGCATGATAATTATTTGCAAGATTCATTTTCCATTCCTTTATATTACTTTCCAGAAAGCGCAGGGGGATCCGGTCACACACTTGCCACAGACATCACTGCCGACACTGTTTGCTGCTTCGCCCCCTTCGTCCGTGTAGGAGTTGCCGAAATTGGTATAAATAGTAGCGTTCTCTTGGCACAATTCATAACAGGTGTACCGATTAAACGCTGAAATAGTCAAAGCCTCTGTTGGGCAGTTGCGAACACAAATCCCGCAGCTGCCGTTTTTCTTGTATAGGCAAAGTTCCACATTGATAGGCTGGTCCGGATCCAGGGGAAGATTGGTCACAACCGTAGAGTACCGTCCGCAGCATCCGCTTTTTGTAATCAGCATGTTGTTGATTCCGAAGGTCCCCAGACCTGCTGCATAGGCAAAGTGACGCTGGGACCAGTTGCTGATCAGCTTTTCCTGGTTAAAGGTGGAAGCCTCCTTTGAAATGGCTCCTTTAAAGCCCAATCCTTCCAGAAAACCGATCAGGTGCTGATTCAGTACACCGAACATGGCGTTGGTCTCTTCATAGCTTTCAGCCCACAAAGGAGCAGCCATCCTGCCGTATTCGGCATTGATTTTTGCCAGTTCTCTGGTAAAAGGCACGTAATAGGCGATCACAACAGATGCATCGGCAAGGACATCCACTGGCATCTGATGGGAAGGGGAAATGACCTCATTAAGCGCTAAAATGGATGGGTGGCGAGCATCGGCAAATCCAACAAGGGGAATCCCCCACTTGGTATTGATACCGGGCTTTTCTTCATATTTCTTGACAAATTCAATTATTTCGTTTCTGATTGCTTCCTTCATTCCGTTCATTTCTAACCTGTTTTTTAAATCCATCGCTGCTCCACTTCTCCATATCCTTTTTGCTGCTATTCTGCTGAAATGTATGGACTCCCTTTGATGTAAAATCGCCAAAGGAAATCACGGGCTTCCTCAGCATAATCAATGCCGATGCGGGTTGTTTCATGAATCTGAAAAGGTTCATGAATCTGCTCCCCTGTTGGTTGGGCAGGTTCTTCGATAAACAAAGGATTCCCTCGAAGATCCTCTCCGTTCAGGCTTCGGTTTATGGAGAGGGCATGACAAAGTTTACCGGGGCCATTGGCCAGGTTTTTCAGCTGGCCTTTTGATATCTGATTCAATGGTTTTTCAAATCGGTTCCAAGCCATGTCTTCCAACCCTTCCAGGGGTTCCAGGGCGCGGATCAGCACCGCTTGAGGGTCCCCATCTTCGCCGGTAACCACATTCAGACAGTGGTGAAGCCCATAGATCAAATAGATGTAGGCGTGACCGGGGGCACCATACATCACTTCCACCCGGGGCGTCCTCTTCCCCCCATAGGAATGGGCGGCTTTGTCGATGATGCCCATGTAAGCTTCCGTTTCCACGATCCGGGCAGCCAGACGCTTCCCGTTTATTTCATGAACCAAGATTTTCCCTAGCAGCTCTTTGGCTACGATTAAGGCATCTCGATTATAAAATTCTGTTCCTAATTTCTTCATGCCTTCAACATACCCCTGAATCCCCGGACTCCGTAATAAGATTCTGCTCCATTATGATAGATAAACACAGCATCATAGCGCCGATCACCAAAGAGTGCTCCTCCCAGCTTTCGGATGGGCTCCGGGGTCCGGATCCAGCTGGAGGTTTTCCGGTCAAAGGCTCCAAGCCGCTGAAGCTGGCAATATTGATCTTCCGTCAGGATTTCAATGCCCATCTCTTTGGCCGTTTCAAGTGCGCTGCCACCTGGTTTTGCAGTCTTCCTGGAATCCAGAGCCTGCTGGTCATAGCAGAGGTTTCTCCGACCCACCGGACTTTCCGGAGAGCAATCCATAAAAACAATCTGCTTCGTCACAGGATCGATCCCGGTCACATCCGGCTCTCCCCCAGTCGCTTCCATAACAGCAAGTGATTGCAGTACGATAGTGTTTGCCTTTATTCTCTCTTCGACTGTTTCCCAGTTGATATCCGGATGCCTCTCCCGGTGGGCCTCAAACCGGTCCTTAAGGATATGGAGAAGCTCTGCCTTTGTTAAGTCTTTTTTAATATCTTCCATTATTCCCTTTCACCCCTCTTACAGATTTCTTCCGCTGATGCCTTCAACTTTCTTTTTCCTTTTGACGACCCAGGAAATGCAAACCATAGCTGACGAAGGAAATCAGTTTGGAAGCCACCGCCAGGACCAGAACCCAGTGGGACAGGGTGGAAAATGGGAAAATCAGCAGTAAAGCTACTGCAATTGTAAATAGGATAGTTGCAGTTTTTCCAAACTTATTGGCCGGAATCACCCGCTCCGTTTTACTGACATAAAGATAGATCCCCGTCAGAATCTGCATCCCTTCTACGGTGGCCATCAGGATCAGGATCCACAGAGGCACTTCCGCATTGAAAAACAGGCAGGCCAAAGCAGTCAACAGCATAAGTTTATCTGCCAGGGGATCCAGCACGATTCCTACCACCGATACCACATCATACTTTCGGGCCAGATACCCGTCCAGTGCGTCGGTTGCTCCCGCCAGCAGAAAAATTCCCAAAGCGTACAGGAGCCGGTTCTCCATGGAGGAAAAAAAGACCAGCACAAATATAGGTATCAAGAGCAGTCTAAAGAAGGTGATCATGTTTGGTACATACTTCATGTTCATTTCCCTTTCTCTCCGCTTTGGAACTGTGGCTTTCGTTTATTTTACTTTTTTCAGCACCATTCCGGTCCTGCTAGGTACATAGATGAGGATTCCCATGTCTCCTTCTCTGGAAGGCAGGGCTCGGGTTTCGTATTGACATCCATGATCGATTCTGTTAAATCCCCCAAATCGGTCTTCGTCTGTATCCAGAATGACTTGGTAGCTAGCCTTTACGTGGAGGGGCAGTTCAAAGTCCGGTAAGGAATCCAGAGGATGGAAATTAAAGAGAAACAGGTAATCCTTTTTTCGGTAAGCCAGGATTTTTCTGGTGGAATCACACCAAAGGCACTCAAGCCCTTCCTCTCCCATCAGCTTTTCTTCCTTCATCAACCGGACCATAGTCCCGTCAAAGGTATTGAGGTCGTGGTAGCGAAGGTTTTCATCATCCGCCAGGCTCCACTGACGGCGGCAGTGCCAGAAGCTCCAGCCATTCCCCTCTCTTGGAAAATCAATCCATTCCGGATGGCCGAATTCATTCCCCATGAAATTCAGATATCCCTCGCATCCCATGGAGATGGTAGCCAGACGGATCATCTTATGGAGTGCTGTCGCCCGTTCCACTCCCAGATTTCTGCTGCTCTTGTTCATATGCCAGTACATATCCTGATCTGCCATCCGGAAAATCAGGGTTTTATCCCCAACCAGGGCCTGATCGTGGGATTCGGCATATCCAATCCGTTTTTCCGCCGGCCGGCTGGTGGACAATTCGTGCCAGAGCTGCTCCATATCCCAGTCTTCATCCTTTCGATCCAGCATGCGGATCCAGAAATCAGGCATGCCCATAGCAAGCCGATAGTCAAACCCGATACCTCCCTGGACGATGGGCAGGCACATGCCCGGCATACCGCTCATATCTTCTGCGACGGCGATTCCCCGGGGCCGGATCTCTTTAATCAGTTCCGTGGCGAACTGAAGGTACGTAATAGCGTCCACGTCGGTGTTGAGACTGAAATATTTGTCGTAACAATCAAAGTCCGTACCCAGCCCGTGGTCGTGGTAGATCATGGAGGTCACACCATCAAATCGGAATCCGTCAAAATGATATTCTTCGAGCCAGAATTTCAGGCTGGACAAGAGAAAATGAATCACTTCATGTTTTCCGTAGTTAAAAAGCTTGGAATCCCAGGCTTTGTGGTAACCCCGATCTCCCGGATGGAAAAATTGTTCCTCGGTCCCGTCGAAACAATTGATTCCCTCTGCCTTGTTTTTTACCGCATGGGAATGGACTAGGTCCATCAGAACCCGGATACCCATGGAGTGGGCCTTATTGATAAGGGATTTCAATTCTTCCGGTGTTCCGAACCAGGAAGAAGCGGCAAAATAATTGGAAACATGGTAGCCGAAGGAAGCATAATAAGGATGCTCCATCACCGCCATAATCTGAATAGTATTGTAACCCAGAGCATTTACTCTGGGCAGGATATTCTCTTCAAACTCCCGGTAGGTACCGATTCCTTCCCTTTCCTGAGCCATGCCGATATGGGTCTCATATATGAAAAGGGCTTCATCCCCGGGGGTAAATTTTTGGTCCGTCCAAAGGAATTCCTCCTCTGGCCACCATATCTGCCCAGAAAAATCATGACCATCCCGGTCCTGAACCACCTTCCGGATATAGAGAGGAATCCGGTCCATGCCGATTCCCTTTCGGGTGACATGTACCTTTACCCGGGAGCCGTGGAGAAGGGTATCTTTTCCGGAAATCCGGATTTCCCAAACCCCTCCACCAATCTCTTCCAGGGGGTGGGTATTTCGGTCCCAGTTATTGAAATCACCAATCAGAAACAGCCCGTCCGCCCCCGGTGCCCATTCCCGGTAGACCCAGCCATCTGCCTCCCGGTGAAAGCCGAAAAAGTGATGGCCGTTGGCAAAATCAGCAAACCGTCCGGTTACTCCCAGCAGTTCTCGCCGGACCTTTTCATATCGGTCCATCCTCAGCAGCAAATCTTTTTCATAGGATTCAATCCAGGGATCGATCTCCAGTATCTTCAACTTCTTCATTGCTACCTCTTTTCCACCTGAAAACGCAGAACGGTTTTTAACTTTTCCGGCTCGGTTTTTCGAGGATCCGATAGATAGATCTCCCGATGAATTTTAGATTTTCTCTGATAGCCCTGGTCCCGGCAATACTCTTCCATGGCAGCAAAGCTGGCCTGCTCCTCGTCGTAGCTTCCCAAGTGGAGCATCTGACAACACAAGCCTTCCCGGATGGTTTCCATTCTCAGCTGATCCAGCCAGGGGTTTGGTTTTTTCTTTCGGGTTTGGGCCAAAAGCCGCTCAAAGAGGGTCTCCGTCAGATAATCGGGTTGGCGAATCATGACGGACCAGGCATAATTGCTTTTATCGGTGGAAGGCTTTTCCTTGTCCACCAAGTCCCATACACCCTCCAGGGGAAATACGGTGTATTCATATACCCCTTCAGGAGCATCTGGGTTTCTGTAAATCATTTTCACTGCATAGCTGAAACTGTAAAGGGCCCCTGTGGCATCTGCAAAATCGTCGCCATTGGGATCTCCCTTTCCATCCACGACTGCATACCGAATTGGCGGCACCTCTAACAGGACTGGCTTGTTTTTAGGAAGATACAAATCTTTAAAATCTTTTTTATAATCCTGCTTCCTCATCCTTTCCTCCCGTTCTCTTATTCATAGGTGGGTCCGAATCCAGTTATTTCTTTAATAGATTACTTCCATTATACATGTTTCCGGGGCAGCTGGCAGTAGAATTTATGAGGATTTTGCGGACTAATGTCATCCTGGTCAGAAAAAAGGTTGACCGATGGAGGAATGGTTTATATCATAGAAGCAACACGGTTTTTTATTGATTCGCTTCTTGATTTAATTGTTGGTAGCAGAAAGGAATTCATTGTGTCTTCAACACTAAGCAAAAAAATGATTCTGTCCTTTGCCATTATTACCATTGGTACCATGACAATTATGGGTACTGTCACCTATGATAAAGCGAAAACCATTGTTTATAATCAGCTTTCAGATCAAAATAATAAAACAGTATGGGCTGTCAATGAGTATTTTCTGGACTCTTTCATGGCAGACATGGAGTACGTTGTTACAAAATGGGCAAACGATCCCCGTATCATCAGCTATCGGAATCCTGCCGGCCAACCTCGTATGGTCAATAGCTATCCCGAAAACTTCAAACCCATCTATGACGGCTGGAAAGGATATGTGGAGGGGAATCCCGATATTGGCTGGATGTATTTTGGTATTGAGCAAGATGGTTCAGCCTTTTTTGCTCCCCTGGATCCTACAATTCCGGAGAACTACGATGCGAGGCTCAGGCCTTGGTATATCGGAGCTGTTGCCAATCCAGGGGAACTTTTCTGGACAAATCCCTATCAAGATGCAGGAGCCTCCGGGGAAATGCTTGTGACGGTTTCTACCTTGGTCAGAGATGGGGACTATACGATTGGGGTAATTGGACTGGATGTAAAACTCTCAAAGTTTTCTGATATGATGGCCGGACTGAGCATTGACAGCGGAGGATATCTGATGATTATCGGGGAGAACGGAGATGTTTATGCCCATCCCTCCCAATCCATGCTGATGGAAAACCTGTCGGGCAAAGAATGGATTCAGAATATCCATTTGAAGGAATCCGGCAATATTACCTTTAAAGAAAATGGGCAGGAATTTATCGGCTCATTCATAACGGTAGAGCAAACAGGCTGGAAATTAATATATGTAAATCCCATTGGAATGGCAGAGGTTTTTGGGCAGGTTAAATCCTGGATTGCTCTCGCTGTCCTCCTCGTCATCGTAGGTCTGGTAGCACTGAGTTCTGCCGTTACCTTTATTATTCTAAAGCCCTTGCGTCAAATGATGAAGACCATTGAAGATGTAATTGCCGGTAATTACCAAGCAAGAATGGAGATTACCACCAAAGATGAACTGGGCCGGCTGGGAGAAACCTTTAATCGGATGCTTTCAAACACCCAGAGCTTGATGGAAGAACGTTCCCGGCATATTGAAGAGTTAACTCAAAAGAATGACGAAATCATGGAAAGCTATCGTAATACGGCAAAGGCGCTGGGAAACGCCATCGAAGCCAATGACCACTATATCCGGGGGCACTGTGATCGGGTGTGTTATTATGCCATAAAAATGGGAGAAATGCTCAACCTCAATCAAGAAAATCTAGAAAATCTGGCGTTTGCCAGCATGCTTCACGACATTGGCAAACTTGGCATTTCTGAAAAAATTCTAAAAAAAACGAGCTCACTTACTCCGGAAGAGTTCGATATCATAAAGAACCATCCCAGAATCGGCTATGACATATTGTCAGGAATTCCATTTCTTGAAGAATGCCGAATCATATTATTACAGCACCACGAATCGGTCAATGGTTCCGGATACCCGGATGGTCGGAAGGGTGAGGACATCCATTATTCTGCAAAGATTCTGTGCATTGCAGATGCCTATGATGCCATGACCAGTTCCAGACCCTATCGACTCGAACCCATGTCAAAGGAAGAGGCTTTAGCCGAGCTGGCCGCTTCAAGAGGTAGCCAGTTTGACGAAAGCCTCACCGATGTTTTTATAAAGATGATTCAGGAAGAAGAGATAGATTAAACCGTCCAACCATCTCCTTGAGCAGTTCTGCCTGACCAGAAAGTTCTTCACTTGCTGCCGCACTTTCCTCGGCTGTTGCCGAGTTGTTCTGAACGACCTCCGATACCTGCTGCAGGCCTTTATTAACCTGCACGATAGCGGATGCTTGTTGATTGGATGCTCCGGCGATTCCCTCCATCAAGGTAGCTGCCGTATCAATCGCTCCAACAATTTTGTCCAGATCCGCAGCGGTATCTTTCGCAATTTTTGTTCCCGCATGAACCTTACTGACAGAACCTTCAATCAGCTGAGTCGTATGATTAGCGGCCTCCCCGCTTCTTGCTGCCAGACTTCGTACTTCTTCGGCCACCACCGCAAAGCCTTTCCCCTGCTCCCCGGCCCTGGCTGCTTCCACTGCAGCATTTAACGCCAGTATGTTGGTCTGGAAGGCTATATCGTCAATTACCTTAATGATATCTGAAATGCTTGAGGACGAATCATTGATTTCTTCCATTGACTTCAGCATTCCCTGCATCTGCTGGTTTCCCCTCTTCGCAAAGTCCCTTGCCAGAGAGGCTAAGCTGCTGGCTTCTGCAGCGTTCACGGCATTGTCCCTAGTCTGTTCTGATATTTCCGTAATCGAGGCTACCAATTCCTCAATGGAACCAGCCTGCTCCGTAGCCCCCTGGGACAAAGCCTGACTTCCGTCAGATACCTGACGGGATCCGGATGCAACCTGATCTGCCGACTGATTTATGTCCGCCATGATTCCATTCAGGGAATAGAGAATATCCTGAAGGGCCTCCCGAATAATCAGATAATCCCCCCTATAATCCGCTTGAACGGCCACATTCAGGTTCCCTTTCCCAATTTCGGATAATACTAGGGAAATTTCTTCCGTATAGGTGGAAAGATTGTGAATGGTTTCATTGAGCGACTTCTTGATTTCGCCGTGACCACCTCGATAATTGCCTTTTACGGAGATGTGCAGATTGCCATTAGCCATTTCTTTCAGGACTTCAAGAGCCTCTTTTACCGGTTCAATGGTGGCATCCATGGTCTCGTTGATTCCCTGAATGACCTTAGAAAATTCCCCGCTGAATTTCTCTGCCTTTCCCCGAACCTCAAGATTGCCTTCTACAGCAGCTTCTGTCAGGATTCTTGTCTCGTCGACAAGGCTGATGATATTTTCAATCATCAGGGTCAAAGCGGGAATCAAATGATCATTTTCAGATTGCTTCCCTGTTCTCTTCAGGTTTTCAATATCAGAAAGGTCACCCTTGGAGACCCGTTCCGCAAGGCTCTGGATGCTGTTCAGATTATCAATTACCCCGTTGATGGAAACCGCCATGTCCTGATAGATTCCTTTGGATTCCCTTTCCACCTTGACAGTGTAATCATTGGCACTCATTTTCTTCAGTATTTCACTGCCTTCCACCAAAGATGCCAAGCCTTCCAGACATTCATTCAAGCTGCTTTTTATAAGATTGAAATCCCCATTATATTCATCGATTATCTTATCCGGAATTTCTCCTTTCCCTATTTTCTCCACATAGTCAGCCATAAGGTTCAACGGGCGAACCAAGGCATCGATAGTTCCGTTCATTCCTTCTACTAAGGTCACATATTCCCCCTGCAGACCGCTGCTGTCCCCCCGGTAAGAAAGGTTCCCCTTCCGGGCCTCTTCCGTCAAACTTTTTATCTGGTTTAACAGCAGATTTACAGTTCCGATTACACGATTCAGATTCCGGACTAAATCTCCATAGTATCCGTTGTAATGCTCAGGGTCCGGGATGTCGTCCAGACGGGTTCCCCGGGCCAGACCGATGATGCATTCTTTAGCGACATCAAGCGGTGCCTTGATTGCATCCAGCGTTGCATTGGTTCCTTCGATGATCTGGCGGTATCCCCCATGGAATCGGTCCTCATCCCCCCGAAGGTCCAGCTGTCCGTTGATGGCCGCTTCCGTCAGTAGTTTGGATTCGTTTACCAAGCTATTAAGGTTTTCAACAACAGAATTAATGCTGTTCGACAGAATATCTTCCTCTGATTTCGGAGTGATGCTGACAGAAAGGTCCCCCTCAGCAATCCGTTCTGCAGCGGCTGCCTGCTCTCTGATATTATGCACCATCTTTTGAAAGGCTGCGGCCAGTTGCCCCATTTCATCGTTTGACTTTAAATCCACCTGAACATCAACGGCCCCTTGAGAAAGTCGCCCGAAGGCTGCAACCACCCTCTTAAGGGGGTGGGTAACCGTTTTTCTAATCAGATAATAAGCCATGAGGGATATGACCAGAATTCCAAGAAAGGAAAGTCCCATCAGGGAATAAGCCAGTTGATTGGATTGTGCAACCACATCGTTGGCATCAATATCAAGACCAAGCATCGCAACCGTTTGGCCGGCAGAATCCATAATTGGGATAAAAACTGTCAGAAGATAACCAAAATCTCCGTCCTCGGCCATCTTCATGACAAACTGCTCTCCAGATTGAAAAGCCTCATTAAATCCGGTAATTTCATCTTCGTAAGCAAAATATTCTTCATAACTGACAACGGTATCATAATCGTATATCATATCCGGATCATCCTCACTGGTTTGCCCTTCAATGATATAATTCAGTTCCCCCATCTCCGGATTTGGCGTCAATAGGTAGAGATATTTCATTCCGGTAACGGATTTCGCATCCGAGATCAGGGCCTTTGTAGCATCATAGTATGGTTCATTTCCCACATATCCCAGATGTTTTTTTAACTCATTCCCATCGATGGACCTTGCCAGAACTTTACCGGCAGCAAGAGCCTCACCTGCGCGAAGCTGTATGATTTCCTTCTTATGCTCCATTATGCTGAAAGCTCCGGTAATCAGGTTTGTCAACAGAATCAAGCCGATAATGATTAATAAAACTTTTTTGCTGATTGAATTCATTTGAACAAGGTTTTTGATTCTCTCCATAATAGTCCTTTCCCTCTAGCATGATGTGTTAAACTGTTACAAACCGTTCTACTATTGGGGAATTATAAACTTTTTAATCAGCATGTTCAATCAACCAGCAAAACTCAACAAATTTCTGTCACTAACTCAGCAATTTTGTATATTCATCGGGGCGAAATTAAAAAACTGGCAGGAAGGTTACCCATTCCTGCCAGTCGATCCTGGATCTTATCGTTTATCGTTTTACTGGCCCATCTGCATCATCTGGGTCATATACTGACCATAGTCGATTACTTTTGCGCCAGCCGGAACAGTCAGGTCCGGTTTCTTGGATGTTTCCGTTACTTTGGAATCCATTTCCATAACCAGTTTCATGAATCCGGTCATTTCCATGCTCATGGAGATATCAGAATTATAGGTGTCTCCAGTAATATCCATTATCAGGGATACTGTTTCATCTCCACCGGAAGCTTTCATGCTGTAATTATACAGGGCATCCTTGCTTTCCTTGATGACGATGTCCGCCTTGATGTTGGCGTCCTTCAGGGTTTCGGCCATCTCAGCCATTTCCGCAGCATCGGTGGTGATTCCCAGTTCCAGAGCGGTTTTCGCCATGGCAGCCAGGATCTTTGTCTGATCCAGAGTCAGGCTGTGGGTGGTGATGCTTCCAGAAGTCTGGGATCGGAATGCCTGGTCACCCATCAGGTTCTTCATGAAGGCGTAAGCCGTCTGAATTTCCTTATAGGTATCAATATCTGCTGTTCCCATGGACATGAACATGACCGGAAGCAGTTCGGACATGCTCACCTTGGAGGAAGCCATCTCCATCAGGGGTCTCATATCGATGCCCAGGGCATCATAGGTGTCATACAGGTTCATCTTCATCCAGGTGTCGGCAGTGAAGCTGGGATCCATGGTGGCAAAGAGGGCGGAATTCATGTACATATCTCCGCTTTCTCCATCCATCTTGATCTTCATGCTGATGTTGTTGAACATTTCCAGCATGGGGGCCATCTGAGCCTTTTCTTCCGGCGTCATGGCTGCCATCATATCACTCATGTCCATGGCATAGGTCATGATCATATCCACATCGGCTTTCTGCTGTACTCCACTGATTTTTCCGCTCATGCCCATGCTCACTGGAGTGCTTGCACCCGGAACGGTCATATGGATATCACCGGTAAAACTTCCCGTGGTTTCATAGGCCTTTTCCATGTCCAGATTGGTGGACATCATCAGAGCCAGGATGGAAAAGTCCTGATCTGCGTTGGCAAACAGTTCGTTGAAATCCATAATGACAGCCGTTTTATTGGCAGCATCCCATCCGACGGTATTGCCCAGGGCTTCCGCCATGAACCTTGCGCCTACCAGGGTCCTGCCGGTTGCTTTATCGATAAAGGGAGCCACATCGGTCTTCTTCACCGTAGTGGCACCGTTTTGAATCACGTTGATATCCTTGCTGCCCACGGCAAACTTCAATTCCATTTCATCGGTTTTTGCTGTAACCGTTTTTGTTGCATTGTCATAGGAAACCTCAGCTCCCATGGTCTCCAGAATCTGACGGAAAGGAACCATAGTCCTGCCATCCACGATTTTGGGCACCGCATCGGTAAAGGCGATATTCTTTCCGTTGTACTGAACCTGAATCCCTGGTTTCTCTGCAGCGACAGCCGTAACAGCCGAAGCTAGAATCAGGGTCAGAACCAATGTCAGGGCTAAAACTTTAGCCAACGTTTTTTTCATTTGTTCTTCCTCCTCTTAATCCCATAATTGTTCATTCGTTGCGCATGATGCTTAATCCTATTTATTATATCACGTTTGTAACTAGTTCGACAAAAATACATGATATTTTTTTCACACAATTTTGCTTTAATTCTTTCACAATTTTGCCCCACTTATTTTGGTATGCACAAATACCAGGAAGCCCGCGGTCCTACCCGAATGACTCGAACTTCTGAAAAACAATTGCTCATCCCGAGTTTAACAGCAAAACAAAAGCAAAATCTCCTGTATCCATTGGGATTTAAGGAGATTTTTCTTGTTGTTCAGAGTATAAAAATGTAGTCACATGGTAGTTGCTTTATCAAAATGAGATTTCAG
>Ga0228536_1000111_pt1 | contig 206554 bp, 195 predicted proteins | sample SJ1Smetagenome_FD_168611 | JGI IMG/M metagenome (GOLD analysis project Ga0228536, IMG submission 168611) | Enriched culture of PCE-dechlorinating microbial communities from Ithaca, New York, USA - SJ1.S | ecosystem: Engineered > Modeled > Simulated communities (microbial... > Unclassified...
GGGGGCCAGGGGGCTTACCCCCTGCCCCCTCCCCGCACCCCTCCCCCAACCCCGGGACCGACTGGCGGGGAACCGGCGGGCTTTGCCCGGTGGTTCCCCGCCAGGGTAACGTCGAGTCACGGTGGAGTTTTCCGCCAGGACCATAAGGACCCCTGAGGGGAGCAGGCCGGGCGCAGCTCGGTCTGCTCCCCTCAGACTTCCAGGGTTGGGAGGGGGTGTGGGGGAGGGCAGGGAACTGGTTCCCTGGCCCTCCCCCACAATAATTCCATACCATCACAAGGAACCTCACATGCCACAGCCGCAAACCATCACCGAAAAGATCCTGGCGGCCCACGCCGGGCTGGAAACAGTCGAACCCGGGCAGTTGATCAATGCCAAGGTCGACATCGCCCTGGGGAACGACATCACCGCCCCCATCGCCATCAAGGAATTTCGCGCCTCCGGGGCCGACAAGGTCTTCGATCCGGAGCGGGTGGTGTTGGTGTCCGATCACTTCGCCCCCAACAAGGATATCGCCTCCGCCATCCAGTGCCAGACGTTGCGGGAGTTCGCCCGGGAGCATAATCTCACCCATCACTATGACGGCGGCGATATGGGGGTGGAGCACGCCCTGTTGCCGGAACAGGGCATCGTCGGCCCCGGCGATCTGGTCATCGGCGCCGACAGCCATACCTGCACCTACGGCGGCCTGGGGGCCTTCGCCACCGGCGTCGGGTCCACCGACCTGGCCGCGGCCATGATCACCGGCGAGTGCTGGTTCAAGGTCCCCGAGACCATGCTCTTCATCTATCGGGGCCAACTCCCGGAATGGGTCGGCGGCAAGGACCTCATCCTCATGACCATCGGCGACATCGGGGTCGACGGCGCCCTGTACCGGGCCATGGAGTTCGTGGGCGACGCCATCGACCGGCTCCCCATGGCCGACCGCCTGGCCATGTGCAACATGGCCATCGAGGCCGGGGCCAAGAACGGCATCATCCCCCCGGATGAGATCACCCGGGGCTATGTGGAGGGCCGGGCCCTGCGCCCCTACGCCTTTTATCACTCCGACCCCGGGGCCAACTACGTCTCCGTCACGGAATACGACGTCAGCCAGCTGGAGCCCCAGGTGGCCTTCCCCCACCTGCCGGAGAACGTCCATCCCGTCTCCCATGTCAGCAACGTCCCCATCGACCAGGCCGTCATCGGCTCCTGCACCAACGGCCGGCTGGAGGACCTGCAAATGGCCGCTAAGGTCCTCAAGGGCCGCAAGGTGGCCAAGGGCGTGCGCCTCATCGTCATCCCGGCCACCCCCTGGATCTATCGCCAGGCCATGGCCCAGGGGCTCTTCGATATCTTCCTCGAGGCCGGGGCCACCATCGGCCCCCCCACCTGCGGCCCCTGCCTGGGCGGCCACATGGGCATCCTGGCCCCCGGCGAAGTGGCCATCGCCACCACCAACCGCAACTTCGTGGGCCGCATGGGCCATCCGGAATCCCGGGTCTATCTGTCCAACCCGGCGGTGGCGGCCGCCTCCGCGGTGGCCGGCCGCATCGTCGGCCCCCGGGACCTCCAGAGCTAAACCCAAACCTGTTCCTGTCCCCACCGGGCCGGAATCTCCGGCCCGGTCATGATAAAGTCCCTTCCCCCCTGCGCCCTGCTTCGCCGTCCTGCCGAGCCGCGTTCGGCGGCCAGGAAGGCCACCAGGCCCAAGGTCATGCAACGCCACCAGGGCCGCCTGTCCAGCGGTATGACCTGGCCGACCACTTCCCCCCCCGAATTCCCGGCGCGCCTTTACCCGGCCGCGCCAACCAGGAAGCCGTGGCCCGGGCCCAAGAGCGCTACCGCAAAGGGCTCACCAGCTTCCTCGATGTCCTGACCGCACAAAATTTCCTCTACGCCGCCCCAAGCAACCTGAGCCAGGCGGAGGGGAATCCCCTCACCGACCGCATCTCCCTGTACAAGGCCCTGGGTGGGGGCTGGGATGCGACCGAGATCAGGTGCCATGGACACCCCAAAATTATCCCTTGACAGGGCGGAGGATATTTGTTATTGAGTCTCTATCTCATATGAAACCGGAAGCTGACGCCTTTAGAGAATTTCTGGAAAGCAAAGGGATGCGGGCCACCCCGGAACGGCAGGCCATCCTCGCCGAGGTGTTTGCCGAACACGAGCATTTCGACGTGGAAGAGCTGATCATGCGATTGCGCCGGAAGGGCCAGCGTCTCTCCCGGGCCTCGGTCTATCGCACCCTGTCCCTGTTGGTGGAAAGCGGCCTGGTCCAGGCGGTGTACTTTGAAGACGGACATATGCATTATGAACACGTCTACGGCCATGACCACCACTGCCACCTGCGGTGCCTGGGCTGCCGCAGGATCATCGAATTCCGGAATGGCCTGGTGGAGGAGACTGAAGCCCGTCTCGGGCGGATGCACGATTTTGTCATCACCGGGCATCGCCTGGAGGTCTTCGGCTATTGTGCCGACTGTCGCCGGAAAATGAAATAAACCGCGGCAACCCGGGGAATATTTTTTTTGGGATTCTATTGAGACTGAGTCTCTATCTAATTAAATTGCGGAGAAGTAAACATGGCCCGATCTTCCCATCCCCATATCCGGTTTCTGGAACTCCTCCAGCTCTTGCGGCCCCCGCGCCGGTGCCGGGTTCGCAGCGGGACCGGTCACCCCTGGGACCTGATGCTGACCTCCGAGCCCGGGGGGACCACACCACCTTCCGGTCTTGCCGCCCCGGATCTCCCCCCGGCCGGCGACGAACCCTGGGACCGGTTGCAGTGCCTGGGGTGCGGCAGGATTATTGTCCTGCGGCAGGAGAGACTGCCCCAGGACATACACACCCTGGCTCAGGGCAACGACTTTCAGGACCTCGGGCATCGCCTGCTGGTCTTCGGCTACTGTCCCCGCTGCCAAGGAAAGCGGCACTGAGCCGGAAAAAATTTTCGCATTAAATTGAGACTGATTCTCTATTTCATAAAGATGCTAAGGAGGACTGAACTGTGCCTGGTTTCCCCCTGCCCCTCGCCGGTCCGCCAGGGCCCTCGGCCCCGGCAGCCCTGGAGCCCTATAAAGAGCCGGAAAGCCCCGGGGACGGAGTGACTGCCCCCGGTGTGACCCGTGAACCTGCAATTCCTCTGGGATTGCTGGCCCCCGGAGAGAAAGCCGTGGTGGCGGATATCCGGGGGGGAAGAAGAATCTGTGGTCCCGGTTGCTGTGGCCTGGGGGCTCTCTCCCGGCTGGAAGATTTGGGACTCCGCCTGGGAAAGACCCTCGAGGTCCTGAATAACCACGCGGGTTGCCCCATGTTGATCAAAGTGGATGACGCGCGGCTCGCTCTCGGTCGGGGAGTGGCCATGAAAATACTGGTGCGGAGGGTGGTGTCATGAATCTCGGGCAGATTAATCTGGCCCAGTTGCCCGTCGGTCAGAAGGGCCGGATCGCCCGGCTGGAGGCCCAGGGGCCCCGCAAAAGACGGCTGATGGACATGGGAGTGATCGTCGGGGAGGAGGTCCAGGTGGAAAAGATTGCCCCTTTGGGCGATCCCATCGAAGTCATCATCAAGGATTATCGTCTCTCGTTGCGGAAAATCGAAGCGGAGAGCGTCACGGTGGAGGTGGTGCTATGAGGCCCGGGAGCGACAGGGGGCGGGAGACGATTACGGTGGCGGTGGCGGGCAACCCCAATTCCGGCAAGTCCACCCTGATCAATGCCGTGGCCGGAACCCGTCTGCAGGTGGGCAACTGGCCCGGGGTTACGGTGGAAAAAAAGGAGGCCCACCTGGTCCATGACGGCCATCCCATCCGTCTGGTGGACCTGCCCGGCACCTATAGTCTGAGCCCCTATTCCCAGGAGGAGATCATCGCCCGGGATTATCTGGTGCAGGACCAGCCGGACGTCCTCATCGACGTTGTGGATGCCACCAATCTGGAGAGAAATCTCTATCTCACCATGCAGCTCCTGGAGTTGGAGCGGCCGGTGGTGGTGGCCCTGAATTTTTTTGACGAAGTCCGGAAAAAGGGGCTCGTCATCAATATCCAGGCCTTGGAGGAAGCCCTGGGGGTGCGGGTGGTGCCCACCGTGGCCTCCCGGGGCGAAGGGCTGCCGGAGCTGATGGCCGCGGCCGTCCAGGCCGGCCAGAATGGCGGCCGTCGCGCCCCCCGGAAGCTGGCCTACGGGGAGGACCTGGAACGGGCGGCCCAAAGTCTCGAGGACCGGCTCCAGGAACGCTACCCCGGCCTGGCGGAGCGGTATCCGCTGCGGTGGCTGGCCTACAAACTCATGGAAGGCGATCAGATGGCCCTCCAGGAGGCCAACCTGGATGCCGAGGCCGCGGCCTGGGTCAGCTCTGCGGCGGCCGTCAAGCACCTGAAGAGCAGTCACGACGAGGACCTGGAAGGACTGCTGGCCGAGGCCCGACATGGAGTGGCGGCCGGTCTCACCCGGGAGGTGCTGAAACGACCCGGGTGGAGCAAGGTGGAGCTCACCGAGCGACTCGACCGCATCATCCTGAATCGGATCCTGGGGATTCCCGTCTTCCTGCTGGCCATGTGGCTAGTGTTCAAACTGACCTTTGACCTGGGTAATCCCTTTGTGGACTGGGTGGATGGTGTGTTCAGCGGCCCTCTGACGCGGTGGACCACGGCCCTGCTCACCTGGTTGGCGGCCCCGGCGTGGCTGACGTCCCTGGCCACCGAGGGCGTCATCGGCGGCGTCGGCACGGTTCTGACCTTCGTGCCCCTCATCTTTGCCATGATGTTTTTTATTACCCTCCTGGAGGGCAGCGGCTACATGGCCCGGGCAGCCTTTGTCATGGACCGGGCCATGCACCTGTTGGGTCTGCACGGCAAGTCCTTCATCCCCATGCTGCTGGGTTTCGGCTGCAATGTGCCGGCCCTCTATGCCACCCGGGCCCTGGAAAATCCCAAGGACAAGGTGCTCACCGCCCTCTTGATTCCCCTCATGTCCTGCGGGGCCAAGCTGCCGGTCTATGCCCTGTTCACCGGCCTCTTCTTCGCCGCTCACGCCGGCACGGTCATTTGGTCGCTGTATATGGCGGGGATCGTCCTGGCCATGGTGATGGGGATCATTTTCAAGCGGACCCTGTTCCGGGGAGAGAATCCCCTGTTTGTCATGGAACTGCCCCCCTATCGGTTGCCCACCCTGAAAAGCCTGATGATCCACACCTGGGAGAAGGGCAAGCACTTCATCATCAAGGCGGGCACCTACATCCTGGCCGTCTCCGTGCTCATGTGGTTCCTCCTGCATCTCCCCTGGGGGGTGGAGGATAAGAAGGATTCGGTGTTGGGAAAGCTCGGCCAGGGGCTGGCCCCCATCTTTCAACCCCTGGGGTTCGGCCAATGGCAGGCGGCCTCCTCCCTGGTGACCGGCTTTGTCGCCAAAGAGATCGTGGTGGCCACCATGGGGCAGATCTATGGCAAGGAGGCAGAACCGGAAGAGACGCCCTCGTTGGGCGATGACGTCAAAGACATCGCCATGTCCTTCGGCAAGGCGGTGATGGACGCCGGGAGCAATGTGGTCTCCACCTTCGGGGTCGCCACCCTGGCCGTCGAGGAGGACGAGAAGACCAAGGACTGGCGGGACGCCCTGCAGGAACAGTTCACCCCCTTAAGCGCCCTGGCCTTTTTGGCCTTCACCCTGCTCTACATGCCCTGCATGGTGACCGCCGTGGCCTACAAGCAGGAATTCGGCACCTGGAAATGGTTCGGGCTGGCCACCGGATACGGCCTGATCCTCGCCTGGCTGGTGGCCCTGATCATCTACCAGGGGGGCAAACTGTTGGGATTGGGAGGTTAGATAATCATGATTGATGTATTGTTGGCCGGCCCCATCATTATCGGCGCCCTGTATCTGCTCTACCGCTCCCTGTGGAAACAGCGGGGGTATTGCCCGAGATGTGATTCCCGGACCTGCCCCGTCAAATTGGATAGGAAAAACCCCTGACTTCCGGCTGGGGAGGGGCAGAACAATGGACGCGGAAACTACAGCCACGGGAGGTTCGCCATGGTGAAAATGGCTTTGACGTTACTGGCCCTGGAGCAGGAGATCAAAGACCTCCAGGACTATTTGGACCATCTTGGCAGGGACTTTCAGGGCGTGAACGAAAATCCGGTGACCAGACACCTCAGGGACCGGTTGCACCTCATGGACGCCCACCTGCGCACCGTCCTGACCGAGTGGCCGCACCTGGGTTTGGATGCCCGGAGATAGGGGAATTTCCCGCCCGGGCGGGAAATCTTGGGACCGGATCAACTCCACCGCCATTGTTACCACCATATAACAACCGAGGAGGAATCAACCATGGGAAAACTCATCGACGACCTGCTGCACTTGGAGACGGATGTCAAACACCTCCATGAAGACGTGGAGCACATGGAAAAAGACCTGTCGGGTCTCGAACAGACCCTGAACGTCAGGGATCTCACCGATCACCTGCGGGATCTGGACCAGCATCTCCACGATGTCCTGAGTCACGTGGGCCATATTCGGATGGAAACGGAAACCAGATAAAAACTGCCCTTCGGGGCCGGCGAAATCTCGGGATGGAGTCGCCGGCCCCGGAACGCAGGCTGCAAAAGGTGATGGCCATGCCGGTTGTAACCAGAATACGACGTCCGCTGGCGACCATGGAGGAGTTTCTCTGTCCGGTGATCGGCACCTGTCTGACGCTCAAAGAACTCCAGAAAATCGCCCGGCGGTTTAGATATGAGGGGGAGTTCACTCCCTATAACCTGCACACCTGGTTGATCAGGGCCTGTAAAAACTCACCCACCATGGCGAAATACGTCCAGAAATTTCTCTGCGATAAATATCGCCCCATTCTCCGGCGCCTGGACGGATTTGCAGGCGAGGCGTTGCTCCCGGCCTGGGAAGACGCGGTGCAGGAGGGTCAGGTGGCCGGGGCTTTCTGGGCCATTCTCACCCGGCTGGATGTTCCGGCCGCGATCATTGAACAGGTTTTCGGGGACGTCCACATGATGTCCCACCTGCAGGCGTCCGAGGTCCGCACCGAACTCAAGGCCTTTGACTCCCTACGCCGGGACCACGACCAGCTAACCCAGCGGCTCCAGAAGACCAGGATCAATCTGGAACGGCAGCGAGTCCAGCGAGAGGAACTGCGTCGCCGCCTGGCCCACCAGGAAGCCGAAGTCCGGCAGCTTCGGCGTCAACTGGCCCAGACTGCCAAGATGCTGCAGAGCTATCAGGACACCGAGGTCCTCACTCGCCTGGAGACGGAAAACCAGGCGCTGCACCGTGAAAACCAGGGCCTGCGGAGCCGGCTGTCCCAGGAACGCCTCCTTACGGAAAAGCTGGAACGGCGTCTGGCGCATCTGAAGGACAGAGACCGGCACCGGCGTCCCCGTTTCCCGGTCCCCGCCTTCCGGGACTGCCCGGAGTTCTGTCCCCCGTCCCTGGCCGGGGAGTGTCCCCTGGAACCGGGAGAGCGATGCCCCGGCTTGGGTAAGAAAAATATCCTGGTTGTCGGAGGTCTGGAGAAACTGGTGCCCTATTACCGGGGCGTGGTGGAAGAGGACTTCGGCGCCTGCTTCTTTCGTCATGACGGCGATTTTCATCAGGGGCACACCTGCCTGGCAGGGATGGTCAAAAAGGCCCACGCCGTCATCTGTCCCATCGGCGTCAACAGTCACGAGGCCTGCCTGTGCGTCAAAAAGCTGTGCAAGAGGTTGAACAAACCCTGTGTCATGTTACCCAAGGCGGGCTTGGGAGTCTTGAAGAAAACCTTGCAGCAGCTGGCCGAAAAAGAATTAACCCCGGAGGCCGGTCCTGATACGGTGTCGATCCAATGAGGCCGCCACGGGAAAACCGCTTCCCCCTGACACCCGGGAAGTCATGAATACCACTGGGAGAGGTGAAACATGCCGAATGCATTCAGGCTGTATTTACGGGTCTTGGACGGGCACTTGCAGATAGTCCCCTGGGGGAACCTCACCGATGGCGGGGTGGAGCAGATCCTGGGTGCCGCCCAAGCCGGGCTGCGGGTTTTTCCGGTAATCGTGGTGAATGTCCAGGAAGCCCGGGACCTGCAGGAAGACCATCTGGCCCGCTTGGAAGCAGGCTTGCGGCGCCTGGTGGCCGAAAAACGCCTGATCCTGGGACTCGAGCCGCAAAGATGGACCTTACAGACTCCGCCCCGGCCGTCCTGCCGGTGCCAGGGCGATTGCCGCAATTGCCCCTGCAAATCCCACAGCGACAAGGAAATCCGGCAGCAGGTGGAAAACGCCTGACCCCCGGGGGCCAGGCTTAAGCCGGGTTTACGGAAGCTTGGTTTGGCTTTTCCGGTTCACCGGCAAAGGTTAGGAGGGGAAATATGCCGGCGTATCTCTACCAATGCGTGCATTGTCAGGCCCAGGAGACCCGGATCGGAGGGCTGGACGACCATCTGGCCCTCTGCGCCTCCTGCCGGAATATGATGCTGCGCCTGGATCTGGACCTGTTCGCTCCCTATTTTACGCCCCGATCGGAGGCGTGCCGGTCGAACCGAAACTCCGATCGAATTCTCACCCCAAGGAGATCATATTGATGCACAACCTGAGTCGATGTTTTGCGTTCGTGTTTGCCCTGGTGTTGCTGGTATCGTCAGCCGTGGGCGTCGCAGCCCAGGAAGGGGACGCCAGGGCCCCGGAGCCGGCCGAGGCCGATCAGGCCCTCGCCGCCCCGGTCGAAGATGAGTGCCCCGCCACCTTCGGGCCCATCATCACCGATACCGCCGTTCCCATTGAGAAAGGGCAATTTGCCGTCCAGCCCACCTTCGGTCTGAGCTTCGTCACCAACACCTTCAGCCCCAGCTGGCGGCGGGTGTCGGCCGGCGGCGATTTCCAATCCTTCTCCATGGATTATAAGTTCACCTACGGCCTGCTGAACAACCTGGAGGTCTTCGTGGTAGTCCCCTACCTCCACAACTGGGCCAGCCGGGTCGATGCACCCGGGCCCCATGGCGAGCGCTCCGCCAATTTCGGCGGTATCGGCGACGTCAACCTGACCCTGAAATACCGGCTGGTGGAGGAAGGCCCCGTCGTGCCCACGGTGACCGCCCTGTTCGCCACCGATTTCCCCACCGGACACTATCGTCATTTAAATCCGGGCCGTCTGGGGACGGATGCATTGGGAGGCGGCGCCTACGTCTTCACCACCGGCCTGAATTTCTCCAAGTACGTCAAACCCTTTATAGTCTATGCCAATCTCTGGTATTCCATGGGCACCGACTACACCATTACGGAGGATCGCACTGGCTTTTTCTGGGATGAAAACGGGGAACTGGCCGAAACCGACCCCATTCCCACCAACGCCCGCCAACACCCCCGGGATTTCGTCACCGTCAATCTGGCCGCCGAATATCCCCTGACCCGGAAGTGGGTCGCCCTTCTGGAACTCACCAGTTTCTGGGACGCCGGACGGTTGTTCGGCCATAAGAACAACGTGCCGCCGGCGGCCTTGGTCTCGGTACTGCCGGGCCTCGAATACATGGCCACGGATACGTTTTCCCTGGCCCTGGGGGTGAACGTCGACCTCTTTGGCAAGAACACCGACGTCACCGTGACGCCCCTGTTGTCCATGGTATATGCCTTTTAATCTCCCCGAAAGGAGGACCATCGCATGAAACGTTGGCGGTTGGCAGGCGCCACCCTTTTGAGCCTGGCGGCTTTGGGCTGGGTCCTGGTCGGATCGGTCTGGGCCCAGGGCCGCGGCCAGGGCTTCCGGCCCTGCCCCTATACCCCGTATCTCTGTCCCGTGCAGGCCACCTGCAAGCCCTTTGACGAGGCCGGCCAGGTGGTGCAGGTAGTCTCGGAAACCCTGGAAAGCACCATGCATCCCGGTATGGCTGTGAGCGTGGACACCAAGACCCGGGGCCGGGTGCAGGTCCACCTGGGACCGGTCTGGTATCTGGAGCGTCAGGAGTTCGAACTCCAGCCGGGAGACGACGTGCGGATCACCGGCAGGGGCGAAAAGGAAAAAGACGGGAAAACGGAAGTGGTGGCCTACGAGCTCACCAAGGGAGATTATGTTCTCCACCTGCGGGATGCCCAGGGCCGCCCTCTCTGGGAGGCCTGGCGGAAACGATAACCCGGTCAGTCTGGTCGGCCCGGTTCCCCGGCACCGGCCCCTTAAAAAACGTTGCCGCCGGAGATTGCCCCCGGCGGCGACGCGGTTTTCGTTATGCTGACAGCTGACCGCTATTTCCTCAGTCCCTTCACCGCTTCCGGGCTCACCGCCCCCGCCGTGTTCCCCCAGGCCTGGCGGATATAGGTGATCACCGCGGCCACCTGGGCGTCGTCCAGCTTGTTCTTCCAACCCGGCATGCGGCCGATCTTCCCCTTGCGGCCCTCCAGGACCGTCAGGATCACCGGCTGGGGGTCGCCCTGGACAAAGGCGCTGCCCTTGAGGGCTGGAAAGGCTGCGGCCAGGCCCTCGCCATTGGTCCGGTGGCAGTCGGCGCAGTTGGCTGTATAGATCTCCTGGCCGCGGGTCGCCGGGTCCGCCTGGGCCCCGGCCAGCCCCGCCAGCCCCACACACAGGGCCAAACTTAGACATATCAACGTCAATCTCACTTTTTCGCCTCCGGTTTGGCCTCCGGTTTGGCTTCGGCCTTGGCCGCCGGCAGTCCCATCGAGCCCGCCGGCGTCAGTTTCTCCTGAATGCCGAAGGGATCCTTGAATTCCTGCTCCGGTTTGAAGTTGAGCGGCTTCACCCCGCGATTGTTGACGTATTTGGTCAGCTCCAGATTGACCTCCGCCGGCACGTCCACGCCAGCCTTGACCAGGGCGGTGCGCAGCAGCCCGTCGGCCTTCATGGCCATGGCGATGGCATCCCCCAGGATGCGGCCGGCCTCGCTGGGGTTATGGAACCCCACCGAATTCTCCGCCCCCATGAAGATCACCCGGTACATGGCCTCATAATAAAGGTCTTTGGCCTGGTCATACAAAGCCTTGTCGATGGTCTTGCCGTCCTTCTGGGCCTTGTGGGCCTGCTCGAACAGCTTGGCCGTCACTGCGGTGGCGTACCCGGCCCGCAGCATCCCCGACACCGTCCGGTCCTGAATGGCCGTCACCTGGGCCTTCAGCCATTCCGGGGTCTCGGTGTGGCACTGCTGGCAGGCCTTCATGTCGTCCTTCAGGGGACTCATGAGGTTGTGGTCGGAAATCTTGCTGGCTCCCACCTTTTTATAGGGCATATGGCAGTCGGCACAGGCCGCGTTGGCCTGCCAGTGGACGCTGTTGCGGCTGTAAAATTCATACTCGGGATGGCGGATGAACCCGAACACGAACCCCGTCACCCCCTGTTTCCACTCCTTTTCATTGGCCGGATCACCCCGGTACACCTTGATGATATTCTCTATGGAGATATCCCCGACTTTACTTCCCTGCCAGGGGAAGAAGAGCCCGGTGGGCTTGCCGGCTGCGTCCCGGGGAACGATATAGGTCACGTGGCACTGCCCGCAGACGTTGGACCGCAACTCCTGACGGGTCATATTGGCGTTTTCCTTCCCCAGGAACTTGTACGAGGCGATGGGTGCCGGACGAGTGATCTGCAAAGCCTGGGTCTTGTTGTCGTGGCAGTCCACGCAGGCCGCCCCTAACTTCTGAAACTCCACCGGAATCTTGGCGTGGGCGTCCATGTAGGGCATGCGGAAGTACTCAGCACCCAACTGCTTCTCCAGGATGGGAGCATAGGGGGACTTGCAGGAGAGGCAGACGCCGCCGGCCTTCAACCGGGAGGGGTCGATCTCCAGCTGGTCGATGACCATGTAGTAATGGCCCCGGGGCTCGTTGTATTCGACGCCGAAGCCCCAGCCGTTAAACAACAGCGCCATATAGGGATATTCACTGAGCTTGTCCCAGACCACCAGGTCGGTATCAAAGCCTTTCTTGTACTTGCTCTGGGGAGGCCGGGGGTCCTTGGTCTTCAACCAGGAATCGTACTCCAGGGGGTAAACCTGACCCCACTTGGCCGGATCAATCTCACCGTCTTTGATGGTTCCCGTCTTCACCGGCTCCGACTTGGGCGGGGAGCAGGCGTATAATCCCGCTAAACCCAGGCAAACCAATACGCTGACCATGCCAAGCACACCTTTGGTTTTCATACGCTCCCTCACCTTTCCTGATCTTCCCAAAGATCCTGATGGCTCTCGCTGCAGAGAGCTGTTATGCCTTTCACGGCTCACGGGGTCCAGGTTGCCATCGCCCCGGTGCGTTTGTGGGACAACCGGCGGTGACAGAACCAGCACTGCCGCTCTTCGTTAACCCTGGCCATGGTTTCAGCATGACAACGCTGGCAATTTTCCTGCAGGATTTGGGTGCCGTGCTCGGAGAGCACGATATTTTCCGGCACCCGGCCCCCGTAGAACGCCAGGGCGTCTTTCATGCCGTCAATGCCCTTCCAGATCAAGTGGCGGACCTTGGTGTCGTTGGGCAGATGGCAGTCCACGCAGCTTATCCGTCGATGCGCCCCGGCGTGAAACCAGGCCTCATACTCCGTTTCCATCACGTGGCACCTGCCGCAGAACTCCGGGGTGCTGCTCTTGGCGTAGAGCTGGGGCGGGCCGAAGGCCAGAAAGCCCCCCAGCACGGCTCCCGCCACAACCAGGCACAGGAGCACCATACCGTATTTGGTGGCTTTGGGAAGGGTCATCGGTCACTCTCCCTCCGGGGCCCAACCACAGCCGGGTCGGGCGATTGTGTAATCACCTTAATGTATCGGGTCCCATCTTGGCAAGAATAATTTCTATTAATAAATTAATTCACAAAAAATTCTTAAAAAAAAATCGTTTCTTGATTTAGATCAAGGCGCCGCCCCCGCCCCGGTGATTATTCTAAGATCAACAGCAAGCAAAACCGAGTCATCACGACCGGGCGGCCCCCCCGCCCGGATCACGACCTTACCAGGAGGAGGGTACCATGTTTTGTTATCAATGTGAACAGACCGCCAAAGGCCAGGGCTGCACCGTGCGCGGTGTCTGCGGCAAGGAACCCGACGTCGCCGCCTTGCAGGATCTTCTCGTTTACACCTTGCAGGGACTGTCCCAGGTGGCCGTGGCCGGCTGCAAAGTCGGCCTCAGCGACCGGGAGGTCAACGTCTATAGCGTGGAGGCCTGCTTCGCCACCCTGACCAACGTCGACTTCGACCCGGCCCGTTTTGTCACCTGGATCAACCGGGGAGTGCAATTGCGGGAGCAGCTCAAGGCCAAGGTCAAGGCCGCCGGCGGCACCGCCGACTTCCCGGCCGGCCCCGCCACCTTCCAGCCCGCCGCCGACCAGGCCGGGCTCGTGGAGCAGGGCCAGGCCCAGGAACTCCATCCCGATCAGGCCCAGGACCCCGATATCCTCTCCCTGAAAGAGACCCTGCTCTTCGGTCTCAAGGGCGTCTGCGCCTACGCCGACCACGCCCAAATCCTGGGCCAGGAGGATGACAAGGTCTACGCCTTCATCCACGAGGGCCTGGCCGCCACCGCCGACCCCCACCTCGACCTCCAGACCGCCCTGGGCCTGGCCCTGAAGTGCGGCGAAATCAACCTGCGCACCATGGAGCTCCTGGACGCCGGCAACACCGGGACCTACGGCCACCCGGTGCCCACCAAGGTTCCCCTGGGCCACAAAAAGGGCAAGGCCATCCTGGTCTCCGGCCACGACCTCAAGGACCTGGAGGAAATCCTCAAGCAGACCGAAGGCAAGGGCATCTACGTCTACACCCACGGCGAAATGCTGCCCTGCCACGGCTATCCGGGCCTGAAGAAGTACCCCCACTTCTACGGCCACTTCGGCACCGCCTGGCAGAACCAGGCCAAGGAATTCGCCCAGTTCCCCGGCGCCATCGTCATGACCACCAACTGCATCCAGAAGCCCCAGGAGGTCTATGCCGACAACCTGTTCACCCGGGGGCTGGTGGGCTGGCCGGGCATCAAGCACCTCGCCGACCGCAACTTCGCCCCGGTGATTGACAAGGCCCTGAGTCTCCCCGGCTTCACCGAAGACGTCAACGGCAAGTCGGTCATGACCGGCTTTGCCCGCAACGCCGTCCTGGGCGTCGCCGGCCCGGTCATCGAGGCCATCAAGAACAAGCAGATCCGCCATTTCTTCCTGGTGGGCGGCTGCGATGGGGCCAAGGCCACCCGCAGCTACTACGAGGAGTTCGTGGAGAAGGTCCCCCAGGACTGCGTCGTCCTCACCCTGGCCTGCGGCAAATTCCGCTTCTTCGACAAGGACCTGGGCGACATCGGCGGCATCCCCCGCCTCCTGGACGTGGGCCAGTGCAACGACGCCTACTCCGCCGTCCAGATCGCCGTGGCCCTGGCCAACGCCTTCGGCGTGGGGGTCAACGACCTGCCCCTGTCCCTGATCCTCTCCTGGTACGAGCAGAAGGCCGTGGCCATCCTCCTCACCCTGCTCTACCTGGGAATCAAGAACATGCGGCTGGGCCCCAGTCTGCCGGCCTTCATCTCCCCCGGCGTCCTGGACGTGCTGGTGAAGAACTTCGACATCAAACCCATCACCACCCCGGATGAAGACCTGAAGGCGATTTTGGGATAAGCGGCTATCAGCTGTTAGCTCTTAGCTATCAGCCAATAGCCATGTTTCTAAGGTATTTTCCCGGGGAGGGGGCTGATGCCTACCCCCACCCCCTCCCCCAAAAACCTAACCTGTAAGCCGATAGCTGCCAGCTGATAGCCAACAGCTATGACGGAGTCATACCCATGCAATGCCCTGGACAGGATACCCGCTATTGGAAGCCCGGCGCCGTCTTCGAAACCGCCTGTCCCGAATGCGGCGGCGAAGTGGAGTTCTTCAAGGACGAGGCCTCCCGGCGCTGCAAGAAGTGCGGTAAGCGCATGCTTAACCCCAAGATGGACTTCGGCTGCGCCTCCTACTGCAAGTACGCCGAGCAGTGCCTGGGCGACCTGCCCCCGGAACTCCTGGCGGCCCGGGACGATCTCCTGAAGGACCGGGTGGCCATCGCCGTAAAGCGCTATTTCGGCACCGACTTCAAGCGTTTGGGACACGCCACCAAGGTCGCCCGCTATGCCGAGGAGATCGGCAAGAAGGAAGGCGGCAACCTGGGGGTCATCCTCCTGGCGGCCTATCTCCACGACATCGGCTACAAGGCCGCCAAACAGCAATTTGAGAAGCCCACGGCCGAACAGGTGGAAGCCGCCGGCCCCGCCGTGGCCCGGGAGATCCTGGAACCCCTGGGGGCCAAGGAGCCCCTCATGGAGGAGGTCTGCGACATCGTCGGCCGCCACCACCACCCCGGCCCCGAGGAATCCATCAACTATCGGGCCGTCTACGACGCCGACCAGCTCGCCAACCTGGAAGACCAACACCAGAAAGAACCTTTGAGCCCGGAGGCGCTGGAGAAGGCCCTCACCGACCGCTTCCTCACCAACACCGGCCGGGAACTGGCCACCCAGACATTGCGGAAATAGGGATTGGAAAGGATATCTTGCGGGGAGGGCCGGGGGAGCGCGGCTCCCCCGGCCCTCCCCGCAAACACCCCTCCCAGCCCCCATTCAGGGGTTGGGGGAGTGAGTTTGGGAGAGGGGGCAGGGGCCTTCGGCCCTTGAGCCTGTGGCTCCTGGCCCCTTCTCCCAAGCTCCCCAGGAGCAGACCATGAAAATCAAGCGTAAGATCATAGATATCGATCCGGAGTTGTGCGACGGCTGCGGTCAGTGTGTCCCCTCTTGTGCCGAGGGTGCCATTCAGATCGTGGACGGCAAGGCCCGGTTGGTGGCCGAAAAATACTGTGACGGTCTGGGGGCCTGTCTGGGCGAATGTCCCACCGGCGCCCTGAAGATCACGGAGCGGGAGTCCGAGGACTTCGATCCCGCCGCGGTGGAAGAACACCTGCAGGCCCTGGGGCAGCAGGCCCATCACGCCGCCCCCCAGCCGCCTTTGGCCTGCGGCTGCCCCTCGACCCAGCTCCAGTGTTTCGGACCCGCGGCGGCCGCCCCGTCTCCCGGCCCCGCCGGTCTGGCCTCGTCCCTGACCCACTGGCCCGTAAAGATCAGGCTGGTGCCGCCCACTGCCCCCTTCCTGAAGGGTGCCGACCTGCTGGTCACCGCGGACTGCGTGCCCTTCAGCTATCCCAATTTCCACGCCGACCTGCTGCCGGGCAAGGTGGTCCTCATCGGCTGCCCCAAGTTCGACGATATCCGGGAGTATATCGACAAGTTCACCCAGATCTTCCAGGCCGCCGACATCAACAGCGTCACCACCGTCATCATGGAGGTGCCCTGCTGCTCCGGCTTGGGCTACATCGTGGACCAGGCCATGGCCGCGGCGGGGAAAAAGATCCCCCACGAACAGATCGTCATCGGCACCCGGGGCCAGGTCCTCCACCGGGAACCACAGGCCGCCTGAGAGCCTGGCGGGCTCAGGGAGGGGGGTAGGAACTGGCGGTTTCTGCCCCCCCGCCTGCCCCCTGGTCCATTTTTCCTCGACAAATCGAGGCATTCCCGATATCATAAAGGGTAATGGCGCCCTTGTGTAACCTTGAGCAGCCCGCGGCCAACCCTTTCTGGTTCAGCGAATGTTTCCTCATCCCCATGCCCATGGGACGGGCGGCCCTCAACCTGCGCGAGCTCTTGCATGCCGTCCGGGAGTTGGGCAACGGCGTCCTCTTTTACCATTTTTTCCAATCCCGTCTCATCACCAACCCCCCGGAGATCGAGTATCCCAACGAATTCTCCGCCTGGGCCGCCACCGCCCTGCAGGACATCAAACTGTCGGAAAAGCTCAGCTCCTTCGACCCCTTTGAATATCAAAACCTCGAGGCAGTGCGCCAGGCTGTCACCGACCTGTTGGAGGAATACCTCTGGGACCTCCCCACCGTCCCCTGGGCCCGGCCCGGCCTGGAGTTCCATTTCTGTCAGGCCTCCACCATAGTCATGCGCTCCGAGATCTCCGCCGCCACCCTGCGGGACTTCTGTACCGGCCTGCGCCAGGTGGGCCTGGATTCCATCTATTACCATTTCTTCGAATCCCGCTGGCGTCTGGGTACCCGGGAAGTGGACGATTTCTCCTATTGGCTCGAAACCAACTTCGAGCTGCCCGACCTGGTCGCGGCCATCCGCAACATTGATATCTATTTTTACAGCCTCCAGGAGACCCGCAAGACCCTCTTGAGTCTGATCGAAGGGGTAGCAGAGGGGGGTGGTGATGGTTAATCTGGATGACTACATCCCCATCGCCGGGCCCGAAGTCGTCGAACAGCTCCACCGCTTGGCGGATAGATTGGGGCCGCGGCGGGTGGTGAATATCAACTCCACCCGGGTGGGTGGCGGCGTGGCCGAAATCCTCTCCTGCGCCATCCCCCTCCTGAAGCAACTGGGTTTGGAAGTCAGCTGGGAGGTCATCCAGGGCGACCCCTTCTTTTTCGAAATCACCAAGGGCCTGCACAATGCCCTGCAGGGCTACCGGGTCCCCTTCACCGACCAGATGTTCGCTCATTACCAGGAGGTTAATCGGGAAAACGCCCGCAAATTCCAGTGGGAGGCGGATTATGTCATTGTGCATGACCCCCAGCCCGCTCCCTTGATCGAACATCTGCGCCCCCAGGCCCGGCAGTGGATCTGGCGCTGTCATATTGACGCCTCCCGCCCCCACCTCCCGGTGTGGCGCTTCCTGCGGGAGATCGTCCGGCAGTATGACGCCTCCATCTTTTCCATGAGCAAATTCGCCCAGAATCTCCCCCACCCCCAGTACCTCATCACCCCCTCCATCGACCCGCTGAGCGCCAAGAATATCGACCTGGCCCCCGAGGACGTGGCCGCGGTCCTCGACCGCCTGGAGGTGGAGCGGGACAAGCCCCTCATCCTGCAGGTCTCCCGGTTCGATTCCTTCAAAGACCCCATCGGCGTCATCCAGGCCTTTAAACTGGTGCGCCGCCACACTCCCTGCCGGCTCATCCTGGCCGGGGGCGAAGCCACCGACGATCCCGAGGGGCCCCGCATCCTGGCCGAGGTCCAGGAGGCGGCCTCCGGGGACCCCGATATTCATATCCTGCTCCTGCCCCCCGACAGCCACCGCGATATCAACGCCCTGCAACGGGCCGCCGATATCATCGTCCAGAAGTCCACCCGGGAAGGGTTCGGCCTCACCGTCACCGAGGCCATGTGGAAGGGGAAGCCCGTCATCGGCGGCGCCGTGGGCGGCATCGTCCTCCAGATTCAAGACTACCATACCGGCTTTCTGGTTCATTCCCCCGAGGGCCTGGCCTTCCGCATCCGCTACCTGCTCCACCGCCCGGAACTGGCGCGCCGCCTGGGGGGCCTGGCCCGGGAATTCGTCCGCCTCCACTTCCTGGTCACCCGCAAGCTCCGGGACTACCTTACCCTGATGATCCTGCGGGACAACCCGGACAGCCGCTTCATCGAATTCTAGGCCCAGCCCCGGGCTCACCGCCCCCCTCCCCCGCGTAAATCGTGACAACCGCCCCACCTGTGCTGGCGCTTGGCCCCCGCCCGGGTTATACTAATTATGCCCCCGAAATCCCTCTCGCTGTTTTCCGCCCTCCCGGGCCGGCGGCCGGTATTCAGAGAGAGGCACCGTGGCCTGGCCTGGGCCATAAAAGTCTATACCAGACAATATCCGTTACGGAGCGTGATTCTTTTTAAAAATGTAAATGAGAAATTATCGCCACTCGGGCCACGATACTTCCACAACTCATTAATACATAAACCATATCAATATGTTCAAAATAGTCTCCTTGGTCAAAGGACCTTTTCCCGACCCCCATCAGGCGGAGATCGCCGCCGGAAAGTGGGAATTAAGCGGGAATCAAGTGGGAAAACCGCGGGAGACAAACGGGGAATCGTAACGGGGGCCGGGAGGAGCGCCCCCTAAAAGTCTCGGGTCTCCTGCTCAAGCCCCCGAAATCAGGGGGGCATGGCGTCCGCCAGCCGGCTTCAAACCGTTCCCCAAGGTTTATGGCAGCTGCGTTACAAACGTATTATTTTTTCTTGTCATTCTGAACCGAGCGAAGCGGAGTGAAGCATCTAACCGTGGCACATGGAGAGATTCCCCGCTGGCGCTCGGAATGACAAAATTACCTTCTTGATCGCAATCCGGTATCAGGTGAGGGACATCCGGAAGACCAGGGGGAGACAAGTGGGAATTAAGCGGGAATTAGGCGGAAGTCAAGCGGGAATCAGGTGGGAATTAAGCGGGAGATAAGTGATTAATAGACTTATTGTGCAGCATATTAAATATGTTGCAAATTATCTCCTTTTCCCCCCAACGACCATCTCTGGCTCACGACTCCCGGTTCCCGGCCTCTCCCTACGCCTCCCGGATAATGGTCCGGAGGGTCGCCTCCTGGGAGGCGATGCTCTCAGCCAGCCGGAATTGCACCAGGGCCCGGGCCAGGTTGTGCTCCGGATGCCGGGCCTTGAAATAGACGTTGCCCTCTAGGTAGTCGGTGAAGAAGCGCAGCCCCAGTTCAAAGGCGATCAACGGGACGGCCTGGTAGAGGTAGGCATAGTCGGCGGGGGTGAGGAAGTCCCGCCCCACCGCCACATAGGCCGTGAGCAGGGCCCGGGCCAGGTCGAGCTCGAAGCGCACCGCCTCCCAGTCCGGGGTCTCCTCCCCGGCGGGGTTGCACGCCGACCGCAGGCAATCGCCCAGGTCGTAGTGCACCAACCCGGGTGTGACGGTGTCCAGGTCCACCAGCCCCACCGCCTGCCCGCTGGCCGCGTCCAGCATGACGTTGTTTACCTTGGGGTCGCCGTGGATGGGCCGCAGCTGCAACTCCCCCCGGGCCCGGGCCTCCTCCAGCACCCCCGCCCCACCCCGCCGGGCCTGGATGAACGCCAGGGCGTAGGCCACTTCGGGGGCTCCGGGGGGCCGGCCGCCGGCCAGCACCCGGTCGAAATGTCTCAGATAAGCGGGGGTGACATGAAACCCGGGTAACACGTCCCCCAACCGCTGGGGCGGCAGATCGCTCAGGGTGGCGTGGAACCTCCCCAGGGCCCACCCGATCTCCCCGGCCTGGGCCGGTTCGGTCAGGGTGTCCCGGGTCACGGCCCCCTCGATGCAGCTCAAGGCCCGCCAGAACGAGCCGTCGGCGTCGATCCAGTAATCCCGGCCCTCCCGGGAGGGGAGCGCCCGGGGCAGTTCCCAGCGGCGCCCGGCGGGGGAGGCCGCCCGGCGCCGGGCCGCGTGGTCGGTCACGAGGCGCAGGTTGGCCATCACCAGCTCCGGCTGGCGAAAGACCCGGCGGTTGAGGCGCTGCAGAATGGCGTGGGGTTGGGTGGGGCAGTCCAGGGTGACCAGGAAGGTATCGTTGACGTTGCCGCTCCCTTGCGGCCGCACCTCCAGGATGGCTTCCGGGGCAAAGAAGTGCGTCGCGGCCGCTTGCGGCTGGCTCATGGCGCCGGCGGGAGCCTCAGGGCTGCGGCGGCCGGGGTGTTCCCCTCACCGGCAGCACTTGTGCGAATGATCGTGGTGGCTGTCGGTGTGGCTGTGTTCGTGGCTATGCTCCACCCCCTCATGCTCGTGCGCCTGACCGTCATGGTCATGGACCGTGGGGGGATGGATATGAACGTGCTCGTGTTTGTGTTTGTCTTTGTCTTGACCCTGGCAACACATGGTCCCTGACCTCCTTCTGGCCTCGTTGTGATCCATTATATCACGCCGGAACCATCAGGGCGAGATTTTGCTCCCGGAGGGGGAGGGGCGCCGGCCCCACCCCCACGGGCATCATTTCCCTTCCACAAACTCCACCCACAGGACGGCACCCAATTCGGCGTCCTTCTTCTTCCCGTCGGTGTGCTTGATGGCCTGTTTCTCGGTGCTCAGGGCCGCAAACCCCCACCAGCCGGCCCGGGGGACCGCATAGGTAAAGACCCCGTTGGCATCGGCCTTCAGCACCTGGGTCACGAAGTAATCATTGGGGGCCTTGGCCTGGGAGCCGGCATTCCAGTATTCCACCTCCACTTCGGCAAAGGGCACCGGTTTGCCCTTCAGCTTCACCACCCCGGTGAAGACGTTGCCGGTATAGAGGCCAAAGGGCCGGGTGAGGGGGACGATCTCGGTCTTCAGCCCGACCTCCTTGTCCCAGCCCTCCTCAGCCCCGAAGGCGGCCGTATAGGCCTTGGTGTAATGGATGATGTACTTATCTTCGGCCCCCTCCCAATAGGGCTGGGGCTCCAGATAAAAGGTGTAGACCCCGGGCTTCTTGAGGGCATAGGTCGTCTTCCAGCCCGCCTGGTCGAGGACCTTGGTCTCCGTCAGGGCCTTGGTCAGGTCGGTCTTCTGCCCCTCGGTCATCACCCCGAACGCCTTGGGGCGGGCCATGTCCATGCCCTTCTGTTCGAAGGGGTGGCAAAAGGCCACCGTCAGGTCCAGGTTCTGGTTGTCGCCCTGCATCACCATGGAGGCCGACGGCTGGATCAGGCCGAAATGCGCCTGGCCCGGCGACGCCCAACTCAACACCAAAATAGCTGCCCCTACTACTCGTAGACTCCGCATTACCATAGATCGTCTCCCTCTCGCTCTATATGGGGTTGGGGATGGGGGTGCGGGGGAAGGGGCAGGGGTTATGAACCCCTGGCCCCTTCCCCCGCCAACTTCTTCCCGCCTCAGCGTTTGCGCCAGGCCTCCCAGTAGGGTGTCCCCTGGCTGTCCCGCAGGAACAGGCTGCTGTCCCCCTTGGTCAATATCGAGGCCACCATCTTGAACTTGCCCTTGGACTTCTGGCACTGTCCCTGGATGCTCACCTCATCTCCCGGGGCCAGTTCGAATTCCTGCCGTTCCAGGAACCACACCGGTCCCAGGTGGACGTGGACCTCCCCCTGCTCCTGGGACTCCACCAGGACCGCCATGCCGGGATGCATCCCCTCCCCCAGGCTCTCCGTCAACACCTGCTTGACCTTGCCGGTGATGGTGCCGGGCACGCAGGCGCCGGTCACCGGGCAGGCATACGGGGTGTAGGGGCAGGGCCGGAACCCCTGGCCCCGGCCCTGGGCCGAAGCCATCTCGGCCAGGCCCAAAATCAGCAGGCCGCTCACCAGGATGCCCATGAATGTCTTTCGGATCATAGCTTCCTCCCTGAAAACCGGTTAAAAGGCATAGACACAGGAAACGACCGGGGCTACGGTGGCGTCGGTATTCTTCCCGATCAGATCGATGGAGACCCCGAAGGCCAGGGAGAACTTGTCCGTGGCCATGTACTCGAGCCCCGGCAGAACCGACAGTAAGGCCGATGGCGGCACGTTGCTCTTATGGCCGATCAATCGGCCGGCGTCCCAATGGCTGGTGAGTTCCAGGAGGGCGACCCACTTCCGGGTCAGGGGGTATTCGGCGGCCAGATTGACGGTGACGAAATCCCGGGGGTGTTGGCGCGCGTTGGTGGGGATGGGGTCGGTCTCCGCCAGTTCGCCGGTGTCATCCCAGAAAAAGGCGGGGCGATCCTCCTTGATGGTGTAGTCGGTGCCCATGGAATACCACAGGTTGGCGTAGAAGATAAAGGGGTTGACATACTTGGAGATATTCAGGCCGGTGGTGAAGACGTAGGCGCCGCCCCCCAATGCATCCGTTCCCAGGCGGCCCGGATTCAGATGGCGATAGTGGCCGGTGGGGAAGTCGGTGGCGAACAGGGCAGTCACCGTGGGCGCCACCGGCCCCTCTTCCACCAGCCGGTATTTCAGGGTCAGGTTGACGTCGCCGACGCCGCCGAAATTGGCGGAGCGCTCGCCTCTCGGTCCCGGCTCATCGACCCGGCTGGCCCAGTTGTGGATATAGGGAACCACCACAAAGACCTCCAGGTTGTTCAGCAGGCCGTAGGTGAACTTGTAATCCATGGAGAAGGATTGGAAATCACCGCCGGCCGAGACCCGCCGCCAGCTGGGGCTGAAGGTATCGGTGACGAAACTCAGACCGAAGGTCGGTTGGACCACGAACTTGCCGGGTTCCGTGGGCACGGCCGTGTCCGTGACGATGGGACCGAAGGTGGCTGGACATTCCTCGGCCTGGCCGCCCGGAGCCGGCGGGCACTCTTCCTGAAAGCCTCCGCCCCGCCCGCCGGTCAGGTCAGGCTCCTGCCCCCAGGCCCACAGGGGACAGAGCAAACCCAGGATGCACCCCACAACCAATACAAAACGGCATTTCATGTCATTCTCCCTTCCTTAGCGCAATTCTGCCTCACGCGCCGGGGTGTGGCTGGCTCGCACCTGCCCTTCCGGCAGGAACCCGGGTGTCTCTCCTCCTGCGGGGGAAAATCATGGGGTCACGTGTTTGACCGCCTCCGCCAGATGATCCAGGTACACCGCGGTGACGCCCTCATTGTAGCCCAGGCCCTTGTCCACCGCCTCGATGCGATAGGGTTTGTGGGCCAGCAGGATGGCCTTCCAGGAATCCTTGTCCCCCATGATGTCGTTCTCCATGTGGTCGCCGGCCACGAACATCAGGGGAATAAAGAGAACGGACTTCGCCGCCGACTGCTTCACCGCGGCCAGGGCCTTGTCGGCGGAGGGTTCGAAATCGACGGCCCCCAGGAAGACGTTTTTACCTTTATAACGGGCCTGGAGAAGCTTTTGCAGGGTCAGATAGGCCTTTTCCCCCTGGGCCTGGGGACTGCCGTGAGCCACCAACACCACTGCGGTCCCCTTCAGATCGGCGGGAAAGGCAGTGGCCAGGGCGGTGAGCACCCGTTGCTGGTCCGCCTCGGAGCTGAGCAGCGGCTTCCCCAATGCCACCTTCAGGCCCGGGACCTCTTTCTGGGCTGCCACCACCTTCTTATCCCATTCCTTCCCCGGGACCACGTGCAGAGACTGCACCGCCACCCGCTCGATCCCCCGGGCCTTCAGGTCCTGCAGCACCTGAGGCAGGTCGCGCAGTTCCACCTGGCGCTCCTCCTTCAGTTTCTTCTGGATCTTCTTGGAGGTGAAGGCCCAGAGGACCTCGTGCCCGGGAAAGCGTTCTTTCACCTTGTCTTCGAAGTGCTTGTAGGTCTCGAAGGCCTGGGTGCTGGTCCCGAAGGCCACCAGCACGATGGCGGGTTTGTCGGCCGCCCGGGCCGGAGCGGTAGTCATGGCACCCATGATGGATAAAATAACCATAAAAATTACCTGCACACCTTTCTGCATGGATCGGCTCTCCTAGATAACCTCGCAAGGTTTATTCAGAGTTGTCCTGCTGAATTGCCATCGTCCGCCGTCCCTACCCGCACAGCCGCACCGGGGGATGCACCGGACAAAGCCTCTGTTGCCATCGGGCCACCAACAGGTTGATTCTGCCGCAGCCGCGGGTCCACAGATGATACCAGGCATCTTCGACGTCGAAGAACCCCTGGCTGGCCCCCACCAGTTCCACCCTGTCGGCCTCCAGGCCCGATTGTTGGCACCAGCCCTTCAGATCGAGGTTGTCCGGGACTTCCTCACCGCCTACCAGGTACACGATCACGCCTTCTTTCATGAGCTGCCTCCCTCGAAAAATGGTAACCACGCGGTATGTCTGAGAGAGGGCCCGGCGCAAAAAAAATCCCCGGGTCCTCTGGACCCAAGGACTGCACCCAGCTTCTTGATCCTTGGCGGCGGCCGACCCCGCAGTACCGCGCTGCGGAGGCCATCTGGCTCAGCGTTTTGGGCAGGTCTTCTGGCTTCCGGATCGTCCTACCCCACGCGCCTTCCCCTTCCGCTATACAGAAGAGTGGCTTCAGGCGTGGTTCGTCCCCGGTTACAGCGGCGGGACCGCGCCGGATTGGCACCGGCTTCCCTATTAGGCCTGGTTCAGGCACCCAAATGCTATAGTTCCACATTAGAAAAGAGAGCTCTCCCTGTCAAGTAAATTCTGCGCCTCATGGTCCGCCACCTCCCCAAAGGGGCGGCTTACAAAAACCTCTCCTTGCCGGTGAAGATGGTCAGGCGGTGGCCGTGCTCCCGCATGGTATGGAGCTTGGTCGTGGTCTGCTCCAGAAAATCCGCCTCATGGGAGACGATGATATAGGCTATGTCCAGGTGGTTGAGAATCCCTGCCAGACGTTTTTTGGTCCACTCATCCAGGCCGGTGGTGGGCTCGTCCAGAAGCAGCACCCGAGGCCGCATGGCCAGGACCGTGGCCAGGGAGACGAGCTTTTTCTCCCCCCCGGAGAGTTGATAGGTCACCCGGTCCTCGAACCCGGTGAGGTGCAACTGGGCCATGGTCTGACGGGCGATTTCCACGGCCTCGGCCGCCGACCGGCCCTGATTGAGGGGGCCGAAGGCCACATCCTCCAACACCGTGGGGGAAAACAACTGGTCGTCGGCGTTCTGGAAGAGCAGACCCACCTGTTGCCGCACCTGGCGAAAGTCTTTTTCCTGGCGCACCTCCCGCCCCATAATCCTCACGGCGCCGGCCTGGGGCTTGATGAGGCCCACCATGAGGTGAAGCAAGGTGGTCTTGCCGCAGCCGTTGGGGCCCACCAACCCCAGCCGTTCCCGGGGGGGCAACTGGAAGTCGAAGTCCTCCACGATGGGAGGCCGGCCGGGGTAGGCAAAGGTCACCCCCGTGAGTTCGATCAACAGCGCCTCCCCACTCATCTGGACAAGCCCCATTCCAGCCCCGCCAGCAGCGCCAGAGGCGGTAATGTCGCCATTAAAAAGACGATATCCCGCCGTCCCAGGGCAAATTGCCGCAGACTATAGAACCGGCCCTGAAACCCCCGGCAGAGCATGGCCTGATAGACCCGCTCGGCCCGGTCGCAACTGCGCACCAGCAGGATGGCCACCAGATAGGCGTAGGTCCGATAGGTGTGGAGGCCGGTGCGCGGCACGAACCCGCGAACCTTCAAGGCCTGCTGCAGGCGATGATACTCCTGTTCCAGGACATGCAGGTAACGATACGTGAAGAGCAACAGATGGCAGAGCTTGTCCGGCAGGTGCAGATGGTGCAAGGCCTGGCCCAGGGTCGTGACCGGGATGGTGGCCACCAGGACGATAATGGTCAGGATGATGGCATTGGACTTCAGGGTCAGCAGTCCGGCCAGTTCCACCCCCGGCCAGGTGGCCGTCAGGGGTCCCAGGTGCAGGGCCGGAGCCCCTGGCTGACTGAAGGGCAGCACCAGCCAGAGAAAAATGATCAGGCCGTTGACCGCGAACAACCTCCAGGTCACCTGCCGCCAGTCCAGGCGGGCCAGCCCCAGCCCCACCACCGCCAGGAGCAGCCCTCCCAGGGCCACCACCGGGGAGTGGGCCAGGGCCACCAGGACCGCGGCCAGGGTGGCCACGATCACCCTGATCCGGGGGTCCAGCCGATGAATGAGGGAATCGCCGGCCGCGAAGACCTCGGTGGCCATACTACGAGCCCTTGGGTTTCCGGCTGTAGAGGTAGGCCGCCAGACCGCACAGACCGATAATATACCCCAACCCCCCGATGATATCCCGCAGAGTCGGCTGCGACGACTGGGCCTCAATGAGCATCTGTTTGAGGGGGGCCAGCTTGGCGTCCAGGGCCTGATTGACCACCTCCTCCACCACCTGGCGGTTCAAATCCCCGGCCCCTGCCGGAGCAGCCGCCGGTTTCGGGGCGGCCGGGGGCGCGGCGCTGGCCGGGGCTGCGGCCGCCGGCGCGGTGGGGGACTTCCCGGTGGTGTCGGTGGCCGCTTTCAGAAGCCATTCCCCCTGATGCCCCATGGAGGCCTCGATCACGATCCGCAGGTCCGCCTTACGGGCCACGGCGGCCGGCGGCAGCGGAAAACTGAATTTCCCCTGGGCGTTGGTCTCGCCGGTGAGCAGCTCCTGCCCCCCCTGGGCGTCCAGCACGACCACCTTGCCCTGCCGCACCGGGCCGCCCCCGGCAAAGGAACTCTCCACCTGCACGGTATCGCCTTCCAGGTAGGCGAAGACATTGACCCGATGCGCCGCCGCGGGGACGCTCAACCCCAGGAGGAACCCCGCCACCGCCAGACAGGTAACCAGCCGAACGGCCGATCCCGTCCCGCGGCGCCAGAACCTCCGGCCTTGCTCACGCATACAATCCCTCCAAAATCTCCGGCCTCACCTTGCGGATGAATGAGAAGGCAAACAGGGTGACCACTCCTTCCACCAGCATGACGGGAAGATGGGCCACCACCACCAGCTTGGCGGCGGGACGAAAAGCTTCACCGGTGGTGGTCAGGGCCAGGGCGACAGTGAGCCCGCTCAGGAGCACCGCCAGGGCGCCCACGGTAAAGGCCCCGACACTGGCGGCCGGGCCCTGGCGACGCAACAGCGGCCGGCAGAGATAATAACTGGCCACTGCCGGGAAGGCCATGGTGACGGTATTGACCCCCAGGCCGGTCAGGCCGCCGAACTGGAATAGCACCGCCTGGAGCAGCAGGGCCACCATGATGGCCGGGATGGCCGTCACCCCCAGGAACAGCCCCATCAGGCCGTTCAGGACCAGGTGCATGCTCACCGGCCCCACCGGCACATGAATGAGAGAGGCCACAAAAAAGGCCGACGACAGGATGGCCACCCGGGGGATCTCCTCATACCGCATCTTCTTCAGGCCCACCGCCGTCCCGGCCACGGCCAGGACCGCCCCCCCGGCCAGGACCGCGGGACTCAAAACTCCTTCCGAGATATGCATCTGCGCCTCTATGCCACCTGGCGTGCCACCTGACGCCGGCAACAAAAAAGCCACGGGCTGCCCAATTGAACCTGCTTCGGGCTCGCCTTCGTGGCTCATGAGTTTCAGTAACTTTATGATACCCGCCCCAAACTTCAGTCTGGGATTAGTGCCCATGATTTTATCCGTTATCCCAGCCGTGTCAAGGACTTTATCTCCCCGGGGCCGCCTGGTGCCCCTGGACGGATTACGGACTTCCCAATCCCGGGCCGGTCCCCGGCCCTTGAAGTCTTCCCGGGGGCGCCATATCTTGACACCTCCAGGCTCCTTGGTTACATTCACTAAAATTCAGCAACATCGGCGGTATCATGGAGAAAGGCACGATAGTTGAGTTCTTTGATGAAAAGCGCTTATTATGCGCCTATTGCCTGGAAGACCGCGGCAACCGGCTGCACGTCCTTACTGAGACCAATCGGGAACTCACCCTCGCCCTAAAGCGCGTCATCTATTCCTCCCCCGGTCCGGCGGCTGCCTCCCTGTCCCGTCACCAGATTTTGGACTACGTCAAAGATGTCGCCGCCCGGCGTCAGGCCCTCACCCAGGAACTTCATCTCAACGAGGTGTGGGAGCTGTTGGTGGATGATGGCGACGCCCTGTCCACCGCGCAACTCGCCCGGCTGTGGTACGGCCAGGCGGCCTCGGTTGACCAGATTGCGGCCGTAGGGCGGGCCCTCTACGCCAACCGGTTCTATTTCAAATACAAGGGCGGCCTCTGGCAGCCCCATCCGCCGGAGGTGGTGGAGCAGCTCCAGGACCAGTTCCAGCGGGAGCAGGAGCGCCTGGCGGAGCTCCAGGAGGCCGCCGGTTGGCTCAAGACGGCCTGGCAAACGGGACAGATCACCGACCCCGTCTGGCGGGACCGGCTGGTGTCGCTCCTGCGGGAAGTGGCCGTCTTCGGCTCGGAGGCCCCCCATTATCAAACCGGCAAAGAATACCTGGACAAGGCCGAATTGACCAAGCCCGACGCCCCCTTCCTGTTGCTGGTGAAGCTGGGCGTCTTTCAACCGGACGAGAACCTCGACCTCCACCGGCTGGAGGTGCCGGGGGAATTTCCCGAACCGATCCTGGCGGCCGCCGCCGCCTTGGCCGCCCAGGGCTCCCCTAACCGCTTGAATGGCCACCGCCGCGACTTGACGGACCTCCAACTCTTCACCATCGACGGCGAACAAACCCGGGATTTCGATGACGCTCTGAGTCTGCGGCCCCTCGACGGCGGCTGGGAGTTGGGGGTGCACATCGCCGACGTCTCCTCCTGCGTCCGGGCCGGAGAACTGCTGGACGACGTGGCCCGGGAACGGGGCACCTCCATCTATCTCCCGGAGCGCCGCATCCCCATGCTGCCCGAGAGCCTGTCCGAACAGACCCTGAGCCTGGTGGCCCGGGAATTACGGGGGGCCTTGAGTTTTCTGGTCCATATCGACGAGTCCGGCGAGATCGGACCGTGGGAGGCGACCCCCAGTCTGGTGCGCGTCGGCCGGCGCCTCACCTACCGGGAGGCCAACGGCCTGATACAGGATGACCCTGACTGGGGCCTCCTCCACCGGCTCAGTCAGGCCCTGCGGGCGCGCCGTCTGGCCCGGGGCGGGATGCACCTCCACCTGCCCGAGGTCAAGATCTTCTTCGACCCCCAGGGCGAGGTCATGGTGGAAATCGAAGACACCGAGACCCCCAGCCACCAAATCGTCTCCGAGGCCATGGTCCTTGCCAACTCCCTGGGGGCGCAGCTCCTGGCCGAGAGCCGCACCCCGGCCATCTATCGCAGCCAGGGCCCGCCCCGGGAGGCCATCGACCTGGGGGCGTCCAAATCCCTGTGGCAGCTCTGGCAGGACCGCCGCAAACTCTCCCGCATGATTTTAGATCTGGACCCCCAACCCCACTGGGGGCTGGGGCTGGATTACTATACCACTCTATCCTCCCCCATCCGGCGCTATCTGGACCTCATCATCCACCGCCAGCTCCTGGCCATGCTCTCTGACTCCCCGCCTCCCTATAGCCGGGAGGCCCTGGAGGGGCTGCTCACCGACCTGGAGCCCGCCCTGCGCCGGGCCGCCCAACTGAAATTCCGCCGCCAGCGCTATTGGCTGCTGAAATACCTGTCCCGCCGCGAGGGCCGCAAACTGGAGGCCCTGGTCCTGGACAAGCAACCCCACCGCTACCGCCTGCTCCTCCCCGACATCCTGCTGGAGGTGGATTTCCCGCCGCCCGCGGCCCTCACCCTGCACCCCGGCGACGCCGTCATGGTGCGCCTGGACCGGGCCCACCCCCGGGACGATGTGGTCAAGGTCAGCCTGGCGTAAGAAGATTTGCGGGGGAGGGCCAGGGGGCACCGCCCCCTGCCCTCCCCCGCACCCCCTCCCAACCCCTTAAGATGCAGGTGGGGGCCGGGACTTACCGCCCCGGCCCCCACCGTGCTTAGGGAGCCTCCGGCTTCGGGGGTGAAGGTGGTGCCTTGAGGTAGTCGGGGAGTTGGGTGGTGTCATCGGTAATGGCTGAGGCCAGTTGCTCCCGGGTGAGGTTTTTTACTCCCTGCAAATCCGCCCCCCGGAGATCTGCCTTAAAAAGGTAGGTCTTATGCATATCGGCCTCTACGAGGTGGGCCCCCCGCAGATTGGCCCCCTGGAGATTGGCCTCTCTGAGGACAGCCTGCTGAAGCTGGGCCCCTCGGAGATCGGCCTTCTGGAGCTGGGTATTAATAATAACTGCTTGGTTTAAAGTGGTATTCTGCATATTAGACATTTCTAGGTAGGCATCCTTCAGATGTGCCTTTGTTAAAAATGCTCCTTGTAAATCGGCCTCGGTGAGAACGGCCAGCTCCAGATTTGCTTCATTGAGCAAGGCCCCCTGAAGATTAGCTCTGTAGAAATGGGCCTGCTTCAGATTGGCCTCAATAAGAAAGGCACCTCGCAGGTCTGTGGTGGAGAGATTCAATTTTCGATATTTTTCTTTCTCCTCACCAACACCATAATAAAAAGGTCGGCGCCTCAGGACAGTAAGGACGGCCTGGATATCGGTGGTGGGAGTTGGTTCCAGCTTATCATTTCCTCCTGTCTCAGAATCGTTTTGCTTGCACTTCAGGTGAAGTCGCACTTCAATTACATCAGAGGATCTTCGGGAAGTAACAGCACGAGGTTGGACGGCCATTTCGGGAGCCTGTTGTACCGGCGCAGTCCGTAGGGGGGCGCGCTCCCGCACGTAGGCGGTGAGAATTTCCAGGATGGGCCAGTAGTCCTTGGGGGAGTCGTGGGCCAGGCGCTCCAGGGCGTAGATGCCTCCCAGGCGCACCTCGATCTTGTCGCTTCCCAGTTGCTCCACCGCCTTGGTGAACAGATCAGTGATATTCTTTTCCTGGGAGACCTGGATGTTCTTCTGGGTGGCCACCAGGTTTTGCCAGGCCACCACCAGGCTGAAGAGAAAGAAGGCGCCGCCCACGATCTGCGCCGTGGTCTTGATGATCTCGGCCTTGGTGGCGTATTGATCCTTGAGCTCCAGGATATCAAACCGCCGCCACCAGTGCAGCAACCGGCGGCAGAGGCGCAGGAGGAAGGTGCCCAGGAGGACCAGAACCAGGGCCCCGGCCAGGTAGAGGCCCAGTTGCACATCCTGAGGATAGGTCGTCATCGGCATCCTCCGGTTTCCCCAGTCAGGGGAGAAAAAAAACCGTCCGTTCCCGGCCAGAGTATGTCGAACCGGGGCGTATGTCAATGGAATTTAATAGAATCCCCCCTCCCACTCCTTTATCCCGGGAGGACCAAGAGGTTAAGCCAGTCCCGGAAAAAGTTGGGAAGACAAAGTGGCCGGGGCCGCCAACGGCGGCCCCGGCCACACTCTTCCAGGGTTGGGAGGGGGTGCGGGGGAGGGCAGGGAACGAGTTCCCTGGCCCTCCCCCGCAAAACTCCCTCATTCCCCTCATTCCCCTCACGCCCCGAACACCCGTCGGAACAGGTAGTCCGTATACTTTACATAGGTCTTGAGGTCGAAGATGGCGTCGATGGCGTCGGGGGTGAGGTAGGCCAGGATCTTCGGGTCCTCCCGCACCAGATCGTAGTAGTTCAGCCCTTCCTGCCAGACCCGCATGGCCGGGGCCTGGACCAGGAGGTAGGCTTCCTCCCGGGTGGCGCCCTGATGCACCAGTTCCAGGAGGAGTTTTTGGGAGAAGATCAGGCCCCGGGAGGACTCCAGGTTCTTCATCATGGTGTCGGGGTAGACCAGGAGCTTCTTGATCAGGCCGGTGAGCCGGGCCAGGGTGAAGTCCAGCAGGATGGTGCTGTCCGGGGCGATGACCCGCTCCACCGAGGAGTGGCTGATGTCCCGTTCATGCCACAAGGCGTTGTTCTCCATCGCCGCCAGGGCGTTGGTGCGCAACAGGCGCACCAGGCCGGAGAGGTTTTCCGACAGGATGGGGTTGCGCTTATGGGGCATGGCGGAGGAGCCTTTCTGCCCGGGGGAGAAGAATTCCTCCGCCTCCCGCACCTCGGTCCGCTGCAGGTGGCGGATCTCCACCGCGATCTTCTCGATGGTGGTGCCGATGAGGCCCAGGGTGGTGAGATACTGGGCGTAGCGGTCCCGTTGAATGACCTGGGTGGCCAGGGGCGCCGGGGCCAGGCCCAGCTTGGCGCAGGTGCGTTCCTCCACCTCCGGCGGCAAATGGGCGAAGGTGCCCACGGCCCCGGAGAGCTTGCCCACGCTGATGACCTCCCGGGCCTGTTCCAGGCGGGTGCGGTTGCGGGCCATTTCGGCATACCACAGGGCCAACTTGAGGCCGAAGGTGATGGGTTCGGCGTGCACCCCATGGGAGCGGCCTATCATGATGGTGTCCTTGAATTCATATGCCCGGGTCTTCAGGACCCCCAGGAAGTCGTCCACATCGGCCAGCAGGAGGTCGGCGGCCTCCCGGAGTCTCAGGGCGTTGGCGGTGTCCAGGATGTCGGAAGAGGTCAGGCCGTAGTGCAGGTAGCGGGAGGCCTCGCCGGGGACGTGTTCAGCCACGTTGGTGAGGAAGGCAATGACGTCGTGGCGGGTCTCCTTTTCGATGGCCTCGATGCGGTCCACGTCAAACCGGGCGTGGGCCTTGATCTGCTCCACGGCGCTGAGGGGCACCAGGTTGAGTTCGGCCATGGCCTCCAGGGCGGCGATTTCCACCCGGAGCCAGGTCGTAAACTTGTATGCTTCGGTCCAGAGGCGGGCCATGGGCTCGCGGCTGTAGCGGGGAATCATGAGTGTACTCCTTAAGATCAGTGAAAATTGGGGACACCTTACCAGAAAGGGGGGCGGAGGGCAATATTTTGGGATCGGGGCCAGGGATCGGTGGTACCGGCCGCCTCCGCCCTGGAAGGGCTTTTCCGGAATCTGCCAAAGGTAGATTCCGGAAAAGGAGGGGCGGGACAGTGGGAAGGATATTGGAATGCGGCAGTCAAGGCTTATTCGGGTGGGGAGGGAGTACGGGGGCGGGCCGGGAGCTTAGCTCCCGCCCGCCCCCGCCAGAAGATTTCAGGCATAGGAGTTCACTCCCGAGTCACTGGAGGACATCCCCCAGGCGGTGGAGTCTTGCGTTTCCAGCATCCGGGCAAAATCCTCCAGGAGTTTTGCCAGTAACGCCGATTTGGTGCTGCCCCAGTCGTCATCATCGGAGCCGCCGCCGGAGGCGGTGGAGTCGCTGCTGCTCTCGGAGGCGTCCGGTGGCGGCGGGGGGGGCGGCATATTGGCCGCCATCTTTTCCCGGGCCGCTTTGTCCTCGTCCGCATCGATGACGCCGTCCTGATTGGTGTCAAGCTCGGAGAAGATCTTGTCGGCCATGGACGTGTCCCCTGAGGCGGCATCCGGCGAGGCGGCCTCGAACTCGCTCTTGCTGATGGTGCCGTCACCATCCGTGTCCATCCTGGCAAACAGGTCTTGGCCCCTGCCGAAGCCGGAGAGGGCTTTCATGTTGTTTTCGAATTGTTCCATGGCAGCGTTGTTCTCATCCTCGTCGATCACCCCATCCTGATTGGTATCGAGGGAAGAGAAAATCTGGTCGACATCCACAGAGTTATTGCTTTTGTTGGCAGGGGCGCCGGCCTCGAACTCGCTTTTACTGAGGGTGCCGTCGCCGTCCGTGTCCATGTTCTGGAACATGGCTTGGCGCATCTGCTCCAGGGACTGCTGGCCCCAGCCACTTCCCATTGCTGAGATGTTCATGGCATTCTCCTTTACGATGATTTCGGTGAGATTACATTCCCTTTTTTCCCTGGGCCGATTTTCTAGCGCATGCTCATCACTCCTTTCCCCAGGAAGTTCCCCCCGAGCCTGTTGACCACCCGGAGCTGCAACGGAATCCCGATATGCGCGCAGGTCCTGGACGTGGAGGTGCCCAGAAAGCGTCAATACCTGGACAGGATACGAATGGTGGAGACGTATTGAAGAATTGTAGGCTGTTTGAGGCTGCGGTCAGAAAGTGGTGCAGAGTGAATGTAGAATGCACTTTTGCAATATGCCGGCCACCTCTGGAAGGACATAATGCAGGGAATTATCATGAAATATCATCTAGATGTTTGTAGCCTGCCTTCGGGGTCGGCAAATTTTGCCTCCCAAGGGGGAAAAGAAGGACCGGTGCGGCAAGGAAAAAGCCCTGGGGGGGGTTCCCCCCAGGGCTACCGTGTCAATCTAACTCCGGTGCTCTCTTCTCCGGTGGGGCTAGCAGCGACGGCCGGACCAGGCTTTGACTCCGGTTAAGGGAAGGTCAGGGGCGAACATCCCTTGATCCGGAGGGCCCGACCGTCGACTGCTAGGTTAGTGAAGTGGTATGGTTAGGGGATGAACGGGGAAAGTCATCGACACTAGGCGCCGAATTGCGCTATCAACGGCATTCCTTCGTTCATGGGGCTGAAAAAGAATCTGTATTAACCTCCTCGTACTGTTTCTCTCCCTGGTGACCAGGGATATTCGTTTGACACGGTTAGCGAACTTCATTCACTCCGGATATCCGACTGCCAGCCCGCATGCTGCCTCAAATGTGTCTATCACCCCCTTTGGGATTCTGGCACCCCCCGGCGGTTGGTAGTGGCAGGGTGGGAAGCAGGCCATCCGCTCGCCGGGCGGCGCCGATCCGAAGGATAGTAAAACTTTCGGGATACACATTCAATCTTCCACTTTCTGATTACCTGTGGTCTCCTTTCAACCTAAGATTCCAGTGGGTTAACTGTGAAGAAATCCTTCTGCCGCCAAAACCGGTTACTCTTATTTATCACACTCCTTTCGTTTGCCGGGTGGCCCGAAGCGTCTTCGGGCTTCGTTGTGCATAGCCTCCAATTTTTGTTGCTGGACGGCCGTCAGGTGGGGTTTCATCTGTTCCAGTTCCCGTTGAAAAATTCCTGCATCTTCTTGAAAGTGTTTCCAGCGCAGTTTTTTCAACTCCCGGTGAACCTGTAATACGACTTCCCCGATCGGGCCACGTTGCTCCTCCGTCAATTTCAATTCTCTGGTTAATCTTGCCATTATGTGGTCTCTGACCGCAATATCATCCTCCTGGTCCATCCTATCAAAGGGTGGTCTCATGAACAGGTGCGTTCCCACGACCCCGCCGGTGACCCCCGCCAGGAAGATGACGATCAGGCCTAAATAGATCTTCCCTCTTTTCATGGGTTGTTTATCCTCTGCCCGGGCGACCTATTCATAGAAGGCCTAATATCATAGGAGTTTTTAATTCATAGAGAAGTATCTGCATTACATAATATTGGGTGGTGACCTCTCTCAGCAGGAAGTAGCCGCTCAGCATGCCCACCAAGGAAACCACCACACCGGCAAACTGCCAGACCATCGTGCCATACGCCGTCTCTTCGTCTCCCGGGCTGACGGAGGGCAAGGGCAGCCGCCGGATGTGGTTCATAACCTCTGCCTGAAAGAGGTGATCAACCTGCACCGCTTCCCCTTGTCGGTGCGCGGCGATGAGAGCTTTTTCAACTTTCCGTGATCGGCGTCGATGTGATTTCATGGTTCGGTCTTCCTCAACCGGAGTAAATCCGAGATGATTTTTCGCATCTTCTTTTTACTGCGATAGGCTCTGACATTGACTTTGGTCACCTTCCAACCCAGAAGCTGGGCTACTTCTCTGATGGGGAGTCCTTCCAGATAGATTGCGGTCAAGACCATTCTGTCCTCGACGGATAAGCGATCCAAAGCATAATCCAGAATCTCCCTGGATTCCCGCCGGGCCACCAACTCCTCAAAGGCTTGCACCGATTCTCCGGCCAAGACCTCATCCAACCATTTTTGGTGCTCTTCCGTAACACTGCTCAAAGTGAATTCCCGATTTTTATAGTGCTGACGCCAGAAATCATAACAGCATCGTACCGCAATCGTGGCCAGCCAGTTGCTGAAATGTCCGTGGCCGGAAAAATTTCCCAAGGATTGATAGGTGCGGACAAAGACATCATGAGCCACCTCCCTGACTTGGGGGCGGGGGACATATTTCCCTACGATATTGAAAATATAGGAATTATATCTTTCCATGAGAATTTCGAAGGCATCCGGATTTCCCTGTAATACCTGATTAATAATCTCGCCGTCCGCGAGATCGCTCTTTTTCATCGGGTTGGGGGAACGCTTCTCTTAGTCGGGGTGTCAAGGAGGCGATCCCGGAATTCCAAGTCATCTTCTCCTGCAGTCCTGGATGCATCCATAAATAATTCCTGCCACACTCGATACCGCCACATGAGGTAATGGCTTCATCCTGAGTTCTCAGGCAAGATGTCCCTCGAAGCCGAAGGTTCCAGACATCCTGCCTTTGCTAGTACAGTCGTTTCAGGAATCAAGAAAATTACCCCAATCAAAATATCTTGATGTTGCGCCTTCGCTGAGGATGCTTGGGTGGAGGTGGGGGTGCATGGGATCAGAAGCTTCAGTCGCTGCCCCCGGCGTGGCGCAATTCTTTAATCTGAGCGACATACCTATCCACCGGGAATTTCCGACGACATCCGGCCGCGCTCATATAGCGGATTTTGCCGAAGACCGGGCGCTCCCCCCAGGGGCGGTCGTGAACTCCTCCCAGGCTCCAGGCGATGCCGGTGTAGCCGTTCGGGTCGCGTCCGTCCAGTTCATATCTATCGTTGAGTAAGATGGCGGTTTTCAGGGCCTCTTCCGGAGAAGCGGACCATTCCAGGATCTTCTTGGCCCAATACATCCGCATATACCCGTGCATCTTGCCCCGGCGCACCATCTCGGTTTGGGCGGCGTTCCACAGGGGGTCATGGGTACGGGCGGCCTCGAATTCCTCGAGGGTATAGAGAAAATCCCGGTAGTCAGTGCGGTGTCTATCCAGGGTCTCCCGGGCCCAGGCCGGAAAGCCGGCCACCCGGTCGTAGTCGGGGTTGTGGAAGCAAAAATTGTCTGCCAGTTCCCGGCGGATGATCAGTTCTTCCAGAAAGGCCGCCTTATCCTCCCCGGGGACGTCCGCTCGATGTGCCTCCCACGCCACCCGCTGCGGCGCCAACTGGCCAAAGTGGAGATACGGCGACAAATCGGACTGGCCGGCCTGGGAGGGATCATTGCGACGGATGGCGTACCCAGGAAGGCGATTCCGGAGGAAATGGTTGAGGGCCTGGCGGGCCGCCCGCGGTCCGGGAGTCAGCCAGGCAACCGGGGGCACGGTGGCGTCCAGGCGGAGGGAAGCCCGGGCCGCGGTCCAATCCACCCCGGGCCAGGCCTCCGGCCAGGGTACGGCAGGAGAGAGTAGGTCGGGAAATTCCTCCAGGAAATCCGGCAGCCACCGCCGCAGCTTGGGGCGCAGGGTGTAAGCCCCATACTCCTGCTTGGGGGAGGCCAGCCAACAGGGAACGATGTTATGGGCGTCCACCTCCCACACCGGAATGGTAAGCTGTTCCAGGACCGCCGCCTTCCACACCCGTTTGAGGCGCAAGGGGTCGAAGTCGGTGACCAGGGCGCCGGCCTGCAACCCTTCCAGGAAACGGGGGATTGCTTCCCCGGGCTCCCCCCCCAACAGGAAAAAGGGGATGCCCCTGGCCTCGAGATCAGCAGCCGTCTCCTGCAATCCGGACAGTAGGAAGTCATACTGCCTCAAGGTGGCACCCAGAAACTCGGGAACCAGGCAAAAGGCCACGGCCAGGGGCTCGCGGGCCTTCTCGGCCAGGAAACGACTGGCCAGCAGAGCCCAGTTGTCCCAAGCCCGTTGGTCCCGACTGACCCAATAGACCACCGGTCCGCGTCCGGGGGCGGCAGTATTAAGCTGTCGGCCCCGCCGGGCTAGGAGGTCATCGGCAGCGTGCATGGAAAATTCCCTCACCAAAGCTTCATTTTGCCAAAATCATACTTAATCTAATTATCAGAGCGCCTGAAGGCACCATACGTCTTTTAAGGCTTGGGCGCAAGGACTCAGGCACCGGGGACCGGCAGGATTCCTGCTGTTATCGATTTATAAGGAGTATGGAAGGTATGAATGTGGACTTGGATCGCCATACCGCCGCGACGGACCGGGGCCGGAGCGGGCCGGGCATGATTACCGACAAGCACCTGGTGGATTTGCGGTGGCGGCTGCGCTGGCAGAGTCCCGAGGCCGACCATCTGGAGGAATACTTCGGACGGATGAACGTCTGGCGGGATGCGGATTTGCTCCCGGCTCTGTTGGGATCACAGCTTTTGGGGCTTTCTCCCCAAGACCGTTTCTCCGCCGTGTTTACCCCGGGAACATTGATTCCTCCCTACGACGCCGACAGGATCTATGCCTTTCCTGTACAAACCTTCTCCGGGGGTAAATCGATCCCCCGCCGGGGACGGTTCTATCCCCAACACCTGCTCCCGGGTTATGGCGGCAACGTCTCGCCCTTCCGATGTCTGGACGTCACCGGCAGCCAGCTGACGGCGAATTTCAACCATCCCCTGGCTGGCAAGGAACTCCGGGTGGACCTGGAAGTCCTGGACGTGCTGAAGAAACGGTCGGATTCCGGGGGAGAGTGCATGGATTGGCTGCAACTGCTGACCTGGGGGCCGGGTATGCAGGCGCGTTGGCAGGGGGCTCCCACCGACTTCTTCTCGGGGGACCCCTTTCAGCGCTCTGATGCACGCCCGGACCCGGTCTTTTACACCCAACCCCGGCTGGTGCCCCACCTGGACAGCCGGGCCCGGCAAACCGTGGCAGAAATCTACGGTTCCCTGCTGAAGCCGGGGATGGAGGTCCTGGACCTGATGAGCTCCTGGCAGTCGCACCTCCCGGAGGGTTTGCAGCTGAAGCGGTTGCTGGGGCTGGGCCTGAACCAGGAGGAACTGGCGGCCAATCTCCGCCTGACGGAGTCCCTGATCCACGATCTGAACCGGGACCCCCGGCTTCCCCTTCCGGATCACAGCCTGGACGCGGTCATGTGCACCGTCTCGGTGGAATACCTGATCCATCCCGCCCTGGTCTTTGGCGAAGTGGCCCGGGTGCTGCGGCCCGGCGGGGTCTTCGTCCTGACCTTTTCGAACCGCTGGTTCCCGCCCAAGGTGGTGAGGATCTGGACGGAGCTCAATGACTATGAACGCCTGGGGCTGGTGCTGGAGTACTTCCTGGCCTCCGGCAATTACCGGGACCTGATGACTTTCTCATCCCGGGGCTGGCCGCGGCCGGAAGACGACCGCTACTTCCCCCAGGTCCGTTTTGCCGACCCGGTGTTTGCCGCCTGGGGCCGGCGGGCATAAAAGGCAATGGGGAGGGGGGAACCCCTCCCGCTAGCATTCCCATTGTTTTTGCATCAAATCTACAGGAGGCTTATATGGCTAAATTGCAACCCGGCGACGCCGCCCCCGATTTTGCCTTATCCGACCAAAATGGCCAGCCGGTGCGGCTTCAGGATTTTTCCGGTCGCAAACTGCTTCTCTTTTTCTACCCCAAGGCCATGACCTCGGGCTGTACCAAACAGGCCTGCAGCGTGCGGGAGGCCCGCAGTGAACTGGCCGACCTGGGAGTGGCCGCCCTGGGCCTCAGCCCCGACTCCGAAGCCCGGCAAAAGAAGTTCGACGACAAACATGGCCTGGGCTTCCCGTTGCTGGCCGACACCGATCACACCGTGGCCGCGGCCTACGGCGTTTGGGGGGAGAAGTCCATGTACGGAAAGAAATACGAAGGCATCACCCGCTCCGCCTTCCTCATTGATGAACAGGGGAAGATCATCCAGGCCTGGTACAAAATTAAACCCGAGGACACCGTTCCCCGGGCTCGCCAGGCCTTGGCAGGATAAAGGTATGGTGAGGGAATCAGGGCCAACGTCCTGGTTCCCCCAAATGATTCAGGCCAGCTGAATCCGGAACTTCTCCACCAGCCGTTCAGGGTTGTAGGACAGCTTGGCCTTCCGCAGTCCGGGTTCTCCCAGATCCTGCTCCCGGTTGATAAATTCGGCGGCGGACCAGGCCTGTTCGCAGAATTGCTGGTTGATGGCGGTATAGAGCCCCCGGATCTCCGGGTTGGCCTTCTCGAGATGCACGACCGCGGTGTCCTGATTGAGCTTTTCGCCCAGGGCGAAGGCCTCCACCTTCCCCGCGATGAGAATCACCCCCCCGGTGAGTCCCAGCTCGGTGACGGAGTGCAGGGCCGTTTTCACCGCGTCCCATTCATCCATGAGGTTCAGGTCGTCCTGGCAGCGGCGCCACTGACACCAACGATGCGTCAGGTCCAAGCAGCACCTCCGGTGCTCCTCCCGGAAAGGCTCATAAGTATGCCGATAGGTGCGCAGAAAGCCGTTGAGGTGATTGCGTTTGTCATGATACTTCCGTCCTCCCAGCTTGATCAGGTCGGCGGTCCGGTAGACATAGTCGAACTGCTCCCGCTGGGGGGTTACCAGGAAGCCTCCGGATGTCCGTAGTTCATCTGCCAGCCGGGCATCGGCGCGCTCGATGGCCGGGAGCTCCTGGCCCGTCTTTTCCTGCAGCCAGGCCAGGAGCTCCCGGCAGACCGGGGCCCGGGGACCCGGCCCCACCGGCGGCAGGGCCCAGCGAACCCCTGCCGGGGTTTCCCCCACCAGGAGAAGGCAACCGTCGGCCAAGGCCCAAGCGAAATGGTAATGCCCCTGCCAGATGAATAGATTGGTGAAGGTCAGTTCCGAGGTCTCGGGCTGATAGTCACACAAGATAGCGTGAATAATATCCCTGTCCTGTAACTCCAGGGGCTTGAACGCGGGAAACCGCGGCACATCCGACGACATGGATTCATTTCCTTCGGAAAAAATATGCTTTAAGGTAACCCCTGGCAGCCTGTTGTCAAGGATGAGAGGGGGCAAAGGCATACCGATGCACCCAATGCAGGGCCGACGTGGATGAACAGGTAATCCTGGAAACCGCCCAAGCCCGGCCTGATAAGAAATTGCCGCAATACCTGAGCATCACTGCATCTGGATGAAAAAAGCCCCGCGGGAGCTGGAAGCGCCGCCGGGCTTTTTTACGAAAATTAAAAACGCTTCTACTCCGTATCAGCCTCAACCTTGCTCAAGACGGCCAGTTTGACCGGCTGCACCTTCCGATAGACCTCGGCCGGGGGACGCCTTTCGCCGTCCACAAAGAGCAGATCCCGGTCGATGGAGATGTCGAAGAGACGTTCATTTTCCTGTAAATAGGGCAGGATGAGCTGCCAGTCGGTGTCGCTGAGTTCCACCAGTTCCCCGCCGTTGAGCTGCTCTGGGACCACCTGGCCATATGGGTCGCGAATATAGACGGCTCCCCCGGAGGCCAGGGAGAACAGGTTGGAGCCCGGATAGGGGCTGGGCTGGCGTTTGAGGTGACCGCGGTCATCGTACTCGATGCCGTTGACGATGACAAAACCGCCGCCCTTCAGGACATCACCGGCCATGAAGGATTCGGCCAGGAAGTCCAGGGCGGTGCCGTTGATCACCACCCGGGGGCGGCCCACGGCGTTGATCAAGGGGCGGCCGGCGGCGTTGCCCATGACGTAGACTTCACCCCCCTTGGCCCCGTACATGAAGGTCTGGCCCACGTCGCCGAAGACCACCAGCTTGCCCTGTTTCATGATCTGGCCCAGTTGATCCTGGGCATTGCCGTGGACATAGATCTCCATCCCATCGATGCCGGAGGCCAGGTAATCGCCGGAGCTGCCATAGACGTCGATCCGCACGCCCTCGGTCCCCAGACCGAACCCGCACCCGGTAAACCGCTGACCCTTATACCCATGCACGATAAACTGCCGCCAGCCCAGCTGAAACGCCTCCACCAGTACCCGGGCATCGCAGTCTTCGCCTTCGGGGGGAAAGCCGGAGGCATCCAGAACCAGGATGGCGTCGGGTCGGGGCGGAGCCGTTAGTTGGCTCCGGGTGTTCCAGTCGATGCAACGGTAGCGGCTGGGGTGATCCTCACCCACTAAGGGAGTGGCCGTAAAGAGCCGGGATAGGGCGTCGCCGGCCAGGCGCACCAAGTGGCTGCGCTTCTTGTCCCCCGGGTCGTAGCGGCGGTCCGAGAGCATGGTCAACCCGGCGATCACCGCAGCCTGGGTGGCATCATCAGCCTGGGCCAGTTGCTCCAGAGTCAGAAGGACCTCCAGGAAGGCGACATAGGTCCAGCTCACCAGCCGGGGTTTGAGCCAGTCGAACAGGGTGCGGCCACTGGGGTCGGTGAGGAGGGGCTGGAGTTGGGCCGCGATCTCCTCCTGGCGTTCCGGCGTCAGCTCGGGCACGTACCCGCTCCAGGGTTTCTGATACCACAGAGCAGTCTTGGGCTGGCCGAATTTGTCGTGGCAGGACAGCACCCGGCGACCATTTTTGGGCTCCAGGGAGAAGATATAGGCACCGCCGTCGGTATAACTGCCGCCCCGGGCGTTCCAGTAGAGATCGGCCACCGGGCAGAACCGGGGGTCTTCAGAGGACAGGCTGCTTAACGTGGCGTCGATGGCCTGTTTTTCAGAGCAGATGAGACCGATCTGGACTTCCCCCTCCTGAAGAGCAAAGACCTGGGGCCGCAACATGGAAGTATCAGTGATGCCGATGAGTTCGTAGCGCTGCCGCTCCGGATCGTTGCGGGCGATGATGAAGAACCAGGGCCCGTCGGGGGAACCGTGGATATGGGTGGCCTGAATGAGGCGGTAGAGCTCCTGGCGCCGGGCCGGCAACAGGTCGAAGTCCCGCTCGGTGGTGGGGGCCAGGGCCTCGATGACGTACTCCAGGGGATAACCGTAAACCCGGTGCAGCAGGTCGAACATGAGGACGGCCACTTCCGTGTCCGTTAAAAACAGGGGATAGGTCTGCCGCTGGCTGAGGTATTCGCTCACCGAGTGATAATTGGCGAAATCGCCGTTGTGGACCAGGGCCATATTGAGGGCGGCAAAGGGATGGGCGCCGCCGGGGTGCCAGACCCGGCCCCGGGTGGGATAGCGCTGGTGGGCGATCCAGATATGGGCCTTGAAGTCCAGGAGGTTGTAATACAGGGCGGCTTCCTCGGCATAGCCGACGATCTTCAGGATCATAATATTGCGGCCCTGGGAGAGCACAAAGGCCTTTTTTTCCCCCAGGGAGGCATAGAAGGTCTGGTTCAGCTTGTAGCAGTTCTGGGAGATGAACTCATCCTCCACCTGTCGCCAGCCGATGCCGTGCAATTGATGGCGTTGGATGAAGTGCTGCAGGACCTCGGTCTTGACCCGGACGAAATAGCGCCAGACCTCGGGGGGTTCCACGGTAAGGCCGGGTAGATCGCGCCAATCGGCCATGGCGGCGATTTTGGCGGCATGGTCCACCTTGAGGAAGGGCTTGATGAAGCGATCTTCCACCTCGCGGCGGGCCTCGGGGTCGAGATAGGCCACCTGGATGAGATAATCGTCATCCAGAATTTCCCGGCTGACCCCCAGGGTGTCGGGGTCGAGGCCGACGGCGGCGATGCCCCCGCCCTTGCCGTTGCCGCGGTTGTGCATCTGCACGGAGGGCAAAAAGATATGCCGGCCGGAGACCGGGACATTACTGGCAAAGCCGGTGACCCCACAGCCCCCTTCGGCCTCCGGTTTCAGGGTCTGTCCCGGCAGGAAGGTGGGATGCAGCTCGTGACGGCTGGCCAGCAGCCGCAATCCGGCGTGAGTTTGTTGGTCTGATGCTTTCATTGCTAACCTTTATGCTTGATGCTGGGAAGATCGAGACCGCGGCGAAGGTCGTCTTCCACCGGGCGATCGTAATAATCCAGGTGAACCAGGAGGTCGGTGCGCCCCACCAACTCGCTGATGCTTTTGAGGCCCAGGCGCCGGAGGATCTCCTTGAGCTGCCAGGCCCAGGCATAGTAGAGATTGCTGATGCGGCTCAAGCCCCAATCCACCTGGATCATTTGACAGAGTTCAGGATCGGTGGTGGCGATGCCCCGGGGGCAGCCGCGGCCCGACTCGCAATTGTAACAGCGGGTGCATTCCAGGGCCACCATTTCAGCCGTCCCGATGACCACACCGTCGGCGCCCAAGGCGATGGCCTTGGCAACATCGAAGGCGGTCCGGATGCCGCCGGAGGCGATGAGCGTGATGCGGTCCCGGATGCCCTCGTTGCGCAGGAACTGGTGAACCTTGGGGATGGCGTACTCGATGGGCATGGCGATGTTCTTCTTGGCGATGTCCGGCGCCGCCCCGGTGCCGCCGTAGCTGCCATCCAGGTGGATGATATGGGCCCCGGCGTCGTAGCTGCCCACCGCCACCATGTCCACGTCGGTGGGGGTGGACACCTTGACGGAGACCAGACCCAGGGGATTGATCTCCTTGATCCAATCCACGTGCTTTTTGTGGTCTTCCACGGAATAGACGCTGTGGAAGGGAAAGGGCGAGAACAAGGCGCTGCCGGTGACGGCCTCCCGCATCTTGGCCACCGCCGGGGTGACCTTGTCCCCCAGGAGATGGCCGCCCAGACCGGGCTTGGCCCCCTGGGCGTACTTGAACTCCACCACCCGCACCCGCTGAATGGTGTCCTCCCGGACGCCGAACAGGCCGGTGGCCACCTGCGTGATGATGTAATCATCGTAGGGCATGAGGGCTTCAGGATAGCCGCCCTCGCCGGTGCAGGTCATGGTGTTCCAGCGGACCGCGGCCAGGGTGCGGGACAACATGGTGTTGAGGCTGATGGAGCCGAAGGACATGCCGCCGCCGTACCAGGGGACGGACAGCTGCACCTGGGGCCGGCCGTCGGCCCGGCGGTTGAGAACCAGATCCAGGGAGATCTCGTCGTGGCTGAGCTTGGAATCCTTGAACTGCCGGGGGAAGATGAAGCGCATCTTATCGAAGCCGCCGCCGGAGTCGCCGGTGCGATACTCGAGATCGGTGTGGGGCAGGGTGCCGAACTCGGCCATCCACCAGGTGCTGATGAGCAGATCGGCGGTCCAGCGCCGGTCGCCGAAGGACTGGTAGTTGGGGTTAAGGACCACCCGCAGGGCCTGTTCCGGGCACTTGTCGACGCAATAGTAAGGCTGGCTCTGGCACTTGAACCCCAGGCAGCGGTATCCCGCTGGGCGCCGCAAGAGTGGTCCGGCCCAGGAGTGCACCCCGAAGGGGCAGACCTCGACGCAGGTGCCGCATTTGGTGCAGCGCTGTTCATTTCTGATGACCCGATATTTGCTCAGAGGATTACGGAACCGGCAGGGGGCCGGCGACGGCTCCCGGGATTGCCTGGCGATTTCTTCCGCTGTCAGTGCTAAGGCTGCTTCTGTCATAGGCCGTTCCAAAAATCGTTATGGTAAGGTTGACCTGAAGGGCATCCCCATGGAACCAAGCCCCTTCACGGCAAAGGTGTCATTTCAAAGCCGGGCCTCAATTGGGTTCGCGTTCACCCAAATCGATACCCAGAGGAGAGGCGAAGAGGGGAGCGAAGATATCCTTTTCCAGGTCCTCAAAGAACATGGCCCGCCCCATTTCCCCCCGCAGACGTCGGACCTCTCGGAGTCCCATGGCCCCCAGCACCTCCAGGAGCTGGTTGTTCCAGGCCCCCATGAGATTGATCAGTCGCTGGGCGCCCCGCTTGGGGTTCAGGTGCCCCATGTCCACCGGGCAGGACTGGCCTTTCTCACATTGGCGGCACAGGCGGCACTCCAGGGCCACCAGCAGGGGCAGATCGATGGCCACGGCGTCCACTCCGCAGATGATGGCCTTGGCCACGTGCTCGGGCAAAGCAATCCCGCCGCTGGCGATGAGGGTGACGGCATCCCGCATGACGTTTTCCACCAGGCGAATATGGGCCTGGCGGATCAGGTCCTTGAGGTGCAGGTCCTGGGCCGCGCCCAAGCCCTGAGCGTGGTTGTCGGCCTGAAGATGGAGGATCTCGGCGCCAGCCCCGGCCAGAGCCAAAACCCGGTCGGCCACCTGATGGTCGGCGGCCAGCTTGATGGAGACCAGGAGTTGGGGATACCGCCCCTTCAGGAGATCGATCTCATCCATAATCCCGGGGTGATCGATGAGCTCCACCAGGCGGGCCTGCTCTAACCAGGGATCATCCAGGGACAGGCTCCCGGGGGCGAACTGCGGGGTCAGGTTCTGCATGAAGGGAGCCAGTTTGTCATCGATTTGGTCCCGGGGCACGATGGCCAGGCTATTCAGGGACTTCGCCGCCGCCGCCATGACTTGACGCAGACGGGGCTTGCCCGCTCCCAGGCTGGGTTCGGTGAACAGCACCGGCAGAGGCAGCTCCATCAGGGGGAAGACCGGCATGGTGATATTCCCCTGCTCATCAAAGGAGAGGAATAGGGGTTTGCGCCCCAAATCAACCGAGGTGCTGATGTATTCCCGCCCGTGGATGCCGTCCCGGGTAGGCCGGACAATTTCGGACATGTCGGTCCAGATGGAATCGAACCCCGGCCCCCGGAAAGGGCCGCCGTACCCCGCCCCGGACACGGGGATGCGTCCGGTTTCGGCCTGGAACCAGGTGGTACTGATAATTTCCTTGGTCCAATAACTATCCCCCAGGGTTTTATATTGCGGGTTGGGGGTCTTGGTGACCAACTCCCGGGGGCATCCTTGGACGCAGCGGAAGCAGTTCTTGCATAAGCTGTCGATGGTGTCGGTATAGCTCCGGGAATCAAAGTCCCGGTCCCGGAAGGCGCCGTAGGGACAGGTTTCCTTGACGCACCGGGTGCAGCGCAGGCAGCCTTCGCCCCAATCGAGGACCGTACCCTTACCCACCGCTTTAAACCGGGGGGCGACGGCCTGGGTGTGGATATGATACTTTGCCGGCATGGCCTTATACTCCTAAGGACGTTGATCGGGGCGCAGAATCCGCCGGGGGCCGCTGCAACCCGCCTTGGCCCAGTCCTTGGCAGGCTCCACCTCAAAGAGCCGCTCCACCAGCCCCAGGTTGGTCATGCGCTCATAGATCTGTTCCCAGGCGCAGGGCACCGGGGGATCATACGGGAAGGCCAGGTTGATTTCGCACTTGCCAGCCGTGGCACCGCCACAAGGGCCGTTGAGGAGGCGCTTGGCGCAGCGAGAGATGGGGCAGATGCCACCGGTGACGCCCAATAGACAATCGCCGCAGCCCCGACAGTTTTCCGACCAAAAACCCCGTTCTGCGGTTTCGCCGAGAAAAGTGGTGTTCAGGGCCGGGAAAACCGGGGTTTTGGGGAGCCGGGCGGCCAGGGCCTGAACCCCGGCGCCGCAGGCCAGGGACAGGACGGCATCGACGGCCTGGGCCTCAGCCACAACATCAATGAGGAATTCATGGATGCACTGGCGATCAACGCAGGTTTCCTTGAGCTCCACACTCTGACCGGCCAGCCGGAAGGCCATGTCCAAAGCCGCGGTCAGCTCCGCAGTTTCCCGGCGGCCGCCACTGGCGCATTCGGCCACGCAGGTGTCGCAGCCGGCCAACAGGATGCGGGAATGGCCGCGCAACATGGCCTGGATCTCCTCCAAGGACTTTCTGGTACCAACAATCATAAACTACTCCTTTGGCGCCGGCACTACCGGGCCAGGGGGCTGGGGCGCAACGCCCGGGCCCGGGTCTGGATGTCGGCGAGAATGGCAGAGAGGGCCGCAGCGTCACCCGGAACCAGACGGGACATGCCGATACGTTCGTTTTCCAGGCCGATTTCGCTAAGGTATTCCTGGGCGTGCTGGACTCTTTTTCCCATGCGGCTGCTGCCCTCGGTCAGACGGCAGGCATTCTCGGCGCAGCCGATCACCCACACCAGGTCCACCCCGGAGGCCAGAATGCGCAACAGATGGTAGGTTTCCACTTTGCTGCTACACGGCTGGGCAATAACCTGGGCCTGCATCCCGCCCTGCTTCAAGTGGGCCTGAAAATCCTCCGAGTCGGGAACCGCATTTCCGCATGCGAGTACGACAACTTTCATTTTTGGGTTCACCCCTACCCCTTTGAGAATGATACGTAATCAACGAATATAGCATAAAGGAATGATGTGTGAAAGAGATATTTTTGATTTTATGTAGTCGCTATTTTGTATAGACATCGAGAGGAAAGAAGAGAGGGCGGTTTGGTGGCCGCCCCCTCTTCTTGGTCAGACCCAGAAGATAGGACCGCAGTCAGTTACAGGATGGGAAGGTAGCGCTCGATCTCAAAGGCGCTGACGTGCATCCGGTAGGCATCCCACTCGATCTTCTTGTTTTCCAGGAACTTGGAGTAGATATGCTCGCCCAGGGTCTCCCGGATGAGTTCGCTCTTCTCCACTTCCTCAATGGCCTCGTGCAGGCTGCCGGGCAGGGACTTGATCCCCAGCTTTTGCCGTTCGGCCTCAGTCATATGGTAGATATCGCTTTCCACCGGTTCCGGCATGGCGTACTTGGCCTCGATTCCCTTGAGCCCGGCGGCCAACATCACCGCGAAGGCCAGGTAGGGATTGCAGGACGGGTCGGGGGCGCGGTATTCGATCCGGGTGGCGGCTTCCTTCCCGGGTTTGTACATGGGCACCCGCACCAGGGCGGAACGGTTGCGGCGGGCCCAGGCGATGTACACCGGAGCCTCATACCCCGGCACCAGACGCTTGTAGGAGTTGACCCACTGGTTGCAGATCCCGGTGATTTCCCGGGCATGGGTCAGGATGCCGGCGATGTAGCTCTTGGCCGTGGCCGACAGGTTATAGATATCCTTGGGATCATAAAAGGCGTTCTTATTCCCCTGAAAGAGGGACTGGTGGGTGTGCATGCCGCTGCCGTTGATGCCGAAGATGGGTTTGGGCATGAAGGTGGCATACAAGCCGTGCTGCCGGGCAATTTCCTTGACCGCCACCCGATAGGTCATGGTCTTGTCGGCCATCTTCAGACCTTCGTCGTAGCGCAGGTCGATTTCATGCTGCGAATCGGCCACTTCATGGTGACTGTACTCCACCCGGACACCCATCTTTTCCAGGGCAAAGATGGTTTCCCGGCGCAGGTCCGCGCCCCGGTCCAGGGGGGTGGTGTCGAAGTAGCCGGCCTTGTCGATGATGCAGGTGTCTTCATTGTTGGCGAAATAAAAGTATTCCAGCTCCGGGCCGGTGTAGTAGATGTAGCCCTTTTCCGCGGCCTTGGCCAGGGTACGTTTCAGGATGTAGCGGGGGTCTCCGGGGTAGGGGGAGCCGTCGGGCTGCAGGATGTCGCAGAACATCCGGGCCACGGGCTGCTCATCGGGCCGCCAGGGGAGAATCTGGAAGGTGGTGGGGTCGGGCTTGGCAATCATGTCAGATTCTTCGATGCGTGAAAAACCTTCGATGGAGGAGCCGTCAAAGCCCATACCCTCAGTCATGGCCTCTTCCAGTTCCGAGGGCCGGATGGCGAAGCTTTTCAGCATGCCCAGAATGTCGGTGAACCAGATCTGGATGAAGCTGATCTGCTTGTCCTTGACGACCTGGAAAACATCTTCCACGGTTTGGCAATTCATAAGGTCACCTCGCTGATGATTTTATTGTATTTTAGCGTGTTGTCAAAAAATATGCCATATTTAATATTTATGTTATTTCAATTGGTTGTTTGTTTAGCCTCCGGGCCGACCGTCACAATTGTGTAAATCCATGGAGGCCATTGTTTACAAGTTTGCAGCCCGCGGTCCGGAGGGCGGGGCCCCCGGCCAGTTTCAGGTTCGGACCTGCCCCTTGCGTTCGTCGATATCCCCGGGATACATAACCGCCTCCTGCCCCCGTTCCCGGGTGCGGATGCGGATGGCCTCCTCCACGGGATACACAAAGATAAGGCCGTCACCGGAGGCGCCGGTGTAGGCGGCAGTCAAAATGGCCTCGATGGTATCCTCCAGATTATGTTCACTGAGGATGATGTTCACCTGGATCTTCGGGAGCATGTCCACCTGATAGGTACCGGAGCGGCCGGCCAGCTTGATGCCGCCCTGCCGCCCATGGCCGCGGATTTCAAAGATATTGAGACCGACGATGCCGATGTCCCGCAAGGCATCTTTGACATCGCCCACCTTATCTTCTCGAATAATGGCTTCGATCTTTTTCAACATCTGACGTCACCCCTTACGAATAGGCCCTTTCCCCGTGGGAGCTGATGTCCAGGCCGACTTCCTCCTCCATCCCGGTCACCCGCAAGCCGATGCTCAAGTCCAGGACCTTGGCCAAACCAAAGGTGACCCCGAAGCAGAAGGCCATGGTCACCAAAATGCCCACCAGTTGCACCCCCAGGAGTCCCGGGTTACCGGCAAAGAGGCCGTTGGCCCCGACGCTGTTGACCTCCACGGTGGCGAACAGGCCGGTGGCAATCATCCCCCAGGTGCTGGCGATACCGTGGCAGGCCCAGACGTCCAGGGATTCATCCAGGCCGCGTCGATCCCGGAAGCGGATGGCATAGTAACTCAGGGGGGCGGCCACCGCCCCCACCACCAGGGCGGCCAGAGGAGTGATGAAGCCCGAGGCGGGGGTGACTGCGGCCAGTCCCACCACCATACCGGTGGCGATGCCCAGGGTGCTGGGTCGCCCATCCAGCCAGGAAAGCACCATCCAGACCAGCCCCGCGGCGGCGGCGGAGGTGTTGGTGGTCAGGAGGGCATTGACCGCCACCCCATTGGCGGCCAGGGCGCTGCCGGCATTGAACCCGAACCACCCCACCCACAAGAGGCCGGTCCCCAGGACGGTGAGGGGAATATTATGGGGTTCCATGGGGGATTTGCCAAAGCCCTTGCGGGGGCCAATGACCAGGGCGAAGGCCAGGGCGGAAAAGCCCGCGGCAATATGAACCACGGTACCGCCGGCAAAATCCAGGACGCCCAGGCTCCCCAACCAACCACCCTTGCCCCAAACCCAATGGCACAGGGGATCATACACCAGGGTAGCCCAGATCAGGCTGAAGAGCAAAAAACTCTTGAACCGGACCCGCTCCACAAAGGCGCCGGTGATGAGCGCGGGCGTAATCACGGCAAACATCATCTGAAAGGCGGCAAACAGTCCGTGGGGGATGGTCTTGCCATAGTCAGGATGGGGGGCGGCGCCCACCCCGGCCAAACCGAGGAAATTCAGGCCGCCCACCACCCCGGCGATGTCGTCCCCGAAGGCCAGGGAATAGCCGTAGGCCACCCACTGAACGCCAATGAGGGCCATGAAAACGATGCTCAAGGTGAGGGTGGAGAGAATGTTTTTCCGCCGCACCATTCCCCCATAAAAGCAGGCCAGGCCCGGGGTCATCATCAGCACCAGAGAGCAACAGACCAGAATCCAGGCGGTGTCCCCGGAATTAATGGAAACAGGCATGGGGGTGTTCTTTCCTCCTTACTTTTTACATTCGACTCGCGCCGGAGAGGCCACCGATAGGTTCGCTGCTGCCAGAGGTAAGTCAGGACAGTTTTCCGGCGGTGGCCGTTGCCAAGGCAACATGCGTGCCATTTAACTAATATAATTATAACAAGATGTTATAGATAATTTAAGGAGGAGTCGAACGACAATATTGTATAATTTTTGGGGCAATTTTTACAATTTCGCAGGATTCAGTCTAAGGTATGGCAGTTCTTAGGGATTGCGGGGGAGGCGGGAAACCTGCCGACAAGACATACCATTCCCCCCCTCCGAGAGATCACCAGCGGCGGGAAGGGACCGGGGACAGCAATGGAAAGGGGGGGCGGCAATGTGCCTTCCCCCCCAGTTACAGGTTAGCGACGATAGCCGAGGATCTTTTCTACCTCGTCAGCGTCGGAGTCCATGACATAGGGAATGCCGGAGACCTTGGCGGCCTCTTCAGTCAGGGCCATCAGGTCGTCCCGGCTGATGTGCTTCAGGGCGAACTTGCGAGCCCCCGCCATGAACTGTTGCAGGCCCTGGGTCATCCGGCTGATATAGCTATACATGCCGAGAGCACCGGCTGGGATGACGCCATGTTGCTCCAAGGGGAACTTGCGCCGCAAGGTGGCGGCTTCCGTGAAATGTTCCACGTACGCCTCCTTGCAATCGCGCTCCTCCCGCTTGCACATGCTCTCCAATATTCTCCCTTCGTTGGTACCCACCATGGCTGCGGTCATGATGGAGCGCCCCATGCAAACCAACTTGACATAGGGAGCCCCCAACGCCAAGGCCTTAAAGACGTGGTCTTCCAGGGAGAGACCGCCGGCGATGGCGCAGTCGGGTACGAATTCGCCCTTCTGATCCAGATATTTTAGATACTCGTACAGGAGACACTGAATGTAGGCGGTGGGGACCCCCCATTCGTTCATCATGCGCCAGGGGCTCATGCCGGTACCGCCGCCGGCGCCGTCCACTGTCAACAGATCGATCTTGGCCTGGGAGGCGAACTTTACGGCGCGGGCCAGATCGGCGGGACGGTAGGCGCCGGTCTTGAGGGAGATGCGCTTAGCCCCCACTTTGCGCAGGTACTCCACCGTCTTGTAGAAGTCGTCCTCATCCACCATGCCCAGGCGGGAATGGCGTTCAAACTCCTTAATGCCCTTGGCTACCCAGCGTTCCTCGGTGGCTGGATCCTGGGGATCGGGCAAGACGATATATCCCCGGTCACGGAGCAACTTGGCCCGTTCCAGGGTGTGGAGCTTGACCTCCCCGCCGATATTCTTGGCGCCCTGCCCCCATTTGAGTTCAAAGGACTCCACTCCCAGCTTGTTGATGACGTATTCCGGGACGCCCAAGCGGGTATCTTCGACGTTGGCCTGGACGATGATGTCACCCTTACCCTGGTACCATTCTTTAAAGGTCTTGACGCGGCGTTCCATTTCAGGGGAGCGGACCACCTTACCGTTCTTGATCTCGGACTGGGGGTCCATGCCGCAGACGTTTTCCCCGCAGACAATGATGATGCCGCTGATGGCGGCCCCGATGGCCATGGCCTCCCAGTGCACCCGGGCGATCTCGGTGGAGCCCAGGGCGCCGGTGAAGCAGGGGAAGTCCAACTTGACCTTGTCTTTGATGCCGATTTCGGCGCTGACGTCCACCGCCGGGAAGGTGGCCTTGTCGGAGTCGGCCTCGATGCCCACGGCCCCGACGCAGGTGCCATGGATGTTGAAGTGAGAATAATCCACCGGATAGTCTTTATCAGCCCCGGCGGTGACGTTGCCAAAAGGTTGGGGATAGAGCATCTCGCGCCCGCGGATAGCGGAGCGGCCAATCTCGCAGGGACCGGGGCAGCTATCCAGACAGGTGACACAGATTCCGGAGATGGGAGCGGGTTTGACGCGGGTCTTGGTCAAGGTGGCGGGACTGCGATTAGGGTTACTCAGTGTCATGTAAAAGTTCCTCCTTTGGGGTTTGGGTCGCACTAGAGGGGTGTGATCTGAGCACAGCCAGAGGTCCCGCCCTAGTTAGAATACAAAATTGTATTATTAAGATAATTTAATTTCTAATTATATCTTTTGGTTATAAGATTACCGGGTATTTCCTGGTTTTTTCTGGTTTTGGCAAAACGAGTCCCCTCGTTCCTCTTAAGCTGGTCAGGAAAACCCGGAGTTATATAAACACATTGATATAGCTACGTTATTCAGCCGTCCTGCCGTTTTTTCATTTAATCACTTAGACACAATATAACGTCTTTGTAAATATATGCATTTTTTCATAACAAATTTGTGAACTACAGCACAATAACTCTCCCTGGACCCGTAAATTCCGTGACTTATGATAGGCGGGCTGGTGCTCCGTGGCCACAGTCGGGCCAAGCACCACTTTGGAGAAGGGGTAAGCCGCCGGCCGGCAGCTCTGGGGGAGCCTCACCCGAAGGAGCAGCTATGACTCCTGATGCCGCTAATTCCCCGATATTAAGTCATTATACGGATATCTTGTTTCAGCCGCCGGCTGGCTCAGGTTTACCTCCCTGGGAATATGATCGGGCGCCGTGAAGGCAGGGCCCGGAGAGGGAAGGCAAGGCCGCGCTCCCCCAACATCCTCCGGACCGATAATGGCCATAAGGGTTTGCAAGAACTATTCCTCTGGCTCTATCCGACGATGTCGTGGGATAACCTACAGATTAAACAAGGAAATAGTTTGTCGAGGAGAGGGAGGGAACTTTGCCCCCGGCCAGGGACGGGTTTGGCTGGCGACCAGGGGTGGGGCCGCGCCGTCTCAAACGGCCCGATACTGCCGGGGATTGAGGTTATAGAGTTTGATCTTATAACCCAGGATGCGCAGGCTGGTGTCGAGATAGGCCGCGGCCTTGCTCTGGTGCCCCTTGGTGGCCCGCAAGGCCTCGATGATCATTTCCTTCTCGAGGTTTTCCACCGCATTGGCCAGGGAGTGAGAAATCAGGCAGGCACTGGGATCCTGGGTCTGCAGGCTGGGGGGCAGATGAATGGTGCGGATGGTGTCTTCATCGCAGATGAGCACCGCCCGTTCGATGACATTTTCCAGCTCCCGAACATTACCCGGCCACGTATATTGCATCAACAGGTCGATGGCGGGCGCCGACAGGCGGCGGATGTTCTTGTTATTTTCCCGGCTGAATTTTTCCAGGAAGTGCTCCGCCAGGAGGATAATGTCGGTCTGACGCTCTCTCAGGGGAGGCAGATAGATGGGGAAGACGTTGAGACGGTAATAGAGATCTTCCCGAAAGCTACCGGCGTCCAGGGCGGCCTCCAGATCCCGGTGGGTGGCGGCGATGATGCGGACATCGACCTCCAGGCTCTTGACGCCGCCGACCCGGACAAATTCCCGCTCCTGGATGACCCGCAGGAGCTTCAGTTGGACGGTCTGGCTGAGGTCGCCGATTTCATCGAGGAAGATGGTGCCGCGTTGGGCCAGTTCGAAACGGCCCATCTTGGCCTGGGTGGCACCGGTGAAGGCACCCTTTTCATGGCCGAAGAGTTCGCTTTCCACCAGGGTTTCCGGGAGGGCGGCGCAGTTGACCCGGACAAAGGGCTTGTGAGCCCGGCGACTGTTGTAGTGGATGGCGCTGGCCACCAATTCCTTGCCGGTGCCGGATTCGCCCCGGATGAGAACCGTGGCGTTGCTTTGGGCCACCCGTTGGATCATCTCGAAGACCTGGCGCATCTTGTTGGAATTGCCGACGATGTTCTGATAGTCGTATTTCTCCTGGAGTTCTTCCCGGAGTTTGAGGTTTTCGTCCCGGAGGCGCTGCTTTTCCTGGTCGATGCGCATCAGGTTGTTGACGGTTTGGGCGATGATGGATCCCAGAATGGTGAGGAGCTTCAGGTCCTGGTCCAGGTGGATGTCTTCCTGGTAGAGGCGATCCACACTCAAGGCCCCGATGGTTTGCAGGCCGATTTTGATGGGGACGCAGATGAAGGAGATGTCCTGTTTCTTTAGGTCGCCCCGGGAGCGGGTGCGATTGAGGAAAAGGGGCTCCTGGCTGACCTGGGGGACCACGGCGGGTTCGCCGTTTTCCACCACCCGGCCGGTAATACCTTCTCCCAGTTTATAGCGGCCCCGCCGGCGGGCCTCAGCGGTGAGGCCGTGGGCGATTTCGATTTGCAATTCCTGGGTATCGGGGTTCAGGATCGTGACGGTGCCGCGCTTGACTCCCATGCGTTGGGCCAGGATGGTCAGGACTTTCTGAAGATTGCGTTTCAGAGAGCCGAGTGAGTTCAGGGCCTGGGTAATCTCATAGAGTACGGAAAGGGTTTCATTCGCCACCATGGCGTAAATGGTCTCCTGGATGCCTTTAACCTTTGGAACAAATATGTATATTTACAATTTTGTCACTGCATCGACAAAAAAGCAATCTTTTTTTCGCAGGGGGAATAATGGCGGGAAAGGGAACCGAACCAGGCACAGAGGAAAAGGGCAAGAAGCAACGAGCCCTTGCGTCTGCTGGAGGTTAAGATTTTCTGAGCCCTGAAAAATCTTATCCGGTGAGAGGGGTTGGGTGGAAAAGACGGGCGGGCGTCTTTTGTTGCCACCCCTCTCCCCCTTAGCTGTGGTGGAATTCTCCAGTGGCTAGCGCTGAAACTGCCGGGCCTTTTGCAGCATGGTCTCGGCTTCGGCGGTTTTCCCCATTTTTTTCAGCAAATTGCCCAGATAATAATAGCCTTCGCCATAACTGGGATTGATCTGGAGGGCCTTCCGATAGGCCGTCTCTGCCTCGCGGTCGTTCCCCAATTTTTCCAGACACGACCCCTTCATACTGTAGGCCTCGGCAAAGTCTGGCTTGGCGCCAATGGCCTGGTCCAGGGCCTTGACCGCTTCGTCGTAGCGGGCCTCACCCCCCAACACCATGGCATAATGAAAATACTTTTGGGCAGACCGGTTCATGGCCTCCCGGACGGCGTCGGCACCCCAGGCGCCCTGGGGCAGAATTAGGCAGGCCCACATCAAGAGCGCTACCCCAAGTTTTTTCACGTGCATACGGTGCTCCTTCATGTTGATGGTCAAACCAGGTCACTCTTATTGAAAAGAGTTTTCATTTTCTTCCAAAACAGTGTAACAGAAATTTCCCGAGTCCTCCCAAGAACTTTTTGGTGCCAAGATGGTTTTCTTAGGGACTCTGTTCCTTGTGGTCGGCGTCCGGGGCTATTAACTTGAGGCGGGGCGCCAGACTAGAGCAGATTTTTCCCCGGTTGGTGTCCTCGGGAGGGCTGGCTTCTTGAAACAACCGGGAAATCCTGATAAAATGGCAAAAATACGTATTTATCAGGACCCTGCCGCCATCCATGACTGCCAGAAAAATTTCCGTCCTGCACCTCTTTGCCTCCCTGCCGGTGGGGGGGGCGGAAGATCTCCTCAAGGGCATACTTTCCGGACTGAATCCCGAGATTTTTGCACCCCGGGTGGCGTGTCTGGAGGGGCGGGGTGCGGTGGGCGAGGAACTGGTCCAGGCGGGCTATCCGGTGGCCGCCCTGGGGCTTCATCTCCGGCGCGATCCCTTCCTCCAGATCATCGGGGCAGTGCGGGGCTTTCTAAGGCAGGCCCCCCCCGACATCCTGCACACCCACCTCTATCATCCCAACCTCTATGGACGTCTGGCGGCGCTGGGCCTGGGACTGCCGGGGGTGGTGGCGGCGGTGCACAACTCTTACACCCGGGTCAAGTTCCACCGGCAGGTGTGGAACTTTGTCCTGGCGGCGATGACCGACAGGCTGTTGGTGGGTTCGACCCAGGTCTACCGGGACGTCCGGCGCTATGATCGGGTCCCGGCGGTCAAGCTGGCCCTCCTCCCCTACGGCATCCGGTTGGAGGAGCTGCAGTGCTCCTTACCCCCGGTAGAAGCCAAGGCCGCCTTGGGCCTGACGGGGTTCGTGGTGGGCACCATCGGCCGCTTGGAGGAACAAAAGGGGCAACGCTACCTGTTGGAGGCTGCGGCCCGCCTGACGGAGGAGATATCCGATCTGACGGTGGCCATTGTCGGCAGTGGGCGGTGGGAAGCAGAGCTGCACCGGCTGGCCCGGGAGCTGGGGCTCAGCCCGGTGGTCCGTTTCCTGGGCACCCGGCGGGACCTGGCCCTGATCTACCGGGCTCTGGACGTGTTCGTACTGCCGTCCCTGTGGGAAGGGCTGCCCCTGGCGTTATTGAAGGCCATGGGGGCGGGGCTGCCGGTGGTGGCCACCCGGGTAAGCGGGACAGTGGAGGCCATCGCTGACGGTGTGAGCGGCCTGTTGGTGCCGCCGGGTGAGGCAGAGCCGTTGGCCGCGGCCATCGGGGAACTCCACCGGGCCCCCCAACGGCGGTCGGCCCTGGGAGAGCAGGCCAGGCAGACAGTGGCCCGACAGTATTCGCTCACGGCCATGGTGCGCGAACTGGAGTCCCTCTATCAGGATCTGGCTCACAGGCGGTCCCGCCCATGAGTCGGTCCCGTCGTCCCTACACGGTCCTCCACACCGAGGCCTCCCGGGGCTGGGGCGGCCAGGAACGGCGGATCGTGGCCGAAGCCCGGGAGATGCAGGCCCGCGGGCACCGCTTGTGGATCGGCGCCGATCCTTGCGGGCAAATCGGGACAGAGGCCGGAAAGGCCGGGCTATCCGTCGTCAGCCTAAACTTTTCCCGGCGGCGGCTCCTGGCTGCCGTTTTCGGCTTGCGCCGCCTGTGTCGGGACCTGGGGGTGGACATCCTGAACACCCACAGCTCCTTGGACAGTTGGGCGGGTCTGCTGGCCACCCGGATGCTGCGCCCCCGCCCCATTCTGGTGCGCACCCGGCACCTGTCCACCCCCATCTCGAGCACCCTCCCCACCCGCTGGCTTTACCGGACTCCATCGGCCATCATAACCACCTCCGAGGCCATCAGCAGCCTCATTGCCCAGACCGCCGGGGTGCCGCAGGCGCGCCTGTTCACCATCCCCACGGGGGTGGATCTGGAGGAATTTGCCCCGCAGCCCCGGACCCCGATGGGGGCTTTGGGAGGGCCGGATTGGCCGGAGAACGCGGTGGTCATCGGTTGCGTGGCGGTGCTGCGTTCCTGGAAAGGACATCTCTACCTGGTGGAAGCCCTCCGGAGACTTGCGACCCAGGGAGAATCAGTGTATTTACTCATCGTCGGGGACGGCCCGTATCGGGAGGTCATCCAGGCGAAGGTGGCGGAGCTGGGGCTGCAGCCGCGGGTGTGGTTCGCAGGCTATCAGGAGAAGGTGGCGACGTGGCTGGCCGGGATGGATATCGTCGTATTGGCTTCGTATGGACATGAAGGAGTGCCCCAGGCCCTTCTCCAGGCCCTGGCCATGGCCAAGCCGGTGGTGGGAACCAGCTGCGGCGGCATCCCGGAGGTCGTCACCCCGGAATTCACCGGGCTGCTGGCGCCCCCCCGAGATGCTGGCGCCCTGGCCGCGGCCATCGCCACCCTGGTGCGCCGACCGGAGTTGCGGCGGTCCTGTGGTGAAGCCGGGCGGGCCCTGGTGGCGGAGCGCTACTCTCTGGGAGCCATGGGAGACGCCGTAGAAAAGGTCTATGACTGGGTGGCCGCGCCATAAGCTGGAGGACTCAGGTGTGGTGAACCCGCGGCCAGACAAGGCATTAATGGACAGGGGGGGTCAGGGCAGCCCTCCTCAGAGCCCCGTCCCGGGCCCTGACTTTTTAGGTTCGCAGCACTCCGGACCCATATCATCCATGACCATGGTCCCTACCATAATAGTGGACAGTCTGGCCAGACTGTGGTTCCAGCTGGACCGGCGCCACCGGGAGATCACCCGGCGCAACCTGGCGTTTGCCTTGGGGCAGGAACTGACCGCGGCAGAGCGGGAAGCCGTGGCCCGGGAGGTCTTCCGGCAATTTATGCGTCTGGGGGGCGAATGCCTGGAGCTGCTCTATTTGCCCCGGGGGGTGATTAGCTCCCGGGTGGCGATCACTGGGATGGAGCATATGCAACAGGCCCTCTCCCGGGGCAAGGGCGTGCTGGGCATTGCGGCCCATGCCGGCAACTGGGAGTATACCGTCATGGGATTTGCCCTCCAGTGCCAGCCGGTGGCGGTAGTCGGCCGGGCGCATGACCACCCGGCCCAGGCACGGCTGATTACGCGGCTGCGGAGCCGAGGGGGCAACTGGCCCATACCCAAGCAGGGCGGTCTCAAGGCCATTATCTCCCATTTGAGGCAGAAACACGCGGTGGGCATCGTCATCGACCAGAACACCGCCAGCCGTGAAGGGGTGTTGGTGGACTTTTTCGGCCGCCGGACCCGCACCACTCCGGTGGCGGCGATCCTCTCCCGGCGCTTCGGCTCACCGGTCCTGCCGATCTTGTCCCGGCGCCTGCCGGATGGCCGCCATCATATGGACATCCAACCGCCTTTGCCCCGCATCAAGACGGCCGACGAAAAATCCGACATCCTGCAGATGGTGCAAGATCAGACCCGAGCTATTGAGAACTGGGTCCGGCGCCATCCCGAACAATGGCTTTGGCTGCACCGGCGGTGGAAAAACCAGTACCCCGAGCTTTATCAGAATCTTTAAACCACGCTCCGGTGATCGGTGCTGCCGCTGTTGACGCCGGACCGGGGCAAGACCTGCCAAGAGAACAAAGGAAAAACGAATGGACAGAGATAAAACCTTGGCCGCCATTCGACAACAGGTGCGTCAAGAACCCATGGCCCGGAAACTGGGGCTGAGTCTGGAACAGGTGGGCGTAGGCCAGGCCCGGGTGAGCCTACAGACCACCGCGGAAATGACCAACATCCTGGGTGGAATCCATGGCGCGGCGATCTTTGCCCTTATGGATGAGGCCTTTCAGGTGGCCTGCAATTCCCATGGAACCGTGGCAGTGGCCCTCAATCTAAGCCTTACCTATCACCAGGCCCCGGAGGTGGGGGACACGCTCGTGGCCGAGGCCCGTGAGGTGCACGCCGGGCGACGCACGGCCACCTACGGGATCGAGGTGAGAACCACCGGCGGGCGGTTAATTGCCACCTGTCAGGCCCTGGCCTATCGGAAGCGGGAGCACCTGCCGTTTCTGGAAACATCCTGACCGCCGCCGCTGGGCTCAGCATCATGGGGACCATAGGCAAGGTTCGATAGAGGAACAAGCATGACACGGCGCGGTGTGGACCCGGAGGACCTGCAGGCGAGGCTGGAGCATGTGTTGACCTCTGGCCCCACCGTCTTTTACCTCCTCGCCTTGGAGACTCTGACCCCGATCTTCATCAGCCCGAACGTCGAAAAGGTGTTAGGGTACACCCCCGAGGAGATTGTGGGCCACCCCGGTTTCTGGCGGGAACGCGTCCACCCGGACGACCTGGAGGAAACCTCCCGGAAGGCGACCCTGGTTCTCCAGACGGGGAAGCAAACGCAAGAATACCGCTTTCGCTTGCGACAAGGCAAGTATGTTTGGCTGCGAGACGAAATGAGCCTGTGGCCAGGCGATCCGGGGCACTCCAAGGAAGTGGTGGGTTCCTTTACCGACATTACCACCCAGCGACAGGCCCAGGAGGACCTGGCCCGGGAGCAGGAACGGTTCCGGGTGCTGGTGGAAGAGTCACCCTTCGGGGTCAGCATCATCGATAAATCCGGCCAGTATCAATATATCAATCCCAAATTTACCGACCTGTTTGGGTATAGCCGGGAAGACATCCCCACGGGACGGGACTGGTTCCGACTGGCCTACCCTGATCCGGTGCATAGGCAGGCGGTGGTAGCCAAATGGAAGACGGCGGTGGCCCAGACGGAGGTGGGGGAGGTCCGGCCCCAGGCCTTCACGGTAACCTGCAAAGACGGCGGCACCAAACTGATTCGCTTCCGACCGGCCAAACTGGCCAACGGCGATCTATTCATCATCTATGAAGACGTGACGCAACAGCAGGCAGCCCTGGAGGCCCTGCGGGAGTCGGAGGAACGCTACCGGACCCTGTTTGAAGCGGCCCAGGATGGCATCTTCTTGATGATCGAAGACGTCATTTTGAGTTGCAATCCGGCGGCTGAAAGGCTCTTTGGGATGTCCCGGGAGCGGCTAGTGGGAACTTCGCCCTTTCATTGGTCGCCGGCCTACCAGTCCGATGGGCAGGAGTCCCGCACCAAGGGGGGGGAACTGCTGCGCCAGGCTCATCAAGGAAAGCTGCAACGATTCGAATGGCTTCACCAAGATGCCTCCGGGCGACTCTTCGAAGGCGAAATTTCCCTGAGCCAGGTGCAGCTCATGGGCCAGACCATGGTGCTGGCTCTGGTGCGGGACATCACCGAAAGGAAGCAGGCGGAGGCGGCGCTGCGGGCCTCCGAAGAAAAATATCGACTACTGGTTAACCAGATCCCGGCGGTGGTGTTCAAAGGGTATCCGGACTGGAGTGTGGACTTTTTTGACCACAAGGTGGAGGACTTGACCGGATATGCCAAAGAGGACTTCGACCGGCGCCTCCTAAAATGGAACGACCTGATCCTCCCTGAGGATATTCCCCCGGCCCAAAAGGTCTTCCGTGAGGCCTTACAGGGTAATCTGTCCTATGTCCGGGAATATCGTATCCGCAAGAAGGAGGGCGAGATTTGTTGGGTGCAGGCCCGGGGGCAGATCTTCTTCGATCCCACCGGCGAGATTGACTATATCAGCGGCGTCTTGTTCGATAGCACCGCGCACCGGCATATGCAAGAATCCCTGCAGGAGTCGGAAGAGCGATTCAAGTTTCTCTTCGATTATGCCCCGGATGCGTATTTTCTCCACGATGTGAGGGGCAACTTCCTGGCCATTAACAAGGCTGCAGAAGAAATCTTGGGCCGGAGCCAGGCGGAGATTAACCATCAGGATTTCTTTTTCCTGGGCCTGTTGGATACCGGCCAGGAGGCCAAGGTTAAAGAACTACTGTCCCAGATCACCCTGGGGCGGCCCATCGGTCCGGAAGAGCTGACCCTCATCCGCCGGGACGGCAGCAAAATCCCCGTGGAAGTCAGGAGTTATCCCGTTAACTTCCGAGGCAAACCCCTGGTGTTGGGGCTGGCCCGGGATATCAGCAAGCGGAAGCAGGCCGAGGACGATTTACGCCAGAGCCAGGAGCAATTGTATCAGGCCCAAAAGTTGAAATCCCTGGGGACCCTGGTGGCCGGAGTGGCCCATGAGATTAACAATCCCATCAATCTAATATTGTTTAACATATCCCTGCTAAAAGACATCTGGGGTGATTTGGAAGCGGCCCTGCGCCAGCTGGCCCAAGAGGAGCCGCAACGGAAATACGGGGGGCTAAGTTTCCCTTTCCTGCAGGAAAACCTCCCGCGGCTGCTGGACGATGTGGATATGGCCGCCCATCGGGTGGCCCGGACCGTCACCACCCTGAAGGATTTTTCCCGTCAATCTCGCCTGAGCGAAAAGGCCCCGGTGCAGCTCAATCAAGCCGTGGAACGGGCCGTGGCCATGGCCCAGTCCACCTTGCGGAAATCAGGGGTCGAACTGCAGCTGGATCTGGCCACTGATCTTCCGGAAGTCACCGGAAATCTGCAGAACCTGGAACAGGTCATCCTGAATCTGACCCTGAATGCCATCGAAGCCATCGACCACCGGCACGGGCTCATCCGCCTCACCACCGGATATGACTCGGTCCGGGGTTGGGTGTGGCTGCAGGTGGCGGATAATGGGCAGGGGATCAACCCGGCCATCGCCTCGGAACTCTTCGACCCCTTTGTCACCGACAAGCAGGCCCTGGGGGGCTCTGGCCTGGGACTGGCGGTGACCTATAATCTGGTGAAATCCCATGGCGGGGAGATCTCCTTCGACAGTCAGCCGGGGGAGGGAACGGTCTTCACCATTACCTTCCCGGTGACCCAATAACGATTAGGTCCGACCGTGGCCTTGGGGAAAACCCCATTCTCTTGATCTTGAAGGAGCTTGTGGCCCGGTGCGAATCGGGTTGAGAAAATTTTTCCATCATCATGGCAAATCCCAATTTGATAGGGGGTAAAAATTTATTTTTCGCCGCAAGCAGCCGAATAAATAATAGGCAATGCATACAGGCAGACATACCCAGGCTTACCGGATTTTCAGAATCAAGCAGCAGACCACAACTAACCCAGGAAACGGCGGCTGATGGGAACTTGGCGGCGGAATGCGTGGATCGGTTGGACGTTGGCCTTTGCCATCTTGGCTCTAGGCGGTGTCAGCGGTTATACGCTCCTTTCCCAGGAAGTGGCGGATGCCTTTCTCTGCATGCACCGGGACATCTCCCTGGTCAACTTAGCTCAAACGATAAAAATCGATGTCTTGGAGCAACGTGGCCATGAAAAGGACTATCTGTTAAGCTTCGGCCAGCCCGAAGCCCAGTTGCGCTGTCTGCAAGGCCTCAGCCGCACCTCTGAGACTCTCCGCAGCAAGATAGCCGTGATCAACACCCTGGCCCAGACCAATCCACGCCTGACCCGTGAGGTAAAATCCCAGACCGAATCACTGGCTGCGCTTTATGAAAACTACTGCCAGGGTTTCCAGCAGGTCCTCACCCAGATCAGCTTTGCGCCAGACCTCAGCCCCCAAAAGGCTCACGACCTTCTTTCCCGACATCAACAGACTGGCCATAATCTGGAAGCTGTCCTGGATAGGATCGCCACGGCCGGTGAGGAGCATGTCGGAAGGCCCCAGAATCACCAACGACAGACCTCTCAGGATTATGCCAGTGGTCAGTATTTGACCCAAACCCAGCGTTTGGTGCAGGATCAAGGGCGTCCCCGGGAGCACCGCACCTTGTTGGAAAACGGAGCCCTGCCCGCCGCCACTTCCCTCTTCTCCAAACTTTTCCAGTCTCCGGACCATGCCTTCGCACCAGCGCCGGATATTCCCTATGTGGAGGCGGTCGTCTGGCCCGTAGGGGTCAACAATCAGGGGAACCACATCGATACGGCCATCTCTCGCCTGCAGTCATACTATCTCGTCACCGGATTGGTGGGCCTTATCTTTATAATGGGGTTTGTCAGGTGGGGTGTTGGCCCCCTGAGGAGTGCCTGGCCCGGGGCAAACCGACGGCCAGACGAAACGGCGATGGCTGTGATCGGGCTTGGACCAGCCGGGACGCTTCTTCCCTCCGGGGACGGCCTTAAAGTTACCGCGCCGCTCATTGCCCCCGGGGCCCCGGACAGTGAATTTATCAGCAATACGCTCAGACGATATATCGATCCGGAAATCGCCCAGGAATTGGTGCGCCGACCCGAAATTTCCCGTTTGGGCGGCGATCGGCGGGAAGTCATCATCCTCTTTGCCGACCTGCGCGATTTCACCCCCTGGGCGGAGTCCATCAGCCCGGAGATCGCCGTCACTTTGCTCAACCAGCACTTTGCCCGGATGGTCGAAGTCCTCAAAGGGCATCACGCCATCATCGTAGATTTTTATGGCGATGGGATCCTGGCCTTTGTTGACCCCGGGGCAGGAGAAATTCGCCCGGCCCTGCGCCAAGCCCTGGAGTGCGCCTTAAAGATGCAAGCCGCGGTGGCGGAGATGCACGCCGTGCACCCGGAAGGGCTACCCTTGATGATGGGCATCGGCCTCCATGTCGGAGACGTTGTGGTGGGCAATATCGGTTCCGAAACCCGAGCCAAATACGGGATCGTGGGCGCTGCGGTTAATCTGGCCAACCGCCTGCAAGCCATGGCCCAGGGAGGTGAGGTGGTGGTCTCCGATGCGGTCTGCAAATGTCTCGGGGAGGAACTCCTGACCCTCAAAACGATGCAAGCCGAGCTGAAGGGCATTCGCCAACCGGTTACCATCCATGTGGTGGCGGGGCTGGCTCAGATGCCTGGGAAGATGCAACTCATATCCCCTCCGGCGGACAAAGATAGTCTGTTCAAATAACCGCAGACAATAATTTCCCTCCTAACTGCCATGCCAACCCGAACCAGGGGTCCCGTGGAAGGGAGCCGTTTCAAGGTCCTGGCCCATCCTCCCACGCGCCTGTTTCCTGTGGCCGGCATTTGGGAACAGGGCAGCCCCCGGCAGCAAGCCTCCCATAGACCCTGATATGCTCCCCTCCGGAGGTCAGGAGCCAGTGTTTGACTTCGGCGAACCCGGTGGCTACCAGGCGCAGCCGGGCGGCTCCACTCTCCCCCTTCAGATCCACGGGGCCACTGACCAGCAGCATGGAAGCCGGATCTGGTGCTTCCTCATAGCCCTTTAAGGCAAACAGGAGGCTGCGCAAGTCAGCCCCTCGCCAGCGGTTGGCCAGCACCGCCCTATCCCGCATGGCGTCATATCCATATTCCTCCCCCCTATCCCACCCTATGGTATGCATCGCCGCCCGCCGCATCAAACACGGGAAACAGTAGCCACAATTCCCCTGCCGCTGCTTTTGCCACCGGAACACGGCGGGATGGGCGCAGGAAATCGTGGCTGGAAGAAGACTGCGGAGTAAGGCGGGATTGCCGCTATGCTGGAGGATTTCCCCTTTGGTGTCAAACTCGAAGGGGTTTTCGAGGGCATTGAAGAGACCCATTTGGGGAAGGATCTGTCTTAACTGACTAAGGAAAAAGGGATGGGTGGTGCGGGTGGTGTAGCTCCCCAGACGGTTGGGGGTCAAGGGGGGATTGAGGCTGATCCAGCCGTTCTCCGGGATGATGACCGGAATGCCATCTCCCCAGGCGCTGGCCAAGGCCAATCCCAGGGCCATAAAGAGGAGGGAACGGCTTCGCAGGGTTGCCTCCGGGGCCACCGGAAATTGTACCCGCAGCGGGACATGACGGACGCACTCCGTTCCATAGTGCGCTTCCAGGGCGCCGGCCAGGTGCGCCTGGCAGGCTGCCAGCTGACCATAATCGTGCTGGCTGACCAGGAGCAGACGGCGACCGGCCTCAAGCCGGGCGATGGCCCCGGCCAGGGAATCCACTCCCCCGGAAAAGAGGCAGATCTCATCCGGGGTCCAGGAAGAGGAAGATTTTGCGAGGGATAAAGCCGTTTCCGACATGGGATAGAATTCCAACTCCCACCGGTCTCCGGTGAGAAAAGACAGGGCCGGTGTCAGAGCGAGCATCGGTTCTGCCACCACTGCGGCCACGGGAACCCTGAGGCGAAAGGACCGGGTCCAACCATCGGGAGATGACTTCCGGGGATGAAGTTTGTCGGCGGCCCAGCCTGCCAGGGCCAGGCTAAGGAAGGATCGGGCGGCCGGGCTGGGTGGCTGGGGGAACCGACGAAAACCTTGGAAGTTGTGGTGGAAGGAATAGGCGGGGCCGGCCGGCAGGCGCAGGACTGTCTCCTCCCCATCCTTGGGGGGAAAGTTTTCCAGTCGGGCCTTCAGAACACCGTCAACCGTCATCTTATCCCATGCCCTCGTTCCCCAGGGCGGCGCAGCTCCGGCTCACCCAGTCATGGCGCCTGGACTGGGGCCAGGAAATGTCCAAGGGAACTTCCGCCATCACCGCGGCCACTTTCTGCTCAATGACGCGTTTCAGCATACTTGCCCGGGCCCAACCGATGTTCACATCTGCCGCCTGAGCTTCCAGCGATTCTCCCAAATCCGACATCACCTGATGATAAAGGGCCAGGGAAACGAACTCCTGGACCTTGCGGCTGACCTCGGCGGATGAAGGCTTGGGGGAAGTATCAGAAAACTTCTCCCCGGTGAACCCGCTAAAATCCTTCCCCAGAAAGGCTATCAGGCTCGCCCGGGCCACGGCCGCCTCAAGGTCGCTTCCCGGGCCGGCCAGGGTGTCAACCAGATGTGACAAGAACGGTACAGGAAATCCTTGAGGCCCCGGCTCCTCCCATCCCAGGGTTTTAAGGGCTAAGTTCAAGCCATACCGACTCCACAGGGTATAAAAGTCCGTCACCCGCTGCGTTGCGGTCTCCAATGTCACCGTCGGACCATTCGGGGTTGGCGGAAAGGGGGCCGGGCTATCCTGCCGGGCCAGGCTGTAGGTGGCGAAAACGTCCGCCGCCAGGGCCGGATCTCCCTGCAGGGCCGTCGCGAAGCGGGTCATGGCCCGCTTGGCCCTTTGCCAGAGTTTGGTGGTGGGCGCCCGGCGAGATCGTGAGGTTCCCATGTCGTTGCTTCCGGGGTAATAAGAATGCAGGTAAAAGCTGCCGTAACCAGTGTGGAGACAAGCCCCATCGGGAAAAAGGGGATGGGGGCAAACAGCCCCATCTTGTATTTTTGTTGTAACTTACCGGATTACAAGGCGCACAATCTGGTGTAACTTTAGAAACATTTTATTGTATAGTGTACGAAGCTGAAATGTTTTTCTCCACTGAAGGAACGAAAGAGCCGGCCGGCCATTGTCAGTCGCCAGTTCTTGCGGGAAAGGAACAGTAGATGACGGAATACCTCATTCATCCCCTGGTGGTGGGGGCCAACGAAACCGATCAGGGCATCATGACCTACCTCAAAGGGTACGGCAAACGCATCTGGATCCCCAGTTATGTCTTCTATCTGGAGGGAGGGCCGCAGAAGATCCTGGTGGACACCGGCCTGGAGCAATTCATGGTCCCCCCTGAAGTGGAGGAAAAATACGGGGTCAAGGTCCAGGAGTTTGAAGAGGCCCTGGCCGGTTTTGGACTGCCCCCCGATGACATCGACGTCATCATCCATACCCATCTGCATAATGACCACTGCGAAAATGATTATAAATGCACCCGGGCCCGGGTCTATGTGCAAAAACGGGAGTACGACTTTTTCAAGGCTCCCCACCCGGTGGACCACCGGTATTTTCCCGACCTGCTGGACCAGAATGAAGTGGTCCTGGTGGACGGCGATCAGGAGATTGTCCCCGGCATTACAGTCCTGTTAACGCCGGGGCACACCCCCGGAGGGCAGTCAGTATTGATTCACACCAGGCAAGGCCAAGCCCTGATCACCGGTTTCTGCTGTAATGAGCAAAATTTCCCGGCCTCCGGACCCTTTTGCCCACCGGGAGTCCACCTGAATCTCATCGACGCCTACGAATCCTGTCGCCGGGTAACGGAACTCAAGCCGGATATCCTCCTGCCCTTGCATGACTTTGGCATCGGTCGCGCCGCCACCATCCCGGCCTGATGGAAAAATGACCACCGGGAGCACAAAAATTATTAAACTAAGAATGATTCTTGATAGTGACAAATTAATCTGATACACTCGTTTGCCATGAGCGCTGGGCGGTATTAATAGAATAGAAAAATGAACGTCATCGGAAAGGAGGACGGGGATAGATGGATGCTTTGTGGCTCTCTCGGTTGCAGTTCGCCGCGGCGACTTTCTTTCACTTCATCTTTGTCCCCCTGACCCTGGGTCTGTCCCTTCTCATCGCCATCATGGAGACGAAATACGTCCGAACCGGCGACGAGGAATATAAAAGGATGGCCAGGTTTTGGGGCAAACTCTTCATCATCAACTTTGCGGTGGGGGTGGTGACCGGGATCACCCTGGAATTTCAGTTCGGCACCAACTGGAGCCGCTACTCCAAGTATGTGGGGGATATCTTCGGCTCCCTTCTGGCCATCGAGGCCACCGTGGCCTTTTTTCTGGAGTCCACTTTCCTGGCGGTGTGGATCTTCGGGTGGAACCGGTTGTCCCCCAAACTGCACTGTTTGGCCATCTGGCTGGTGGCCGGCGCCTCCAATCTGTCGGCCCTGTGGATTCTCATCGCCAATGGCTGGATGCAGCACCCGGTGGGGTATACCCTGCGCGGGGGACGCGCCGAACTAACAGATTTTATTGCCATTATTACGCAGCCGTTCTCCTGGCAGATATTCTTTCACACCATCAGCGGGGCCTATATCGTGGCCGGCTTCTTTGTCATGGGGGTGAGCGCCTATCACCTGCTGCGTCGCCATGAGGTGGCTTTCTTCACCAAGAGCTTCCGCCTGGGGCTGGTCTTCGCCCTAATCTTTTCTGCTGGGGAGGTCTTCCAGGGCCACATCCATGGCGGCGAAGTGGCCAAGATTCAACCCACCAAACTGGCGGCCATGGAATCCTTCTGGGAGACCAAGGCCAACGCCCCCATGTACCTGTTGGTCGTTCCGGATGAGAAGAACGAGCGCAACGCCATTGAGTTCGGACCACTTCCCGGCGTCTTGAGCATGTTGGCGTATCATTCCCCCACCGCCACGGTCAAAGGGCTTAAGGATTTCCCCCCGGAGGACCGGCCGCCGGTGACCCTCACCTTCCTGGCCTTCCGACTCATGGTGGGACTGGGATTTCTCTTCGTGCTGCTCACCGTGTGGGGGTGGCTGAAGCGTGACCGACTCCTGGACAACCCGGGGTATCTCAAGCTGATGCTCTACGCCATCCCCCTCCCCTATATCGCCCTGCAGGCCGGGTGGATCGTCACGGAGGTGGGGCGGCAACCCTGGATCGTCTACGGGCTGATGCGGACCAAAGACGCGGTGTCGCCCATCGCCGCCTCCCAGGTGGGGATTTCCCTGGCGGCCTTCGTCCTGGTCTATTCCCTCTTGGGAGCAGCGGCCTTCTATCTCATGACCAAGGTGGCCAAGCAGGGGCCGGAACCCCTGACGGTCCCCGTGACCGCAGAGGAGGTGTAGCCATGTTGGAGACCATCTGGTTCGTGCTCTGGGGCGTTCTATGGGCTGTATATTTTATGCTGGATGGCTATGACCTCGGGTTGGGCACCTTGTTGCCAATCCTGGCCAAAGACGACGCCGAAAAGCGCATCGTCTACGGGGCCATGGGACCGCACTGGGACGGCAACGAGGTCTGGCTCATCACCGCCGGCGGGGTCACCTTTGCGGCCTTCCCCACCACATATGCGGTGATGTTCAGCGGCCTCTATTCCGCCCTCATGCTGATCCTCTTCGCCCTGATCCTGCGGGGGGTCACCTTCGCCTTCCGGGGCGGGCTGGACAGCCCGGGCTGGCGCAAGCTGTGGGACCTGTGCCTGGTGGTGGGGAGCTTCCTGCCGGGACTCCTCCTGGGCGTGGCGTTTGCCAATATCTTCCGGGGCCTACCCATCGATCAGGACGGCATCTTCCAGGGCACCCTGTTTACCCTGCTCAATCCCTACGGCCTGGCCGGGGGCGTCTTGTTCGTGCTCTTCTTCATGGTGCACGGCAGTCTCTGGCTGGCCATCAAGAGCGAGGGCGAGCTGCATCGGCGGGCCGCGGCCCTGGCGGGGAAGCTCTGGTGGGCCCTGCTGGTCATGGCGGTGATCTTTCTTTTGGCCACTCGCCGGGCCACCCATCTGTACGACAACTATCTGGCCAACCCGCTTCTCTTCCTGATCCCGGCGGTGGCAGTGGCCGGGTTGATCATGGTGAAGATCTTCCTGGGCCGGCAGGCCTGGTGGCGGGCCTGGTTCGCTTCTGCGGCCGCCATTGTCGGGACCACGCTCTTCGGGGTGGCGGGGCTCTACCCCAACCTGCTTCCCTCCAGTTTGGACCCGGCCTTCAGCCTCACCGCCTTCAACAGCTCCTCCAGCCAGTTGACGCTGAAGATCATGTTGGGAGTAGCCTTGACCTTTGTCCCCATCGTCATCGCCTACCAGGTTTGGAGCCATCTTCTGTTCAAAGACAAGGTTAAAGAAGAGGACCTGGCCTATGAAGAAAGCTAAGAGTCCCTGAACTGCACGAGACAGGGCCAGGATCACCAAGACCCTGGCCCTGTCTCGTTCACCCGCGTTCTCCCCGTAACCATTTCAGGGCATATAAGTAATTCCATGGCCGCTTGACTATGACGCCCTTCTTTGCCACCATAGACACGAGAGGGACTGACATTGCCCACGGCCTAGAGGCCCTCGGCGGACCTTGGGGAGCCACCGCTGCCCATGCTAAACCAGACAGGATCTCAATTTCACCATGAACCTAACTCCCCTGCTCCCATGACAGTTACACTTCTTGGCCTTGGCAATATCCTGATGCAGGATGAGGGCGTGGGGGTCCACGCCGTGAACTATGTTCTCGAGCATTTCCACACCCCGCCGGAACTGGAGATCGTGGATGGCGGCACCTCCGGTCTGGACCTGCTTCCCTATATTGAGGGCCGCGATGGGGTGCTCTTCGTCGATGCGGTGAACTTCGGACAGGAGCCCGGCTACATCGGCGTCCTCCACAACCAGGACCTCCCCGCCCTCTTCAGCACCAAAGACTCCCTCCACCACCTGGGGCTGATGGATGTGCTGGCCGCCGCCCAGCTCCTCGACGTGGCGCCGCCGGAGATCTGCCTCATCGGCATCCAGCCCCAGACCATCGCCACCGGCCTCACGCTCAGCGACCTGATCGCAGCCCGGCTGGACCTCCTGGTGGCCCGCATCATTGGCCAACTGCAGGACTGGGGCCTCGTCTGCACCAGGCGATAGCCTCAGGTTCCATTACCCTGGCCCCCTCCCTAAAAACGACTGTTCTCTAAGCCTGGAACAGGGCAATAAATATCTGGTCGTCCTGGCGGTAGGCCCGCAGCAGCTGCATATGCCGGAGCGGGGTGAAGTCCCGCTCCAGATCTTGAGGGGTGATTCCCACTTCCCGGCAAAGATGAAGCACAGCCATGGGGCCTTGGGTTTTGATCCGGTGCATGATTTCCTCCTGCATCGGGGTTAAAGCCCCCTGTTGCTCGCCGGTGCGACTGGCGGTATAGACGGCCCAGGGATCGCAGGTACGGCTGATGGTCTGGGAGTCCAGAAAACAGTCCTCGCACAGGCTCTTCCCATTATGGCGGTAGTTGTCCTCGCCAGCCAGGGAAGCGCCACAGTTGGCACAAGTCTGATCCATGTCGATCCTCCGGTGAAATGGATTCGTCCTTCGACTGTAAGGTTATTCTATAAATGTAAGCTTCCTGACCACATCCCCCATTTGGGTGATACGACTAATATTGTGTGGAAATTAGTTTTCCTGCCCTTGTCGCGGTCCTGATTCTATGCTAACCTCGAAACTACTCCCAAGATGATGGTCTACCGAAACCACCCGGGCGCAGCACTGACTCGGCCGGGCGCCCCCGGTGGAAAACTTACTATGAATCGCGCAGGGTGTTATGTTACTCACGGGATATTCTGATTTTTCTCTCACCCCCTGTACCCCCTGTTTCAGAACCGAGCCGCCCACCGAGGCCATCTGGGCCGCCCATTTCCGGCTGCATACCGACGTAGTGGAGCTGTTCCCCTATATCAACGGCCTGGCCCGCTCTGCCGCCCTGTATGACAAACCCCTTTTCATCCGGTTCGTCCTCGATGAAGTTCTCTGCGGTCTTCATCCCCACCGGGGCTCCGCCGCCCCCTTTGCCGATCGGCAGGAGGCGCTGAGGTTTGTGGACCGGCTCATCGGTTTTCTGAACGATGTCTCCCAGCGTCGGGAGGTCCTGGAACCGAACTTCAAGAGATGGCACCCCGTTCCCATCCTGGAAATCTACCGGATATTGCCGCAGACCAATTGCTCCGTCTGCGGATTTCAGACCTGCCTGGCCTTTGCGGCAGCCGTCAGCAAACAAAAGGCCTCACCCTATGCTTGTCCGTCATTGCGCCGCCCTCTGGCAGAGCAGGCGGTCTATCCCGTCATGGACCAACAGGGACAACTTATCTCCACCGTCACTCTGGAGCTTGACCCACTCCGGGTGCACCGGCATCGTCATGGAGGCAGAAAAGATCCCTTATGTGCCCGCGGGCAAATTCAGGTCCCAACCTCGACCACCAGATCATCCGGTGATCCCCCGGAGGGGTTGACGGAGTCGCTTACCGGCAGAGAATTGGAGGTCCTCCGCCTTCTCTCGCAGGGGGCCACCAATGGGGAAATTTCGCAGGTCCTGGCCATCAGCCCCCATACGGTAAAAAGCCACGTCATCCATATCTTCAACAAGTTGGGAGTGAACGATCGCACCCAGGCCGCGGTCTGGGCCGCCCGCCACCACCTGGTGTGAGGCCTGAGCGACCGGGTTATTTTCTTGAGGAAACATTCCATATCCCCCATCCGGGGGATTTTTTATTGTTCCTATCCCGTTAGGTTCGGTGAAGACAGAATGACACACGTCCTGGTCGCCCTCCATGTCATCCAAAGGAGCTAAGGAAGCATGGATTATCAGAGCTTGACCGCCCCCTGTGGGCTCCCCTGTTTTGCCTGCTACCTGTATCTGGCCCGGGAGCTGGGTCTTCCCCTGGAACAGACCGCCTGCCCGGGATGCCGGGCCCTGCAGGGGCAGCCGGCTCATCTCCCCATGCGGTGTCGGGTATACCCCTGCGCCCGGGAGCGGGGGGTGCAGCTCTGCAGGGATTGTGCCGACTTCCCTGGTGATCTCCTGCACCCCTATGCCGACAACGCCAAGGTCTGGCATAATATTAAGGTGTTCCAGTTGGGCTTGATCAAGAAGCTGGGGTGGGCCACCTGGGCCTCCGGTAAGGCCCCGCAGGTCCTGGAGGTCTATTCCCACGGGAAGTGGGCAGTTGTAACGTCGCGGTCAAAGAGAAGGGCCTAGACCCGGAATCCCTATCCGGTCTTGGGTCACCGTCACCCGGGATTCGGGTGGTTCGGAGATGGCCTGTTTGGCAGACTCATGCGGAGGAAAGAGCCAGATGATTTCCGACAAAGTAACACGATACGCCCAGCGAGTCGGATACACTGCCGAGGAACTCGAAACTTTTCAGGAGGGTGGACACCGCCTGCGACAGGTGAACCGGCTGGCGGAAGCAGCTTCCCGATATTCCATCGAGGCCGAGGTGATCAAGGCCAGGAATTGCAATTCCGGTCACTGCGTAGGCCAGAAGCTTATTCTGGACGTGGACGGCAATCTCATCACCAAACTCTGCCCCAAGAAGGTCTGCGTCTATCTGGTGTCGCAGTTCACCATCCCCATCGCCCTGATCAACGAACGCCTCAGTGAGGGACTGGAACCCAACGAGTTTCATTTCATGCGTCTGGTGCGCTGCCCGGATGCGGGAGTGGAGTGCCTGGGGTATGGCGAGGTGATGGTGAAAATTCAGGCCGTGCCCCGGAAATGAAAACCGGGGGGCGGGTTCAGGTGACATCACCTGAACCCGCCCCCCGGCAAAAACCCGTCCCCCGTCCTCCGGGGGCGGCTAACGCTATTCTTCTTCTTCGGCCCGGAGATGCTCCGGGATGATGGCCATCTTGATGACCAGGGGCTTCAGAAAGCTCCAGCGGATGCCCAGTTCATAGACCTCTTCCAGGTCGCGGATGGCGTCCCAGCAATTGTGGCACGGAGCAATGACCAGCTTGGCGCCGGTGGCGATGATCTGGTCGCGCTTGACCTTCATGCCGGTGTTGCGCTGCTGCCGGTAAAGGCCGATGCCGTTCATGCCGCCGCCGCCACCGCAGCAGAAATTGTACTCCTTGTTGGGGTTCATTTCGATGAAGTATCCGGGCTCCACGATATAGCTCATGATCTCCCGGGTAATCTCCTTGAGGCCGTGGTTGCGGATATAGTTGCAGGAATCCTGCAGGGTTACCGGCACCTTGAGGCGTTTTTCCGGGTCAATCTTGATCTTGCCGGTGCGCAGGGCCTCCGCCAGCCATTCGACGTAGTGGATATAGGGGGCGGGGGGACGGCCGTCCTCGCGGCCCACCCAGTAGGGTCCCTCCACCACGGTGCCGCGATGGGCGTGGCCGCATTCGGTGCCGATGACCCGTTTGGGCTTGAGCCGCTCGATGGCATCGAAGACGCTCTGGACCTGCATCTTGCAGCCTTCCCAGTCTCCGGCGAACATGGTCAGGGAGGTCTGCTCCCACCCCAGGCTGGGCACGGTCCAGTTCTCCCCGGCGATGCGGAACAGAATGGCTGCCTCGGCGATATCCTCAGGATAGTGCTTGGGCTCCCGGGCGTTCACCGTGTACATGATGTCGGCGCCTTCCACGTCCACGGGAATCTCCAAACCCGGCCACTCGTCCTGCTGCTCCTCGGCCATCCACTCGCAGGTCTCCACCCAGTCCTCGGGGGTGACGTCCATCTGGGCCCGAAAGACTCGGTGCATTCCCGAGCCGATCTTCATCTCCCAGGGCACGAATCCTTGAGAGAAACATAGCCCCCGCAAATAGCTAAACATGACCCCCATGTCGATGCCATAGGGGCAGAAGCTGCCACACCGGTTGCAACAGGTGCACTTGCCCCAGGCCACGTCCATGCAGTAACGGAAGTGCTTGTTATCCACGTTACCGTTCTTCTTCACGATCTCGCCCAAGGTGGTCAGGATCTTGTAGGACGGCACCTGCATGGGGTCTTTCCTGTTGGCCAGATAGAAGAAGCAGGTATCGGCGCACAGGCCGCAGTGGGCGCAAATCTCCAGCCAGGTGCGGACCCGGGACTTGCAGGTGGCCTGCAAGGTGTTCTGGAGCTTTTCCACATCGACATCCAGCTCCTCCATCTCGGCATAGTACTTCTTGCCGCTCTTGTCGGCCAAAACCGCGTCGAGCTGCTCCTTGGTATCAATGGGTGTTTTGTTACACAGGGTTCCTTCCGGCATTGCTCTTAACTCCTTCTCTTATGCTGGCCGGGAATTGCGTCGGCAGACAGGAAACTGCCACCGAGGTCTCTCATCGATTACTATTATTAATAATAACCACCCTCCTGGAATTCCTCAAGGGGGCCGGCCTACCAGCTGAAGCCCTCCTTGCTTTTGTAGGCCCGCTTGATGCCGAAATCCATGCCCAGTTGGGCCCGGCTCAGGAAGAAGCCCACCACATGGAAGAGCTTGGTGTAAGGTATGGCGATGAGCAGTAACTCGCCGCTGAGAATGTGGGTGTAGAGCCAGAACTCGTAATCGCCGGCCTGGTGCACCGCCAAAAACCCGGTGATGAAGGGCGCCACGCTGATCAGGATCAGGGCATAATCATAGAGAGTGGTCAGAATGCGTACCTCAGGCAGACCGAGGCGCCGGATGATGATGAAGACGGCGCTGATCATGACCCCGATGGTCAGGGCGTCGGCCAGCCCCATGGGAATGCTGGGCCAATCGATGCCGAAACGCTCCTTGAGGATGACGGTGTGCCCGTACAGAAAGAGGGGGGTAACCACCAACCCGATATGGAAGACGAAAAAGATGATGGTATACAGGGGCTTCGCCCGCCAGCCATGGGATCCGAACGGCAGGAGCCAATGAATGATGGACCGCAGGGCCTCCTTCAGTCCGGCCTTGAAATACGGCCGGTAGGCGACCCGGTCAACCTTCCAGTCCAGACCGCGGATATAGAAGACGATGCGATAGATCAACCCGCTGAAGAAGATGGCGAAGGTAATCCACAACAGGGGTCCGGTGATGAATTGATACATGTTCCACTCCTCCGAGAGGCCGTCGGACGGCCGCCTGTCACTATTTGATCATCTTCTCTTCGTCCCTGCCGGTGAGGTAGAGCCAAAATCCCAGCAGGCCCAGGACGGTGGCCCCCATGAGATAGTAGGCCGCGCCCTTGGTGAACAACATGAAGTCATGCAGCACGTGAAAGGTATTTTCCATGGTTCCCTACCTCAATGTCAGAAGGATTGCGGGTGCGGTTTGAGCTCGTGCTCGGTCAACTCCACCGGCTCATGCTCCTTGAACTCCGGATGTTCGTAAAAGATGGGCATATTCGTGGTGATGAAGCGGAAAATCACCAAGCCCACCGTGACCACGAAGATGGAAATGGCCACTTCCATCCAGCTGGGGAAATAGCGCGCCGCCGAGGGCAGATGCCAGTTAAAGGCCACCTGGGAGACGTTGAAGCGGTTGAGCACGATACCCAGGACCGTGAGCACCGCTCCCCAGCGAACCAGCTTCAGATTCTGTTCCCGCACTGACATGGCATACAGGAAGGCCGGCAGGGCCACGAAGCCCAGGAGTTCCACCAGGTACCAGAGGCCGTAGCCGGTGAGCAGGTAGTGCCAGTTGTTATCCAGGGCCAACCCCACCACCTTGATGAAGAAGTAGCCCGCCAACACCAACGACGCGGCCTTGGCGAACCCCAGGGTGACCCCGTCATGCTCGCTGAGATACGTCTCATCCATCTTGTGGTGCATGTAGCGGTGCGACAGGGTGCCCTCGAAGATGACCATGGACAGCCCGGCGGCGATGCTGGAGACAAAGAAGAAGACCGGCAGGTAGCTGGAGTACCACAGCGGGTGCAGCTTCGAAGGGGCGATCAGATAAAGGGCGCCCAAAGAGCTCTGGTGCATGGTAGACAGGATAACACCAAAGATGGTCAGCCCCAGGGTCAGCTTGACGATGACATTGCGCAGTTTTTTATAGCCCAGCCATTCCAGGGCCGAAGGGCTCCACTCCAAAAACAGGACATTCAGATACAGGAAGACGCACAAGCCCACTTCGAAGAGCACTGAGGTGGGGCCGGACTGCACGAAGAAGGGATAGGGCAGCCGCCAGGGACGGCCCACGTCGTAATGCAGGGCAAAGACGACCAGGGCATACCCCAAAAAGGCGGTGAGGATCGCCGGGCGCACCGCCGAGTGATAGCGCTTCAGACCGAAGACGTAGCAGGCCGCCGAGGTGGTGTAGCCGCCGGCCGCCAGGGCCACTCCGCAGAGCAGATCGAAAGAGATCCAGATGCCCCAGGGGTTGTTGTCGTCGAGGTTGGTGACCGCGCCCAGACCCTTGGTGAACCGCAGGATGGTAATCACCGCGCCCACCAGAAGGATGAAGCCCACCACCATATTGAAGGGTGTGAACCAGGTTTTCTTGACGGCGGGGTTTTCGTGGGACATCTTATTCACCCCCTTCGGTTGGACCCTGGGCAGCCTCTTCCAGGGCCTTCTTGACCTCGCGCTCGATGGCCGTCTTCATCTGGGCCTCGGCATCGGCCTTGGTTTTAGCCAACTTGGTCTGGGCCTCGGCCTGGGCCTTGGCCACCGCTGCAGCCACGGCCGCCTTGGTCTCTTCTTTGGCAACCCGGTCCCGGGCCTTGGACACGGCATAAATGCCCAACAGGAGCACCGGCCAGACACTGGCCACGATGGGAACCGCGGCCAGGGCCCCGGAGGTGAGTTCGGGGGCTGGGGTGACTCCCAGGTCTTCCCGCAGACCGATCTCCCGGAAGGGCACCCCGGAGATATAAAGCCAGTTGGTGCCGCCCATCTCCCGTTCGCCGTAGATCTGGTTGATATAACGACCCGGATGAGCGTGGAAGCGCTCACGGGCCACCTGCAGGAGTTCGGCTCTCGAGCCGTAGACCAGCGCCTCCGTAGGGCAGGCCCCCACGCACCCCGGCACCCGGAGCTTCCCCGAAGTGATCTGTGGATAACACATGGTACACTTCATGACCCGAGGGGTCAGGGGTTCATTATATTCATAGGTCGGAATCTCGAACGGGCAGGCAATCATACAGTAACGACAGCCGACGCAGACCGTCTCATCCCACGTCACTGCGCCCTGGGGGGTTTTGGTGAAGGCCGCCACGAAGCAGGCCGAGGCGCAGGCGGGCTCCAGGCAATGGTTGCACTGGGTCTTGCGATAGACCGGACCTGCGGCCCCCGGGATGTTGTCATAGCGGTTGACCACGGTATAGGACTTGGCGTTGGTCCGCCGTTTCTGATCCAGAACGCTTAAGTCATCAAAAGGCCGGTCGGGGGCCGGCAGACCGTTGACCTGATTGCAGCCGGCCTCGCAGCGACGGCAACCGATGCACCGGGTGGCGTCGAAAAGCACCCCGTTGCTCCCGGGATAGCCCGCAAAATGTTTGGTTCCCGCCGCCTGCGCCGGCTTGCCCAGAGCTGCACATGCGGCCGTGGCTCCCAGCAAGCCCAGAAACTGTCTTCGTAACATGGACACACTCCTCTTCTTACAGCCCAGGGCCGATTACTTCTGCTTTTCCAGGTGACACTCGGTGCAGGCCGTTGCCACCGGCTTCACCGCCATGTCCTTGTGACACCCCATGCACTGCCCGTGGAAGGCCGCCTGGAGTCCCGGACGCTTCGGGTGTTTGGGATCGAAGTACCGGGGATGGCAACTGCTGCAGCGGGGCGGGGTGGCCGAAGCCGGGCTGTTGTGGTGGCAGCCCTGACACATGGTGCCCGGATCGTGGTGGAAGTACTGGGCCAACTGGTTCCCCTCCATGCCCTTCAGAAGGGCCTGGACATGCTTGCCATGGTCCAGCTCCACCGGCTGGTACTTGTCGGTCAGCTCCCTGATCTCCACCTTGGCGGGAAGGCTTCCCAGGGAGTAGGTGCCCGGACTCTTGGGCCGCTCCTTAAGCATGGACTCGGCGATCTCCGCCCGCTGCTGCGGGGTCATCCGGGCCCCGCTGCCCGCCAGGGTAGTCTTGCCCAGGGGCAGGTGGCACAGCTTACAGGTGGCCGATTCCGGCTGGCGGCTCTCCTCAATGCGGTTGTGGCAACCGGCGCAGTTGGGCGGCGCCTGTTTGGCCGCGTGGCAGCCGATGCAGCTGTGTTTGCTGGACTTGGAGTGCATGGCCTGCTCGAAGGTGACCAACTTGCCCTCCTTGGCCCCCGTGAGGGTGTGGCAGCTGGCACAGGAGTCCATGGAGGCATGGTGGCAGCCCCGGCAACTGTCGGTATACTTCTCGTGGGCCTTATGGTCGAAGGGCACCGGCTCCATGAGGAGAGACTTGCCGGACGTATCTCCGTTTTTGGGGACATAGGTGATCAAGGCGGCGTCGGGTTGACCCCGCTGGAGTCGAGGGACTTCCTTGTTCTTCAGCTTGGCCACCACTTCCTGGTTTTTCTTCGCCACCAGGGCCTGCCCGGCGGCCCCATGGCACCCGTTGCAATTCAGGGGGCCGTTGTCTTTGGCGCCCTTGCCGGCCAGATCGAGATGGCACAGCACGCACTGCTGATGCGAAGCCTGGGCCAGATCCAACACCCCATCTTGCGGCTTGTCCCCATGACACACGCGGCAGGACTCCTCCTTCCCCGCCGCATACACGATCTTTTTGGTCTGTTTATCATAAACATGATGGCAGGCGCTACAATTGGTGGCCTCCTTGGTGGAGGCGGGGATGGCCTTGGAAGCCAAGTGGCGGTAGTGCAGCGTCTTGTCCATCCCGGCATCCAGTCTGGCCGGGGTGGGAGGCTGGGCATTATGGCAGGAACGGCAGAAACCGTCCAGAGGACCGCTCGGTTTGCCGGCCGCTGCCGTCTCCAGGTGGCAGCCGATGCAGTTGGTATGATAGAGGGACTGCAGCTCCTCGGGCTTGGTGCCCTGCCGACGCATAAACGTGAAGGAGAGCTTATTATTCTCCACCAGGTGGCAGGTCTGGCAGTCTTTGTTTTCTTTGACCAGCGCTTTGGTGTGCTTGTCGTGGAAGAAGGTGACCGCCGGCAACTCCAGCTTTCCATAGGCAGCCAGGGTATCGATCTTAATCTGGTCTGGCCGCCCTGGCGGTGGTGCGGCCCCCGGCTCCTGCGCACCCTGGGCCGACAGGCAGACCCCTGAAAGGGCGGCGAAAAATACCAGGATTCCGGTCCATCGCAGCTGTGGGTTTCGTTTCGTCATAACTCATGTCCTTCGCTAGTAGCTGAAAAAAGCCGATAAAAACTGCTCAAGCCTTCCCCCTCTGGGCTTTGTGAAAAGTAACACATCAATAAAAATCCGTCAACAGACTTATGCCAAATTATTTTGGGCGGCAGTAACTTCTTAAAAAGACGAACGTTGGTCTTAACTATAAGTATCTATTTAGAAAATAAATATATTAGATCAAGAGGCCAATTTCGCGAATTGCCTGGTCAAATTCCCCATAAAATCCCTTCCAAAATCTATCAATTCAATATAATTAATATATCTTGCCTATTATGCAATGGCATTATGTGCACCATGTGGACAATGGTTCTAAATGTAGGGTAAGTCTGAGTTCTGAGAGAAACAAGAAAAAAATCGAGGGATGAGTAGTGAACTTCCCCTGTGAACTTGTTCGCAGGGCATTTCGAGTCAGCGACGGCTTCAGAGGAGATGTTACCTGCGGGAGGTCGACTTAACCTGGATGCGGCGCAGCCAGGCGGCCGTGGCCAGGCCCCAGACGGCGTTGACCACCAGCACCACGGCAGGAGTGAGGGCACCGAGTTGCAGACCCCCCAGGCCCTGACCCTTGAGGGGAAAGACCACCAGGAGCTGCACCACGGAGGGTGCCAAACTATAGAGGAGGCTGCGCCTTCCCAGAGACCGGAAGGAGCTGGGAAGCAGAAAGAGCAGCCCCCACAAGCCGCCCCACACCAGGCGTGGATAAAGCCAGGCCGGGGTCAGGGAGGGGGCCAGCTTGACTCCCAGGGCCAGGGTGAGCCCGGCAGTTCCGGCCAGCCACAGGGCCAGGCTGTTGATCAGACCGCCGACACAACCGGCGGCGAAGGCCAGCGAAAGGTCCCTCAGAGGGTTGGCTTTCATGATGAGATCAAAGCGGGAGGTTGGCAGGCAGATCTGGCCATCTCAGGACACCTGAACTTCAAGGCACACCATACTCGGCGTGTCGACAGCCGCCACCGTGACCCGGGGTTCGACAGTGATGCCCGCGGCGCAGGACGGAACCAACTCGATCTCTTCGTAAAGGTGCAAGCTCCCACCTGCTCCGGGGGACAGGGTGTCGTCATGAAAGACGAGGGCCGTAGCGGGCATCGGGGGGGCCGTAGTAGAGAGGGAGGAGTACCAGCGGCCAGCAAAAGTACCTTCCTGAATCCGGACCTGGGCCCAGTGGAGCCTTTCCGGGGTGCGGATGATCATCACAGTGGCCCCTGCTACCCCAAAAGACCTGGAGAGAAAAGGGCCCGGGAAATCTGTCCAGGCCCCTGATCTTCTGGATGGAGAATGATGGATGAACGCCCGGGGTTTGCGATTACACGGCTTCCACGGACTTGAGCGCCGGGACTTCCTGACGCAGGAACCTCTCGATGCCGTTCTTTAACGTCATCTGGGACATGGGACAGCCTTTGCAGGCGCCCGTCAGGCGAACCTTGACCACGCCATCGGTGACCTCCACCAATTCCACATCACCGCCGTCCCGCTGCAGCATGGGGCGGACCTTGGCCAAGGCCTTTTCGACATCTTCTTTCACAGTATTCCTCCTGGTACTTGGTGTCCGAAAATTTTATATAAAACGTAACGTAACCACCTCAAGGAAAAAAGTAAAGCCCCGGGAAGAAATTGTTTCCCGGCTGAGGAGGACGGCGGCAGTGCATCCCTCATTGCAATTCGAAGATCGCCTCCACCTGGGCGCTGATTTCCTCCTCCCCCACGGTGATGGGGGTGGCGGCCGCCTCGTCAAAGACCTTGGCACCGGCCAATCCCCGGGGGTAGGGCGGCCCGGCGGCCTGGGTGGCCACCTGACGCAGCCTCTTCACCTTAAGTTTTTCGGTTTGGGCCAATGCCTCCGCCATCTTCCGGGCCTGGGCCAGGGCCTGGGCGGCGGCCTGGCGCTGCAGCTCAGGGAGCTGGGAGTGTTCCCAGCGCGGGCCCTGCACCTGGGTGGCACCCTGCGCTAGACCGGTGTCCAGCACCTCCGCCAATCGGTGAATGTCCGTCAGGCGTACCCGAAAGGTATGGGACACCTTGTACCCGACAATTCGGAGTTTTTTCCCCCTCTCGGGGGCCGCATACACGGGTTCCACCCGGAAGCTGAGACTATGGATGTCCTCGGCCTTGGGAAGAAGCTTCTTCACGGCCGCCACCAAGGCATCCGCCTGGCGGGCGTTGGCGCTGGTGGCCTCCGCCACCCGGGGGGCCTCGGTATCCACTGTGAACCATAAGGTGGCCAGGTCGGGCCGGGCCCACACGGAGCCCTGCCCTTGAACCCGGGCCTGGGGAAGGGTTTCGGGCACTTCGGCTGCCGCCAACAGGCTCACGGCCGCCACCAACACTCCCAGGGTATAGATAATAGGTTTCACGGCATCCTCCCGACAAGCTCTTGGGATCGGGGGTAGGGGTCTTGAGCCCTTCCCACCCCTCCCCGCCATCTTTCCCGTCCCTCCAGTATCCGAATATCTCACCCTCGGGTCAAGCCTTTCCACCCCGGTGGCCTCCCCTTCCGGCCCCCGACTTTGCCCTTGACTAAAGCTGACTGATATTCTATCTTTCATAAATTGTCTTCCGCCCAAGTGGATACCTGCGCCCGCCCAAGGGTGGCCCGATAACCAAGCCGATCCTGACCTGAGTGCCGGCCTTTCCGGGAAGGGCGGGAGAACGCCCTGGAGAAAACCGGGTCCGACGTCCCATCCGCATGCCCCTGATCCCCGAGGTGAATTGTGGGTGTTTCGGCCGGCGGAAGATTCGGACCGCGGGAAGGAGGTTTCCCTGCTAGCGGGGAGCACCCATGAGCGAAGAATCGAAACTTATCCTGGCGCGGCGCCAGAAGATTCGCGACCTGAGGGAGGCGGGGCGGCAGCCCTTTGCCAACCGGTTTGTCCCCACCCATAAGATCAGCCACATCGGGGCCCAGTACGGACAGCTGGACGGTCCCGCCCTGGAGGGCCACAGCGACGACTGCACCCTGGCCGGGCGCATGGTGCTGGTCCGCCATTTCGGCAAGGCGGCCTTCGCACACCTCCAGGACGACACCGGACGACTGCAGATCTATGTTCAAAAGGACGTCGTGGGACCAGAGGATTTCGCCTGGTTCAAAAAACTGGACCTGGGGGACATCGTGGGGGTGACCGGCACCCTCTTTCGCACCCGCACCGACGAACTGACCCTGAATGTCACCCGCCTGACCCTGCTCACCAAGAGCGTCCGGCCCCTCCCGGAAAAGTACCATGGCCTCGCCGACGTGGAACTGCGCTACCGCCAGCGCTACGTCGATCTCGTGGTCAACCCCGAGGTGAAGGAAGTCTTCCGGCGGCGCTCCCATATCATCCGGGGGCTCCGGGATTTTATGGAGATCCGGGGGTTCCTGGAGGTGGAGACCCCCATGATGCAGCCCATTCCCGGGGGCGCCACGGCCCGGCCCTTTCAGACCTACCACAACGTCCTGGCCATGAGCCTGTACCTGCGCATCGCCCCCGAACTCTATCTGAAGCGTCTGTTGGTGGGGGGATTCGAGCGCGTCTTTGAAATCAACCGCAACTTCCGCAACGAAGGCATCTCCACCCAGCACAACCCGGAATTCACCATGATGGAGTTCTACCAGGCCTACGCCACCCATGCAGAACTCATGACCCTCACCGAGGACATGTTCAGCCAGGTGGCCCTGGAGGTCTTGGGCAGCACCGTCCTCTCCTACCAGGGGGAACGCATCGACCTGACGCCGCCCTGGCGGCGGCTGCCCATGGCCGAGTCCCTGACCGTCATCGGCGGCATCCCGGCGGAGACGGTGGCCGACCCGGAGAAGTTGGTGGCCTTGGCCCAGGCGGAGGGCGTGACCCTGCGGCCGGGGGAAGGCTACGGCCGGGCCATGGCCAAGCTCTTCGACCTGAACGTCGAGCACAAACTCATCCAGCCCACCTTCATCACCGACTTCCCCATCGAGATCTCCCCGCTCTCCCGGCGCAACGAAGGCAATCCCGAGATTGCCGACCGCTTCGAACTGTTCATCGCCGGCAAGGAGATCGCCAACGGTTTTAGCGAACTCAACGATCCGGAGGACCAACGGGAGAGGTTCCTCAAACAGGTGGCGGCCCGGGAGGCGGGCAACGATGAGGCCCATTACATGGATGAGGACTTTGTCCGGGCCCTGGAATACGGCATGCCCCCCGCCGCCGGGGAAGGGGTGGGCATCGACCGGCTGGTGATGCTCCTCACCGACTCCGCCTCGATTCGGGATGTCATCCTCTTTCCGCAACTGCGTCCCGAGGTCTAAGATCGTCCATGTCCTTCGAACGCTTTGTGGCTCTGCGGTATCTGAAGGCCAAACGCAAGCAGAAATTCATTTCGCTGATCTCCTTCATCTCCATTGCCGGGGTGACGGTGGGGGTGATGGCCCTCATCATTGTCATCGGCGTGATGACCGGTTTCGACCAGGATCTGAAAAAGAAGATCCTGTCGGTCAATGCCCATGTGCTCCTGACCCAACCCGGCGCCAGCATCGCCGACTACCGCCAGTTGGCCGACAAAGTGGCCGCCTTTCCCGGGGTGGAGTCAGCCCATCCCTTCATCACCACCCAGGTCATGATCTCGGGGCCCGGAAATATCTCCGGCGGGGTCTTCCGAGGGGTTGATTCCGGCCTCCTGGCATCGGGCGGCTCCCAGCCCCTCCAACTGCGGGATGGCAGTTTTGCCGCCCTGGACCAGCCGGGGGCGGCGGATGTCCCCCAGGTGGCCATTGGCAACGAACTGGCCAGGAACATCGGGGTGATGGTGGGGGGACCGCTGAAGCTCATCTCCCCCCTGGGAACGCTGACCCCCATGGGCCGCATGCCCCGGGTGAAGCGGTTTGCTGCCGGGGCCATCTTCCATTCCGGCATGTATGAGTACGACACCACCCTGGTCTATGCCAGCATCCCCACGGTGCAGGAGTTCCTGGGACTGGGGGATAAGGTCACGGGTATCGAGATCCGGGTGAAGGACATCTACGCCGCCCACAGAATCGCCCAGGCGATCCAGGAAAAATTGGGTCCGGCCTTTCAGGCCCGGGACTGGATGCGCACCAACCGCAGTCTGTTTTCGGCCCTGAAGCTGGAGAAAATCGCCATGTTCATCATCCTGACCCTGATTGTGCTGGTGGCGGCCTTCAACATCGGCAGCACCCTCATCATGCTGGTCATGGAAAAGACCCGGGACATCGCCATCCTCAAGTCCATGGGGGCCACCCGGCAGAGCATCATGCGCATCTTCATGCTGGAAGGCGTGATCATCGGCGCCATCGGCACCGCCCTCGGACTGGGGCTCGGCCTCCTGTTGACCGGCCTGTTGAAGCGCTATGAATTCATTAAACTGCCCACCGACGTCTATTACATCTCCACCCTGCCGGTGAAACTGGAAGGCCTGGACGTGGCCCTGATCTCCGGGGCCGCCCTGGCCATCAGCTTCCTGGCGACGCTCTATCCGGCCTGGCAGGCCTCCCGCCTGGACCCGGTGGAGGCCATACGCTTTGGATAGACGAACTGCTGGGGGGAGAGGGGTCAGGGGCCTGCGGTCCCCCGGTCCAGGTACTCGTTATGATGCTCCGAGTCATACCGTATGAATTTTGAGAGTTTCATCGCCCGCCGCTATCTGAAGGCCAAACGCAAGGAGAAGTTTATCTCCCTGATCTCCTTCATCTCCATGGCCGGGGTGGCGGTGGGGGTCATGGCCCTCATCATCGTCATCGGCGTGATGACCGGCTTCACCCAGGAAATGCGTAACAAGATCTTATCGGTCAACGCCCACATCATTCTGCTCAAATTGGGGACCAGCATTGCCGACTCCGACCGGCTGGCGACGGAGGTGGCGGCCTTCCCAGGAGTGGAGGCGGCCCGGCCCTTCATCTATACCCAGGTGATGATCTCCGGGCCCACCGAAATGAAGGGCGCGGTGTTGCGGGGCGTGGACGCCGGCCTCATCCGCAACGGCGGCCCCCCGGCCCTGACGGTGCAGGCGGGAAGCTTCGCAGCCCTGGGCGACACCGCCGCGGACGAGTCCCCGCCCCTGGCCCTGGGCAATGAACTGGCCCAATCCCTGGGCGCCTCCGTAGGCAGCCAGGTGAAAATTATCTCCCCCCTGGGCACCCTGACCCCCACCGGCCGGATGCCCCGGGTGAAGACCTTCCGGGTGGCGGCCATCCTCCATTCCGGGATGTTTGAGTTTGACAACACCCTGATCTACGTCGCCATTCCCCAGATCCAGCAGTTCCTCAGCCTGGGCGACAAGGTCACCGGGATCGAGGTGCAGGTCAAGGACGCCATGGCCGCCGACACCATCGCCGCCGCCCTCCAGGAAAAGTTGGGACCGGCCTACCAGACCCGGGATTGGATGCGCATGAACCGCAGTCTCTTCGCCGCCTTGAAGCTCCAGAAGAGCGTCCTCTTCATCATCCTGACGCTCATTGTCCTGGTGGCGGCCTTCAATATCGCCAGCACCCTGATTATGCTGGTTATGGAAAAAACCCGGGATATCGCCATCCTCAAATCCATGGGGGCCACCCGCCGCAGCATCATGAAGATCTTTGTCCTGGAAGGCGTGATCATCGGCGTTATCGGCTCCCTGGTGGGCCTGGGGCTGGGCTTCCTGCTCACCGTCCTGTTGCAGCGCTACCAGTTTATCAGCCTGCCCTCCGACGTCTACTACATCTCCACCTTGCCGGTGAAATTGCAGGGGCTGGACGTGGCCCTCATCGCCGGGGCGGCCCTCACCATTACCCTGCTGGCCACCCTCTATCCGGCCTGGCAGGCCTCCCGGCAAGATCCGGTGGAGGCGATCCGGTATGGTTGATACCTCCGTTCGGCGCGAGCCCCTCATCCGCCTCCATAAGGTGGAAAAGACCTTCGTGAGCAACGGCAACCGGGTGGACGTGCTCCGGGGGGTGGACCTGGACATCCACCCGGGGGACAGTCTGGCCATTGTGGGGGCCTCGGGGGTGGGGAAATCCACCCTACTCCATATCATCGGCACCCTGGAGCGGCCCTCCGCCGGTCAGCTCCTTTGGGACGGGACGGATGTCTTCACCCTGGACGATGTGCGTCTCGCCGCCTTTCGCAACCGGAAGGTGGGCTTCGTGTTCCAGTTCCACCATTTGTTGCCCGAGTTCAATGCCCTGGAAAATGTCATGATGCCCGGACTCATCGCCCGCCTGCCCAAACCGGAGGCCGCGGCGCGGGCGGAGGCCATCCTGGTTCAGGTGGGCCTGCAAGAGAGACTCAACCACCGGGTGGGGACGCTCTCCGGAGGGGAGCAGCAGCGGGTGGCGGTGGCCCGGGCCTTGGTGCTGGAGCCCGACATCCTGTTGGCCGACGAGCCCACCGGTAACCTCGACCCCAAGATCGGGGGCCGGATTCACGATCTCCTGGTGACCCTGAATCAAGAAAAAGGTTTGACAACCATTGTGGTAACCCATAATCTGGAACTGGCAGCGCGCCTCGCCCAGCGCCTCACCCTCCGGGACGGCCTCGTGGTGCCGCTCGACTAAGAATTCTCGTGAGGAGACCGCAGTGATAAAGAAATTGCTCATCCTATCCCTGTGGCTCGGTTTGGCTCTGCCCGCCGCGGCCCAGGACATCGTCTTCAAAAAAGTGGCCGTCTTCCCCTTCAGCGTCCTGAGCAAAGACCCCCTCCCCCAACTGGACGTAAAAATTACGCAGATTATCCGAAGCCATTTGGAACAGGAAGGGTTCGGCGTCGTCAGCGAAGAGGAGCTGAACAAGGCCCTGGGGGGGAGGGAACCGAACGAGGTGGTGGCGGCGGAGATCGGGAAACAGCTCGGCGCCGATGTGGTAATCAGTGGGGCCCTGGTCAAGGTGGGCCCGGCGGTGGCCCTGGAGGCCCGCCTGCAGGATCTCACCGGCAAGATGGCGCCCGCCAGCCTGAAGATGGAGGGCATGGGGGTTTCGTCGGTGGAGGGGCTGGCCCAAAAGCTGGCCGGAGAAGCCGGGTATAAGATCATGGGGCAGGAGCGGGTGGCCAAGATCGAAGTCAAGGGTAACCGCCGCATTGAAAAGGACGCCGTTCTGGCCGCCATTCAAACCCGGGAGGGCGACCTGACCTCCCCGGCAAAACTCCGGGAAGACCTGAAGTCGGTCTATAAATTGGGCTATTTCGGCGACGTCAAGATCGACGTCACCGATACCCCTCAAGGGCGCGTCGTCACCTTCCTGGTGTCGGAAAAGCCCGCCATTCAGGACATCATCCTGCAGGGCAACCGCAAGCTCAAGGAAAAGAAGATCAAGGAGGTCATGGACATCAAGCCCTTCGCAGTGGCCTCAGACTCAGCCATCAAGGAAAATATCAACAAGATCAAAGCCCTCTATCGGTCCAAAGGCTACTATAACGCCAGCGTGGACTACCGTCTGGATGAGATCACCCCCACTGAAGTCAACCTGGTGATCGTGATCAACGAAGGCGGCAAGATCTATGTCCGGGAAATCCGATTCGAAGGCAACCATGCCTTCAAGCCCAAAAAGCTCAAGGACATCATCGAAACCAAGGAAAAGACCCTGCTGACCTTCATTACCGGGGCTGGCATCCTGAAGCCCGAGGAGTTGGAACGGGACGCCGAAAAGATCGCCGCCTTCTATTTCAACCACGGCTACATCAAGGCCAAGATGGGCGAGCCCCAGGTCGATGTCGGGGCGAAGGGCATGATCATTACCTTTCCCATCGAAGAGGGACCACAATACAAGGTCGGGACGGTGGCCGTCCAAGGCGACCTGCTGGAGCCGGAAGACAAGCTGCGGGGTAAGCTGGATATCACCAAAGAGAAGATCTACAGCCGGGAGGTGGTCCAGAAGGACCTCACCACGCTGTCGGATTTCTACGCCGACTTTGGGTATGCCATGGCGGACATCACCCCCCTGCTCAAAGAAAATGAGTCCGACCTGACCGTGGATATCACCTTCGACATCCACCAGGGAGAGAAGGTCTATTTCGAACGCATCGAAATCGCCGGCAACATCAAAACCCGGGACAAGGTCATCCGCCGGGAGCTCCGGGTCTACGAGCAGGAGCTGTTCTCCGCCACCAATATCAAGCGGAGCACTCAGAATCTGCGCCGTCTGGAATTCTTCGAAGACGTCAATTTCAGCACCTCCCCGGGATCTGCCCCCAATAAGATGAACCTGAAGATCAACGTGAAGGAAAGGCCCACCGGGACCTTCGGGTTGGGAGGCGGGTACAGCACCCAGGACAAGGTCGTGGGTATGGTGGAAATCTCCCAAACCAACCTGTTTGGCCGGGGGCAGCAGCTCAAGGCCCAGGGAGTCATCGGCGCCGTGGCCCGCCGCTACCGGGTAAGCTTCTTGGAACCCTACCTGTTTGACCGGCCCTTGAGCTTCGGCCTCGACGGCTACAACTGGGAGCGGGAGTTTAATGAATATACCCGTTTGAGCCGGGGTGGGGACGTCACCATGAGCCATCCCATGCGGTGGGAATATACTCGCTTCTATTGGTCTTACCGGTTTGAAAACGTCCATCTCAACGACCTGGCCGATGACGCCTCGCCGGTATTGCGGGAGGCCGCCACTATCCATAACACCAGCGCCACCTCCATCACCATCCGGCGGGATTCCCGGGACGCCATCTTCACCCCCACCCGGGGTTCGGATAACAGTGTCACCATGGAACTGGCGGGCCTGGGAGGAGAAGTGGCCTACACCCGCTTCGTGGCTGATTCCGGCTGGTATTACCCCTTGTTCTGGGGCTGCGTCGGGGTGCTTCACGGTCGGCTGGGCTACATGCTGGCCAATCCCTGGGGCCAAATGCCGGCCTATGACAAATTTTATCTGGGGGGCATCGACACCATCCGCGGCTATAAATATGCTGAAATCAGCCCCCGGGACCCCCTCACCAACGAACGCATCGGTGGGACCAAGTTCGTGCAGACCAATACCGAAATACGGTTCCCGCTCTATAAAAAAATGGGGCTGACCGGGGTGGTATTTTTCGATGCCGGCCAGGTCTATGCGAACAACGTGAACTATTTCAGCAGCATGCGCACCAGCGTGGGCACCGGCATCCGGTGGTATTCCCCCATGGGGCCGCTACGGGTGGAATGGGGCTACAACCTTAATCCCAAGTCCTATGAGCGCCGGAGCAACTGGGAATTTTCCGTGGGCGGCGTGTGGTAGGAAGAGAACAGAGAAGTCGTTGAGACCGGTCGTCATGGGACGGCGGCCGGCGGGGCTCCGGTTTCCACCTCTTAAATTCGTTAGGGACTACTATTAACTCCTAGAGGAGGCATATACATGGCTCATAAAGTTAGCCGGGTAGTATTTTTCGTTCTTTTGGGGACCCTTATGGCGTCCGTAGCGTGGGCCGCGGACGTCAAAATCGGCGTGGTGGATTCCTTCGACGTAATCTTCAATTCCTCTGAGGGCAAGCGCGCCCAGGATTCCCTGAAACGCAAGGGCGAGGAACTGGGACGCGACCTGGAGCGTCGCCGCACCGATCTGGGCAAGCAGGTGGAAGATTTTCAAAAACAGGCTGCAGTGATGAAAGAGGACGCCTTAAAACGGCGCCAGGATGACCTCATGAAGAAGGAAGAGGACTTACGGCGCAAGCTGGGGGCCTCGGAACAGGAATTTGCCCAAATGCGGGAACGGGAGCTCAAGCCCCTGTTCGAGAAATTCGACCGGGTCATCAAACAGATTGCCCAGGAAGGCAAGTACACCATCATCCTGGATAAACGGGCCGCCATCGGCTTTGATCCGGCCGTGGATATCACCGATAAAGTGAAAACCGCCTTTGGGCGCTAACCTTTAACCATGGAAAAAACCCTCGGGGAATTGGCCCTGCTGGTGGGGGGGGAATGTCACGGCCCCCCCCACCTGATCATTCGGGGCATCGCCGCCATTGACAAGGCCGGTCCCGAGGAGATCACCTTCATCGCCCATCCCAAATACGCCCGTCTGCTGGAGCAGAGCCAGGCCGGCGCCATTGTGGTCTCCCCGGAGTTGGCGCACCATCCCCGCCCGCTGTTGATTAGCGCCAATCCCTATCTGGCCTATGCCAAGATCGCCGCTTGTCTGGCCCCATCCCGCCAGAGGTGGCCGGGCGTCAGCCAGATGGCGTTTGTGGACCGGGACGTCATCCTGGGAGAGGGCGTATCCATTGCGCCCCTGGCCTTCGTGGGCCCGGGGGCCGAACTGGGGGACCGGGTCACCCTGGAACCGGGGGTAGTGGTGGCCCGCGGGGTGAAGATCGGCGCGGATTCGCATCTTTATGCCCACGCCACGGTCCTGGAGGGGTGCATCCTGGGCGCCCGGGTCATCATTCATAGTGGTACGGTCATCGGCTCCGATGGCTATGGCTATGCCTTCGACGGCCAGCGCCATCTCAAAATCCCCCAATTGGGGACCGTGGTCATCGAAGATGACGTCGAGGTCGGAGCCAACTGCACCATCGACCGGGCCGCCCTGGGGGAGACCCGCATCGGGGCCGGCACCAAGATCGACAACCTGGTTCAAATCGCCCACAACGTCACCATCGGAGAACACTCCCTGCTGGTGGCCCAGGTCGGCATCTCCGGCTCCACCCGCCTGGGGAAATACGTCACCCTGGCCGGACAGGTGGGGGTGGCCGGCCATGTGGAGATCGGCGATGGGGTGCGGGTGGGGGCCCAGTCCGGGGTGCCCAACTCCCTGGTGGCCGGCCAAACCTATTCCGGCTACCCCGTACAGCCCCATAAAGACTGGCTACGCACCATGGCGGCCCTCCCCAGGGTGCCGGAACTGTTAAAGAGGATCAAGAGATTGGAAAAAGACCTGCAAGACCTGAAAACCGCTTTATCGAAGGAGGGGGGTGTATGACCATGCCGGAACAACTGGCATTGGAAGACATCATGCAGTATCTGCCCCACCGCTATCCCTTCCTGCTGGTGGACCGAATCGTCTCCATCATCCCGGGGGAACGCATCGTGGGCCTGAAAAACGTCACCTACAACGAGCCCTTTTTTCAGGGCCATTTCCCCGGCAAACCCATCATGCCCGGCGTGCTCATCATCGAAGCCATGGCTCAGGTGGGAGGGGTCCTGGCCTACATGTCGGCCCCCGAGGAATACAGCAAGCGCTACTATTATTTTGTGGGGCTGGACAATGTGCGCTTCCGCAAGCCGGTGGTGCCGGGGGATCAGCTGCGGATGGAACTGGACCTTCTGCGCGGCGGCGTCCGCAAGGTCTGGAAGATGCGGGGTAAGGCCTTTGTGGACGACACCCTGGTGACCGAGGCCGATCTCATGGCCGCCCTGACCACGGAGGAATTCGGCAGCCATGGCTGATATTCATCCCACCGCCATTGTCCATCCGCAGGCCGAACTGGCTCCCGAGGTCTCGGTGGGCCCCTACAGCATCATCGAAGCCGGGGTGTCCATCGGCACGGCCACTCAAATCGGCCCCCACGTGGTGATCAAGAAATTCACCACCATCGGAGAACGCTGCCACATCTTCCAATTCGCCTCCATCGGGGAAATCCCCCAAGACCTGAAGTTCCGGGGGGAAGAATCCCAATTGGTCATCGGCAATGACAACATCATCCGGGAAGGCGCCACCATTCATCGGGGGACGGCCGGCGGCGGGGGTCTCACCAAGATCGGCAACAGCAACCTGCTTATGGCCTACACCCATGTGGCCCATGACTGCCATATCGGCAGTCGGGTGATCATGGCCAACGCCGCCACCCTGGCCGGCCACATCACCGTGGAGGACAACGCCATCCTGGGCGGCCTGTCCGCGGTGCACCAGTTCTGCCGGGTCGGCACCCACGCCTTCGTCGGGGGCTGCAGCGCCGTGGCCCGGGACATTCCCCCGTATTGCATGGCCATGGGGAATCGGGCCAAAATCCTGGGGCTGAACCTGGTGGGCCTGAAACGCCAGGGCTTCCCCTCCCCCACCATCGAAGCCTTAAAGAACGCTTACGGCCTGCTGTTCAATTCGGAATTCACCCTGAAGGAGGCGGTGACCCAGGTGCGCCAACTCTTCCCCCACCTGCCGGAGATCGGCAAACTCCTCACCTTCATCGAGGCCTCCGACAGGGGCCTGGCGCCGGTCGATGTCCGAGAAAATCGGTCTCATCGCGGGAAAGAGTAAATTCCCCCTGATCTTGGCCCAGGCCGCCCGGCGGCAAGGCTTCATGGTGGCGGCGGCAGCCCATCGGGGGGAGACCGAGGCCGCCCTGGAAGGGCTGGTGGACTCTCTGACCTGGGTCTACGTCGGCCAACTGGGTAAAATCATCAAGTTCTTTCAGCACCAGGGGGTCAGCCGGGCGGTGATGGCCGGAGGCATCAGCCGGGGCCGCCTGTTCACCGAACTGCGCCCCGATTGGCGCACCCTGAAGATCCTTCGCCGGGTCAAGGGCGGCGCCGACGATGCCATCCTGCGGGCCGTGGCCGCCGAACTGGAGGGCGAGGGCATCACCGTGGTCCCCTCCACCCTGTTCCTGGACGACCTCCTGACCCCGCCGGGGGTGCTTGGGAAGCGCCAACCCACCGCCGAACAACGGGCGGACGCCGCCTACGGCTTTGCCATCGCCAAGGAAATCGGTCGGCTCGACATCGGCCAGTGCGTCGTGGTGCGACGGCAGGTGGTCCTGGCCCTGGAGGCCATCGACGGCACCGACGCCACCATCCGCCGGGGCAGCACCCTGGCCGGCGAGGGCGCCGTGGTGGTCAAGGTGAGCAAACCGGGCCAGGACCTACGCTTCGACGTCCCCGCGGTGGGACTGGACACCATCCAGGTCATGGCGGCGGTCAAGGCCCGGGGGCTGGGGCTGGAGGCCGGCAAGACCCTGATGTTCGACAAGAATGAGATGCTGGCCGCCGCGGACGCCGCCGGGATTGTGGTGCTGGGGCTGACTGAGGCGTAAACTGAAAGGCAGGGGTCTTGGGTCAGAGGTCAAGAGAATCAGGCACAGGGCCGCCGCTCCGGGTTGCGTGGCGCTCTTGCCGGGGATCTATCCCGGTATACTATTAAACCCGTAAGCTTACAAGTCCCGTCGCAGAGGAGAATAGCATGCAGCCCATCGGCCCCCTGATGATCGAACACCGGTTGATCGAGCGGCTGATGCCCTTGATTGCGGCGGAGGCGCAGCGCCTGGAGGAAAACATGGCGGTCCACCCCAGCTTCGCCTTTGTGGACGCCTGGGTCATCGACGTGGTGGTGGACTTCCTGCAGACCTACGCCGACCACTGCCACCACGGCAAGGAGGAAGGGATTCTGTTCGCCGCCCTGGAGAACAAGGAGCTGACCGCGGAGCTCCAGCGCATCATGGAGGAGTTGATCCGGGAACACGTCCAGGGGCGTCAGATGACCCAAGCCCTGGCCCGGGCCAAGCTGGCCTACCTGCGGGGCAACGAAGCCGCCCTGACTGACATCATCCACCACCTCAAGGCCCTGGCGGCCTTCTACCCCCAGCACATTGAGAAGGAAGACCGGCACTTCTTCCTCCCCTGCATGGAGTATTGCACCGAGGCCGAAAAGGCGGAGATGTTGGGGGCCATGTGGGAGTTCGACCGCCGGGTGATCCACCAGAAATATGAGCAGCTCCTGGAGCAGCTGCAGAATAGCCACCCGTGCGAGCACGGATAAAAGCTGGTGGAGGAGGGCCAGGGAGCGCGGCTCCCCGCGACTGCCCCACACCCCCACCCCACCCGGGAGAGCTTGCCGGGAATGCACCTACGGCGCCTTCCCGGCAGGTCATGTCAGGGGGTCGGGGACGCCGCGGTAAACCAGCGTTCATCCCCCAGCACCACCGAGGTCTCCACCTGCCGGTCGCTGATGGTCCAGTAGGTCCGCAGCAGGCGGTCCTTCTCCGCCGTCGGGGTCACCAGGCGATAACCGTGCTTCTCATAAAACCCCAGGGCCCAGGAGGCCGCGGCCCAGGTGCCCACCAGCACGGGCCTGGCCGCGTCCTCGATGAGATGCTGCAACAGCCGTCCCCCGATCCCCTGCCCCTGATACTCCGGCAAGACGTAGGCATGGCGGAGCAGAATCACCTCCCCCCGGTCCTGGCGGCCCATCACCCCCACGACCCACCCCTCGCTCTCGTACCCCGAAAACACCACCCCGGCGTCCAACTCGCCCTGCAACTCCGCCCGGGGCATATAGGGCTCATGCCAGCAATCCTCAGGGATGACCCCCTTATAGGCGATCGCCGCGACATTGATAATGTCGTAGATGGTCGAAGTATCTGCGTCCGTTAAAACCCGTATCACTGGTGCTGTAACCTCCTGGAGTAAGATTCCCGGCCTTACCTATGATATGCACCCGACCGGACATATCAAGGGGAAACGGCCTTCCGGGAGGACTTTATACCTCCCAGAGGAGGCCGGCGGGCGAAAAGAAGGTGGGGGGAAGGCGGGGTGAAGAGTGAGGTGGAGGAGAAGGCCCTACCAGAGGCGGGGGATCAGCCGGTTGCGCCCACGCGCATACTCCGGGTAGCCCTCGATCTGGAAGAGGGTCCGCTCCTCGATGACGATCCGCAGCAGGATGGCCGGGACCAGCGCCAGGAGAAAGAGGCCGACGGTCACCGGGTTGAGGAAGAACAGGGCCAGGCCGGCATGGGCGACGATCATGCCGGCGTAGGCGGGGTGCCGGGTGTAGCGGTAGGGGCCGGAGTCCACGATCCGGTGCCCGGCGACGGTGCGGACCCGGTGGGAATAGAACTGCCCCAGGGTGCGCACGGCCCAGAGGCGGTAAACCACCCCGGCCAAGAAGAGAGCGAGACCCACGGCCTGCACCAGGTTGGGGGCCCGCCACACCGAGGGGAACCACAGGGCCGAGAGCACCACGCCCGCCTGGGCGCCACCGTAGAGCGGGCAGGTGGCCCGGTCCGCGGCGGTTTTGCCCTCCCGGCTCACATCCTTTTGGGAGACCCGCATCTCCACCAGCAGCCACAGGACATACAGGACGACAAAGGCGACATCCCCATTGACCGGAAAGCCGGCCCACAGGTCGGGGAGCCGCCACAGCCGGAGTGCGGCCAGCCCCACGAGGCCCCCCAGGAGGAGGAGGGCCATGATCAGCGGGGTGAAGTCCTTACGGGGCATGGAAATCACTCCGGGGAGCCATAATTAAACTAACCATATCTATAGGTTATATTGATGAGGGCGGCCTTCCGGGAGGTCTTTCCCGCTTGTTTCCCACTTCATTCCCACTTGCCTCCGCCGCTATCCAAAGAAGGGCGGCGGGGCCGGGGGTAGCCGCAGGTTGGAAGTGGTAGAAGAGAAACGGAAATATCGGGATCATTTATTTTTATTTCGTGATATCATTGGGTTAAACTGCAAAGAGAGGGCCGTCAGGGGTATTTTTCCCGCTTGTCTCCCACTTGATTCCCGGATAATTCCCACTTCATTCCCACTTACCTGCCGATTGCCGATCCGGAAGTGGGAAAAGAAAGAAGTATTTTTCGGTCAATGTAATTAATTAAATTATATCGTTTAGTTATGATGCAATGTGAGGTCTTCAGGGAGAATATTCCCGCTTGATTCCCGCATAATTCCCACTTCATTCCCAGTTGACATTCGCTTTGCTCCGGGTGCCGCGGTGGGTTCCAGGAGCGCCTGGGCTCAGGGCGGCCGCTAATGGGGTTGCCGGGATTATACCATGCCAGGACGGAGAAGGAGAGCACGGCTGCGGCGTTTGTCACGGTTTTTTAGAGGGGGAGCCCGGGCGGGTGATGGCGTCCCCACCGGGGCACGGGTGAGGGATTACAAGTCATTTTTAAAACATTGTTACTCCCACCTTGATAGGCCGCCAAAACCGCTAACGGCTTGAAGAGAGGGATTCCTCGCTGGCGCTCGGAATGACAAAAAGAGGTTCAAAAACAGGTTCCAGGGAATGGTGGCACGAGCTTCCAGCCCGTGCAGTCATACACAGGCAGGATGCCGGTGCCACCATATTGAGGTTTTTCAGAGCAGGGGAAAATACCTATGACTTTACGGGATTCTGTGGTGTAGGATGTGACCCAGGGGGCAGAGGGGCACAGAAAACCGCACGGGCAGCCAAGAAAATATCACACCAGGAGTGAAAAGTGGAGTTGCAGATGATCATCCGGGATGAGATGCAGTCAGATATTGACGCCATAACCGAAGTCACCGCGGCGGCGTTTGCCACCCAGCCGCACAGCCAGCAGACGGAACACTTCATTATCAAGGCTTTGCGGGCCGCCCAGGCGCTCACGGTGTCACTGGTGGCGGAGGTGGACGGCAAAGTGGTGGGCCATGTGGCCTTTTCGCCGGTGACCCTGTCCGACGGCAGTGAGCCGTGGTATGGTCTGGGCCCCGTCTCGGTGCTGCCCGCCCACCAGCGGCAAGGGATCGGGACGGCCCTGGTTAAGGCGGGCCTGGTTCGGTTGCAGGCCCGGGGGGCCCAGGGGTGTGTGCTGGTGGGCGACCCCGGTTACTATGAACGGTTCGGGTTCCGGAGCCGGCCGGAACTACGGCATGAGGGGGTGCCGCCGGAGAATTTGCTGGCCCTGGCGTGGGGCACGCAGAGGCCCCGGGGTGAGGTGGCGTTTCACCCGGGGTTTTGGGTAACGGAGTGATGAAGGGCGCGGGGGGAGGGGGAGCCTGTTGTTAAAGCCGATTCTGCCAATATCCTGGGTCTCTATGCAGGTGCATGACCGCCAGAACAAAGATGGTATCCTCATGCTGGGAATAGATTAGGCCATAGGGAAAACGGCGAAGCTGGCACCGTCGCAATTCATCTGTAAGCAAGGGCCAGGCACGGGGAAAACTTATGATGTTCTCGATGGTGGAAAGAACTTCGAGGGAGAAATCAGAGCCGAGGCCCGGTTGGCGTTCTTCATAATAGTCTATGGCAGCGAATAATTCGGCCTTGGCTTCGGGATGAAAGGCGTACTTCACTTGGCAAGCCGCTTCAGGGCTTCGGAGACCACTTCCTCGCCGGGAATCGGCTTGACTTTGCCGGAACGAAGCTCCTGCAGCCGGCTTTTAGCCACGGCGGCCCACTGGGCATCAATGGCGGGGTCGGGGGTATTGAGGCTCCGTAAAAGCGAATCAGCGAGACGCGCCCGGTCCTCGACCGGAAGGGAAAGGGCCTCTTCGATAATTTTATTGGTCTTCATGATGGGGTGAACTCCCGCAAGGCTGAAGGAACTAAGCTGACTATAGTATAAGGAAAGCAATCCCCCGGTGCAAGGGCAAGGGGATTAGGCACGAATCCTCTGGGAGCCGCATGGAAGATAGAGGTGGCCGAGCGGGGGCTTAGGGATGAGAAAGAAGGCGGGATGTGTTGCGCTTTCCCGCCCTACGGTCCTATCCGCTGTTGATACGGCGGTGATAAATTTTTCCACATGATTGAATAATGAATGATGGAGCATCTGAACGGGCAACAAGAACCGAGGCACGATGGTGGCCAAGAATGTATGAGACCGATCGCCATGGTTGGCTTCTCAAGGACGTCATATTGGGCAAAGGTTCTTCAATGAAGTCCATTACATTTACTAAGTTTATGTAAAACAGCAGGTCAAGAGTGCGACACGTACTGGGTGGATATTTGTTTAACAGATCAGAAGATGTTTGTAGGATTCTACGATAAACCTCTTCTGCAGTAATCGTAAGAGTCTCAATATGTTCTAGTAGCTCTGCTGGATTTGTTGCGGCAGTTGCTTTAGCAAGGGCATTTTTGTATTCCAGGTGCCTCCGTCTTCCTGGGTCCATCAATTCTTTGATCTCAAACTGCGCACCACGGAAGCGAATATCAGGAGGATCGTCACTTACCGGTTCAATCTCGGCATCAGAATAGATCAAGCCGAGATTGTCGAGAAAGGTCTCTACGACATATTTCTCTCGTTCGCTCTTGTGGTCAGAGTTGAAGAACTTGACCGATTCTTCGAGAGCCTTACGCCGTTCATTCAGGAAGTCGTCTGGGCTCACAGTTACCCTCGAAAAGGGCAAGATAAATCGAGCAAGGGGCATGAACCGGGGAATTCAGGTTTCTGTGATTATGCATCATAAGGGAAAATCTTCGATGATTCGGTGGATGGTGCGGCACATGGTGTCGATATGGGTGGTGCAGACATGGAAAATGGCTTCGGCATCAACTTCGAAGTAGTGGTGACTGATGATATCCCGTAAACCTTTGGCCTTCTTCCAATCGACCTGCGGGTAGTGAGATAAAAGCTCACCGCGGGTGATCTTGTCGAGATTTTTAAGACCCTCGCCGATGGCGATCAGTTGCATGCAAATACTGTCGAGCTTTTCCCTGCCTGCGGGCGAGTTGGTAAAGTCCTCAAAGGTTTTTATCGGCGTAAATCGCTGGAGGATAGTCTCGATCGCTTGATGAATCTGTTGCAAAATTTCCCGGGCCAGGGTCCGATCATACATAGACGGCCTCTTGGTCGATGCGGCGCTTGAGGGAGGGGTTCATTTTATCCCGGTAGCGGACCACGTCCACGGGGCAGTGCAACTGATCTTCCAGGTCCTGTTTGATGCCGATGAGCTGGAAGAGATCGGGTTCGGTGAGTTCCACCACGACATCGAGATCGCTGTCCGCCCGCATGACGTCCCGGATGGCGGAGCCGAAGAATCCGAGCCGGACAATGTGGTATTTATCCCGGTTCAGTTCCTTAAAGCGACGTAAAGAGCGTATGATATCGTCTCTTTTCACGATCCGTCCCACCATACCGCAGCCGAGTAAGAGCTGCGGCCCCAGAAGTTCTCTATTGAGGCATTATACCATAAATTTCACTGAAAAATACGTTACCCAAGAGCAAGCCGACAATAACCAAGTAAACTCGATTCCCTACCTGGTACATCTTGCCAAAGAACAGGTTTGCCATTAAGATACAGCCAGGTTGTGAAGATGTTCTCGTCCCTGCGGACCTGTCGGGGATTTGCCTCGGGCAAATCCCCGACAGACATCAACCCGTCTTCCGGGGTGGGGGGAGGGGTGCGGGGAAGGGGCAGGGGGTGCGCCCCTCGAGCCTGAGGCTCCTGGCCCCCGCCCCGCAAACATCCCAGAAGGAGAAGCGATGACCACGGTGGAGCCGGGGCCGTTCGCCCCCATGGTGCAGCGGATATTGGAGGAGCGTTATCTGCGCCGGGACCCGGAGGGCCGGGTGCTGGAGGCGCCGGAGGAGATGTTCCGGCGGGTGGCCGGCGGGGTGGCGGCGGCGGAGGAGCGCTGGGGCGGCAGCAAGGCGGTGCGGGAGGCGACGGAGGCTTTTTACGAGGCCATGGCGAGCCTGAAGTTTCTGCCCAACAGCCCCACCCTGATGAACGCCGGGGCGCCGCAGGGGCAGTTGGCGGCGTGCTTCGTGATTCCGGTGGAGGACGACATGCGCAGCATCCTGGAGGGGGTGCGGGACATGGCGCTGATCCACCAGACGGGGGGCGGCACGGGGTTTTCGTTCAGCCGGCTGCGGCCCCGGGGGGATCAGGTGCGGAGCACCGGAAGGGTGGCGTCGGGGCCGGTGGGGTTCATGCGCATCTACGACACCGCCACGCAGGTGGTGAAGCAGGGGGGACGCCGCCGGGGGGCCAACATGGGCATCTTGAACCACGACCACCCGGATATCCTGGAGTTTGTGACGGCCAAGGCCGCCCCGGAGATGCTGACCCAGTTCAATCTGTCGGTGGCGGTGACGGACGCGTTCATGGAGCAGGTGGCGCGGGACGAAGACTACCCCCTGATCAACCCCCGGACCGGCGAAGCGGTGAAGTGGGTCTCGGCCCGGGAGGTGTTCGGGCTGATCTGCCGGATGGCGCGGGAGACGGGGGACCCGGGGCTGATCTTTCTGGACGCCATCAACCGGGCCAACCCGACGCCGAAGCTGGGGCGGATGGAGGCCACCAACCCCTGCGGAGAGCAGCCGCTGTTGCCGTACGAAGCGTGCAACCTGGGGTCCATCAACCTGGGGAAGCTGGTCAGGGGGGGCGAGCCGGACTGGGGCGAACTGGCCCGCCTGACCCGCCTGGGGGTGCGGTTTCTGGACGACGTGATCGACGCCGGGCATTATCCGCTACCGCAGGTTACGGCCATCACCCGGGCCAACCGGAAGATCGGGCTGGGGGTGATGGGGCTGGCCGACTTTTTCATCCAACTGGGGGTGGCGTACGACTCGGAAGAGGCCTTGGAATTGGGGGAGCGGGTGATGAGCGGCATCGAGGAGGAGGCCCGGGGGGCGTCGGAGGAGCTGGCCCGGGAGCGGGGGGAGTTTCCGAATTTCTCCCACAGCCGCTGGGCCCGGGAATGGCCCCGGCCGCGGCGCAACGCCACGGTGACGACGGTGGCCCCCACGGGGACCATCAGTCTGATCGCGGGATGCTCCAGCGGCATCGAGCCCCTGTTTGCGGTGGCCTACCACCGCCGGGCCCTGGAAGGGAAGGAGTTCGACCTGGTGCATCCCTTATTCGTGGAGAAACTCCAGGAACTGGGCCGGTCGGAGGAGGAGTGGGGGCCTCGGGTGCTGGCCGCGGGCCGGGTGCGGCCGCTGAGCGGGCTGCCGGAGGAGCTGCGGCGGCTGTTCCCCACCACGTTCGAGGTCAGCGTGGACTACCAGGTGCGGATGCAGGCGGCCTTCCAGCGGCACACCGAGAATGCGGTGTCGAAGACCATCAACCTGCCGCCGGAGGCCACGGAGGGCGATGTGGCGCACGCCTTCCGGCTGGCCTTCGAGTTGGGGTGCAAGGGGATCACGGTCTACCGCTACGGCACCAAGGCCGGGCAGGTGCTCTCCCTGCCGCCCGAAGGGGTGACCCTGGCGCCGGAGGCGGCGGAGGAGTGCCGGTTGTGTTCGGTGTAGGAGCGGCGGGCCTGATAAGACAATATCCCAGGCTTTCCTCATACCGGCATGACAACCTGCCAGAACCATGATACGATTCTCCCATGCTCACCCGCACCTACCTCCATCTCCCCACCGTGGGCCCCGCCACCGAGGCCCAGTTCTGGCGGCAGGGCCTGGCCACCTGGGACGACTTCCTGGCCGCCCCCCGGGTCCGGGGCCTGGGGCCCCAACGGCTCTCCCTCCTCCAGGCCCACCTGGCCGAGTCCCTGGCCCAGCTCGACAACCCCGGCTATTTCGGCCAGCGCCTGCCGGGGGCCGAGATGTGGCGCCTCTTTGCCCGCTACCGCCCCCGCACCGCCTACCTCGATATCGAAACCACCGGATCGGCCTGGCCCGATCTCACCGTCACCGTGGTGGGCATCTACGACGGGCGGGAATTCCGCCAGTTCGTCTGGGGTGAGAACCTCCATGAGTTCCCCTATGTCATGGACGCCTACGACGTCCTGGTCACCTTCAACGGGGTTCAGTTCGACCTGCCGGTGCTCCGGGCCTTCTTCCCCCGCCTGCGGTTTCCCCCGGTTCACATCGACCTGCGCTTTGTCCTGGCCCGCCTGGGCTACAAGGGCGGCCTCAAGCGCATCGAGACGGTCCTGGAGCTGGAGCGGCCCCCGGACCTGGCGGGCCTGAACGGCTACGACGCGGTCCTGCTGTGGGCCCGGGCCCAACACGGGGACGAAGCGGCCCTGGACCTGCTGTTGCGCTACAACCGGGAGGACGTCATCAACCTGGAGGTGCTCATGGAACGGGCCTATGAGCTGGGGAGCCGGCGGTTGTTGGAGCAGGCCGGATTATAGGGTCGTTTAAGCTTAACTTCCCCCGCCAAAAGTCCGATATCACTGGTATGGAATCCCATCTCCGGTCTTTCCTGCGTCGTCATCTGCGGCTGCGGCGCGGCCTGAGCCGACCGCCCCGGCTCCTGGGCGCCGGTGCGGCCCTGGCGTTGGTCCTGCTCACCTGCGGCGCGGCCCGGGCCGAATCCGGGGGTTCGGCCCACGGTCTGCTGTCCGGCATCGGCATCAGCATCATGGCCGCCGGCATCCTGGCCTTCCTGGGCCACGGGCTCAAGCAGCCCCTGCTCCTGGCCTACCTGGCCGCCGGCATCGCCATCGGGCCCCAGTGCGGCCTCGGACTGGTCCAGAAACAGGACATCGGCACCATCGTCGAGATCGGCCTGATTCTGCTCCTGTTCATGATCGGTCTGGAGCTGGATCTCAAGAAACTCAAGGAGTTCGGCCGTTCCCTCATGGTTGCGGGCATCGGGCAGTTCGCCCTGTGCTTCCTGCTGGGCCTGGGCTTTTTCGCCCTGCTGGGCTTTACCGTGGGCCCGCCCTATGACTACCTCATCCTGGGGGTGCATCTGGGAGGGGGGGAATACGACCTGCTTTACCTGGCGGCCGTCACGTCCCTGAGCAGCACCGCCATCGTGGTCAAACTGCTGCACGAAAAATTCGAGCTGGACACCCTGGCGGGCCGCCTCACCCTGGGCGTGCTGGTCTTCCAGGACCTCTGGGCCATCATCCTGCTGAGCCTGCAGCCCACCCTGGCCGATCCCCGCCTCCTGAACCTGTTGCAGGAGCTGACCGATGGCGTGATCCTGGTGGGGCTCAGCTTTCTGCTGAGCAAATACCTGCTGGGCGCCATCCTGCGGCGGGTGGCCAAATCCCCGGAGCTCATGCTGGTCATCTCCCTGGCCTGGTGTTTTGCCATCTGCGGCCTGGCGCATCAGCTCGAGCTGTCCCTGGAGATGGGCGCCCTGGTGGCCGGCGCCGCCATCTCAACCTTCCCCTATAATGTCGATGTCATCGCCAAGATCGTCAGCATCCGCGACTTCTTCATCACCCTGTTCTTCGTGGCCCTGGGGATGGAAATCCCCAACCCCCTGGACAACCTGAGCCTGTTCTGGCTGGCCGGCGCGGTCTCGGTGTTCGTGATCGCCAGCCGCTTTGTCTCCCTCTACCCGCCGCTTTACGCCCTCAAGAACGGCAACCGGGTGAGCCTGCTGGTGCCCCTGAATCTCTCCCAGGTGAGCGAATTCGCCCTGGTCATCGTCGCCCTGGGGATCAGCTACAAACATATCGCTCCCGACATCATGACCCTGGTTATCTATACCTTTGTGATCACCTCGGCGGTCTCCACCTACATGATCAAATACAGCCACACCCTCCAGGGCTGGCTGGGTCGGGGGGCCGCCCGGCTGGGCCTGCGGGACCTGCCCGGCGCCGCGGCGGCTTCGGAGGCGGCCGCGGCCCCCAAGGAGATCGCCCTGTTGGGCTTTTTCCGCACCGCCAGCGCTTTTCTGGAGAAGCTTCAGGCCCTCAACCCGGACCTGCTGGAACAACTGGTGGTGGTGGATTTCAACCCCAAAGTCCATCGGGAACTGGTCCGCCGCGGCATCAAGGTGGTCTATGGCGACCTCGGGCATCTGGACACCCTCCACCATGCCGGCCTGGCCGAGGCCAAGCTGGTCATCTCCACCATCCCCGACACCGTCCTGGTGGGCACGGACAACCTGAAACTGGTCCAACACCTGGAGAAGGTCTGCCCCCGGGCCCGCATCGTGGCCACCGCCGAGAGCCCGGCCGCGGCCCTGAAACTCTATGAGGCCGGGGCGGACTATGTGCTGCTGCCCCAGACCCTCACCGCCGACCACCTGGCCCAGATGCTGGAGTACCTGCGGCGCGAGGGCGGGAGCGACCTCAAGGAACAGGAGCGGCAGCGCCTCCGGGACCACCGGGAGGTCCTGCAGAGCTAGCCCCCTGGCCCATCTTTCCGGCGAGTCCTTCCGCCTGGCCCTCGAAAGTGTGACAACCGCCCCACCATCACTGGCAGTTTGCCTCCGGTTGCGCTATACCGAAGTACGATCGCATTCTTCCGGCTGTTCCCGCGGCCCGGGGGGGGCGACCCTTTCCTGGGCTTTTATGATCGATCACCTGGAGGAACGCCGATGGCAAACGGAGGTCTCCGACACCGAAACGGGATGAAGCGGGGAACAAGTGGGAAAAAAGCGGGAATGAAGTGGGAAAGATGCGGGAAAGATGCGGGGAACAGCCGTCAGTCTGTATAATTACTATATTTATTACACTATGTTATCTATCTTAAGGCTGAGGTCAGCCGTCCTTGGGAAATTGTTTCGGAGTTGGGCGGCGGGAAGCTGACCTCCTGGTTCTACGCCTTGAGATCCAGGAGGGCGCCGGTCATCTCGTCGGTGGTCTTGATCACCTTCAGGTTGGCGGAGAAGCCGTGGCGGGCCAGATACAGGCTGACGATCTCCCGCACCGGATCGACGGCGGAGCCTTCCAGATAGCCGGGGGCCAACAGTCCGGCCCCACCCTCCCCCGGGGCCACCAGGCGAGCCGCCCCGGAATCGGCCGTGGGCTGATAGAGCGTGCCGCCCAAACGGGACAGGCCCGCCGGGTTGGAAAACACGGCCAGGGACAGGTCGGTCTCGGCCACCACCTGGCCATGGGCGTCGGTGGCCCTGAGATGACCCTGAGAGTCGAGGGTCAGGGAGGCGGTGTCGGTGGGGACCTGGAAGGCCGGGGTCAGGCGGCGGCCCCCGCCGTCCACCAGATAGCCTTGGGCATCGGGTCGGAAGCTGCCCGCCCGGGTGTAGAGCACCTGGCCGTTCTGCTCCACCGGAAAGAAGCCGGCGCCCATAATGGCCGCATCCAGGTCCTGGCCGGTGGGCACCAGGGGGCCGTAGGTGGTATAGCGCTGGACGGCCAGCGCTTGGGCCCCCCGGCCCACGGAGAGACCGGAACCGCTGCTGGCGCCCAAGTCGCCGCTGGCCACCCGGCTGGGCTGAAATCCGGTGGTGCTGAGGTTGGCCAGGTTGTCGGCCGACACCTCCAGCATCAAGCGGTGGACGGCAAGCCCGGACAGGGCCGCCCCAGCGCCGGAAAGCATGGGGTCCTCCTCACGGAGTATCGAAATCACAGGGGGGCAGTGAACTCAGCAGGAAAACAGGCAGCGTCATGGAGGATTCAGCAACAGTCGCCCCCCTTAAAACCTTATCGGCCGGTTGTCCCCGCCCCATAAATATTCTCCCGGCCCCCCCGGCGACCGCTCAGGACAGCTTGACGGTCCCGATGGCCACCTCTTGCAGGGCGTGGCGGTCGAGGATGGTAATGCGGCTGCCCTGGGCCAGGATCAGGCCCTGCTTGCCCAAGCGGCTCAGGACCCGGGAAAAGGTCTCGGGAATGGTCCCCAACAGGGCGGCGAGCTGGCCTTTGGCCAAATCCAACTCGACGATCTCGGCCCCGCCCTGCCGGTCGCTGAGGACCAACAGGTAGGCGGCCAGACGGGCCGGGACCTCCTTGAGGGACAGATCCTCCACCAAGGCGGTGAACTGCCGCAGACGGCGGGACAGGACGGCCAGCATGTTCAGGGCCAGGGAGGGGTGCCGGTGGATCAGCTCCAACAGGGCGGCCCGGGGGAAAAAAAAGAACCGGGCCTCCTCCAGGGCCTCGGCGTTGGCGGGAAAACGCTGCCCCGCAAAGACCGGCACCTCCCCGAAGGGCTCATACGGACCGAAGATGTGTAGAATCATCTCCTTGCCGTCCCGGGACAGCTTGAAGATCTTGACCCGCCCGGAGACGACGACGTAGAAGCCGGTGCCCTCATCCCCCTCCAGAAAGACGGTGCGGCCCTTGGGAACGGTCTGATCCACCACGATCTGGGCCACCTCCCGGAGCTGCTCCGCCGGCAGGCCGGCAAAGAGGGGAATGGCGTTCAGGTGGCTGAGCAGATCCATGGGACTGGGGGCCTCGCGTACATAAGGATACGGCCTGTTTCCAGGGGAGTAAGTCTATCTCCTCTTACCACAGCCGGGCGCCGCCGACAAGGGGAAAAGCCGACCGGGAGGAGAGGCGGCGCCCCCGCCGGAAATCCCCGTTCCCCTGGGTCGGTAATTCAGGTATAGTATAATAGGAATAATGGGCGATGTGCCCGGCAGGGCCGCCGCCCCAATTCTTGTCCAAGGAGACCCGGATGCGCTATTCCCGATCCCTGATCCCCACGTTGAAAGAGACTCCCTCCGAGGCCGAGACCGTATCCCACCAGCTGCTGCTCCGGGCCGGCATGATCCGGAAGCTGTCGGCGGGCATCTACGATTACCTGCCCCTGGGATTGAAGGCCCTGCGCAAAGTGGAGCGCATCGTGCGCGAAGAGATGGACCGGGCCGGGGCCCTGGAGGTCCTGCTGCCGGCGGTGCAGCCGGCGGAACTGTGGCAGGAGTCCGGCCGCTGGGGGGTGTACGGCAAGGAACTGCTGCGCTTCAAAGACCGCCATAACCGCGATTGCTGCTTCGGCCCCACCCACGAAGAGGTCATCACCGACCTGGTGCGCCGGGAAGTCCATTCCTACCGCCAGCTGCCCCTGAATCTCTATCAGATCCAGACCAAGTTCCGGGACGAGATTCGGCCTCGCTTCGGCCTCATCCGGGGCCGGGAGTTCATCATGAAGGACGGCTACAGCTTCGACGTGGACGCGGCCGCCGCCGACCTCACTTACGAGGCCATGTACACGGCCTATAAACGCATCTTTCACCGTTGCGGCCTCCGATTCAAGGTGGTGGAGGCCGATTCCGGCCCCATCGGGGGCAGCTTCTCCCATGAATTCATGGTCCTGGCCGACACCGGAGAAGACACCGTGGTCTCCTGCCGCCAGTGCGACTACGCCGCCAACCTGGAAAAGGCGGAGGTCGTCCCCCCCACCGTCCCCCCTGGCGAGCCCCCCCGGCCCCTGGAGCAGGTTCACACCCCCGGAGCCCGCACCGTCTCCGGGGTGGCCGAGTTCCTCCAGGTCTCCCCGGAGCAGATCGTCAAGACCCTCATCTATCACACCGACCAGGGGGAGGTGGCGGTGCTCCTGCGGGGCGACCACGAGATCAATGAGGTCAAGCTGAAAAACCTCCTCTCGGTGAGCGAGCTGGCCCTGGCCGACGACGACGCCGTGCGCCGGGTGACCGGCGCCCCGGTGGGCTTTGCCGGGCCGGTGGGGCTCAATGTGCCCTTTTATGCCGACCAGGCCCTGACCGGAAGGACGGATATGGTGGCCGGAGCCAACTTGCATGATTATCATTATAGAAATGTCAGCCTGCCCCGGGAATGCCCGGGGGCGCGTTTCGCCGACCTGCGGCAGGTGGCCCCCGGCGACCCCTGCCCCCGCTGTAGTGGCGTGCTGGAATTCCTCAAAGGGATCGAGGTGGGGCATGTCTTCAAGCTGGGACTGAAATACTCCCAGGCCTTGGGAGCCACCTATCTGGACGCCGGCGGCCAGGAGCAATTCATGTTCATGGGCTGCTACGGCATCGGGGTGAGCCGCATCGTAGCCGCGGCCATCGAACAGAACCACGACGCCGACGGCATCATCTTCCCCGTGCCCCTGGCGCCCTTCCAGGTCCTCCTGGTTCCCATCGCCGCCACCGATGCCGCCACCATGGCGGTGGCCGACCGGATCTACGGGGACCTGAGAGCGGCCGGCCTCGAAGTCCTGCTGGATGACCGGGATGAGCGGCCCGGGGTGAAGTTCAAGGACGGCGACCTGTTGGGCATTCCCTTCCGGGTGGTCATCGGCCCCAAAACCCTGGCCAAACATCAGGCCGAAGTGCGGGCCCGCTCCAGCCGGGAAATGGAACTGGTGCCCCTGGACGAACTGAAAAACTATCTCCAAGACAGAATCCGGGAGGGCCTGGAGTCATAACCGGGAAGAATCATCTCAGAGGGGCGGCTGAATCCCGCCACCCTGCATCGACCCTCTGGAACTAACGACGAAAACTGACTCCTGACCCCTGGCCGCTGCTATTATGGTTCGCATCATTCGCATCAATGACATCGAGGACGAGGTGCTGACGCACCATCCCGAGGCCGACGTCTCGGTCATCGAGAAGGCCTACATCTTCTCGGCCCGGGCCCACGACGGCCAGTTGCGCCTATCCGGCGAACCCTATCTCTCCCACCCCCTGGAAGTGGCCTACGTCATCGCCCAGATGGGCCTCGACCCGGTGTCGGTGGCCTGCGCCCTGCTCCACGACACGGTGGAGGACACCGATACCAGCCTGGACGATCTGGATGAGATCTTCGGGGACGAAGTCACCGACATCGTCAACGGGGTCACCAAGATCAGCCAGATCACCTTTTCCAGCCGCCTGGCCCAACAGGCCGAATACATCCGCAAAATGATCCTGGCCATGGCCCACGACATCCGGGTCATCCTGGTGAAGCTGGCCGACCGGGTCCACAACATGCGCACCCTGGGATTCATGAAGCCCGAGAGCCAGAAGCGCATCGCCCGGGAGACCCTGGATATCTATGCCCCCCTGGCCGCCCGCCTGGGCATGAACCGCATCCGCACCGAGCTGGAAGACCTGTCCTTTTACTATCTGGAGCCGGAGATCTACAAGGAGATCCAGGAGGGTCTGGCCCGCAAGCGGGGCGCCCGGGAGCGCTACATCCAGGAGATTACCGAGACCATTCAGAACAAGATGGCCGAACATAACCTGACGGGGGAGGTCTATGGCCGGTCCAAACACCTCTACGGCGTCTACCGCAAGATGCAGGCCCAGAAGATCAGTCTGGATCAGGTCTATGATCTCATCGCCTTCCGCATCATCCTGAAGACCATCCCCGAGTGTTACGAAACCCTGGGGCTGATCCATTCCCTGTGGCGGCCGGTGCCGGGTCGGTTCAAGGATTACATCGGGATGCCCAAGGCCAACAAGTATCAGTCGCTCCACACCACGGTCATCGGCCCCTACGGCGAGCGCATGGAGATCCAGATCCGCTCCGCCGAGATGCATCGGGTGGCGGAGGACGGCATCGCCGCCCACTGGGCCTACAAGGAGCGCCGGCAGTTCCAGCAGGAGGACGGCAGCCGCTTTGCCTGGCTGCGCCAGATCATCGACCTGCAAAAGGACATCCACAACCCTCAGGATTTCCTGGACAGCATGCGTCTGGAACTCTATCCCGAGGCGGTGTTTGTCTTTACTCCCCGGGGCGAGGTCAAGGAATTGCCCCGGGGCTCCACCCCGGTGGACTTTGCCTACGCCATCCACACCGAGGTGGGCAACCGGTGCACCGGGGCCCGGGTCAACGGCCGCATGGTGACCCTGAAATACGAGCTGCGCAACGGCGATACCCTGGAGATCATCACCTCCGCCAACCAGACGCCCAGCCGGGACTGGCTGCAGTTCGCCCGCACCCCCCGGGCCCGGAGCAAGATCCGCCAATGGCTGAAGATTGCCGAGCGGGAGCAAAGCCTCGTTCTGGGGAAGGAACTTCTGGAGAAGGAGTTCCGCAAGAACGGCCTGAACCTGAACAAGCTGCTGAAGTCGGAGGACGAGCTCCAGAAGGCGGCCCAGGAACTGTCCTTCATCAAGGTGGAAGACCTCCTGGCCGCGGTGGGATTCGGCAAGATCTCCCCGGTCCAGGTGGTGCGCAAACTGGTGCCCCAGGAAGAGCCGCCCCCGGTCACGGTCGAAACCATGGTGACGGCCAAACCGGAGGACCGGGGCCGGCCCGTGGACCGGGGCGGCATCAAGGTCAAGGGGGTGGACAATCTCTTGATCAACCTGGCCCAATGCTGCGACCCCATTCCGGGGGACCCCATTATGGGCTATATTACCAAGGGGCGGGGAGTGACCATCCACCGGGCCGAATGTCCGCACCTGGCCAAAGGCGAATCGATGCGGCAGATCGCCGCCGACTGGGACGGTATCCCGCCCGGCCGCCATCGGGTGCGTTTTCAGGTGGTGTCACTGGATAAACCGGGGTTGCTGGCCGACATCTCCAGCGCCCTGAAGATGGCCGATGCCAACGTCATCAAGGCCAGCATCGAAACGACGGTGGATCAGAAGGGAATTTCCTGGTTCACCATTGAGGTGACCGATACCCAGCATCTCAATCGGGTATTCAATGCCTTGAAAAGGGTGAAAAATATCATCTCAGTGCAACGGTTTATGAGCTGACGTCCGCGACCGCCGGCCCCCCACCGAAAAACCGACCTCCTGTTCCCATCTGCTCCGCCCCCCGGTGACCATATTGCCTGCTCCTAAAGGTGCTCGACTGGCACGCGGACCGGTCTGTGGCTCGGTGGGGGGGGGCTGATCGGCAGACTAGGCCGGTTTGGTGACCAGGCCGGAGCGCAGACAGCGGGTGCAGACCCGGATGTAGCTGACCTGCCCGCCGGTGATGGCCCGGACCCGGCGCAGGTTGGGATACCAGCGGCGTTTGGTCTTGTTGTTGGCGTGGCTGACGTTGTTCCCGACTTGGGGTCCCTTACCGCAGACTTCACATACTCGTGCCATGGCACTCGACCTCCTTTACCCTAAAAATTTAATTTTATGTAACTCTCCAACGAGATGCAAGCTTTTTTGGGACCAAGCGGCGTCCAGGAAAGAACGGGCTCCAGCATGCGCGGCGCCGGGGGCTCGGTCTTGGAGCCCCGCGGCCCCGCCGAGGCATTTCACCCGCGGTGCAGTTCTGGTAAGATGCACCCCCATCAGCGGGGGGAAGCTGCCGGAAGGCTCCGGGGCGGCGATCGATTCGGCGGTAAGATCGCCAGGGTCTCTTTTCCCACCGTCAGGGGCCGTTGCTTCATGGACAACCACGCCATAATGTGATAAGGCATTGGCACGGGAAGTAGGGGGACAGAACCGCCGGCCGCATGCTCGACCTGGCCGGCTGCCAGTCGGTCTGGGCCACGGGCCGGCCGCGGGGCTCGACATGATAGTGGCGCGGGAAAAGGGTGGGGTATGGCGCGGATAATTTTCGGCGTGCATGGCACCGGGCACGGACATGCCGTCAGGGCCTTGAGCATCGCCCGAAAATTCTCACAACACGACTTTCTCTTCATCAGCCACGGCACCGGGGCCGAGATCCTGGGCCGGGAATACCCGGTGGTCACGTTGCCCAGCACGGTGACGGTGGTGCGCCGCCACTGCGTCGACTTCTGGGACAGCACCCAAAAAAACCTATGGCTGGCGCCCCAGGGCTTGATGGTCAGACGGCAGATCCAGCGGGAGATGGATCGTTTTCAGCCCGATGTGGCCTTGACCGACTATGAATTCTTTGTGCCGTGGGCCTGCCGATCGACTCACCTCCCCTGCCTGTCCATCGACAATCAGCATATCATCACCTGTTGCCAGCATTCCATTCCCCCGCCGCAGCGGTTGAACTATTACCTGGCCTATGGAGTGGTGCGCCTCCTTTTCGATCTCGCCAGCGACTTCCTGCTGACCTCCTTCTATCGCCCCTGCCCCCGACCCGGCGCTGATATAACCTTAGTGCCGCCGCTGTTGCGGCAGACGGTCTTGGACCGGCAACCCACCGATGGCAACCACGTCGTGGCCTACCAAGGGTATTCCACCTTCGACAACTTCTTTGCCTTCCTGAGCAAGATCCCCCGCCCGGTGTTGGTCTATGGCTTTCAAAGCGACGCCCGGCAAGGCAACCTCCAATTCAAGAAGAATTCGGAGGAGGAATTCCTCACCGACCTGGCCAACTGCCGCTATGTGGTCTGCGGCGGCAATCACACCCTGATCTCCGAGGCCCTGTTCTACGGCAAGCCCGTGATCTCCTTTCCCATTAAAAACGCCTTTGAACAGTTCCTCAACGCCTTTTATTTGCAGCGCCTGGGCTATGGTCGCTATCATGCCGGTTTTCATCCCCCCAATGGTTTCATCCCGAGTTTTGAAGCCCGGCTGGAGGATTTCCAGAGCATCATCCGGAAGGAAAACTTCTGCGGCAACGGCGAGATCTTTACCCTGGTGGAGCGCTTCATCCGCCAGGGACGCCTCAAGAGGCGGGAAGGTGGGGAGGGGACTCCCTCCGGGTAAAGAGGTCCCGGACCAGGCGGTGGCAGCGCTGGGGGTCGAAGACCTCCTGGACCACCGCCCGCCCTTGCACGGCCATGGCCAGGGCCGCGGCGCGGTCGTTGATCATGTCGGCAATGGCGGCAGCCAGGGCCTCGGGGTCCCCGGGGGGGACCAGCCGGCCGGTCCGGCCGTCCCGGATCACCTCCCCGATGCCGGCCACCTCGCTGGCCACCACCGGCAGGCGGTGCATCAGGGCCTCCAAGATGACCGTGGGCAGGCCGTCGCTTTCGCCGGTGGGATGAACGATACTGGGCATCACGAAGACATCGGCCTGGGAAAAGAGTTCCGACACCTTGTCGTGGGTCACGAACCCCGGGAAGGACACCCGGGAGGCGATCCCCAGGGCCCGGCTCAGCAGCTTCAAGTAAATCCCTCGCCACCCGGACCCTGCCAGGGTCAAGTGAAAGTCAATCCCCCCCTCCGCCAAGATCCGGGCCGCCCGGATCAGGACCTCGAAGCCCTTGAAGCGGGCGAAGCGGCCCACGGCCAAGAACCGATACGGCGGCACCATGGCCACCGGGGCTTCGCTCTGGGTCTCCAGAGGCACCCCGTTGTAGGTCAACACCATCTTGTCCGCCGCCTCGGGGGCCAGGGAGCGCAGGTAATTGAGCTTATCCCGGGATTCGGCCCGCACCAGCACGGCATCGGCAATCTTCTCCCGCAGGGCGCCGTCCGGGGGGCTCACATCGATGGCCCGCCCGGTGAAACTGAAGGGGATATCGGCAAGCCGGGAGGCCACCCAGGCGGCCGTGGCCGGACCGTTCCCCCAGGGGGCGTGGATATGCTCAATCCCCGCGGCGGCAAACCGTCGGGCCAGGGTAAAGCCGCACCAGAAGGCCCACAGGTTCTCCGCCCCCACTTCCAGGGACCGCCAGCGGCGACCGGGGATAGTGCGGAGCAGCCAGCCGCAGACGGCGGGGCGGCGCCTCCACCAGTAACGGAAATCCCGGGGGAACCCCCATACCGCCGTCGTTCCCAAATTGACCACCCGGGGCACGACTTCTACCATCTCCGGTGACAAGTCCTGCTTCGATCTGCCGTACAGGGTGTAGACCTGGAGGGACAGCCCCTGCTTCCAGAGATTGACCACCTCCCGGAAGATGAAGGTTTCCGACGGCTTGGGGAACCACAGGAGGATATAGGCGAGTCGGGGAAGGTGCATGGCGCGGTCAGTTCGAGGGCTCCAGCAGCCGGGTGAAGACCTCCTGGAAGCTCTCCACCATGGCCCTCAGGGAAAACCGTCGCTCCACCACTTCCCGGCCGGCCCGGCCGAAGTCCAGGCGGACCTGGTCATCGCCCAGCACCTGGCTGAGGGCCGCGGCCAGGGCCGGGGGGTCCCGGGGCGGCACCAGCCACCCGGTCTTCCCCGGAACCACCACTTCGGACAGCCCCCCCACCCGGGTGGCCACCACCGGCAGACCGGTGGCCATGGCCTCCAGGACCACGTTGGGCATGCCCTCCCGGAGTGAACTGAGGGCCAGGAGGTCGGCCCGGTGCATCAAGGCGCGGGGATCGAGCCGACCGGGGAGAAAGGTCACGGCCCCGGGCGGGAGCAGGCGCGCCGCCAGTCTCTGGATCGCCGCCCGGCGGCGGCCGTTGCCCAAGACCCAGAGCCGGGCCCCGGGATGCGACCGCAGCACCAGGGCGAAGGCCCGGATCAGGGTGTCGTGGTCTTTTTCCGCGGCCAGGCGGGCGATGGACAAGACCCGGGGATGGTCATGAGGGGAGGGCGAGTCAGGGGGCCGGAACAGGTCGGTGTCGACGCCGTTGGGAATGACGCTGAGGCGGTCCGCGGGAATGGGGAACCGCTGCACATAGGTGTCTTTCAGGGCGGCGGCGTTGCAGATGATATGGTCGCACAGGGACCATAAAAAGCGCTCGCCCTGGAGCCAGAAGTCGCTCTCATTGCGGCAGTTGCCGACGATGACCGGCCGGTGCGGCCAGCGGGCCAAAATCCGGCCCCAAATGTTGGGAATGCCGGTGAGCAGCATCAGCAGATCGGGGGGCTGGGCCTGCAGTCGGCGCCAGAGATTCACTTGATCAATCAGGGGCCAGAAATAGGTATGGCGGGAAAGCCAAACCGGCGTCAGACCCTTGCCCCGGGCCACGGGGGCCATATCGTCCCGGGCCAGCAAGAGCCAGACTTCAGCCTGGAACCGACGGGGGTCCAGGCGGGAGGCCAATTCGATGATCTGGCGCTGGGTGCCCCCGAACTCCAGATCCTGGAGGAGAAATACCACCCTCGCCGGTCGGGGGGAGAGCCTCTGGGGGCGTTTATCAATTCCTTTTTGAAGATATGGCATATAGAACCGGCCGGGACAGGCCTCCTTGCCTCTACAGGTCATGTTCGGTTTCGAAACCGGGGATAATGTCCCCCAGTGGATTTAGATATCAAGATGTTTGGCAAGACTGCGATGGGCCAGCAGGTTATGCAGATTCAAGACCAGATTCTTCATAAGTAGACGCAGAAATTTCCCCCCGAACAATCTCAGGAAATTGTTATGAGCGATTATTTTAGGATTCAAGGCGCCACGCAGCGCCTCCTGGGACTTGACGTGATTCAAATCTCTCCGGCTCATATGATGGGTGCGGATACAGGCCTCGAAGCTGGTATAGCTGCGGTAGTCGCCGGGGTTGACGACCAGGCCGGCCTCCAGCAGCTCCCGGCGTACAACGGTTTTGGGGAAGGGGGTCAGCACCATGGCGTAGAGGGAATCGGGGAGCAACTTCAAAATCTGCCGGATTTGCCAGCGCACCGTTTCCCTGGTATCATCCGGGTAGCCGATAATACACCCGGCGATCACCGCCATGCGGTGTTGCCGCAGGAGGGCCGCGGCCCGCTGGTTGATCTCGGGGCTAGTGGGCTTCTTCATGTCCTTAAGGGCGCCCGGTACCATGGATTCAAAGCCCACAAAGACGACGCGGACGTTGGCCCGATCCATGTCGGCCACCAGTTCCGGGTGCAGGGCGATACCCACGGCGCTGACCTGGACAATGTAAGTCAGGGCGTTGAGGCCATGGGCCACGATGGCTTGGCAGACCTGGCGGAAGTGGTCGATGTCATACGTGATGTTGTCATCGGCCAGGAACACGACCTGGGCGCCCCGGCAACGGGCATCCTCCAGATCGGCCACCACCCGGGAGATGGGAAAACGGCGGAAGGTATGGCCGTACATCTGGGTGATGGAACAGAACTTACAGTTGTAGGGACAACCCCGGGAGGTCTCGGCCACATCCAGGGGCATCCCCAGAAAGTGGAAGCCCGTGGCCAGCCGGGCATCGCGATGGGGCCGCGGCAGTGTATCCAGGTCGAGCAGGGGCCGGGGAGGATTGTGGTTCCAGGTGTCTTCCTCCCGATAGCTCAGGCCCAAAATGGCCCGGAAGTTCGGCGTGGGGTTCTCCAGGGCGGCCACCAGTTCCCGGAAGGTGGCTTCGCCCTCGCCCCGCACCATGAAATCCAGGGGCAGGGGCTCTCCCTCCGCCAGCTCCTGCGCCAGCAGCGTGGCATGATATCCCCCGGCCACGATTTTAATGGCAGGATCATGTAGGCGCACCACGCGGGCCACCCGCAGGAGGGTGTCGAACTGAAAGGTCATGGCGCTCAGACCCACCACCTGCGGCCGGAAAGTGGTCAGGACTTCGGTGAGCGGTTGGCGCAGGCGGGAGCCCCAGAGAACCAAATCCAGGACCTTGACCTCGTGTTCAGGCAGACTGCCGGCCAGGGAAACGATGGCAAGATTAGGGATCTTGGTTGTGTTGTTGACAAAATCCACCACATCGGGCATGGCCAGCAGGAGAATTCTCATATAATCCCGGGTATCCTGGAAAGGTGATCCTATGGCAGGCGTACGAGTCCTCATCCATGGCCTGGAGAGAGGGGGCGCCCCGCCCCCTTGCCACTGCCCTGGTGGGACCCAGTTAAGAGTGATATTGTATCACATCATGCCAGATTATTCCTGAGCCGGGGAAGAAAAATCCCGTGCCTTCGAACTTCCCTGGAAAAATCCGACCATCTGCCCTGCCTCCCGGTAGTCCAGGGCGGGAATCTTCCCCCGGGGGTGGCAAGGTTGAACGTCTGGCCCCCGTGGGGCTTGCCCTCCTCGCCTGGCTGGGGCTATGGACCTGCCTCATCCTCTTCGTCAACCCGGTGGGCGAATTCATGGTCAATGATGACTGGTCCTTCGTGAGGTGCCTGGAGGCCTGGCGCCAGGACGGGCGCATCATCGCCACCGGCTGGGGGTTCAGCCGGGCGCCGGGGGGGCCCTTCCTGATGGTCCACCTGTGGTGGGGCCATCTGTTTACCCAGGTCTGGGGCTATTCCCTCACCGCCCTGCGGCTGTCGGTGTTGCTCCTGGGCCTCCTGGGGTCACTGGGGCTGTTTCTCCTCTTACGGGGGGCCGGCGCCACCCTGGCGCTGGCCGGGTTGGGGACCCTGACCATCATGGTCAACCCCCTGTACCTGTCGCAGTCCTTCACCTTTATGACCGACATCACCTTTGCGGCCCTGATGATCTTTGCCCTCCTGACCCTGATCCAGGGTTTTTCCCGGGGCTCTATAACCCTGGCCGGCTTCGGGCTGCTGCTGGTCCTGGGCGCGGTCTGCACCCGCCAGATCGGCCTGATCCTGGTACCGGCGACAGTGACCGCCTGGTGGCTGCAGCGGCGGGACCAACCCCGGGAGGTGGGAATCGTTGCGGGGCTGGCCGCCGGGCTGGTGCTCCTCCCCTGGCTGGCGGGGGAACTGTTGCTGCGCCGGGCCGGCGGGACCACCCTCATCCATAACCAGGCCGTCCAGGAGATCGTGCGCCTTCCCCTGGCCAAAGGATTCTTCGATTACGGTTTTTATCTGGGGAGGTGTTTCCTTTTCACCTTCCTCTACACGGGGTTCTTGGTCTCGCCGGTGTTGGTGGGGCGTTTTGGGAGGCTTTGGGCCCGGGCGGGGTGGAAACGGCTGGGGGTCGGCCTCACCCTGGCCGGGGGGGTGGGCGCCGGAGCGGCCCTGGCCGGCCTGATCCGACTCCCGGTCTCCTTTCCCGGAAACGTCCTCTTCAATTGGGGGATCGGCCCCGTTCTTCTGAAGGATACCTATATCCTGAACCTGCTGCGCGCCCCCACCCTGCCGCCGGTCCTCTACCTGCTCCTGGGGTTCGGAGCCGTGATCACGGCCGTGATGCTCGTCCATCTCCTGGGTTCGGACCTGCGCCAGCTGGTGATCCACCGGTCGCCCCCCGGCGGCTTCGGCGCCACCCTGGCCTTCCTGGCCGCCCTGGCCTACCTGATCATCGTCGTCCTCATCGGGTTTCGCGACCGCTATCTGATTCCCCTCATTATCCTGATCACCGTCTGGCTCAGCCTGAGGCCCGGCCCCTCCGGACCGCCATCCCGCTGGCCGGGGTGGGCGGCAGGGGGCTTGCTGCTTTTCCTGGGCGTGGCCAGTGCCACGGCTCTCCACGACTTCATGAACCTCAAGCGGGCCCTGGCCCAGGCCCACCAGGAGATCGTGCAGCAGTTGGGGGTCTCCCCCTGCCGGGTGGACGGCGGCATGGAATTCAATGGCTATCACTGCTACCGGCCCGAGTTCCAGCCCCGACCCGGGCTGAGTTGGTGGTGGGTGGAGCGGGAGGACTATCTGGTGGCCCTGGGACCGCTCCCGGGCTATACTGTCGTGAAGACGTTTCCCTTCCCGAGGTGGGGGGGAGGAGAAGGCGCGATATTTCTGCTGCAACCGCAGGTCGCCGCCACCCTCGGGGGCCATTCCCCGCCTTCACCGTAAACCTTGTCCGGGCAGCTTCGTAACCGGCCCAGACCTCCGGTTCCCCTGGCCGATTCCTCACCGCCCCATCTTGCAGGGGTCGGATAAGCTCCAAAAACCCGTTGCCGGGGGGCGGCAAATATGGCACAGTGTTATGTCATCCCCCCGGATATCCCTTGACAGCAGGCCGGCGTTCCTGGGGAACCGCCGCGCCAGAATGGACACCATGATCCAGCACGATCTCCGGGAGCTGCTCCGCTACAAGGATCTGCTCCTCAATCTGGTCATTCGGCACCTCACCGTGCGTTATCGGCGGTCGATGCTGGGTTTTTGCTGGAGCCTGCTGAATCCCCTCCTGAATACCGTCGTGTTCACCATCGTCTTCGCCACCGTGTTTCGCTTCGGCATGAAGGACTTTATTATCTATTTTCTGTCGGGATACCAGCTCTGGAACTTCGTCTCCCAGAGCACCGTCGATGCCGCCCATAGCATTCTGCTCAACGGCCAGTTGTTCAACAAGATATATCTCCCCACCTCCATTTTCGTCTATTCGGTGGTCCTGTCGGGGTTGATCAATCTGGGATTGGCCTTGGTGCCGCTGTTCTTGCTGGTGTTGGTCATCGGCAAAGGGTTGCACCCGGCATTGGTCTTTTTACCGCTCCCCTTATTGTTTACCCTGCTGTTTTCCCTGGGGGTGTCACTCACCCTGGCCTCCACCGCGGTCTTTTTTCACGATATCATCAACTTCTATAAGATTATCCTGATGCCCTGGATGTATCTCACCCCCATCGTCTATCCCCTGAATATCGTGCCCGAGAAATACCTGCCCCTGATCAAGCTCAATCCCATGTATTACCTGGTGGAGTGCTTTCGGCAGCCGATTGTCGCCGGGACCCTGCCCGACGTTAACCTGGTGCTCATGGCGGGGGGCATCTCCCTGGCGACCCTGTTCGTGGGCTATGCCATATTTCATCGCCTATCAGACAAATTCGTCTATTATGTGTAACCCGTCGGCTGAAACTCTCACTCCCGAATCCATCATCTCTCTCCGCCAGGTGTCGGTGCGCTATCGCCTACCCAAGGAGAGGATCAACTCCTTGAAGGAATTCGTGGTCAAAATGATCCGACGGCGGGTCGAATACGAAGAATTCTGGGCCTTGCGGGAGGTTTCCTGGGAGGTGGCGCCCCGTGCCATGGTGGGGATTATCGGTCGTAACGGCGCCGGGAAGAGCACGCTCCTGAAGGTCGTGGCCCGGGTCATGAAGCCCCAGACCGGCAGCGTCAGCGTTACGGGCCGAATTGCGCCCCTGATCGAATTGGGGACCGGTTTTGATCCGGAACTGACCGGCTTGGAAAATGTCTACCTGTACGGCTCGATCCTGGGCCTGGGCTGGAAAGAGATGCATCGCCGGCTCGACGGCATTATTGCCTTTGCCGAGCTGGCCGATTTCATCCAGTCGCCCTTGCGCACCTATTCTTCCGGCATGATAGCCCGGCTGGGCTTTGCCATCGCCACCACTCTGGAGGCCGACATCCTCATCCTGGATGAAATTCTGTCCGTCGGCGATGTCGCCTTCCAGGGCAAGTGCCAGGAGACCATCGCGCAGTTCCGGAAGAAGGGGGTGACCATCCTGTTTGTCTCCCACGATCTGCCCCAGGTCCGAAAGTTATGTGACCGGACCCTGTGGCTGGACCATGGCCGGGTGATGGCCTGGGGTGAGACGAACCGGGTCGTCGAGGCCTATGAACAGTTCCTGGCCCGTAACCATCAGGACCCGGCGAGAGCGTTAACAAGCTTAACTTGAGGGGAGGGCAGGGGCCTATGACCCCTGGCCCCCTCTCCCAAAGGCAGTCCTTCCCTTGGTCTCATTATTCCAGTTTATGAACCGAGTAATAATTCACTGCAAGTCTGGCGAGGGTTCCCGTGCAGGTTAGATTTTGGCGCCTCAAGGAATTATATCACCATGGGGGACAGTTCCGGCGCCGCCGGCTGCAGGAGATGGCGGGTAAGGTCCTCCGGGAATTGAAACGAGGGAACCTTGATTTTTTCCTGGAACAGACCTTTATCTACCTGCAGCGTTGGGTCGGTTACCGGTTCTGGATCTCCCGGACCGAATCCTGGCAGCGGGCCGCCCTCGAGGCAGAAATCGCCCGTTTGTCGTATCAACCCACGATATCGATCCTCACCCCGGTGTATAATGTTGATCCCCGCTGGTTGGACAGGTGCATCACCTCGGTGTTGCAGCAAGTCTATCCCCGCTGGGAATTATGTCTGTACGATGACGCCTCGGACAACCCGGCCACCCGGCGATGTTTGCAGGCCTGGGAGGATCACCCGGACCCGCGCCTCAAGGTCTCCTGGGGGGAGCGTCGCCAGCATATCTCCCGCGCCTCCAATGACGCCCTGGCCATGGCCAGCGGAGAGTTCATCGGCCTGTTGGACCATGACGACGAACTGTCGCCTCTGGCTCTCCATGAGGTGGTCAAACTCTTGAATGAGCACCCGGAGGCTGATTTTATTTACTCCGATGAGGACAAACTGACCATGCGGGGCGTGCGCCGGGCCCCCTTCTTCAAACCGGACTGGTCTCCCGACTTGTTCTTTTCCCTCATGTACACCTGCCATCTGGGGATTTACCGCAAGGCGTTGATGGATAAAATCGGCGGCTTCCGTCCCGGCTTCGAGGGGGCCCAGGACTACGACCTGGTGCTGCGACTCATCGAACAGACCAGTGCCGACAGAATCTTTCACATCCCCCGGGTCCTCTACCATTGGCGCCAGATCCCCGGCTCCGCCGCCGCCGGCATGAGCGAGAAAGGCTATGCCCACGAAGCCGGGAAGCGGGCTCTCACCGACTATATGCACCGGCAAGACCTCGCCGGAGAGGTGGTGGACGGCTTTCTGCCCGGATTCTATCGGCTGCATCGGCAGGTTCCCGACAGCCCTCGGGTGTCCATCATTATTCCCTTCCGGGACGGGGTGGACTTGTTGCGCCGATGTGTGACCAGTATTCTTACCACCACCGACGAATCATGGTATGACCTTATCCTTATCAATAATCGCAGTACGGCACCCGAAACGCGTCGATATCTGGCCGAGTTATCAGATAACCCGGCAATCTCTATCCATGACTTCGATGCGGACTTCAATTTCTCCGCCCTGATCAATTTTGGCGTCGGGAAGAGTCGGACTGACTTGATCTTAATCCTGAATAATGATACGGAAGTGATCAATTCCGATTGGCTTACGGCCATGCGGGAACACCTCCAGCGCCCGGAAGTGGGAGTCGTGGGCGCCAAACTCTACTACCCTGACCAGACGATTCAACACGGGGGGGTGGTCATTGGCATTGCCGGGACCGCCGGTCACGCCTTCAAACATTTTCCCGGGGATCACCCCGGATACTGCGGCCTTCTGAATGCAGTCCGGAATTGCAGCGCCGTCACCGGGGCGTGCATGCTCTTCAAAAAGGAGCTTTTCAACCGGGTCGGGGGTTTTGATGAGGTCAATCTGCCCATCAATTATAACGACATCGACTTCTGCCTGAAGGTCCGGGAACGGGGTTATCTGGTGGTCTGGACGCCCTTTGCCCAGTTGTATCATTACGAAAATGCCACCAAGGGGGACGATGCGGCGGCGAGACCCCAGGCCCCCGACTACCGGGCCCAACGGGAGGCGGAAAGGGCCTATTTTCAGCGACGCTGGCAGAGAGTCATTGCGCATGATCCCTATTACAACCCCAATCTGACCCGGCGCCGAAACAACTATGCCCTACGGTTTACCATGAGCGAGATGCTTACTTCGCCGCCGGCCCGTTGCCCATGAAGACGCCCACCGCCGTCGTGATCGGGGCGGGGCCGGCCGGCCTCACCGCCGCCTACCTTTTGGCCCAAAAAGGCATCCCGGTGGTCGTCCTGGAGGCCGACCCCCGCTATGTGGGCGGCATTTCCCGCACCGTAGTCTATAGCGGCTGGCGTTTTGATGTGGGAGGGCATCGCTTCTTCTCCAAATCGCCGGAGGTGGAAAGCCTGTGGGCGGAAATCCTGGGGCCCGACCTGCTGACCGTGCCGCGGTCCTCCCGGATTTATTATCGGGGCAAATTTTATACCTATCCCCTGCGGGCCTTGGAAACCCTGCGCCATCTGGGGCTGGGGGAAGCCGGCCGCTGTGTGTTGTCTTACCTTGGGGCCCGGCTGCATCCCATCAAGAACCCAAAGAACTTTTCCGACTGGGTGACCAATCAGTTCGGGCGGCGCATCTTTGAGATCTTTTTCAAAAATTATACGGAAAAGGTTTGGGGAATCAGATGCTCGGAGTTGAGTGCCGATTGGGCCGCCCAGCGCATCAAGGGGCTATCGCTGACCGCAACCATCCGGCATGCGCTGTGGCGTCGCCCCCGGGATCAGGCCGGGACGGGGACCATCACCACCCTGATCGACGCCTTCCGCTATCCCCGCCTGGGGGCCGGCATGATGTGGGAGGCCGCGGCCCGGAAAGTTGCTGCGTGGGGGGGTGAGGTCCATCTGGGGTGCCGGGTGACCCACCTCCGGCGGGAGGCCGGAGACGGCGGCTGGGTGGTCAGCTATGAGCACCAGGGCCAGGAGCATCAGATCAGGGCGGCGGAGGTCATTTCGTCGGCCCCCCTGGGGGAGGTGCTGGGCAGCATCTCCCCGCCCCTGCAGACTGCCGCCCTGGCCCGGACCCTGCGGTATCGCGACTTCATCATGGTGGTCCTGATCCTACGGGAGCACCACCGTCTGCCTGACCAATGGATCTATGTCCAGGACCCCGACGTGCAGGTGGGAAGGGTCCAGAACTTCAAACAGTGGTCTTCCGGGATGGCCCCGGATGACTCCCTGTGTCATTATGGGTTGGAATATTTCTGCTTCCAGGGAGACCCGCTCTGGCGGCAGTCCGATCGCCAGTTGCTGGAATTGGCGCAACGGGAGCTGGCCGCCCTCGGCCTGGCGGAGGCGTCTCAGGTGGTGGATGGTTGCGTGGTGCGCCAACCCAAGGCCTATCCCATCTATGACGCCCATTACGGGACGCATCTGGCGCAGATCCGCCGGGAACTGCAGCACAGCTGTCCCCACCTGCACGTCGTCGGCCGCAACGGTATGCACCGCTACAATAATATGGATCATGCCATGATGACCGCCATGCTGACCGTCAACAACATCTTGGCGGGAGCCCCGCAGTACGACGTCTGGGCGGTGAATCAGGATGCCCAATATTGTGAGGCCGGGATGGCGGGAGGAGCGGACGACTTTCGGGAGGCGGCCCGATGTCAGTAATCAACCCGGTCGCCGGGCTGCCGGCAGAGGATCGGCACGGCTTGGTCCCACCCGGAGCCTGTCTGGGCCTGGTTCTCCTGACGCTCGTGTTGGGATTGGTGTATCTCGCCCTGACTCCCCCCTTCCAGGTGCCCGATGAACCCCATCACTTTCTGCGGGCCTGGCAGATCAGCGAGGGGCAGGTCTGGGGAGAGGTACGCCAGGGAAAGGCGGGAGGCCAGATTCCTCCCGGCATCGGTCAGGATGTGGCTCGGTTTAACCCCCTGGCGGGCGCCCCTCAGGCCCGGATTTCCCGGGAGGTGCTGCTCCGGGAATATCGACGCAGTACGGAATGGACCTCAGAGAATGTCACCGCTCGGGCCTTCACCCCGTTTTCCAATACCGTGCTCTATGCCCCGGTGCCGTACCTGCCCCAGGCCCTGGGCCTGTGGCTGGCCCGGCAGTGGGGGCTGCACACCGTCGCCGCCCTGTACCTGGGGCGTCTCCTGTCCCTCCTGGCCAGCGTCAGTCTCCTGGGGGCGGCATTCTGCCTGTGCGCCTTCTCCTGGCGACTGGTCTTTCTCCTGTTCCTGCTGGCCACCCTGCCCATGAGCCTGTTTTTATGGGGGGCGCTGTCGGCCGACGCCATGACCATCGCCCTGGCCTTCCTCAACTTGGCCCTCAGCCTCCGGCTCCTGCGGCAATGGAACTTTGCCGGCTTCGTGTCGTTATTGATCTGCAGTCTGTGGTTGGGGTTGTGCAAGGGCTTCTATGTCCTCATTCCCCTGGCTGGAATCCCGGCAATAATGCTGGCGGAGGAGAAAATAACGACGAAGATTGCCGGCGCCTTCCTGCTGGCGGCGGTCAGCCTGGGACCCGCCCTCGCCTGGAGTTGGAGTGTGACCGCGTTATACACCCCGGGGCGCACCGACATTGCCATCGATCCCGTCGGGCAATTCCATTTTGTTCTCCGGCAGCCAGGGGCGTTCTTCGCCGCCTGGATCACCACCCTGCGGCAGCATTGGAATGGTTTCTACACGTCCTGTATCGGCATCCTGGGGTGGCTGGATACCCCCCTCCCCCGGGTGGTGTATCGGGGTTCGGCCGTCTTGCTGGGGGTGACCTTGCTGATCGGACGCCAGCCCCGGCCACCCGAGGTATGGCCTCCCTGGTGGTCTGCGATAATGGCGGGACTGATATTTTTGACCAGCACGTTACTCCTGGCCCTGGCCTGTTACCTGTCCTGGACCCCCGTGGGCGCCCCCCAGGTCGAGGGTATCCAGGGGAGGTATTTTTTACCTCTGGCACCCCTGGCACTGCTGTGGTGGCCACCCGCCTGGTATGTGCGGCCGTCCACCTATCGCCTGATCCAGGTAACGGCCGGCCTCGGTTGGCTGTACCTGGCGGTGGTCTCGGCGGCAGCCCTGTACCAACGCTATTGGGGTGCGGGGGGGGCGCTGCCGGGAGCCTGGGAGTGATTCGGCCCGGGTGGGAGAACAGACCGGGATGCCGGAGAGGGAAAACAGAGCCTTGAACAGACAGCCAGCGGCGGCACCACAGATGGAATCTCCTCCGGCCGCGCCCGAGGGGCGACGGCAAGGCCTGCTGATCAGGCTTTGGCGGCAGCGGCGTCTCTTGTTGCTTGTCGGTGACGTGAGCATCGTTTTCACCGCCGTCATCGTGGCCTATTGCGTGCGGTTTTATTCTCCCTGGGTGGTGGCTGTCTTTCCTCCGGTGGGTCCAAAGATCCCGCCCCTGGAGCCCTTCATCAATGCCGGGATGCTCCTGAGCCTCTTCTGGCTGGTTCTCATTGTCAACCACGGGGTCTATCGGGCCGATAGCCGACTGGTGCTGTCGTTCAGCCGCCAGTGGCGCGCCATGGTACTGGCCGGAGCTTATGCCTTTATCCTGCTCATGGCCTTTGGGTTTATTTACCGGGAGATGTTGGTGTCGCGGCTGGTGTATATCATCGCCTTCCTGGTGGCCAGCCTCCTGTGGCTCCTCTTTCACCTCGGCTTCCGCCTGTTGGAGAGAACCCTGGGGAACCATGCCCTCCTGCTGGAGAAAGTTGTGTTCGTTGGGCACCCCCGGCGGGCCGAGGCCTTTTTTTCCCGATTACAGGATCAAAATCAGCCGCTCAAGGTCCTCGGTCTGATGGCTGCCGGTCCCCCGGCCGGAGCCACCCTGGACCCCGGCGGTCTGCCCCGGCTGGGCACGCTGGAGGACATCGCCGCGGTCCAGGCCCGCACCTCCTTCACCACCCTGTTCATCATCCCGGATGAGGAGATGAATTCCCATCCCGTTGTCCCCCGGGATCATCTCATCGAGACCCTGAACTTCTGTGAAGAGCGGGACATCCCGGTCTACATCGTCCCGGATGCCTTCGGAGTGGCCGTGGCCAGTCGAGAGGTGGGGGCCCTCACCGGGTTTCCCATCATCAAACTCCGGGATGCGGCCTTGCATCCGGTCTACCGCATTGTCAAGCGGGTGATGGACATCACCCTGTCTGTAATGATCCTGATCGTGACCCTGCCCCTCGGAGGGGTGATCGCCCTGGCCATCAAGATCACCAGTCCCGGGCCGGTTATCTATGCCCAGAAGCGGGCCGGCCTTCAGGGCCGACCCTTTTGGATGTATAAATTCCGGACCATGGTGGCTGACGCGGATGAACGGTTGCGGGAGTTCGTCGACTTTGAGCGACTGGCGGAGCCGGTTTTTAATATTCGGCACGATCCCCGCGTCACCCCCCTGGGCAGAATTCTGCGGCGCTGGAGCCTGGACGAACTGCCCCAATTCCTCAACGTCCTGTTGGGTGACATGAGTATCGTGGGCCCGCGGCCCGAACGGGTCGAGCTGGTGGCGGTGTATAATGCCTGGCAACGGCGCCGGCTCAAGGCCAAGCCGGGGATCACCGGCTATCAGCAGGTGATGGATCGTGGCAGCCTCTCGCTGAAGCGGCGTACCGCCCTGGATCTGTACTATCTCAAAAGACAAAACCTCTGGCTTGACCTGTTTATCATGGTCAAAACCGTGATGGTGATCTTGCGGGGGGATGGTTTGAAATAGCGGAGCGCCGGGGATTCAAGCTTCCCGGTTCTTCCCCCCCTCCTCCACGTTGTCGCCGGCCCGGACCGCCAGGCGCCAAGAGACCTTGAGCTAGGGACCCTATGCCGCGTTTTTTCACCCTGAGCCCCACCTCCCCCCTGGCCGACCGGCCGACAGAGCAGTGCCAGTCAGCCGATTTACCGGCCTCCTGGGGAGAAAAGGCCGCCTGGTGGTGGTTTCTGGCCACGACCCTGCAAGTCACCTTCCTGCAGCCGTACGTGGTGATTTGGCACGAGCGGGTCAATCTCTTTTCAGCCGGATGGTGCCTGGTCGCCCTGATTCTGGCCCTGGCGTTCTCACCCCGCCGCGCCCTCCTGGTCAGATCCCGGGTGGGACTGATAGCTTTGGTGCTGGTGGGATTGGCGGCCCTGAGCTCTCTGTTGAGCCGCGCCCCGGCCATGTCTGCGGCCCGGGCCGGCGTCATTCTGGCGGCCGGATTGGGGGGTTTCGGATGCGCCCGTTTGCTGCTGGCCAGTCCCGCCCGGCAGATCGTGTGGGTCTGGTTCTGCTTTGCCCTCTGCCTCACTGTGGGCCTTTTGGGGTTCTGGGGCTATGTCTGGTGGGGCAACATTTTTCAGGCCATCGAGGTCCATTTTCATCCCATGGCCGGCCGACTTATCCTCCTGAGCTTTGCCCCCCTGGCGCTTCTCTATGGGGCCTCCCGGGGGCGACAGGCGCTGGCCCTGGCCTCCCTGGCGGCGGTATATACCCTCTTGCTCCTGGCCCACACCTCCTCCACCAAGGGGACGGCGGTGCTGATTCCGGCGGCCATGTGTCTGGGGGCCGCCTGCTTCCATCGCTGGCCGAAGAAACAGTTTATCGTCATCGTCGCCCTGGTTGGTCTCACCTCCCTGACGGCCGGGGGCAAGATCTTTGCCCTGTCCCACTATAAGAACCGCTATCATGATTCAGTGTCCTATCGCATTGAAAACTATGCCTTTTCCTGGCATCTGGCCCGCCAGCACCCTTTTTTCGGCATCGGGCTATGGGCCCCCCGGGACACCTTTCTGGAGGACTATGAGCTCACCTACCCCTACCTGTCCAAGGAAGATTTCACCCAATGGACACGCACCTTAAAAACTTCAGAGAATAATTATCTGACCTTTCTGGCGGACCTGGGGATACCGTTTGTGCTTCTGTACGGAGGGGCCTTGGGGGTCATCGTCATCCGCCTGGCCCGCCAGGCCATTCAGCCCGCGCCCGGTATCATTATTCCTCCCCTGGCCCTGCTGGTGCCCATCGGGGGAGAGATGCTCCATTTCGTCTTTTACGAGGGACTCTTCCACCCGCAGGTGAGCTGGCTCTTTCATATTCTGTTGGGTCTCGCTCCCCTGGGTGCCCCCGGGACCAGGATTTCCCGGGAGGCACTCACTGCCTTTCTGGGGCGGAGCGCGGTGGTGTTGCTGGCGGTGGGGGGCGGGGTGGGGCTGGGCATCGGCATTGCCTCGGCCCTGGGGTTGACCACCATGCCCTAAGGGCTCCGAAAAACTGTTTGAGAAAACTTCACCATGACTCCAGCGACCCCGAAACGGCCCCGCATCGCCGTCAACGGCAGATTTCTGGCCCAGGGCGCAGCCACCGGGGTGCAGCGCTACGCCCGGGAGATGGTTAGGGCCTTGGCGGCCCTGTCGCCCCCCTGGGACGGCGTCCTCTGGGCCCCCCGGGATATCGGTGCGTTTGCGCATCCTTGGCTGGAGCGGGATACCTCCCCGCTGACCGGGGTCGGGTGGGAACTCCTGCGCCTGCCCTGGCTGGCCCGCCGGCGGGGGGCTGAGGTGCTCTGGTGCCCCGGCAACACCGCTCCCCTGGTGCCCCGGGGGACGGCCCTGGTGGTCACGGTGCACGACGCCGCCGTCTTTGCCCAGCCGGGCTGGTTTTCACCTTGGTTTCGCTGGTATTATCGGCTACTGCCGATTCTCTGGCGCCGGGCGCAGCGCATCGTCACCGTCAGTGAGTTTTCCCGGAGCGAGCTGAAAAACCGCGGTCTGGTGGGCCGGGAGCAGGACATTGCCGTGATTCCCTGCGGCCTCACCGAGTTGCCCGGGAGTGCCCCCGCCTCTCCCGACAGAGAGCGCCTCAGGGTGGGCCGGCCCTATATACTGGCCCTGGGGTCCGGGAACCCGCGCAAAAACACCCCGCGACTCCTGGAGGCCTGGGCCGGTTTGCCGGTGACGGTGAAACAAGGCCGGCTGCTGGTGCTGATCTCCCAGCCGGGGGATCTCTATGGGCGGGAACGCCAGGGGAGGCTGCCGGAGGATGTCATCCGCCGGGACTACGTCACCGACGTGGAGTTGGCCGAACTCTATCGGGGGGCGGACATCTTTATCTATCCCTCTCTGTACGAGGGTTTCGGGATGCCGCCCCTGGAGGCGATGGCCGTCGGCACCCCGGTCCTGACCGCCGGCAACACGTCGGTGCCAGAGGTGTGCGGGGGGGCGGCGATCTATTGCGATCCCTACAGCGTCGCCGACCTGCGGGACAAGCTCGCCCGGATGCTGCTCGATGCCGCCGGGAGGCAGGAGTTGAGTCGCCGGGGCCGGGAGCGGGCCCGGGAATTTTCCTGGGAGCACAGCGCCCGCCGACTGGCGGAGGTGTTACTGGAGGTCTGTGACCGTCGGGGCCGGTGAGGTGATGGCCAGCCATAAGCAGCGGCACTCGGCCGGGACTCCGGCTCATCTTCTCTTCCCCCGGATGGAGGTGTGAGGCATTGGTCATGAAAGCGGTGGCGGTGCATGATTGGCTCTATACCTACGTGGGCTCGGAACGGGTCCTGGCCGCCATGGTGCGGTGCTGCCCGGTATCCGCCATTTATACCACGGTGGATTTTCTGCCCCCGGAGCAGCGGCACTTTCTGCGCGGACTCCCGGTCTACCATTCATTTCTGCAACATCTTCCCGGAGCCCGGCGCTGGCGCCGCTATTACCTCCCCCTCATGCCCCTGGCCATGGAAAGTTTTGACGTTTCCGAGGCCGACGTGGTGATCTCGTCGTCGTCGGCGGTGGCCAAGGGGATTCTGACCCATGCCGGCCAGCTGCATATCTGTTACTGCCATACGCCGGCCCGGTATGTCTGGGATTTGAGCCATCAATATCTCCGGGCGGCGGGACTGGATACGGGCCTGAAGTCCTTCCTGGTGCGGCTGGGTCTCCACTATCTGCGCCTCTGGGATGTGTCCAACTCCACCCGGGTCGATCATTTTGTGGCCAATTCGCATTTCGTGGCCCGACGCCTGTGGCATCTGTACCGGCGCCGCAGCACGGTCATCTATCCGCCGGTGGAGGTGTCCCGCTTCACCCCCGGGGGCAACAAAGAGGATTTTTATCTGACCGTGTCCCGATTGGAATCCTACAAGAGAATCGATCTCATGGTGGAGGCCTGCCGGGCCTTGGGAAAAAAGCTGGTCGTGGTGGGGGACGGCCCCGAGATGGCCCGTTTGAAAGCCAAGGCGGGTCGCACCATCGAGCTGCTGGGGTCCCAGCCGGATGCGGCGGTGGTGGACCTGATGCAGCGGGCGGGCGGCTTCATCCTGGCCGCCCAGGAGGATTTCGGTATTGCCCCGGTGGAGGCCCAGGCCTGCGGCACTCCCGTGATCGCCTTGGCCCGGGGCGGGGCCCTGGAGACGGTGCGGGGGGTCTATCCCGGGGAGCGGCCTGAACCCGGGACCACCGGGGTCTTTTTCCGGGAGCAGACCGCGGCGGCCCTGGCCCAGGCCCTGGAGCATTTTGAGCGCCACCGGGGGAAATTTGATCCCGCGGCCTGCCGCGCCCAGGCCGAGCGCTTCCGCCAGGAGCACTTCGAGACCGCCTTTGGGGAGTTGGTGCGGATGCAGTGGCAGGCTTTTCAGGAGGATAACTTCAGAATCAGGCAAGATACGGGGGAAGGCCCGCCCGGGGTCTAACCGATGGTTGAAAAAGGTTTGTCGGGGAGGGGGCCTCGGGCCAGAAGAAAGAACCGGCTATTTTCCCCATCTGTTCCTGCGAAGCAAGGTTTTTCAACAGCCTTTTAAAGACTTGACTGTCCTTTCCCACATACCTGACGGAGAGCGGCGGTCATCTTGAGGCGACTCATCCAGGGTCCGCCTCAGCGACCATATTTCTCCTCTCGGTCGCGTATCCCCGGCAGTCCCACCAGGGCATGGAACTCCGTCATCTCCATGAGACGCCCGGCGAGCCCCCCGACCTCACCCGTGCGGGCCAAGTCTGCAAAGGCTTCCGTCAGGGCCCGGGCCATAACATACGTCCCCACGGTGGGAAAGGCCACCGCCGCAAACCCCATGGCCTGGAGTTCCCGGGCCGACAGCAGCGGCGTTTTGCCGCCGGGCACCAGGTTCGCCAGGGTGGGCGCCTCGATCTCGGTGGCGATGCGCTTCAGGTGCTCCACGGTTTCCGGAGCTTCCACAAAAATCATATCGGCCCCGGTTTCCCGATAGAGGTGCGCCCGCTCCAGGGCTTCCTCCAGTCCCAACCCGGCCAGGGCATCGGTGCGGGCGCAGATCACCAGGTTGGGGTCCTGGCGGGCATCCAAGGCCGCCTTGAGCTTCTCCACCATCTCGTCGGCCGGGATCACCTGCTTGCCCGCCATGTGTCCACACCGCTTGGGCCACACCTGGTCCTCCAGGATAATCGCCGCCACCCCGGCCTTTTCATAGAGCTGGACAGTACGCCGCACGTTGGTGACGTTCCCGTAGCCGGTGTCGCCGTCGGCCAACACCGGCAGGTCCACGGCATCCACGATGCGGCCGGCGCAATCCACCATCTCGGTGAGGGTCAAGAGCCCCACATCCGGGGCCCCCAACCGATGCGCGCTGTTGGCGTACCCCGCCGCGGCCACGGCCCGGAAACCGGCGGCCGCCGCAATCTTGGCCCCCAAGGCGTCCGGCGCCACCGGTAGCAACAAAATCTCCGGCGCCTCCAAAAATTGGCGGAAGTCTGTGCTCTTTCCCATCACCCTGACCCTGGAGACAAAATCCCGGAGGGGAGGAGGAATTCGCCCCCCATAACCTTTCTCCTCACCCTGTTCGGAGAGGCCCCCTCCTGCCCCCATTATGGTGCGGCAAAGGGTCTCGGGGGCCTTAAGAGACACCCCCGAGGGTTTATTTATCCGGCAGCTTGGCCATCCCCCGAACGGTCCCCGATTTCTTGAACTTTTTCTTGACCTGCTTGGCCAGCCGTTCCGCCTCGATCTTGGAGCCAAAGGGCCCGGCCCAGACCTCATAGGGTTTTTTCCCCTGCTTTTTCAGCACATACGCTGGCATGCCCTGGCGTTGCAGCTTATCCCGCAGCTTTTGGGCGTCCCGATAGCGGCGGTAACTGCCCAGCCACACCCCATATTCCTTCTCGGGCCGGACTGGTGTCTGGGCCTGAGGTCTTGGGGTCGGAGCGGGCTCCTGCGGTGGGGCAGGGGCCGGAGTGGGTGCCGGACCGGTTGCCGCGGGCGGGATTGCCGGAGGCGGGGGGGGCGCAGAAGGTTCCGGCGTGGCCGGAGGAGGCACGGCGACCGGAGGCGGTGGCGGCAGGGTGGCGCTTACGCCCCCCGGCGGTTCAGCCGGTGGGGTCGTAACCCCGGGCCCGGTCGGGGCCGTCGGTTCGGTCTGCTTCGGCGTGGTGGGTAAAAACACCGTCACCACCACCAACAGGGCAGCCCCTACCAAGGCCAGCCCAATTCCCCATATCGCCTGTCGCTTCATGGCTTTACCTCCGCATCCATGCTGGAAAAGCTGCCGCCTCAGGATGAACCGGGGCCATCCCCCGACCGTTCATTTCTGGGGAGCTATCATAGCACAAGCGCACCAGCTTTTGCCACTCTTTTCCGCCGACGGTTTACCCATCCGGACCTACTTGCGCCGCTGCCGCATCATCATTAAATTAAAGAAGGTACGCGGACGCATCAGACGCCGTGGCTATCGGCCCAACCAATAGCCCGGAAGCTGTTCGGACATTATCGTGAGGTAGGGAATGGATGAGTATGGCTTCAGCTTTGACCACGACTGTGACACCTTCAGGAAGCCGCTGGTGGCGGTATTTCCTCACCCCTTGCATGGCCGATTGGTGGAAAAGATTGTCCTGATGGTAAGTCACAAAATCAACTATCGCGGCCTGCAATATAGATTGAGCTGGCGTGACAGTGGTGTCGCCTTCTACCGACCCATATAACTCCCACCGCGCAGGGTGAGTAGATCCCTCACCCGAAGGATCGAATCGGGGCCGGAGTCCCCTCCGGCCCCGATCTTTTATTTCCTGGAAGAGGCCGGGGGCGGATTCTCCGGCTGCCGCGGCTGCTCTATATACTGATCTCCGCGAAAAATATAATATTTCTCACTGTTAGCCGACACCTTCTTTCCACCCCGCCCCCCCCGGGTGCCTCGGACGGTCACCTTGAGATCATAGAAAGGGCCGGTTCCCGGGGCGACAAATTCATACTGCGTCGCGTAGGACCAATAGTTCTTGTCCTTTTTGCCCCCGGCGCAGGCTCCTTCATTATCCCCCCCCAGATCCAGTTCCACCAGGTTTTGAAATCTTCCGGCCCGCGGAGCCAGAAAGAGGGCATAGCTGGTCGTGTAGCCCTGGGCCATATCCGCTCCGGTCAGAATCACTCCAAACCGGCCCTGGCCCATCTGCAGCAACTTGGCCTCCGGAGCCTCACCGTATTTGCCCGCAAAGGTTATATAACGGTCCTCGGTCTCCAGGTGCCACGTGCCATTATCATACCCAAAGACAAAGCCGCTGAGGAGCGGGGCGCAGGCATGGCAATTAAAGATCTCGCCAGCCGGGATGCTCTGGGTCAGGAGGAGATATTTGATCTTCCCGTCCTCTTCAAAGAGCTGGGCCAGGGCCGGTTTTGCCACGGCCTCTTCCCCCGGGGGAAAGAAATCGTTTTCCCCCAGCGACTTGGGTAGGCTGGGGCGCCAGCGGGAAGAGCCCTGGGCCGCATCGAAGTTGCCAAAGACCTGTTGCATGGCCTTGGCCAGATCGATCTCCCCGGCCCGAGCGAGGCTTTCCCGGATTCTGGCCTGGACCGCGTCTCGCACCGCCAGCAGCACCGGATCGGTGGCCACCGGCTGCCAGCCCGTGTCACCCGGGAGTGCCGCGGCCAGAGTGCCGTCTTTCCGATAGTGCCCCCCCGACAGCCTCTGGAAGCGTCCCTGATCATCCAGCCGCACTCCCTGCACAGTATACTCTCCCTTTTCCAACTCGGTGAGGAGATTGGAGGTGATGATTCCGTCTTCCTGGCGTACCGAGCCATCCTCCAGAAAGACCTTCACTGTTGACCCCGGAATCGGGACGGGCGTGAATCCGGGACGCTCGACCGCCTTTTCCTCTCGCGGGCCGCAAGCCGCCAGCAGCAGTATTACAAGCACGAGCCAGGTGTTTTTTCCTTTGGTTACCATATGCCTTACCTTACTCTGTGGATTTTCCCTAATTCCGCCTCTCCCCCATACTTCCCGGCTTCCCGAAGCGAGTTTTTTTACATCGGCGAATACCACCAACTCTCGTTATAATAACAAGCATGACTCCCTGGACATCCCTCGTCCGGCGCCTTGGCATCTTCCTGGTCGCCGTCATTTTAACGCCGGCCCCCCTATCCCAGACTTGGGCCGCAACCGAGTCTGCGGTGGATGCCAGCCGCTGGCCGGCGGGTTACTTCTTCCCATATCACAAAGCCCCGCTCAAGGAAAAGGACAAAGTACTGCAATCCATCGCCGCCCGCTTGGACAAGCTTCAAGATGTCGGCCAGGGCCTGCTGGTCAAGGGCGCCATTCTCGATCCCTTGCGCACCGATGTGCCCCTCTATGACCGACTCCGCATCCTGGATGACAGCGGCCTCCTGGTTGTCGTCCACCGGGTGCCCAACATCTACTACCGCTTCAGCGGCGGCCCTCTGAACCGCAACACCTACCTGGTGATCAAAAACCCCAAGGTCAATTACCTGGACTCCTACATCACCCAAAACTTCGTCATCGAGGGTGATTTCTGGGCCTATGTCCAATCCTACATCGATCGCCTGCGTCGGGAGGTACAGCCGCCCTCCCCCACCCATTCGGGGCAGTGAGGCCCAACCAGGCGATCACTCATATGCATTTCGGACTGATCGTGCGGCCATATCAAACCCCTGCGGAACGGAGCCAGGGGACGGAAAATCGGGCGGAGTCCCTCCCACCACCGGAGGGGAAAAGCAGATGGCGGAAAGCCGGGGAGTGGAAAAACTGTTCCAGTCAGGGAAGCACAGACCATAATGGACAGACGTGAGGGCAAGATGAAAGCCAGGGGAATAACCGGGGAGACAATTGCACACATTCCGGCGGAAAAACCGTTGATCCTGGTGGTCGACGACGATCCCGGGCTGCTGACCAGCATCAGGGCCACTCTGGCCAGTGCCGGGTTCTTGGAGCCAGCCCTGCTATCAGACGGCAGGCAGGCCTTGGAGTGGGTCCGGCGCCACCGTTTCCCCCTGGTCATCCTGGATTTGCTCATGCCCCACATCCATGGCATGGAAATCCTGGCCCTGCTAAAAACCGAATTCCCGGCCACCGAAGTCGTGATCCTCACTGCCGTGGATGACGTCGCCATGGCAGTGGAGGCCATGAAGTACGGGGCCTATGATTATCTGGTCAAACCCGTGTCCCGGGAAAAATTGATTATCGTCATCGAACGGGCCCTGGAACGGTACAACCTGCGCCATGGACTGGAAATCTATGAAGGTGAATCGGCCTTTGCAGACCTGCAACATCCGGAGGCCTTCGCCAGCCTGGTGGCGGAGGACACGGCCATGGCCCGAGTCTTTCATCAGGCCGAAAGTTTTGCCCCGACGGATTACAATGTCCTGATCACCGGGGAATCAGGCACGGGGAAAGAATTGCTGGCCCGGGTGATCCATATCCTGAGCCGGCGAGCCGCGGCCCCCTTCATGGCTGTCAATATGGCAGCCTTCAGCCAGCATCTGTTCGATGACGAATTTTTCGGACATTCCCGCGGGGCCTTCACCGGGGCCGTGGGGGAGAAGCGGGGATTCTTCGAAGCCGCCGCCGGCGGCTCGCTCTTCCTGGATGAAATCACCGAGCTGTCGCCGGACCTGCAGGCCAAGATGCTCCGGGTTATCCAGGAGAAGGAGTTCTTTCGCCTGGGGAGCACCCAGCCGCGTCGGGTGGATGTGCGCATCATCGCGGCCTCGAACCGGGATGTGCGCCAGGCCGTGATCAAGGGAAATTTCCGCAATGACTTGTATTTCCGGCTGAATACCTGCCATATTCATATCCCCCCGCTCCGGGAGCGGCGGGGGGATATCATCCCCCTGACCCAGAGTTTTCTGAATAAATACAGCCAAGCAGCCCACAAAGAACTCACTCTGGGAGCCGATCTGAAGGAATGGTTGTACCACCAACCCTTTCCCGGCAACGTCCGGGAACTGGAAAATCTCATCGTCTCCGCGGTTTTTATCGAAAAAGGGCCGGTTCTGGGCCTCAGCTCCTTGGACTTAAAAGCGGGGGCGGCCGCCGGTGGCTCGGCCGAGGCCCCCCTGACCCTGGCGGAGGTAGAAAAGCAGCATATCCTCAAGGTTCTGGGCAGCACGGAGGGAAATCGGACCCAGGCCGCCAAGCTGCTGGATATCAGTTTGCGCACCCTGCAAAGGAAATTGAAGGCCTTTGGACCAACGGAGGCGTCATAATGACGCAGGACCGGTCATTTTGGCACCATTGAGATAACCTAAGCAATAAAGATAGTTGTAAACATTCAGGCTTGAAGCATGTGACATTTAGAACCACATCCCCCTGCCCGATTCCCTCTTAAAGCCGACGGAGGCCATTCCGGCCCCATCTTAATAATATGAATTTACAAGATAATATTTATTTATTGCCCCTTTTCCATGAGTGGCACATTCATTGCTTTGAAAAAATAATTAGAACATGCGAACATTTTTGACTGTATCTTTCCTTCCCCATCCCGGGCCAGGGTGGTGACCGGCATCCCGAGGAAGCATGGCGGTGGCAGCCAGGTCCCCCCGGTAGCCGGCCCTCCTGCCAACAGGGAAGTTACCGGGTGGGGAGGGATGTCAGTACCCCCCCGACAGCAGCGGAACGGCGTTTGATTATGCTGAATTTTCATCACTACCTGACGATCTTCGAAAACTACCCTCATCCCGCCATCATTCTAGACCACCATCATTGCTTGGCTAACCTTAATTTCGCTGCCTTGAAATGGGTGGCGGAGGCCAGACCGTCACCGGTATCGCCACGCCGCTCCACCTGTGAACTTTACCTTGAGGTCATGGAACGAAAGGCCTCCCAATTGGTCATGGCCCGCTCCTGCCAAGGTCAGGGACTGGACTCCTTTTTCCCCTGGCTGGTGGAACCGGTGGGTGATTTTGTGACCGGGACAGAGCTCGAACGCCAGCTTGAAATAAAGCCAAGTGGCCCCGGCGAGTCAATCATGGTGCGGCTCATTCGCCTGTTAGAGTCGCATGGAGAAGTTATCGGCACCCTGATTCTCTTGGAGGACCATAACCCGGCCCGGGGATCGCGGGAGGCCGGAGAGCAGCGGCGTTTGCAGGACAAGATCGAACGCCTGGAAACCCTGGGGCACGACCTGAATCAGCACCTCAAACCCATTCAGAGCCTGATGGAGATGATCCTGGATAAGGTGGACGAGACAGATCTGTTGCGGCCTCCCCTGGAATATTTGCGGTGGCATTTCCAGGGGCTGATCAGGACCAGCAATCGTCTCAATCTGGGGAGCGGCAAAAAAGGTCGACCCCCCAGAAAAGGCCGAGACATCATAGAGATGGTGCGATCACCCAGTGTGCCGCCCGGGAAGGTGAAAAGCTCGGGCACCTGGAGGAAAAAGATTACCTAGTTGGGGAAGCAGGCAGAAGCATCCGAGAGACCCGACCCTTGGTCGGGGAAACCGGCGGGTTAAGCACCCGCCGGTTTTTTTTTACAATTTCTCTACACTCTGGGTCTCTTGGAGTTTGGCCCGCATGCGTCGCAGGAGATCGGCATAGGAGGATTCCCCGATGATCCGGGAAAACTGGCTGCGGTAATTACTGATCAGGCTGACCCCTTCGATGACCACGTCGTAAATCCACCACTTGCCACCCCGGTCGAAGAGCCGGTAGTTGACGGAGATCTGGTCGTTGGGGCGTTTGATCAGGGTGCGGATTTCGGCGTAGCCGTTATCCAGCTTCTCGGATTGATAGACAACCTTCTCGTTGGTGTAGGATTCGATCTTGCTGGCGTAGGAACGCTCCAGGAGTTCGGCGAAGACGCTTATAAATTCAGCCCGTTGGGAGCTACTGAGAGAGCGCCAGTTCGCGCCCAGGCTTTGCTTCGACATTTCTTCGTAGTTAAAGCGCTGATCGATGACGCCTTTGAGCATCTGGCGACGCTGCCGGGCCATACCCGGCTTCTTCAGGTCGGGGCTGGCCAAAACCCGAATAACTTCATCTACGGTGCTGCGCAACTGGTCCATGGCCGGAGAGGCCCAGGCTGCAGTCCCGGGAAGCAAGGTAAGAAGCAGCAAGATCGCGAGGGATATCTTTAAGTTTCGTACCATTCAGGTTTACCTCGTTAAGGTTTAGGGGTAAAGATTCAACCGGCTTTAAAGGCTGCTGAAAGCCTTATCGCATAAAACAATATAAAACTTTAACCCCGGTAATGCAAAATCCAGGTTGTTAGACCTTGCCCTGGATATATTTGCCAATCAGTTCCTCCCATTCGATGGCGGACTCGGTGTTCCGGATCCGTCCTCCCGGTGACAGGGGATCGGAGGCGCCCCCCAGCGACAGCTTGACATATTTGTCACCGATGATGCCTTTGGTACGGATGGAGGCGATGGCGTCCTGGTAGACGGTCACCTTGTCGTTGATCTTGAGGGTCAGGCGGGCCTGGTTGTCCTGACCTACGCTGATGGCCTCCACCCGGCCCACATCGACCCCGGCCACTTCCACCGTGGCTCCCACCTTCAACCCGGAGACATTGTCAAAGTCGGCCACCACCTGGTAGCCGCGGCCGAACCATTCCAATTCCCCCAGGTGCACCGCCAGATACGTAATGCATGCCAAGCCAATGAGCACAAACAGACCGACAGTAAATTCCAGGTAGGCTTTTTTCATTCTTCACCTCATTGCAGGATCGAGCCCCCCGGGCCAGCGGGAGGGAAAAGGCAACGCGTCAGGCTCATGGTGCCGCGCTGAGGTCCCCACAGCCAGCGGGAATCACCGGACGGGTTTTTAAAAATCAGGGTCTCCCCGGATGAAGCGCTGGACCAACGGATCGCTGGACTGTTGAATGTCCGCCGGGGGGCCATGCGCAATAATCCTGCCGCCGTGGAGCATGGCCACAAAGTCGGCGATGGCAAAGATATCGGGGATGTCGTGACTGACCAGGAGGGCGGTGTAGCCGGACTCTTCCTGGGTCTTGGTGATCAGGTGGAAAACCGCATTGGTCATGGGCGGATCCAACCCGGTGACCGGCTCGTCGAACAGGATGATCTTGGGTTGCATCACCAGGGCCCGGGCCAGGGCCACCCGTTTTTTCATCCCGCCGGAGAGTTCTTCGGGATACTTGTTTTCCACCTCGGCGCGGAGGGCGACCTGAGCCAGACGCTCCCGGACCCGGGTCTGGATGTCGCCTTCGGAGAGCCGGGTCTTTTCCCTGAGCGGGAAGGCGACGTTTTCGAACACGGTGAGAGAGTCGAACAGGGCCCCCCCCTGGAACAGAAAGGCGAACTTCTCTTTCAGGGCCTTGAGGCTACGGCCCCGGGCCTGGGTCAGATTCACGCCGTCGATATAGACCGCCCCCCGATCAGGGGTCATGAGGCCGATGACGTGCTTCAGGAGGACGCTTTTCCCCACCCCGCTCTTGCCGATGATAACAGTGATCTTACCGGCCGGGACCGTCAGGTTGACGCCATCCAGGACCACCTGGCCATTGAAGGAGCGGCAAAGGTCGACGATGTCGATCATGGCTTACATGAAGAAAGAGGTCAGGATGTAGTCCCAGGCCAGCACCAGCACCGAGGACAGCACCACCGCCTGGGTCGTGGCGGCGCTGACGCCTTCGGCGCCGCGACCGGTGGTGTAGCCCTTGAAACAGGCCACCAGGGTGACGGTGAGGCCAAAGACCAGAGATTTCACGATGCCACCATTGACGTCCAGAGATTCGACACTCTGGACCATTCCCGAAAAATAGCTGCCCGAGCTGACCCCCAGGAGGACCACGCCCACCAGATAGCCGCCCAGGATGCCGATGACGTCGAAGATGGCGGTGAGCAAGGGGACGGAGATGACCCCGGCGATCATCTTGGGCATGACCACGTATTGGACGGGGTTGATGGCCATGGTGTCCAGGGCGTCCAGTTGTTCGGTGATCCGCATGATGCCGATTTCGGCGGTGATGGCGGAGCCGGCCCGGCCAGTGACCATCAGGGCGGTGAGCACCGGCCCCAACTCCCGGATCAGGCTGAGGGCCACGGCGGAGCCCAAAGCGCTGTCAGCCCCGAACTTACGCAGGGTGTAGTAGCCCTGGAGGCCCAGCACCATGCCGGTGAAGGCCCCGGTGAGAACAACGATGGAACCGGATCGTACGCCGATGAAATAGGCCTGGCGGATGATATTCCAGATATAGTACGGGGGGACAAAGAACAGGCCCATGGCCTGCAGCATGAAAAGCTGCATGCGGCCCACCTCCTGGACGGTGTCCAGGGTGCGGCGCCCGACCCGGTGGATAAACGTCGCCATGGGATTAACTCAGCGGGCCTTTCCCCTGCGTATACCCGGAGGAAGCTGCGGGTGTATGGGTGTCATGAGGTTCCGGAGGAGTTCGGACGGATTTTTCTCCCAATCTGGTTTGATTGTAATACATCCGCGTCATTGCGCAACTCAAAATTGCCCCGGGGCCACAAATTTGCTCCCATCAGTATCGGTGACAGAGATACGGGAAATGAGGAAAAATCGTTGACTGGCAGGGCAAGCTGATTTAACATGAGATGAAAATCATTGGCAATGTTGATATCTCCGGGGAACTGGGCAGCATGGCGGGATCACCACGCCACCAGAGGCTGCGAGTGCACTTTTGCTGCCGGTGGGAGGAACCGCGGCTTTTAGATCGGGAAGCGGACCCACTCTGCCGCCCCCCTGGTCTAGCATCACGACATCACGCGGCGTTCCATCTTATCGGTTCGGGAAGCATGGAGTGAGGGGCGGCAACCTGAGACACCTCTCTCCTCCCCCGCCGGCCTGTAACCTCACCTGCTAGGTTTCGAGGCGAGGCAGCCGGGGCTTACCCCCATGACCCCATTAGGGGATGCAGCCTTGCCTCTAAGCTGAATTCATTCAATATATCATTCGAGTCTGACCCCCACGAAAGGAGTGCATCGCCCATGGCAGTACGACTTGCCATCAATGGCTTCGGCCGCATCGGCCGTTGCCTGGCCCGTGCCATAACCCTGGAAAGAACTGATGTGGAGCTGGTGGCCATCAACAGCCGCGGGGACACGGAATCTTCCGCACATTTATTCAAATACGATTCGGTCCATGGTATCTTCCCCGGAGAGGTGGAGGCCCGGCCCGACAGCCTGGTGATCAAAGGGAAGGAGGTCCAGGTGACCCGGATGGACGATCCTTTTAAGCTTCCCTGGAAGGACCTGCGGGTGGACATAGTCCTGGAGTCCACCGGGGTCTTCCGGGACCGGGTCTCCAACGAGGGGCATTTGGCGGCGGGGGCGAAAAAGGTCATCGTCTCGGCGCCGGGCAAGAAGGTGGACGCCACTTTTGTTATGGGTGTGAACCAGCACCTTTACGATCCGGCGAAGCACCTGGTGGTCTCCAACGCCTCCTGCACCACCAACTGTCTGGCCCCCATCGTCAAGGTGATCGATGCAAACTTCGGCCTGGAGCACGGTCTTATGACCACGGTCCACTCCTATACCATGGATCAGCGGCTGTTGGACGGCTCCCACAAGGACCTGCGCCGGGCCCGGGCCGCGGCGGTGTCCATGGTGCCCACCTCCACCGGAGCGGCCAAGGCCGTGGCCCAGGTGCTACCCGAGATGGCCGGGAAACTGGATGGCCTGTCCATCCGAGTGCCCACCCCCAATGTCTCGCTGGTGGACCTGGTCTGCACCGTCCGCCAGCCCACCAGCCCTGAAGAGGTGAATCGGGCCTTTGAACAGGCCGTTGCCGGCCCCTTGAAGGGCATCCTGCACGTGTCGCATCTGCCCCTGGTGTCGCACGATTACAATGGCACAGCCTATTCCGGCATCATCGACGCGGAATTGACCAGTGTGATGCAGGGCCACATGGTCAAGGTCCTGGCCTGGTATGACAACGAAATGGGTTTTTCCCACCGCATGGTTGATCTGGCGGCGTATATGGGCCAGCGTCTGTAAAGCTGAGAACGGGCCCCAACCCTGAGGTCCAAAGGAGATGGCGATGAAGTATCTCAATCAGGTCAATATTAAAGAAAAGACCCTGTTCATCCGGGTCGATTTCAATGTCCCCCTGGACCGCAACCGCAACATCACCGACGATACCCGCATCCGCGCCGTTCTGCCCACCATCAATTATTGTTTGGATGAAAGTGCCAAGATTGTTCTGGCCTCGCATTTGGGACGCCCCAAGGGTCGGGATGAGAGCGAATCTCTGTCGCCGGTGGCCCGTCGCCTGTCCCGTTTGCTCCACAAAAAGGTGAAATTTGCCCCGGACTGCATCGGTCCGGAGACCCAGAAGATGATCAAAGAGATGAAGCCGGGGGACGTTCTGCTTTTGGAAAACCTGCGTTTCCACCCGGAAGAGGAAAAGAACGATCCCGAGTTCTCCCGGCAGTTGATGACCCATATCGATGTGTATGTGGATGACGCCTTTGCCGTGGCTCACCGGGCCCACGCCTCGGTGGAGGGGGTCACCCATGTGGCGCCCATCTGTGTGGCCGGCTTCCTGATGCAGGACGAAGTGCTGTACTTCCACAAATCCATGGAGGATCCAGCCCGGCCGCTGGCGGCCCTGATCGGCGGCGCCAAGATCTCCAGCAAACTCACCGCCCTCAAGAATCTGTTGAAAAACGTGGATAAGATGATCATCGGCGGGGCCATGGCCAACACCTTCTTGAAGGTCATGGGCTACAATGTGGGGAAATCCCTAGTCGATGACAAGATGTTGGACACCGCCAAGGAAATGTTGGCCACGGCCCTGAAAAAAGGGGTGAAATTCTACCTGCCGGTGGACTGCGTGGTGACCCAGACCCTGGATAACCGGGCTGAGACCAAGATCACCCCGGTACAGGAGGTCCCGGAGGACTGGATCATCGCCGACATCGGCCCGGCCACCGTCACCCTGTTCAACGAGGCCCTGCAGAACGCCAAGACCATCGTCTGGAACGGCCCCATGGGCGCCTTTGAGATCGATGCCTTTTCCCGGGGGACCATGGCCATGGTGCACAATGTGGCCAACTCCTTCGCCCTGACCATCGTGGGAGGCGGCGATACCGACGTGGCCATCCACAAGGCGGGTGAATACCGTAAGTTCTCCTATGTCTCCACCGGCGGCGGGGCCTTCATCGAGCTCCTGGAGGGCAAAAAGTTACCGGGCATCCTGGCCCTGGAAGAATGGCACAAAAAACATAAGGACGCTTAGACCATGACACCATCGGGCCTCCGGCGACCACTGATCGCCGGCAACTGGAAGATGCACAAGACCTTGGCCGAGGCCGTGGACCTGGCCCAGAAGATCCGGGAGGGCGCGGCGGGCGTCGAGACAGTGGACGTGGCCGTGGCGCCGCCGTTTACCGCCCTGGCGGCGGTGGCGCAGGCCCTGGAGGGCGCGGCAGTGGGGGTGGCAGCCCAGGACGTCTTCTGGGAGGCCCAAGGGGCCTACACCGGAGCCATCTCCCCCCTGATGCTCAAGGACGTTGGCTGCCGGTATGTCATTATCGGCCATTCGGAGCGACGTCAGTATTTCGGGGAAACCGACGCCACCGTCAACCGCAAACTCAAAGCGGCCCTGGAGGTGGGGTTGACGCCCATCTTCTGCTTTGGGGAAACCCTGGCGGAACGGGAGGAGGGCCAAACCCTGACCCGGGTCGGAACCCAGCTGGACAATGGCTTACAGGGACTGGACCCGGAAAAGTTGCGGTCCCTGGTCATGGCCTACGAGCCGGTGTGGGCCATCGGCACCGGGCGCACTGCCACTCCGGCCCAGGCCCAGGAGGTGCACGCCTTCATCCGCCAGAGATTGGGTGCGGTATGGGGCGAAGCACTGGCGGGTAGCATCCGCATCCTCTATGGAGGCAGCGTGACGCCGGACAACATTGCCTCCCTCATCACCGAGGCGGACATCGACGGGGCCCTGGTGGGAGGGGCGTCGCTGAGTGCTGAGAGCTTCCTGAAAATCGTCCGGTTGGGGAGATAGCCAGGCTTACCGCCCGCATTCCGGTCTCGGGAAACGACCTTCCGGGCGCATGAGGGGAACAGGTCACCCCCAGCGACCGCCCCTGCCCGCCGGGAGCGAAATAATTTTCTCCTGCCGCCCGTCAAGGGGTTGCTTTTTTCATGCCTTGCTGTAATATAAAGAGTTACTTATGACGATATTTGTGATTATCATCCACGTGATAGTGTGCCTGGCGCTGATTATGATCGTGTTGCTCCAGACCGGTAAAGGGGCCGGGATCGGGGCAGCCTTCGGCGGTTCCAGTCAGACGGTCTTCGGAAGCTCGGGAGCGGCGCCTTTCCTGGCCAAACTCACCGCGGCGGCGGCCATCATTTTCATGCTCACGTCTCTGGGCCTGACCTTCTTGGGACATAAAGGCGTGTCCTCGGTCATGCAGGGGGCTGGCAAACCGGCTGCCCCGGTGGCGCCTCAATCTGAGACGGCGCCTCCTCCTGCCCCGAACCCGCCGGCCAAGTGATAACTCTGTGCCGAAGTGGTGGAATCTGGTAGACACGCCATCTTGAGGGGGTGGTGGGGAGACCCGTGCGGGTTCAAATCCCGCCTTCGGCACCATACATAATTAACTGGGCGTAATCTTTATGGTTACGCCTTTTTTTATGGTCTTCAGGTCTAGGTTTACCCCTGTATCCGCCCCAGTAACCCCAAGTCCGGAGCCCAAATTTTTGATTCTATCAGGTGGGACCTCTGGGGCGAATTTGGCCCCAATCTCACCTGACCACCTTGAGTTTCCCGCCCTGTTGTTCACGCTTGCCGCCTTAGGGTTTTATCCAAGTCTTTCTTGCCCTCGCCCGGCAACCAGTGGCCGTAGACGTCCACTGCCATGCTGATGGAGTGATGTTTCAGCTACTTCTGGACGTAGGCCGGATTGTAAATGAGAAGCCAGAGCAGGCTGGTTTGGTTACCTTTGCGTGACAGCAGCCCTAAGCGGATAGGCCCCCCGCGGGGACGGCGGGGCGGCGTCCCGGCAACTCCTACGCCTCCCCAGGGGCACTGGCGGTGCCTGTTTGGGCTGCTGCGGCATCACCTCCAGGGTACCGAGTTGGCCACCGCCCAGATGCACACCTTGGGACTCAAGCTCCTGAAGATCGGGGCCCGCCTCCGGGAGAACCGCCGCCGCATCCGGATACACCCGGCCTCGGGTTACCCTTACCGAAACCTGCTGGTCTTGGTGCTGCAAAACCTGCGGGCCTGTCCCGGTTAAAAATACTCCCTTCATTCTAATCGACCGGCAACCGGGAGAGAGGTGTGTCCCAAATCTTCTCTGACGACCAGTCATTTCAAAACCCTTTCTGATCACCCCAACAGAAGACCTGGAAATGGCTAACGGCTTGAAAAGAGAGATTTCTCGCATTCGCTCGGAATGACAAAAAGGAGTTTTGAAATAGATTCTAAACAGAGCCGCCACCTGAGCATGCGAAATGCCCAGCAATAATGCCCCCATCGCCATAAGACGAATGTGGCTTTGCTTCGTGGGCGCAGCTTGCGCCGCCACATCGAGGTCGGCCCAAGAGCAATTCTCGGCATTGGGCATGGTCAGCTTGGCCATAACCCCAGGAAAACATATTATTCACTAAAGTACAAACAAAATCCGCTTCCCTATAAGGAAAAACTTTCGAAAATCGCTACAACTCTTTGATCTGGCAAAATTCCGACTGCGGACTGCGAACGCTCGGGAAAAAAATCTCCCTCCCCTTGACGCTCTTAGGGGATGTGCTTATTTTGAAATTGTTGGCACAATTCCTAAAAAATCAAATATATTAATAACTAGTACCAGTGTAGGAGGGTTATCGATGGCGTGGTTTACCTTTGAGCCGAGGTGGGAGCCGTTCCGGGAGATGGAACAGCTCCGCCGGGACATGGATCGCCTGTGGGATCAAACCTACTTCCCGGGGCGGGTGCGCACCCGGGCCGGGGTTTTCCCGCCGGTGAACATCTCTCAGGACAACGATCATATCTACGTCCGGGCCGAATTGGCCGGGCTCCAACCCCAGGACCTGGAAATCACCTTCCAGGACAACAGTCTGGTCCTCAAAGGCGAACGCAAGATCCCCACGGAAGCCAAGGTCCTCGGCTACCACCGCCGGGAACGGGAGGCCGGTACCTTCCGGCGCCTCATCCGCCTGCCGGAACGCATCGACCCCGGCAAGGTCGAGGCTGTCTTCAAGGACGGGATTCTAACCATCTCTCTGGCCAAACCGGAAGAGATCAAACCCAAACAGATCCAGATCAAGAGCGCTTGAAAGGAGGTGAGGGACGTATGACGGAAAAGGAATTGACCCCCAAGGAGAAAGAGGCCGTGGCCACCCCGGCCGAGCCCACCCGCCCGGGGCGGGTCTTTGTCCCCCCGGTGGACATCTATGAAACCGACGCGGCCATCGTGGTCCTGGCCGATCTGCCCGGCGTCCCCGCCGATAAGGTGACCATCGACGTTAAGGATGATCAACTCACCATCAGCGGCGAAGTCGCCCCCAGCCAGGGGGCCGGAGAAACCCTGCTCCTGCAGGAATATGAGACCGGCAATTACCTGCGGCAATTCACCTTGGGCCAGCTCGTCGACCAGAGCAAGATTGAGGCGTCTCTGAATAACGGCGTCCTGCACCTGGTCCTGCCCAAAGTGGAAAAGGCCAAGCCCCGGAAGATCGAAATTAAGGCCGCCTAAATGAAAACCGGGAGGCCTCGGCCTCCCGGTCATAAATCCATCCCTTGCCCCTGCGCGGCCGCCGGGCCTCTGGCCCCCTCCCCGACAAGCCTTTTGCAACCACCGGCTACCCGTACGCTGCCGCAGTCTCGCCGGAGTAATCCCTGAATAGGGTGTATTCCTTCCAGAAAAACAGCTTGAGGTCTCCGGTCTGGCCATTCCTCTGCTTTTTCAATAAGATCTCAGCGATACCCTTCTGGTCGGAATTCTGGTTGTAGACCTCGTCACGGTAGATGAACAGAATCACATCGGCGTCCTGCTCGATGGCCCCGGACTCCCGCAGGTCGGACAGCTCCGGCCGCTTATTGGTCCGTTTCTCCACTTCCCGGTTAAGCTGCGACAGGGCGATCACCGGCACATTGAGCTCCTTGGCCATGGCCTTGAGAGACCGGGAGATCTCCGAAATCTCCTGCTCCCGGCTGTTGACGTCGTGACGGCCCCGCATCAATTGCAGGTAGTCCAGGATCACCAGCCCCAGCTTGTCCTGGGCCTTGAGTCGCCGGCATTTGGCCCGTACCTCCAGGACCGAGGCGGCTGGCGTATCATCAATGACTATGGGGCATTCGAAGAGTCTTCCCGCCGCCTCCTGCAGGGCGACCCATTCCTTGTCGCCCAAAAAGGCGTTGCGGAGATTGGCAGCGTCAACCTGACCGATGGCGCTGAGCAGCCGACGCACCAGTTGCTCCTTGGACATCTCCAGGGAAAAGATGGCCACCGGACATTTCTTCCCTGCCGCATTATAGGCCATATTCAGGGCCAGGGCGGTCTTTCCCATGCTGGGGCGGGCCGCCAGGATGATCAGATCCGAAGGCTGAAACCCTGCCGTCATCTTGTCCAGGTCCGTAAAGCCGCTGGGGATGCCGGTAATCCGGCCTTTTTCCTTGCTGTGAATCGCCTCCAGCAGGGCGATCTCATTTTCCACCAGTGTACCGATGGCGTACAAATCCGTACGCTGTTTGCTGGTGGCGATCTCGAAGACGTGGTTCTCGGCCCAATCCAGGCACTCCTCCGCGTCTTCCAGGGGTTGGTAGCAGCGGGCCGCGATCTCGCCCGCGGCCCGGATCAAGCGGCGCAGGATAGCCTTGTTGGAGACGATCCGGGCGTAGTATTCGATATTGGCGGCTGTGCCCACGTGTTCGGAGAGCTCCGCCAGAAAGACCAGTCCTCCCACCTGTTCCAGGATTCCCTGGTCCAGGAGCCGGGTCGCCACCGTCGACAGGTCCACCGGCTCCCGCTTCTGATAGAGGCCCAGCATGGCCTGGTAAATCCTCCCATGGGCCTCAAAGTAAAAGTCTTCCGGTTTGAGCAGGTCGGCAACCTGGTCCAAGCCGCGACCCTCCAACAGGATGCCCCCCAACACCGACTGTTCGGCTTCCTGATTGGAGGGGGGCACGCGCCCCAGGGGGATTTCAGACGATTTTTCAGTCAGATTCAGCCGCCCCATGGCCGTCTCCCCGCGCCCCTCGAGGTGGGGAATCCCCAAGCACCTCCTGGGAAAAAGCCCCTTACTCCGCCTCGGGAACCACCGCCACTTTTACCGTGGCCTTGACGTCACTCCCCAACCGAATCACTGCCTCATAGACCCCCAGGGTCTTGATGGGTTCGGCCAGCTCGATCTTTTTCCGGTCGACCTCCACCCCTTGCTGGGCCAAAGCCTCGGCGATTTGGGTGGTGGTCACCGAGCCGTACAGGCGCTCCCCCTCTCCTGCCCGCTGGGTTATGGTCAGGCTCAATTCCTCCAGGCGGGCAGCCATCCCCCGGGCCTGTTCGTTTTCTTTCTGCTTCAGCTGTTCCAGCCGCGCCCGCCGTTTTTCAAACTGGCTGACGTTGGCCGGCGTGGCCTCCAGGGCCTTGCCCTGAGGAATCAAATAATTGCGGCCATAACCGGGTCTGACCTCGACTATGGCTCCCAGGTCCCCCAATGCGGGGATATCTTCGATTAAAATGACTTTCACGATGGCATCCTCGTATTTCGCAAGAAATATGATGGCGGTAGGCGGCCCTTACTCCTCCCCCCCCGTCTCAGGCGGGGGAAGGTGGAGCCGCCGGAAATCCAGCCATAAATCCGTTAGGCCCAACACCACCACGACCAGCATGGCTGGCTTTAACAGCACCAGCCAGGGGTAGATCATAATCCGCAACAGGCGCGGCACCTGGTAGCGTTGGAAGGTGTGGGAGATGATGGCCAACCCCTGGAAAAAATAGACCAAGGCGCTGAGCAATAACAGGTTCAACCCCAGCGTTTGCAACCAGTCTAAAGGGTACAGGATCAGGAACCCGGCCCCGATAAAGACAAAAATCAGCCAACCCGGAGCCTCCCAGGCCGACAGCGGCGCCTTTTCCTCCTCCCCGGGCCATGAACCCGGTATGGTCCGACTGAGGAGGACGTTCAGCCACACGATCAGGGTGCTGTTCATCAACATGAGCGCCGGACTGAGGCGGATCAGGAACCGACTGAAAACCTCCTTATCGACTCCTGCTGGCAACATCTCATCCAGGCTGACCCCTTCCTTTTTCATGAAGGCCGTCAAGGAGCCCAACAGCTCCTGGACCGTGTGGTTCACATAATCGCGCGGGTTTAATCCTTGGTTGACCATATGAAAGGCAAACGCTGCCCCATTAATCAGGGCCATGACCAGCACCGTGGCACCGATGGTCACCTCGATGGCATGACCCCGTCCTTCCAGGAAGGCCAGCAGCAGACCTGCCACGGCCATCTGCCCGAAGAGAATCAACTCTGCCGCTGATCCCAGGAAATATGTGAGTCCCAGGATGAAGATGAGGGCCGCCCCCACTATGGCCAGCCCCCACCTGAGTCCAACGCGGCGGCTCACCAGGATAATGGGCAGAGGTACCAAGGCCGTCATGATGAACCCGGCCAAGGGCAGCCGGATGGCAGCGTAATACAGCAAGAGTAGCGCCAGGAAGCTGTTGAGCACCAACGGCGCAAACCTCGGCTCCAGACGGATCCCCGCTCCCATCGGTGTCCTCCCCCGGCGGTGTGGTCTTTACGTCGTGGGCATGGTGGCGGTGTACGGCATCAAAGCCAAAAGCCGCGCCCGTTTGATGGCTGTGGTCACCTTCCGCTGATGCCGGGCACAATTACCGGAAATGCGCCGGGGGATGATCTTCCCCCGCTCGGTGATAAAATGCCGCAAGGTGTTGACGTCCTTATAATCGATTGCCAGATTGGCGTCCACACAGAAACGACAAACTTTGCGCCGGTGAAATATCGGTCTCCGCTTACGCTTGGGATATAATGCCATGCTTATGCCTCCGGTTCCGTACTTTCCTGGGTGGGTTCGCTGGGGGGGGCCTCAGCCGTTTCGGCGCTGGCCGGCGCCGGCTCGGTTTCTTCCTGGGGTTTGGCTTTGGCGGCCAGTTCCGCCTGCAAGGCCTCCAGATTGACCTGGTCCCCGATCTTCACCGACAGGAACCGGATGATGCGGTCGTCCAACTTGAGGTTTCGTTCCAGTTCGGTCAGTGCCCCGCCTTCCCCGGCAAAATCGATCAGAACGTAATAGCCGTGGATGTATTTGCCGATCTTATAGGCCAGGCGTCGCCGTCCCCATTCATCCTGCTTGACCAGAAAGCCGCCCTGGGCATCAACGATTCTGGTAAATTTATTAATCGTCGCGTGGATCTCCTCTTCGCCGAGATCCGGGTTGATAACAAATGTGGTTTCGTACCTCCGCATTACGCCTCCTCAAGGATTATTAGCCCGGGGCAATGCCCCCGAGCAAGGAGATAAAAGGACTATTTAAACTTTTCTGCGTCAAATGTCAACGGCCACAGGGCATCTTTCTGGGCTTTTCCTCCTCACGCCGGAGACCCTGGACCTCCACCTCCGCCCTGGAGCGCCTCCCACGTCACATCGAAGCGGTATACGTTGGCACGTGTGAGCGACGACTGAAAGCAAGGCAGGGGCGAGACACTAATGCCGGCTCGCCCCCGTCGGTTATCCGTCGTCATCGTTGCCGGCCGGCTCACCCCTCCCGGCCTGCTCCAGCGAATTATTCCACGGTAAACGAGGCGCTCCGCTGGTCCATGGCCCGGTCGGTCATGACCTTGGTGACCACCATATAGGAGCCCCGGGGGGCTTCCTTGGGGAGGGTCAACATGGCGGTGTCGGAGTAAGTGCCGTTGGGATTGGTCGCCGTCACCTGGTAGGGCTGCACCACCTGCCGCCCGCCGGTGGTCACCTCCCGAATGATGGTTGCCGTGGAGGTCTGATTCTCCGGCGTCAGCAGGGTGTAGGTGACGTCCAGCTTGACCTGGTCGCCGGGACGCACCCGGGAGGGACTGACGGCGGTCTGCTCCACTGCTACAATATTGCCGCGGCCCGGGCTGTAGCCATAGGTCTGTTGCGCCATCTGGGCGTTCCGGATCTGATTGTTCTGGTGCTGGGCATATAAGAAGCCGCCGACGCCGCCCACCAGCCCGCCGGCTGCCGCCCCTACCCAGGCGCCGGTGCTGGCGGAACCCGTGGCCGCGCCGATGATGGAACCCAATGCCGCCCCCACCGCCGCCCCGCCCAAGGCCCCGGCCCCGGTGGAGCGGGCCGGATCATAGCCGCTCTCGGTGGCGCACCCGCTCAGGGCGCATACGAACATGACCACCAGGAATCCCGCCATTACCTTTTTACTCATGCTGTCCTCCTTGACTCTTGACTCACTCACTTGGGGACCTTTACGTAGCCCTGTCTCTCTCATCGGCACACCGACGGATATTCTCCAGTGTGCCTGCCATCTTACTCCCCGCGGCCCCGGTCTCAACCCGGGCCGGCATCCTTCCCGAACCTGGCCTCCCACACCCGGTCCAGGATGCCGTTGACGAAGGCCCCCGAATCCTCCCCGCCGTATCTTTTGGCCAGCTCGATGGCTTCGTTAATCGCCACTTTGGGAGGTACTTGGGGACTGTGGAGCAATTCAAAGATGGCCAGGCGCAAGACATTGCGGTCGATGAGGGCCATCCGCTCCAACCGCCAATGCTCCGAGAACCGGGCGATATAGGCATCCAATTCGGCCAGGTGGGTTTTGACCCCGTACACCAATTGCTGGAAATAGCCCGGCGGCCGTTCGTCGGGATGAAAATTCTCCTGAAAACGGCTTATGGCGACGTCCCCGAACGCCCCCGTGACGTCGTGTTGATAGAGAAATTGCAGCGCCCGCTCCCGGGCCAGACTTTTGGTGGATTTGGATCGCAAGCTAAGTCGTGATTTGCCGCATCAGGTTGACCATCTCGATGGCCGCCGTGGCCGCGTCAAAACCCTTGTTGCCGGCCTTGCTGCCCGCCCGCTCGATGGCCTGCTCCAGGGTATCGGTGGTGAGGACGCCAAAGATGATGGGCACGCCAGTCTCCAGGGATGCCGCCGCGACGCCCTTGCTGACCTCCGCCGCCACGTAATCGAAATGCGGCGTGGCCCCCCGGATCACCGCCCCCAGGCAGATCACGGCGTCAAACTTCCGGCTGGCCGCCAGGGTCTTGGCCACCAGCGGGATCTCAAAGGCCCCCGGCACCCGGAAGATGGTCACGTCCTCTTCCCGGGCTCCCTTGCGGAGCAGTCCGTCGATGGCGCCCCCCAGCAGTCGTTCGGCGATGAAGTCGTTGAACCGGCTGACAATCAGACCAAACCTATGTCCCTCCGCCAGAAGCTTGCCCTCTACGTTTTTGATCATGCCCTCCCCCTTAAATCAGGTCCAGCAGGTGCCCCATCTTGAAACACTTGGTCTTCAGATACCGCAGATTTTCTTCCTGGGGAGGTATCTCCAGCGGCACCCGTTCCACCACCTTGATCCCATAGCCCTCCAGGCCGATAATCTTCTTGGGATTATTGGTCATGAGGCGCATTTTGCGCACCCCCAGATCCCGCAGAATCTGCGCCCCGATGCCGTAGTCCCGCAGATCGGCCTTGAAGCCCAGGGCCTCATTGGCCTCCACCGTGTCGGCCCCCTGGTCCTGGAGTTCGTAGGCCCGCAGTTTATTGATCAACCCGATGCCTCGGCCCTCCTGATGCATGTAGAGGATAACCCCCGCCCCTTCGGCATTCACCTTTTGCATGGCCGAATGCAGCTGGTCGCCGCAATCGCAGCGCAGGGAGCCGAACACATCACCGGTCAGACACTCGGAGTGCACCCGCACCAGAACCGGCTCGTCCGGATTAATGGTCCCCTTCACCAGGGCGATGTGCTGGTTGTCGTCCACGTCATTTTCGTAGGCGATGGCAGTAAAGTCGCCCCAGTAGGTGGGCATGCGGACGACGGCGCGTCGATGCACGAAGGACTCGTGGCGCAGGCGGTATTCCACCAGGTCGGCAATGGTGGCGATCTTCAGATCGTGCTGGGCCGCAAAGACCTCCAGATCCGGCATCCGGGCCATGGTGCCGTCATCCTTCATGACCTCGCAGATCACCGCCGCCGATTTCAACCCCGCCAACCGGGACAGATCCACCGACCCCTCGGTCTGGCCGGTGCGCACCAACACCCCGCCCTTGCGGGCCCGCAGGGGAAAGACGTGCCCCGGGCTCACGATGTCCTCGGGCTTGGTCGTGTCGTCCACCGCAGAGAGAATGGTCGTGGCTCGGTCTGCGGCGGAAATGCCGGTGGTCACTCCCCGCTTGGCTTCTATCGACACGGTGAAAGCGGTCTTGAAGGGCGAGGTGTTGCGCTCCACCATCATGGGAATCCGCAGCCGGTCGATCATTTCCGGGCTCATGGCCAGACAGATCAGGCCGCGGCCGAACCGGGCCATGAAATTTATCGCCTCCGGGGTCACCTGTTCCGCGGCCATGGTCAGGTCGCCTTCATTCTCCCGGTCTTCGTCATCCACCAGGATGATCATCTTGCCTTGTTTGATGTCTTCAATGACTTCGGCGATCGATGCGATCGGCATGAATGGTTTACCTCTTGGGGGAGAAAATGCGGCCGCCACGCCGCGCCCCGCCGGGGGAGCCGCGTCGGCCGGTAGCGGTTCAGAAAATGCCGTGGGTGGCCAGGAACTCGGGCGTGATGCCCTCGGCTGCCGTCGGTGGCCGGGGGCTGAGCAGCTTCTCCACGTACTTGCCGATGATATCGGTCTCGATGTTGACCCGGTCGCCCACCTTGAGGTCCAGCAGGGTGGTGTGTTGCGCTGTGTAGGGGATCAGGTTGACCCCGAAGCTCGCGCCGCTCACCTGATTGACGGTGAGGCTCACCCCCTCCACCGCAATGGAGCCCTTTTCGATGACGTAGCGCATCCAGCCGGAGGGCAGTCGGAAGGCCATCTGCACGGATTGGGGGCCTGGCTTCTTCTCCGCCACGGCCGCCACGCAATCGATGTGTCCGGTCACCAGGTGTCCCCCCAGGCGGTCTCCCACCCTGAGGGCTCTTTCTAAATTTACCCGATCACCCACCCGTTTCCAAGCAAAATTCGTGCGTTTGAGGGTCTCCGCCGAGACGTCCACCGTGAACTGCGGCGGCTTCAGGGCCACCACCGTCAAACACGGCCCGCTCACCGCCATGGAATCCCCTAACCTGACCTCACCCAGATCAAAGGGGGCGCTGACCGTAAGCTGCAGCCCGTCTCCGGCCCGAACCAGAGCCACGATCTTGCCGCTGCCTTCCACCAACCCGGTAAACATGGCGCTCCCGCTCCAGGAATATTTTTCTCCTCATTTTACTATAATTTCTCCCAAACACAACTGCACGCTGGCATTTCCTGAAACTCCCTTCCCTACCCGATGTTACAAAGTTGGGGGCGGGATGGGGGCAAGAGGGGAGGGGGCCTCGCCCCCTGGCCTCCTCCCCCCGGCGGTTTTGCCCCGCGCTGCCGGGAATAATTTTCTGCGCCCTTCCTGACCTCGAAACTATTATTGTGAACGGGGTGAAATTATGGTAAAAATTCTCTAGACAGTGTAGGGAGAGCTTCTATGGCAACCTTTGGCATGCTACTTGTCGCCGCCTATCTGGTGGGCTCCATTCCCACCGGCCTCCTGGTGGCGAAATTCTATGGCGGACCTGATCCCCGCCACACCGGCAGCGGTAACATCGGCGCGGCCAATCTCTTCCGGCTGTTGGGCCGCACCGCCGGTCTGGTTACCGTGAGTGGCGATATCCTGAAAGGCGCCCTGCCGCTGCTGGCCGCCCGCCATTTCTGTCCCGGACCGGCCCTGGTGGACGAACTGGCCTGGGGCGCGGTGGGACTGGCCGCGGTGGCGGGCCATCTCTGGCCCCTGTATTTGGGCTTTCGGGGCGGCAAGGGCGTCGCCACCGGCTTTGGGGCGGTGGCCGTTATCAGCCCTGCGGCAGCCCTCCTGGCGCTCCTGGTTTACCTGGGGGTATTGTGGTATTTCCGTATCTTTTCCCTGGGCTCCATCGCCGCCGCCTGGTTTCTTCCCTTGAGCCTGGGCCTCTGCTCGCCCTCCAAAATTCTCCTGCTGTGGGCCGGGGTCCTCTCACTCCTGATTATCTTGGAGCACCGCAGCAATATTGTCCGTCTGGCAGCCGGCGTCGAACCCCGCATCTCATCGGCTCCCTCACTGTAGATGGAAACACTTTTTAACCCATAATTTTCTCTCATGGCCCCCTGCATCTGGGAACAACTGTAAGGAGGAAGACGCGCATGCTGGTCAGGGAATGGATGACCTCTGATGTGGTGACCCTGGACGAACACACCTCCATGATGAAGGCCCTGCACATCATGAAAGAACACCAGATCCGCCGCCTGCCCGTCCTGCATCAGGGCAAGCTGGTGGGCATTGTCTCCGACCGTGATCTGAAGGAGGCCTCCCCCTCCAAGGCCACCACCTTGGACGTCCACGAACTCTATTACCTCCTGGCCGAAATCAAGGTCAAAGAAATCATGACCAAAAACCCCCTTACCATCGGCCCCGACGATACGGTGGAACGCGCCGCCATCATCATGTTGGAAAACAAGATTACCGGCCTGCCGGTGGTCAGTCACGCCGGGGACCTGGTGGGAGTCATCACCCAATCCGACATCTTCCGGGCCTTTGTCAATATTACCGGGATCTATAAGGGCGGCATCCAGTTTGCCTTCTCCCTGGAGGACCGACCTGGCTCCATCAAAGAGGTGGGCGATATCATCCGGGAGCACGGCGGCCGCATGGTCAGCATCCTGAGTTCCTCCGACACCGCCACCGAGGGCTATCGCGATGTCTACATTCGCATCCAGGACCTGCCCCCCGATCGGCTCAAGACCCTGGAAAGCGTGCTCAAGAGCAAGTTCAAGGTGAACTACATGGTGAAGGACATCTTGAAGGCCATCTGAGCCGTAAGTGAAACAGGTATTGCGGGTGAGGACGGGGCGTCACCCGAACCACCTTTGTGGAGGTGTAGCCGTCCATGGATAACCCCACTGCCTCCAACACCAGCGCCAGGCTCCGCGCCTGGGCCGTCATTCTCTTCATCGCCGGCGTCTGCTTGAACCACTATCCCTTTTTGGCTCTGTTCAACCAACCCGTCACTGTGTTTGGGGTGCCCCTGCTCATCTTCTACCTGCATATCTTGTGGATCGGGGTCATCGTTGGTTTATTCCTTCTGGTGCGGGCCTTCTGCCGGGCCCTGGCGTCAGGATCTGAGGCTGAGGAATCATGAGTCAACCCCTGGTGGCCGCGGTGGCCTTCGGCTATCTGCTCTTACTCTTTGCCATCGCCTATTACGGTGACCGCCGCCGTTCCCAGGGCCGCAGCATCATCGCCAACCCCTACATCTACACCCTGTCCCTGGCCGTCTATTGCACCTCCTGGACCTTCCACGGGTCCGTGGGCAAGGCCGCCAACGAAGGCCTGACCTTTCTCCCCATCTACCTCGGCCCCAGTCTGATTGCCTTTTTGTGGTGGTTTTTCCTGCGCAAACTGGTGCGCGTCTGCAAGGCCAACCATATCACCACCATGAGTGACTTTCTCACCCTCCGTTACGGCAAGGGTGCCCTCCTGGGAGCCATCGTCACCATCTGGGTCATCATCGCCGACATGCCGTACATCGGCTTGCAGCTCAAAGCCGTCTCCACCACCTATCATATCCTGGTGGGCGCCCCCGATCAGCCCCCCGCCCTGTCGCCCTTTTACCTCGACCACGCCTTCTATATCGCCCTGATCCTGGCTGTCTTCGGGTCCATGTTCGGCGCCCGCCGCCTGGACCCCAGCGAACGCCATGAAGGTATGGTGGCCGCGGTGGCCTTCGAATCCATCGTCAAGCTCATCGCCTTCCTGGCCGTGGGCCTCCTGGTGAGCTATGTTCTCTTTCCCGGTGTCGGCCACATCTTCCGCCGGATTACGGAACAATCTGCCTATAGCCACCTCTTTCAGCTTAATACCACCCCCTCCAATTCCTACCTCTTGATGTTCGTGGAGACCGTGCTGTCCATGAGCGCCATCATGTTCCTGCCCCGTCAGTTTCATATGGGGGTGGTGGAAAATACCGACGAAAAGCACCTCCTCACTGCAACCTGGCTGTTGCCGGTCTACCTCTTTCTGATCAATTTCTTTGTCTTGCCCCTGGCCTTTGGGGGCCTGCTCCTGGGTCGGCCCCCCGCCGAGGGCGACACCTTCGTGCTGCGCCTGCCGCTGGACAGCGGCCACCCCTGGATTGCCCTCCTGGCCTTTGTGGGCGGCCTATCTGCCGCTTCCGCCATGGTCATGGTGGCCTCCATTACCCTGAGTACCATGATCCTCAACAGCCTGATTCTGCCTTTATTGGCAAAATTCTGGCGCGACCGCGACCTCTCCCCCTGGCTCCTCCCCTGCAAACGGCTGGGCATCATTGTGGTGGTCCTGCTGGGATATCTGAGCTATCGCACCCTGGGCCCTTTGACCATGCTGGTGGAGATGGGCCTCATCGCCTTCCTGGGGGTCATGCAGCTGGCGCCGGCCATCGTGGGGGCCCTTTATTGGCGCCGGGCCACCGGTCGGGGCGCCATTGCCGGCCTCAGCGCCGGTTTCCTGATCTGGGCCTACACCTTGCTCCTCCCCTATTTGGTCAACGCCGGCTGGTTTCCTCCCCACATCCTGAGCCAGGGACCCTTCGGGCTGAGTTTCCTGCGGCCCACTGCTCTCTTGGGCCTCACCGATCTTCATCCCCTGAGCCATGCCTTCCTGTGGTCCATGTTCTTTAACGTTGGCCTCTTCTGCTCCGTGTCGCTCCTGGGCAGCCCCCGTCCGGCGGAGGAGGAGCAGGCGCAGAGATTCGTCGAGGTTTACTCCCCGCTTTCCGGCTTGGGGCTGGAGCCCCGGATCACCAATCTACCCGAAGCTCAGCAATTCATGGGCCTAGCCGCCAAATTCGTGGGTCCGGACAAGGCCCAAACCGCCCTGCAACAATTTGTCACGGAGAATCATCTGCAAGGAGTCTTAAGCTGGAGTGATACCGACAAACTGAAACTGCGCGACTACGTGGAACGTCTGGTGGGCGGCTCCGTCGGCCCCGCGGCCGCCAAAGTCGTGGTCGACGGCTATCTGGCCACCCGCGGCTCCCGCATGGAAGGCGTCTTCGATCTCTTCGGGGAGGTCTCTCACTCCCTGGAAGAGTCCCGGGAGACCTTGAAAAAAAGGATCACGGAGCTCTCCCTCCTCACTGATGTCGCCCAAACCTCCACCTCCATCCTCAGCCTGCCCCAAATCCTGGAGAGCATCCTGGCCCTGCTGGAGGAAAAGTTCGGTGTCAAGCAATGCTCCATCCGCCTCCTGGACGAAGACGGTGTCCTGCGGTTGAAAAGCTCCCGGGGACCGGCCTCCCTCCCGCCGGAACCGGGGGAGCTCACTCCGGACATGACCACCCTGTCCGGACAATGCCTGCTCACCCGCAGCGTCATCTCCATCCCCGACACTAGCGCCCTCCCGTCCCAGACCGCCACCGGCCTGACCCCGGAAGAGACCCTGGCCAGCTTTATTCAAATCCCCCTGGCCACCGAATCCCAGGTCCTGGGAGTGCTCACCGCTGCCGCCTCCACCCCGGGTTTTTTTTCGCCTGAACAACTGGACTTCTACCGGTCCCTGGCCAACCAGGTGAGTCTGGCCATCCAGAACGCCCGGCTCTATGAAAAAATCATCCGCTTCAGTAAGGACCTGGAAACCAAGGTCGCCGAGCGCACCCTGGAGCTGAAAAACAAGTCCCTGGAGCTCACCGAGGCCAACCGCGCCCTCAAGGAACTTGATCAGCTCAAGACCGAATTTCTGGCCAACGTCTCCCATGAACTGCGCACTCCCCTCAATTCGATCCTGGGATATACCCAACTGCTGCTGGACGGAGTGGACGGCGCTCTGAATGAAGAGCAGAAAAAAAGCCTCCAGCGCGTCGAGACCGCCAGCCATCGTCTCCTGCAACTCATTAACGATGTCCTCGACCTGTCCAAGCTGCGGGCCGGAAAGATGGAACTGCACCTGGAGAAGACCAACCTGCACGAGATCCTCGAAGAAACCCTGCAAACCATCGAACCCCTGGCCCGGGTCAAGGATATCGATATCCGGGTGGAGGAGAGTTTCGTTCCACCCCTCGTCGTGGACCGCGCCAAGATTATCCAGGTCCTCCTCAATCTCCTCAGCAACGCCGTGAAATTTACCGATACCCACGGCCGCATCACCATCTCCTCCCAAACCTTGAGCCTCCCTGAGAGCCCCGGCGTCGTCAAGGAATACGCCGCCGTCCGGGTCTCCGACACCGGCATTGGCATCCAGGAAGGCGACCTCCAGGAAATCTTCAAAGAGTTTGTCCAGGCCGATACCTCTGCCACCCGTCGCCACGGCGGCACGGGCCTGGGACTGCCCATCTGCCGCAAACTGGTGGAAATGCATCATGGTCGCATCTGGGCGGAAAGCCAGATCGGCCAAGGCTCCACCTTCAGCTTTATCCTCCCCTTGGAGGAAGTCAAACCTGAGGCCGTCCCCGGTGAAGGCTCGCTGCCGGGGCGGTTGGTTTTGGGCCTCACCCGGCGCGGCGGCCTCACCCACCTGCTCCGGGAGACCCTGACCCCCTTGGGGTTTGCCTTCCAGGCCGAGGCCATGTTGGATTCCCTCCTGGCCCAGGCTCAGACCGGACGGCCGGTGGCCATCATTATTGATCTTTTAACCCCGGACGGCCTCCCCCTGGCCGATATCGTGGACCTGCGCGCTAACCCCCAAACCCGGGACCTGCCTGTCTTCCCCGTCGCCTTTGCCGATGACGGCCGCAGCGGCATGGTCCTGGGGCCAGCCGAGTTTATCAGTCAACCCTGCGCCCCCGAGGAATTCAGCCGGTTTGTGAATCACCTGGCGCCCTGGACCCTGTTCAAGGAAGCCCTGGTGCTGGAAAAAGACAAGCAAGCCGCCGTCACCTGGGAAACCCTCTTGGCCGATGAAGGCTTTGAAACCACCCTGGCGGCCAATGGGGAAGAAGCCATCCGCCACTTGGAGAACGTCCTGCCCGGTCTCATCGTTCTCAGCCTCACCCTGCCCAGTGCTGACCTGGTGCGCGTCATCGAGTTCGTCCGCTTTCAGGGGGAGACCCGGGATGTCCCCCTGTTGTTTCTGCTCCGGCGGGACCCGGAAGCCAGGGAACAAAAGGCCCTGCAGGATCAGCTGCGACAGACCTTGAAGACTCCAAAATTTCCCTTATCGAGCTTTGTCCTCAATCTCAAACGCTACTTTTCCCAGTTTGTTACCTGAGGCCCCCGGATGATCAGGACCGGCGACTTTTCCAGGACATGTATACTCGTGGTGGATGGCAGTGAAGACAGCCGCTTCCTGCTGGCCAAAATTTGCCTGGGGAAGCTCTGTTTTCAGGTCCATCTGGCCTCCTCGGCCGCCGAGGCCTTGGACTGGCTGCAGGAACATATTCCCCGGCTGATCCTACTGGATCTCCACCTCCCCGATATGCCCGGCTTGGAGTTCTCCCGTCGCCTCCGACAGGTCCCCCTCTGGCAAGACATCCCCATCATCGGCATTACTTCCCTGCTTCTGCCTGAGGACTATAGTATCTTTCCGGCCGCCGGCCTGACCGAATTCGTTGTGAAACCCTTTGATGTGACCCAACTCGTCTCCTCCATCCGCCGTCTGTTGGACCCCGGCCCCCCTGCTGATAACTGAACCGCCCGACCGAGTGGCGTGCATCGACTCGAAACCGATCTCCAGGACAAGCCTCAGAGAGACCCCTAACCATGAACAAAAAGATTTTGATCGCCGACGACAATCCCGACAATGTCGAACTTCTGCGCAAGCGCCTCAATTCCCAGGGATATGAAACCGTAGCTGCCTTTGACGGCGAAGAAGCCCTCCAGGTGGTTACCCGGGAGAACCCGGATCTGCTCATCCTCGACATCATGATGCCCAAGCTCGACGGCTACGAAGTTTTGCGGCGCCTCAAGCAGATCGATGAATTCCGTGATCTCCCGGTCATCCTGCTGACCGCCAGAAAGGAGATCCCCGACAAGATCAAGGGCCTGGACATCGGCGCCGATGATTATATTACCAAGCCCTTCAACCCCCAGGAACTCCTGGCCCGGGTCCGTTCCCTCTTCATGCTGCGCGGTGAGCAGCAGCGTAAGGCCCAGGAAGAGAAACTCACCGCCCTGGATCAAATGGTCGAGGGCGTGGCCCATGAAATCCGCAACCCGGTCACCGCCATCGGCGGCTTTGCCCGCCGTTTGCGGGATCGTCTGCCGGCCGATTCCACCGAACGCAATTATGCCGAGATCATCGTCAACGAATCCCAGCGCCTGGAGGAGATGGTCAAGAAGATCGTCGAAGCCGCCGTGGTCTCCATCCCCAGCCTGAAGAAACGCGACATCAATGAGGTCATCGTGGAGGCCCTGGCAGCCAACCGGGAGAAATTGGAAGCCTCCAATATCGTGGTCAGGACCCTGCTGGACCAAGACCTGCCCGCCCTGATCATGGACGCCGGGAATATGCGCCGGGTGGTGGCCCACCTGATTTCCAACGCCATCAACGCCATGCCCCAGGGCGGCGCCCTCACTCTGTCCACCAATCGCCGCAATCACTACGTCCAGATCCAGGTGGCCGATACCGGCGTGGGCATCCCCACCAAAATCCTGCCCCATATCTTCGACCCCTTCTTCACCACCCACAGCGCCGGCCCTGGCCTCGGTCTGGCCATGGTCCACAAGATCGTCAAACAGCACGGCGGTCAGATCTCCGTGAACAGCGAACTCAATCAAGGCACCAGTTTCAATATCCTGCTGCCCCTCAAGGAAGAAGTCTGAGGCGACGCCTCGCCCTGCACCCACGTTCCTCCGGGTGGGCCTGCAAACTGCCCTTCCCGTCTTGACAAACCCGACATCACGGGTTATAGAATCTCTTCTAACCCGGTCTTTGGGGAAGCTCACTGGAGCTCAACACTCCGGCTCACTTCCCCCTGTACCTTCCCGGGTTGGGGGCAGGGCCGGAGAACCTTTTATCCCTCCCCCAGGGGGTTGGCAAACCTCCGGCGCCGGCCCCATTCTCCCGAATATCGTCAGGTAAAGTCAGCCAAGGAAGACGTGGCCTTAGCCGGACAAGGAGGAACCATGAAGGCAGGGGTGCTGGTAGCCTTATTCCTGATCCTCTGTATGGGTGCGCCTCCCGCAACCTGGGGACGGAATCCGGATACCCCGGTGGCCTATATCACCCTGCAGCAGGACCTGGTGCGCCATGGCCTGGATAAAGACTACGTCGCCAAGGTCTTTCGCGACTCCCGGGTGGAATTCCTGCCCAAGGTGGTCACCAAGATCACCTATTTGAAAAAGGAACGCCCGGCCGACTATTCCCACTTTCTCAAGCCCGAGGTGGTGGAGAAAGGCCGGCGCTTTCTCCAGAGCCACCGTCCGCCTTTACTCCGGGCCCAGCACCAGTACGGAGTGGCTCCGGAGGTGATTGTGGCCATCTTGACGGTGGAAAGCGATCTGGGCAAGGTCACCGGACGTTACTCGGTCTTCAACGTCTTTGCCTCCCTGGCCGTCATGGATACCCCGGAGGTCATTCAGGCCCTGGACCTTAACCGGGGTATGATGCCGCGCCTGAAGAAGAAGGCGGCCTGGGGCAAATCCGAACTCTGCGCCTTCTTGTCGTATTGCCGTCAGAATCGCGTCGATCCCTTCAGCATCCAGGGATCATGGGCCGGGGCGTTCGGCTTTGCCCAGTTCTTGCCTTCCAGCCTGCTGCGCTGCGGCGCCGACGGCAATCGGGACGGCTGCGTCGATCTCTTCTGTTACGACGACGCCATCTTCTCCATCGCCAATTACCTCCACCGGTCCGGCTTTAAAATGTCGTCCCGGAGCACCTGGTCCAAGGCGGTGCATGCTTACAACCATTCCGACGCGTACGTGGACACAGTCTTGACTCTGGCCAATTGGTATTGACCAGTCGGCCCCGGCGGCGGTCCCGACCTTCGCCTTTGGCCCCACGGCTGATATCCGGCGCACTTTCTGGAGGCCTCCGTGCCACACGGCGCCCTTGTGGTCACCACGATCTACGACACCCCCATCCTGGAAGCGTATCAGGATAACTTGGCCCGGCATCAATCCCTGGAATCAATCCACGTCTTTCTCATCCCCGACCGCAAAACTCCCCACTCCATGCTCGCCCGCATCCCGGAACTCCGCCATCGGGGGCTGCGGGTCACCTGCCCCAGCCTCTCGGAACAGGAGGACTTCCTCCGCCGTTTGGGACTGCCAACGGGTTTCATCCCCTACGACTCGGATAACCGCCGCAACGTCGGCTTCCTCATGGCCCTGGATGCGGGGGTGGACTTTGTCATCTCCATCGACGACGACAACTATTGCCTGGAGACGGAAGACTTTGTCGCCGCCCACGCCATGGTCTGCCAGGAGCATCAGGGTGAGATGGTGTCCGCCGACTCCGGCTGGTTCAACCTCTGCGACCTCCTGGAGTTCGACCGGCCCGGCCCCGTCTACCCCCGGGGCTTCCCATACTACGCCCGCCACCGCGACAACGGCGTCCGCCGGACCTCCGGAGCCGCTCCCATCCATCTCAACGCCGGACTCTGGCTCACGGCTCCCGATGTGGACGGCATCAGCTGGCTGGTCAATCCCCTGTGGTCCCGATCCTTCCAAGGGAACTCCGTGGTCCTGGACCGCGGCGTTTGGACGCCCCTCAACACCCAAAATACCGCCCTGCGGGCCGAAGCCCTGCCCGCCTACTATTATATCCGGATGAACTATCCCCTCCTGGGCGGTCTCCCCATCGACCGCTACGGGGACATCCTGTCCGGCTACTTTATCCAGGCCTGTGCCCACCATCTGGGGGGCGTAATGCGGGTGGGCACCCCGCTGGCCGACCATCGCCGCCACAGCCATAATTTTCTCACCGACGCCCTCCGGGAGATGGCCTGCCTGGCCCTCATGGAAGACCTGCTCCCCTGGCTCACCCGGGAGGCCCGTTTGGAAGGCGCCAGCTACGCCGATGCCTACGAGTGCCTGAGCTATTCACTCCAGGAGGCGGTGGAGAAATTCTCGAGTAAACTGTGGAATGACGTCACCCGGGCCTTCTTCCACCAAACCGCCTATTGCATGCGCACCTGGCTGGGAGCCTGCCGGTCGCTGTTAGGCAAATGAGCCCCCGGGCCGGAACCATGTCCGCCATGAAAAAAGTCGGCATCTGTATGCCGGTGGCCAACGAAGAGACCACCATCCGCCCCTTCCTGGACGATCTGCTCCGGAACCTGGACGGCTTCCCCTACGACCCCACCGTCTACGTGATTATGGACAATTTCTCCCGGGACGGCACTCAGGCTGTGGTCGAGGCCCTGGCGGCCCGGGACCCCCGGATCCGCCTGATCTTTTTTCCCGGCTCCACCGGGGTGGTCAGCTGCTATCTCCACGGCTTCAAGGTCGCCCTGGATGAGGGCTGCGACTACATCATCGAAATGGACAGCGGCGGTTCCCATCCCCCCGGCAAACTCCCGGAGATGCTCGTCGCCCTGGATCAGGAAGGCTACGACGTGGTCTTGATGAGCCGGTTTCTCCCCGGCGGCGGCATGGAAAACCTCCCCGCCTACCGCCGGTTCATCAGCAAAGGCGGCACCTGGCTCGCCAACCTGTGGCTGCGTCTCAACCTCAGTGACGCCACCAGCGGCTTCGAAGGATTTCGGGCCGAGGTGCTGGCCGCCATGGACCTGGATGCCTTCCTCTCCTGGGGCGGCATTTATCAGACCGAGATGAAGTATTATTGCTCGGTGCAGGGCTGCCGCATCAAGGTGCTGCCCTTCACCTACGTCGGGACCACCACCTCTTTCAGACTCAAATGGCTCTGGATTGCCCTGAAAACCCTGTACCGCATCAAACGTCACGCCAGCTGCGTGCTCACCCCGGCCTCCGTCCCCCCCGGGAACCGGTAGCCCCATGGAACGGGAGGCGTCAGCGGGCGTAAGCCGCCTGAGTTCCTGGCTGGCCAACCCGCACGTCTGGCTGTTGTGGGTCAGTCTGCAGCTTCCCTCCCTGCGGCCCCTGGCCAAATATCTCCCCCCGGTGCTGCAGCCCTTGGGGTTTGCCTATCTCCTCGGAGCCCTGATGGCCTACGCCGCCCTTCTTCACTCCGTGCCTCTGCCAGGCCGGCTGCGCCGCTGCCTGGACCGGGGCTGGCTCCTGGTGGGGCTCATTCTCCTGGCCCTGGCGCTCAACTATGTCCTCTACCCCATCGCCGACGCCCTGAAATTCCAGATGCGGGGAAGCGATCAGGACGACGCCCTCCTCCAGCTGGCCCGGCGGCTCCTGCAGGGGCTCAGCCCCTATGCCCAGCCCACCTACTTCGGCAATCCCATCAGCACCGGCCCCGGCCTGGTCTTGCTCCTGTGGCCGCTCCTCACCCCGGCGACCTATTTTCTTATCACCCCGCTCTGTCTCGGGGGCGTCGCCCTGGTGCTGGCCCGGGTCCGCCGCAGTTGGCTCCCGGCCAACCTTTTGGTCCTGCTGTGTATGAGTTCTCCGGCCTTTTGGGAGACGATGGTGGTGGGGAGTGATGTCTTTGTGATGGGAGGGATCTGCTTCGGGGTCCTGACCGCGGTCTATTACAAACTTGCCTGGCGGCCCGGGGCGCTCCTCCTCTGCGCCCTGATCCTGGGGGCGGCCGCCACCAGCCGGGTGATCTTTATCTACCTCATTCCCCTTATCAGCCTGTTCCAATGGAAGCGGGGACCGGGTTTGGCCTTAGCCCTGGGCGGCCTGGCCTTGGCTGTGGCCCTGGGCCTGCACGGGGTCTTCTATCTCTGGGACCCGGCCCACTATACCCCGCTGCACCTCCTGGGGAAGGGGAACCAGCTGCTGCCCCCGGTCCTGAAGGCTGCAGTTCTAATGGGCGGCGTGGGGGTGGCGGTCTGGGCCTGGCTCCGGCTGAGCGATACCTATCCCTCCTGGCTCTTTTTCCTGTGGCTGGGCCTGGTCATCCCCCTGGCCGGGGTCTCTTTCGGGGATCTCTGGGTATGGCGCCACGTTAATCTGGCGGCCTGGGAGGGGGCCAACTATCTCCTCGTGCCCCTGCCGGTCCTGGTGGCGTATGTGGTGATGCAGGTTCCCGAGCCCTAAACGTAGGGCTGCACGGCGGCGCCAGCGGGTATGGCCGGAGCCGCGCCTCGCCGCCGGATTTCCTGGCGCCGTCTTAGGGCAAATGCCGCCACAACCGCACTTGGGGCGGGATCGCCGCCAGGCCCTCGGTGCCCTGAAGGGTGGTAAAGACCGACCGGGCCACCCGCAGCCCCTTCTGTTTGATGACCTCGTCCCAGTCTCCGTAGGTCAGAGCCCCCACCTTGCAGGCCTCCACACAGGCCGGGAGCTTCCCGGCCCGTTCCCGGTCCGGGCACTGATCGCACTTCAAGGCCACCGCCCCTTTTTCCGGCGCCTGGGCGGTGGGGGCGTAGCGCAGCACCCCGAAAGGGCAGGCCATGGCGCACATGGCGCAGCTGATGCAGCGGTGGGGGTCGATGTCCACCGTGCCCCGGACCGCGTCCCGGCTGATGGCCCCCGGCATGCACACCATCTGACAGGGGGCCGGATCGCAGTGGCGGCATTTGTTGACGAAGGCCAGATGGAGCTGCCCGGGCACCACGGTCAACCGCGGCCGGGGCCGCACCGCCTCCCCCAGGGCCGCAAACAGGTTCTTATGCTGCGAATGCTCCACCGCGCAGGCCACCATGCACTGCCTGCATCCCACACACCGCTCCGGCGTCACAATCACCGTCTTCATTGATATTCCTCACTATCACTTCAAGGTATTACTTGATTTCATTCAGGGGAAAACCGGGGGATGACCAGCCACCCTCCCTGCTCTCAGGCATCCCTCCCCCCCCCCAACCCCATACCACATCTCCTCCCCCGGCTCACCCCAGCAGCCGTCCCACCTGAAAATCCGGGTGGCGGATATCGGTGGACAGGCGCGTCAGCGGCGTCCGGTTCTGGATCAGGTGCAGGTACACCCCGGCGTCTTCCACATTTCCCGTCAGGATCACCCCCAGCAGGCGGTCGTCTTTGATCACCAGCCGGCGGTAGCGGTTGCGGCGGTGGTCGTGCTGGCAGACGATCTCACAGGCCAGGTCCCGGGGGAGGGTCACCCCCCCCGCGATGACCCGGGTGCCGCCCACGTAGAAGCTGTTCTGGGCCAGGAGTCCGCCGTAGGTCCGCCTCTGTCCCGCCATGTTGGCCCCGGCCAGCCGCCCCTGCTCCACCGCCGCCGGCCAGATGGCAAAGTAGGTGGGCTCCCCGGTGAGGCAGTCCGTGGGCCGCACGCAGTCCCCGGCCGCGTAGATGTCTTCCCGGGCCGTCTGGAGGGTGTCGGCCACCCTCAGGCCCCGGGGATCGGCCAGACCGGCCCCCTGGAGAAACTCCACGTTGGGGACCACCCCGATGCCCAGCACCGCCACGTCCGCGGGCGCTTCGGTGCCTCCCTGCAGTCCCACCGCGCTGATGGTGCCCCCCGTACCCACCAATTCCTCGGGCACGGCCCCGAACCGCAGTTTCACTCCGGTCCGTTCCAGGGCCCGGTGCAGGATGTCGGCGGCCGTGGGGTCCAGCAGGGTGCTCAGGACCTGGGCCTTGCGGGCCAGCAGGGTGACGTCGTAGCCCTTGTGGGCCAGGGCCTGGGCCGTCTTGATACCCACCAGCCCGGAGCCGATCACCGCCACCCGGCTGTCCGGGCGCAGGCGCTCCTGCAACTGCCGCAGGTGGTCCAACACCCGGACGGTGAACACCCCCCCCAGGTCTTCCCCGGGGATGCCGGGGAGCGTGGGCCGCGCCCCGGAAGCCACCAGCAGTTTATCATAGCTCAGGGTCTCCCCCGAGGCCAGGGTGAGGCGTTTGGCCGCGGCGTCCACCTCCACCACCCGCTGCCCCAGTTTCGGGAGGAAGTTCCAGCGCCGGTAGTAGTCGGGGCCGTGCAGCCACATCCCCGCCTCCGCCACCTCGCCCCCCAGCAGGAAGGTCAGGAGCGGGCGGCAGTAGGGCCGGTGAGGCTCGTCGCTGACGATGGTAATGGTGCCTCCGGGATCCAGCCGACGGATGGTCTCCGCCCCCGCCAACCCCGCGGCGCTGTTGCCGATGATGACGTACTGCATCCTTCAGGCTCCCCCCGCGTCCATGGTGATTTTCCTCTTGTCGTTTCACCCTACCATACCCGGCCAGGCCCCTCAAGCGAAATATCGGGGCGCTCCCGTCCGGAAGTTCCCGGGGGATTTCTGGTCTTGCATAATTGCCCCGGGTGTAGTAGGAATAGGAGGACATCGAACCCCCAAGGAGGAAATATGGGCAAGATTACCCGGGCGTTGATGAGCGTCACCGACAAATCCGGTCTCCAGGACTTTGCCCGCGGCCTCGGCCGCTACCAGATAGAGATTCTGTCCACCGGCGGCACCGCCAAGATGCTGCGGGAGGCCGGCTTGGCGGTCCGCGAGGTGTCGGATTTCACCGGCTTCCCCGAGATGCTGGACGGACGGGTCAAGACCCTACATCCCAAGGTCCACGGCGGCATCCTGGGCCGCCGGGACCTGCCCGACCACATGGCCCAGATGCAGCAGCACCAGATCCTGCCCATCGACCTGGTGGTGGTGAACCTCTATCAGTTCGAACAGGCAGTCGCCAAACCCGGCTGCACCCTGGAAGATGCCATCGAAAATATCGACATCGGCGGACCTGCCATGTTGCGCTCCAGCGCCAAAAACTTCCGGGATGTCACCGTGGTGGTCGATCCCGCCGACTATCCCAAGATCCTGGCTGAGATGGAGGCCCACCAGGGCGCCACCACCCTGGCGACCCGGTTTGCCCTGGCCAAGAAGGTCTTCGCCCTCACCCACGCCTACGATGGGGCCATTTCCCGCTACCTGGAGCAGGCCCGGGTGACCTGATGGCCTCCACCCAGCCGCCGCCCTATATCGCCATGAGCCGGGGCCGGGTCATCGACCTGACCATGCCCAACTACTACCGGGATATGCTCACCAGCATCGCCCAGGAAATCCTGCGAGAACTGTCGGAACTGGAAAAGATCGACCTTACCCGGCTGGATCAGGAGGATTTCCAGGAAGTCATCGGCATCACCCATATCCGTCTGCTCAACGAGCTCTATTTCTGTTTGGGCCAACTCAAGGCCCGGGATCTGGAGGTGGACGTCAAGCGGGCCATCGAAGACCTTCGGGACATCTGGAACAGCTTCATCGATCAGACCCAGCGCCCCAGTGAGCTGAAGTTCCAGGTGGAACCGGGGGAGACGCGGAAACAATAGGGAAGGAGAAGGGTATGAAGGTTCTGGTGATCGGCGGAGGAGGCCGGGAACACGCCCTGGCCTGGAAATTAAAACAAAGCCCCGTGGTCCGGAAGATCTATGTTGCCCCGGGAAATGCCGGCATCGCAGCCGACGCCGAGTGCGTTCCCATCGGCGCCGAAGACCTCGGCAAGCTCCTGGACTTTGCCCAACGGGAAAAACCCGACCTGACCATCGTGGGACCCGAGGCCCCCCTGGCCCTGGGGCTGGCCGACCAATTTGCCGCGGCCGGGCTGAAGGTCTGCGGTGCCTCCCAACGCGCCGCCCGGGTCGAAGCCAGCAAATCCTTTGCCAAGGACCTGCTGGTGCACAACCGTATCCCCACCGCCGTCGCCGAGACCTTCACCGACCGGGACCAGGCCTGGAAATACATCTCCTCCCAGGGCGCCCCCATCGTCGTCAAGGCCGACGGCCTGGCGGCCGGCAAGGGCGTCATCGTCTGCCTGACCCTGGATGAGGCCCGGGCCGCCCTGGACCTCATCATGGTCCAGAAGGCCTTTGGGGCGGCCGGAGAGCGCGTCGTGGTGGAGGAGTTCCTGGACGGCGAGGAGGCTTCTTTCCTGGCCTTCACCGACGGGGAATTTGTCATCCCGCTGCCCACCTCCCAGGATCACAAACCCATCTTTGACAACGACCAGGGCCCCAATACCGGCGGCATGGGGGCCTACTCCCCGGCCCCGGTGGTGACCCCCGCCTTGCACGACCAAATCATGAACCAGATCATGATTCCCGCCATCCGGGGGCTGGCCGCCCTGGGGTCCCCCTACCAGGGCGTACTCTACGCCGGCCTGATGATCAAGGACGGACAACCCAAGGTGTTGGAGTTCAATGCCCGTTTCGGCGACCCGGAGGCGCAACCCCTGCTCATGCGCCTGGACTCCGACCTGGCCGAGGTCTTGCTGGCCATCGTCGAGCGGCGCCTCGACAAAATCACCCCTCCGGTCTGGAACGCCGATCCCACCGTCTGCGTGGTCATGGCCTCCGGGGGCTATCCCGGCTCCTACGACAAGGGCAAGGTCATCTCCGGCCTGGATGAGGCCGCGCAAATAGAAGACGTCGTGGTCTTTCATGCCGGCACGGCCCGCCAGGGCGACCAGATCGTCACTGCCGGGGGCCGGGTCCTGGGCGTCACCGCCCGGGGGCCGGATATCGCCGGCGCCATTGCCAAGGCCTATGCCGCCTGCGACCGGATTCGATGGGAAGGCGTCCATTATCGGCGGGATATCGGCAGGAAGGCCCTGAACCGGTAAAACGATTCTCCTCCGCAGGTGGGAGGGAGGTTGGCACGTTCAGGCCGGGCGCGGATTTGCTGCTGCCGCAAGATATATCCGCGTGCCGGAGGCCTCGCGGCGTCAAACCGCGCCGATGCTGCACGGGGGGGAGGGGCTGAACTGCGGGTGGAGCGGGAACGGCGGCGGGACGTGGTTAAAACAGGCGAAACAACAGGCCGGGATCGACGCGATGCACCTTGTCCAATTGATCTTCATCCTGCTGCTTGATCTTGGTGACCAATTCCGTTACTAATGCCTTGGCCTGCGCCAGGGAATCCGGGTCTGCCGACAGAGCCCGTTGATTTTCCGTCTGCACCAGCCGGATGACATCGGTGTGATCGACGTTGGGGTCCGTGACGCCCTTATTGACCGGCGCCGGGGTGGATGAGGGGGTTTGTCCCTCGCCTTTGATAAGATAAAGCGGTCCCTCAATTTTCATGGCCTACTCCACATAACTGATCCCCACCCTGGTGACTTTTCCCGCTTTCACCGTACTTATCGGCCGAGGCCGGTCCGATCTTGAAAAAAAACCCCTTCTCCGGACCCGCCCCCCAGGATGTATTTTCATCGACAATTACCATAATTTTTCATAGAATTGCAATAATAAAAAGGATTAAATCCACCCAAAGGAATATTATGTTGCGCACCCTGTTCCTGAACCCCCCCTGTTATAAAGATTTCGACGGCGGGGCTGGGTCCCGCTATCAGGCCACCCGGGAGGTCACCTCCTTCTGGTACCCCACCTGGCTGTGCTATCCCGCCGGAATGATCCCGGGAAGCCGGGTTCTGGACGCCCCCCCTTTAAACCTCGACGTGACAGAGGTGGTCAAGATCGCCGCCGATTACGATCTGGTGGTCCTGTTCACCTCCAGCGCCTCGGTGGGATTCGACCTGCGGACCGTGGCCGCCCTGAAGGACGCCAAGCCTGACCAGATCGTCGGGCTGGTGGGGCCCCAGGTTAGCGTGCTGCCCGAAGAAACCCTGGCCCTCAGCCGTGCCCTGGATTTCGTGGCTAGACGGGAATTCGACCATACCATTACGGAGTTGGCCCAAGGGCAACCCTGGGAAGACATCCTGGGACTGAGCTATCGCCGCCAGGACCGGATTCACCACAACCCCGACCGCCCCTGGATCGAAGATCTGGACGCCCTCCCCTGGGTCACCGACATCTACCATCGGGACCTCGACATCCAGCGTTACCATATTCCGTACTTGAAGCACCCCTATATCTCCATCTACACCGGCCGCGGCTGCCCCAACCGGTGCGTCTACTGCCTGTGGCCCCAAACCTTCTCGGGCCAGAAATTCCGGGTGCGCAGCGTGGCCGATGTGGCCGCCGAAGTCAAACATGCCCTTGAGTTATTTCCCCAGGCGGCCGAAATATTTTTTGACGATGATACGTTTACCGCCAAGGCCCCGCGGGCCCGGGATCTGGCCCGGGAATTCGGGCGGCTGAATTTCACCTGGTCCGCCACGGCCCGGGTGACCACCGATTACGACACCCTCAAGGCCATGAAGGAGGGTGGAATTCGGCTCGTGGTGGTGGGGTACGAGTCGGGCAATGACCAGATTCTCCAGAATATCCGGAAAGGCGCCACCCTGGAGCAGGCCCGCCGTTTCACCCGCTGGTGTAAGGACTTGGGTATCCAGATTCACGGCACCTTCATGGTGGGACTCCCCGGGGAAACGGCCGCATCCATCCAGGATTCCATGAAATTCGCCTGCGAGTTGGACCCCGACACCATCCAGGTCTCCCTGGCCACCCCCTACCCGGGGACCGAGTTTTACGACTTGTGCCAGCGGGAGGGCTACTTTCGGCCCGGGGCCCTGGTAGATAGTGACACCGGCTACCAGAAGTGCGTCCTGGACTATCCCGGCCTCAAGGCCGAGGACATCTTCCAGGCGGTGCCCCGTTTCTACCGCCAGTTTTATTTCCGGCCCCGGTATATGGCCCGCGCCCTCAAGACCATGATCTTCGACGCCAGCGAAAGAAAGCGCCTGCTGCGGGAAGGTAAGGAATTCTTTGGTTTTCTCTTGCGCCGCTCCCAGGGTTCCCACTCTTCATCCTCCTGTAAGGCCTGCTAGGGGTCCGCGGTCGCCGGGGACCGACAACCTGCGTCCCCCGGCCCGGCGAGGCCCGTGACCATGCCCGCGAGCCCGCCGGGAAGCGCTCCGGCCCGGCGGGCCGTGATCATCACCGGGGATGATTTCGGTCTCTCACCCTCCCTGAACCAGGCCATTATCCAGGCCCATCACCATGGCGTCCTGACGTGTGCCAGCCTCATGGCCACGGCCCCGGCCTTCCCGGAGGCGGTGGAGATGGCCCGGCAGACCCCGGAGCTCTGCCTGGGGGTGCACCTGACCCTGATTCAGGGGCAGGCCGCCCTGCCCCCCGCGGCCCTCCCGGCTCTGACGGATGCCGCGGGGAATTTCCGGTCAGATCCGGTTACCGCAGGAATGTTCTATTTTTTTGGCGGCCGCCGGGTCCGGCAGCAGCTCCATGCCGAACTGGCCGCCCAGGTGGACCGGGTCTGCGCCGCCGGCCTGCGGCCCTGGTTCCTGAACGGCCACCTCAATATCCATCTGCACCCCGCGGTCTGGCCGCTGGTGGTGCGGCTAGCGCAGGCCTATGACATCCCGGCGGTCCGCCTCACCCGGGAGGCCCTGGGGGTCTCCCTGCGGTTGAACCGCCGACACCTGGTCTACAAGATCTTTCACGCCCTGGTCTTTGCCTGGCTCAGCCGCCGGGTGCAGGCCGATCTGCGGCGGGAGGGCCTGAAGAGCAATGACCACGTCTTCGGCCTCCTCAACGACGGTCAGATGGACGAGGCCTTTCTGCTGGGGGTGATTCCCCGGTTGGCCTCCGGGGTCACGGAAATCTACGGCCACCCCGCCGTGGCGGCCGACCCCGAGCTCCGTCGCTGGACCCCGGCCTATCGCCATCAGGCCGAATACGCCGCCCTGGTGAGCCCCCGGGTGCGCCGGGCGCTGGCGGACCATCACGTGGACGTGCTCGATTTTCGTCAGTTATAAAGGGAACGCCATGCTCAAGACCCTCTCCCTGTTGACCATCGCCATCGTGGCCGTATCGGTGGGGGACGTGCTGTTGTCCCGCGGCATGAAGGAGATCGGGGCCATCAGCTCCTGGGACCCGCGCCTGCTTTTCAAAGTGGGGGCCCAGGTCTTCACCCACCCCACCATCATCGTGGGCATTGTCTGCCTGAGCGTCTTCTTTTTCCTTTGGCTGGCGGTGCTGTCCTGGTCCGACCTGAGTTTCGTCCTGCCTTTGACCGGTCTCAGCTACGTGGTTACCGCCTTACTGGCCCTCGTCTTCCTGGGCGAAACCATCAGCCCCTTGAGATGGGCCGGGACCATACTGATTTGCCTGGGAGTCGTCCTGGTCACCAAAAGCGGAGTGTAAGTCGGTTTGCGGTGGCCGGCTGGCCCGCTGATTCCCCGTCAGAGTCAATCCAATTCGGCTTCGAGGTCGGCGAAGAGGTCTTCCAGCTCATACAGCAGCCGGTCGGCCGGGGCCAGCTTCCACGCGGCGATCAGCTCTCCGATGTCCTTGTGTAGCTTCACCAGCCTCTCCCGCTTCGGCAGCAGCGCCTCCCGCAGCGGCGTCCCGTCATAGGCGTATAGTAGCTTATCCACCTGCCCCGCCAGTTGGAAGAGCGAAAGATTTTCCGCCACCAGTTTCTTATCCAGATACCCCAGATGTTTCGCCAGCTTCGGGTAGACGTCCTTAATCCCCTGGCGATAATACGGCTGCACCGTCACGGTAATTTGCATGTATTTGCTCATGGGTGTTTACCTTTGTCTTTTAATTTGCACAAATAGGCAAAATCGCATACTTGGGTTTCTTTATAACAACCCAATCCTGTCCGGTTAACAGGATGTAAAAAAGTCCGAAAACTCCGGAAATCTGGTACAATGAATTAGCCCTAACCATTTGACTAGATAGGAATATTGCGGACTATGGCCCATTGTAACACCAGCTTTCATCAGATGCTCCAACTTCTGTCGAGACATAATTTAGCCAAGCTGGAAAAAGCCCACGGCACGGGTCGCCAGGCCCGGTCTTTCAGCCGTTGGGATCAATGTGTCCATCTGCTGTACATGCAATTGACCGGCAGGTGTAGCTTGCGCGATGGCATCGCCAGCCTGAAGGCCCAGTTTCAGAACTTCTATCCTCCGGGGATCAAGTCGGTAGTCCGCTTCACCTTCGCCGATGCCAATAACAAGCGGCCGGCCTGGTTTTTGCGGCGCGGTTCGGCCGGCTCTATCAGCGTTGTCAGCCCCATGCTCCGAAGCACAAGTTCCGGTTTAAAAACAAGCTCTACAGCCCGGACGCCACTGTGGTAAGCCGGTGTCTCTCCCTATTTCCCGGGGCCTCTTGCCGCCGCACCAAAGCTGGGGTAAGGGTGCATACCCTCCTGGATCACGATGGTTATCTGCCCGCCGTTGTCTCTATTTCTCCGGCTCGCCAGCATGAGGTCAAGAAGGCCCGGTCTCTGACGCTGCCCCAGGGGTCCATTGTCGTGGAAGACCTGGGCAATACCGATTATGCCCGGTATACCGAACTCAGCCGGCAGCAGGTGTTCTTTGTGACCCGGCAGAAGCGCAATGCCGTTTATAAAGTCCTGGGGAGCCGAAAAGTCAATAAAAAGCAAGGCCCCATTGCGGTCCAGACCAGCCGTCTTACCGGCGCCAAGGCCTGGGAGTGCCCGTTGCCGTTCCGGCGCAGCGTCTACCAAGACCCCGAAACAGGGACGCGATTGGTGTTTCTGGCCAACCATTTTCGGCTCGCGGCCAAGACCATCGCCGATGTCTACAAGGACCGCTGGCAGATCGAGAGCTTCTTCCGCTTCCTCAAGCAGAATCTGAAGGTCAAGGCCTTCATCGGCAATTCCGACAACGCCATCATGACCCAAATCTATGTGGCCCTGATTGCGTATCTGCTCCTCTGCTATATCAAGTTTCTCTGTTCTATCAGCGTTTCTTTGCAAACATTTATGCGTATCTTACCACTCAATCTCTTCAGGACCTGTAAAATTCAGGAATTTTTTGAACCGCCAGACCTCAATAAGGTTAATATACTGATTTCTGAACAATTATCTCTTGCTCTGGCCTAACCGGACAGAATTGTAATTCTCTCTATAATTGAAAATATCCACTGTCTATCATCACCCTCATTAACCCTTGCCAAGTTCTTACCCTAAAGCCATCACTAACATCTTTAAAGAATTCAATGAAGCGCATCCCAGAAAACACCCGAAAAATTAAGAGAATGCCCAAATGGCCTATTCTCCATGGACACCAAAGGCCCCAAAGGGAAAAGGGCTGACGGCCTGCTGCCGTCAACCCCTTATAATTCATGATTATTTCTGGTCGGGACGAGAGGATTTGAACCTCCGACCCCCTGAACCCCATTCAGGTGAAATAGATTTTTCTAATTTTTCCTGTCTTGCGATAATCGTTGACTATCCTAATGATATATGGTAGTTAAAAACCATGCGGTTGGGATGGTTTGAGACGATCCGTTACGTTTTTTTCAATTTTCGAGCACTTCTGGAGCACTTCTGAAACTGGAGAAGATGGCATGGCGATTCAAAACTATTGCATGACCTGCAACACCAGCTACCGGCTGGCCCTTAAGGAATGCCCCAAATGTGGCGAGGGGAGCAAGTCACAGAAAAAATATCGAGTGCGGGTATCCTTTAAAGGTAAACGCATAACCCGCCATTACGACAACCTCACTCTCGCCAGGAATGCGGAAGCCGCCATCAAGGCCGATATCCTCCGGGGAGATTTAAAGATCGATCAGAAGGACCTCAGGGTGCCTACCCTCAAAGAAGTCTGGGACAGGTATCTGCCCTGGGCTCAGGAACACAAGAAGACGTGGGATGACGATCTGTTAAATTATAAAAAACACCTCGAACCGAGGTTTGGGAAGAAGCAGCTTGACGCTATATCTCCGATTGATATCGAACGTCTCAAGATCGACATGAAAAAGGCATTGAGCAAGAACGGCAAGCCCTACTCTGCCGCCACAATCAAGCACCAACTCGTTTTGTTGAACCGTCTTTATAACCTATCCCGGAAGTGGGGGCTCTACGAAGGGAAGAACCCTTTGGATCAGGTGGATGTTCCCCGCCTCGACAATCGACGCACTGAGTTTTTAACCGAGGAGGAGGCCATTAGGCTGCTCAAGGTCTTGGATGAGTGGCCTTGCTGTGAGAGTGCGGCTTTTGTAAAGTTCACATTGCTCACCGGTTTCAGGAGAGGCGAGCTTTTCAAACTGACTTGGGATGACATCGATTTTGAGCGGGGTATGGTCACTCTCCGGGAGCCCAAAGGTGGAAAGACCCAGACCATTCCCGTCAGCCCGGACGCCTTGAATGTCCTCAGGGAGCTGGAGGTCACCTCCAACTTTGTTTTCCCGGGGAAAGATGGAGCGCAGCGGACGGATTTCAAGGGGCCTTGGTTGCGAATCCGAAAGGCTGCGGCCCTGCCCGACAATTTTCGTTTTCACGGCCTGCGACACCATTTCGCCAGCACACTGGTCAGTGCTGGCTATGACTTGCACCTTGTCCAACGGCTTCTGACCCATAAGGATTCCAGGACCACGCAGCGGTATGCGCATTTGTCCCCGGGGGCATTGAAAGAGGCTGCAGTGAAGAGTGGCAAACTGTTAACCCCTGATCCAACAAAAGATCAGATTACACTTTAAATCTATGTCATTAAATAATGATATTATTCCGACAAATAAAATACGGGGAGAAAATAATGCATAATAGTAACGATGACGATTTTGATAAACTTGAGAATATTGAAGAATTAGATGAATTTCAGAGTTTAATTTCTGAAGTTAAAGATTCTATATATTATTATTTGTCTGAAAATCAAGACACAATATCTTTTCTAAAAAAAGAGATGTCTAAATTAGACAAATCAATATTTAATAATTTTATTAAAGCAAATAATGGTAATGAGCATAAAATCATGCTTGAATTAGCCCGTGCTTTAAAAACAAGGGCATATGACGACAATGATTTTCATGAATATGTTAAATGGGATACATGCTGCTCACATATTAGCATGATAATCACACTGAACGATATAGATTTAAATAATAGTATATTCAGAGAACATGCAGAGTTATTTGCTAAGATATTTAACTTAGGTCACATACATGGCCATATCATACATAAACAAATTGATTCATTGTTTGACGATCTCTATGAGGATTATTTTCATAGAAAGAAGAGTAGCGAAATTGTTAAGGAGGGGCGCTGGCAAGAAAATATTAATCTATATAATTATGCGGTTAATTATGCTGAAAAGCGTTGGAAAGAAGGTGATAAATTAATGCATCATGAAATGGCCAGAGAAATTCATAGCAAAGAGATGTTTAATAGCCTATCCTTAAATTCTTTAAGGAAAAAATTAAAAGACATTTCAAGAAAATATAATAGATTTTTCAATCTCAATGAAAAAAAGAAGCAATAAACGTTTTCGCTCGAATGCATTCCCCCCCAATCATCCACATTCTGTAGTTCTCTGCGATATCTTACCCCCCCTCTTACCCTAACAACCCCCTTCTTACCCTAACAACCACGTTTACGCAGTTAATTCAGTATATTAAAACAATATACAACGATGGAATCGTGAAGGGGGTGATGGACTGACGACAACCTATAGCTGCCCCAATTGATTTTTAGGCCGTTTTGAACTTGGGCCAAACCGACGGCGGGTTCGAAGGGCTTAAAGATTCCCTTCTGAGGCCCTACCACGATCTGTCTACAAAAGAAGTAAGGAGACCTATGAAAGCAAACTTGGTTCGGCTTTCCAAAGCCAATGACCTACCCGTGAAAAAGAGCACCCTTTATAAATGGCGTCACCTCAAAAAGTATACGGGGTTATTTGTCAAATTTAGCGGCATGCTCTTTGTCGATCTCGACGTCCTCAATGATCTCATTGAGGCGGGAAGAGTTTAACCAACTACTCCGGAGCCGGATTGCGGGTCCGAAAGGAGGCGTCATTGTCTAAGCAAGACATCGAACCCCAATTTTTGCCTACCGGTGCGGGTGAAGGCTTCACGGCAGAGATGAAGCTGTGCCGGTTTCTAAGGGTATTTCTGAGACCATCATGGGTGGTGGGCAGGAAACCATCCCCTCTGATCCTTGGATTATGGCCCGAGAATATCGGCAGCTTGGCTGGAGCACCATTCCCATCAAGCTCAAAAGTAAGCAGCCGCTCATCTGATCATGGAAGGAGCTCCAAGACAGGAAGCCTACAAATGACGAATTGAGGTTCTGGGAAACCAATTATCCGCACTGCAATGTCGCTGTGGTCTGCGGGAATGTATCAGGCTTGATCGTCGTGGACATCGACTCGGACGACGGCCCCATTTCATCATGGATCCCCATGATGTTCCCAAATCTTGCGGCAAGGTCCATAAACACTAACACCCCTTTCTAAGGGAAAGTCCCTGAGGTGCCAATGCCGGAAAACAAGCTTGACCCCAAAATCGCGCGGCAGTTTCTCGACGCCCTTTTCCAATCTCATCTGATCAATAATCGAGGCTTTATTGAGGTAAGAGGCAAGGGGCAAGAAGAGAAGCGTATGGCTTTCAATCGGTTCTATCCTTCCATTGATAGGCTCCTCGAAGACATGCCCCATTGGGACCCCAATCGCAATTATTGGTTTGGGGTCGCCCTCCGCAAGGATGGCAATGGTGGGAAGAAAAAGGATTGTGGCGTCCTGACCGCGCTTTTCTGCGACGTTGATTATGGGGAGGCGGGGCACCGTAAGGTCAATAAATGGAAGAACCGTGAGGAGGCGTTGGAGGCGATTCAGCAATTTCCCCTACCTCCCAGCATCCTGATTCATAGCGGAGGAGGGTTTCAGGTCTATTGGCTTTTACGTGAACCCGTGCGGTTCAAAGGAGGTGAGGATGCAAACTGATTTCCAAGTCAAAGATTTTGTCGAGATCGAGCAAATTATGAAGGGCTTGGGGCAGACTCTTGGGGGGGATATTGGCACTCAAGACATCAGCCGGATTTTTAGACTTCCCGGGACTGACAATCTAAAAATAGCGGGCAATCCCAGGCCAGTAACCATAGAGATGATCGATCTCGACAGAATCTATGACTTGGAAGACTTCCAAAAATTTCATGGAAATCAATTTCCCGGTTCATTGACGAAGGGGAATCAGGAGAAGACCGTAAAGGGCGAACTGGATGAGAGACTGCCTGTTTGGGTTAAAAACCTCATTCAGACAGGAGAACACGGGGGATACGAATCCAGATCTGAGCGGGATCATGCTGTAATCTGCGCTCTATCACGTTTCGAGTATGGACTTGACGATATCGAGATAATTTTCAAAAACTATCCGATTGGGGAAAAGTATCGAGAAAAGGGGAATTTCGGCCGGCAATATCTCCACTCATCATTAGATAAATCCGTGACCGAGCCGGTGGCCACAAACCAAGTATTCGCGGCCAAGCCAACCTGGCCTGCTCCATTGGCAAAACAAGCCTATCACGGAGTTGTGGGCAAATTGGTCATGGCCATAGAGCCCCATACCGAAGCTGATCCTGTGGCGATATTCAGTCAGGTTTTTTGTGGCCTCGGCAACATAATTTACCGAGGGTCATATTTCTCCGTAGAGGGAGATACTCACTATCTGAATCTCTTCTTCAGCCTCGTGGGAGAGACTGCCAAGGGCCGGAAAGGCACCTCCTGGGGTCATTCACGTAATACTCTCGCTTCTATTGACCCCGAATGGGCCAGCGAACGCATTATGAGCGGTCTTTCCTCCGGGGAAGGGCTTATCTGGCAAGTTCGGGACCCCATTATCAAAAAGAAGACACAACGGGATAAAAAGACAGGCGAGTACATAACCGAAGAATTCATTGAAGATCCCGGGGTGGAAGATAAACGCTTATTGATCATCGAATCAGAGCTTGCCACCGCGCTCCGGGTGCTGAGCAGGGAGGGAAATACCCTGTCGCCGATTATTCGGCAGGCCTGGGATGGGGGCAGCCTGCAGTCCCTTACCAAGAACAGCCCGGCAAAAGCCACTGGCGCCCATATTTCGATCATTGGGCATATTACCCGGGATGAATTACGGCGCTATTTGGATCGGACCGAGATCGCCAATGGCTTCGGTAACAGGTTTATCCATTTGTGTGTCAGGCGGTCTAAGGTCCTTCCCGAAGGAGGCAGAATCCAGGACGTGGATTTCGGGCCGATTCTCCGAGAATTATCCGCAGCCATACAATTTGCCCGAAAGGCAGGGGAGCTGCGCAGAGATGAGGCCGCCAGGGACCTGTGGGCTGAGGTTTATCCTGAGCTTTCCGAGGGTAAACCGGGGATGGCAGGTGCGTTGATTTCTCGGGCCGAAGCCCAGGTCATGCGTCTGGCGTCTCTTTATGCAGTGATGGATCAATCAAATTTAATCTGTCCGGACCATCTCCTGGCTGCTCTTGCCCTGTGGGATTATGCCGAGGCTTCAGTCCAATATATTTTCGGCAACTCAATTGGGGATCCGATAGCCGACCAGGTACTCACCGCGCTTACCAGCAATCCTGCCGGGCTTACCCAGACTGACATCCACAATTCCTTCGGCCGGCATAAAGAGGCGCACAAAATCAATGGGGCCCTGCACCACCTGGAAGGCCTGGGTTTAATCAGGCAGGAGCAACAAGCCTCGGGTGGCCGACCCACCACAATCTGGCGTCTTTCCCGAAAACCCGATTAAATCCTTTATTCTCTTAATTCGCTTTTTTCGCCACAGGAGGTGGAAATGGGGTATCTCGACCAGGCTTTGAACTTCCTCAAGGCTCAACAGCCTAAGAAGCCACAGGTTTCCTTTCAGTCTGGAGACTTATCTGACCCTGAAATCAGGGACCGGGTTTCAGCCTTCATCGCCGGATTGGATTGTCCATCGGCAACATGCAAATGGACGGGGTCACAGTTGCATGCCTGGATGCCACTTGTTGAGGGGTTGTTGCTGCCTCATGGCGAAGAGGGTTTACTGGCTCTCTCGCAAGCAGCCACAGTACCAATAGTTGAAATAATCAACCTGGTGAATACCGAGGCATTCTACCAAGTCTTCCATAGCCCTTTTGATTGGCTGAAAGATCGAGTTAAGCCCCGGTATGCCTCGGCAGTCAAAGAGTTTTTAAGGAGAACGGATGTGTTGGCCATGCAGGAAAAATTCCGGAGGGCCAGAGAGGAGAAAGCGGCTGCAGAAGACAGCCATCACCCCGGCGAAAAAAGCGAAGTAAGCGAATTAAGTTTGGCCAAGGATATCGGGAACTGCAAGGCCCCTGCAAAGATTGGGGTAGCCAGCGGTGTGGCAGCGGAAAGCCGCATCCAATGTGCCGATTGTGTCCATTACCGGGCAGGAACGAGTTCCCTGCATGCCCTGGGTTCCTGCACGTCAGCATCCTGGGACGGGCACAGGGGGCAGTGGCCATTCCGGCAGCATCACTGCTGGAACTTTCAAATCACAGGATAACAATCAGTCATCCCTGCCCGATTCATATTTTTGCCGGGAACTTCATGACTTCAAAAAGCAGGAAGTCCTTTTATACAGGCCGCAGAAACAGCTAACGAGGCCTGGGGTGACCCAGTTCTGCAACCCCAAGAGGGGGGAACATGCCTGATTCACCGGATGAAAAACAGCAAACGGCCAAGGCCAAGCCTCGGGGTAAGCCTTTTCCGCCGGGCATATCCGGCAACCCCAAGGGTCGCCCCAAGGGGGCCTTAAATAAATTCACCTGGGCAGTGTTGGGCAACCCGACGCCTGCCCCCCTCAAGCCGGGGATCTTCCTGGATAAGGACTATCCCTATATGCGGCGGGGCAATTTCTTCATCCAACGGGGCCGGAGCTTTAACGAATTGACCCTGGAGGCCTTGCCAGAGGAACCGCTCCCGAAACCCGAGCGGCTGGACCGGCGGCAGAAGTGGGGGTGCGAGCTGATCTATCAAGGGAAACCGTGCATCTTTACAGCAGACGACGGCTGGCTGTTCGACCGGGCGACCCTATTGGTCATCGACTAAGGCAAGGGACAAGCAAATACGTGGGCAACACATATCTTCAACTTCACACCCAAGGAGGCGGCATGGCGTACATGGCTACGGGAAGGTGGGAGGAGGAACATAACATTTTTTTTAATAGATTTTGCGGACGTATTTTACCGCATCGAAGATTTGGAATATATTTTTGGCCCACCTTCTCTGCGTACCGGTTGCGAGGTGTGGATCGTTGATCAGGAGGGAGAAGTTGAACAACTTATACTCTTCGAGCTTCCAAAGAACCTCTTAAGACAATGTATTTACAACGAAAAACAGGAGATTGAAAATTTTATCTGCTGGGAGCGCCTCATGAGATTTCATATCAAGACGCAATTTCCAGAGGATAAAAATAAATCCTACTTCATTGTCTGGTATCCCCGTACGGATATGGAGCGCGTTGAGGAACTTTATCAAGGAGCGATGACAAAAACGAAGTTCATTCGACTTTTGGCGGCTTCCGGCGCAGCTGGATGGAAAGGTGTCGAGGGGAACCCTGCTTCATTCTTCTGTAAATTCCTGGACTGGGCGAAAAAAAAATTCCGCCGCCAGGTCTGGGCATTATGAACCATGGAATGAAGCTGCGAGGGTCATCATGATTTTGCCCTCGGAGTGAAAGAAGATGGGGCGGGGTAAATGCTCAACGGGGCTGAGACCTGCGTTGCCCCATAGTTGAAGACCCAGAGGTCGACGGCGCCGTTAACTAATAAAGGAGGAACCATGAAGGACCTTGAGCAAGTAGTGCCGGTGGGGCAGGATGAGGTTATCTGCATCCGGATGCAGGAGTTCAAGAGTGACTGGTATGTGGATATCCGGAAATTCGTAAACCGGGGAATCGCCCCGGAGATAACGGAATCTTACCCCACTGGAGAGGGGATCAACGTGAGTGTGGGGGATTTCGTGCGGTTGTGCTCGGCCCTGGATAAGGTACACGCAGGGCTCATTGAGGGCGAGCTGCACTATGACGAGCTGCGATACGGACCCTTCGAGGAGGAGGGGGTATAGCCCGCGGCCGGGATCGAAGAGAGAGAAGCGCTGAGCGCCAGGAATGTATGATTCGCTACCCTCATCTCTCTTTGTCAACCAACTAAAAAGGGGCCAGATCACGGACGGGTTTCTGGCCCCTTAATTCTTCTTTTTCCTGCATAGTAGGCAATTCTAGTGAAAACCGAGATTGGCTACTTTTATGAACATATGCTATTATTTGCGTGCAGGCTATAATTGATAACTGTCATAAATGACACATAATTTAAATATGTTATGCAACTCTCCAGGCTTTGAGGATATGATATCGATCGAAATAAACATCTTCGATCCCCTTCTTTGGGAGAGCGATATGTGATAATAATTGGTTTAATCCGGGCTTCTGGTGCACGTGATTGCCGTCCCGGGCGGAAGATTTATTGCTTTCGGTCATCGAGATCGTCAGATGCAAGGTAAGGCCGTTTTTAAAAGCTCCCTAAGAAAATTGAGGGAGGATGGTGAAGTCGAGCGAAGCATCAGAATCAGGTGGAAAATATGAAACTTTGAGGAATAACCGATGGATATTCTTCTGACATTCACCGGATTTCACGATCCTTACTTCAAGGGGCTGATTGATGATGAGGAACAGCCTGGCCCCATCCTTTCACTCCTCTCCACCCGATCATTTTCTAATATTCTTCTCTTTGATACCCCGAACACCCAAAGGATTTCCCAAGCAACTAAGGATGCCATCGTTAGGCTTCATCGGCAGATCGAAGTTCATATCCTGGACATTGACCTTGATGACCCTACGAACTATCGAGATATTTTAAAGGGAGTCAGGAACCACCTTCAGAATATTATTGAGAGATTCCAAGGTGCCAACTTCTTCGTTGCCGTCGCCTCAGGCACCCCACACATGCATGCTTGTTGGGTTCTTCTGGCAGCCTCCGGGGAGATCCCGGCTCGCATCCTTCATGTTCGCCCCCCTCGTTTTGTCACTAAGGATCATCCGCTCGTCAGTGAAGTAGATTTATCTTCTCGCGAGTTCCCTACCGTCAGGTTTCCAGCTGGTTCTCTCCCCGTCGAAGAGCCGGAGGTTGACGTTGATTTTGCTAGAGTTCAGCTTGGCATTGTCGGCGATCATCCGACCATGCAACATGCTTTAGAAACGGGAGCCATGTTGGCTCCATCTCCTGCACCGATCCTTATTTTGGGAGAAACCGGCACCGGCAAGGAGCTTTTCGCCCGATTCATCCATAGGTTGAGCGGTAGGGCACGAGAGATTTTTGTGGCTGTAAATTGTGCGGCAATGCCGGAAGAACTTGTTGAGAGCCTGTTATTTGGTCACAAAAAGGGAGCTTTTACCGGAGCGTTTACCGACCAGATCGGCAAGTTCGATGCTGCCGATAAAGGAACCCTCTTCCTCGATGAGCTGGGAGAGTTGCCTCCTTCAGCCCAAGGAAAACTTCTCAGGGTCTTACAAGATGGTCTCGTTGAGCCTATAGGGGCAACCCAGCCTCATAAAGTTGATGTGCGGATCGTGGGAGCAACGAATCGGGATTTGCGCAAACTGGTAAAGCATGGAAAATTTCGGGAAGACTTATTTTATCGACTTAACGTAGGTGAGATCAAGCTTCCCCCGCTTCGTGAGCGACGCAGTGATATCCCCAAATTGGCTCTCTCCATACTCGACAGACTTAATAGTTCGTTGCGGCGTCCTAAGAGACTTTCCTCTGAGGCCTTATCGAGGCTCCAATCTCACAATTGGGCCGGAAACGTTCGTGACCTGGAAAATGTTCTCGAGCGGTCTCTCCGTCTTTGTCGCCGTGATGTTCTGGAGGCTGATGACCTTTTGATCTCTGAGCCAATTACATACGCAGACCCGCTGGATGCTCTTCCCGACCCATTTGAGGGTTTTTCAATGGAGGAGTTTCTCGGTAGCGCAAGGAAGCAGATCATCCTCAGAGCCTTGGAGATCGCAAACGGAAACAAAAGTCAGGCGGCTCGTTTGCTTGGCATCACTCCCCAAGCGGTGCATAAGTTTTTACAGCAGTCGAAGTCCGGAGTTTAAACCTGGGTTGATAAAATTTAAACCTGGGTTACAGTTATAATTGGTTGAGGAGCTGTTGACAAAGACATCGGTATCTGTAATATCGACTAGTTATAAGATGTTCCTGGATGTGGCATGGCCCTTGCTTTTAATCGGACATAGGAAGACCAATCGATGGTCCGAAATCAGAAAGGAGCCACCATGCCAGAATTCACGGTTACTTCAATCATCGACGGCGATACCTTCGAGGTTTCCCCTCCATGGAAATGGAACGGCCAAACCGGGAGCCGCGTCCGTCCTGCAGGCTATGACGCCCCCGAGCTGCACACCTATGGCGCTCAAGCAGCTAAAGACAAACTGTCGAAACTCATTCTTTGGCAACGAGTTGAGCTGCGGACAGCCCACAAGGTCGACCGAGGGCGATTGGTCTGCGAGGTATATTGCAGAAATAGAAACCTCGCCGACCTCTTTCCTGAATACCAGTAGTTGCCCAGAGTTCTAAGAGGAGCGCCTGTGAAAGATAATTTGACCGAAGCAGATGCACGAATCGTCATTGACGATTTGCTCCGGCAAGCGGGATGGGACCCCGCCGATAAGTCGCAGGTGCTCACCGAACACTCTTTACCAAGCGGTGGACGGGCTGATTACGTTCTCAACGCTCAGAATGGCCGCCCCTTGGCTGTCATTGAAGCCAAGCGCTCCGCCATCGAGCCGTACACGGCGAAACAACAGGCCTTACCAAATGCCAAGAAGATTGGGGCGCCCTTTATCTTTTTAACAAACGGCGAACTCATCTACTTCTGGGATTACGGCAACGATGACGCCCGAATAATTAACTCGTTTTTCTCTCGCCGTGATATGGAGCGGCTGGTGGAAATGCGAGCCACCCGTAAACCGCTCGCCACGATTGAAGTTCCCGAGTATTACACGCGTCAGGGTGAAACCAGACAGGTTCGGCCCTACCAGCGTGAAACCATGCAGGCTCTCGACCATGCGGTGGAATTGGGCAAACGCCGTTTCCTCATCGAACTTCCTACCGGCACCGGCAAGACTGATCTTCTCGCGCTCTACCTCAAGCGGCTTATCCAGGCCGGACGTGCCGAACGCATCTTGTTCTTGGTGGATCGGGAGCAACTTGCCAAACAAGCCCTTGAAGCTATCCAGGATATCCTCAACCAGTATAGTAGTTACTGGCTGCGCCCGGGCATGGTGCGTCAGGAGCAACAGATAACTGTTTGCCTATTACAAACTATGATCAGCCGCTACACGGACTTCACCAGCGGCTATTTTGATGTGGTGGTTGCTGACGAGTGCCACCGCTCAATTTATGGAGTCTGGCAAACTGCTCTTACGCATTTTGACGCCTTGCACGTTGGGCTCACCGCCACCCCCTCTGCTTACATTGAGCGGAATACATTCCAATTTTACCAGTGCCGCGACGGCCAGCCCGACTTTGTTTTTCCTATCCTACAAGCTTTTCAAGACGGTTACCTAGTGCCCTATAAATTCGCCACAGGAATCACCGTCATCCTGGCCGAAGGTGCAGAAGTTGACGAAGAAACTTATGACCCGGCCGAGTTCGAACGTAAATGGACCAATGAAGACACCAACCGCAAGATGATGGAGGAGTTCGACCGCTTGGCGTGGGAAAATTATCATGAATTAGCGCCTGGTCAAAAAATAGGTCCGGGTAAGTCCATTATCTTTGCTATCACTAAGCACCATGCCGCCCGTTTAGCCCATTTTTTAAATGAGCTACACCCCGAACACAAAGGCCAATACGCCGAAGTCATCACCAGCGACGTGTTTAACGCCGACGATCTTATCCGCAAGTTCAAACGAGAAGATTACCCCCAGGTAGCAGTCAGCGTCGGCATGTTGGATACCGGCTTTGATTGCCGGGAAGTCCTGCACCTTGTCATGTGCCGGCGGGTGCGCAGTCCCATCCTTTATCAGCAGATGCGGGGACGCGGCACTCGAACAGCCCCCCACATTGATAAGCAAAAATTTGTTATTTATGACTTTTTTGAAAACCATAAATACTTCAACGATAGCGATACAGACATTTTTTCCGGGGCTGGCACCGGCCACGCCGCCCCCAGCGGCGAGAAGAAACCTCCCAAGACACCAAAAGAGCTCATCGAGTTAGGGCTTGAGGATGAATGGCTTCATGCGGTCACCTATGTAGAAGTTGGGCCGGAAGGGGAACGGGTTGATAAACGGGATTATGTTTCTCACTGGGAACAGGCCATCCAAAACGCAGCCAAAGATGACCCGATAATCCAGAAGGTTCGCAATGGAGACCTGCTCAACGAAGATGAGGAAAAGGTGCTGGCTGAACGTCTTAATCAGCCTGAGATGTATTTTAACGAGGAAAATCTCCGGCGGGCCTACCGCAAACCCGGCGGCAACCTAATCGATTTCATCAAGGCTGCGCTTGGCAGGCTAAAGATTAAAACCCGGGAAGAGGAAGTTATAGAAAATTTTAATGCCTGGTTAGTAGCCAAGTCCCTTACACCCCATCAGGCGCAGTATCTCTCACTGATTAAGAACCGCGGTATTGTTCGGGGTAAGGTTGAATTGGACGACCTTTTCCGCCCGCCACTTTCCATCCTGAATGCGGCTGAGCTAGGCGTTGAGCTCTTTGGTGAGAAGGGCCTAAGAGAAATCATTCAAGATCTGAACGAATCGGTATTCATTCCAAAGGCTGCCTAAGGAGAGGTAATGAATCAGGACCTGCGTCGAAAATTAAGCCGGATTACCGATATTCTTTGGGCCGGAGGCGTCACCAACCCGGTCACCTATATAGAACAGATCTCGTATCTTATCTACTTGAAACTGCTTGATGAGGAGGAGTCGAACCGAGAACTCAAAGCGCGTCTTTTGGGAAAAAACGCCAATGGTAACGGGAATCTCCTTTTTCCCAAACAGGCTGAACGCTATCGCTGGACCAAGTGGCGGTTCAAGAGTGGGCCGGACCTGAGAGATTTCGTGCGGGATGAAGTATTTCCCTATATGGCCTCACTGGTCAAAGAAGAGCCCCAGATTGCGGAATATTTCCGGGACGCCGTGTTGGAGATCGTTGACCCGAACGTACTCAAACAAGTGGTGGACGAAATTGACGGCATCGAGTTCGCCAAACTCGGGACCGACGTCAAGGGTGATATCTTTGAATATCTCCTGACGCACCTGGGCCAGTCGGCTCTCAATGGCCAATTCCGCACCCCGCGCCAGATCCGCACCATGATGGTTGATTTGCTGGACCCAGATTTAGGCGATACCATCTATGACCCGGCCTGCGGCACCGGCGGTTTTCTCATCGACGCCGTTGAACATATCTTGGCCAAGTATTCCACCGAGCCTCAAGAAGTGCCCATTTACGGTGAGGAATGGCTCGAGAAGCGCGGCCAGACAATTGAAGAAGCCAAGCAAGAAATCCCTACCCTGCAAACTTACCGCAAAGGTCCGGGCGAAAGAGTTCCTGATTGGGGGTTGCTGGAGCGTTCCATTTTTGGCATCGATGTTTCCCGCCAGATGATGCGTATCGGTATGATGAACCTGGTGCTCCACGGCATCCGCCAGGCGCACGTGAAACGCGCCAACACCCTCTCTGATATGGGGGGGCTGACTGAAGATGACCTGCGCCGCCGGTATAAGGTTATCCTCTCCAATCCGCCGTTTGCCGGCGTGCTGCCCAAAGAGTCCATTAGAAAAGACCTGCCCACGAACTCCAAGAAGAGTGAACTGCTCTTCTTAGGGGTGATGATGGAAGCCCTGGCTCCCGGGGGGGCCTGCGCCGTCGTAGTTCCCGAAGGACTGCTTTTCGGGTCCACCTCCGCTCATGTTGAGCTCCGGCGGAAGCTCGTGGAGGACTACGACCTCTTGGCCGTGGTCTCGCTTCCCGCTGGCGTCTTTAAGCCCTATGCGGGCGTCAAGACCGGAGTGCTGGTTTTCCGACGGCCTCCTTCCGGGACCAAAAAGGACAAGAAAACCAAGCACCAGGAAAAGGTCTGGTTCTATGAAGTCCGGACTGATGGTTATGATCCAGACAAGATTCAGGGCGGCGGCCGTCCTGAGACTCCGGAGCGTAATGACATCCCCGATCTGGTACGGCAATGGGAGGGCTATAAGAAGTCCGGCTTTCGAGACATCCCCGGCATCGAGGCGGGGACATTGCTGCCTGCCGGCAGCGAAGATTTTCGTTGCTGGTGGACGACCATCAAAGTCATCGCGGGAAATGATTACAACCTGGCTGCCGGACGCTATAAACCGCAAGTTGCCGAGCAGGCCCCCGAAGACGACCCGGTCCAGCTTATTCAGGAGACTCTGAGTCTGGAACGAGACATTATCCAGGGTCTGGAGAAACTCCTGGAAGAGGTCGCCCCATGAAACCCTATATACCGCAGCAACTGCCGTTGGAGGGCATTGCGTGGGCGGATCATGTTCCTTTGATCGGCGAAGCCAATGCCGCGCTGGCACGCTACGACGGCATTCTGACGAGTATCGTCAACCCCGCGGTCTTGCTTTCGCCTCTGACCACCCAGGAAGCGGTCCTTTCCTCCCGCATCGAAGGCACCCAGGCCACCCTCACCGAAGTTCTCGAATATGAAGCCGACCCCAAAGAGAAGATCGATCCGGCTAAGCGCGTCGATATTCAGGAAATCCTCAATTACCGCCGCGCCATGGGATACGCGGTTGAGCAGCTCGAAAAGCGGCCGATTTGTTTAAACCTCCTGTGCGAATTACACCGGCTGTTACTTGATAGTGTGCGGGGCCGCCACAAGGCCCCCGGCGAGTTTCGCCGGACTCAAAACTACATCGGGCCACCGGGTTGTGCCATCGAGGAGGCCACCTTTGTGCCCCCATCCGTCGATCAACTGGCTCCCAGTCTCGACAACTGGGAGAAGTACATCCACTTTGAGGAAAAAGACCGCCTGGTACAGCTTGCTATCGTCAAAGCCCAGTTCGAACTGATCCATCCTTTCCTGGATGGCAATGGACGGGTCGGTCGCATGCTCATCCCGGTTTTCCTCTTTGAGAAGAAACTGCTTTCCAGTCCCATGTTTTATTTGAGCGCCTATCTTGAAGCCCAGAGGGAGGAGTATATCGAGCGACTGCGCGCCATCTCCGGCCAAGGTGACTGGAACGGCTGGGTTCGGTTCTTTCTAAAGGCAATCGTCTCCCAGGCCCGCGACAACACCGCTAAAGCCAAGGCTATTCTGGCCTTGTACGAGCAGATGAAGCGAGAAGTGCCGGAAATCACCCGGTCACAGTATGCCATCCAGGCGATTGACGCCCTGTTTTCGCAACCGATTTTTCGGAGTTCCGATTTCATTGAGAGCTCGGGAATCCCCCGGGATAGTGGGCTGCGGATTATCAATATGCTGAAAGAGAAGGATATCTTAGCGGTAATTCGGGAAGCCCGGGGTCGGCGTGGCGCCTTGCTGATATTCGGGGAACTGATTCGGATTACGGAGGGGGTGCCATGGGTGGAATGAAATCCGCACAAACTCTTTTGTGTTGCATAAAACATTAATTATGCAACACATAAGAGTTTGGCGCTAATGTATGCCAGGCAATAATGCTTTTGTGGAGAAACCCGAGCAATATATGAGAATTATTCGGATCTTTCAGCGAGACCAATCATCTTTGGTAGCGAGGAATTTCCTTGCCACAATGAGCATCGATACCCGGCTAAACCTAGCTGCCGCCGACCTAATCCAATTTACTGCCTGGGATTCTAACGTTAAAGAACAAAGACAAGAAATGCTGGCCGCATTGGCACGGAAGGTTTGGCAAATCCATGAAGATTCCAATGAGGAAGTGAAATGAAATGGCCAATACTACCCCTTACAAATCTATGCCGGATCGAAACCGGCAAAACCCCTTCGCGTGCCAACCCGGAGTACTTCTCTGGTGATAACGTATGGGTCACTATCGCCGATCTTAATGATGACATTGTGACCGAGTCAAAAGAACACGTGACAAACGATGCCGTCGCCGCTGCGCGAATGCGACCAGTTTCATCTGGGACAGTTCTTTTGAGTTATAAATTGAGTCTCGGTAAGCTGGGCATTGCTGGAAAAACCCTATACACGAATGAGGCAATAGCAGCATTGCCTCCTCACCCTGGAATTGATCTGGTTGCGAAATACCTCTTCTTTGCATTAAGAACAGTTGATTATCTCGGTCTATGTCACGGAGCGGTCAAGGGAAAATGTCTAAACCGTGCTTCTCTAAGCAGGATACCTGTGCCATTCCCGCCTCCCGCCGAGCAGCGCCGCATTGTGGAAATCCTGGACCAGGCCGATGCCCTGCGCAAGAAACGCACCGAGGCCGACGCCAAGGCCGCCCGCATCCTCCCTGCCCTGTTTTACAAGATGTTCGGTGACGCCGTAGTAAGACCTATGGGATGGGTCCAAGCCCCACTTAGCAAATTACTGCGTAAAACAAAATATGCACTTCAAAGTGGACCATTCGGGAGTCAACTTCATAATCACGATTTTATAGAAAATGGGACGGTCCTTGCTGTTGGGATCGACAATGTGCTCGACTCAGGGTTTGAGTTTGGACGTAATAGGCGCATCTCAGAAGAAAAATATCAAGAATTAATAAAGTTTACATTGGAACCTGGAGATGTGCTTATAACAATAATGGGAACTATCGGAAGAGTATGTGTTTTCCCTAAAGAGGCTGGACGCGCTATTTGTACAAAGCATGTTTATAGGATTCAAGTTGACAATGATCAAATACATTCTGAATATTTATCTTCATGCTTTCAGTTTTCGCAATCAGTTCGCTCCCAACTTGGAATGTCAATTACAGGACAAATAGTTGCAGGGATAACATCTAATGACCTAAAAAATTTAATTATTGATACTCCTCCAATTGATTTGCAGAATAAATTTGCAGAACTAAAAAATAAATACAGAGAAAATATTAATGCAAAACTAAAATCAGATAACCATATAGATAGATTATTTAACCTTCTGCTTTATAAAGCTTTCACCGGCGACCTCACGGCCAAGTGGCGGGAGGCGCATATGAAGGAACTCCTGGCCGAGATGGAGGGGCAGGCCAAGGCGCTCGGAATGAGAGCGGATCAATGAAATTCTGTTATTTCGACGAAAGCGGCATGGGGAACGAGCCTTATTTGGTGGTGGCCGGCATTATTGTGGACGCGCAAAGGATGCATGTCACAAAAGACGCCTGGGCAGCTTTTTTGAAATATCTTTCAAGGGCAGCTGGGAGGCAAGTATTGGAATTTCATTCTCGAGATTTTTACCGTGGTAATGGAATTTGGCGCGGTATTGATGGAATAAAAAGAGCGAAGATAATTGATGCCATTCTCGATTGGGTTAAAGCGCGAAAGCATAAGTGCATTTTCAGCGGATTAGATAAAGCTAAGTTCAAAAAAGTATTGGCTAAAGACCAGCGCATCAATACATTCAAATCTATGTGGTGTGCTGCTGCAATGCATTGTACGCTTCAAGTTCAAAAACAACATCAACGAGAAACTAAAACCAAAGGGCATAGCCTCCTCATTTTTGACCGCGAAGTAATGGAAGAAACGAACCTTAGTTTGCTCATTCATACTCCTCCGGGTTGGACAGATACTTACTATGATCGTAAGAAGAAACAAACTGCTTTGGACCAGATCGTTGATGTGCCGTTTTTTGCTGACTCAAAGCATATTCTTTTGGCCCAGGTTGTCGACCTATTCGCTTACATACTGCGGACGTCTGCTGAAATAGAGGATAGTTTAACAAAAGAAAAATATGATGGTGAGGGAGACAAGATGAAAGCTTGGTCCGAGGCTATTGCGGAACTTGCATTGCCTCGAGCAAGCCGCTATCCGGTGAAGGGTCGATGTCAAACTGCACAGTTATTCTGGGACCTGGCGCCCACTACCATCAGGGAACTTGGGAACTGAGAGAGATATTATGCTGACAGCCATACGAGTCGGAAATTTCAAGGCCTTTGCCGAAGCGCAGCGGATTCCCATCCGTCCCCTAACCCTGATCTACGGGGCTAACAGCTCCGGTAAGTCAAGTATCCTCCACAGCCTGATTCTCGCCCGCCATGCCCAGGAAACGGGAGAACTGGACGTTCATCGAACTAATGTGGGCGGGGAGGCAGTGGACCTTGGTGGCTTCCGCCAATATATTCACCGGCGCGAAGCCAATCGACGCGTCGAGTGGGCTATGGACCTGGACACGAGCTCGTTTAAGGATCGTCTTGCTGAACTCTTTGCGCCAGTAAGCCAGGTGACCATGCTTCTTAACTTGGGCATCAAATTAGACGATCAGGACCGACCTCTCCCTGAGGCTCTGCCTGAAATCCACACTTACGAACTCCTTGCTGATGGCCAGAGCCTTATGCGTATGAGCCGACGTCGAGATGGCAATCTTCAGCTTGACCGCTTGGATCATGAACACGCCGTTTTTCGAGAAATGATTAAGGCGATGGTCCTACTTTCCACGACCACCGAGACGATTCACCCGGAAGACTTCGAGGGATTAGATGAAGCGATTGCCGTTCTTGTTCCTGAGGTCGTGGCCAAGAGTACTCGGTTCTTGCCGGATGGACTTGCGGAGTCAGACGTTTTCAGCCCTGGGGGGCAACCCAGACTTTTCACGATCAGCAAAGCGCGCCGAAGGGAGGAGTTGGGCGCGGCGGTGAGGTCTTTTTTTCCCCGGAAGATCGATGAGCTCCTGAAAGGGGTTAATCAGGCCGTTGTGAGTGAGTTATCACGGCTCCAATACCTCGGGCCATTGCGGTCATACCCGCCTCGGCATTTGGCCTTTTCGCAGCACCATGACCCGAACTGGTATGCCGGCGGCGGTTATGCGTGGGATGTGGTTCGGCGGGATGCCAAGGTGCGTGAACAGGTAAGCGCATGGCTCACCGCCCCGGATCGGCTCCAGACACCTTATGAACTCATCTTGCGTGACCTCGTTGGCATTGACCAACTCGAAGGGCCATTGCTGGATGGTCTCGAACGGCTTAATGAGGAGGGTCTCGATTTGGAACATGAGGAACCATCCGAACATACGTTGGGCGGTACATGGCCTATAATCAAAGATACTGAGTCAGAAGCCACCAAGCTCCGGGACTTTATTCGATCCTCGGACATAGAGAAGCTCAACGAGCTCATCATGATCGATCGCCGGTCAAATACTGTTGTGAGCCACCGAGACGTAGGAATAGGCGTTAGCCAGGTTCTCCCTGTCTTGGTTAGCGCCTATGCCTCCCAGAACCAGATTATTGCCATCGAGCAACCAGAGATCCATTTACACCCGGCGCTTCAGGCCGATCTGGGCGATGTGTTTATTGAGTCGGCCCTGGGCGAAAACCAAAACCGCTTCTTGATCGAAACTCATAGCGAACACCTGCTATTGCGGGTAATGCGCCGAATGCGGGAAACCAGCAATGGCGATCTGCCCTTGGGATTCCCACAGATCACCACTAAGGATGTGTGTGTGTTGTTCGTACAGCCGAAGGGAACTTCATCGGTTGTTCGGCACCTTGAATTGGATGAGGAAGGTCAGTTACTTGACGCTTGGCCGGGCGGCTTCTTCGAAGAAGGCTATCGCGAACGGTTTGGGTGAGAGGGGTTCCATGCTGTATGAATTTGCCATGACACCCGATCTTTTCGACGCATCCGTCGCCGATACAGATAGCAGCGCTGGTGTCATCTTGATCGAGCTTCTTCGAGGGATAGCAGAAAATGGTCTCTTGGCAAACCTTCATAAGGATCGCTGGCTTCGCCATGTCTCAGAAACAAGGATAACTTCCTTATCTCCCTCTTTAAGGGATAAACTGATTGCCTGCCTTTCTGTGCTTTATGACAGGCACCGGCTGGTACGCCATCCGAAACGAATGAATGGTGATCCTGGCTCTGATTTGGATTGGTTGAACCTGGCCTTAGAATCACACCAACGTATCCCTTTTCATGCAATTGTTTTGAGCCAGCCGCTTATCGAAGGTTGTGGCCAAAAATGCGAGGCTTTCGTTGAGTTTTTTGCCTCCCTGGATTCAGCCCAATGGAACGGCAGGCGGAAGAGGACATTGACCTTAACCAAATCCGATGCCGATTACCGCACAGCCCTCGCTCCGATTCTGCGCCATGCAAGGTCGCTGTCTTTGATCGATCCCTGGCTGAACTCGCACGAGTCCCGCTACTTTGACACAGTCACTATTTGCTCAAACGTGATGGGGCAAAGGGGACATGCCAGACTTCAAGGACGCATCCATATCCATGCTGAAGCGGGCCAGCAAAAGCCTTATGGCCGTAATATCATCGAGTATCTTGATGCCTGGGAACAAAAGCTCCACCCATTGATAGCTGCTGATAATCATCGCTTTAAAGTATTCCTCTGGGAAGCTCTTCCGGGTTCACAAAGTTTACATGACCGCTTCATCCTTACTGACCAATGTGGAATGTCTGTTCCTGGGGGACTGGATTGTCGGAGATATTCTCATGCAAATAGTACTGATTGGAGCCTTCTTGATGAGGACGTTCGACAGCTAAGATGGACTGAATATGACCCTACAGTTAGCCCTTTCAAGCTGGTGGGTGAGAGAGAGATTATATAGTAAGGCCAAAAATGATTCTAAACAACTGGAAACTCAGCCCCTCTGATTTTGCCTTTCTTTGGGAAGAGTGCAAAAGGTGCTTCCATCTCAAGGTAAGGCATCAATTTAACAGGCCACGGCCCATCATGCCATAGATTTTTAATCTCATTGACTCCCATATGAAGAACTTCTATTTAGGGAAGAGAACGGAAGATATTGCCGAAGGGACGCCGCCTGGCATAATAACAGAGGGGGATAAATGGGTTGAGTCGCATGCCTTAAGCATTCCAGGATGCTCGTCAACTTGCTTTGTCAGGGGTAAATTTGATTCAATAATCCAGTTTGATGATAATATCTACGGCGTTATTGACTTTAAGACCTCCCAAAGAAATTCCGAACATATACCCCTATATTCTCGTCAGCTTCATGCCTATGCGTATGCGTATGCGTTAGAAAACCCTGCGACCCGAGGTTTCTCGGCATCTCCGATTTCGCGATTAGGATTATTGGTATTCGAACCCGAGAAATATGCCCAGGGAAAGTCAGGGTATGTTGGGTTTGCAGGAGGCCTCTCCTGGATTGAAATACCTCGTGACAATGAGTCTTTTATAGTTTTTTAGGGAATGTGCTTGATATTATGGAGTTGCCGGCGCCGCCTCCTCCCAGTCCCGGATGTGAATGGTGCAAGTACCGAGGAGATACGACAGTTTTTTGGTTGGAAGGAAAAAATGGCTGACTCAATCGATGCCCAACAAATCCAGGTCCCTGTCACAAGGCTCTTCAGCGAGGCTGCTAAACAGCTTGCCTTATATTTAGAGAAGTTACTGCCTTCACTTTATGATGATTGGTGGAATCAGGCTGTCATAAATAACCTCTCATTCCAACAACGGCGGCGCGTGGAGCAAGGCGGGATTGTATCCTTGGCATCATTGGATCTTGCCGCTTTACTTAGAGTACTGGACCAGAATTGGTACCAAATATCAACGAAAGTGGATTTGACTCCGGAGGCTCGACATTTTGTAAAAGAGATGCAGACCATTCGAAACCGGTGGGCGCACGCAGGGACAGAAGGTTTTTCAGTCGAGGATATTTACCGAGACCTGGACACGTTACAGCGCTTTGCTAAGGTTATTGAGGCTGACGACAGCTTTCTTCATGAAATTCGAACCACAAAGGCATCATTGTTTGCCAGGGATATAGAATTTACCCCCACAAACGATTCAGGAGAGCAGCAACCTTCTCAAGAGCCACCAAAGTCTCGGACTGATTTTGAACCGGGCCAGATTGTTTTCCTCAAATCCAACCCTGCCACCCGAGGTGCGGTTGTTTCTGTGATCGCCGGTAAGCCTGAAAATCGCTTTAAGGTATTCGTGGACGGTGAGACGCAGACATACTACGCATCCCAGCTTAAGGCTGAAGATCAACAAGATGAGGCATTACAGTTCTTACCTTGTGATCAGTTTCATTCCTACCTTACGGCGCTACAGATTCGGTATCCAGGATTATCAACCCTCTACTCACTAAATGCCGCTCGGGTTGATTCCATCCCTTATCAATTCAGACCTGTGTTGAGATTCATCAGATCAGACCGTCCGCGAATGCTCATCGCTGACGGGGTAGGCGTGGGCAAAACCATCGAAGCGGGGCTTATTCTTCGCGAGCTGCAGGCAAGGCGCGACATACGTTCCATTCTCATTATATGCCCTCGCCCACTGGTCACTGAACGAAAGTGGCAGATTGAGATGAAGCGATTTGAGGAGCGCTTTACTCATCTTGACGGACCCACACTCAGATACTGCATTAACGAAATGGACCTGGAAGGCGTCTGGCCCGAACAATACCAGCGAGTAATAATTCCGTATTCTTTATTCGACGAGGTTCTTCTTTATGGGATGCCTGGCGGCAAGCGAAAGCGAAGAAAAGGACTTTTGGATTTAGACCCGCCGCCGCGATTTGACCTGATCATCGTAGACGAGGCACATCACATCCGTAATCCGGAGACGTATAGCCACAAGGCAGTGAGATTTTTCTGCGACCACGCCGAAGCGGTGTTATTTCTAACAGCGACACCCATACAGCTGGGGAGCCACGACCTTTTTGTTTTACTGAACACCCTCCGCCCTGACCTCATTATCGACCAAGAGAGCTTCGAACACATGGCGGAGCCGAATCCGTTCATAAACCGAGCGGTAGCCCTGGCACGTGGTCAGGAACGGGAATGGGAAGTGCAGGCCGTTACCGTTCTGGATGAGGCCGCCTTTACCTCTTGGGGGCAAGCCATTCTCAGGCATAATCCCGAATTCACCCGGATTCGCGCTCGGATCTCAGAGGGTAACATCGGATTAGAAGAGCGGGTGCAGCTAATCACTGATCTTGAAGCCTTGCACACCTTTGCAGGGATAATCAATAGAACACGCCGACGCGACATTGGTGAGTTTACCATAAGAAAGCCGGAAACTGTCGTCGTTGAATTTACACCATCCCAGAAAGAACTCCATAACGAGTTGCTCCAGGTGCAAGCGGAAATCTTCAGTAGGCTTCATGGGGATATCAATGTGAAATTCATGATGACAACGATCAGACGCCAGGCAGCAAGCTGCCTTTTCGGCCTTGCCCCATTTCTCAATGATATCCTCAGCCGGCATCTTGATGAATTATCATGGGAAGAAGCTGACAACACGGAACAAGTGCCACAGAATGAGGTCATTGCTTCCATCGAATCAAGAATCCGCACAATCCAGGAGAAAACACAAGCCCTTGATCCGACAGATCCAAAGCTTAATGCCCTCCGCAAAATTATCCGGGAAAAGCATAACCTGGCAAACAACAAAGTGATGCTCTTCAGCAGCTTTCGACATACGCTTCACTATCTTTATCAACATCTAAGAATGGATGGTTTCCGCGTTGGGTTAGTTCATGGGGGGACGCCGGATGAAGACCGAGTCGAACTTCGGAATCGTTTCGCCTTGCCCCGGGAACAGGATGATGCTTTGGACGTCTTGCTGTTTTCCGAGATTGGCTGTGAAGGGTTGGATTACCAATTTTGCGATTGCATTGTGAATTATGATCTCCCGTGGAATCCGATGCGCGTCGAACAACGAATAGGCCGTATTGATCGCATGGGTCAGAAGAGCGAGAGCGTTGCTATATCCAACCTAATCACGCCGGGAACGGTTGACGCGGATATCTATGAGCGCTGTCTGGTTCGTATAGGCATGTTTAATCATGCACTGGGCGGCAGCGAAGAAATATTAGGAGAAATTACCAAAGAAATCCGAAATATTGCCGATAACTTTTCACTTACTGATAATGAACGCCAAGCACAGCTTCAGCAGTTAGCAGACAACAAGATTAGATTGATTCAGGAACAAGAAAAATTAGAACAGCAGCAGTTAGAACTTTTTGGCATCCGCTTGCCAGAAGACCGAATAAAAAAGGAGATCGAGGAGGCGTCAAGTTTCTGGCTATCCCCTGGTTTAATTCGAAATCTTATTTCACTTTATTTACAGCAGGTTTGCGGAAAAGATCAGGAATTCATATTAGGAGAGAAACCGCTAAAAACGTTGCGCCTTTCACAAGAAGCACGGAATGTCTTGTTGCAGGATTTCCAAAAATTATCACGGCAAAAAAGCTCCCCCTATAGGGAGTGGGAAAATTGGCTGAAGGGGGGTAACCCACATTTACCCGTAACTTTTGAAGCCGAATGCGCTTCGCAATATCCCGAGGCTGTTTTCCTTATGCCCCTCCACCCTTTGGTAAAACAGGCGGCCGTGTCATTTGATACCAGAAAACGAGTGGTCACGGAGTTGAAGGTAAAGAGCAAAGACGTCCCCTCCGGCAACTACGAATTCGCCATCTATCAATGGCAGTTTCATGGCATTCGGGAGGATTTGGTTCTCCGCCCAGTTGCCTCTTCAGAGGCAATTACGGCACATCTTGCTGATCTCCTGAAGAAGGCGGAAGAAGCATCCGCGGATAAAACAGAGGGCGTTGATCCTTCCAGATGGGATAGCCTGGACGCTCAACATCACAAACTGTGGTCTGAAGCCCGCGCCAAACATCGGCGACAGACTCAGGAACTGGCTGAGTATCGTCGGGAGAGCCTGGGGACGAGCCACCGTGCCCGCATATCTTTGCTTAAAGATCAACTCGAGCAGGCAACTAATGAAAAGATCCAAAAAATGCGCCAATCTCAAATAGTGGCAGCAGAATCTGATTATGCGCGCCGAACTCAGGAGTTGGACATTGCAATGGAAAGGGCGGATGTTACTGCAGAGCCGATTGCCTATGGCATCTTGCATGTAAATTTGGGTGGTTAAAATGGACAATAATAAAAGAGACCATATCAGGAAAATCCGGGATGATTTCCAGGCGAGCCAGCGCGTTAGAGATAGTCTCAACCATTCGATTCAGGCACTTGCAGAAGACCTTTATAGCAAGGAAACTCATTTTATCTTCGAGTTGATACAGAATGCAGAAGATAATACTTATATGGAATTCGAACCTTCTCTTTGTTTTCGATTGGTTAAAACCGATCCAACCTTTACCCGAGGCTCAGACGGAGCATTGATCATCCAGAATAACGAAATCGGATTTTCCTCCGAAAACGTGGATGCCATTTGCGCGGTTGGTAAAACTACCAAAAGCAAAATCCAGGGGTACATCGGTGAAAAGGGAATTGGTTTTAAGTCGGTTTTCCGGGTGACGACAACTCCATATATCTTTTCCAATGACTACAGGTTTTGCCTGCCGGAGCATGATGAGGAAACGGGACTAGGATACATTGTTCCACGATGGGTCGATGTCCCTCCCGAAGAAGTTGACTTGCTTCAAACAACTATCATATTGCCGCTTGATAAAGCAGGTTACAGTTACACTCATATTGAAGAGATGCTAAGAGATATAGACCCGGAAACTATTCTTTTTCTATCAAAGCTTAAGGAAATTCAGATATTAACAGACACTGGAGATGCTATAACTATTCTGAAAGATGACTCCAAGGTTCCTAAAGTTCATATTTTGGTCGAAGGCGAAAAGGAAGGTAAGTTCTTCTCTGAAGTGAATGAATTTCAATTATACACCCAACCATTTGATAAACCAGGAGATATCATTCATGAAAAACGAAACGGCATTGATGAACGAACTGTCTCGATCGCATTTCCATTGGATGAAGGCAAAAAGGGATCAGGCAAGATATTTGCATATTTACCCGTGCGCTTTGATACGGGTCTACCGTTTCTAATCAATGCTGATTTCATTTTAACGAGCTCCCGCGAAGACATTCAGAGAAAGGTGCCATGGAACCGGTGGTTGATGGACTGCGTTGCTAATTTGGTCGCAGACGCATTACCTCGCCTGAAGGAGAGTAAGCTACTAACAGTTATGCTTCTTGAAAACCTTACGAGTAGCCTGCGCGACCTTGATGAAAACAATATATTTTATCCAATTGTGAAGGCAGTCCGAGATGCTCTCAAAGAACAGGAACTGCTCCCAGACGATAACGGTACTTTTGTATCAGCGATAAACGCCAAACTGGCCAGTGCAGAATGGTTGCGCAAGTTATTGAAAGAAAAACATCTCAGGGTGTTATACAAGACAGATCAACCCCTGAAATGGCTTTCGGGAGATATCACAGAAAGGGGGAAAAGTAATCTGTGGAATTTTATACGCGAGCAGTTAAAGGTTGAGGAGGTAACCCCTGATAGCTTTGCCAGAAAAATTGACGAAACCTTTCTCAGCAATCGGTCTGATGATTGGATGATCTTGTTTTATAAAAACATCAGCACTATACCAGCACTTTGGAAAAAAGGTGATGGACATTGGAATTCACCTGGACCATTGAGAAACAGAGGGATTATTAAGTTACAAGATGGGTCTTTTGTAAAACCGTTCAATGATGACAACTCTCCAAATGCATATTTGTCAAATGAGATGGATGCGGAAACCAGCTTGCCTATAGTAAAAATAGAAATATCTAAAGAAGATAAGGTTCTTCAGTTTCTAAAAGATCTGGGGATTCCGGAAGTAGATATTGTGGAAGAAGTAATTGAGAGGGTTCTACCGAAATATACTCCTGGTTTACCGATAGTTTCTATTGACGATCATGAAAATGACATTGTTAAAATAGAACGAGCTTACTTAACAGATTCACAGGAAAAGAAACGAAGGCTTAAGGAAAAGTTGCAAACCACCGCCTTTATCAGGGCATACAATCCAACACTCAAAGAATCTGCCTACAGGCAACCTAGTCAGATTTTCTTTCTAAATGCTATCCTGCAACTATATTTCTCTGGCAATCCAGCAATATGGTTTGTAAGTGATGAGTATGATGATCCCAAAAAGGAATTATTTAGGGAACTGGGGGTAGCCGACAAAATAAAAATACTTCGTAGGGAGTCAAATGATCAAGGACATGTCATTATTAAATCCCAGCATGGCGATCATAGTCGAGGACTCGATGGATTCGATCCTGACATTACGGTCGATGGTCTTGAGTTTGCCTTATTTCATCCAACACCTGAAAGGAGTTCGTTTATTTGGAATAAAATTGCCATCCCTCATTTGGATTGTATTCGTGGCATTGTGGAAAAGTCATCGCGACAAAATTACGTGGGGAGTAAAAAGGAACCACGTGAATCTCAGAAGTTTGGTCATCTTCTTAAAGGAATACCATGGTTACCGGGGCCAGATGGTGAATTTAACTGCCCAAGTGACTTATTCCTTTATGATCTGCCCAACTCTTTTGATCGTGTTGAAAAGCTGGCTGATCAATTAGGAATGAAAAAATCTATTGACATTAAAATTGCAGAGCAATTTGGTGTTCAAGTCGAGGACATCGACTTTTTGAAGCGCTATCCCAAGGAGTTCCAAGAATGGAAGGCGGCTATTCAGGCCGCAAAGCAGAAACCGCTTTTCCCGACAAGGAATGTCACAGATTCCGGCCACAGGGAAGAGCGACTTGGGGAGCAAGTGGCCGATTCCCCTAAAAAGGAATACGATCATCGGGACAAAAGCGTTAGGACAACAATGGGAACCATCGATCCGGTTTCGTGGCTAAGAAATAACTACACGAATGATGCGGACCAGATGATTTGCCAGGTTTGCAAAAATGAGATGCCCTTTAGAAAGCGCGATGGAAAATACTATTTCGAGAAAGTGGAAGCCCTTTCTATAGATTATTTTCCCAGAGAACACGAGGCGCAGTTCTTAGCTCTCTGTCCTTTGTGTGCAGCGATGTACAACGAATTTATAAGGAATGACGTTAGTGCAATGGAGTCGTTAAAAAAAGAGCTGATGACATCGGAAGAACCAGAAATCCCGATAAAACTGGGAGAATTGGATACAAGCATTCGATTCGTCGAAACTCATTACCATGATATTAAGACAATCCTCAGGACTCAGGAAGATTGAGGGTTATTAAAGAGCTATACCCATGGGTCATTCATTAAAACATATTTCAATCAGGGTACCCTGGCATGATACGGCTTGGGACGGACGGGTGTGTGCGAATCCCCGACTCAATGGGTCGTGCCTAAAACTCAAACGAATTGGGCAGGAGCGGAATGATGCCGCAGAGGAATCGGTAGCCGGACAATTTTTGAAAGATTTGCCTCAAGAAAAATGGCCCTGCTGTGTGGCCGAACGAGTGGCCTTCATGGCTCCATTCGAATATACCCGCATCGCCAATCATCCTTACAAGCGGACGTCAGAAGGTAGTCACGGACATTTTAAGGCCACACCTTTGAGGCATCCCGCCTATTCCGCTCCAGCAGTACCATTTGCATGGCTGCTCGAAGAATCCATGAATAAGCTTGGTGAGGATTATGGGCTGGACGTAAAGGCTGAACGGGAGCCTGTATTAGGCTTTAAAACCCAGTGGGTTCAAAATCGGGACAATCAGAAGGCACTGCTGGACTGCTTTTGTGGGCATCTAAAGCCTAAACAGTCACTATGTTTCTTTTATGCCAAGAAGGTGCCCTTCGTGGAAGATGCCGGTGGAAATCGGATTCTGATCGGCGTTGGTCGGGTACTTCATTTATCGCCATGCATCGAATACGAATATGACACCGATAACCTCAAGGGTAAGCTGCGTTCCGTGCTATGGGAGTTAATGGTTCAGCATTCCATTCGCCCCGACTTCAAGGACGGCTTTATTCTACCGTATCATGCCGCAATGGAGCTCGCGGCGGGAAACCATGATTTTGATCCTGCCTCCATTGCTGCTTTCGCACCTGAAGACCGGTTGCTCGAGTTCTCTCATGCCTCTCAGTTGGTAACCCATGATGGTGCGATTGCCTGTCTCCTTGCTTGCGCTGAATCCCTCCGAATAGGGCGAGATATCCTACCCGGCTCTTGGGAACGTTGCTTGACCTGGATCGATCGTCGTCTTAGCGAACTATGGAAAGCTCGCGGCCCATGCCCAGGACTGGGGGCTGCCCTTTGTGCCTTCGGCATCGATTTGGGTACCTTCGTGGCACGCGCCATTTTAGATAAGGTTGGGGATAACGCTGATCCATGGCCATTAGTCGATCAAGTGCTCAAGGAACCTAAGAAACATCTCCCGGGTGATCTTGCACTAGGAATAGGGGCGACCATACGTACCAAATGGCAACGACTGCCAGACGAACGCCGGAATCTTTTAAAGCTGATAAGCAGATTTGAAATTAATCGCGATCAGGCAACAGTTGTCTATGTCCAGGAAGAACGAGAGGCCGCTAACATTGATTGCTCAGACAAGGCCATCCTTGCCAACCCCTACTTACTTTATGAATCAACCCGGTTGACGGCGAATCCAATCAGCGTCTGGACGGTCGATCGTGGCGTATTTCCCGAAGAAGTCATTCGCAAGATACATCCGCTTTCAGAGCCTACGACGCTAGACGCTGGAACAGACGCCAGGCGCGTCCGAGCCCTAACAGTCAAAATATTGGAAAATGGTGCCAACTCTGGCAACACCTTGATGCCTCAAGACCAGGTTATTCTTGCAATCCGAAATCTGAATATCAAACCGGGGTGCGATGTTGATGGCGACCTAATGGATGTAGCCAAGGATATTTTTGAAGATGAGATATTTGAAACACCCCTGGAAAATGGCAATCCAGCGCTCCAGCTAGGCCGCTTATCACAAATGGGGGATGTTATTCGCAAGTCGATAGACAAGCGAATCAGGGGCAAGCGACTATCGGTTGATGCAAATTGAGACTGTTGTAAAAAGGCTATTTCCCGGCGTTAGTTTGACTGGATCAGACGGCCGCTTATAGGCGAAAATTAGAGTTTCTGGTTTTTAGGTGAAAAATGTCCTCTTTGATGTTGTAATATATT